>MKWU01000050.1_pt1 | contig 196561 bp, 171 predicted proteins | sample 809101 | NCBI WGS metagenome assembly MKWU01 (sample SAMN05860141, study PRJNA318959) | sponge metagenome | host: Aplysina aerophoba | place: Slovenia: Piran, Adriatic Sea, Gulf of Piran | collected 2013-05-07 | reverse complement strand
CAGGGTCGCGAACAGCCCGTGGGCATAGGCCGGGCCGGAGAGCGCCCGCCGCGAAATCGAGTAGCTGTTGCAGCGGCGGCTGTAGGAGCCGTCAAGCTCCACACGGCTGTCGCCTTCACCGGTAATGCGCACCGCCACGCCCCGCTGAAAGCCGCCGCATCTTCCGCTGCCGAGCCGCAGACGATTGGACAGTTCCAGCCCCGGCAGCGGCGGATCCAGCCGGGCATGGACAAGGCCTCTTGCGGGGTCCGGCCGGACGATTACCCGGATTGCCTGAAAGTTCATAAGCAGCGCATAGGGCGAAGCGCTGAAGGCGCGGTGACGGTCGGCCTCAAAACCGGCCACCGGAGCATCATCGGCCGGCAGCCACCGGTCGTCCAGCACCAGCGGGCCGTTGATGCGCCGCAGGCCCTTTTGTCTCAGCATTTGCTGCAGCAGCCACACGCGCTCCACGACCAGGCGCGGGTCTCCGCGGCCCTCGAGAATCAGGGGCCCGTCAAGCACGCCGTTGCGCAGTTCGCCGCCGAGGAAAACGTGTGTGACCCACCGGTACTCCGGGCCCAGCCCCTCCAGCACCAGCCAGCCGGTCAGCACCTTGATCACCGATGCGGGCTGCCTGGGGGTGTCCGCGCGGTGGCTCAGCAGGGGTTCATCCTCGCGGATGTCGCCGACCCACACCGAATAGTTCTCGCGCGGGATGCCGTAGTGCGCGAGGACCCGGTTTACCGCGGCCGGCAGGACATCCTGCGCAAACCCTGCCGGCGGACAGCAAAGCAACGCGCCTGCCAGCAGCGCGCGGGCCGCGGACCTAAGCCGAAGCACGAACGCGCCTGCCGGTCCGTGAGCCGATGATTTCCCAGCCTTTCTCGCCGGCGGTCGCCGCCAGCGCCGGTTCCGGATTGACAGCGACCGCAGCGCCGCAGGCTTCCAGCAGGGGCAGATCGCTCAGGGAATTTCCGTAGGCGGCGGTATATTCCAGGCTGGTCCGGAACCGCGCGCAAAGGGCCTGCGCCGAAGCAAGCTTGGCCCCGCCCACGCGATGCACGCTCGGCGGAGCGAAGCTGTAGCGGCCCCCACGTACCGCACAGCGGGTGCCGACCGCGTGGCCCACGCCAAGTCTTTCGGCGATTGCATCCGCGAGAAAGTCCGGCGTTCCCGACAGCAGAACGACAAGGTCGCCCCGTTCATGGTGGTCCCGCAATCGTTCCAGGCAAGACCGATTGAGGGCCTTGCCCAGCCCCTGCGCCGCCCATTCGCGCGCCAGCGATTCCGCGCTGCGTACCGAGCGCCGCCACAGCAGCGACTTGTTCTTGGCGAACACATCCAGCCCGTAGCGGGGAAGGTAGCGCAGGGAGAATAGAGCGTAGGCCAGCAGCCTTGCCGGGCCGATGCGCCCCTTGAAGAACAGCCAGAGCATGAATCGCTTTTCGCTGCTGGGTTCCTTCAGCAGGGTGCCGTCGATATCGAATAGCGCGAGCCTTGGCCCGGACTGCGGGTGAATCATTTTCCGGAGCGCGAGCGGATGAACAGGGACCGGCGTTCTTCGGCGAGAAATTCCACAACGACCGGCAGCCCCCGAAGCAGACACAGCGCAACCGCCAGGTAGGCTAGCGCCATGGCCAGCAAATCAAAGCCCGGTTGCAGCGGCATCCAGAAACCGGTCAGCGAAGGAAGCAGCGCCTCGATCGCGAGCGGCAAGGGAATGATCATGAACAGTCCGCAGAAGGCGAAAGCCTTGATCGTGGCATAGAACCCGCGCATGAAGCGTCCGGCCACCAGCCAGCGGGCCACCGGCGAGTTGAGCAGCGAAAACGGGCCGCGCCGGTCGGCCTGTACCTGGCTGGCCCGGATAGCGTCGACCAGGACGCCGCGTACCACGAACACGATAGGAATCCAGATGGGTATCAGGTCAAGGTCCGCGAGCACGATCCACAGCGTGAGCTCCACGATGCGGTCGACGGCGATATCGAACAGCGCCCCGAAAAGGCTTTCCTCGCCTCTGCGCCGGGCGACCCAGCCGTCCAGTCCGTCGGAAATGAAAACCACGCTGAGAATTGGCCATATCCATAACTGCATGGCGGAAACAGGCCGGTAAGCGATGGCCACCACCACGAGCAACAGCACGAGGCGGCTCAGCGTTATCAGGTTCGCCATGGCGGAATTATAGACAGCGTGCGGCGATCTTATAATTGCCGCCTCCATCGCAGTCTTCGGGTAAATGGGCGCACTTTCTTTTCTGCTTGGTACAGTCGCGGACCTGTACATGCTGTGCTTCGTGATCCGCCTGGCCCTGTACTGGCACGGTTCCGACCCGCGTAATCCGGTGGCGAGCGTGGTGCTGCGTCTGACCAACCCGGTCGTACTGCCGATGAAGCTGCTGGTGAAGCCTTCGCGGCGCCTGGAGACACACGTGCTGGTGACGTTTGTTGTGCTGCAGTGTCTCCTGGTCTGGCTCACGGCCAGGTGGGGCTGTCTTACCGAGCCCGGCATCGTCCAGATCCTGGCCTACGGCCTGATTCGCGCTGTCCGGGCGACCCTTTGGTTCTACCTTCTGGCGGTTGTCGCCTGGGCCCTGCTGAGCTGGTTCTCGCCGAGCGGATACAACCCGGTGGTCGGCGTATTGCACCGCGTTTGCACGCCCGCGCTGGCGCCGATCCGACGTATTCTGCCCGGGCTGGGGGGCATTGATTTCAGCCCTCTGGTGTTTATCCTGGCGGTGCAACTGGCGATGTCTTTTCTTCCCGGTCCCGAAGTCGCCGTCGCCTTGAGCTGCAGTCCCGGCTTCTCGCCGATCTAGCCTTTCTCGTTCCTTAATCGCCGCTATCTGCCCAATCTGCAGACAACACTTCCGCCTGCTCTAGGACCGTCCGCGTCGCCTTTTCTTGTTTGTCCGGTGGATAGCCGTGCTTGCGCAGGATGCGCCGCACCAGACGGCGCAAATTGGCTCGCACGTTCTCGCGTAGGGTCCAGTCGATGGTTACGTTGTTCCGAACGATTTTCACCAGCTCGCGCGCGATTCCGCGCAGAGTTTCGTCGCCGAGAACCTGAACGGCGCTGTCGTTGATCTCCAGAGCGTCGTAAAAGGCCAGTTCTTCTTCCGACAGGCCGAGCTCCTCGCCCCGGGCGTTGGCCTGGCGCATTTCCTTTGCCAGTCCGATCAATTCTTCAATGACCTGCGCCGCCTGTATGGCGCGGTTCTGATAGCGTCGGATCGTGTGTTCCAGCATCTCGGCGAAAGATCGGGCCTGCACAACGTTCTTGCTTCGCTGGGTGGCGACTTCGCCCTTCAGCAGCTTCTGAAGCAACTCGACGGCGAGGTTCCGTTGCGGCATGCCGCGCACTTCGGCAAGGAATTCGTCCGACAGAATCGAGATGTCGGGCTTTTCGAGTCCGGCGGCGGCGAAGATATCGACTACTCCCTGCGGCGCCACCGCGCCGGAAATGATCTGGCGCACGGCGTGATCCAGTTCCTCCTCGGGGCGCTCGCCTGGAGGAGCCCGCTTAGCCAGAACTGCCTGGACAGCCTGGAAGAATGCCAGATCGTCACGGATACGCATCGCTTCTTCGTGAGGTACTGCCAAAGCGAAAGCTTTTGAGAGTTCACGTACAAACCTGATACAGCGTTCCTTGCCGCGTTTCTGTTCAAGCACGTGTTCCAGTGCGGCGGGTAACAGGCTCAGTCGCTCGGGCGGCGTGCCACTGACCCACTTCGACCAATTCAGGCCGTGGAATAGTCCGCAACAGATTTCGTGCTTCTCCAGCATCACGGCAACCGCTTCGGATTGGTCAAGCTTGGGAGCGCCCTTGCCTCCGCTCTCCGTGTATGTAGCCAGCGCACGCTTGAGTTCGTGAGCAAGCCCCAGGTAATCGACTACCAGACCACCTGGCTTGTCCCGAAATACGCGATTGACGCGCGCGATGGCTTGCATCAGGCCGTGACCCCGCATCGGTTTGTCCACGTACATGGTGTGCAGGCTGGGTGCGTCAAAGCCGGTGAGCCACATGTCACGTACCAAAACGATCTGCAAAGAATCGCTGGTGTTCCGATACCGATTTGCCAGCGCCTCGCGCCGCCTCTTGTCCCGGATATGAGGCTGCCACTCTGGAGGGTCCGAGGCTGAGCCAGTCATTACAACTTTGAGGGTGCCTTCTTCATCCTCGTCGTGATGCCACTCGGGTCGAAGTCGTGTGAGTTCCGCATACATGTCCACACATATGCGCCGGCTCATGCAGACTATCAACGCCTTGCCGTCCATGGCCTCGAGGCGTTTTTCAAAGTGATCGACTATGTCCCTGGCTACCAGGGAAAGGCGCCTTTGTGCGCCGACAATCGATTCCAGCTGCGCCCACTTTGTCTTGAGTTTCTCCCTTCGTTCAATCTCCTCCCCTTCGGTCACCTCTTCGAAATCCGGATCAATATTCGGACGCTCGCCTTCGTCCAGCGCAAGCTTGGCCAGTCGGCTTTCATAGTAGATGGGAACCGTTGCCTGATCCTCGACGGCGCGCTGAATGTCGTAAACACTGATGTAATCGCCAAACACGGCACGCGTATTGGCGTCGCGCAATTCGATTGGTGTTCCGGTAAAGCCGATGAACGACGCGTTAGGCAAGGCGTCCCGCATATGCCTGGCGAAGCCATCAATGAAGTCGTACTGGCTTCGATGCGCCTCGTCGGCGATTACGACAATATTGCGGCGATCCGAAAGCAGGGGGTAAGTGTCGCCTTTTTCTTCAGGCAGGAATTTCTGGATGGTCGTGAACACCACGCCGCCGGACTCCACTGAGAGCTTTGCCCGAAGATCCTTGCGGTTTGCCGCTTTGGCCGGCGGTTGCCGCAACAACTCATGGCAGCGTGAGAATGTGCCGAATAGTTGATCGTCCAGGTCGTTGCGGTCAGTCAAAACTACAATCGTAGGGTTGGCCATTCCTGGCTCCCGAATGATGCGCCCCGCATAAAACGCCATGCTCAGGCTCTTGCCCGATCCCTGTGTATGCCAGATGACGCCGATTCGCCTGTCGCCTGGTTCCCCCCCTGGGAAACGCCCCGATTCGTAGCGTCCTCTTTCTTGCTCAACTTTCTTGGCCTTCTTTCGCAATTCGGTTGCCCGCAAGGTTTCCGTCACCGCTGTCTCAACGGCATGAAACTGGTGGTAGCCCGCCATCTTCTTAAACGGGGGTCCCGCTCCGTCATCCTCGAACACGATGAAATCACGCAGGAGCTTGAGGAAGCGGCGTTTCTCGAAAACGCCTTCTATCGCTACCTGCAAATCCGGGAAAAACACGGGCGCCAGGTCCTGCCCGTCGATGGTGCGCCAGGGTTTGAACCACTCCCAACCGGAAGTGAGCGTGCCGAGTTTGGCCTGAACGCCATCCGAAACCAGCATCACGGAATTGAACACGAATAAGGACTGCAGCTCGTTTTTGTAAGTTTGAAGCTGGCGCCACGCTGTGTGCAGTGTTGCGCTCTCATCCGCCGCGTTCTTAAGTTCGATTACCGTAAGCGGAAGACCATTAACGAACAGAACAATATCGGGACGCCGCCTGCTGTTGTTCTCGGCAATCGTGAACTGATTGATCGCCAGCCAGCTATTGGAGTCCGGGTCCTTGAAATCGATGATCCGTACCTGTGCTCCACGGATGCCGCGGCCGGCGGCGCGGTATTCCACCGTTACGCCATTCACAAGCATTCGGTGAAACTCGCGATTGCGTGTCTCTAACGCCGTCCCCTCGGGTCGGGACAGCTTGCGAAAGGCCTCATCAATCGCTTCGGAGGGAAGATCCGAATTTAGTTTGAGCAGGGCGCCCCGAACTGTAGACGCGAAAAATACGTCTCCGTAGCTTTCCCTCAGTGCATGAGGACCAGGCGGCATGTCCGCTCCGCTGATCACGTTGTAGCCGAGCGCCCGAAACCAATCGAGCGCGGCCGATTCAACAACGTTTTCCGTCAGAATAGCCAGGGTCTAATTCTCTCCGGGCAATTGCTACAGCGCTTCCAAGGCGGTTAGCCACTGATTGAAATGCGAACATTCATTGCGAATGCGATCAATGCCGATTGCTTTCGACACGAGAGTCCCATCTCGCACTTTGCGGTAACGAGGCTTTAGAACCTTGAGTCGTGCGTATGGGTGCGTATGTGCATCATCATTGATGTGTTCAGGACTCGCGGCTGAGTCACGAATGCTTTGCAATTTCGCGGTGAATGCGCCCCACTTTGATTCCACCGCCTCGAATTTGGATGGGTCGGAAAAAAGGAGCCCCTCGAATTCGTATGGTTGAACGTGTGGAAGAAAGCGCTCGGACCGGCATCCAACGTACTCCACAACTGCCTTCCCGAACGCACTCTCAATTTTCCCGGTGCGAGCAATTGGATCAGTATTGTCGGAAGACTCCGTTACACCAGGGAAATCTGATGGAATCTTGTACAGATCAAACAGTGTGGTGACATAAGTGTCCCCACGTTCTCGCAGCGAATTACGGAGGAACCGCAGCACTCGCTGCCAGTTCAATGCGCCCCCTCTTGAGGTTCGCGAAGTCCGAATAAGCCGTGGCTCGACATACACGTCTTGCAATATCAGGCTGGGAGCCAAAACTTGTTTTACGAAGTTTTCTTCTGTCTGACCCTCACCGACCAGAATGACGGTCTTCATCAGGCGGGTCTGCCGCCAAGGATGTTCATCTTCCACAAGTCTCCGAGCGCGTAGTCTTCCAGCCAATCGGCTAAACGCTCCGAGTCCATTCGCGTGAAGGTCGTAGCGTCATCTTTGCGGCCAACCACCACCACATGGTCTGCCTCAAATTCGTCCACCAGGTCTGCAGATTGCGTGGAGATGACTACCTGTCGTGTATCGCTCGCGTCAAGCAGCATCTCCGCCAACAAGGAGATTGCAGACGGGTGCAAACCCAATTCCGGCTCGTCAATAACGATCATTTCAGGCTGTAGTTCCGTTGGCTGCCGGAGTAGTGTTGCGAGACAAATAAATCGCAGTGTGCCGTCAGAAAACTGTCCCGGTCCCAGAACAGTGTCAGGATCGTGCGCACTGAACCATTCCAGTTCGACGCGTTCGCCGGCATCTTTGCGGTATACGAAATCCCCAAAGAAAGGCGCAACCAGTCTTATGGTTTCGGTGATCTTTCGATAATTCTCCGGAAAACGCTCTCGGATGCGTCGGAGGATAGGCCCCAGGTTGGCACCGTCCTCTTTCAGCGAAACATTGTCACGAATGTCCTGCGCTTGCAGCACTCGGGCTTCCGAACTGGTATCGAGAAAGTGATAAGCACGCCAGGGTGCGCTGGCAGCCCCAGGGAACGGATGCAGAAAAATGTCACCGAAGTCTTCCTTGGCGGCCATGTTGGATTCGTAGTGGCCGCTGCCTAGTGACGAAATACCCGACGCGCTGCCACGCACTTCCTCTTTGAGCATAACCATGCGGTTGCTCACAGGAATTAGCGAAATTGCATACTCTTTGGCGCCGAAAAAAAACCTAAGGTCAATAGATTCAGTCCGCTTTCTTCCCCCGAACAAGAGCGCATCCGGCCCTCCCTGCTGCGCCACGAATACCTGAAATCGCCGCGCTGCGACGCTGTCCAGCATTCGGATCACGTCAATAAAATTCGACTTGCCGGCCCCGTTCGGCCCGATCAGCACATTCAAGGATCCTAGCTCAAAATCTTCGAGCTTACGTATCGACTTGAAGCCGCGAACGGTCAGGCGGTCTAAGCGAGGCATAATTTATGAATTACTTGTGCGGCATCCGACATTGCTAATCAAACACCGGATTAAACGTACGCGCTCGCCTCGGTCGTAAGCTTTTGGGTACGGCGGCGAAGAGTTGGATATGACGGTGAGGCTTGCGAACGCAGTCGACTAATTCCGCCACTTGGGCTCCCACGCAGGACGAATTGCTCAACATGACGAACAAGATTACTCAATGCGCCGACTAAAGAGAAATGCTTTCGATTCGACCGATTGATAGGTACGGCTGCGGCTGATTGTAAGTTTCACAAACGGCCGAGCTATTCTGGCTGCTGGCTGCCGATTAACAAATGTCGGTGTCAACTAAACGAATCCACGGCCTGCCGGCTGTTTCATCCTCGCTGCATTTCGCAGAACGATTTGGTTCCAACAAGTCTTCCTGTGTTGCAAATAGAACCAGGTTGCGTCTATACGGGTCATATTCGCTCCCATACCGAATACCGTCGATTCTCTGTCCATGGAATTTGTGATCACGAATGAATTCTGTGACCACCTGTGAAGGAATGTAGTCAAGTGCCATACGTTCGGTGCGGTCTACTGGACGGCTAATTTCCTTTGCAAACGCATGAAGAAAAATCAAGCCCAATCGCGTTCGGCGATTTTTCCCGGAGAAGATGCCAGGCACAGTGGGCAAATCCCCCAAGTCCAGTATTCTTGCTTGTCGTTCTAATCGAAATTCCCCGACAGCAACACGCGAGCATCCCGTTTCCTGCATGGCTATTTCCTTAGTTTCGGCGACATACATCATTGGAATACCAGGAGGATTCATACGATTCGCTTGAACCGCCTTTTCTCTTGGAGGAGGACCAAGCTGCGCGGCTGTTAAGTCGGTTTTGGTTGGACCATCTGCGCATCGTCCCCGAAAGAATGTCTGGCCTGCACGCACGACCTTCACCATGTGCAAGTCGCCAAGAAGATCAACGATCGTTGAGAGCAAGCCCAAAGGCGATGGCGCTTCGGGTTCGTCGCCTCTAATACGCGAGTCTTCCGGCACAGCAAAAAAGTAACGACATTCATGCGTAACTGTGTCGCAAAACTGCTTCCACCAATACGCAAGTTCTTCATCGTAGTCCAGGAGCATCCAGTCGTAATTACACCAAACATCATTTCCAATTAGATTGCACAAGGTATTCGCCAAGCGATCATGTTGGTCGCGAGGTAGTTCAAACTCCAATTGATTAAATAAGAGTTCGTAGGTATCCCAATGCGCTCCCAGATATCCTCCCCCTCTGCTTTGAAATGGAAGCTGCTCGTCAGCAAGCCCGAAAAACTCCCCCAAGCAATTCCGAATGTGATCGGCTATATGGCTCACCGATGCGGTTGGGTTGTCGTTGGATCCACAGAGCGAACATCCCGGTGGATCGCCCGTTTGTGTAATGAATTTGACGAGATCATCATCTTCAAAGCACTTGGTGCATACGGCATCGATTGATGTAGCGATGGGAATACTTTCTGAACTGCAAGCGATCATTTGACTGCAGGCTTGGTCGAGGGCTTCTACCGTTTCCTCAGCCTTGCCCAAGAGTGTGGGATTGAGCCCTTTGCTATCTCTTTCGCCGACAGGATTCTTACTTCGTAGCATCGATATGAAGTTTCTGCCTAATTTCAGATTTTGTGAATTCTTGAATACTAATCGCAACACGCAACGCCGTTCCCCTCTTGGGGATATGTCCACTCGTGTTCAATCAATTGGATCTTTTCCGGCGCATGCAATTGCAACTAGCTCACTATTCACGAGTTCCATGCTTTGGGCTCAAGTCGCGTAGCGCTTGGGTCATTTGGGTAGCCAGACTCGACAGAAATTCAATAAATTGCCGAACTTCACGGCGCGTTATCTGGACTTTCTGGCCGAGAACAGCATCCGGATCGCTGGATTTCCTAACGTAATTGTCATCCATGACGCCCATTCTGTGAGCGACAAGATGCCTCTTCTGAAAGCAAAGAGAAGATGCTCTCCATTGCTCCGGCGATATTTCTTTGCTGAGGTCAATGTTGAAGAGTTGCGCCATGTGCTTCTTTGCGGTGGCGAGATTTTGAAATGACAGTCTGTTGGAGCGAACTGACCTTACTGCTTTCGCTGCGTGTATGCGACATACTTCGCGAGCGAATCCATCGAACGCTGAGACGCAATCCTCCAACGCATTCTCGACCAACTTTTCGGAAATCTCTGCCTGCATACCGACGGATAGGTCGAGGAGTCTTGTGATTATTTCCAGGTTCTTTTCTAGAATCTGAATCGAATTGTGCTGTCCGCAATCTGGACAAAACGCGAAGATTCCAAAGACTGAGTATCGGAGTGTGCAGTTAGAACAGATCAATTCCGTTTCAAGTTCTTTCTCTCGGTAACGATAAATTGGCAGAGATTGGGGGCGGTCCACCTTCAACGAGATTCCAAGACCAAATGACCTGCTTGGCTTGGAGTCGAACTCAAGCGTTTTGAGATCCTTGTAAACCGCGTCTGATATTTGCCGGAAGGCAATAGATTTGACGTACTCAATTTGTTCGGTTGTAAGGAATTCTTCATGTCCGGCTGATTGGCCGCAGTAGGCACATGTACAAGGCAGGTTTTCCCCTTCCAAGCCGGTTCCCAATTCAATCTTGAAGTACCCCTTGCATACTGGATTGGGACATTCACGCCCAATGAGTCGATCCTCGCCCGCGGGGATCGAAATAGAAATTGTGTTACCCAATCTACTTAGGTGTTGCATCAGACATATTCCTCAATCGACTGCATTTCGCCAGTAGCGCTTAGTTCACCGGAGATTAGCTTGGGAATTAGCTTAGCCCGCAGCGTGCCTAGCGACTCTGTTTCCTGCCAAGCATTCTGATTTTGCAGAAGAGCCGGACGGGCAAAGGCATCAAAGTAACGCATGAGCCTTGGTGGAGGACAAGCAAATTGGAACGAGGGAATAGCTTTCGTGTCCAGGTGCAGTACCGTAGTGCCGGTGGTGTAAGCGTATGTATGTGATGTGAACCTTCTTGTAGCAGTCAAGAAGTACAGGAATGCGGGCATCATTTTGTTGGTAACTGGTCGAATTATGAGTGTGTCGAGGGATGCTACCAACCTTGAATACGCAGACGTTGCCTGCACGATCGCTGGTCGCCCAATTACATCTGCCGCTTGCGTCACATCAGTACAAGCAATCACAATTTCTCCTGGCTTAACGACCTGTTCTGGTTTGTAGGATCCACAAAAGGATTTAAGGCCTTCTGGGCGGTACCCGCCACCACGAGCGAAGGACTTCAGTGTGACCAATGCTGTTTCCGATTTTCTTAATTCCTTGCTTCTATAAGATCGACCCTTGACCGCGCACACGAAACTACCCAGTTTTTTAGCGTCCCAACCTCTTGGAATCTTACCTATTTCGGAGTCGATCAAGCTATCGGGAAATAGGTCTGTGATGGCAGGATTCATCAGGTCGAGATAGGCGGCGGCGCGTTCAATAGACCAATGGTGTCGTTCGAGGTTGTTGCTTCCTATCAAGTGCTCCGTTGGATCAGCATTGGAAAGAGCTGGAGTAGCGGAGTGTCTGTGCCGAACTGGATGTAGGGTAGCCTTGCGTTTGAGAGCGGATTTGGCGCGGACGGGATCGAAGTCAACGAACCAGGACTTGAACAGAGCTTGGGCCATTGCCTCCAGCGTTTTGTTCATACGCTGGTTCAGTTCGATTTTGTCGTCTAGTGTCCCCAGAATGCGCGCAATGGCACGCTGCTCGTCGAAGGGCGGGAGACTAAGTCGGATATCCTTGAGCGCAGATCCCGAGAGTTCCCGAAATGTCGACCCGGAAGCGTGACGCTCAAGCTCTTCGGTGTTCAGCTTCAGCCAGTAATAGAGAAACTCTGGAAGTATTCCGTCTCGGACAACGAGACTGCGAAATCCCTGGTTGGTCGCGATTGGGTTCTTTGCGAGCGCCACGTATCCAATTGGTGCGCGCGTCGAGAGCAACACGGAATTTGCGGGAAGCAATTTCGCTGCGGAGCCGTCAAGTCCCCGTTGCGACAAATTGCGCTCACCACGCTGAACATAGCGGTTATGAGTGCCTGAGAGATCTTTCGGTGTCAGCCAAGGAATGCTTCCGTCAAAGTTCTCAGTATTCTTGGTCGCAGGTGTACCTCCTCCCACAATGTCTGCAATCTCTCCAATAACTGTCTCGCGCCAGTCCGCTTTTTTCCGCACCGGCGGCTTAGCAGTCAAGACAACATGGTTGTCCCTGATTTCGTCTTGGAAAGACTCCGGCACTTCATTCCATACGAACAGGTCCACCCGAAACGGAAGATCGCTCTCTTCGAAAGCATCGCGCAAGTTTCTAACCTGGACTTGTTGCAGGGGTGTAGCGAATACTACGAGGTCGATATCCGAAGAGGGTCGAGAGGTCCACTTTGCCCGTGACCCGTAGACCCACACGGTGGTGTTTGGCACATACTTTCCAAGTAGCGCCAGGATAGTCTTACGCTGCTCTACAGTGACGTCGATAGGACGATCTATTCCCATGTCGTTCCGCACATGGTCTCGTAGATTCCAATGGCGTCGTCAATAAAATCGGGCATGATCTCTAGGCAGGCTTGCGCTTTCTCGCCGCTGTAGTCGTGGGACGTATTAACACGCGCTTTGACATAGCCAAACCATTGTTCCAAGGGTGCGGCAAACAGGTCGTTCTCGTGGGCTAGTATGAAGATCGGCTTTGGACTGTTGGGCACGTCTGCGATGCCAAACTCCTCAATCAGGTATCGCTTCAATACCTTCCACAAGCAGTCATAGCAGGTCTCAAAACGCTGAATGACTGATTCGGCGATTCCATCCCGGTTCAATTCGGAAAGCGAATCATCAAGCTGTCGGTAGTTTTCATGCTGTTCTTCAAGGCGTTTCAGGGACATCCGAAATTTGTCGTAGTCAATCATGCTAAACCTCACAGGTCCCGTTTGTTAGTTGAGGGCGTCACAAGGTTGTCGTAACCCTGTCCGAAGCCTAATTGTCTCAAATTATCGGCAATGGCCGCATCCAGTTTTCGGGCTTCAGTCTGTTGACTCTTAAGTTCGGCCACGAGGCGCTGCATTTTTTCCTCGAAGGGTTCGGTGTCTTCGGGCTGCGGTTTCGCGCCTACGTACCGGCCGGGGGTTAGTACGTAGCCATGTTCGCGTAGTTCTTCGATTCTTGAACTCTTGCAGAATCCCGGCTTGTCGGCATAACCGGAATCTTTGGGTAATCGCCAGGCGTGGTAGGTGTTGGCGATAAGGGCAATGTCTTCGCCGGTCAGTTCGCGGTGCGTGCGATCTACCATTCGGCCGAGCTTGCGGGCGTCTATGAACAGCACTTCGCCATGTCGGTTGCGGAATTCGCCGGCCGTTCGGTTACGGGCGAGGAACCATAGGCAGGCGGGTATCTGAGTCGAATAGAAAAGCTGGCCTGGGAGCGCCACCATGCAATCGACGAGGTCCGCCTCAATCAGTTTTTTCCTGATTTCGCCCTCACCTTTCTGACTGGAAGACATGGAACCGTTAGCCAGCACGAAGCCGGCAACACCGTTCGGCGTCAGGTGATGGATGATGTGCTGCACCCAGGCGAAATTGGCGTTGCCCTTGGGCGGCACTCCGTACTGCCATCGCTTGTCTTCAGTCAGTCGCTCTACGCCCCAGTCGGATACGTTAAAAGGGGGATTGGCGAGGATGTAATCGGCCTTAAGGTCCGGGTGGTGGTCGTCGTGGAACGTGTTGCCGTGGGCAATCTGGCCTTCGATGCCTCGTATGGCGAGGTTCATTTTCGCCAGCCTCCAGGTCGTGTAGTTGGATTCCTGACCGTAGATCGAGAGGTCGGTAATTGTCCCGTGAGGCTTTCGTCTGCCGTTTCCATTGCCGGTCGCATGGGCGTTGATGAATTCGATGGACTGCACGAACATGCCCGATGAGCCGCAACATGGGTCGTACACGCGGCCCTCATAAGGCTCCAGCATCTCTACCAGAAGTTTCACAATGCAGCGCGGCGTGTAAAACTCTCCGCCTTTCTTTCCCTCGGCGCTAGCGAATTGCGACAGGAAGTACTCGTACACGCGGCCCAATACGTCCTTTGAGCGCGCGTCTGCGTCGCCCACCCTGATATTGCTGACCAAATCGATCAACTGGCCGAGGCGCTGCTTGTCCAAGGCCGGACGTGCGTAGTCTTTGGGCAGCACGTCCTTCAGCGCGGGGTTGTCGCGCTCAATCGCGCTCATGGCGTCATCTACCAGTTGCCCGATAGTCGCTTGCCGAGCTTGGGACTTGAGGTAGTCCCAACGGGCTTCCGGCGGAACCCAGAAAATGTTCTTGGCGCGGTACTCGTCGGGATCCTCAGGGTCTGCGCCTTCGGACACTTGGCTTCCCAGTATGTCCTGTCTCTCTTCGAACGCGTCGGAAATGTATTTTAGAAAGATGAGACCGAGTACAACGTGTTTGTATTCGGCGGCGTCCATCGAGCCGCGCAAGGTATCGGCCATGGCCCAGAGTTCGGCTTCATATCCGGTTGTGGCGGCAGCATTGCTCGTCTTGAGAGACTGCGGTGTTTTACGACGGGATTTCGCCATGAGGATTCCGCCTACGTAGGTTCGCCAAGTCTATTCGGTGTTACCGGTTTCTTCTTCGGTTTCCGGTTCGTCCGGCAGCGGCAGGAGCTCCAGCCCCTCGGGCGTTTCCACCACCAGGTCCGCAAGCGGGATCAGCGCCTCGGGGACGGGCGCCACTGTTTCTCCTTCCGCCAATTCGCCGATGATTACGAGGGGTTCGGTACTGACGACAATGGGCGTGTCGGGCCGGATTGAAGGCAAGGGCGACGGAATGGGGCCCTGGGCTTCCGCCTGTGCCACTTCCTCCGGGGTGGCCAGGCGCACGGCAAATGAAACGATGCGCACGAATCCTTCTTCGTATTCTTCCTGGAACGCCGCGGCGAGGATCAGCATCGCCAGGACCACGAAGCTGGCTATGACGGCCGAGAAGCCGAACCGGATCGCGGCACGCCGCTTGCGCCTCGCTTCGCGTTCGCGGCCGTCGTCCGGCTGGGGCGATTTGAGGTGTTTCACGCCTTGCTGAACCGCAGGGAGGCGGAGTTGATGCAGTAGCGCATGCCGGTGGGACGGGGGCCGTCCGGAAAGACGTGGCCCAGGTGGGCGTCGCACTTCGAGCACACGACTTCAACCCTGTGCATGCCGTGGCTGCTGTCGACGTTTTCGGCGACGGAACCTTCGGAGGCGGGGCTGAAGAAGCTCGGCCAGCCGGTGCCGGAATCGAACTTGGCGTCGGAGCGGAACAGCTCGTGACCGCAACAGACGCACTCGTAGGCGCCGGTTTCCTTGTTGTGGAGCAACTCGCCCGTGAACGGGCGCTCGGTGCCCCGTTCCTGGGTAACGCGGTACTGCTCTTGAGTCAGCCTGCCCTTGAGTTCATTGTTCTTCGGGGCTTTGTGCATAAAGTGATTGTAGACGGAAGTCAGTTCTTGAGGAGGCGGTTAACCCGGCGAACGAAGTCGCCCGGGTCCTCGAGTTCGCGCCCCTGGGTCAGCATGGCCTGTTCGTGCAGCAGCCGGGTCAGGTCTTCGAACAGTTCGGGGTCGCCTTCGCGCAGCGCCAGGCGCTTGAACAGGCCGTGACCGGTATTGATCTCCAGGATCGGCTTGCTGTCCGGCAGCTCCTGGCCGGTGGCGCGCAATATACGCTGCATCTGCACGCCCATTTCGTGTTCTCCCAGCGCCAGGCAGGAGGGAGAATCCGTCAGCCGCGCGGTGGAACGCACATCCGAGACTTCGTCGCCCAGCACGCTCTTCATGCGCTGCAACAGCGCAGCGGCGTCCTCCCGGTCGACAGTGTCCGCGACCTGCACCGGGGCCGTTCCCGGCAGTTCATCCGCGATCAGCGCGCCCCGGGTGATGTCTCGGAACCGCAGGCTCTCGTACTCGCCGAGATGCCCGATTACCCATTCGTCGACGGGATCGGAAAGCAGCAGAACCTCCAGGCCGCGCTGGGTGAAAACCTCCAGTTGCGGACTGGAACGCGCCGCCGACGGGGTCGCCGCGGCGATGTAATAGATTTCGTTCTGGTCGTCCTGCTTGCGCCGGGCGTAATCCTCCAGGGTCTCCGATTGCACGTCGTCTTGCGAAGCCGTGGTGGCGAAACGCAGCAACTTCAGTATGCGCTCCCGGTTGCCGGGATCCTCGACCACGCCTTCCTTGAACACCCGCCCGAACTCATTCCAGAATTCCCGGTAGCCATCGGCATCGTCCCCGACCAGCCTGTCCAGCATGTCCAGCACCCGCCTGGCCAGCGCCTGGCGCATGGCCCGCACGTCGTCGTTCTGTTGCAGCAGCTCACGCGAGACGTTCAGCGGCAGGTCCCTGCTGTCCACCACGCCGCGCACAAAGCGCAGGTACAGGGGCAGGAACTGTTCGGCGTCGTCCATGATGAAGACCCGTTGCACGTACAGTTTCACGCCCCGCGGCGATTCGCGGTTGAACAGGTCGAACGGCGCCCGGCGCGGAATGAACAGCAGGCTGGTGTACTCGCGCCGCCCCTCCACCTGGTTGTGCGCGTAACACAGCGGGTCCTCGCTGTCGCGGGCGACGTGCCGGTAGAACTCGTTGTATTCCTCGGGCTTGATATCACGCTTCGGTCGCGTCCATAGCGCCTGGGCGGTGTTGACGATCTCCCGTGGCGGTTCGGCTCCTTCCCCGTCTTCATCTCCGCCCATGCCCGGCATGCTGACCGGGAAGGCAATGTGATCGGAGTAGCGGCGGATCAGCGAGCGCAGTTGGAACGGTTCCGCGAAGTTGCGTTCGCCGTCCTTCAGGTACAGGCGTACGGAGGTTCCACGCCGCAGCCCGGGGGCGCCCTTGACCGTGAACTTGCCCTGGCCTTCGGACGACCAGCTGACACCGGCTTCAGCGGGAAGGCCGGCGCGGCGGGTCAGCACCTCGACCCGCGAGGCAACGATGAAGGAGGAGTAAAAACCGACTCCGAACTGGCCGATCAGGCGCGCGTCCTCCTGCTCGTCGCCGGAGAGCCCGGCAAGAAAGTCGCTGGTGCCTGACTTGGCGATGGTGCCCAGTTGCTGTATGACCTCGTCTTCGGACATGCCGATACCGTTGTCGCCGACTTCGACCCAGCCCTCCTCGGCATTGAATTCCAGCGCAATCGAGAGCTCCGGGTCGTCGGCCAGCAGCTCGGGACGGGAGATTGCCTCGAAACGCAGTCGATCGCATGCGTCGGAAGCATTCGATATCAGTTCACGCAGGAATATCTCCTTGTGGCTGTACAAGGAGTGGATCATCAGCTTGAGCAGCTGGCGGACCTCGGCCTGGAAGCTGCGGGTGCGCGCCCTGGTGGGCTTTCTTGCAGAAGTGTCCTGAGCCATGGCCCTAGGGCTTGATCGTGATCGGGGTGCCGATGCGGGTCATCATCCATATCTCCAGCATTGCGGCATTGCTGACGGCAATGCAGCCGTCGGTCCAGTCACGCGTCGAGTAATAGTTGCGGTCACGCCCGTTGGTCGGCCTGATCGGACGGCCATGCACCATGATGAGCCCGCCGGCCGGCACGTCGGCCTGCTCGGCCCGTACGCGGTCCGATTCGTCGGGATAGGAGATCTGCAGGGCGAGCATGTAACTGGAGTCCGGCTTGCGGGCGGAAATGTAATAGTCGCCTTCCGGCGTGCGGTAGTCGCCTTCGCGCAGCTTGCGGCCCCTGGGCGCCAGACCGAGGGCGATCGGGAATGCACGAACCGTTTCTCCATCCCTGATTAGATATAGTCGGCGCAGCGATTTATCAACCATGATCGAATCGATCACCGGCAGGGTCGCAGGCTCGGCCGCTGCCGGTGAAGCGATTGCGAGGCTAAGCATTGCCAGGGCGGTCAGCCGCGAAACCAGGCCGGGGGACCGCCTCGGAAGCATCGCTCAGGAAGGCGCGGCGGCGTTCTTTGCCTGCAGCCTGGGGAACAGCAGTTGGGCGCCGACTTCCAGAGTGTCCGGGTCCAGTCCGGGGTTGTACTGGCGCAGCAGCCACATGGGAACGTCGTTGCGGCGCATCAGTCGCCAGACGGAATCGCCCCGTCGCACCTTGTATTCGCTTACCCCGACGACGTGATAGTGGGAGAAAAACGCTTCCTGAAGCTCATGATGGAAGGCCACGCGGCGCTGCGTGAACGTTTCCCGGCTTACCCTGCTGAAGTCCAGGCGCAGACGCTTGCCGAAACTCACCGTCGTGCCGTAGCGCAGACCGTTCATGTCCCGCAGGCGCTGCGTGCGGATTTCCAGCCAGTCGGCGTAGTGCCCGAGCGTTTCCGCGGCCTCGACCTGTACCAGGTCACCGTCCAGCACCGTGTAGTCGTTGGGGTCCGCCAGGCTGACCACGCCGAAGGAGGGGCCCTTGGGAGCGCGTTCCACCGCCGGCGCCGAGGCCACCATGGCGTTGGCGTCGGAGTCGGCTGCCGGTTCCGGTACCGCTTCAGCCACCGGCGGCTGTGGAATCGGCAGTTGGGCCGATGTCAGCCGAAGTTCCTGGCCAACGTATATCCGGTTCCTGTTGCTTATGTTGTTCAGCGCAAGCAAATCTTCCTCGGACAGGCCGGCCCGTTGGGCGATCCTGGCGATGGTGTCGCCCCGGCGCACGCGGTAGGTATCGGCGCCGTCCGGGATCGGTTCGCGCGCGGCCAGCCCCGGAATCTCCAGCGTTTGCCCCGCCCGGATGCGGTGCATGTTTCGCAGGTTGTTGGCCTGCATGAGCCTCGATACGGTCGTGTCGTAGCGTTGCGCGATCAGTGACAGCGTGTCGCCGGGCTGGATGACATAGTTGCGGTCGCGGATCTGGCTGGCGTAGCGCTGATCGCTTTCTATGGCCGCGATGCGGTCCTGCGCGTCCGCCATCGGGGGCACACGCAGCGCGTAATTTCTGGGAACGTACTTGGAATCGCCCAGCACCGGCGCGCGCAGGCCTGGATTGAGGCTCGCCAGGGTCGAAGATTCCACGGCCAATGCGCCGGCCAGCGTGCCAAGGCGCATGTAATCGGGCACCTGCACCATCACGTAGTCGATGGGTGGCTCCAGGGCCACCGGTCCGAACCAGCGTTCGGCTTCTTCCTCCACTTCGATGGCGGCGATCAGTTCGACATAGAAGTTGCGTCCGGCAAATTTGAAGGTTCGCCCTCGGTAACGCCGGACCACGGTCTCGATGTCCCTGGTGCCCAGTTGCCTGATGGCGCGCAGCATCGCGCCGACCCCCTGGTTGTAGGCGGTGATCGCCAGCGGCCAGCTGTCGGTCAGGCTGTGGTTGTACTTCAGCAGTTGAGCCGCGGCGGTGGTTGCCCGCCACGGGTCCAGCCGTTCGTCCATGACATTGTCGATGCGCATGAACCGCCGCCCGGTGGAGCGGGTGAATTGCCACATGCCAAGGGCTGCTGCCGACGAGCGTGCGTGCGGCTGGAACGAGGACTCCACGTGCGGCAGCGCGGCGACCCCCTCCGGCACGCCGTGTTCCTCAAGCGTCTTGAGAATGTGATCGCGCCAGCGTCCGGAGCGCACCAGGCCGTCTTTGAACTTCTCGGCTACTCCCTGCTGCACGCGCAGGCGCCCCGCCGCGTCCCTGAGCGTTGCGCGCGAGGGGTTGGGCCCCCAGGCGTCAAGCACCCGCTGTTCCTTTTCGCTCAGCTTTCCGGGCCGTCGGTCGGCCAGGCGCACAAGCACGTTGCGGTAGTCCCGCACGGCCGCGCGGATGGCGCTGCGGCGCGCGCGCGGCGAAAGGTCCTTGAGGGAGACTTCTCCATACACGACGCCGACATGCAGGCTGTCGTGCACCAGCCCCGTGTCCCGCCCGGTGGCCGCGAACACCCGCTTCCAGAAGTCGATCTCGGTTCGAAGGCCCTCGGGAACCGGCAGTCCTCCGGCGCCAAAGGCGGCCCCCGGCGCCAGGGCCAGAGCCAGCATCATGGCAAGCGCCGGCAGCGCGGCGGGTGTTCTGGCTGGCGCCCTCATATTCGGGCAGACTTTCTACACCAAAGCCGCGGATTTCGCAATGCGCGGGCGGTTGAATCCTTCTTCAATATCGCCCGCGCTCCGCTCCCGGACCCGGTCAGGCGCCGAGGCCCTGGGACATCTGGGCGAAGCTGGTCAAGGGGAACCCGCAGCGCCGCTCCCAGTCCGACTGGTCGATGACCGGCGCATTGATCAGGCCGAGCATTTCGTCGAACTTGTTCAAGGCCGTGCAGTCCACTGCGGCAGGATCTGCGGCGCTTCGGTAAGTCGGCCAGGCGCGATTCCGGGCGTAACGCCAGAACGGGCTGTCGTAAGCGGAGCCGCAACTGTAGTGCCAGCCCACAAAGAGGCCGCAGGTGAGCGTGTCGTTGACCAGAAAGCGGTTGACCGCCGGCACGTCGTTCTGAACATACTTGGCCGGTCGGTTGAGGCGCATCTGCAGGATCATTCCTACCTGCATTTCCGCCAGCCGGATCGCGGTTGCTTCCAGCGGCTCCATGAACCCGCCGGCGTTGCCGATGCGGGCCACCGCGCCATCGTAGATCCGGCGGTGGACAAAATTCGGGAAACGCAGCACGGCGCGTTTCTCGAATTCGGGTACGCCGTCTTCATCCAGCAGTTCGTCAAAATCCTTTTCGACTTCCTCGAGGCTGGATACGTCACGGTTAAAGATATAGCCGTATGACGTGTGCGCCGTCAGCGGGATGACGAAAACCCAGCCGTGCGGGCGCGCGATCGCGCGGGTATAGGTGTGTTTGAGGACCGGCCCGCCGGTGGGTTCCTCGATAATGGCCGGACAGCGGCGGATGACCGCGGTATTCGTAGGGATGAAGGAGATCTCGATATGCTCTTCGGGATCCATTTGCCTGGGAAATCCGCGCGCGTCAAAGACCAGGTCGTAGCGCTCGGGTGGCAGGCCTTCAAATTCCACCTGCGCACCGCCGTCCACCTTCGTGATGCTGAGCACTTTGGCGTCGATATGACGGGCGCGCGTGCTCTCGCCCAGCAGGTCTCCCATCACGTCGGCGGACAGGTGGTAGGCGTAGGACACCTCCTGCGGCGTGAAGTAGTGAATGAATTCGCTTCTGCGCCGGCCCCAACCCTCGAACTGCACGCCGTACTTGCGGGTCGCGTTCAGGCGCTGCTGAACCTTCTCGTGGGGCAGGCCCGACAGCCGGTGCAATTGCTGGACCAGGCTGGGCCAGCTTCCCTCGCCCACGCCGATGACCGGAATGCGCGAGTCGTAAATGTGATGCAGTTCGTGGTCCTTGTCCGGGTGCAGCCGGGATACGCTGGCGGCCGCCAGGGCACCGGCGGTGCCCCGTCCGACGACGGCGATTTTCCCGCACGAAATGCTGCCCGGCTCAATCACCGATGCGTGGAAAATCCATGCTGACTACATTTCCTCAACCGACAACAGATCACGACCGACTCCCGATCGGAGCGTATTGTGAATATGTTGCAGCGCCCCTTCGTTCCGGCCAAGCAGTATCTCCGATTGAGTCCCACGCTCGGCGTTCAACTGCACGTTCGCGATCGTTTCATAGTCTTCGTTCACAATGACTTCCCCGAATCGTGAAGCTCTTTCTTCGTACGAATACCCGGCTTCCTCGAGGTGTGGCCGCACCTTTGGGCTGACGTACCAGGTATGAACGGTTCGGGATTTCGAAGGCGAGTCTTCACGCGGAAAAATTCGCACCAGATCCACGCCAAATGAGTCCAGTACCATGATGACGTTCGGGTAAAGGTAATACAGAGTGGAAGTAATCTGCGGGTAAGGCCATCGCTCCATTTCCAGCGAAAGAAATCGCATCAGGTCCAACTTCTGATTGGGGTATACGAAGCGAAGGTTTTTCTTGAAAATCTCGCATGTTTGCAGGTTCGCCTTCATCTCTTTGCCGACGGTGTCCGCGTGAAGAACGCTGACATGATAATTTTCAGCGAAAGTATCAACCGCCATTTTCCAGTTGGCCCGCACATCGATGACTTGCGTGTGCGCAAACGGAAAATCAGCCAGTTTCCAGTGCGCCAGGTCGTCTTCAAGTCCACCCAAACACTCGGCTTCGTCAATGGGATCGCCCTGAGTCGGTCGTACCCACAGCGTTCCATGCAGTTCCGCTGAAGGCAGTTCGAAGAGCGATAATTCCTTTCTGCAGACGTTGCCGAAATGACTATTCTTGTTAATCGCCAACAATCTCCCGTCGTTACCGTATGTCCATGCGTGGTAAGGGCAGGTAAAGCGCGCCTTCGACCCATGTCCTTCGGGCGCGATCTGACTCCCTCGATGCCGACAGACGTTGGCGTACGCTCGAAATCGACCTTCACCGTCTCGAACCATTAGAATCGGGTTGCCTGTTTCATTATCCGACCAATATGTATTGGGTTTCGGTAGTGCGCTGGAAAGGCCCATGCACAAAGCGGTGTTTCGAAAGAAAACATCCTGCTCCTGCGCCGTGAGCTGCGGGCAGGTGAAATCCGACATTGGTACACGCATGATGCCGCCCGCATCTGCAGTGGTATCGTTGGCGATGTGCTCGTTTATGACGCCCAGAACTCTAAGTCGTTCAGACTTGTCCATTATTCGAGATTCCTTGTTGAGACAAGTAGAGTCACTTACTGTATTACAGCAATTGACCGGCGAACGCAACGCTAGCTGAGGCAGGGCGTCGGCGCAGGTAACGCGCGGCTCCATTCCCGTGAACAAAGGCAGCACCCGACCAGAGAACTTCGAAGCACGATTTGCCGCGTGGGTGGTCGCCGCCCCCTGGCGGGTCATCCTGGGGAGCGTGCTCCTGGTGGCCGCCGCCTCCAGCGGCATCCTGCGGCTGGGATTCTCCGGCGATTACCGCATCTTTTTCGACGAGGACAATCCGCAGCTTCTGGCGCTGGAAGCGCTGGAAGACACCTACGGCAAGAACGAGAACGTCGTGTTCCTGATCGTTCCCGACGACGGTGACGCCACCTCGGAAACCGCGCTGGCCGCGGCCGTCTGGCTCACCGAAGCCGCCTGGCAGACGCCCTATTCGAGGCGAGTCGACTCGCTGACGAACTTCCAGCACACGACGGCCGACGGCGACGACCTGTACGTAAGGAATCTCGTTGATTCGCAACAGCTGGCCGATGCCGAAGCACGCTCCAGAGTCCGTGCAGTCGCTCTGTCGGACCCGCGTGTCGAGGGCAGCATCCTGGCGACCGGCGGTGACGTGAGCGTGGTGAACGTGACGGTGGAGCTGCCCGGGGGCGACCTGCTGGAACCGGTGGCCGAAGTGGCCGGGTTTGCGCGCGATATCGCCGCCCAGGCGGAAGAGCGATTTCCCGGCGTGGACCTTCGCGTGGTGGGCACGGTCATGGTCAACCAGACCTTCCTCGAGGCGTCGATCGACAGCCAGATGATCTTCCTGCCTGCCAGCCTTGTACTCATGGCGCTGATCCTGGCGATCCTCATCCGCGGCCTGGCCGGGGTGGCGGCGACCGGCACGGTGATCGTGTTTTCCATACTGGCGTCGATCGGCCTGGGAGGATGGGCCGGGCTGCCTTTTTCCCCGCCCATCGCGCCGGCGCCGACCATTGTGCTGATGATTGTGGTGGCGAACTGCGTTCACCTGCTCGTTACCCTGCAGCAGCGCATCCGCGCCGGCGACTCCAGGCGGGATGCAATCGTGGAATCCCTCAGAATCAACCTGTACCCGGTGTTTCTGGCAAGCCTGACGACCACGCTCGGTTTCCTGAGCATGAACTTTTCCGAAGTGCCGCCGTACCGTCACCTGGGCAACTTCGTCGCGTTCGGGATTGCTGCGTCCTTCCTGCTTTCCGTCACCTTTCTGCCGGCCATGCTCTCGCTGCTTCCGATTCGGGCCGGATCGGACCGTCGGCATGGTGGACCCTTGCTCAGCTCGCTCGCGGACCTTGTGCTGCGCCGCAGGAAGGCGCTGCTGTGGGGCTGGGCGGCAGTAGTGCTTGCGATGGTCGTGGCCATTCCGCGCAACGAACTCAACGATGTGCTGGTGCATTTCTTCAACGAGAGCGTGGAGTTTCGGCGGGATACCGATTTCATGGACGAGCGTTTAAGCGGCAATACGGTGCTCGATTACTCCCTGGAGGCATCCGGCGCGGATGGGGTCACCGATCCTGTCTTCCTTGCGGAGGTATCGGACTTTGCCGAGTGGTTCCGGGAGCAGCCCTCGGTGCGCCATGTGTCGGTCATCACCGACACCTTTCGGCAACTCAACCAGAGCATGCACGGCGATGATCCGGCCTTTTACCGGATTCCGGAAAGCCAGGAGCTGGCGGCGCAATACCTTCTGCTCTACGAGCTCTCGCTGCCGCAGGGTCTGGACCTGAACAACCAGATCGATACGGCCAGGTCGGCGACGCGCATGACGGTATCCTCCAGGACGCTTTATTCGCGGGATTTGCTGGATCTGAACGCGCGCGCCGAGGCCTGGCTGGCCGAGAACGCGCCGCGAATTGTGGGCTTCAACAGTTCCGGTCCCTCGGTCCTGTTCGCCTACATCGGCCAGCGCAACATCCGCGCCATGCTGATCGGAACCGTGGTCGTGCTTATTGCGATTTCCGCCATCCTCCTAGGCGCCCTGAGATCCCCGCGGCTGGGCCTGGTCAGCATCGTTCCCAATCTGCTTCCCGCCGTGATGGGCTTCGGCGTCTGGGGACTGATGGTGGGCCAGGTCAGCCTTTCGCTGTCGGTGGTAGTGGCCATGACCATAGGCATCGTCGTGGACGACACGGTGCATTTCCTCATCAAGTACCGTCGCGCGCGGCGGGAATACGGATACGATCCCGAGAAAGCGGTGCACTACGCGTTCGAGACGGCCGGCCGGGCCCTGTTCGCAACGACGATCGTGCTGGTGTCGGGCTTTCTCATATTCGCGTTCTCTCCGTTCATTCCCACGGCGCAGGTCGGAATCCTGACCGCGATGATTATCGGTTTCGCACTGATCGCCGACCTGTCGCTGTTGCCGGCGCTGTTGCTGGCCGTCGACAGGCCGTCCTCCGGGAAGCCCGGGCACGCAAGTACTCTCGTGCCATAATTCAGCCGGGCCGTTTTCGGCCCGTGGTCGTCTCTGCCAGACATTGCCGTGTTCAACAATCCGTTTGATTCATTTCACAAAACTGTTGGCAAGGCCAAGAAAGAGCGCGAGCAGCTGGACCGTCTGCTGACGATTTCCACGCCGGGGGAACTTGCGCTCGTCGTCTTCGCCGCCGGGGTCCTGCTGCTGTTCGCGGCATGGCTGATTTTCGGCAGCGTGGCCCGCAGCGTCGCGCTTGACGGCGTCCTGGTGGGGTCCGGCGAGCGGTATCCGCGGGGCAGTTCGTCTCTGCAGGCGGTAGTCTGGCTCGAAAGAGACCAGGGGCTGAAAATCGACGCCGGCATGCCGGTCTCCCTGGAAGTCGCCATGACCGATGGACAGGCACACAGCCTTGAGGGCACTGTGATGAACCTCGTCGCCGTGCCCCTGTCGGACGGGGCGCCGCCGTTTGAGTCAGCGGCGCCGGTGATCAAGCACCGCGTGCATATCGCCCTTAGCCAGGGCCCGGAGTTCGCTTCCGTTGATGGGCCGGAATGCCGGATTGTGATCGAACTCGGCAGCCAGTCTCCGCTTGCGTTTTTCGCGCGGAGGCCATTCTGAAATGCCGCCCGGCGCCTCCAAAAGGACAAGCAAAGAAGCCGCACCCCAACCCACGAAGAAAAGGGTAGAAACGCCACTTCTGCTGCAGATGCACGCCACCGAATGCGGCGCGGCATGCCTGGGCAGCGTGCTGGCCTGGTTCGGGCGCTGGGCTCCGCTCACCGAACTGCGCGAGAAGTGCGAGGTAAGCAGAGACGGATCCAGCGCCGCCAGCATCCTGCGCGCCGCCAGGCATTACGGTCTGAAGTGCAGCGGCCTGAGCCTGCGGAGCGAGCAGCTCAAGAAGGTCGATCTGCCTCTGATCCTGTTCTGGCAATTCCACCATTTCGTCATCCTCGAAGGTTTCGACGACAGCAATTTCTATCTCAATGATCCGGCGACGGGGCGGCGCACGCTCTCCGCCGAAGAGTTCGAACGGGGCTACAGCAATATTGCCCTGCGATTCGAGCGCACAGAGGATTTCGAACCCGGCGGCGACAGGCCGGGCCTCCTGAAGCAATTGAGCACCTGGCGCGCGGGATCGTGGGGCGTGGTCGCCGGGGCGATCGCCTGCGCGCTCATGCTGGCCCTGCTGGCGCTTGTGATTCCCGCCTCGGTGAGTGTCTTCGTGGACAGTCTGCTGGTGAACAACGGCCCCTGGGGCGGCCTGGTAGCGGCCTTTCTTGGCGCCGGCGTTCTGGTCTACGTGCTGTCCCTGCTCAAGCACCGGTTCCTCAACCGTCTCGCAATCCGTATTTCGGTGGTTGGCTTCAACAGCGGCCTCACGCGGCTGCTGCGGCTGCCGGTGGAGTTCTTCCAGCACAGGCTGGTCGGCGACCTGACCGACCGGGTCACGTCCATCGACCGGATCGCGAAGAACCTGACCAGCCAGCTCCTTGTGCTCATTATCGACATGGGGATGAGCGCGGTCTTTCTGGCGGCGATGCTGGCCTACGACGTCCTGCTCGCGCTGATTGTGCTCGCGCTGGCCATCGTAAACGGAGTGCTGGCGTACTTCGTCAAGGCGCTGCGCGCCGATCGCAGCCATGCCATGAGGCGCGAACAGGGACTGCTGATCGGCCTCGGAATGCAGATGTTGAGTCACGCGGACGACCTGCGCATGACGGCGACGGACGATCGGTTTTATTCGCGCTGGAGCGGCCAGCAGGCGCGGGAACTCAGATCGCGCCAGCTGTATTCCAGACTGGGCCATGTCGACACTGCGCTTCCCGGCCTCATCGCCGCGCTGCGGGTCGCGGCCATCCTGGGCATCGGGGCAGGCCGGGTCATGTCCGGAGATATAACGCTGGGCACGCTCGTCGGGCTCTATATCCTGGCGGAGATGTTTCTGGCGCCGGTCGGGCGCTTTCTGGAGTTGAGCGACAAACGTCAGGCGCTGGAAACCGACATGCAAAGGCTGGAAGACATTTCCAGGACTCCGGAAGACCCCGTGTTCGCCCGCCGGAATCCCGAGTCCGGGTCCATCGCCACGTTCAAGGGCCGGCTGCAGCTCGCCGGTCGGGTCGAACTAAGAAATTTCACCTTCGGCTACAACAAGGCCAAGCCGCCATTGATCAAGGACTTCAACCTGGTGATCGAACCGGGGCACCGGGTTGCCGTGGTGGGCCCCAGCGGTTCCGGCAAATCGACGCTGTCGCGCCTGGTCGCGGGCATCTATCAGCCGTGGTCCGGCGAAATCCTGTTTGACGGCCATCCGAGGCATGAGATACCCGAGGAAGTGCTGCGGCGCTCCGTTTCCATGGTGGACCAGGATGTCGTGCTTTTTTCCGCGCCCCTGCGCGACAACATCACCTTGTGGAATTCCGCCATTCCGGACGAAGCCGTAATCGAGGCGGCGCGGGACGCCTGCATCCATGACGAGATCCTGCGACGGCCGCTGGGCTATGCAACCATGGTCCAGGAAGGCGGCGTGAATTTCAGCGGCGGACAGCGTCAGCGGCTTGAGATCGCCCGTGCCCTGGTGGGCAATCCGACTATCCTCATTCTGGACGAGGCGACCAGCGCGCTGGATGCCGCCACCGAGGAATTTGTCGACGATGCGCTGCGCCGCCGCGGCGTCACCTGCCTGATCGTGGCCCATCGGTTGAGCACCGTGCGGGATTCCGACGAAATCATCGTGCTCGAAAAGGGCGTCGAAGTGCAGCGCGGCGATCACGACGAATTGATTGCGGATCGGGAAGGCACCTATTACAAGCTCGTCAAGGCGGGTTGAAGCGATGTCCACGCCGGAATACGCGTCAATAGCCGAACTCGCGGCCCGCTGGGGCGAATCCGTGTCGTGCGCCGGCAACCTGCCGGTGAAGCTCGACGATCCGGACAGCGTCTGGTCCATCGAGCGGGGCGCCGTCGACCTGTTCCTGGTCGAATTCAAGAACGGGGTGGAGCAAACGGCGCCGCAGCATCTTCTGCGCGCCGAAGCCGGCAGGCTCCTGCCGGGCGTGGCGCCCGATGAGGAAGATACGACTCTCAGCCTGATCGCCAAGGGACTGCCCGGTACGCTTCTCAATCGGGTGCCCGCCGCCAGGCTGTCGGAAGTGAATCCGGCCGAACTGGCCCGGCAGGCTGATACCTGGCTCAGCGGCGTTGTCGACACGCTTTCCCGTTATGCGACCTATCGCCCGCGTCCGAATGCGCTGGCCGAAGCGGGTCGGACGCAGAACCTGGGACCGGGAACGCTTTCGGTGCGGCGCGGCGTGGTGTGGGTATCCCAGCCGCCCGGTGGCGCCAGCCTGTTCATGGACCTGATCGACTGTGCCGAAATCCGCGGCGCGGGCAGCACAGGGGAAACCATGATGGCGCTGACTCAAGCCGCCTGGCTCACCTTGTCCGGCGAGGCGACGCTTACGACCAAAACATCGGAAACGCTGGCAGCGGAAGGCATGCTGCTGCCGGCGCTGTCCACCTTTCACGCTGTCGCCTTTGCCCTGGAGCGCCTCAACCGCCGGCTTGCGGTGGTCGACAGCGCGAATCTCGAACGGGCGCGTACCAGCAGCCGCCGCGTGGCTGAAGAGGCCGCCCGCCGCCGGCTGTTCAATATCTATGACCTTCCGGACGAGCAAGACGCGGCTGCGTCCGATATGGCCCTGGCCGAAGCAGTGCAGATTATCGGCCGCCATGAAGGTATCGAATTCAAGGTTCCGGCACCTTCCGGGCCTTTCGGTTCGCCGGTCGGCCTGGTCGATATCCTCGATGCGTCAGGCGTGCGCGCCCGGCGGGTGCAGTTGGCGGCCAAAGAAAAATGGTGGCGCGGGGACAGTCATGCGATGCTCGCATTCCGGGCCGAGGATGAGAGCCCCGTGGTGCTGCTGCCGGGAATGTTCGGACGCTATCGCGAAATCGATCCGGTCAGCAAGCGCAGCGTCAGGGTAACGCCGGCTCGCGCCGACGCGTTCAAGGAAGATGCCTGGATGTTCTATCGGCCGTTACCGTCAGGGAGCGCGGAACCGGGCGACCTGCTCCGGCTCGGCCTGCATGGTTCCGCTGCGGACCTGCTGCGGCTGGTAATTTCCGGACTTCCGGGCGGTTTGATCAAGCTGGCGCCGGCGTTCGCTCTCGGCTTCGTTGCGAATCATGTTGCCCGTGGCGGTAGCGCCGGCTCGCTGTATGCGGTAGCGCTGGCACTGGCAGGGCTGGGCCTTCTCGGCGCGCTGCTGCACCTGCTTCAGGGTACGGCGATGATGCGGCTGGAGGGGCGCTCTTCTTCGCGGGTCGAAGCCGCCTTCTGGGACCGCCTCCTCAGGCTCCCGCGAACCACCCTGCACCGTTATCCGGCCGGCGATCTGGCGATGTCGGGGATGACGTTTCAAAACTTGCGCGACGGCTTGCAGGGCGCCCTCGCCGACAGCGTGCTGTCGCTCATTTTTCTGCTTCCCGTGTTCGCCGTCATTTTCTTCTACGACGCCATGCTCGGGATCATCGCCCTGGCCTTCAGCCTGGCTTCGCTGCTGGTCACGGCGGCGCTGGGATGGGGCCAGGTGTCGTCCTACGGTCGGATGATGAGCGCAGTCCGCCGCGGCGCCGGGAACCTGTTCCAGATCATCAGGGGGATTTCCATGCTTCGGGTCGAGAATGCGGAAGGATCGGCCTTCGCCATTTCGGCGAAAGACTATCGTGAGCAGAAGCGCGCCGAATTCAGTCTCGGCGCTCTTGAGGGACAGTTGCAGGCCTTTGGGGCCGCGCTTCCCTTTCTCGCCGGCGCAGTGCTGCTTGCTGCGGTTGCGGCGGGGGGGGGGCCGGGGGGGCGGGCGACGGGGAGTTGCCGGTCGGTGATTTTCTAGTCGTCTACACGGTCTTTATCGTTTTCCAGGCCGCCGTTACCCGGCTCGGCGGGTCGATTGGAGTCATTGCCGCCATGCGGCCGGCGTTCGATCAGATGCGCCCGATGCTGGCCGCGGAACCGGAGACCGCGGTCGAAGGCGAGCCGGTTGAACACCTGGGCGGCGAGATTCTGTTCGACCATATTTCCTTCCGCTACGATCCCGACGGTCCCCTGATTCTGGACGAAGTCACCATACGCGCCCGCCCGGGCGAATTCGTCGCGATTGCCGGCGAGTCGGGGGCCGGCAAGAGCACCCTGTTCCGGCTGGCGCTGGGCGTTGACCAGCCGACGGCCGGCGCTGTCTATTACGACGGACGCGATCTGAGGCACCTGAACCTGAAACAGGTGCGCCGCAAGATCGGCGTGGTCCCCCAGTCCGTGCAACTCCATCCGCAGGATCTCTGGGACAATATCGTCGCCCACCACGAGGAAGCGTCGACCGAGGAAGCCTGGAAGGCGGCCCGGGCCGCGCAAATCGAACGCGAGATCAAGGCCATGCCCATGGGCATGATGACCATGGTCGGCACCAGCGGGACTGTCCTTTCAGGTGGCGAGAGTCAGCGGATCACCATAGCCCGCTCGTTGATGCGCAACCCGCGCATCATGCTCCTGGACGAGGCAACCAACTGGCTCGACAATCAGAGCCAGGCCCAGGTCATGCAGAACCTGGCCATCCTGACGTCAACGCGGATTGTCATTGCCCACCGGCTGTCGACGCTGCAACACGCTGATCGCATCTACGTGCTGCAGGCGGGTAAAGTCGTTCAGACCGGTTCCTTCAAGGAACTCATGGAGGTGGGCGGGGTTTTCAGGGACCTGGTCAAGAGGCAGTTAGCTTAAGCGGGATCCGTATACCGCGCCAATGAAGAAACCGATTAACGCAACCGAATTTCTCGTCTCCAAAGCCGGCTCGGACGGCGAGTTTCGCGAGCGCCTCCTGGCGACACCGAAAGAAACGATTGAACGGGAATTCGGCGTGATCCTGGCCGCGGGCCATGAGGTCCGGGTGCACGAAGACACCGATACCTTGACACATGTCGTGCTTCCGCCGAAAAGCAGGCTCAGCGAGGAAGAACGCGAAGCCGCGAGGACCGGGGTGGCCTCGCTCGAATTTCTGAAGAGGACCATGTACGATCCCGCGCCGGACATTCGTCCTCCTGCCGAGGAGACGGCGGGTGCGCCGAGCCGGGCCGTCACGCGCGATGCGCTCGCGAAAACGGGCAGGGAGAGCATCCGCCGCGGTCTCTCCTTCCTGGAGTCCGTTGTTGACGAAAACGGGGCCTGGCACTGCATCCGGTTCAGTACGGCCGACCCGGATATTCCACGGCATTTCGAGAGACCACCTTTTGTTTCGGCCTTCTGCTTACTTGCCCTGGAATGCAGCGAGGAAGAGCGGGCCAGGGCCATTTGCAGCCGCACAAGAAAGTACATCGCCGACACCATCGAATACCCCGGATTGTGGCGCTACTACCGCCATCTGCCCCGGGACCTTGACAGTTCCGCACTCTGTTCGCTTGCCGCGGGGGATCATCCCTGGATTCTGCTGGGAAGGAACGTTCCCGGCATTCTGGCGAACCGGGACGAACAGGGACGTTTCCTGACCTGGGTGCTGGAGGAAGGCGAACCCGACGTCGTGTCGCGCTTTCGCATCGAAGCGGACCCCGTGGTCAATGCCAACGTCATCGCCTACCTTGGCGACCATCCCGAAACGAGGGATGCCCAGGCCTGGCTGGAGACCGTGATCTCCGAAGGCGGCGCTGAAGGTTCCTCCAAGTGGTATCCCGACGCGGTCGCAACCTACTATGCAGCCACCCGGGCCATGCTTCGCGCGCGGCCCGCGCTTGATGGACTGCGTCCGGTTCTGGCGGAACGTATCCTGGAACTGGGCGGTGAGGACGAAGGGTTCGGCAACATCCTTCAGACCGCCCAGGCGGCGTCGGCGCTCTACAACATCGGAAGCCTGGAATACACCCATGCGAAACGCCTGGCGGCGAGGATAATGGGTTCGCAACGCGAGGACGGCAGCTGGCCGGAACTGCTGGCCTTCGGCGATCAGACCCTGAAGTGGGGCACGGTAGGTCAGATAGGGCATGGCTCGGAAGCCGTGACCTCCGCATTCTGCATCGAAGCCCTGGAGCGCCTCGTCGAAACCCTGGCGCCGTGAACGATTTGCGCCGGTGTCGTCCGGTGCTAACATGAACAGCGATGTAATGGGGGGCAAACATCCCGTCGAAGAAGCTGCCATGCCGCAAGATACAGCCGCAACTGGTGGTTTCGGGCCACGCAACGCCGATACCCCGGAGCTGATCGAGCCCTCGATCCGAACTGCCCTGCCGCACTATCTGCCGCTGGGCGTTTTCCCGCTGATTCTTGCCGCCGCGGCCTACGGCGGTTGGTGGCTGCTGCCGCCGTTTCTCTTTTTCGCCGCCGCAACGCCGCTCGACCGCGCGCTCGGCCTGGACGGGCGCAATATGGATCCTGCGAAAGCGCCCGCCCGCCGCCTGCGCTGGCACAATCTGCCGGTCTGGGCCTGGGCGTTTCTTTGGCCGCCCACACTCATTTTCGGCCTGTGGCGGATTCTTGTCGCGGACCCGTCGTTGGCGATCTGGGAAGACGTGCTTCTGGCCATCATATTGACGATGGAGGCCCAGGCGGTGTTCATTATCGGTCACGAACTGGTGCATCGGCGCACGCCCTGGGAGAGGCGGATGGGTGAATTCCTGCTCTCCTCCGCCTCCTATCCGCAATACGCCACGGAACATGTCTATGTCCATCATGCCGAGGTCGGCACGCCGCATGATGTGGGATCCGCTCCCAAGGGAGTGAGTTTCTGGCAGTACTTTCCCAGGGAAATCGTCAGCAATCTCACCAACTCCTGGGAAGTCGCAGGCAAACTTCTGGCGCGCCGCCGTCTGCCCGTGTGGCATTACAGCAATCCGTTCTGGCGATACGGCATCTATATCGCATTCTGGTTCTCGCTGGTGTTCTGGATGGGCGGCATCTGGGCGGTCCTGGTGTTTGCCGCCCTGGGCTTCAGTTGCGTGTTCTCGATGAAGATCAGCAACTACATGCAGCACTACGGTCTGCGCCGGGTTAGACTGCAGAACGGCCGCTGGGAAAAGGTATCGCCGCGCCATTCCTGGAACGCCGACTGGAAGTTCTCCAACTGGATGTTCTTCAACATGCAGCGGCACGCGGACCATCACGCGCTGGCGAGCCGCCAGTATCCGCTGCTGCAGATCAACAGCCCCGATGAGTCGCCGCATTTGCCGGGGACCTACAGCGACATGATGAATGTCGTGCTGCGGCCCAAGCGCTGGTTCGAGAAGATGGACCCGCTGGTGGATCAATGGCGCAAGCACTTCTATCCCGAGATCGATGACTGGAGCGCCTACGACAGCCCCGTTTCCGCGGCGCGCCCCGACGCCCTCGACGCAATCATCGAAATCTTCGCCTCCGCCCCGCGGATCGCCACATGGATCGAACGGAATCCGGAACTGCTCGATAACCTGCAGGAACAGGAGTTCACCGATCTCGACCTGCCGAAGGGATTCATACCGGATCCGGAAGTGGAATCGATTGCGCGGCGCGGGCTGGCGCGAGTGTATTGGACGCTTGAGATGAGCGTTGAGGAAATGAAAGGCCAGATGGCCGAGATTCCCGCCGCGGATGCGAAAGAGACCGCTGAAGTCGTGCGCAACTGGTCGAACGACAGAGTGTTTCAGGTCGGCATGCACGTCCTGCGCGGCAACCTGTCGCCGGCGGAGGAGCGAATCGCGCTGTCGAATCTTGCCGAAGCCTCGATCGTTACCGTGCTCTCCGCCGTGCTCGCGGATTCTGTCGACCGGCGCGGACCCGTGAGCGAGGGCGGCGCGGCGGCGATATTGCTGGGCGATCTTGCCAGCCGGGAAGTTCAACCCGGCGTTGCGGTCGATATCCTGTTTGTGCATGACGGCGCCGGCGACGACCAGCGCCTCTGCGCGCTGTTTCTCGACACCCTGACGGGCCTGGCGCGAAACAGCCTGTTGTTTTCCCCGATACCGCCCGGGTCGGACACCGATCTCGTCCAGCCGCTTGGCGGCCTGGCCGAGTACTGCAGGAAGGTGGGCGCTGGCGGAGTTCCCGATCTCACCAGGGCGCGCTGCCTGTTCGAGACGGGCGATTCCCGGATCGCATCACGCGCCGCGGCTGAAATCGACACCCTCCTAAAGCGCGCCTGAGGGCGTGAATTGATCCAGTCCCGGGCTATTCCACAGCGCGGAATACTCATGAAGGCTACGACTGCCGACCGGGGCGTAGTCCGGCTTCCCGCGATCACCCCTCACCTGGAATTCCATGTCATCGGTGAACAGCTGACCTTGCTGGTTTCCGAATCGTTCAATACGCTGCTGCACGGCGAACTCTATTGCAAGCTGTTGCCCCTCGTCGACGGCCGCCGCGGGCAGGACGAGATTGCCGCCGCGCTCAAGCCCGGCCATACAGGCGCCGAAGTGCGTGCGGCCATCGCTTCGCTCTCCGCCAAGGGCTATGTCGTCTCCGCCGAGCACGGCATGGAAAGGGACCGTGCGGCCTACTGGTCGTCTCTGGGCGCCTCGCCACGCTGGGCCGAACAACAGCTGGCCGGAACCTGCGTCGAGGTGGAAGGCGACGAGGGCCACCTGGCAAGGCGCCTGGAGCAGCAGGGCGCCGCCGTGGGAACCGACGGGTCGAAGCTCGCCGTGATCGTATGTGAGGACTACCTCTCGCAAGACCTTGCAGAAGTGAATCGGCGCCGGCTCACGTCGCGCGCGCCGTGGATGCTGGTGCGGCCGCGCGGCATGCAGCCGCTATTCGGTCCCGTCTTTGGCGCGGATGAGGCAGGGCCCTGCTGGGCCTGCCTCGCCTACCGCCTGGGCAGCCATCAGGAAGTCCACCAGTTCCTTCGCAATATTGCCGGCGACGCCGCCGCCTTCAAGCCGTTTGCCGCCGAGCCCACGCTTCTCGAAGCGCTGTACGGATTGGTCGCGGCGGAGATCGTCAAATGGCTGGTGCTGAACGAGGCGGCGCCGGTTCACGAACAGGCGATCGCGCTGGATGTCGGAACATTCACGAGCTCGCATCATCCGGTCATGCGCCGGCCGCAGTGTCCGGCCTGCGGCGACGAAGCGCTGTATCGTCCCGATCGGCCACCCATTGCCCTGCATCTGAAAGCGAGTCCCAGGGCCGTCAGCAACAGCGGCGGCACGCGCACTGTAGCCCCTGAAGTCACGCTGGCGAAATACCGCCACCTGGTGAGCCCTGTCAGTGGTGTGGTGACCTGGCTCAAGCGCACTACCGACGATGCCGATTCCTGGCTGCACGTATATTGGGCGGGAAGCAATCTCGGCGTGAGAAGCCGAACCCTGAGTTCGCTGCGGCGCAGCCTGCGCAGCAAGAGCGCCGGCAAGGGCAGCACTCGCGAGCAGTCCGAGGCCAGCGCGCTGTGCGAGGCCCTCGAACGTTATTCGGGCTGCTTTCACGGAGACGAAATCCGCGCCCGCAGGCGGTTCACCGAATTTGCCGGGGGCGAGGAGGCGATCCACCCCAATGAGGTCCAACTGTTCAGCGACACTCAGCTGGACAACGCGCAGCGTATCAATGCGAAGGGCCACCCGTACAACATCGTGCCGCCCCGCCTGAATCCCGACGCCGAAATCGACTGGACGCCGGTGTGGTCGCTGACGCAGCAGCGGCACCGTCACCTGCCGACCTCCATGCTCTACAGCATGGCGCCCGAACAGCGCGGCCCCTCCGAACTGATCGCCGATTCCAACGGCTGCGCCGCGGGCAATACGCTGGAAGAGGCGATCCTGCAGGGTTTCTACGAACTGGCGGAGCGCGACGCTTTCGCGATCTGGTGGTACAACAGGATGCAGGTGCCGGCGGTGGATCTTTCCGGCTTCGACGACGATTACCTGGCGTCGGCTCCGGACTATTACGACCGCTACGGGCGGGACCTGTGGATGCTCGACGTGACCTCCGATATCGGCATTCCCGTTTTCGTTGCACTCTCGCGCAGACCGGACGGGGAAACCGAAGACATCATTTACGGCGCCGGCGCCCATGCCGACCCGGGCATTGCGGCCTTGAGGGCGATCTGCGAACTTAACCAGTGCCTGACCTGGCTGCCGCGCCCCGGAAGCCGCGATGGCCGACCCATGATTGATGATCCGCTGGCGCTTTGGTGGTGGAAGACCGCGCGGCTTGCGGATTGTCCCTGGCTGTCTCCTTCGCAGAACGCACCGCCTGTGCAACGCTCACAATATCCGGCGATCGAATCGGAGGACATGCGCGAGGATGTGGAGCATTGCCGATCGCTGGTTGAAGCGCGGGGCATGGAGTTCCTGGTACTGGACCAGACGCGGCCGGACGTCCGCATGCCGGTGGTGCGGGTGATCGTGCCGGGCATGCGCCACTTCTGGGAGAGACTGGCGCCGGGGCGGCTGTATGATGTGCCGGTCGTCATGGGCCGCCGCAACAGCCCCTTGTCCGAAGCCGACCTCAATTCCGTACCCGTCATCGCATGAGGAGACGATTTGGACATTGACGAAGCAATAACCCGCACCCAGGACCGGCTCGCGGAAGAGGGCGGCACCATGGGTGATCTGCTGGGGCATTTCAGAAACAGGATTTCACCGGTCCTTATCGGGGAATCGGAATGGCAGCGGGTACTGGAATGCGCCGAAAGACTTCCGGTAACCATGGGTGCCCTCCCATTCGGGTTTGAACTGCCCCTGCACGAACGCAGGCCGGAAGCGGACTTCGGCGCCTCGCTGGCAAGCGGAACCAGGGCGGCGGCGTTTTTCGAAGAGCGCGCGCGGACCGACAGGACGGATGACACCGCCAAAGCGGTCGTGCGGCTGTTCAGGGAAATGGAAGCCGAAAAATCGCCGCTTCGCGAGATCGTCGGGCGGAAACTGATGCTGGAATATGACATAGGTTCCGCACCGGGCGGTGAGGATGCGCAACCCGGCATCTTCCTGCGGCCCGGCGAACGGCCGATTGCAGGCGGCGGCCAGATGAACGATGTCAACATCGTGGTCGACGCACTCGTTTCCTGCGTCGGCTGGGAGCGGAATGCCGCCCAGCGGGAAAGCCTCGAACGCGTTTACCTGGCGCAGCCGGACGACACGCGCATGGACTCCTTCGGCGTATTTCCGTCTCGTTCGCGCTCGATCCGGCTGGCCATCATGGGTTTCCAGTCGCAACAGGAAATCTGTTCTTTCCTGGAAGACACGGGGTGGCCGGGCCGGATTGAGGCCGTGGAGTCGGTGATTTCGCGCTTCGGGGAACGCGCGAACATTGTGCGGTCCGGCGCGAATATCGACGTCGAGGAAGACGGTGTAGGCCCTGCGCTCGGCCTCACGCTCATTGTGAAGCAGAGATATACGAAGGATTCACGCTACTGGCTGGACGGCCTGACCGATTGGGATCCGTTTCTGGAAGCCCTGCGCCACGAGGAACTTGTCGTTCCGGAAAAACTTGCGGCGCTTGCCGGCTGGGTTTCGCAACCGACAATGCTCTATGGCAAGTCCGGGCGCTATGTGCTGCTGCGCGGCATTCACCACATCAAGCTGGTCATATCCGGAGACCGGCTACAAAAGGCCAAGGCCTATGTTTTCATGGTGCTTTCCGGAGAGGTTCCGAACTGATTTCAGCCGGAAACGCGCGCACGAAAAGTCCCCCGCTCAGAATGAACGGGGGACCATTTGGTTGATTAGCCGATGCGGAACCGGGGGTTCCGCATCCTAACCGGCCGCTGGCCGGTCAGTGCGGCTTACCAGCAGCAACAAAGGCCAGCCGAAATGGCTTCGAGTTGCTCCTCGGTAATGTTCGGATCAGGAGGCAGCGCGAGATGCACGGTCTGCATGTCGCTCTCATGAACCTTGATCGTCATTGACTCAGGAATCGCAATGTCCAATTCCTTGCTGATGGTAGCGTTGGGATCTGCCAGCAACTGTTGCCGGAAATCCGCGTCAAGCGCGGATTTCTCGACGATGTGCTGCAGCATCTGGTCTCCACTTCTCATATTAAATCCCCCGACTTTCTAGGAGTTTGCCGAACTCAAGCCACGTTCCTGAGATTGGATCATGGCCTGGCGATCACAGAGTATATCAGACAATGTTTTATTGGTATTGTTGCGTACTAGGGTAAAAAGATGAATGGGTCAGGCCGCATGCAGAGGATTATTCACACCGTTGTCCCGGGCGTTCTTGCGCTGTGCTGCCTGTTGACTGCACAGGCCCTCGCCCAGGTGGAAAAAGCGGAGGAAAAAGGGCTGAGGATCGCGCTTGATGCCAGCGCCCGTATCGACGGGTTCGGGAATTTCACCGCCGAAATGACGATGCTGCTGCGCGATCGGAAGGGACGCGAGACCCGCCGTCAGATGCGATTGAAAGTTCTCGAGGTGGACGGCGACGGCGACAAGAGCCTGTTCGTTTTCGACCAGCCCCGGGACGTCAGGGGAACCGCGCTGCTGAATCACAGCCACGTCAATACCGACGACGATCAATGGCTGTATCTGCCCGCGCTCAAGAGGGTCAAGCGCATCAATTCGTCGTCCCGTTCGGGCGCATTCATGGGCAGCGAATTCACGTACGAAGACATGAGCACGCCGGAGGTGGAGGAATTCACCTACAGGTATCTTCGCGACGAGCCCTGCGGCGAATTCACCTGCACGGTGACCGAGCAGGTTCCCCTCGACGAGAAATCCGGATACAGCCGCAAGGTCGTCTGGCAGGACACCGTCGAACTTCGAACATGGAAAGTGGAACTCTTCGACCGCAGGAACTCGCATCTGAAGACGCTTAGCTTTGCGGACTACGGGCTATATCTTGATGAGTTCTGGCGGGCCGGTGAAATGACGATGGTGAATCACCTGACCGGCAAGAGCACGGTGCTGCAGTGGACCAATTTCCGGTTCCGCACCAGCATCGACGACAGCGAGTTCACCCAGACTGCACTTCGACGCGTGCGCTGATGCGGTTCGGCGGCGCGATTGCGGCCCTCATGCTCATGATTACAGGGGGCGTCGCGGCGCAGACTGTTGATTTTTCGGGCGACCTGAGCCTGCAGACCCGATGGTTTCCGGAAACGCCGGCCTTCCCGGGGCAGCGCACGGGCAGCGGGGGCATGGTTGTCGAGCCGACGCTCTACTGGGACATCGCGGAACGGGTCAGCTTCACCTTTACCCCGCTTTACCGCTACGACAGCGCCGATTCCAGGCGCACCCACGCGGACCTGCGCGAGGCTTACCTGCTGATGTACGGGGACTGGGGCGAAAACTCCTGGGAGCTCAGGCTCGGAGTTGACCGTGTTTTCTGGGGAGTGGTCGAGCTGCACAACCTGGTGGACGTCGTCAACCAGTTCGACCTGATCGAGCACCCGCGCGAGGAAGCCAAGCTCGGTCAGCCCATGGCCTACCTGACGGTCTCGGGCGCCTGGGGCACGACGGAATGGCTGGTGCTGCCCTACCATCGCGAGCGCACGTTTCCGGGCCCGTCCGGGCGCTTTCGCGGACGCCTCGCGACTGTGGATGACGCCCTGTACGAGAGTGGCGGCGAAGAGCGCCATGTCGATCTGGCCGCCCGCTACAGCAACTCCGTCGGGCTGCTCGACTTTGGCCTGAGCGCCTTCGCCGGGACAAACCGCGAGCCCGGATTCGTGCCGGACCTGCGCGACGGCATGGTCCCCGGCCCCGATACGCGGTTTGTCCCCTACTACGAGCAGATTCGTCAGCTCGGGGTGGATGCCCAGCTTACGACCGGGGACTGGATCTACAAGCTGGAAGCCATTCGCCGCAGCGGCGCACGCAACCTGCTGGGCCTGGAGGAGGATTACCGCGCCTTCATCCTCGGCCTGGAACGCAATTTCTACGGGATCTTCGGCTCCTCGGCGGACATGGTCCTGCTGGCCGAATGGCACGACGACAGTCGCGGTCCAAGGGCTACGAGTGCCTGGGCGAACGACGTGTTCGTGGGAGCTTCCGTTGCGCTCAACGACGTGCAAAGCACCGAGCTCATCGTGGGCATTCTTGGCGACGTAAGCCGCGACTACCGCGCCCTGAACGTCGGGTTGAGACGCCGCCTTTCGGACAGCTGGTCGTTGCGGTTCGAAGTGATCGCGCAATTGAGCGTGGATCCGCGGGACCTGACCTACGACGGGCGGCGGGACAGCTTCCTGGCCCTGGACTTCACCTACAGTTTCTGATGGCGCCGGCGGTGATCGAACGCCTGTCGGCGTACGGACGGCTGATCCGGCTGGATCGACCCGTTGGCACGCTGCTGCTGTTGTGGCCGACGCTGTTTGCCCTGTGGCTGGCCGGCGGGGGCGATCCGCCGGGCGGAATCCTGTTCGTGTTCGTTGCCGGTACTTTCCTCATGCGCTCGGCCGGCTGTGCGCTCAACGACTACGCCGACCGCCGGGTCGATCGCCTGGTAAAGCGCACCCGCTCGCGTCCTCTGGCGACCGGTGAGATCAAGCCCGTGGAAGCATTGTTCGTGGCCGCCCTGCTGACGGCCGCGGCCGCCCTGCTGGTCTTCAGCCTGGGGCCGCTGGTGATCGGGCTGGCGGTTGCGGGTGCGGCCGTGGCCGGCTTCTATCCTTTCGCGAAACGGTTATTCTCGGCCCCGCAGTTGGTACTGGGAGCGGCGTTTTCCTGGGGCGTCCCCATGGCCTATGCCGCCCTTTCGAGTCTCACCGACCCGTCCCTGTGGGTTCTCTGGCCGCTCACCTTCCTCTGGGTGGTCATCTACGACACCGTTTACGCCATGGTCGATCGGGACGACGACGAGAAGATCGGCGTGCCTTCCACGGCAATCCTGCTGGGCGGACGGGACGTTGCTTTCGTCGCGCTGGGTCTTGCCGTGTACCTGGCGGGTATGTTCGGCCTGGGATTGGGGGTTGGCCTGGGTCTGCCGTTCCTGGCGTGCTGGGCCGGGGCGGTCCTGTGCGCGGGCCGGCAGGTCTGGCTGATTCGCGGCAGGGACCGGGCGCGGTGCCTTCAGGCCTTCAACAACAACTCGCTGCTGGGCTTCTTGCTCTACGCCGGGCTGGCCCTGAACATGCTCTTGAGTCCCTGATATCGGCCGAACGCCGCCCGTCGAAGCACCATCTTTTGCGCAGGATTTTGTTTGTGTTACGATCCGAAAGTCTGGTTGGACACGCGGTAAACATAAGCGGGGATTAGAACCGTGGAAACTACGGCAGACGGGCATGCTCTCAGCTGAGGACATGCATCGCTACCTTACTCAGAGAGCGGCTGAGGACAGTGATTTTCGCAGGGGGCTCATAGCGGATCCCAAAGGTGCCCTGCATCAGGAATTCGGCATCGAGATTCCTGACCATATCGAAATTCACGTGCACCAAAGCGACTTCAGCACTGTGCATGTTGTGCTGCCGCCCGACCAGGCGCTCGACGAGGAGCAGCTTGAAGCGATTTCGGCCGGCATGTGCTGCTGCGGAATCTGATCGGGACAGCGCACTAGGTATTTTCCGCGGAACGGTCAAGTTCGGTCCTTAGCGCCTTGGCGGTTAACCGGGCAATCACGACAATCAACACTGCGGTGACGATGAGTCCCGTGACGAAAATCGCCTGCGGAATTACCGGGGTGCCCGCCTGGTCCAGGGAGGCCAGGCTGCCCGCGACCGAGCCCAGGTAGACATAGAGAAGAATGGCCGGCAGCATGCCGACGACCGTGCTGAACAGGTAGGCGCCGAAGCGCACGTTGGTCAGCCCCAGGGCGTAGTTCAGCAGGTTGTAGGGGATCAGGACCGAGAGCCGCGCCAGCAGCACGATCTGCCAGCCCTTGCGGGCCACCGCGCGGTCCAGCGCGCTGAAACGCGGCATCGCTTCCAGCCGCGACTCGACCCAGTCCCTCGCCAAGAACCTGCCGACAAGAAACGCGCAGCACGCTCCCAGAGTGCTCGCAAGAGACACCAGGGCCACGCCCAGGGCCACGCCGAACAACACCCCCGCGGCCAGGGTCAGAATGGAACCCGGAACCATGAGCACGGCGGCCAGGATATAGGCGAGAATGAAACTGGCCCAGGCGATGCGCGGATGCGCCTGCGCCCAATCGGTCAGCTGGACCAGCCACTCGCGCGCCGGCAGTAGCCATACGGCGATCATCAGCACCGCCAGCGACACCAGCAATATAAGCGCCCGCCGCTTCATGCCGCCTGGGCGCCGTTGCGCGCGACCCGGCGGTAGGCCGGAGCGCAGAATCGAAAGATGGCCGCCGCCAGCGGCATGGTGCACAGGGCCATGGTCGCCAGCGCAAGGGGCAGGCGATCCGGCGACCCGAACACGCGTTCGGCCAGCAGAGCCACTCCCACCGGACCCAGCGACAGCCCCAGCAGGTTTACGCAGAACAGGTACACGGCGATGATTCGGGCCCGGAATCGATTCGGAGTCACCTCGTTCAGCGCTACCGGAGAAATGCCGAAGGGCATGCTGATCAGGCACTGCGTCACGCCGATCAACGCCAGCGCCAGGTATGCGGTGGGCGCAAAGGGAAAGGCCACGGCGAAGGGAAGCGCAATCATCGCGATTGCGAACGCAACCCGGATCTCGGCGTCCCGCGGCCAGCGCCGCCGAAGCAACTGGGCCGCTACGCTGCCCAGGTACACGCCCAGCGGCGCAGTCACCAGCGTGACCGCACCCAGTCCCAGGCCCGTCTCGGCCTGGGTCCAGCCGAATTCGCGGATCAGAAAGGAAGGCGTCCAGGCGCCGAAGCTGTATGAATAGGTGACCTGGCAGGAAAAGCCCAGAAAATGCGTCAGGTACAAGCTGCGCTGAGACCCTCCAAGGAAGCGAACGAAGTCCCTTGCGCCGACGCCCGCTTCGGGCGCCTCTCCGAAACGGGTGGTTTCGCGCACCGAGGCCAGCGTGAGCACCCCCAGAAGAACGCCGGGCAGGCCGACGATAATGAAGACCACCTGCCAGCCCTTCAGGGCCCCAAGCAGGGGCAGGTTGGCGCTTCCGCCGCCCGCCACCCAGTTGATAACCAGGCCTCCGGTCAGGGTGGCCAGCCCGATTCCGATATAAAGGCCGGTGGCATAGGTTGCGGTCGCCCGCAGCCGGGTTTTTGGGGGGAAGTAATCCGCGATCAGCGAATAGGCGGCGGGTGACAGCGCCGCCTGCCCCACCCCGACCAGCATCCGTGCAAGAAACAATTGGGCGTAGCTGTTTGCAAGCCCGCAGGCCGCGGTGGCCAGGCTCCACACTACGACGCCGGCGGCAATGACGGAAGGTCGTTTCCACAGGTCGGCCATGCCGGCGGCGAAAAGGCCCAGCGTGGTGTAAAAGGCTGCGAATGCCAGGCCATACAGCATCCCGATCTCGACGTCGCTCAGGTTGAGATCGCGCTTCAGGGGCTCGACCAGCAGCGTGATGATGTTGCGGTCGAGGAACGAGCAAAGGTACAGGACCATCAGCAGGATCACGACGTACCAGGCGTAGCCGCGCCGGGGCCATGGCGGCGTATGACTTACTTTGCTCATGCTGCCGGTTTCCGGGATTTCACGGCCATGTGGATAACTTTGTGGACAACATCGCCCGCAGGGCTTGTCTCTATTGGCTCGCGCAGTTGTCCACAGCGGGGGAAGATTTCAGCAGATAGAGGAAAGTGACGATATATCAATGGTTTAGGAGAGGTTAACAAAGACGCTATGCGAAAGTGGCCGCAATGTGAACTGCGCAATACGGTTTTCTGCCGAGTGTGAATAAGTGACTGGCGGCGAGCATATTATTCTGGCGTCGCGTCTCCAAGAATCCGCGCCAATTGACGCGCCGCCCGCCCGCGATGACTCCTGCGTCCCTTTTCCTCGGCGCTCATCAGGGCAGCGCACTTTCCGGTGCGCCCGTCCAGGAAAACGGGGTCGTAACCAAACCCCCGGCTGCCATGCGCGCTGGCGGCGATGCGCCCTTCCCAGACGCCCTCGGCAATCAGGGGAGGCGGTTCGTTTCCGGGCGTGGCCAGAACCAGCACGCAGCGAAAGCGGGCTGTCCGGTTTTCGGCCGGAACGCCGTCAAGGCTGCTCAGCAGTTTCCGGATGTTGGCCCGGGCGTTTCCTTCGGCGCCGGCGTAGCGGGAGGAATAAACGCCCGGCGCGCCGTGCAATGCGTCCACTTCCAGGCCGGAGTCGTCGCTCAGCGCCGGCAGTCCGGACTGCTCGGCAGCAGCGCAGGCCTTCAGCCGGGCGTTTTCCTCAAAGCTTGAGCCGGTCTCCTCCGCTGCTTCAAGACCGAGTTCGCGCATCGCAATCAGGCGAAGCTGTCCCTTGAGCAGCTCCTGAAGCTCAAGCAGCTTGCCCTGGTTGCCCGTGGCCAGCACGGCGGTTCGGAGATCGGCCATTTCAGTACGCGCAAGTGTCCCGAATTCCCGGGGAAGTATGTACCGAGATGGCGGCGGCGTGCGATATTCTTTGTGTCCCGCCGCCGAATCTTCCCGGAATCGAAACAATGCCGGATTCCATAACGCCCGCCGAAAGTCGGTATCCACATCTCTTCACCCCTATCTCATTGGGGCCGGTGCGCCTGGCTCATCGGGTGATTATTCCGGGCCACTCCATGGTGCACGGGGATTCCTCCGGCCTGATTACAGAGCGCTATCACGCCTATCTGGTAAGGCGGGCCAGGGGCGGCGCTGCTCTTGTGGGTATCGAGTCCGCCCCGGTACACCCCGACAGCCTGACCTGGACCGGACAGCTTGAGCTTTGGCGGGATGAGATCATCGATCCCCTGGCCCGCACCGCCGAGGCGGTTCACGACGCGGGCTCCAGACTGTCCATAATCCTCTGGCACGGCGGTCACAATGTGCCTTTCGGCCGCGGAGCGGTGGCGCTGGCTCCGTCGGCGATTCCGTCGGTGCAGATCGGCCAGGTGCCCAAGGCCATTTCCATTGCCGAGATCGGGGAGTTGGTCGAGTATTACGCCGCCGCGGCCGAGCGCTGCGCCAGGGCGGGGGTAGACGTCATCGAAGTACAGACCGCATCCGACTATCTTCTCGGCTCGTTTCTCAGCCCGCAACTTAATCACAGGACCGATGGCTACGGCGGGTCGGTGGTGAACCGCTGCCGGTTCGTAATAGAAGTTCTGGAAGCGATACGAGCAAGAGTTCCCGGCAGCGTGGCCGTGGGTCTGCGCACCTCGGTCTACCACGCCATTCCGGGGGACCCTGAAGGTTACGGCATGGAAGAGTCACTCCCTGCCATGGCGACGATTGCCGAGGCAGGCGTTACCGATTACGTGAGCGTAATGAGCGGTTCCAATGCGGCCTTTGCGGAGACCATTTCGCCCATGACCTATCCTCGGGCACAGTTGGCGGAAGAGGCGGCACGTTTCAGGGAGGCGCTGTCCGTTCCGGTCACGGTGGCCGGGCGCATCCGCACCCCCGATGAAGCGGAGGCCATCATCGCGAACGGCCAGGCTGACGTCATCGCCATGGCCCGCACGTTCATCGCCGAGCCCGACTGGGTCGTGAAGGTGCGCCGCGGCGAGGAGGAGCGCATCCGGCCCTGCATGTCCTGCAACCAGGTCTGTCTGGGTTTTGCCACCCTGGGCTTGCCCGCGGGCTGCAACATCAACGCGGCCGCTGGAAGGGAACTCGAAATGCCCGGCGAGGCGCCGGTCGCAATCCGCAGGAACATTGCCGTCGTCGGCGGCGGTCCGGCCGGACTGGAATGCGCGCGCGTAGCGGCGCAGCGAGGTCACGCCGTTACCCTGTATGAAGCTTCGGACGCGCTTGGTGGCGCCATGCGTCTCGCAGCCCGCTGCCCGCACCGCGAGGAGATGCTGCCGGCCCTCGAGTGGTGGGAGCGGGAGCTGTCCCGCCTGGGCGTCATTGTCCGATTACGCACCGCGATCGATGATCCCGGGGATCTGGATGTTGACGAGGTAGTCTGGGCCACGGGCGGCTCGCCCGGCTGGACCTGGCTTTGGCGCAACCGGCCCCGCCTGACCGGCGGCATTCCGGGCGCGGAAAACCTGCCCCACGGGCGCGACATCCTGGCGGGCACAGCGTCAGTATCGGGAAGCGTCCTGGTGATTGACGAGGAAGGCAATTGGCCGGCAGTCAATCTGGTGGAATACCTGGCGGCAATGGATGGCGTTTCCGGCGTGACCGTGGCGACGGCCAGCGCGCTGTTCGGCGATCCGGAGCTGTCCCTGACCGGCGAACTGCCGCTGGTCACCCGCCGCATGAAGTCGGCGGGCGTGAAACTGTACAGCGGCACACTTGTGAAGGAGGTCAGAAACAACACCGCAATATCCGTGGAAGGCGCGGAGATGGGGCCCTTCGACGACCTGGTGCTGTCCATGGGCGCGGTCGCCAATCCGGCGCCGGACGGAGTAACCGCGATCGGCGACTGCCTCGCTCCCCGGTCTATCTGGGCGGCGGTTCAGGACGGCGCCCGCCTGGCGCTGAATTTGTGATCTTCGAATCGAGTGTCGGTCAGCCAGCCTGCCCTAGCGCCTCTTCCTGCGCTGCGAGGACCTGCCCGATGCCATCCGCCGCGAGGTCGAGCATCCGATCCAGTTCCTTGCGCAGAAACGCGTGCGACTCGGCGGTTCCCTGCACCTCGATGATGCCTCCGGCCTCGTTCATCACCACGTTGATGTCCGCCTCGGCCTCCGAGTCTTCAGCGTAGTCGAGGTCCAGCACTTCCAGTCCGCGATACAGGCCGACGGAAATCGCCGCCACCTGTCCGTGCAGTGGGTGTCGGACAAACCGGCGCCGCCACGAGCGCCGCCGGCAAGCCAGGCTCAGGGCCAGCCAGCCCCCGGATATTGCTGCGGTACGCGTCCCGCCGTCGGCCTGTATGACATCGCAGTCGACGACTATCGTGTGCTCGCCCAGGGCCTCGAAATCCACGCCCGCGCGCAGCGAGCGTCCGATCAGGCGCTGAATTTCCATGGTACGGCCCGACTGACGTCCGCTGCTTGCTTCGCGGCGTGCCCTAGTGTGCGTGGCCCCGGGCAGCATGCCGTATTCGGCGGTTACCCAGCCGCGGCCGCTGCCGCGCAGGAAATGCGGCACGCCGGCTTCGATACTGGCCGTGCAAAGCACGCGCGTTTCGCCGAAGCGGGCCAGAACCGAGCCGCCGGGATGGGACGTGTAGCCGGTCTCGAACGCTACGGGACGCATCCGGTCCGGATCTCGGCCACTGGGCCGCCGCGCGGCTGAAGAAGATTTAGTGCGCATCTGGCTAATTATGCTAGCGTCGGCGCGCCAATCTTGCATTGATGCGCTCATTTCGGACAATGGTGTTTCGCGGCGACGCTAAAATTAGATTGCGCCGACATGGCGGGGGCCAATGAGGCACTACCAATGATTCGCAGCATGACCGGCTATGCCAAAGAGGAGTACCGCAGCGAAAGCGGGTGGCTACAGTGGGAATTGCGGTCCGTGAATCATCGCCACCTGGATCTCGAAGTTCGCGTGCCCGGCGTTTTTCGGGACATGGAGCCCGAGATACGCAATTTGCTGGCTTCGCAAATTGGCCGCGGCCATGTTGATGCGCGCCTGAGCTGGCGTCCGGCCGAGAAATTCGCCGACCGGATCAAGGTCAATACGGGCCTGGCGGTGCGGGTCATCGGTTACGCGCGGGTGCTGGCGGAGCAGATGCGCCGCCCGGCGGCGGTCAGCCCCCTCGATGTCATGCGCTGGCCGGGCGTAATCGAAGAGCATTCAGCCGATCAGAGCCACATGTCCGGAGAGGTGCGCAAATTGCTGCACAAGGCGGTCGACTCGCTGCGGGCGACGCAGGCCAGCGAGGGCAAGAAACTGAAGAAAACCATTGAGAGCCGCTGCTCCAGGATGGAGAAGATGCTCAAGAAGTTCCGTTTGCGCACGCCCGAACTCCGGGAGAGGGCCATGGAACGCATGAGCGATCGGCTCGACGCGATCAAGGTGCGCGTGGATGCCGAACGGCTGGAAAGAGAAGTGGCGCTGTTGCTGATGCGTTACGACATCAGTGAGGAACTGGACCGGCTGGAAGCCCACCTGGTGGCCCTGCGCTCCGCGCTGACGGCAAGCGAACCGGCCGGTAAGCGGGTGAATTTTCTGCTCCAGGAAATCGGCCGGGAAGCCAACACGCTGGCCGCCAAGTCGGGAGACGCGCGCGGTACGCACGAAGCCGTGGATATGCGGGTTCTCGTGGAGCAAATGCGCGAGCAGGCCCAGAATATCCTGTGACGCCCCGCCTGTTTGTCGTATCCGCCCCTTCGGGGACCGGCAAGACCACGATCGTCAGGCGTCTGGTCAGGGAAAACCCCGGCGTCAGCCTGGCCGTTTCCCACACGACGCGCCGGCCCCGCAAACAGGAGCGGGACACGCACGACTATCACTTTGTAAGCGACGCGGCTTTCGATGAAATACGGGACGCCGGCGGTTTTCTGGAGCATGCGAACGTTTTCGGCAACCGTTACGGGACCAGCCGCCGCGAAGTGGAAGAGAAGCTCGCCGGCGGCAGCCAGGTGATCCTGGAAATCGACTGGCAGGGCGCCGAGCAGGTGCGGCGCGCCATGCCCGAGGCGCAGAGCATTTTCCTGCTCCCACCTTCACGCGGCGAACTGGAGAAGCGCCTGAAAGGCCGCAACAGCGACAAGCCGGAAGTGGTCAAGCGCCGGTTTTCCGAAGCAAGCCATGACGTGAGCAAGTGGACCGACTTCCACTACGTGCTTGTCAATATCGACGTCGGTGAGACCTGCCGGAGAATGTCGAGCATCATGAAAGGCGATGGGGCGGGATACGCCGTTCACGACGAAAGGCACCGGGCATGCGTCGAGGAAGGCATCGCGGCAGGCGGCTGGTAAAGTCTCCGGGAGTGGGGACATTGCCCCCGCAGCCTCCCGCCCTCCAGGAAGGCGGCCTTGCGGCGGCACGCATAGTGATGCAGAATCGGGTTTAGAACTTCTCCACAGAGCAAAAGCAATGGCGCGAATTACCGTTGAAGACTGCCAGCAGCGGATCGAAAACATCTTCGATCTGGTGCGCGTGGCCGCTATGCGCGCGCGTCGGCTTGCCAACGGCGCGGAGCCCATGGTGCCGCGCGAGAACGAAAAACCCTCGGTGATCGCGCTGCGCGAGATCGCGGCCGGGCTGGTCACGGAAGAGAGCCTCAACGAGCAGGAACGGTCCGTCGAGGAAGCGTTCGCCACTCCGGGAGAAGTTCGCGAGTATTGATCGGAGGGCCGGCGCTTGCACCGGCACTCAACGGTCCGAGCGTCTGCCATCCCGTAACCGGGGGCACGGCACGAATCATGCAGCAGGCAGTTGTTCTGCCCGGCACGCAGAAAATCCGGGTATCCGGCGGCGGAATCCGCAGGCTTCTCGCCGACCTGGAATACCTGTCCGAGAACGAGCGCGATCAGGTCCGGCAGGCGTATGAATTCGGTGCGCGCGCCCACCATGACCAGCGCCGGCTCTCCGGCGAACCGTACATTTCCCATCCGGTAGCCGTAGCGACCATCCTCGCCCAGTTGCGGCTGGACTCCGAAACCATCATCGCCGCGCTGCTGCACGACGTAATCGAGGACACGCCCACGCTTCGGGTCAACCTGGAAGACCAATTCGGCCGGCAGGTGGCGGCGATCGTTGACGGCGTGACCAAGCTGACGCGGCTCAGGAAAGCCGGTCATTCGGAAACTCAGGCCGCCAGTTTCCGCAAGATGATGCTGGCCATGGTCGACGATATCCGTGTCATCCTGGTCAAGCTGGCCGACCGCCTGCACAACATGCGGACCCTGGAAGCACTGGACCGCGAACGCCAGCGGCGCATCGCCCGCGAAACGCTGGAGATCTACGCGCCGATTGCCAACCGCCTGGGCATTCGTACGATTCGCCGGGAAATGGAGGACCTCGGCTTCCGGTATGCCTGGCCGCAGCGTTACCGGGTCATCAACCGCCACCTGAACCAGAGGCCCCGGCACCCGCGCGCAATAATGAGGCGCGTCTCCGACCGCCTGCGGCGGGCGCTCAAGTCGGCCAACCTGGAAGGCAGCATTTCCGCGCGCGCCAAGTCCGCCTACAGCATCTACACCAAGATGCGCGAGAAACGGCTGGCCTTCAAGGAAATCTCGGATGTCTTCGGCCTGCGCATCATCGTGTCGGACATCGACGCCTGCTACCGGTGCCTGGGTATTGCGCATCAGCTCTTCCGCCCCATGCCCGGGCGGTTCAAGGATTACATCGCCATCCCGCGCGTGAACGGCTACCAGTCGCTGCATACCGTCCTGCTGGGACCGGAAGGCGTGCCGCTGGAATTCCAGATCCGCACGCCCGAGATGCACCGCGTGGCCGAAAGCGGCATCGCTGCGCACTGGCAGTACAAGGCCGAGGACAAGAGCGTGCTTCCGGCCCAGTTCCGCACCCAGGAGTGGTTGCGGCGGATTACCGAAATGCAGGCCACCGCTCAGGAGGAAGAGTTCTACGATCACGTGAAGGTGGACCTGTTCCCCGACAAGGTCTACGTGTTCACGCCAAAGGGCATGATCCTGCGCCTGCCCAGGGGCGCCACCTGCCTGGACTTCGCTTATGCCGTGCATACGGATGTAGGTCACCGCTGCGTAGCGGCGCGGGTGGATGGACAGGTGACGCCGCTGCGCTCGCAGCTGAAGAACGGCCAGAACGTGCACATACTCACGTCACGCAACGCCCGTCCGAACGCGGGCTGGCTGGAATACGTCGCCACGGCCAAGGCGCGCTCGGCCATTCTCGATTACCTTAAGAACACGCAGACGAGGGAAGCGCGGGAGGTGGGCGCCGTGCTGTTGAACCAGGCGCTGGCCGATCGGGGATCGTCGCTGCGCAAGATGGGGCGCGGTCCGCTTGAAGAAGCACTCACGGAACTTGGGGTGACGAGCCGCCAGGAACTGTACGAACAGATCGGCCTTGGCGAACGTCTGGCGACGCTGGCGGCGGCCGTGGTCATGAATCCCGGCAAGAAGCAATCCGGCGACCGGCGCCACAAGCTGACTCCCGTGGACATCGCCGGCGCCGAGGGCATGGTGGTGACATACGGGAAGTGCTGCTATCCGATTCCGGGCGACGAAGTGGTCGGACATACTTCCAGCGGGCGCGGATTTGTCATTCATCGCAACACCTGCGGCAATTTCCGCGCCGAGCGCAAGCGCAAGGACCGCTGGATCCCGATCAACTGGAAGCGCCGCATCCGCCTGGAGTTTCCGGCCGGGCTGCGCATTCACATCGATCATCGGCCGGGCGTGCTCGCGGAAGTCGCCGCCCGGGTGGCCGAGACTGGCCATAACATCGCCCAGGTGAACATGCAGGACCGTCCCGAGGAAAGCACTGAACTGTTCCTTTCGGTTCTGGTGAAGGACAGGGACCGGCTGGCCCGGGTGATCCGGGCGATACGCACATTGCCCAGCGTGCATCGCGTGCAGCGTGTCTGACGCCGGCAGCATGTTCAATACGCTGACTGACATATTATTGACCCCCGACTCGCCCATGAAACGCACCCCTGTACACACCGCTCGAGCGCCGGCTGCGATCGGCGCCTATTCGCAGGCCATCGTGGCGGGCGATTTCTGCTATGTGTCCGGGCAGATTCCGCTGGACCCGGAGACCGGCAAGCTGGTTGACGGCGACATCCGCTTGCAGATCGGACAGGTGTTCGCCAACCTGGCGGCCGTGGCCAGGGCCGGCGGATGCGATCTCGGAAGGGACGCGGTGAAGATCACGGTCTTTCTGACGGATCTTTCGCATTTCGGACTGGTAAACGAGGTCATGTCGGAGATGTTCGCCAAGCCTTTTCCCGCCCGAGCCGCGATCGAGGTGGCGGGATTGCCTCTGGGCGCGCAGGTAGAAGCCGACGCAGTGCTGCTCGTACCGTAAGTACTCGCTCATTAGCGGAATACGACGCCAGTTGCCTGCTGATTCCGCCTCCCCGACGGCCGACGACAGCCCGAACCTCACCACGCTCAAGGGCATCGGCCCGGCCATGGCCGGCAAGTTCGAGCGCCTGGGCCTGCGCACGGTCCGCGACCTCTTGTTCCTGCTGCCGATCCGCTACGAGGACCGCACGCGCATCCGGCCCATCATCGATCTCAAGCCCGGCCAGCGGGTGCAGGTAGAGGGAACGATCGCCCGCGCCAGAGTCATCATGGGCCGCCGCCGCAGCCTGCTCTGTGCGCTGCGCGATGAAACGGCGGAAATCACGCTGCGTTTCTTTCACTTTAGCCGGCAGCAACAGGCAGGCTTGAGCGCCGGAACGCGCCTGCTCTGCTACGGCGAGGTCCGGCAGGGTCCCAGGGGATTCGAGATCGTGCATCCCGAGTACCGCAGGCTCCGGGAATCCGAACCCGCGCCAGTCCAGGACCGGCTCACGCCCGTCTATCCCACCACCGAGGGCGTCACCCAGCCCCGCCTTCGCGGATTGACCGACCACGCGCTTGAGCATGCCCTGGAGGATCTGCCGGACCTGATCCCCGCGCCGTTTCTGGCCAGGCTCCGGTTTCCGGGGCTGCACGAGGCCTTGCGCACGGTGCACCGCCCACCCAGGGGCATGGCGCTGGAAACGCTGCTGTCCGGGACTCATCCCGCTCGCAAGCGCATGGCGCTGGAAGAAATACTGGCGTGGCATATGGGCCTACGGCGGATGCGCGAAGCCGGTCAGCGGCGTGATGCGTTTCCTCTCAGCCCAATTGGCCCGCTTCGCGAGGAATTCTTGCGGCGTCTGCCTTTTGAATTGACGTCCGGCCAGCGGCAGGCGATCGAACAGATCGACGCCGACCTGGCCCGCAGTGTTCCCATGATGCGGTTGCTGCAGGGCGATGTCGGGTGCGGAAAGACCGTGGTAATCGCGGCGGCTGCGCTGGCAGCCATCCAGACGGGGCGGCAGGCGGCGATCATGGCCCCTACCGAATTGCTGGCCGAACAGCATATGCGCACGCTTACGGACTGGCTCGCGCCGCTGGGCGTGCGCCTCGCCTGGATCTCCGGCGGCATGTCGCGATCCGAGCGCCGCATGTTCGAGGCGGAGCTTTCCGGCGGTGACGCCCAGCTTGCAATCGGGACCCACGCCCTTTTCCAGGAAGGGATCCAATACCGGTCGCTGGGGCTGGTGGTAGTGGACGAACAGCACCGTTTCGGGGTGCATCAGCGGCTGAGTCTGGTGGAAAAGGGTGCTGCCGGCGGGCAGGTGCCGCACCAGTTGGTGACCACCGCAACGCCCATCCCGCGGTCGCTGGCCATGACCTTCTACGCCGGCCTGGATATTTCCGCGATCCGCGACATGCCGCCCGGGCGCCAGCCGGTCAATACCGTGCTGATTTCGCAGGAGCGCCGCCACGAGGTCATCGAAAGGGTGGCGTCGGCCTGCGGTTCGGGGCGGCAGGCTTACTGGGTCTGCCCGCTGATCGAGGAATCGGATTACATCGAGTCCCAGGCTGCCGAGCCGACCCACCGTGAACTGAGCGAAGCTCTCCCCGGCATTCGCGTGGGCCTGCTGCATGGGCGGGCGACATCGCGGGAGCGCGATCGGGTCATGGGACAGTTTGCGGCCGGCAAGCTGGGGGTGCTGGTGGCCACGACGGTCATTGAAGTGGGTGTGGATGTTCCGAAGGCCAGCCTGATGATCGTGGAGAACGCCGAACGCCTTGGACTGGCGCAGCTGCACCAGTTGCGCGGCCGCGTGGGACGGGGCGCGGACAGGAGCCATTGCGTCCTGATGTACCGCTCGCCTCTGGGTGAGATGGCCCGCGAGAGGCTCAACACGATGCGCAGCACCAACGACGGGTTTGAGATAGCCCGCAAGGACCTGGCCCTGCGCGGCGCCGGTGAGATCCTGGGCGTCCGCCAGACGGGCGCGCTGCAGTTCCGCGTGGCCGACCTGGTGCGCGACGAGGCGTTGGCGGAGCCGGCCCAGCGCATTGCCGAGGAAATGCTTCACGACGGCGACCCCGCGGTCGAACAGCTGATTAACCGCTGGGTCGGCGAAGGCGGTCGCTACGCCCGGGTCTGAGGCGGTGCCGGCAGTTTTTCGTGTATCTTGGCGCCCTCTCATCAAGTCTCGAGGAGCGCTTCATGCGTGCGCCAAGCATTGTTCTTCTTTGCCTGCTGGGGTTCGGTTGCGGCCCGGCGGATGAGGAAAGTCTTCAGGCCTGCGGTCCCACGGCGACGGGTGAAGCCCTGGCCTATGCCGACCAGGTCGCGAACCTGATCCGGGGCGAGGAGTTGCAGTCCGTGGTGGCCGAGCTGGCAAGCGATGCGTACGAAGGCCGGGCGCCCGGCAGCGCCGGTGACGTGAAAGCCCGCGAGTGGATGGCGGTGCAGCTTGCCGATGCGAATATCGCACCCGGCGCGGGACAGGGCTATGAGCAGCCGTTCGAACTGGTGTCCGTCACGACCGAGTTGCCGGCCGCCTGGCCGTTTTCCACGGGAGTTTCCGTCGCACCGGGGAGTGAATTTGTCGCCAACGTGGCCAATCAGACGCCCCGCGCATCGCTCGCCGGCGCCGAACTGGTATTTGCGGGCTACGGCATACAGGCGCCCGAATACGAGTGGGACGATTTCAAGGCGCAGGACGTGAGCGGCAAGGTGCTGGTCATGCTGAACAACGACCCGGATTGGGATCCCGATCTGTTTGCGGGCGAGCGCCGTCTCTATTACGGGCGATGGACCTACAAGTATGAGATCGCCGCGCGCCTGGGCGCCGTCGGCGCAATAATCATTCATACGACACCCTCGGCGGGCTACCCCTGGCAGGTTGTCGAAACCTCGTGGACCGGTCCGCAGTACGAGATTCCCATCGAAGGAGAGCCCCGCCTTGAAGTCGCCGCCTGGCTCACCGAAGCGGCGGCGAGAGAGCTGCTGGCCTCCGCCGGCCACGACCTGGACGCGCTCACGCAGTCGGCCCGCAGCCGGGACTTCGCGCCCGTGCCGCTCGGTGTCACCACGACCGTCGAGCTCGATGCCGGCCTGGAGCGGGTCGAGACCGCAAACGTGCTGGGCGTGCTTCCCGGTTGCGACGAAAACCTGAAGGACGAGGCGGTGGTGGTGACCGCGCATCACGATCACCTGGGCAAGGGCATCGCTTCATCCGAGGGCGAGGACGTGATCTACAACGGCGCCTTCGACAACGCTACCGGCGTGGCAGCGGTGCTTTCGCTGGCCAGGGCGCTTTCGGCATTGCCATCGCCGCCGCGACGCTCGGTCGTGTTCGCGCTGGTGGGCGCGGAGGAACAGGGGTTGCTGGGTTCACAATACTACGCCCGCCATCCCACCTTCCATCCCGGGCGCATCGCGGCCAACGTCAATTTCGACGGCGTGAGCATCTGGGGCGAGGCCAGCGACATGATCTTCATCGGCCTGGGCAAGTCCTCGCTGGACCAGGTCGCATCCGATGTGGCGTCCCACGTCGGAAGAACCCTGCACGGCGACCAGTTTCCGGACCAGGGTTACTTCTACCGCTCGGATCAGTTCAGCTTTGCGAAGGCCGGCGTGCCGGGAATCTACCTGGACGGCGGCGTGGAGATCATCGGCAAGCCCGAGGGTTGGGGAAAAATGCGGATCAACGCGTACACCACGTTCGACTACCATCAGCCCAGCGATGAACTGACCGATGAATGGGTTTTCGACGGGATGGTCGCGGACACGCGCTTTGGCCTGCTGACCACCTACCTGATTGCCCAGGCGGACGAAATGCAGTCCTGGAACCCGGGCGACGAGTTCGCCGCCGCCCGCGCCGCGGCCCTGGCGGAAATTGCAGCCGGAGAGTAGAACCTAGCGGCGCCGTCCGGTCCCCCGCCACTCGGTTTCGTTCTCCGCAAGCCGCCGGGCCAGCACGAACAACAGATCGGACAGGCGGTTCAGATACTTCAGGGACTCGGGGTTGAGTGTTCCTTCATCGTCCTGCAACGCCCAAAGCGACCGTTCCGCGCGCCGGCACACGGCGCGGGCGAAGTGGCAGGCCGCCGCCGCCGGGCCGCCGCCGGGCAGGATGAATTCCTTCAGCGGCGGCAGCTCGCGGTTGTGCTCGTCGATGGCCTTTTCCAGCGAGCGTACGTGTTCCGCCGACGTGGACCGGAGTTCGTCCACGCACAGTTCCGCGCCGGTGTCGAACAGGCGCTGCTGCACGTCGTGCAGAAGTTCCGCAATGCCGCCCGGCTGAAGTTTCGCCAGCAGCACTCCCAGCGCCGCGTTCAGCTCATCGAGGTCGCCGAACGCGGCGATACGCGGATGGTGCTTGCGGTAGCGCCGCTTCGCGTCGATGCCCGTTTCACCGGCATCGCCTGTTCGCGTGTAGATTTTCGAAAGGCGGTTTCCCACTTTGCCTATTTTCCGTCCGCAACCCCGTAGAAGGAGAACTGCACGCCCAAGTGTATGCTGCGGCCCGGCCCACGGAAACCGTAAACCTCCTCGAAGCGCGTATCGCCGAGGTTCTCCGCGCGGATGTGCCAGCGGACCCGGGAAGTCGCCTGCCACGTCGCGGCAAGGCTCGCGAGCAGGAACGAGTCCAGCGACACCCGGCGCGACGGATTGGGCCAGGGTGGGTAAAAGACGTCCGGCTGTTCGCCGGTATAGGCCAGGTTCAGATTGATGCCGATGGCCGGACCGGCGAGCTCGTAATGGACGTTCAGATTGCCGGAATGGCGCGGCCGGCGAAGCTCCTGGATCATGGTCTCGCCCGGTTCCGGCTCGCCGGCGCGCAGCCAGGTGTAGGAGCCCGAGAGCGAGAGTTTCGCCAGCAGGCTCATGTGCGCCTCAACTTCAAGGCCGCGCCGGCGGCTGACGCCGGGTCGGTTGCCGGCCGTGAAGCCTCCCGTGGCCGGATCGAAGACGAACCCGTTGATTTCGTCGACGAGTCGTTCGTCGAACCAGGTCATGCTTCCGGCAAGGCTGCCGGCGCCATTCGTGTAGCGCAAGCCAAGCTCCCATCCCCGTGACGTTTCCGGAAGGAGCTCGGGGTTGCCGATGAAATTCGAAAAATAGCCGAAGCGTTCCACGAACGTGGGGTTCTTGATGCCGATTCCGTAAGCAGCGTGCAGGGCCGCGCCGGAGCCCACTTGTTTGAGTGCGCTGATTCGCCAGGACACCGCGTCATCGAAGTCCCTGTTGCGGTCGTGGCGCAGTGCCGCAGACGCCGCCCAGTCGCCCTGCGCGTCCAGGCGAAATTCCGCCAGGGCCTCGGTGGACCGCGTGCTCAGGTCACGGTTCGGGTCGCCGAAGAACGAGGCTGCGGCTCGCTGCAGGTAGTCCTCGCGCTCATGCCCCAGTCCGATCGTGATTGAGGGTGAGACGCCTTCCCCCCCGCCGTACGGGGCGAAGCGGGGCAGCAAAAAGGTGGACTGGTAGCTGAAACGCAGCTTGTCTCCGCTGGTTTCGCCGATCTCCGTCCCGGAAGCGAAGTTGTGGTTTTCCGAGCCGGTGTGCGTAAGGCTTGCGCGGTGCTTCCAGCGCTCCCCCAAGGTGGTCGCGGTGCCCTGCAATCCCGCCACGGTATGCGTGCGCTCCGTTGAACTGTCCGAATCCGCCGGCACGCCCGTCAGGAACGAGGTCGAGTCGTACTGACTCTCCGAATCGGAGCGGCGGACGATAAGGCGAAGCGAGATCCGCCGTGAAGGATCGAACCGTGCGACGAGGTGGCCGGTGTTGTTGCGATAGCCGTCGACCTCGTCGCCGGAACGGGAAATGTTCTGGCCGTCGCTGCTCAGGTGATCCAGGGAAACGCCGAGGCCCCAGCCATCACCCCCGGTGGAGGCGTTCAATCCTCCCTTGCGGGTATTGAATTGCCCGGCCTCCAGGGAAGTCTTCAGCGACTGGCTGAATGTCTCGGGTGCGCTGATCAGGTTGATTGCTCCGGCAATCGCGTCGCTGCCCCACAACGCACTCAAGGGGCCGCGAACGATTTCGATGCGCCGCAGGTTAGCCGCCAGGAAATGCGAGAAGTCCAGTTCGCCGCCGAGCGCCGGATCGCCGATTTCGATTCCGTCCATCAGAACGAGCGTGTGATTGGCTTCCGATCCCCGAAGGCGCACCTGCGACAACGATCCCAGCACGCCGCTTCGGCTGACCGCCATACCTGGCGTTCCGCGCAGCAGCTCCTCCACGGTCAGCGCCTGCCGCCGGTCGAGATACTCCTCATCCAGCACCGTAACGGAGGCGGCGGCCTGTTCGACCGGCAGCGGCGTTCGCGACGCCGTGACCACGATGTTGTCGGTCAGTTCTTCCGCAGTCGCTTCCGATTCATTCACCGACTGGGCATTGCCCGGTCCGGCAACAAGCGCCACAAGCGACGCGACCAGCAGGGACCGGCGCCCATGTTCGAGGATAAGGGTCTTGCGCGGAGCGATCTCCGCCGCGGATGTGATATAGGCCATGGCAACCTCCCGTTCCATCTCTTGCCCGAGGCAGGAGGGGGAGGGGCCAAGGGGAATTCCCTTGCGCCGCAAGCGCCCGCCGCACTGCCAACGTCGTTCATGCGAGCCGGTCTCCGGGCTTACGAGCGGATTCCAGGTCGCCCTGGAATCCACGCCGCTCGCCTTCCTGCCGTAAGACAGTGGCTGCCATCACGCTTATAACGCTGGCGTGAGCGGCGCTTGACTCGATTACCGTTGCGGGGGCAGCGCCGGACTTGCACCGGCTTCCCGTGCACCCGATGAATCACCGAGCACTATACCACCGGAGTGTCCGCGCCGGGCTGTATAGAATGCGCCCGGATGTAGCGGGCAAATGCCGTGTCGCTTCCCCTGAACAATCCTTCCAACTGGCCGGCCCTGCTGGTACTCGCGCTGATACGCATGACGGCGGCGCTGCCCCACGGCTTGCGGCTGGCAATCGGCCGCGCGGCGGGCGGCTTGGCTCTGCGGGTAATGAGGAAACGCCGGGCCATTGCCTTGCGCAATCTTCATTTGTGTTTTCCCGAGTGGTCCGATACGCAAAGGCACGCGGTGCTCAGGGCGCATTTCGGGTCCCTGGGCATGGGACTGGTGGAGCTGGCCATGGCCGCCTGGTGTCCTGATCGACAGGTACGCGACCTCGTCGAAATCGAGGGCGCCGAGCATCTTGCCGACGCCATCCGGGAGGGCCACGGCGCGATCGCGCTGAGCGGGCATTTCCCGGCGCTGGAATTTACCGCCCGCGCGCTGGACCTTCCTCCCCCTGGACTGGTGGCCGTGTATCGTCCGGGCGGCAATGCCGTATTCGCTTACCTCGTCAATCGCGCCCGCCTGAGGCCCACCTCGGACACGCTGTCGAAGTACGACGTGCGCGGCATGGTGAAGGCTCTGCGCTCCGGTGCGGTGCTCTGGTACGCGGGCGACCAGATGACCGACGCCAAGTCCGCGGTGCTGGCGCCGTTCTTCGGAGAACCGGCCATGACCGGCACCGCGCTGGGGCGGCTGACGCGGATCAGCGGCGCTCCTGTCGTGCCCTGGTTTACCCGCCGCCTTGAGGATGGAAGGTACCGCGTGGAATTGCTCCCTGCCCTGGAGGATTTCCCCGGAGAATCACCGCAGGAAGATGCCGAGCGCCTGAACGCATTGATCGAGCGGCAGGTTCGCAAGGCGCCCGAGCAATACTATTGGATACACCGGCGCTTCAAGCGCCGTCCCGCGCCGCTGACCGATCCCTACGACTGACCCGGGAGCACGCGATCGTGCTGTTCGCGCAAGGCCTCAAATGCCGCCTTGTCATACAGCCCGAGTTTCCGCAGTGACCGCTTGAGTCGCTGCAGCCGGGAACTACTCCAGCCCCCGGGTCTGCGGCGGCGGGCCCGGTCGAAATCGACCAGCCAGACGCGGCCGTCCTCGCCCACCAGAATATTGTTTGCGTTCAGGTCGGCGTGACAGATTCCCGCGCGATGAAAACGGGCTATGACGGCCCCCACGTTTCCCATGACTCCGCGCGGATCATGCCCCTCGCGCAAGGCGCTCGCCAGCGTCCGGACCCCATCGATCCATTCCGTGATGAGATCGGCCGAGTAGGTCGGGCCGCTGCGCCTGTAATGGGCGGCAATCGGTCGAGGCACCGGCAGCCCGGCCCGGTGCATGCCCGCAAGCAATCGGAATTCCGCGAACGAGCGCACACGCCGGTTTCCCGGGAACAGGTAGCGGTCCCTGCTGAACAGCGCAGCCTTCCCGCCCCGCAGGTAATGACGCAAGAACCACTTGCCGTCCTCGCCGATGCGCCCGCCGGCGCCGCGTCCCCCCGAGACGGCCGCCCATTGTTGCCGCTGATGCCAATAGCCGTGTTCAAACCACCCGCTGGTCACCGTCGGCGCGATCTGCGCATCGTGTAGGATGCAATCCTTCCCTTCTGTTCGTATTTCTTCAAGCATGTCGAGCCCACCGCGCAGCCTGTGCGTGATCCGCTTGTCCGCCATCGGGGATTGCTGTCACGCGCTGCCTGTCGTGCAGGCCATCCGAAGCGCCTGGCCGGAGACCCGCATTAGCTGGATTATCGGGCAAACGGAGCACGCCTTGCTGGACGGACTTGCCGGAGTGGATTTCGTGGTGCTGGACAAGCGGGCCGGCCGCCGGGGAATGCGCGATTTGAAGAAGAAACTCAAGACGCGCCGCTTTGACCTGCTGTTGCAGATGCAGGATTCCCTGCGGGCCAGCCGGATTGCGCTGATGACCGGCTGCTCGCGGCGTCTGGGTTTCGACAGGCAGAGGGCGCGGGATTTTCAATGGCTGTTCACCACCGAGCGGATCGACCACCGGCCCCGGCAGCATGTGATGGACGCGCTGTTCGGGTTTGCCGAACACCTCGGAATCCAGCGCCCGGCGGCGCCGCGCTGGGACTTTCCGCTGGGCGCCGCCGACCTGCGGGCGGCGGCGGACCTGGCGCCCGAGCGGCCGTTCTGCGTCATGAGTCCGCTGAGCAGCCAGCGCCGGGGGGCGTTTCGCAACTGGCCTGCGAAGCGCTACGCGAGCGTGGCCAGGCATGTTGTGGAGCAACTCGGCGGCGAGGTCCTGCTGAGCGGATCGGGAAGTCCCCTGGAGCAGGACTACGCTGCGGTGATCGCCGATCAGCCGGGAGTTACCGATCTGAACGGGCGCACGACGCTCAAGCAGCTCGCGGCATTGATCCGTCTCGCCAGGCTTGTCGTCTGCCCGGATTCGGGTCCCGCACACATCGGCGCAGCACTGGGAACGCGGGTGGTGGGCCTGTATGCCGGTTCCAACCCGCACCGCTCGGGTCCCTGGGGCAACCTGGAATTCACTGTGAACCGCTACCCTCAGGCAGTGCGGAAATCACTGGGCAAACGCGTCGATGAGGTGCCCTTCGGGCGCCGGCTGCGCGCCGGCGACGCAATGGGCGAAATTGCCGCCGCCGACGTGATCGAAATGGTTGAGCACGCCTGGGCGATGCCGGGTCGAAATCTTCAACCCTGATTGCGCTGGTCCCCGGAGACCAGTGAGAACACGGCCCCGCAATAGGGGCAGGTTGCGTCGGTCCCGAGCTTGAGCGGCAGGTAGACGCGCGGGTGGGAGTTCCAGCGAACGGTCCATGGCAGCGGGCAGGAAACGGGCAGGTCCTTCTCCGACACGAAATAGCGCCGCTCCATGTTCGAAGTCAGTTTCGGTCCGCTACTGCCGTGAGCCATCGTGGAAGTATATGTTCACACTATGCGCCCAGATAGCGTTGCCACAAGCGGGAGACCGTTTCCACGCGCTCGTCGACTTCGTCGGCGGGTACATGCGGCGGCCGTTCGGCCAGGGAGCGATGGTGCAGAATCTCCCGGTATTCGAGGTAACAGCGCTTGAGGATGTCGGCGTCTTCCGGGACCAGCACCTCGTGGCTGGCAAGGGACTCCAGTTGCCGCACGTTGTCCGGCCAGGCCGCGAGGTCGGCGTGTTCGTGGGCGTGGTTCAGTACCTGGTACTGCACAATGAACTCGATGTCCTGCAATCCCCCGCGGGCGTGCTTTATGTCGAATCGTCCCTTGCCCACCCTGGGCGCTTCGGCCAGCATCCGCCGGCGCATTTCGATCACCTGGTCTCGCAGGTCTTCCCGCCGGACCGATTCTCGCAGAACGCTCATGCGCAGCTTTTCGAAGGCTTCGCGCACGTGGGCGGCGCCCGCGATCGCCCTGCTTCTGAGCAGCGCCTGGTGTTCCCATGTCCAGGCGGATTCGCGTTGGTACTTATCGAGGGCCTGCAGCGAGGACACCAGCATTCCCGAACGCCCGCTGGGACGAAGGCGCGTATCCACCTCGTACATTCTTCCGGTGATGCTCCGGGTCGTGAGAACCGAAATCACCCGCCGCGCCACGCGGAAGAAAAAGTCCGAATTGGCGATGCTCGCCCGCCCATCGGTAACCTGGTCCTCTCCCTGTGCGTCGTAGACAAACACCAGGTCGAGGTCCGAGCCGTAACCCATTTCCAGTCCCGCCAGCTTTCCGTAGGCGATTACAGCGAATCCGGCCTGGCTGCGTTCGCCCTCGACAGTGTAGCCGGGCGATCCGTACTGATCGGCGAGTTCTTCCCAGACGTGCTCCAGCGACCGGTCGATCACCAGTTCGGCAATACCGGTCAGTAGATCGCTTACCCGCATCAGCGGGAGGCCGCCGGCCAGGTCCAGAACCCCCACGCGAAAGGCCGCCGCCTGTTTGAATTCGTTGATCGCGGCCAGCCGCAATTCCTCCGACTCGTTGGCGGTCCGCACCAGTCGGAAGTCCAGCTCTTCCTCAAGCTGCTCAAGGTCCATAACCTGCCGTGTAATGCGGGAATCGAGCAGCTCGTCAGCCAACGCCGGAACGGAGCACAGCTGCTTGGCCAGCGTTTCGCCCAGGCCGCAAACATGCACCAGGCGGTTTCGGGCCGGGCCGTTCTCGTACAACAGTGCGAGATAGGCGGAGCGTCTGGCGATGGATGCGACGACCTTCAGGGTCCGGGCCAGCGTGAGTCCGGGTTCCGGCTCCTTTGCCGCCGCCTCGATCAGCCGGGGAATGAGCATGTCCAGCCGTTTGCGACCGGTCTGGTCCATACGCGCGTAGTCTGAAGCCTGGCGAACCGCCTGCATGGAATCCAGCGCAACCTGGGGATCGGAAAAACCGTAGGACTCGAGGACCTCGGCGGCGTTTTCGGTATCTCCCGCCCACAGGGCCGCGAGGTCCCCGGGAGGACCGGCCTCCGCCTCGGGCAGGTCGTCCTGGCGAAACACAATAGTCGAGAAGTGCCTGGCTACGGCCTCGCGGTGTGAATCGGTCGTGTCCGCCAGGCTGTCCCAGTCGGAGTGGTCCATGGCGAAAGCCAGGCGGGCGCGGCCCTCCTCGTCGTCCGGAAGGGTTTGAGTCTGGCGATCATCCATGCCCTGCAGCCGGTTTTCCAGCCTGCGCAGAAAACAGTAGGCCCGATCGAGTTCGCCGGAAGTGCCGGGCCCGAGAAAGCCCCGCTCTCCCAGGCGCGCAAGCATTCCGCGCAGGCTTCGGCCGCGCAGGTCCGGGTTGGCGCCGCCGCGCACCAGTTGCATCGATTGCGTAATGAACTCGATTTCCCGGATTCCGCCCCGGCCCAGCTTGATGTCGTTGACCCTGTCCTTGCGCAGCGCCTCGCGTTCGATCTTGCCCTTCATGTCCCGCAGCGACTCGAACACGCTGTAGTCCAGGTAGCGGCGGTAGACGAACGGTCGCATGACTTCCTCGTACAGCGCCTCGCTCATCTCGCAGGGGTTGATCACGCGCGCCTTCACCCAGGCGTATCGCTCCCAGTCACGGGCCGAGCGGGCCAGGTAGTTCTCAAGCGATGTGGTCTTTATGGCCAGCGGACCGCTGTTGCCGAAAGGACGCAAGCGTGTGTCCACCCGGTACACGAAGGAGTCCACCGTGCGCTGGTTGAGCACCCGGATCAATTGCTGGCAGACCAGCGTGTGGAATCGCACGGCGTCGACCTGGACGGTGCCGTCGGTTCTTCCGTCCTCGGAATAGACGAAGATGAGGTCGATATCGGAGGAGAAATTGAGTTCGCCGCCGCCCAGCTTGCCCATGCCGATCACGGCCATTTCGCTGGGCTCGCCTTCCGTGGTGAGTGGCAGGCCGTGCCGGGCGGCCACGTTGCCGCGGGCGAAATCCAGCGCTGAAAGAATGCAGGCTTCGGCCAGTCCGGTCAGTTCCGCCAGGCTTTCCTCCACGCTGGCGTCGCCGTTCAGGTCGCGCCACAGGATACGGCACATTTCGCGGTGCCGAAACCATCGAAGTTCGCGCATGAACGAGGGTTCCTGACGGCACTCATCCAGGGCCTCGCCGGCCAGTTGCGCGAGTTCGCCCTCCTGAAGCGGGCGGGCGAGCCGGTCTCCGGTCAGCAGGTCCCTGAGTATTTCCGGTCTGCGGGAAAAGCTACGAGCCGCGAAGGGCGAACAGGCCAGGACTCTGTTGAGCGGCGTGAGCAGTTCGTTCTGCTCGAGCAGGGGAGCAAGCGCCTCGTCTTCCCGCAACCCGGCCAGCGCCTTGTTGGCGCTTTCGCGCAGCGGTTCGGCGATTGAAGGATGGGCGGCGTTCAAGTCGGGTGGTGGCTGGTGCTCGGAGGCGGCAAAGATTACATCAAGGGGAACTCGGAGCGAAGGCGCCGCGCCTTTGTTGAGGGCGGGACGCCCTCTTTCCCAAGGGGGGACGCCCTCACGCCAAAGCCCCGCCTCTCGTCGGAAAGGCGGGGCTTTGTGCGCTTTGGCCTGTGCACCGCCGCCGGAGTTCGACGGGCGGCGCGGCGGGACTTACATCATGCCTTCCATGCCGCCGGGAGCGGGCATGGGGGCGGGTGCGTCCTGCTTGGGCTTCTCGGTGACCATGGCCTCGGTCGTGAGCAGCAGTCCGGCCACGGAGGCAGCGTTCTGCAGCGCCAGCCGGGTGACCTTGGTAGGGTCGATGATGCCCCGGCCGACCAGCTCGCCGTATTCGCCGAGGGCCGCGTCGTAGCCGTAATCGCCTTCGCCGCCGGCCACGTCATTCAGGACCACCGACGCGTCGGCGCCGGCATTGGCGACGATCTGGCGCAGCGGCTCCTCGAGCGCGCGGCGCATGATCTTGATGCCCACGTCCTGGTCGTCGTTGTCGCCGCTAAGGCCGTCGAGTGCCGACTGGCCGCGCAGCAGCGCAACGCCGCCGCCCGGAACGATGCCTTCCTCGACCGCCGCGCGCGTGGCGTGCAGGGCATCTTCCACCCGCGCCTTCTTCTCTTTCATCTCGATCTCGGTAGCCGCGCCGACCTTCACGACGGCAACTCCGCCGGAAAGCTTGGCGACGCGCTCCTGCAGCTTCTCCTTGTCGTAATCGGAGGTGGATTCCTCGATTTCGCGCTGGATCTGCACCACCCGCGCCTGGATCTGCTCGCTGCTGCCGGCGCCGTCGATGATCGTGGAGTGCTCCTTGGTGACCTGGACCTTCTTGGCGGTCCCCAGGTCGGTCAGCGAGGCCTTCTCCAGCGACAGGCCCACTTCTTCGGAGATCACCTGGCCGTTGGTGAGAATCGCCATGTCGGCCAGCATCGCCTTGCGGCGGTCTCCGAAGCCGGGCGCCTTGACCGCGGCTACCTTCACGATACCGCGGATGTTGTTCACCACCAGCGTGGCGAGCGCCTCGCCTTCCACGTCCTCGGCCACGATCAACAGTGGCTTGCCGCTCTTGGCCACGGATTCGAGCACCGGCAGGAGATCGCGGATGTTGGAGACCTTCTTGTCGTGCAGAAGGATGAAGGGCGACTCCAACTCGACACTCTGCGAGTTGGCGTCATTGATGAAGTATGGGGAGAGGTAGCCGCGGTCGAACTGCATGCCTTCCACCACGTCCAGTTCGTTGTCCAGCCCCGAGCCCTCTTCTACGGTGATCACGCCTTCCTTGCCGACCTTGCCCATCGCGTCGGCGATGATTCTGCCTATGGCCTCGTCCGAATTGGCCGAGATCGTACCGACCTGGGCGATCGCGGTGTCTTCCTGGCAGGGCTTGGAAATGCCCTCCAGGCTGTCGATCACCGCCGCACTGGCCTTGTCGACTCCGCGCTTGATGTCCATGGGATTGAAGCCCGCCGCTACGGCCTTGAGGCCCTCGGTCAGGATCGACTGTGCCAGTACCGTGGCGGTAGTGGTTCCGTCGCCGGCCACGTCGGAGGTATGCGAAGCAACCTCCTTGACCATCTGCGCGCCCATGTTCTCGAACTTGTCCTCAAGCTCGATCTCCTTGGCCACGGACACGCCGTCCTTGGTCATGGTGGGAGCGCCGAAACTCTTGTCCAGAATCACGTTGCGGCCCTTGGGGCCCAGCGTAACCTTGACGGCGTTGGCCAGCGTATTGACGCCGGCCAGCATCTTCTGCCGGGCGCCGTCGCTGAATTTCACATCTTTTGCAGCCATTGCTGTATTCCTCTATTGGGTATGTGTTGAATCGGGAAAGACCCGAACTAGTCCTCGATGACGGCCATGACGTCGTCTTCCTTCATGACCAGCAGTTCCTCGCCGTCCACCTTGACTTCGGTGCCGCTGTATTTTCCGAACAGCACCTTGTCGCCGGCCTTCAGTTCCAGGGGGCGAACCTCTCCGTTCTCAAGCACCTTGCCCTTGCCGGCGGCGATGACCTCGCCCCGGATGGGTTTCTCGGTGGCGGAGTCGGGAATGACGATTCCGCCGGGAGATTTCCGCTCCTCCTCCGTTCGGCGAATCAGCACCCTGTCTTGCAGCGGTCGAATTTTCATGTTGCCTTCTCCTCGTGGGAAATACCGATGGCCGCACCTCCTCGGCGCGGCGATTCCTTTGATAGACGGACCCCCTTCTTGAGAGGGCGGGTAAATGATAGGGACGGATATTGCGATTTCAAGTGCCAGACACGCAGTAAGTCGCACGCAAGGCCGCCAGAACGCCAAATTGTTGCTGAAATCAGCCCGATTACGCCTTTCCGCCTTCCCTTCGCCCGGTTTTTCGCACTGATTGGTCCGGCACGGCAGAGAAGGTATATGATGGCGTTCGACGTGGTTGATCACGGGGGGACGTGATGGCTCTCACCCAAACACGAGTTGGATTCGTGGCGGCATTCGTGCTGGCGAGTTCAGGTTTCATTGGAACGGCAAACGCTCAGGATGGCCTGGTGGCCCTGGAAGAGATCGTCGTGACGGCGCGAAAGGTGGAGGAGCGGCTGCAGGACGTGCCGCTTGCGATTACCGCCTTCAGCGCCGCGGAAATCCAGGCGGCGGGAATCGAGAATCTGGATGACGTGGCGAACTTTACGCCCGGCATGACCTTCTCGAACCTGATCGGCGAGTTTCTGCCGGTGCCCGTAATCCGGAGCATTGCGCCCACAGCGGTCCAGGATCGGGAGAACAACGCGGCGATTTTCATTGACGGCGTATATGTCTCCGGCCGCGAAGGCCTGAATTTCAGTCAGCTCGACCTGGAACGCATCGAAGTGGTCAAGGGTCCCCAGGCGGCAATGTACGGCCGCAACAGCTTCAGCGGGGCGGTCAATTTCGTCACCGCGCGGCCGACGGACGAATTTCGCGGCAAGGCGGAGCTCACTTTCGGAGACAGGGGCCGGCTCACCGCGTCCGGGGCGATCAGCGGGCCGCTCGTGGAAGACAAGCTGCGCGCCCGCGTCGCGATCATCCTGAACCAATGGGACGGCTCCTACGAGAACCAGGTTCCCGATGGTCCGGACATCGGCGGGTTCGAATACGAAACCGTGCAGGGCAGTCTCTACTGGACGCCGACGGACCAGTTCGAAGCGGGCCTGTCTCTGTATGTCTCGCAGGACCAGATCGACGTATCCGCCTTGACCTCCGTTACGGCGAACTGCGAGAACGTCAGCGCACGCGGCATGAGGCTGGCGAATTACTGCGGCGAACTGCCGAGCATTGGCAAGAATGACTTGAGCATTCTTACGCGCGCAACCGGAGAAGAACGCGATGTGGATCGCGCCAGCCTGACGCTCAAGCTGGACACCGCCCTGGGCGAGTTCTCGGCCCTGTCCGGGTTCTCCAAGGTTGAACAGACGTTTCTTTACGACGGCTCTCGCGGCAACCCGACTACGACGTTCTCGTATCAGTCGTTCATCTCGCCGTTTCCGCGCGCCTTCGTTCTCGGCACCTTCGATGCCGAACTGCTGCAGATAGGCGCTGCCGACTCGACCGAGGAATTCAGCCAGGAGGTGCGTTTCAGCAGCCCGGAAGACCGGTCCTGGCGCTATTCGCTGGGCGCCTACTTTTACAGTGTCGAGAAGAAGGAGGGGAACAGCGGCGTGGCGGCGCAGACTCCCCGGCCTCGCACATTTGCCAATTTCTGCCCCTGCATCCAGTTCTTCCCGGGCGTGGGTTTCGCGCTGACGGCATTTCCCAGGACTTCGGTCGGGGACCTGGCTTTCCGCCAGTGGTTTTCCGGGCCCAGGGGCAACGCCACGGGTGAGGTCGACGCAATGTTGGAAACCGATGCCGTATCGGTGTTCGGATCCGTTGACGCCAACTTTTCCGATCGGCTGAAGGGCCGGGTGGAATTGCGCTGGACGGACGAGGAAAAGCACAGCCAGGATTTCCTGTCCGGCGCCAACCTTGAGAACTCCTGGGATTTCATTTCCTGGCGGGCGACGCTGGACTTCAAGCCCAGTGAGGACACGATGTACTACGGCTCGATTGCAAGTGCCACCAAGAGCGGCGCCTTCGATTTCGATACCGAGGACAACGTCCTCGGGCAACTGGTTTCCGTTGTGAGCCTTATCGACCCGGAAGAGAACACCTCCTTTGAGCTGGGCGTAAAGGGCACCTACATGGACGGCCGCCTGAGCGCCGACATTGCCGTGTTCCTGATCGACTGGAGCAAGATCGTGATTCCGCAACTGGTAGGGGTTGATTCGAACGGCAACGCGCTCACCGGGGTCCTGAACCTGGACATGAATGCCGGAGATGCAACGGTACAGGGTGTGGAGGCGTCATTCGGATTCGCATTCACCGAGAACCTGACCGGCACCCTGGGCTTCTCGGTGACGGATTCCGAGTTCGACGACGCCAGGATTCAGTCGTTCGCCGACTTCCCCAGCTATGCGCCCGACGGTGACGTGGCCGGGAACGAGTTGCTGCGCCAGTCCGCGGTCCAGGGAAACCTTTCGCTGAATTACCGGCGCGCATTTCGCGGCGACATGGAATGGTATGTGCGAACCGATGTCCTTTATACGGGCAGGCAATGGGTCGGCGCGGTCAACCAGGCGGAAGTCCCCGCCCATACCTATGTCAACCTGAAAATCGGAATTGACGCCGAGCGTTACTCGATTGAACTGTGGTCGGACAACCTGCTGGATGACGACAAGCCCATTGCGGGATTCCGCGACGTGTGGTTCTCGAACGCTTTGCCCGGTGGCGGGGCCGGCGGTTTCTTCGACACGTTTTTCCCGTGGCGGCTGACGGTTTCTCATCCGCGCCGCCGCCAGGTGGGCGCGACGCTGAGGGTCAATTTCTAAAGGATTTCGTCAAGCCGAAATTCTTCCGGGTAGCCGAGGTTGTGGGCTCTTTCGATCGCTCGCGCGTATTCCGCAACCGCCAGGGCCCGCAGGACTCGCAGCGAGTCGAGCTGATCCTCCAGCTTTCCGATCTCCCTGCGCCTGTCCTCGGTGTTTCCCGCCGGCTTCCTTTCCTCGTCATCGATCTCCTCGTCCGCGGACTCGAGCTTCCTGATCTCATCCTCAAGGGAGCCGATCCTGTCCTTTGCCGATGCCATTTCCGCACGGATGGATCGGACCTTTTCAATGGCGTCGAATACCGATTGCCCGGCGCGGTAGCCGGCCAGAAACGCCGCTTCCGAACTCGCCGGACATACCCGCTGGTAGCCGGCCCCGTTTCGTCCTTCCCAGTAGCCGCTGTCCTGCGTGCAATAAACGATCAGGCCCGCTTCGCGCCCTTCCATGTATTCATCGCGGTCCGGGGAAATTCCGTATTTCACGCAGGCGTCGTAGTGCCTGGCCAGTTGCTCCTGGCGCTTGCCTTCCAGACCATCGTTACGTCCGACCTCGCGCCAGTCGGCGTTGATGCACTCCGATTCCGACATCGTGGCGCAGCCGCCGGCAATCGACGCGGCAAGCAGCAGACCGATGATCCGCCAGCAAGTACTCAAGTTCCTGTCGCGCAGCACGGACCCATGCTATCCGAAAATACTGCCGTCATGCCCGTGCGCGGGTTTGCCACTGTCGTTGCACACAGCGCCATCCGGCGCTATCATGCGCGCTTCTTCTGCTAAATGTAGTTCTATGGCGTCTATTCTCCTGCTCAACGGCCCTAACCTCAATCTGTTGGGCCAGCGCGAGCCCGAAGTGTACGGGCGGGACACGCTGGCGGACATCGAGCGGCGCTGCCGCGACGAGGCCGAACGGCTGGGCCACGAGCTTGTCTGCCGTCAGAGCAACAGCGAGGGCGGGATGGTGGACTGGCTGCAGCAGAACGCACCGCGAGCGCAGTATCTCATCATCAACCCCGGCGCCTACGGTCACACCAGCATCGCGCTGCGCGACGCACTGCTCGGCCTGGCGCTACCTTTCGTGGAAGTGCATCTGTCCAACGTGCACGCGCGCGAGGAGTTTCGCCGCTCGTCCATGCTGACGGACGTCGCCGTCGGCTGCATCAGCGGCCTCGGGGCGCAGGGTTATCGGCTTGCGCTCCAGTTCGTCGCGGAGCAATTGCGGGAAAACCCGTAAGGGAGTTCGGATGGACCTGAGGAAAATCAAGACGCTGATTCAGCTCTTGCAGGAGTCGGAACTGACGGAAATTGAGGTGACCGACGGCGAGGAGTCGGTGCGCTTAAGCCGGGCAAGTCAGCACACTCCCTCCGTCGTACCCGCGGCGCAAGCGGTCACTGCCGCGCCCGCGCTGCAGGCGCCGCCGGAGCCGGCCGCCGCGCCGGAGCCGGCCCCTCCGGTGCAGCCGCAAGGGGAACAGGTGACCTCGCCGATGGTAGGGACCTTTTTCGCGGCGCCGTCACCCACTTCGCCGCCGTTCGTCAAGGTCGGCGATTCGGTAAACGCCGGCGATGTGCTTTGCGTCGTCGAGGCCATGAAGACGATGAACCACATCGAAAGCGAATATTCGGGCGAGGTTGCCGCCATACTGGTGGAGAACGCGGAGCCGGTCGAGTACGGCCAGCCCCTGTTCCTTATCCGCACCTAGAACCGTATTCCGACTGCAGCCCGCCGGCCTGCCGTGTTTGAAAAGGTCCTCATAGCGAACCGCGGCGAGATCGCGCTGCGCATACTGCGCGCCTGCCACGAACTCGGCATACAGGTCGTGGCGGTGCATTCCAGCGCCGATACGGAGCTCAAGCATGTCCGGCTGGCTGACGAGTCCGTCTGCATAGGCCCGCCTTCCAGCGCACAGAGCTACCTCAACATTCCCTCAATCATCGCCGCCGCCGAGGTGACCGGCGCGGACGCCATTCATCCCGGCTACGGCTTCCTTGCCGAAAACGCGGATTTCGCCGAACGTGTGGAGACCTCGGGATTCGTTTTCATCGGCCCGCCCGCGAGCGCCATCCAGATCATGGGCGACAAGGTGCGCGCCATCCAGACCATGAAGGCGGCGGGCGTGCCCACGGTGCCCGGGTCGGAAGGCGTGCTGGGCGAGGACATGGGCGAAATCGTAAGGCTGGCGGAGGACATCGGCCTGCCGGTCATCGTCAAGGCAGTGGGCGGCGGCGGGGGGCGCGGAATGCGGGTGGCGCACCTGAGCGCCGAGCTGCCCGGCCTCATACCCCTGACCCGCGGCGAGGCCGAGGCCGCCTTTGGCGATTCGCGGCTGTACATGGAAAAATTCCTCACCCATCCGCGCCATGTCGAGATCCAGGTGCTGGCCGACGCGCACGGCAACGCCATCCACCTGGGCGAGCGCGACTGCTCGATGCAGCGCCGCCACCAGAAAGTCATCGAGGAAGCGCCCGCACCGGGGCTAAGCGCCCAGGAGCGAGAGCGCATCGGCCGCCTCTGCACCAGCGCCTGCCTGGACATGGGCTACCGGGGGGCCGGCACCTTCGAGTTCCTGTACCAGGACGGCGAGTTCTATTTCATCGAGATGAATACCCGCCTTCAGGTGGAGCATCCGGTCACGGAAATGATCACCGGGCTGGACATCGTCCAGGAGCAGCTGCGGGTCGCGGCCGGCGAGCCGCTCAGCCTGCGCCAGGAGGACGTCGCCTTCAGCGGCCACGCCATTGAATGCCGGATCAACGCGGAACACCCCGAGACCTTCGCCCCGTCTCCCGGTGAAGTCTCGCTCTGGCACGCGCCCGGAGGGCCCGGCGTGCGGGTGGACAGTCATCTGTACAGCGGCTACACGGTCCCGCCCTTCTACGATTCGCTGGTGGGCAAGCTGATCGCCTGGGGCGGGAGCCGCAACGCCGCCATCGCGCGCATGCGGCTGGCGCTGGATGAAATCGTTACCGAAGGTCTGGTGACGAACGTTCCCCTGCATCAATCGATCCTCGCTAGCGAGGGCTTTGCGGGCGGCGGCGCGGACATCCATTTTCTCGAGAACTGGCTGCAATCGGGGGCGGTTTCGGAGGCCCCAACGGGGTCCTGAATTGCCGTGCTATAGTTTCGGCCCGCTCTTCGTCAGGGCGGGTTCAGGGCGACCATACAAACGCATGAGGGGGAGTTGGTTTGACCGCCAACCAGGGGGTAAGCAGGGCGCGCCGCGCCGCGCATCTTTCCGGCCAGCCGGCGAAAGCCAACGGTTCGCTCACGCTTCGGGAATTGACCGGCGAAGCGGTTCGGGACTATTGCCGGACGCTGGACGGCCATTGGCCTGTGGGCCTTTACGACATGGTGGTTACCGAGGTTGAATCCGCCCTCCTTGAAAGCGTTATGGACTATGCCGGCGGCAACCAGACCCGGGCCGCCCGGATGCTCGGAATCGACCGCGGCACGCTACGCACCAAGCTGCGCCGCCACAGTCTCTGAATGCGGCCCCGCGGGGCTGCCGGCAAAGCACGAAACAGGCAATGCGGCTCAGGGCGCTGTTCAGCGTTTCGGATAAGACCGGCGCGAGCGGGTTCGCGGCCCGCCTTGCCGCCGCGGGCTGGGACCTCCTGGCCTCGGGCGGCACCGCGAACATGCTGCGCGAGGCGGGACTCAAGGTCGAGGAAGTCGCGGCCGCGACCGGTTCTCCGGAAATGCTGGGCGGACGCGTCAAGACCCTGCATCCGGCGATACACGGGGCCTTGCTGTGCCGGCCGGAGGAGGATGCCGAGGACATTGCGAAGCATGGCATCCGGCCCATTTCGCTGGCGGTGGTGAACCTCTATCCATTTGTCGCAGCCGCGTCACGCGCCGGCGCCGAAAGGGCTGAAGTGATCGAACAGATCGACGTGGGCGGGCCGGCCATGATTCGCGCGGCGGCCAAGAACCACGGGCGGGTGGGCGTAGTGGTGGATCCGGCCGACTACGATGCGGTGGCCGCGGAAATCGAAGCGGGCGGCACGCTGGGCGAGGACACGAGGCGGCGGCTTGCGCTCAAGGCCTTCGATCATACGGCGCGCTACGACCGGGCGATTTGCGGCTGGCTGGAAGGCGCCGGCAGCGAGGGCGGCCTTCCCGAGCGCATCGTTCTGGAGCTGCGCAAACAGGCCGACTTGCGGTATGGGGAAAACCCGCACCAGCGCGCCGCCGTCTATGCGGCGGCCGGGTCTCAGGCAATGGCCGGCATGCGCCTTCTGGCCGGCGCACCCATGTCGTACAACAACCTGGTCGATGCGCACCTCGCGCGCCAGTGCGTCGGCGCACTGCCGGCGTCGTCCTGCGTGATCGTCAAGCACGCCACCCCCTGCGGCGTGGCGACGGGCGAAAGCGCCGCGGAAGCCTATACGCGCGCGTACGAAGCCGATCCGGAGTCGGCTTTCGGCGGAGTCATCGCCTTCAACAGCCCGCTCGATGAAGAGGTTGCCCGGGCCGTGATCGGGCAGTTTGCCGAGGTACTTTTCGCTCCCGAAGTTTCGTCGACCGCGCTAGCGGTTCTTGCGTCGCGCAAGAAGCTGCGCCTTCTGGCGCCGCACACGGGGCAGGCTGTCGCGGCCGGATTGCCGGACCTGAAGGTGCTTGGCGACGCGGTGCTGGCGCAGTCCCCCGACAGCGATACGGAAGATGGCCACGAGGTGGTCAGCAAGCGACAGCCGACGGAGGGTGAATTGCGCGACGCCCTGTTCGCCTGGAAGGTGGCGCGCTTCGTCGCTTCCAACGCGGTGGTGTACGCGTCCAAGGGGCAAACGCTGGGGATCGGGGGCGGCCAGACCAGCCGGGTCATGAGCGCCCGCATCGCGGCGTTGCGGGCAGCGGACGGCGGCTTCAGCCTGAATGGGGCGGCGATGGCTTCCGACGGATTCCTGCCGTTCGCCGACGGGCTTCAGGCCGCCGCCGACGAAGGGATCAGCGTCGTCATACAGCCCGGCGGCTCGATCCGCGACCAGGAAGTGATCGACGCCGCGGATGCGCGAGGCGTGGCCATGCTGTTTACCGGCGTGCGCCACTTTCGCCACTGATGAAAGTCCTGATTACCGGTTCCGGCGGCCGCGAACACGCGCTGGCCTGGAAACTCGCCCAGTCTCCCCGGATCAGCGAAGTGCTGGTAGCGCCCGGCAACGCCGGTACAGCGCGCGAACCCGGGGTTACCAACTTCCCGCTCGACGCAGAGGAGAACGTGCGCCTGGTGGCGTTTGCCTTCACCGAAGATGTCGACCTGGTGGTGCCCGGGCCGGAGGCGCCGCTGGTGGCGGGTCTGGTCGATCACATGGAAAGGTCGGGGATGCCCTGTTTCGGTCCCACTGCCGCGGCAGCCAGGCTGGAGGGTTCCAAAAGCTTCGCCAAGCAGGTGCTGGATGCCGCCGGCGCACCCACCGCTGATTATCGGGAATTCACTGATCTTGAGGCGGCATTGGAGCACGTCGACCAGCGGCCGGCGCCCATGGTCGTGAAAGCGGACGGCCTTGCAGCCGGCAAGGGCGTCATCCTCGCGGAAACCCGCGAGCAGGCGCGAGCAGCGCTGCGCGACATGCTGGAAGGCGATGCATTCGGCGAAGCGGGCCGCCGCGTCCTGGTCGAAGACTTTCTGCAAGGGGAGGAGGCCAGCTTCATCGCTCTGGTGGACGGCGAGAACGTCCTGCCGCTGGCGTCCTCGCAGGACCACAAGGCCCGTGACGACGGCGACCGTGGCCCGAACACCGGCGGCATGGGCGCCTATTCGCCCGCGCCGGTGCTCGACGCAGAGGTTGAAGCCCGCGTCATGAACGAGATCATGCACCCGGTCGTACGCGTGATGCGGGACAACGGCACGCCATTCAGGGGCGTGCTGTATGCGGGCCTGATGATCTCTCCGGACGGCACGCCACGCGTCCTTGAATTCAACGTCCGCTTCGGCGATCCCGAATGCCAGCCGCTGATGATGCGCCTTAAAACGGACCTGCTTGACCTGATCGAGGCGACGCTCGCCGGGCGGCTTGACCAGGCCCGTGCGAGCTGGGACCCGCGCACCGCGCTGGGCGTGGTCATGGCTTCGGGCGGCTATCCCGGCAGCTACGCCAGGGGCCGCCCCATTTCCGGACTCGACGGCGCCGACAGCTCATCCGTGAAGGTTTTTCACGCCGGAACCGCGGAGAAGGATGGCGACGTGGTCACGGTCGGCGGCCGGGTGCTGTGCGTCACCGCCCTGGGCAATACGCTCCCCGAGGCGCGCGAGCGTTCGTACGCTGCAGTCTCGGACATATCGTTCGAAGGCGCCTTCTGCCGCTCCGACATCGGCGCTCGCGCGCTGGCGCGCCTTCGGGAATAGAGGAGGCAAGGGCCCATGACCTATCGCATCGGCATCATCGGCACCGGCGCCGCTCCCACGGGCACCAACGTCCCGCCTGCACCCATCAGCGAGATCGCCGCACCGGGATTCTCGCCGGAACTCATCGAACCGCGCCTGCGCACCTTCCCCATGACGCCGTACGATCGCGGCCTGACCGCGCTCGCCTACCTCGACTGCGCGCTTGAGGCGGAGAAAGCCGGCTTCGACGCCGTCTTCATCAATACCGTGGGCGATTACGGCATTGATGAAATGAAGTCGGCGACCGGCATGGTGGTGGTCGGCGCCGGCGAAGCCACCATGGCCATGTGCGTCAACACCGGCCGTCGATTCTCCATCGTCACGATCTGGCCGCCGAAACTGAACTTCATTCAGCACGAGCGAGTGAGCAGTTGCGGCATGCAGGACCGCTGCGTATCCATCCGGAACGTGCAGGAGGACCGTGAAGTCGAGGGCGTCGAGCAGGCTGCCGCCACCACCGCGAACCTCAAGGATCGGAACGAATCGCTGAAAGAGCGAATCGTCGATGCCATCAACGCCGCCGTGTCGGAAGACGGCGCCGACACCATCATGCTCGGCTGCACCTGCATGGCCCCCGTAGGCCCCGCCGTCGCGGCACGGGTGAATGTGCCCGTCTTCGAATCCATGCGCACCGGCTACAAGACCGCCGAAGCCCTGCTCACCCTGGGCGTTCGTCACAGCGACGCCGCCTTCCCTAAACCCAATCCGGAAAATCTCACCGCCGTGGGCACGCTGGTCGCCGGCCAGGGCAACGTCGACCTGGGCGGCGACTGCGAAGTCTGCGTGATTGATCCGGAATTGGAGAATTCCCGCTAGCACGCGATACGCTCCGCGCCGGCACGCTCGTGTAGACCTGCTGACTGCACAAAGGAATTGTCTTACAATGGTCTTACCGGCAAGTCCCCGGAGAAAGCACGATGCCAGCGCCCGAAAAACTTACGACCACCGTTTCTACCAAGGGCCAGATCATCCTGCCCAAGGCAATTCGCCGAGCATTGAGTTGGGAAGCGGGTAAGAAACTGATTGTGGAGCACGCCTCCGAAGGCGTGCTGCTGAAGCCCTTGCCGGTGTTCGCCAGGACGCGGAACAAAGATGTTTTCGGATGCCTTGCGTTCAGCGGCGCCCCGAAGACTGTGGCGGAAATGAAGACTGGGGTATTGGCCGAGGCGAAGCGGCGTCATGCGCGCAATTGATACCAACGTCGTTGTTCGCTATCTGACCGGCGACGATCCGGCCCAGGCGGCAAGGGCGAGAAAGGTGATTGATAGGGGCAACGTGTTTGTCAGCACGACGGTGTTCTTGGAGAGCGAATGGGTGCTCCGTAGCGTTTACGGCTTTTCCGGAAATGATGTTGCGTCGGCTCTTCGCGCCTTCGCGGGGCTGCCAGCCATTGAGGTAGAGAGCCCGGAACTGCTCGCCGAAGCTCTTGACCGTATGGAAAAGGGTATGGATTTTGCTGACGCGTTGCATCTCGGCGCGGCCGCCGGATGCGAGGCCATGCTGAGTTTCGACCGCGATTTCATTGAAACGGCACGGGACGAGTCCGTGATCGTGATGGAACCTTGATGCCAATGCGTTGTCGTCTCGCAAATCCCCGGAGGAATGACATGAAACGACTGCTCGCGTGCTTGACGGCGCTTCTGCTGACGGCGTGCGGGACGTCGCAAATCAAACTGGCCGAAACCTGCGAAGGCAAGCCGGCGCGATCTCAATGCTGGATGGAGTTGCAAAGCCACACCGGCTGCTACGTCTGGAACGCGTTTCTGCTGGACGGAATGACTGCAAGCTGGGAAGGTTCCTGCTCCAATCGGCTGGCAGAGGGCACGGGGACGCTTACATTCTCCTGGGAAGACAAGGCGCAGGTCGGCATCGGTAGTCTTGTTGGCGGCAAGTCGGACGGACCTTGGATCTTGCACCATGCCGACGGCCGAGTGGAAGAAGTTACGTATGCGAACGGCAAAATGAGCAATCGTTAGGATCCACATGACCGCGGGGGATCGGGTATGACGGTCGGGCTTGTGCTACCGAGGTTCGCAACCATGTGTTCTTTCATGGCGCTTTTTACGTCGCTTGCGGCGTTTGCGCAAGACCAGAACCGCAGCAACGCGGACGAGCCCGTGCTGGAAGAGATCGTGGTCGTGGGCTCGCTGATCAAGCGGCGCGTGGTCTACGAGGGGCGGGCGCCGGTGCAGACGCTGGACGCGGAGTTGTTCGAGTCGGTGGGCGCCGCCCAGCCGGTGGATGTCCTCAGCAGCCTGACGGCCAACACGGGTTCGTACATCGCCACGCAGCAGAACTATCTGCAGGGCGTTGCGCAGTTCAGCCTGAGGGGAGTGGGCCTGTCTTCCACGCTGACGCTGATCAATGGCCGCAGGGCCGGGTTCGCGCCGGTGTCCAACGACGTGGGACAGAGCTTTTTCGACATCAACACCTTGCCGGTGCTGCTGATCGAGCGCGTCGAGATACTGCGTGACGGCGCTTCGGCCACATACGGTTCCCAGGCGGTGGCCGGCGTCGCCAACATCGTCACGCGCAAGGGCTTTACCGGGCTGGAGATCACCGGCGGCTATCGGCAAGCCAGCAACAAGACCTACGACATGGGTTTCGCCTACGGCCTGGAGATGCCCAACGGCCACGTCGGCCTCTACGGCGCGTGGCTCAGGCAGGATGAGAACTTTCGCACCGAGTTCGACTGGATGATCCCGCGGGCCATCGACCCCGACGGAGACGGCGACATCGTGGAAGGCTCGTTTGATTCGGGGCGAGGCTCGCCCGGAAGTTTTCGAAGGGCTGTAGCCAATGCCGACGGCACCTACTCCCCTTATCAGATCGGCGGATTCGACACGCCCCGCTTCCCGGATCCCGATTGTCGCGCCGGCGGCGGCTTTCCGAGCGGCTCGCTGTGCCGGATGGATTTCTCCGACCAGCGCACGATGATTGCCGCCGAGCAGCGGGCGCAGTTCTTCACCGACGCCGAGTTCGAACTTGCCGGCGGCGTCACGCTGTTCTCGGAAATCGGCTACTCGGTCAACGAAGTGAACGACCGCGTCGGCAACATGCTGCTGTTCCGGGGCAACGTGGAGCGCACCAACGAGTTTTTCGTGCCGGCCAACCACCCCTTCAATTTCTGGACCGATCCGGATGACGACGGCGTTCTGACCTACGTGCCCCCGTCGGGCTGGATTCCGGACGTGCACGAAGCGGTTCCGCTGGGGTATTTCGGCCGGCCGCTGGGCGCGGAGGCCGCCGGCGGGAATTCCGGCGACGAGCGGCGGGAATTCGAGAACCTCCGGGTGATGATCGGCTTCGAAGCCGAATTGCCGGGCGGCTGGACCGGGGAAGGCCATCTTGCGCGAGCGCGCACGGACCTTGCCGTGAATTCGGAGCGCCATTGGGTGGCAGCCGAATTTGCGCGGGTGGTGGCCGAGGGGCTGTGGAACCCCTTCGGCACTCGCCTGGTTGCGCCTGACCTGGTTTCGCCCAAGACCGTGGTGGACGATGGGCTGGCGCCAGGGCTGGCCGGTCAGAGCGCCGCCAACGATCCGGAAATCCTGGAAAGGTTTCACAGTGTCAGGATGGAAGCAGCGACCAGCGTTCAGGACGTGGCGGAGTTCGTGGCAACCGGCGACTTGTTCGAGTGGCGTGGCCAGCCGGTTACGCTGGCCGCCGGCGCGCAATATCGTGAGTTGCACTACAGGTACAAGCCCGATCCGCTGAACGCGTCCGGCGAAGGTCCGCAGGAGATTCGCGACTTCCCGCGAGCGGCGGATCAGCGCGCGTGGGCGGTGTTTGCCGAGAGCCTGACGTATTTTGGCGATCGTGCCGAGTTGCAGCTCGCCGCCCGACACGAGCGCTACGATGAGGCCGGAAGCACCACGGACCCCAAGATCGCGGCACAGTTCTTCGCTAATGACTGGCTCTCGCTGCGTGCATCCTGGGGCACGTCCTTCCAGGCGCCAAGCGTGTTCCAGGTGTCCGGCAACACCAGTGCAAGAACAATTACCGATCCGTTTCGCTTTGACGGACAGGGCGTCGGGCAGTGCACGGTTGATCCTGGTGGAGAGATTGTGAACCGTGGTGATAACTTCAACCTGGCTACGGTGTTGCGTGGCGCCGCGCTGAGGCCCCAGACCGCGAAATCCGCCAACTTCGGCCTGCTGTTGCGGCCCCTGGAGAACGCCGCGGTCAGCGTGGACTTCTGGACGCTGGACTACCGCAACGTTATTGCCCAGGGACGCAGTTTTCAGGCGATAGTGGACGATGACTGCCGTGACGACGGCCGGCCCAACGACCCCCGGGTGCAACGCGATTCCTCTGGGCAGCTCAGCGTATTGACGACCGATTATGAGAACGTCGGGGCGGTCCGTAGCCGGGGCCTCGACATGAACGCCTACTACGATCTTGAATCGTCCGCCGGCAACTTTCGCCTCAGCGCCGATGCCACCTTGCTGACGCGTTTCGACGTCGATTCCTCCGGCGAGGGCTTTGCCGACCAGCTCGGCAACCGCAACGACAGCAACGGCTTCGCGCCCACCCCCGAATTACGGCTCAATCTCGGCGTCGCCTGGCGCCGGGGAGCGCACGCTGCGGGCCTGACCGTGCGCTACGTGGATTCGTACAAGAACGACGAAGTCGCGTCACTGCCGAAGATCGCATCCTGGACGACGCTGGACGCGAACTACAGCTACGTTCTGGAAGACCTGTTCGGCGGCGAGGCTACGCTTTTCCTGGGCGCCCGGAACCTCACCGACGAGGACCCGCCGCCTTTACCCAGCGGACGCGATGGCGTTCATCGCTACAACCTGCGGCCGGGCTTCGACGGCTTCGTGCACGACATCAAGGGACGCACGCTATACGTTCGCTTCCGCTTCCGCCCCTGGGGCTAGCAGGGCGTGGCAGAAGCCCCGCAGGGTTCTGCCGCAGCCTGCTAGAAGTTGTAGGCCAACCGAATGCCGAAGGTCCGCGGAATGGGAGCGGAGACCCGGACTTCGTTCTTGTTGGGGCCCGCAATAAAGGTAAACAGGTCAACGCCAAGGGCGCCCTGCAGGAATTCATCGTGATCGAGGGCGTTCTGGACAAAGGCCTCGACCGAGAGAGTCGTACTGCGTACGCCGAAACGAACATTTACGTTGTCGTAGGGCGACGTTTTCGCAATATTCGAAAAATCCGTGTAGCGGCTTCCCTGGTGGGCCCAGTCCACCCGGCCATACCAGTCCCAATCGCCCATCAGATTGTCCTCGTACTGGCCGGACGCGGTCCAGGTGACCCGCGGCGCGCTGGGCAGTTCATTGCCGACCACGCCGTCGAAGCTGCCGTAAACCAGGTTGCAGTCGCCGCAAACGAATGACTTGACCTCGGTATCGTTAAGGCCATAGGTGGCGGAGAGCGTCAGGTTCTCAGTGGCCTGAAACTGGCCTTCGAACTCGATGCCCCGGAGTTCCGCCGTGCCGTTGTTCAGCACGATGTTGATCAGATTGGCGACCCCGTCGGCAACCACGGGAATGCTGTTGCCGACCTGCCCGTTCAGCCACTCATCGTAGTAAAGAGCCAGGGTGGTCCGGGCGCGGCCTTCCAGCCATGTGGCCTTCCAGCCCATCTCGTAGTTGTCGAGCTTCTCCTCAAGAATATTGATGCCGGCTGTCGGCGCCACGGCCCTGAGCGCGTCCAGCACGGCCGGACTTGCGCTGGCCAGCACCGCGTTGAAACGTCCCGGGCGAAAACCGCGCGAGTACAGCACGTAAACCGTCGAGTTCTCGGCGTACTTGTAGTCCAGCGAAATGCGCGGAGCGAAGCTCTTGAACGTCCCGCTGAAAATCAGCGGCGTTTCGGGCGGAAGCTGATTCACGCCGATCAGCGTATTTTCCGAGATCTTGTCCCATTGATAGCGGGCTTCAGCGCTCAGTGTCAGCTTGGAGGTAATGTCGAAATACGCGGCGCCGAACACGGCCGGCGTTTCCACCTCGCGCTCCACGATTGCCGATACGAAGAACGGTCCCACGATCAGGTTGCCGTATACGGACTGGCCCGGGGAATACGCGTCAAAGTAATTGACGCCGGCGACCCAGCGGAAGCGCTTGTCCTGGGGCGACGTGACGCGAAACTCCTGGCTGTAGTCCTCTTGCTCGGCCTGGATCGCCAGCGTGGTATTCCAGTCCGGACGGACATCCGTGCGGCCCAGTACGCCGATGAACAGCGGGGCAAACGGGTTGGCCCGTGAGCGGCCGTCGCGGTAGTTCAGGTCGATGACGTTCTGGTTCTTGTCGGTATGGAACGCCGTCAGCGAGGTGAACGAATAACCCGACGAGTGCTCGAAGTCGATGCGCAGATTGGTCTGGAAGGCCTCGCGCCTCAGTCCCGGTTTCCGATGGAAATCAGGATCGAATACCAGCCAGTTGGGGTTCGGATCGAACAGGGTTTTCTCAAGAATCGAATCGATCACCGTGTCGGCGGAAAAGGTCGCCGGATTCAGATCGCCCATGCTGGGCAGTTCGCCGCAAACATAGCCGAACGCGGCGCGCGAGCCCGGTTGCACCCCGGGGCGAAGCGGTGCGCTCAATGGATCGCAACTGCCGTCGATATTGCCGCGGCCATTGAAGGCATCCTGCTTGAGCGCGAACTGCGTGGCCGCCCAGTCTTCGTCTACGAAAAAGTTCACGAACAGTTTCGCCTTCAGCGAGTCGGTGGGCGTGAAAACGATCGAAGTGGAAAGGGAATTGGTGGTGCGCTCGCCCAGTTCGTCCGACGCGTCGGCAAAGTTATCGATGTAACCCCCCTGACGCCAACGCCGGCCGCTGACCCGCACGGACAGCTTGTCCTTGACGATAGGGCCCTCGACCATTACGTGCTGTTCGTTGGATCCGAAACTTGCGAAATCGGCGGACACACGGCCGCCGAATTCATTGCCGGGTTCCTTCATGACGAAATTCAGGGCGCCGACGAAGGTGGACCGGCCGAAATACGCGCTCTGCGGGCCTTTCAGGATCTCGACGCGCTCGGTGTCGACAATGCTGGGCGAATAGCCGCCAACCACAGGTGCGCCGTCGATGAACAAGAGGCCGCCGGCATTGATGCCCACGTTGATGTTCAGGTACAGGCCCCGGAACACCAGGGCGTTGGACGAACGGTCATTGCGGCCCGAGCCGCCCTGCTGGTTGGTAAAGCTGAGACTGGGCGTATACAACTGGATGTCGGTCAGCTCCGCCATGTCGATGGACTCCAGTTCCTCGGCGGAGAAGGCCGTAATCGCCAGCGGCACTTCCATCAGGTTCTCTTCGACCTTTCGGGCCGTCACCACAATTTCTTCCAGCGCCAGTTCCTGCGCGCCGGCCGGAATGCCCGGCAGAACCAGCAAAGGCATCGCTGCGCCAACAGCCAATAGCGAAAAACGTCTCTTCATTTGTCCCCTCCAGGCAATGCGGCCATGACAGTACCGCAAGCAAACGCCACGTTGCAGGCCTGCCTAAAGCTCCGCAGGCCAACCGACGCGACGCCAACAGAATAAACGAGATGCTACGCTTTGTCAGCTTTTGCCAATTCAGAGATATCCTTTGCTGAGGAGGGGTTTCAAACTGCCGAAACATCCGATAAACCGCCGCTCATTCAATTCGGCCCTTGGCCTGGCGTCGCTGGCCGCGGTCGCGCCGTTCGTTCATACGCGCCGCGCCAGGGCCCGGGAATCGGCCGACGTCGTGGTCATCGGGTCCGGTTTGTCCGGTCTGAATGCCGCCTGGATACTCAGTGAAGCCGGCGCGGATGTGCTGGTGCTGGAAGGCAGCAATCGCATCGGCGGTCGAGTGTGGTCGGCCGATGAGAAATGGGTAACGAACGCTGGAGAGGTGCCGATCGAGTTGGGCGCATCGCAGGTGGGTCCTTCGTATGCCCGCGTCCTGTACGCCATCGACCGCCTTGACCTTCCAACGCTGAACGAGGACCGGACCGTGCTGCCGTTCGCCTATTACCTCGACGGCAGGCTCATAAAGGGGTCGGAATGGCGCGACTCTCCTCACAACAGGACGGTTGGTGACGAACGCGCAATCGCCGCCGAGCAGTTCGGACCGGCCATGCTGGCCAGGATCAATCCGTTAGAGGAACTGGACGACTGGCTGAATCCGCGTTTCAGGGACTACGACGTCTCCATTCATGACTTGCTGGCGCGCCACGGGGTGTCGGAAGCCGGCATTCGGCTGGCGGGCCATCAGTCCGATCTGCACGGCGTATCCGCGCTGCGTCTCTTCCAGGAGCAGACCCGCGGATCGTTCGAGGCAAGGTTCGGTAGCGCCCTGGGCGAGGACGGCGAACCGCTTGAACACTGGCCGAAAAACCTTGTCGGCGGGACTATTGCCCTGCCCCGGGCAATGGCCGCGCAATTGCCGAGGGAAGTGCGGCTCGGTCAGCAGGTTACGTCGATAGAAATCGAACCCGACGCGGTCGATGTGCGCACGCTGGACGGCGGCCGTTACCGCGCCAGGTTTGCTGTCGCATCCACGCCGTTTACGGTACTGCGGGACGTTTCCATCTGGCCCCGCCCGCCGGGTCCGCAATTCCAGGCCATTGGGCGGCTCAATTACGCGGAAACCACGCGGGCTTTCTGCCGGATCAGGGAGCCCTTCTGGCAGGAGGACGGATACGAGCCGTCGCTGTTTTCCGATGGGGCCGTGCGGATGTTCTGGACCATCGACAATCACACCGGCCATGGGGAGCACCGGGGGATGTTCGTGCTGACGAACACCGCAGGCAAGCAGGTCGCCGCCCGCCCGCCCGAAAGCGCGGCCCGCTTCCTGATCGAGGAGATGGAGCGAATCCGCCCGGCATCACGGGGCCAGATCGAGATCCTTCGCTATCACTCCTGGGAACGCCAGCCGCTGCAACGCGGCTGCAGCCCGATGTTCGCCCCCGGACAGGTTACGGCGTTTGCGAACGAGATGATCCTGCCGCACGGCCGCCTGCATTTCGCCGGCGAACATACCCGGCGCCTGGATTACGGTATGGAAGCGGCAATGGAAGCGGGGGAACGGGCGGCCCTGGAGATCCTCGACCGGATTTAGCCGAATCAGCCCGTCGTCCTCGCGAGGACCATATCCCTCAGCGTGACCATCCCGGTGACGTTGCGCTCCTCATCCACCACCAGGGCCCGGTTCAGCCCCAGGCTTACCAGGTGGCGGGCGGCATAACGAACCAGCATGGTGGCCGGCAGTGACACGACCGGCTTGCTCATCACTTCGTAAACGTGAACGCGGTCCGGGGCACGGTTCCGGGCTATGACTTCGCGTGCGATGCCGGCAACATCGATAAGCCCGGCCTCATCGTCCGCGTCCCGGCGGTTTACGACCAGCGAGCTGATCGAGTTCTTGCGCATCATCGCGACCGCGTCGGCCACGGTGGCAAGTCCCTCGATGGTCTTGAGATCGCTGATCATCACTTCGCTCACGCGAATATTGCGTTTTTGGGTGCTCATATTTCCTCCTGCACTTCCTTCATGATGGTCGGCAACTGTGTGCCCAGACCCACGGCGTCCTCGACGGCAATCTGAAACGCGACGCCGGCGCCCGATTCGGCTTCAAACCGGCCCGCGTCCTGGATGCGCTCCAGTATTTCCCGCGCCCGCGCTTCCGCCACCATGAACAGCAGCACGTCCCGCTTCGACGTAAGCTCCAGCCCGAGAAAAGTCTTTTCGGGCTTCAGGCCCTCGCCGCGTACACTCGTGATGACCGTTGCGCCCGTCGCGCCGGCTTCGCGGGCGGCATCGATGATGCTGTCGGTCTTGTCGTCCGGCACCAAAGCGACAATAAGCTTCATATACATCGAAGGGTTCTCCTTGCTTAGTCGGTTTTCGGGCCCCGCAAACGGCCGATGACGGAAACAGCCATGGCGTAGCCGAGCACGGAAATAATGGGAAAAACGCTGGCGAATGCGATCAGGCCGAACCCGTCGATCAGCGGACTTCGGCCCGGCACCGAGGCGGCCAGCCCGAGTCCCAGAGCGGCCAGTACCGGGACCGTAACGGTGGAAGTGGTGACACCGCCGCTGTCATACGCCAGCGGGATGATGTTTCGGTTCGAACGAAAGGTCTGGGCGATAACCACGGCGTAGGCGCCGATGATGTACCAGGGCAGGGGCGTGCCGGTCACAATGCGCAGGCAACCCAGCGCCACGCCGGCGGCCACGCCCACGGCCACCGCGATTCGCAGCCCGCGCGCGGCCACCGCGCCGCCGGAGGCCTCTTCGGCCTTGAGCGAAACAGCGATCAGCGAAGGCTCGGCTACGGTCGTGGCAAAGCCGACGGCGGCCGCAAATGCGTACACAATGAGATAGTCGTCCCATCGGACGATGGCGGAGGACGCGCCTTCGAGCGCACCGGAAGTGAGTTGAACCGCCATGGTTTCCCCAATCGGGAACAGAGCTTCCTCCAGCCCCACCAGAAACAGCGTAAGGCCCATGAGGACGAACACGAAACCCAGCGCGATTCGGCCTGGATTGGGCGCCGGGCGGCGCAACACCGCCGCCTGGAACAGGAACAGAACCACAATGATGGGCGCCACGTCGAACAGCGTTCCGAACGCCGTCTCAAGGAGTGTCGTCACGAATTCCATCAGATCACCATGCCGTAGCCGAGCACGAAGATCATCGGCGTAAGGCTGGCGAATGCGATCAGGCCGAAACCGTCCAGCATCGGATCGCGGCCCTTGATCGACGACGCCAACCCCACTCCCAGCGCCGTGACCAGCGGGACCGTGATGGTGGAAGTGGTTACGCCGCCGGAGTCGTATGCCACGCCGATAATTTCATCCGGCGCGAACAGCGTCATCAGCGTAACCAGCGCGTAGCCGCCGATGATCAGATGGTGAAGGGGCCACCCCCTGAGAATGCGCAGTACGCCAAGCACGATCGCTGCGCCCACCGACAGGGCCACAACCATGCGTAATTGAAAGGCATACGTGCTGCGCGCGTCGTCGCTGTCGGCGATCGCTCCCGCCTCGGCCGCCACCTCCGCGGCCTTGTCGCCCACGGCCACCAGGGCGGGTTCCGCCACCGTGGTGCCAAATCCAAGGCAAAACGCAAAGGCCAATAGCGCCACCGCGCTGCCCTTGTGCACGAAAGCGTTCGCAATCGCCTCCCCCAAAGGAAAGAGTCCCAGCTCCAGCCCCTGAATGAACAAGGCCAGCCCCAGCACAACGCATGCCAGCCCCAGGGCCACGCCGGCCAGGTTGGGGAACGGCTGCCGGATCACGACGATCTGGAAAAAGGCGATGACGATTATGATGGGCGCCAGGTCGCGCAACGCATCCGCGAGTCGCCGCAAGATTGCTAAGAGAGTTCGGGACCCCATGCCTCAATGAGGACCATTCGAATGCGCCTGGTCGGAATCCTTGCTGTTTCGGGCGTGGCTAGCCCATCTTCATCGTTTCGAAGAATGCCTTGTTGCGCTTGGTGTCGCGCATCTTGTCGATGAGGAACTCGGCGGCCGCCAGTTCGTCCATGGGGTGGAGCAGCTTGCGCAGGACCCAGATCTTCTGAATCTCGTCGTCCGCGGTAATCAGGTCTTCGCGCCGCGTGCCGGAGCGATTGATATTGATTGCGGGGAAGACACGCTTCTCGGAAATCCTGCGGTCCAGGTGAATCTCCGAGTTGCCGGTGCCCTTGAATTCCTCGTAGATCACCTCGTCCATCTTCGAGCCGGTGTCCACCAGCGCGGTGGCGAGAATCGTCAGGCTGCCGCCTTCCTCGATCTTGCGAGCCGCGCCGAAAAAGCGCTTGGGCCGATGGAGCGCGTTGGCCTCCACGCCGCCGGACAGCACTCGCCCGGAGGAAGGCGTGACGGTGTTGTAGGCGCGCGCCAGTCGGGTGATCGAGTCCAGCAGGATGACCACGTCGCGCCGGTGTTCGGCCAGTCGCCGGGCCTTGTGGAGCACCATTTCAGCCACCTGCACGTGCCTTGTGGCCGGCTCGTCGAACGTGCTGGAGACCACTTCGCCGCGCACCGTGCGCTGCATTTCCGTGACCTCTTCGGGCCGTTCGTCGATCAGCAGGACGATCAGGAAGGTTTCCGGGTAGTTGGCGGCGATGGACTGCGCGATGTTTTGCAGCAGCATCGTCTTTCCCGCCTTGGGCGGGGACACGATCAGTCCGCGCTGGCCCTTGCCCACCGGCGCAGCCATGTCGATGATCCGCGAGGTCAGGTCCTCGGTGCTGCCGTTGCCCTGCTCCAGCGAATAGCGTTCCTGCGGGAACAGCGGCGTGAGATTCTCGAACAGCACCTTGCCCTGGGATTTCTCGGGCGGCTCGAAATTGATCTTGTGGACTTTCAGCAGCGCGAAGTAGCGCTCGTTGTCCAGCGGCGGGCGAACCAGCGCCGCCAGCGTATCGCCGGTGCGCAGGTTGAATCGGCGGATCTGCCCGGGGGCAACGTAGATGTCGTCGGGCCCGGCCAGGTAGGACTCGTCCGCGGAGCGCAGGAACCCGAAGCCGTCCTGAAGGATTTCCAGTACCCCTTCGGCGTAGATCGACGCGCCCTCCGCGGCGTGAGCCTTGAGCACGGAGAAGATGATGTCCTGCTTGCGCGCCCGCGAAAGGCTCTCCAGCCCCAGTTGCTGGCCCTGTTCGAGGACCTTTGCCACCGGCAGCTTCTTGAACTCGCCCAGCTTGAGCACATGGCCGAGCTGTTCCAGTTGCTGGTCGGTGATGGTCTCCTCGGCCGTGAAGACGCCGACGTCATCGTGATGGTGGCGGTCCCGGCGCCGCCCGCGCGGCGCAACATTGGGGTTTCGGGAACGTGGCCCGCGGCCTCGCTGTCTTCCCGGGTTTCCGGCGTAATTTCTCACAGTTTTTCTTCCAGCATCCTCGTGATCTGTTGCCGCGGCTGCGCGCCGACAACCTGCATTTCCACCTGTCCGTTCTTGAACAGGATCAGCGTGGGAATGCTGCGCACGTTGTAGCGAAAGGCGGTCTGCTGGGCCTCGTCGACATTGAGTTTGACCACCTGCATGCGCCCTTCGTATTCGTCCGCAATCTGCTCCAGAACCGGCGCGATCATCTTGCAGGGACCGCACCACTCCGCCCAGAAATCAACCAGTACCGGGATTTCATTGTCCAGCACGTTGGCCTGGAAATCGTCTTCCGCTACTTGGGTAACGCTCATATCAGGGTCTCCTCGAGACACATATGGAGAAGAAATATATAGACGAAGCCCCTCGCCTCGCCTGAAAAAATCCTGGCCCGCGTCGGTACTCTGCGAATGGTTCGAAAACGGCTGCTGCAGCTTGGAAAGGCCACGCGCCCCCGAACGATCTCGGGCGTAGCGATCATTCTACATGAAAATTTGCACGCCGGGTTGGTGCCGCAGGGGACTGGACACTAGAATACGCAACGTCGTAAAAGTCCGCACATTGTCCGAAGAACCCGTTTATTTCGACTCGCTGGAGCTGCCGCCGCCCTTGCGCGCGGGCATAAAGCGCGCCGGCTTCGAAACGCTGACACCGATACAGGCCATGGCCCTGCCGTTGCTGATGGCCGACCGCGACGTGGCCGGGCAGGCCCAGACCGGCACCGGCAAGACGGCTGCGTTTCTGCTGGCGTTGTTCGACCGGCTGCTCAGAAATCCCTCGCCGAAGCGGAGCAATATGTCGGCGCCGCGCGCGGTCGTCCTGGCGCCGACACGCGAGCTGGCGCAGCAGATCGAGCGCGACGCCGTCCTGCTCGGAGGCGCAACGGGCCTGAGCATGATGGTGGTGTACGGAGGTGCGGCGTACAAGTCGCAGCGCGAACGCCTGGGCCGTGGCGTGGACCTGCTGATCGGCACTCCCGGAAGGCTGCTGGACTACTATCGTCAGGGCGTGTTTTCCCTGGATGCGGTGGAAGCGATCGTGATCGACGAGGCCGACCGCATGTACGACCTCGGTTTTATCCGCGACATCCGCTACGTGATGCGCCGCTTGCCACCGCGCGAAAAGCGCCTGAGCATGCTGTTTTCCGCCACCCTGAGCTACCTGGTGCTGGAGCTGGCGACACAGCACCTGAACGAGCCGGAAATCGTACGCATCGAGCCGGACAAGAAGGTGGTCGACGAAGTGGAGCAATGGCTCTACTACCCGGCCAGCGAGGAAAAGGCGCCGCTGCTGGCTGCGCTGCTGTCGCGCAAGGAAGTGGAGCGCAGCATGGTATTCGTCAATACCCGCAGGGAGGCCGACCAACTGGCCCGCTGGCTTGACAAGTGGGCGGGTACCGCGCAGGCGATATCGGGAGACGTGCCCCAGAGCAAGCGCATGCGCATGCTCAAGAACTTTCACGACGGCGAGCTCCCGGTGCTGGTCGCAACCGATGTCGCATCCCGGGGTTTGCATGTGCCCGACGTGTCCCACGTGTTCAACTACGACCTGCCGCAGAACCCGGAAGACTACGTGCATCGTATCGGGCGTACGGCACGGGCCGGCGAAATGGGCCATGCGGTCAGTTTTGCGTGCGAACACTACGCCTACTCGCTGCCGGAAATCGAGACCTTTATCGGCCACTCGATTCAACGTCGGCCGATCGACAAGGACATGCTGGCGCCGTACATGCAAGCGCCTTCCACCAGGGCGTACCGCCGCAAGACGGGGCGCGCCGGCGGCGGCCGCGGTCGCCGCCGCTAGGCCATTCATGCATCCCGCGGAATCGCCGGACCTGGCCGGCCTGATTGGGCCTGTCACCGGTCTGGCCAGGGGAGCCGGCCGCCGAATCCTCGAGCTGTTCCGCTCGGATGTCCTGGGTGTGGATTACAAGGCGGATCGCACCCCGGTTACCGAAGCCGACCAGGCCGCGCACGATCACATCGTTGCGGGTCTCGAACGCCTCACGCCCGGGATTCCGGTGCTGTCGGAGGAATCCGGCACGGAGCAACATGGCAAACAACGTTCCGATTGGGATTGGCACTGGCTGGTGGACCCGCTGGACGGAACGAAGGAATTCATTCGCGGAGGCGAGGAATTCACGGTGAACATCGCCCTGATTCGTGGCGGGGAACCCGTGCTGGGAGTGGTGGACGCACCGGCAAAGGGGGCGTTTTTTTCCGGCTTCAAGGGCGGAGGCGCGTTCTATTGCGCGTCCGGCTCCGAAGTCCCGCAGCCGATTTCCGTCAGGCAGCCACCCGCCCGGCCCTTGCGGGTGCTTGCCAGCCGATCACATCCCACTTCGGCGGTAGAACTCTACGTGGGCGCCCTCGGTGTCATCGACCGCCGAGCCATTGCAAGTTCGCTGAAGTTCTGCCTGATTGCGCGCGGTGAAGCGGATGTCTATCCGCGCATGGGGCCTATCTCGGAATGGGATACGGCTGCAGGTCAGGCTGTGCTGCAATGCGCGGGCGGCGCCGTGATCGATCTTGACGGCCGCCCGCTGGTTTACGGTAAGGATTCCATCCGGGTTCCGCCGTTCATCGCCTGCGGCGACCCCTCACAAGACTGGCTGCAGTACCTCCCGTAACACGGGAGCGAAGGCTAGTCCGCCCACGCGAGCACGTCGGGAATGTAGCGTTCGGCTTCGGTCAGGTAGGCGGGCGTGAGTTCATGGAACCCATGCGTCTTGCGCCCCACCGCGTGCCATACAGCGTGACCCGGCTGTTCGGGCATCGCAAGAAAGCGTTGCCAGGGTGCCAGGTAGACGGATGAGAAGACCGCTTCCACGCGGCTGGGCCCCGGGTCGTTCAGCGCCGGAACATCCACCACCGTGGTTCCGTACTCCGCCAGGGGTATTGGACGTTCTTCGGGATAGTCGCGCGAGCCCACCATCAGCAGCTTGTCGCCGCTGCGTGCCCAGCTCAAGTCCAGCACCGCAGGCTCGCCGCCTGCGGCCGGCCGTTCGGTAATGCGGCCCTGCTCGTCCGGCTCCAGAATCATGTGCGAGCCGATCACGTTGGGTTCCACCTGGTTCGCCTCGCCGGTGAATGGATTGAGGAACTCCTTGCCGTTCAGGATTGCGCCCGTTTCCGGGTCCTTGAAAACGGTCATCACCTTCGACCAGATTTCGTAGCGGTTCTCGTCCAGGCGTTCCACGCGCTTGGTCTCGCAGCCCTCGGCGGCAAACAGCACGCGCGGGTTGTCATCCGGCGTCACCGCCACGTAGACGCCGCTCCACCACCAGGGCGAAACGCCGCCGTTGAGGTCCGCGCGCACTCGAACGAAGTTGCGAAAAACGCTCTCGGGCGTGGCGCTCCATGCGTCGCTCAGGTCTCCGGAAGGCGAGCCTTCGCCCAGGGCAGCGTCGCCCTCGCTCCCCGGGTCGCCGCTGCCGGGGCCGCAGGCCGAGGTGGCGAGCCCGGTAAGGGCCAGTGCCGAGACTCCCAGCAGCTCGCGCCGGTTCATTTCGCGGTTCGATTCGGGCATGGACGTTTCCTCTGGTTCGAATGGGCCTTATAGTAGCGCGGCGCGAGGGTGGAGTCCTATGCACGAGCGGGCACCTTTCCACATCAAGGCACTACATGGATTCACCGGGTCGGTGGGCAACCTGGTCTTCGTGGTGTTCGAGTTGTTCGTGCTGTTCTTCTATCAGCGGGTGGTGGGCCTGGACGGCAGGCTGGTGGGCCTGGCCATCTTCATCAGCCTGGTGGTGGATGCCTTGACCGATCCCATCATCGGCGACTGGTCGGACCGACTGCGGGCCCGGTTCGGCCGCCGGCACACGATGATGTTCGGTTCGGTCCTGCCGATGGGCCTGTTCTTCTTCCTGCAATTCACGCCTCCGGCAGGATTGTCCCAGCAGGGTCTGTTTTTCTGGTTGCTGGTCATGTCAGTCGGCGCCCGCGTGATGCTCACTTTCTTCGATGCGCCGGCGGCGGCGGTGACGGCGGAAGTCGCGGTTCGACCCGCGGACCGCGCGGAAATGGGCATTTACCGGCAGGTCGCGGGGCTGCTCGCCTATCTGGGCGTTTTGTACCTGGCCTTCAGCGTGTTCTTCAGCACCACCGAGGCGTTTCCCGTGGGCCAGGAAAACCCGGCCGCGTATGCGCCTTTCGGCGCCGCCGCGGCCATTGCGCTGATGGTGTTCATGGTGGTCGCTTCGGCGGGTACGTATCGGCATATCCGCCGCTTTGAGCGTGCGCTGCCTCCCCCGAAGAAGACCCGTTTCGACTGGACCGGGACACTGCGGGCCTGGAGCGAACTGATTTTCAGGATGCGCAACACGCGCGCGCTGTTCTTCGGACTGTTGCTGGCCACCACCATGGGTTCCTGCTTCCGTTCCCTGAATCTGCACTTCGGACCCTACCTGTGGGGGCTGAGCACGGAGCAGATGCAGGCATGGCAGCAGGCCGTTCCGTACGGGATGCTCGCCGCAGCAATCGGAGCCCGCTTCATCGTGACGCGGATCGAGCCGAAATACCTTTACCTGGCGGGATACTGCGTCCTGTTGATCGCGTACGTGGCGCCGTTGTTCTTTACGCTGGCGGGCTGGCTGCCTGAGTACGCCAGCGCCCAACTGGGCAATGTGCTCTTCGGCTTTCAACTGCTGGCGGGTCTGGGCGCCGGATTGCTGATGATTTGCTCGCTGGTGATGTTCTCGGAGACCACGGACGAGTACCGGTTCATGCGCAACGTGTCGCGCACGGCGCTGATTTTCGGACTGATAACTTTCGGCAACAAACTCGCCAGCGGCGTGGGCAAGGTTGTCTCCGGCTGGATGCTTGAGTGGGTGCGATTCCCGGACGTCAGGTCCGGCGTGGAGGTCAGCTACGAGGTGGTGAGCAACCTGGCGCTCTATGCCGGTGTGTTCTGCGCGGTAACGGGCCTGGCGGGTTTTGCGGTGCTGTCCACCTTTCAATTGACACGGGCCCGTCACGCCGAAATCGTGGCCGGATTGCGGGAGCGGGACCGGCTGGCGCAGAGTGCAGCGTCGGGATAGCAAACCATGCCGATACTTACTTCCGAACAGGTGCAGCGGGCCGCCCAGCGGTTCGACAAGGCCGAGCGGACAAGGCGGCAGGTGCGCCCGCTTACCTTTGACTACCCGGAAATGGACATGGCCGACGCGCACGCCGTGCAGGATGCATGGATAGAGATGAAGCTGGCTCGCGGCGCCCGGGTCCGGGGGCGCAAGATAGGCCTTACCTCCAGGGCCATGCAGCGGGCCATGAACATCGGCGAGCCGGACTACGGGACACTGCTGGACGACATGTTCTTCGAGGACGGAGCGGAAATAGAGGCGGCAGCTTTTCTCGACCCGAGAGTGGAAGTGGAGATTTCGTTCGTACTGAAGGAATCTCTTGAAGGCCTGGAAGTGACCGTCGAGGATGTCCTCGCTGCCACTGAACTCGTTTATCCGTCTTTGGAGTTGATTGCAGCGCGCAGTTACCGGCTTGACCCCGAAACCGGCCGCACCCGCACCGTAGTGGATACCATCGCCGACAACGCCGCTTCCGCGGGCGTGTTGCTGGGACGCAAGGGCTTCGATCCCGTTGAGGTGGACCTGCCCTGGGCGGGCGGCGTGCTGTCCCGCAACGGTGAAATCGAAGAAACCGGGCTGGCGGCCGCGGTCATGGGGCACCCGGCCAACGGCGTTTGCTGGTTGGCGCGCAGGTTCGCTGCCCACGGTATCGCCTTGCAGCCCGGCGACGTAATCCTGAGCGGATCCTTTACCCGGCCGGTCGCGGCCCGCGCGGGCGACGATTTTCTGGCAGACTTCGGCCCCCTGGGCCGGATCGGCTGCCAATTCGTATAGAGAGGGACGATGAAGTTACCTGAAAATGGATTCAAGCGCGCTCTGGGTGAAGACGGCGTGCAATTTGGACTGTGGCTGGCTCTCGCGTCCCCCGTGGCCGCGGAACTGTGTGCATGCGCCGGTTTCGACTGGCTGCTTCTCGACGGCGAGCATGGGGCCGACGATTTTCGCTCGATTTATGCGCAATTGCAGGCCATCGAAGGCACCGGGACGCCGGCCATTGTGAGGCTGACGGACGACGATCCGGTTCGAATCAAGCGCTACCTCGACATGGGCGTGCAGTCCCTGCTGATCCCCATGGTGGACACGGCGGAACAGGCGGAGAGGCTGGTTGCCTCCGTGCGCTACCCGCCGCGCGGCATCCGCGGCCTGGCCACTTCGATTACCCGTGCCTCGCGCTGGACGCAAATCGAGGATTACGCCCGGCAGGCCGAGGAGCAGATTTGCCTTATCGTGCAGGCGGAGACCGTTACTGCGATAGACAACCTGAAGGCCATCGCAGCGGTGGACGGTGTGGATTCGGTTTTTGTCGGACCATCGGACCTGTCGGCATCCATGGGCTACCTGGGCCAGCCGGGTCATCCCGATGTGCAGGCCGTGATCGCCCAGGCCCTGCGGGACATCGCGGCCCTGGGCAAAGCGCCGGGAACGCTCGCGGGGTCGCCGGAGGCGATCCGCACGCACGCCGGTAACGGGGCGAAGTTCCTCGGGATCGGCAGCGATACGGCGCTGCTGGTTTCCGGGTCGCGGGCTGTGCTTTCCTCAGCTTCCGGCTGAAAGGAAAGCCCGGAAGAGGGCCCGTATTTCGTCAAGCGCCTCGGTCAGCGAATGCCCTGCATCAAGAAGATGCAGCCGCGCATGGTTCGCGCGGGCAAAGTCTATGCTCCACTGGATCGGCACGATGTTGTCCTGCCAGCCGTGCACAATGAACGCCGGGGCGGACACGGTGTCCTGCAGTTTCGGCCATCCGGGAACGGCCAGGGCGGGCGCCATGAGGAACAATCCGGCCGCAGGCTGTTGCTGAGCAGCGGATACGGCCACGTAGCCGCCCATGCTGCTGCCCACCAGCAGAAAATCTCCGCTTGAATCGCGCATCCGCTCGACCAGTTTGGCGGCGCGTTCCCCGGGATCGGGCATGCCCCGGTAGTCGATCGAATCCGCTTCAATCCCGGCGTCGCGGGCGTCCTGCGCCAGCGCCGTAATCTTGGTTCCCCAGGGGCCGCTCTCCTGGCCGTGCGAAAACAGAACGACGCGGCGCTTGCTCACCCGCACTCCGCCGGCGTTTCAGGCAAGCGGTCCTGATCGAAGAACTCCCGCAGCATGCCACCGGCAATTGACGGGTATGCATCCAGGAATCCGTGTCCCCAGCCGGGCAGGTTCACCATTCCGCCGTTTCGGATCAGCTCCGGCGCGCGGGCACTCTGGTCCCAAAGGTCGTCCTCCGGGTTCAGGACCAGCAGCGGGACCTTGAGGGCCGGCATCCTCTTCCACAGGGGATAATTGAACGCGGCCCGGTGGCCCCACCAGTACTTGTCACCGCCGCGCAGGGATTCAGTAAAGATGGCCGCCGCCTTTTCCAGGGAATGGTGATGCCTATGCCAACCGATAAAGCCTGTCCAGCGCCTGACCAGGTGCGAACCGTCTTCGGCTATTGGCTTGGGGGCATACAGGCTTCGAAACTCCTTGAGCTCCTCGTCAGTGAACAGCGGGGCCGAGATCATGACCACATGACGCACCTGGCCGGGCCTCCGCAGTCCCAGTTCCACGGCCGTCTTCGAGCCCGTGTGATAGCCCAGGAGGTCAATCTGCTCCAGCCCGAGCTGGTCCACGACCGCCTCCATTGCGTCGGCGTAGTCCTCGATTTCCGGCGGTTGTGAGGGCGCGTCGGAGGCTCCGAAGCCGGGCGTGTCGGGCGCAACGGCAATTCGGTCGCGCCCCAACTCCTCCAGCAGGCTCTCGAACACCAGGCCGGAATTGGGGCTCATGTGAAAGCACATCACCGGGCGGCCGGAGGCGCCCGATTCGGGTTGGGACACGCGCAGATGTATCTGCCCGTGCGGTCCATCGACATAAATTCTGCGGATCATCTCACCTCTCCTTGTTAGCAAGTACCAACGCCGGCGTCCCCAATTCGTTTCTCACGGGCAGCCACCGACTACAGGGTAGAGGGGCTCGCCCCAATCTTCGTCGGGGTTCTCGATCAACAGGTGTATTACGCGCGGGGTCAAATCTCCCAGGATTGCGCACCCGTCACGGATCTGGTCCCTGTTCACGCTGCCCTTCCATGTGGCCCCGCCATGCACGAGTTGATTGCGAAGCGTGTAAAGACGCTGAAGCAGGACGTCGAGCACGACATCGGTCTTTTCGCTGTTTCCCAGCGCCGCGTGCGCTGCTCTCTGGGCACCCTCAAAGCGTCGCCGCCATTCCCTTTCGCGCATTCGTCCGCTTTGATAGTCCCAGAAAGGCTGAAAGACGAATTTGTTGTCCAGGAGCATGCGGATCGGGCCCGAGAACTTGTTCCAGACCAGTTCATGAAGCAGGTTGGCGCGATCAAGCGAGGTCAGCCTGGACAAGAATTGCTTCAGCGCGTCTCGTTCCGGTTCATTCGCATCTCGCTGAATTTCGCCCGCATAGGCGGCATTGAGTGAAATCCACAGAAAAATGTAACGCGAGTCGTCATCGTCTTCGCTGCAGAGTTCGGCACGTTCCAGCCAGCTCAGGGCGCGGTGCACTCTCAACGCCAGCCTGTCGGGCAGTGTGCCGTTGCGGGCCGCCGCGCGCGCACTCAGCCCGGCATGATCGAAATTCATCGCCCGCTTTGGTGGCGCGAACAGCGCCGTGCTAACGGGAATCCATCGGCAAATCGCCGTCGACGACGCGCCGCGCCGGCCCCGCTATCAGCGCGTCGGGGCCGCGAACGACTTCCCGATCCTTGTCCGGATACGGCAACTTCATCAGGAAGTGCTGCAGCGCGGCCACACGTGCGCGCTTCTTGTCGTCCGATTTGATCACGGTCCAGGGCGCATCGGCGGTGTCCGTGTAGAAGAACATCGCCTCCTTGGCCTCCGTGTAGTCCTCCCACTTGTCCAGCGATGCAAGGTCTATCGGCGAGATCTTCCACTGTTTCAGGGGATCGGTCCGGCGGCCGTCAAAACGATGCGCCTGCTCTTCCTTCGAGACCGAGAAATAGAACTTGAACAGGTGAATTCCGCTGTTCACCAGCATACGCTCCAGATTCGGGCACTGGCGCATGAACTCAAGGTATTCCGCCCTGGTGCAGAACCCCATCACCCGCTCAACACCGGCGCGGTTGTACCAGGAACGGTCGAACAGCACGATTTCTCCCTCCGCCGGTAGATGTGCGATGTAGCGCTGGAAGTACCACTGGCCGCGTTCGCGGTCGTTGGGTTTCTCAAGTGCCACGACACGCGCCCCTCGCGGATTCAGGTGCTCCATGAAACGCTTGATGGTTCCGCCCTTGCCGGCCGCGTCGCGCCCTTCGCACAGGACCAGCACCTTTGCGCCGGATTCCTTTATCCAGCGCTGGGCCTTCAGCAGTTCAACCTGAAGCGAAGCCTTGTGCCGCTCATATTCCTTGCGACGCATCTTGTCGGTGTAGGGATAGACGCCTTCCTGAAACACGCGCTTGATGGCGTCGGCGGAGTGCGGGGCTTTCGGAAGCCCCGGGCTACCCTGCGCCCCGCCGGCCTCGTCCGAGGCAGCGTGCGGCCGCTCGGGCTGCGGCTTTGCGCCTGTGTCGCGGGCAGCCTCATCGCGGCCGTTGCCCTTTTCGCCGACCTCCCGGCTCATGACCTACCCCTGTCGAGAACGGTCGCTCAATTATAGGAGACAGGGTATCCCAGGCCCGCATATGCGCACTGCAATCCGCAAAGAGAATGGATTCCTGGGATACGATTCGACCTCGGGCCAAATAAAGCGTGAGGCAAGTGCATTGAACTCGTTGACCAAGAGGCACTGCGTGGTGATTGCGGGCACGGCGCTGTTTGTAGTACATGCCTGGGCCCAGCCCAGCCTGGAGGATTTCCGATCGGCGGAAGCTCCCTGCTTTGACCGCGGCCGCACTCCCCAGACTGCGGTGGTCGATACCCACGTGCATTTCCGGCCTTTCGGCGGCCCGGCAATTTCCTTTGAGGAGATGGTGGCGTTTCTGGAACGATCGGGGGTTCGGTTCGCCAACGTATATGGCATAGGGCAAATGCTGCCGGTGGGATCGCCGTGCACCTACTATCTCGATTGTCCGGGCGTTCCGGTCGTGCCGACACTCAAGAACGATTTCGTGAACGCGGCGAACTTTGCCTCAAACCGGCCGAAGAACGTGCACTTGACACTGGCCATGACCTTTCCCAATCTTGCGCGTCCTGAAACGGTGCTCGCCGGCATGGAGTTGCTCGACCGGGAGTTTCCCGGTGTATTCCTCTGGATGGGGGAGGTCAACCTGGTCAAGCAGGCGCTCTTTCCAAACGGGCATCGGCCGGTGCCGCTGGACGCCATCGCCGCCTGGAAGCCGTTCATGAAGACTCTGCGGGATCGGAATATTCCGATTGCGATTCACTCGGATCTCGGCAACGACGGCCAGCCCGTGCAATATCTTCGCTGGATGGAGGAGGTGCTCAGGCTGTACCCGGACAATCCGGTCGTGTGGATGCACCTCGGACTGTCGCGTGAATTGACCCGGATCGACCCGGCAATGCACATCGGAATTCTGCGGCGGCTTCTCGATAGCTATCCTGCGCTGATGGTGGATATTTCCTGGCGCGTCATACACGACAACGTGTTTTCCAAGCCCGAATTGCGTGCCGTTTACCTGCCGTTCATGGAAGAGTATTCCGGCCGCATCCTTCCGGGGTCGGATTTTCTGGCTTCTTCGGACAAGAATTTCGACATCTATACGGAGGAGCTGCGCCTGACCGGCGATGTGCTGGCGGACCTGAGCGACGAAGCGTTCCGCAATATTGCGCTGGGTGGAAACTATTTCCGGCTCCTCAGGCTCGATTACAGGGCGCCGGAGATCTGCCCAACAGGCCCCGGAGCGAAGTGACCCTGAATTCGACATCCCGGGCCTGGTGGCTGGGCCTGGCGCTGGCCGTCGGGGTTGCGGTACTGGCCGGTTACCTGGCGGACTGGATCGGGGAATCGGTGTTCGGCCTGACCAGGAGCCCGGTGAGCGCGATCATGCTGGCCATCATTCTGGGCATGGTTCTGTCCAATTCCATGAACCTGGCCCCGATCGCAGCCGACGGGCTGAAATTCTGTTCCACGACCCTCCTGCGTATCGGCATCATGCTTCTCGGGATACGCCTGAGCCTGTTGAGCGCCGGAAAATTCACGCTGGTCGCCCTGCCCTTCGTGGTTCTGGCGATTGCCGCAGGGATGACCGTCGTGGGTTTTCTCGGGCGGCGTTTGGGACTGTCGCGCCGTTTGGGGGGACTGATCGCCATCGGCACCGGCATCTGCGGCGCCAGCGCCATCGTCGCAACCGCGCCGCTGATTCGCGCGAAGGAGTCTGAAGTCAGCTATGCGATCGCCTGCATAACGATGTTCGGTATTGCCGCGATGTTTGTCTACCCGATACTGGCGCATTCCGCTTTTGCCGGGCGTCCCGAGATGGCCGGACTGTTTCTCGGCACCTCGATCCATGAAACGGCGCAGGTCGCCGGCGCGGGAATGATGTACCAGGCGCAATATGACGCGCCCCTGGCCCTGGACATCGCAACCGTGACCAAGCTGGTCCGCAATCTGTGCATGATTGCTGTCATCCCGCTGACCGGAGTTCTGTTCGGAACCGAACAGGGCGCCGACGCCCGCCGGGGAGTCGGAGATTACCTGAAAATGGTTCCCTGGTTCGTGGTCGGCTTCGCCCTGTTTTCCGCATTGCGAACGATTGGCGACGCGGGTGACCCGGCTTTCGGGATCTTCAGCTCCGCCGGCTGGAATGAGACCGTGGCCTTCCTTCGCGGTACGTCCGAGACCTGCCTGTTGATCGCAATGGCGGCGGTGGGCCTGAACACCAGCTTTGCCGGGATCCGCCGGATCGGAGCGCGCCCGTTTCTGCTGGGCTTGTTCGCGGCCGCCGCAGTGGGCGGTGTGAGCTTCCTGTTGATCTCGCTTGTTGCCCCGCAACTCCTGAGTTTTGTGGGAGCATAGCCACAGCCAGGGAGCGCTAGGTACAAGCGCCGCTGCGGCGGTCCGCTTTGCCGGCTGTTCGATCGCGCCCCGGCCGGCGCCGGAGAATCAGGCGTTCAAATCCGGAATCTGTTCACTCTCCAGGCGCGTGATCATGTCTTTCAGGCGCAGCTTGCGCTTTTTCATACGCTTCAGCATGAATTGATCGGCGCTCGCGTGTTTTGACATTTCCGCGATGGCGAGGTCCAGATCCCTGTGCTCGTCCCTGAGTTGCTTGATTCTTTCCCGATTGGCAAAAACCTGTGTTTCGACGTTTGAGTTCATCTGGCCTTGAATGCAATGACGCAGGTGCCCCGAATTCCGCTCCCGGATTCCTGCCCCGCGTATCTTGCATTGTAGCGCGCCGCCGCCCACTTGCAACGTCGCTTCCGAGAGGCGACGGGCCGGCAGGGGTTAAACTCGCTCGGCTATGGCTGAAGCTCTCGGCAGGCTTGCGCGAAACATGGAATCGTGGCGCGCAATGGCGGCGTGTGCCTTGGTGTTGTCGCTGGCGTTTTTTCCCGCGGACGAGACCGGGGCGGATACCCTTTCCGACGTGCTCGACCGGGGCAAGTTACGCTGCGCCGTCATCGAAGCCAGTCCCGGCTTCAGCTCCATCGACGCCAACGGTCGAAGGTACGGTTTCGATATCGACAACTGCCGAACGGTCGCGGCCGCGGTCCTGGGCGACGCGGATGCGATCGAGTATGTGCCCATCAATCCCAATACCGCGTTCACGACACTGCAATCCGGAGGCGCCGACGTTTTCCCGGGGGGCGCTACCTGGACGTTCCTGCGCGACACCTCGCTGGGGCTGGATTACACCGGCGCATACCTTTACGCGGGGCAGGGCTTCGTTGTGCGGGGCGCGTCCGGCGTGTCGAGCATCTCCGAGCTGGAAGGCGCCACCATCTGCGTAGCCCAGGGAACCACCAACGAGCAGAACCTGGCGGACTACTTCCGGGCCCGCCGCATGAAATATTCGATCGTAACCTTCGCTGATGTTGAGCGCGGCCTGAACGCGTACCTTGCGGACCGTTGCGATGCCTTTACCACCGAAGTGTTCTCCCTGGCGGGGCGCATCGTCGCGCTGAGAAACCCCGACGAGCACCGTATTCTGGGCGAAGTGATTTCCAAGGAGCCTTTTTCCGGGCTTGTGCGCCAGGGCGACCCGCGCTGGCGCGACATCGTGTTCTGGGCCTTCAACTCCCGCGTAGCCGCGGAGGAATTCGGACTGACCATGCGCAACGTCGAGGATTTCCGCGCCTCTACCGAAGACGCCGAGATACGCCGTTTTCTCGGCGTGGAGGGCGGTTTCGGGCAACAGTTGGGACTGAGCGACGACTGGGCCTACCAGATCGTCGCCCAGGTCGGAAATTACGGTGAGGTCTTCGCCCGGCATTTCGAGCCGTTGGGACTGCAACGCGGGCTGAACGCGCTGTGGCGTGATGGCGGTCTCATGATTGCCATGCCCTACCGGTGAGCGGGGTCACTCTCACTCGCAGGGTGCGCAAGAACTCCGCCTTCTGGCTGCAGTGTCTGCTGGGTCTGGCGCTGCTGGCGCTGGTCGTGCTCGTGTTCCGCACGACCCAATCCAACCTCGAACTGCTGGGGGTGCAGTCCGGCTTCGATTTCCTGTGGAAGAAAGCCGGGTTCTCGATCTCGCAGCACCTGATTCCCTACACGGAGGATTCGCCGATCTGGGCCGCGCTGGCCGTCGCGATCCTCAATACCCTGTTGCTTGCGGTGTTCTGCGTTCTCCTTGCCAGCATTCTGGGCCTGGCCGTCGGTATCGGCAGGCTGTCGTCGAACTGGCTGGTGGCCAGGCTGTCCCTGGCCTACCTGGAACTGTTCCGCAACATTCCGGTGCTCCTGCAGATCTTCTTCTGGTATTACGTCGCGCTGCGCGCCTTGCCGTCATTCGAGTCCAGCATCTTCATCACCGATTACCTGGTGCTGAACAACCGCGGCCTCTATTTCCCGTTCATCGAGTTCGGCGACGGGTTCTCGATCAGCCCGCCGGTGATGGGCCGTTTCGCGTATGAAGGCGAGTTCTACCTGATGCCGGAATTCCTGGCGCTGTGGATCGGCCTTTCTCTTTACAACGGAAGCTATATCTCCGAAATCGTTCGTTCGGGCTTTCAGTCGGTGGCGCGCGGTCAATGGGAAGCGGGCGCCGCGCTGGGTCTGAAGCCAGCTGCAGTCCTGCGCCACGTGGCTTTCCCTCAGGCATTGCGGGCCATCCTCCCGCCGCTGACGACGGTCTACATGAACATGTTCAAGGCGACTTCGCTGGCGGCCGCGATCGCCTATCCGGAAATCGTGTCGGTGTTCGTGGGAACGGTCAACAACCTGGCCGGCCGCCCGGTTGAAGTAATGGCCGTAACCCTTGCCTTCTATGCCGGCGTCAGCTTCCTGGTTGCCTGGCTCATGGGCCGCTGGAACAAGCGGATAACGCTGCGTGGACAGTGAATTGAAGACTCCGTCCGCGCGCCAGGGCCTTCAGTGTCGTGACACGACACTAGGCTGGCTCAGGCAAAACCTGTTCTCTTCTTGGTGGAACTCAGCGGTCAGCGCGGTCCTGCTGGTGCTTCTGGCGATGCTGACGGCCAGGCTTTTTCAGTGGCTGATCATCGACGCTCAATGGGCCGGGAGCGAGCCCTCCGCCTGCGCCGACACAAGCAGCTTGTGCTGGCCTTTCATACGCGCGCGCTGGCCGCAGTTTCTCTACGGCCTGTACCCGTCCGAACAGGTATGGAGGGTGAATCTGGGGCTGGCGGTCGGCGCACTGCTGGGAGTGGCCCTTGCAGTTCGCCGAATGCCCGCCCGGCGCTGGATCGCGGCTTTTCTGCTGGTGGCCTACCCGCCGTTGGCCTGGTGGCTGTTTCATGGCGGCACGGGCGGGCTGGCGCCGGTCGAGACCTCACTGTGGGGCGGTTTTTTTCTGACCCTGGTTGTGACCGGATCGGTTTTCTGGATTTCGCTGCTGGCCGGTGTGCTGCTGGCCCTGGGACGGCAGAGCCGTCTGGCGCTGGTGAGTCAGGCCTGCACGGTGTGGATCGAGTTCTGGCGCGCGGTACCGGTGCTGGTGCTGCTGTTCGTCGTGATCATCATGCTGCCGCTGTTTCTGCCGGCGAACATGGAGATCGACAGGCTCGGCCGGGCGATGCTTGCCTTTGCCATCCTCATGTCCACTTATCTCGCGGAGGCCGTGCGCGGCGGATTGCAGAGCCTTTCCGTCGGCCAGTTCGAAGCCGCACGCGCGCTGGGTCTCAATTGGCGCCAGTCGCGGCTATACGTGGTGCTGCCGCAGGCCCTGTCGGTGGCCTTGCCTCAGATCACGAGCAACTTTATCGGGCTGTTCAAGGAGACCACCGTCTTGCTGGTGATCGGCCTGTTCGACCTGATGGGGGAAGTGCAGAGGGCGGCCAGCGATCCCCAGTGGTTGGGTACGGGCACCACCGCGGCCGGCTACATCTTCGTGGCCGTTTTCTTCTGGACGGCGTGCTTCTGCCTGTCGCGCGCAAGTTCGCGCCTGGAGCGCCGCATGACGCGCTACCGTGCTGCCGCCAGCTAGTGCCGTGTACCGCCCGTAGGGTCACGCCAGCGCGGGGGCGCCCGCCGTCCTCGCCGCGCAGCTAACGCATCGCGCGAAGAGAAAAAAATCCCCTTGCGTATTATGCGCAAGGGGATTTTCTATTTCCGAGGGCTTTAGCCCTTAACGCGATTCCAGGTCCTCAGGGCCAGTACCGTGGCTACTCCTGAATACAGAGCGATGGAAGCCGCGTCGACGATCCCGTCGAGGTAGCCTCCCAGCACGGGCAGGTTTGTGAGCGCGTCCGAATATCCGGCCATCCCGACACCGATAACGACAGCCAGATAGGCGGTCGCATCTTCCGCGTCAACTCCCATGTATCCCCAGACAAGGCCGAGAACGACAAGAGCCAGCGGCACGACATTGCCCGGAATTGTCCCTTCGGGCAGTACGCCCTGTAGCAGGGCCGCAAGTGCCATAAGGCCTACGACTACTCTCTGTCCCATTTTGATCCTCCCAAGTTTCAGGTTGAAAATATGAGTCGTCCGGTCCAAAAAATCCTGATCAACTCATCCCCATTGCGGAGAAAGATTCAACGCTCCACTCTTTTAGCATGTATTGACGCCGGAAGCAAACGAGAGATAATCTCCCGCCGGGAAGCAATACCCGTCGGAAATGACTATTGCCGCAGTTGACCCAGGAAGGTCTTCAGGCGTCCGGATTCGGGATTCTCGAAGAACTTTTCGGGCGGCGCATCCTCCAGGATTTCACCGGCGTCCATGAACACTACGCGGTCCGCCACCTGACGGGCGAAGCCCATCTCGTGGCTCACGCACAGCATGGTCATGCCCTGGCGGGCGAGTTCCACCATTACTTCCAGGACCTCCTGGACCATCTCGGGGTCAAGGGCGGAGGTCGGCTCATCAAACAGCATGATCTCCGGTTGCATGCACAGCGCCCTGGCAATCGCGACACGCTGCTGCTGTCCTCCGGAAAGCTGGGCGGGGTACTTGTCTTCCTGCCCCTCCAGACCCATACGCCGGAGCATTTCGCCGGCGCGTTCCTCGGCGGACTCGCGCTTCAGCCTGCGCACCCTGACCGGCGCGAGACACAGATTGTCCACGACCGAGAGGTGAGGAAAGAGGTTGAACTGCTGAAACACCATTCCTACCTTGAGGCGCACGCGGCTGCGCGCCGCGTCGGAGTCCAGCGCGATGCCGGCCACCTCCATTACGCCCTCCTGGTATTCCTCCAGGCCGTTCATGCACCGGATAAGCGTCGACTTGCCGGAGCCCGAAGGTCCGCAGATCACGATTTTCTCGCCCGCCCCAACCTCAAGGTCGATCCTGTTGAGCGCCCGGAAGTCGCCGTACCACTTGCTGAGACCCCGTGCCCTCACGGTCGCGCCGCCGCCCGGCAGCGCAGTCATTCGGGTTCCTCTCCGCGCATCCACCAGCGCACGCTCGCGGCTTCCAGCGCAATCTGCCTTGCCCGTTCGCCGCGGTCGATTTCCAGGCCCGCAAACACCTGTTCGGCCACCGGACCAATCGGAATGCGCAACTGATCGGGGGGGTCGTCGACAACGGAAGCAATGATCCCGGCGGCGTTGCGGGGAGGCTCGGCGCCTTGCCTGCGGCCCAGCAGCGCCCGGTGCAAGGGCTCGTATGCCTCGCCCTGACGGGTGGAAGAAAGATTGTGCAGGAGGCTTTCGTCGCGGCGGAGCATGTCGGTGTCATAGGGACCGGCGTCCAGCAGGGTAACCCGTACGCCGAATCTCTGCACCTCCAGCGCCAGCGACTCGGACATTCCTTCCAGCGCAAACTTACTGGCGGCGTACTGACCGTCGGCGGGCAGGCCCACCAGTCCCGACAGGGACGAGACCATCAGGATGTGGCCCGAACCGCGTTCCCGCATTTCCGGCAGGACCGCGCGGGTGAGCCTCCAGGCGCCCAGCAGATTCACCTCCAGGAGCTCGCGAAAGCGCGCCTCGTCGGCGGTCTCCAGGGCGCCGAACGCGTGCAGACCGGCGTTGTTGATGAGCACATCGATGCGGCCGGCTTCCCGTCGGGCGCTTTCGACGGCGCGGTCCACGGACAGTTGGGAAGTCACGTCCAGCAACACTTCGCTGGCGCCCGCGCCTGCCGGCAAAGCGCCGGGACCGCGAACGCCGGCGAATACCCGGTAGCCGCGTGCGGACAGTTCCCGCGCGGTGGCGAGGCCCAGGCCGCGAGAGGCTCCGCTGATCAGTACGCTGGTCGGCACCGGCGAAAAATCCCGACTATTGCATGATCAGCAACAGGTAGTGGTCGGCAAGCAGCAGCGCAAACAGTGCGAAGAGGTAAACCATGGAATACCCAAAGGTGGGCATGGCCAGGGAATCATCCGCGCGGCGGTACATACGGTATGCGTACCAAAGGAACCGGCCTCCCAGTATCACCGCCCCGACGAGGTAGAGTGGGCCGCTCATGCCCACCAGGTACGGCAGCAGCCCGAAAATGAACAGCAACACTGTGTATAGAAGGATGTGCAGGCGGGTAAGTTCGACGCCGTGGGTAACGGGCAGCATGGGCATGTCGACCTTCGCATAGTCTTCGCGGCGATGAATGGCCAGTGCCCAGAAATGCGGTGGGGTCCACACGAAGACAATCGCGAACAGCACGGCCGCCCCGGGATCGAACTGACCGGTCACGGCGATCCAGCCGAGCAGCGGCGGGGCCGCTCCGGCTGCGCCTCCGATCACGATGTTCTGGGGCGTGGCGCGTTTCAGGAACATGGTGTAGATAACGGCGTAGCCCAGCAGCGAGGCAAACGTCAGGATTGCGCACAATACGTTGGTAAACGTCAGCAGCAGCCACATGCCGGCCGCCGCCAGGAGCGCGGCAAACACGAGCACCTGCCAGGTTTCCAGATTGCCGCGCGGCAAGGGGCGGTTGCGGGTCCTGGCCATGACCGCGTCGATGTGCCGGTCCACAACCTGGTTGATGGCTGCAGCGGAGCCGGACACCAGTGCGATGCCGACCGAACCGAACAGCAGCACGGCCCACGAAGGCACGGTCCGCGCCGCCAGCAGCATACCCACGGTTGCGGTAAAGGTCAGCAGGGCCACGACCTTGGGCTTGGTGATTTCCAGGTAATCGCGCCACCGCTGCGGCGCTTGCAATACGCTTGTGTTCATGGGTCCTCTAGTGTCTTGCGGGACGCAGGCCGTGGCCGAGCGTAATGAGGGCCAGGACCAGCATCGCCGCACAGGCATTGTGCCCGACCGCGGTGGAGATGGGCAGGTAGAACCACACGTTGGCGATGCCCAGGCCAAACTGCACGAGCATGAGTCCTCCCACCACTGCGCCGGCGATGCGCACCCTGTTGCCGGCCGAGGACAACAACGCCCGCACCGAAAGCCAGCCCACGGACAGCAGGACCGCCAGGGCCCCAAGCCGGTGCGTCATGTGAATGGCCGTGCGCGCGGCGTTATCGAGAACGCCGTACTCGTAGTTCACGCCCAGGCCCCGCCACATGACAAAAGCTTCGGCAAAGTCCATTTCGGGCCACCACTGCCGCTGGCAGGCAGGGAAGTCCGGGCAGGCCAGGGCCGCGTAGTTGGCGCTGGTCCAGCCGCCCAGCGCCACCTGTACGACTACCACCGCAAGTCCCACAAGGGTCCAGCGGTACAGACCGCTGTCCGCTCCGGCCGCCCAGCCCGATGCGTAGGGGCTTTGGCGCAATATCAGCCACCACAGCAATGCGAGCGTTCCGAAACCGCCCAGCAGATGCGCCATCACGACCACCGGCTTCAACTGCCAGGTAACCGTCCACATGCCCAGCAGTCCCTGAAACAGAACCAGCACGACCAATCCAAGCGAGGGTGCGAGCAGCGCGTCGGGCTCGGAGCGCCGCCGCCAGGCCAACCCGCCGATGGCCAGGATCAGCAGCCCCAGCGCGGCCGCCGCGTAGCGATGAATCATTTCAATCCAGGCCTTCGCAACGTCCACCGGCCGTTGCGGGAAAGCGGCGTTCGCTTTTTCGATTTGCTCGGCGCTTTGCGGAACATCGATCCGGCCGTAGCAACCGGGCCAGTCGGGGCATCCGAGTCCCGCGTCGGACAGGCGAACGAACGCGCCCAGAACGATTACCACCAGGGCGAAGGGCGTGGCCAGCAGCGCCAGTCTGCGTATATTCATACCGCCGGATCGGGAAATGTGGGGAAAGGGCGCTACGTTGGGCCGGCAGGACCGACGGCGAACTTCACTTCGTTCGGAATTGTACCGAAACGCCGTAGGTTCGGGGCGGAGCGAAGTGTGCCCAGCTTGCGCCGGCGAAGCTGGTGCGCTGATCGGCGTACAGCGTGTCGGTCAGGTTCTTGCACCAGGCGGTGAAGATCCAGCGCTCCCCGGCCGGCGTCCAGCGCAGGTTGGCGTTGGCTACGCCGTAGGCCTTCTGGAATGATGCGTCGCGCTCAAATCGTCCGGGAGCGTTGTCGCTGTTGGACCAGGAATGGTGCTTCCAGCCGTAGTCCAGGCGGAAGTCCAGGCTGCCGCTTCGGCCCAGATCCAGGCCGTATCCGGCGGCGAAAGTGAAGGAGTGCCGCGGGGAATGCGGTATCCGGTTGCCGTCGCGCCGGATGTCGAACCCCTGGATCGTGCCCGCCAGAAACTCGTCGAAGCGCGCGTCCAGGTAGCCGTACGCGAGGTTCAGCAACAGGCTGCCCGAGGGCGCCCAGGCGACGTCCAGCTCCGCTCCGCTGATGCTTGCGCGGGCGGCGTTCTTGACCCGCAGGCCGTCGAATGCGCCGGACACTTCGTCGAAAATGAGTGTGATCCTCTGCAGGTCGCGGAAGTCGGTCGAGAACAGCGCAGCGTTGACCTGCAGCGTATCGTCAAGCCAGCGGCTCTTCACCCCGAGCTCGAAGTTGGTTGCAGTCTCTTCCCGGATCGGCCGCCCGGCCTCGGATGCGCGGCTGACCTTGCTGTCGAAGCCCCCGGACTTGAACCCCTCCGACCAGCTCACGTAGGCCATGAGTTCGCGTTCGGCGAAGGGCCGCCATTCCGCCACCACCCTGGGTGTGAGCGCGTCGAAGGAGGCTTCGGCCGCAACGTCGTAATTCTCGAAGATGATCTGGAAGGGAATTCCCGGAACCGCATCGTCGGTGAGCGTGCCGATGGTGCGGTTCTCCTTGTCGTCGCGCGTATAACGCAGGCCGGAGCGGACAGTGAGCACGGGGTTCAACTCCCATGACGCGTCGGCGAAAGCCGCCCAGCCGGAAGTACCGGAAACGCCCAGCCAGTCGCCTCGGCTGCCGTTCAGCACCCCGTCCTGGTTTACGACGATCTCCTCGTACTCCAGCCTGTCCACGTCCTCGCGGATGTAGTACAGGCCGGCAACCGCCCGCCAGTCAGGCGCCGGATCGAAGGCATAGCGAAGCTCCAGGCTGAGTTGCTCCGCTTCTTCCTCCTGGCCGAACAGGTCGTCGAACCCCTGGCCAACGGCCAGGCTGCGCCCGCCGAACTGGTCCAGCGTGTCGGCGGAGACGTCCCGGTAGGCTGCGATCGCGGTCAGTTCGCCGTCACCGATCAGTTGCTTGAGCCGCGCGGACAGGCCCCACTGCCTGGCGCTGTAACCGATCGGCAGGCCATGCTCGGAAACCCGCGGCCGGCCGGTGGAGGCCGAAGGGGGAAAGCGGTCCCATCGGGTAACGCTGCGCGTCTGGCTGCCGTTGTCCTCACGGCTGTAATCGGCGCTGAAAAGGAGGTCGCGGTCGTCGCCGGATACGATGCGCACTTGCGCGCGCAGGGCCAGCAGGTCTTCGTCGTCGGATTCCGCGCCGCTGATCAGGTCCATCCCGTAACCGTCGCGCGCCTTTCGCACCAGCGAAATCTTCCCGCCGACGTTTGAACCCAGGGGGCCGGAAAGCACTCCCTTGAGGTCGATGGCGTTCAACGAACCGTAACCCGCCAGAAATGCCGCCTCCGCGTCTTCGATGCCTGGGGGGCGGGTGGTGAGGCTGATGGCGCCGCCCACGACGTTCTTGCCGAACAGCACCCCTTGCGGACCGCGCAGGACGGAAGCCTGCTCAAGATCGAAGAGTTCGAAGAAATAGGAGGTGGAGCGGGCGATATACACCTCATCCACGAACAGAATGACCGAGTTTTCGAGCCCGCTGCGGGTGGCGCCGCTGTTGCCTATGCCCCGCACGGTCAGTTCCGACCGGCCGCTGCTGAAAGTGGAGTAGGAAAGATTCGGGATGCGCAGCGCCAGCTCGCCGATCTCTTCCACCCGTCCGGCTTCCAGCGCCTCGGCGTCCAGCGCGCTGATCGACATCGGCACGTCCTGGAGGTTTTCGCTTCTCTTCTGGGCGGTGACCACGACCTCTTCCAGGTAGCCTTGCGCACGCGCCGATGCAGTAATCACCAACATGGCGGCGAGCAGCACGCCTCCCGCAATAGCGTGCGGGCGAGATTCCGTGCGCCTGCGGGACAACGCTAGATGCCGCGGCGGGTCTCAGCGAGGATCTGATCCACCACCGAGACCAGCGCCTCCCGGTCGCTGTCGCCTTCCAGGATGCGCAGGCGGAAGTGGTCGGTCTGGCGGTCGGCACCGCTGCCGTTTGCAACGATGTCCAGGGCGTGCCGCAATTCGCGTTCGCAGTCCAGCGCTTCGGCGTCCTCGCCCAGGGTCTCGACCAGCTGGGCCACCAGGTCGCCGATATCGCTGCGGCCGCCATCGGCCGTGTTGCCGAGGAAGGCCAATACGCCGTAGCGCTGGGCCAGCCAGCGGTTCTCGGCGATGATTTCGGTCAGGGGTTCGCCCGGCAGCTCACCGGCGTAGTGCTGCCTCATCAGCATGCGCACCAGGCAGGCGTAAAGGGCCACGATACAAAGCGCGTCCTCAAGCAGCGTGCACAGATCGCAGATCCGCAACTCGACCGTGGGATAGTGCTGCGAAGGCCGGATGTCCCACCACAGTTCGCTGCCGTCGCTGATGAAGTGCATGCGGCGGTAGTTGTCCAGCAGCGCCTCGTATTCGGCGGCGGAGTACAGGGCGTTGGGCAGGCTGGTGCGGGGCAGGACGCCGATCAGGCACTGGCGGTAGGACTTGTAGCCGGTGTTGTTGCCCTGGTTGAAGGGCGATGACGTGGACAGGGCGAGAAGGATGGGCAGGTAGCGGCGCATGGCGGTCATCACCCGGATGCGGGCGTCGGCATCGCCAAACCCGGCGTGTACGTGCATTCCACCCACCAGGTAGCGCCGCACCGCTTCCTGGTAAGTCATCTCGAAATCCTCGTAGCGCTTGCGGGGGGTCGTGAGTTGCGCCTGCCAGACCGCGAAGGGATGGGTGGAGGCCGCAATCACGGCGGCGCCCCGGCTGGCGGCCGCTTCGACCACGAGCCCGCGCGTCTCGCACAGGGCTTCGCGCACTTCGCGTACCGAATGGCACACGCGGGTATTGGTCTCGATCTGCGACCGCAGCATTTCCGGCACGGCCTTGTGCGCTCCGGCATGCGCCTTGCAGTACTCGAATATCGCGGGGTCCGGGTCCGCCAGCATGTCGCGGGTATCGGGGTCGACAAGGAAGAACTCCTCCTCGATGCCGAGCGTGATCGACAGGTCGGCGTCCTTCATCGGTACGCCTGCCCGATGTTCACAATCTGACCCTCCTCAACCTCAGCGCGTTGCTGATCACCGAAACCGACGACAGGCTCATGGCTGCTGCTGCAATCATGGGCGACAAAAGAATTCCGAACACGGGGTACAGCACACCGGCCGCTATCGGCACGCCGGCCGAGTTGTAGACGAACGCGGAGAACAGGTTTTGCCTGATGTTGCGCATCGTCGCATGCGCCAGCCGGCGGGCCCGCACGATCCCGTTCAGGTCGCCCTTTACCAGCGTGACGCCCGCGCTCTCGATGGCCACGTCGGCGCCTGTGCCCATCGCAATCCCCACGTCCGCCTGGGCCAGCGCGGGCGCGTCGTTCACGCCGTCGCCCGCCATCGCGACGCCGGCGCCGGCTCTCTGCAGTTCCTTGATGATGCGGGCCTTGTCTTCCGGGAGAACGTCGGCGCGAATCTCGTCGATCCCGAGCCGGGAAGCCACCGCCTTCGCCGTTCGTTCGTTGTCGCCGGTGACCATGACAATGCGCAGGCCTTCGGCATGCAGCGCCTTCAACGCCTGCGGCGTAGTGTCCTTGACCGGATCGGCGACGCTCACAAGCCCGGCCAGCCGGCCTTCTACCACGATGAACATTACGGTTTCGCCCTGGTCGCGGCGCTGGTTCGCCATTTCGCCTGCATGGCCGCCGTCGAGCCCAAGGTCGGCAAGCAGCCTCGAGTTGCCGAGCGCAACGGTCTTGTCCTCGACCAGCCCCTTGACCCCCTTCCCGGTCACCGCCTCGAATCCCTCCACGCCGGAAAGGACGAGGCCACGGTCGTCGGCTCCCGCAACGATCGCCTCGGCGAGCGGGTGCTCGCTGCCCCGTTCGAGCGACGCCGCGAGCCGCAGCAGCTCGGCCTCGTCCATCCCCGCCTCCGGGACCACGGCGACCAGCTTGGGCTTGCCCACGGTCAGGGTGCCGGTCTTGTCGACGATCAGCGTGCCGACCCTGGCGAATCGCTCCAGCGCCTCGGCGTTCCTGATCAGCACGCCTGCCTGCGCCCCCCTGCCGGTCGCTGTCATGATGGACATGGGCGTGGCAAGGCCAAGCGCACAGGGGCAGGCGATGATCAGGACCGAGACCGCGGCCACCAGGGCGTAGGCCATGGCTGGCGGCGGACCCCAGATCGACCATGCGACAAACGCCGCCACCGCCACAAAGACGACAGCCGGCACGAAATATGCGGCCACCAGGTCGGCCAGTTTCTGAATCGGCGCGCGGCTTCGCTGCGCCTCGGCGACCATCTCGACGATCTGCGACAGCATGGTGTCGGCGCCGACGTGCCTGGCCTCGATGACGAGCGTGCCCCTGCCGTTGATCGTCGCACCGGTCACCGGGTCGCCAAGCGCCTTTTCGACCGGCACCGGCTCGCCGGTCAGCATGGACTCGTCAATCGACGAGTGGCCTTCGGTAACCACCCCATCAACCGGCACCTTGTCTCCCGGGCGTATCCGCAGTCGATCGCCGACCTGTACGTCTTCGAGCGGGATTTCCTCTTCGCGGCCATCAGGGCGGATGATCCGCGCCGTCTTCGGCGCCAGGTCCAAAAGCGCGCGGATAGCGTCGCCCGTGCGTTCCCGGGCACGGAGTTCCAGTATCTGGCCGAGCAATACGAGAATCACGATGACGGCCGCAGCCTCGTAGTAGACCCCGACATGGCCCTGGGCATCGCGGAATCCGGCCGGAAAGATCCCCGGCGCGATTGTCGCGACGACACTGAACGCATAGGCGGCGCCGACGCCCATGGCGATCAGCGTAAACATGTTCAGGCTGCGGTTGAGGACCGATTTGACGCCGCGGACGAAAAATGCCCAGCCCGACCAAAGGATGACCGGCGTTGCCAGGACGAGCTCGGCCCAGACCGCTGTCCCCTCGCCGATCCATCTGCGCACCGGCAGGCCCATCATGGAACCCATCGTGAGCACCAGGAGCGGAACCGTCAGCGATGCCCCGATCCAGAAGCGGCGCGTGAAATCCACGAGTTCCGGATTGGGTCCCTGGTCTCCGGCCGGCACGCCCATGGGCTCCAGCGCCATGCCGCAGCTCGGGCAGTCTCCGGGCTCCTCCTGCTCGACCTCCGGGCACATGGGACAGATGTAAAGCGTGCCCTCGGGCATCGGTTCCGGCGCGGCCAGACCTTGCAGGTAAGCCTCGGGCTCCCCCTCGAATTTTTCCCGGCAACGCGCCGCACAGAAATAGAAGCGCTGGCCGGCGTGTTTGGCGACATGCCGGGCGCTCGCTCGCGCCACGGTCATGCCGCAGACGGGGTCCTTCGCCTCAAGGTAATCTTCCGGCGCCGCCTTGAACTTGTCGCGGCACCCTGCGCAGCAGAAGTGATAGACGTGGCCTTCGTGCTCGTAGCTTGGCTTGTCCGCGTCCGGATCGACGGTCATGGCGCAGACCGGATCTCTCACGATGGCCGCCTCATGGCGTTCGTGCTCATGGCGATGCGCGTGGGTGCTCACGGCACTAGTTCCCTTTCGTCAAAGTGGTTTCGTCGATACTCACCGGTTTCCTCTTCCCTGTATCCCGCCGGGATTGACCTGATGCCGCGTACATCATAATACCGGGGTCAAGAACAGTTCGTGGCTCTTGTGGAGCACTGCGCTGATGTCGGTATACGAGACAAAGGTGGATCCCAAGTCCGGGGAATTTGCGGCCAACGCAAGGGTCAACCGGGAGTACGCTGCGCGGCTGAAGGTACTCAAGGCCGGAATCGCTATTGGCGGTTCGGAGTCTTCACGCGAAAGGCACCTGGGCCGCGGCAAGATGCTGGTCCGCGACCGCGTGCAAATGCTGATCGATGCGGGTTCGCCGTTTCTTGAAATCGGCCAGCTCGCCGCCCACGAGGTCTACGATCACCCGGTTCCGGCGGCGGGCCTGGTTTGCGGTATCGGGCGGATTCACGGAACGGAATGCATGGTTGTCGCCAACGACGCCACGGTAAAGGGCGGCGCCTACCATCCGCTGACGGTCAAGAAACACCTGCGCGCCCAGGAGATCGCGCTCGAAAACAATCTGCCTTGCATTTATCTCGCCGACTCCGGCGGCGCCTATTTGCCCATGCAGGACGAAGTCTTTCCCGACCGGGAACACTTCGGGCGCATCTTCTACAACCAGGCCAGGCTGTCGGCGCGCAACATTCCGCAGGTGGCGGTGGTCATGGGATCGTGCACCGCGGGTGGCGCCTACGTCCCGGCAATGAGCGACGAGACCATCATCGTCAGGGATCAGGGAACCATATTTCTCGGCGGTCCGCCGCTGGTGAAGGCGGCGACGGGTGAGGAGGTGGACAAGGAAACGCTGGGCGGCGGCGACCTGCATACCCGGGTGTCGGGTGTAGCCGATTACCTGGCGGAGAACGACGGCCACGCGCTGAGCCTGGCCCGTGGCATCGTTCGCCACCTGAACCGGGACGGCAGGGCGCGTGTCGAAACGTCGGCGGCGGCCGAGCCTCTTTATCCGGCGGAAGAGATTTACGGCATCCTTCCCCGCGGCCTGCGCTACATCTACAACGTGCGCGAGGTCATTGCGCGCATAGTGGACGCCTCGGAGTTCGAGGAGTTCAAGCCCCGCTACGGGACGACGCTGGTATGCGCGTTCGCCCGGCTGGGCGGCTACCCGGTGGGGATTATCGCCAACAATGGAATCCTGTTCTCCGAGTCCGCGCTGAAAGGCGCCCATTTCATTCAGCTCTGCAACCGTCGCGGAATACCGCTTCTGTTTCTGCAGAACATTGCGGGATTCATGGTGGGAAAGGACTTCGAACGGCGCGGCATCGCCAAGGACGGCGCCAAGCTGATCACCGCGGTGGCCTGCGCGCGCGTGCCGAAGCTCACGGTCATCATCGGCGGCTCCTTCGGCGCCGGGAACTACGGAATGTGCGGCCGCGCCTACGGGCCGCGGATGCTGTGGATGTGGCCCAACGCGCGAATCTCGGTGATGGGCGCGGAGCAGGCGGCCATGGTGTTGAGCCAGGTTGGCAGCGCCGGGAGTCGCGCACGCAACAATGATGACTCGGGACGGGAAGACGAGGCCATTCAGCAAAAGATCCGGCGCCAGTACGAGCGGCAGGGCCACCCCTACTATGCGAGCGCAAGACTCTGGGACGACGGCGTCATCGACCCCGTGGATACGCGCGAGGTTCTGACGCTCAGCCTGTCCGTCGTGATGAACGCGCCGATACCCGAAGAGGCTCCCTATGGCGTGTTCCGCATGTAAGCCCGGGAAATCCTGATGCCGGGTCTGTACTTCGAGGACTGCAAGTTGGGCGCCGTCATCAGGCATGCGCTGCGCCGCACGGTTACCGAAGCGGACAACCTCCTTTTTTCCACGCTGACGCATAACCCCTCACCGCTGCATCTCGACGAGGAGTACATGCGCAATACCGAGTTCGGGCGACGCATCGTGAACAGTTGCTTTACCTTGAGCCTGATGACCGGCGTGTCCGTGGAGGACACGACCATGGGGACGGCGATCGCCAACCTGGGATGGGAGGACGCACGTTTTCCCGGGCCCGTTTTTCACGGCGATACGCTGCGGATCGAAACCGAAATCCTGAACAAGCGCGAGAGCAAGTCACGCCCGGACGCCGGCGTCGTGACCTTCATCCATCGCGCCTACAACCAGCACGATGAACTCGTGGGGCATTGCCGGCGCGTGGCGCTGATGAAAAAGCGCCCTACTTCCGAGGATCAGGCGGCGAGCGACTTCAGCGCCTGAATGCGGGCGTCCAGCGGCGGGTGAGACGAAAACATGCGCCGGATGCCGGAACGCGCCGAGGCCGAAATGCCGAAAGCCGCCATTGATTCGGGCATGGACTGGCCGCGGCCGTAACCGCGCTTGAGCGACTCCAGGGCGTTGATCATGGAGCCGCGTCCGGCCAGCCGGGCGCCGGCCGCGTCGGCGCGGAACTCCCGCCGGCGCGAGTACCACATCACGATGGCGCTGGCGAGGATTCCGAATACGATCTGGGCAGCGATCGTGACCACGAAGTAGCCCAGGCCCAGGCCCCGTTCATTGCGCAGGATGACGCGGTCAACGAAGAAGCCGACTACGCGGGAGAAGAACAGCACAAATGTGTTCAGGACTCCCTGCAGCAGCGTCAGCGTCACCATGTCGCCGTTGGCTATGTGGCCGATTTCGTGACCCAGCACCGCGCGGACTTCCTCGCGGCGCATATGGCGGAGAAGCCCCTCGCTGACTGCGACCAGCGACTTGTTGCGCCGGGCGCCGGTGGCGAAGGCGTTCGGCTCCGGCGCCGGGAAGATGCCCACTTCGGGCGTGTCGATCCCGGCGTTTCTGGCCAGCTCCCGGGTCGTGTCCAGCAGCCATACCTCAGTAGGGTTGGAGGGCGCGTCGATGATTGCGGTGCGCGTTGCCCGCTTTGCCATCCACTTCGACATGAACAGCGACACCAGCGCTCCGCCGAACCCGAAAATCGCGCAAAAGATGAACAGGCCGGTGTAGTTCAGCGCGTACTCACCGGCCGCGTTCAGGACCATCCGGTCGATTCCCAGCACGTTCAGGACCAGGGCGGCGACCGCAAGGACTGCCAGGTTGGTCGAAATGAACAGCGAGATGCGGGTGAACATGGGGCAAAACTCCGGTGCGTTGGTCGAGATCAGCAAGTATATGGGGACGATTGCGCCGGTTTTGCAAGGCATCGGGGCGCTTGCGGCGAACGCGAGGCGGCCTCTACACTAGCCGGTCTTATGTCGGATTTCGACGTGATCGTGATCGGCGGCGGGGTCAACGGCCTTGCCTGCGCAGCGACCCTCACGCGCGAGGGCCTGCAATGCTGCGTGCTGGAACGCAACAGCTACGTCGGCGGCGGCGCGGTGACTCGCGAAGTGACGCTGCCGGGTTTCCGCCACGACCTGTACGGCTCCTCGCACGTATGGATTCACTGCAACGCCGACTTCAAGGCCATTCAACCGGAGCTGGAGCGCTTCGGACTGAAATACATCGAGCCGGAGGACCACATTACCGGCCACCCGGACCGCACCGGCGGCCCGGGAATCGTGGTCTACAAGAGCGTGCAACGCACCTGCGAGTCCATTGCCCGCTATTCCGCCGCCGACGCCCGCCGCTATGCCGCCGTCTGTGAAGACTTCGAGCAGATCCGCGAGGGCTTCATCAAGGCGTTTTTCTCGCCGCCGACTCCGCCCAGCACCCTGCCGCGCGCCCTTGAACGCAGCGAGGAAGGACTCAGGCGGCTGCGAGAGTTTTCGATGTCGGCGCGCGCCTGGGTGGAAGCCAACTTCGAGAACGACTTCGTGCAGGCCATGATGCTGAACTGGGCGCTGGCGCCGCAGATACTTCCCGAACAGGAAGGCGCCGGGCAGTCGTTCTACATCATGATTCCCGCGATTCACCATTATGGCCAGGCGATCCCCGAAGGCGGCAGCCAGCAACTGCCCAAAGCGATGGCGGCATTCCTGGAAGGCAACGGCAGCCGGGTCATGACTACCTCGCCGGTGCGGCAGATCGTGGTGGAGCGGGGACGGGCCTGCGGAGCGCGCCTGGAATCCGGCGAGACGCTGCGCGCGCGCCGCGCGGTGGTTTCGGCGCTGGAACCGCGACGGACTTTTCTCGGCATGCTCGATGACGATCTGCTGGACGACGATTTCCTGGAAATGGTGCGCGGCTATTCCTTTGGCAGCATTTCGGTGTGCCGGGTGCACCTGGCGCTGAAGGAGCCACCGCGGTTCGTCAACGGCGAGAGCATGAGCCGCTGCGCCTTCCACCGCATGACCGACAGCATGCCGCAGTTGATGAAGTTCTACGGCGAGCTGGCCATGGGCCTGCCGCCCTCGGACCCGTTCCTGTGGTCAGCCTGCTGGACGCTGCTCGATCCCACGCGGGCGCCGGACGGACGACACACGCTGATTTTCGATACCTTCGTTTCGAATTGGCTGGCCGACGGACGGACGTGGGGCGAGATCGGAGGGGACTATGCCCGCGACGTGCTGCTGCCCAAGCTGCGCCAGTACGCGCCCAATATCGGCGCGAAGAACATTCTCGGGCAGCATGTGGAAACCGGCGAGAGCCTGGAGAACGCTAACCCCTCATTCGTGGAGGGAACCACCAACGGCGGCGAGCGCATCGCTTCGCAGCTTGGCTATTTCCGGCCTTTTCCCGGCTACGCGCACTACCGCTCCCCGGTGCCCGGCCTGTACATGACGGGGCCGCATTGCCATCCCGGCGGGGGCATTTCCGCCATGGGCACGATAACGGCGCGCGTCATGCTGGACGACTTCGGGATCCGGGAGGCGGATTTCTGGTAAGTGAACACGGCGTGCTTTCCCGACCGGAAAGCGATGCCGGAGGAACCAACGATGAGCAGAATCGAAAAATACACGGGCATGGTGATCCAGCCGCACGTTCTGGTGGCCGAGGACCGCGGCGACATCGAGCGCAACCTCGACCGGGTGCTGAACATGATCGACTTCGGCGTTGGCTATTTCTGGGAGCTGCCGGTAAAGCTGGTGGTGCTGCCGGAATACTTCCTGCAGGGCGTGACCACGCCGGGCAAGGGCGAGCACGGCATCGACAGCTTCATGAAGAAGGCGATCACCTTCGACGGCCCGGAGATGCGCGCTCTCGGCGACAAGGCCCGCGAGTACGGGCTTTACATCGCCGGCGGCGGGGTGGTGGAGCAGGTGCCCGAGTTCCCGGACCGCTGGTTCAATGCCGCATTCGTGATCGGGCCTTCCGGCGAGGTGGTCCTGCGTTATCACAAGTGGCACGTGCCGGCGAATATCGGCCTGGGGACCAGCCCGCACGACCTGCTCGACGCCTACCGCGAAGCGTTCGGTACCGACATCGCCGACCTGTTCCCGGTAATCGACACCGAGATCGGCAAGCTCGGCACCATGACCTGCCACGACGGCTGCACGCCGGAAGTGTCGCGCGCGCTGGGCTACAACGGCTGCGAAGTGCTCTGCCATCCTACGGCGCTGCAGGAGATCGAGGGCGTGAGCGAGCCCTGGGACTTCTGGACGTTCACGCGCCGCACGCGCGCGCACGACAACATGTGCTACCTGCTGGGATCGAACTGGGGCACGGTCGATTACGCCTACTATCCCAAGGCCTTCTGTCCCGGCGGTTCGTTCATCATCGACTACACCGGCATGATGCTGCGCCACGCCAACTATCCGCAGGAGCAGGTAATCGGCGCCACCATCGATGTCGAGGCGCTGCGCGAGCACCGCTCCCGTTGCGGGCACAATTGCTGGGTGGACTTGCGCACCGAAGGCTTCAGGCAGATTTACGAGAATCCCATCTATCCGCCGAACCAGTTTCCTCCCGGCAAGCCGCCGCGCACGCTGGCCGACAAGATGGGGCCGCTGGATACCGTGTTTCGGGACATCTACGGCCGCGGCCAGTTCATGCCGCCCGCCGGCATGACAGTCGAGGACATGCCGAAACTGCACCGCAAGCGGGTGCGCGCCGCCCAGGAGCGGGGCACGCTGAAGAAGAACGACTAGGCGAGGGCAGCGGAATGCGCGTGAAAAGCGACCTGGCCGACCTCGATATCAAGCTCGGGCGCATCAGCCGCGAGGGCGACGAACTGGTGGTGGACAGCGCGCCGGGCAGCAGCCTGGACGCGCGCATCCGCGTGGATGTTTCCGACGCCCGCGGCATGCTGGCCACCGTGCTCAAATCGGGCGCCGTCTGGGGATTCCTGCTGCGGCTGCCCTTTTCGCGGCGAGGGCGTGCAGGGAGCACGTCCGGGGAGGGCGGGCGTCCCGCCCTCCACAAAGGCGGCGACGCCTTCGCTCCTGACCGCGACAATGCGGCATGGCGCGCGCGGCGCGAAAGCACCGGGCTCAACAAACCTTGGTAGGCTATACAGGCTGATTGGCGGGAACGGTTATGGCGAAATTCTTGGGATTCGGGGAAATCATGCTGCGGCTGGCCACGCCGCGAGGCCAGGTGCTGGACGGTACCCAATCGCTGGATGTGGCTTTCGGCGGCGCCGAGGCGAACACCATCATGGCCCTGGCGCGCCTGGGCCAGGACGCGCAGTTCGTGACCGGCCTGCCGGACAATGACTGGGGCCGCCGCGCGGCCGCTACCCTGGCGTCGGCCGGCGTGCAACGCAGTACGAGGTATATCGACGGCGCACGCATGGGAACCTATTTCCTGGAGAGCGGCGCCGGATTGCGGGGCGGCAGGGTGATTTACGACCGCAAGAATTCGGCCTTCGCCGTCTGCGACTGGTCGGACGCCGACTGGTCATCGCTGCTTGCCGGCGCCGACTGGTTGCATTTGAGCGGAATAACGCTGGCGCTTTCCGAATCCGCCGCGGATGCCTGCGAGGAGGCCGCCAGGGCGGCTCGGGAGGCAGGTTGCCGGGTGTCTTTCGACTGCAATTACCGCGCCGCGCTTTGGGCCGATACGCGTTCCTATGGTGCGGCCTGCCGCCGGATCGTCGCGCAGGCCGACCTGGTGTTCTGCGGCTGCCGGGAGATCCGCTGGATAATCGACCAGCCGCGCCCGGACGAGATTTCTCCGGACCCGGCGCACGGTTTCGGTCTCCTGAAGGACGTCGCGCCGCATATGACGGTGCTGGCCGGAACGCTTCACGAGCAGGACGAGAGCGGGGCGCACAGACTCGGAGGATTCGCTACCAACGGCGAGGAGTCCGCCAAGCTCAAGCCGCATGGCCTGGGCGAAGTCGTGGACCCCGTTGGAGGCGGAGACGCCTATGCGGCGGGCGTGCTGCACGGCCTGGCGGAAGGCTGGTCGGTGACGAAGTCCGCCGAATTCGCCCTCGCCGCGGCCGCGCTGAAGCACACCATCATGGGCGATCAGCTTCGCGCCACGTCCGCCGAGGTCATGCGCCACGCGGTCAACGGCGGCGCCGTTTCCCGCTAGCGCGGGGCTTGGGTCAACCTACCGCAGGGTGACCAGCACTTCGTTGCGGCGCAAAGGCGGAATCGTCCAGGGCGGGTTGTAGCCCGCTACCCGCCAGTCGGCCATGTGCTCCATGCCCCTGGCGTCAAGCCAGGCGGCCAGACGCACGCGTTCCCGCTCGGCCTTCCTGTTGCCCAGAAGCCCGCTGAAACGGATGCTCGCAACCCGGCGCGGAGCCACGTCGCGAATCATGACGGATGGGTTTGAGGGGACCGGCGAGTTCTCCGCCGTGTAGCCCTCGGGCAGGACGAAGGCCATCCGCCAGGTCTCGATCGCCGCACCGGTAAGGGCCGGCCCCTGGCTTGCGCCGGAATATTCGACCGGGCTCAGGACCACGGGCGCAGTCATCTTGATCTTCTCGCCGCGGGGCTCGAGTTCCACCGGAGCCGTCATCTGGATCTTCCGCTTGCCGCTGTTTGCGCCGGATATGTAGCGAACCAGCCGGCCGAACCCGGTCCGGGAGGCGGAGTCGAATGGAGGAGAGACCATTGTTTCCGCAACGGCGTAAGCGTCGTACTCGCGGACCTGGAAATCCCCGTCCTCGATGACGACGTTGTACGCCGGCTCTTCCGCTGCCTTTCCGCCGAATGCGGAGCAGGCCGCAACCGAAGCGGCCGTCACGATTCCGAGCATGCCGGCTCGTATGGTCCTTTGCGTTTGCGCGGACGCGGGCTGCGTCCTTCCGTTGCTGGGAGTGCTTAGATCTGATGTCGAGGTTGTCATGGCTGTGTCCTCGACCTCACCACCAATCACCTTGAGTATACGCCTGTTTTTCGGTCCCGGCGGGGGACCTTGCAATCACCAGTTCCAGAGTGTGCCGTCTTCCAGGCGGTTGACCGGGAGCGAGGCCGCCCGGTAGGGGTACTTGGCGGCCAGTTGCTCGTCTATATCCACGCCGTGGCCCGGGACTTCGCCAGGGTGCAGATGGCCGTCTTCGAAATGCCAGGCGCGGGGGAAAACGGCGTCCGTCTCTTCGGTGTGGCGCATGTACTCCTGGATACCGAAGTTCGGCACGGACAGGTCGAAGTGCAAGGCGGCGCCCATGCTTACCGGCGACAGGTCGGTGGCGCCGTGGCAGCCGGTGCGCACCTGGTAGAGCGCCGCCAGCGCGGCGATCTGGCGCAGGTGGGTGATGCCGCCGGCGTGGGTGACGGTGCAGCGGATGTAATCGATCAGCTGGTTTTCGATCAGGTCCTTGCAGTCAAAGACGGTATTGAAGACTTCGCCCACGGCCAGCGGCGTGGTCGTGTGCGATCGGATCAGCCTGAAGGACTCCTGGTTCTCCGCCGGCGTGGGGTCTTCCATCCAGAACAGCGCGTAGGGCTCAAGCGCCTTGCCCAGCCGTCCCGCTTCGATTGGGGTGAGCCGATGGTGCACGTCGTGCAGCAGGTGAGGCGTGAAGCCGTATTCCTCGCGCAGCACGGCGAACAGTTCGGGCACGGAGTTCAGGTATTTCTCCGACGACCAGGTGTTTTCCTCCGGAATCGCAGCGGACGCCGGCTCGTAGTACATCTTGTCCCCGCTTACGCCATAGGTCCCCGCCAGTCCCGGCACGCCGCACTGGGCGCGCACGGCCTTGTAGCCCAGATCCAGGTAGCGGCCCACCTCGGCCACGGTATCCGCCACGGTCTCGCCGTTGGCGTGGCCGTAGCAGAGCACGCCCTCGCGGCTTCTGCCGCCCAGCAACTGGTAGAGGGGCATGCCGGCGCTCTTGGCCTTGATGTCCCACAGGGCCGTATCCACGGCGCCGATCGCAGTCATTGTGACCGGTCCGCGCCGCCAGTAGGCGCCGCGGTAAAGATATTGCCAGGTATCCTCGATCCGGTCGGCGTCGCGCCCGATGAGCGTGGGGAGGATGTGGTCGTTGAGATAACTGACCACCGCCATCTCGCGACCGTTGAGCGTCGCGTCTCCGAGGCCGTGCACGCCGCCGTCCGTGACGATCTTGAGCGTGACGAAATTACGGCCCGGGCAGGCGACGATCACGCGGGCTTCGGCGATGCGCGGCATCAGTCCATCCTTGCCATGATCGACTTGGTTTCCATGTAGATCTTGAGGCCCTCCAGTCCGTGCTCGCGGCCCCAGCCCGACTGCTTGTAGCCGCCTATCGGCATCGAGAGTTCGGGGATACCGTGGGAATTGATCCAGACAATGCCCGACTCCAGGCGGTCGGCGATCTCATGGCCGCGCGCCAGATCGCGGGTCCAGACGCTGGCGGCCAGCCCGTAGCGGCTGTGGTTCGCCTGGCGGACGGCATCGTCGGCCGTATCGAAGGACGTCACCGTGACCACGGGTCCGAATACTTCTTCGCGGGTAATGCGCATGTCTTGGCCGGCCCCGGCGAAGACGGTCGGCGGATAGAAGAATCCGTCGCCGGGGACCGGTTCGCCGCCGGTGACCAGCTGCGCGCCTTCGCTGACGCCGGCCTCCACCAGCGCGTGCACCGATTCGCGGTGCGAGGCGCTGATCAGCGGCCCCATTTGCGAGTCCGGGTCGAGACCGGGGCCGAGCTTGAGCCCACGGGCAGTATCCGCCAGTCCGTCGAGGACTTCTTGATAAACGCCGCGTTCCACGTAAACCCGCGAGCCAGCCACGCAGACCTGTCCGGCGTTGGCGAATATCGCGTCGGCGGCTCCGGCAATCGCCCGGCGCAAGTCGGCATCGTCGAAGATCAATACCGGCGACTTGCCGCCGAGTTCCAGCGAAAGTCGCTTGAGGTTGCCGCGCGCATCCGCGAGCAGTTGCTTGCCGACCTCGGTGGAACCGGTGAACGCGACCTTGTTTATTTGGGGGTGGCGGGCGAGGTGCTGCCCGAGCTTGCCTCCGGGACCGGGAAGAATGCTGACCACGCCCTCCGGTACGCCGGCTTCCAGCAACAGTCGGCCCAGGTAGAGTGCCGTAAGCGGGGTCAGTTCCGCGGGCTTGAGAATGCAACTGCAGCCGGCGGCGAGCGCTGGCGCCAGCTTCCAGGCAGCCATCACCAGCGGCCCGTTCCAGGGAACGATCTGCGCAGCAACGCCGATCGGCTCATTGCGGATCAACCCGTGAAAGCGCTGCCCCGGCACCGAGGGATCGAATGTGGCGCCGGGCAGCTTGGTGCACCAGCCGGCGTAGTAACGGAAGGTTTCGGCGGCGTGCGCTACTTCACCGTGCAAGGCGGCGGCGAAGAGCTTCCCGCCGTTCAGCGTCTCCAGCTCGGCCAGCGTCCGTGCGTCGCGTTCGATCAGTTCCGCCACGCGCAAGAGCACGCGCTGCTTGTGCGCAGGCGTCTGTCCGCTCCAGCGCCGGTCGAGAAACGCCGCCCGCGCGGCTGCTGCGGCATCGTCCGCCTGTTCCGCAGACGCCGGCGCGACCCTTGTGATCTCCCTGCTTTCCGCGGGATCGATGATCGGCTTCGGTTGGCCGCCTTCTCCGGGCAACCAGCGCCCGCCGACCAGCGCACACTGCTCCGCGGCCAGAAAATCCAGTGCCGCTTGCGAAACCTTGTGGGGGGTGCTCATTGCGACGCGGTCATGTTTGAGGGTGGGGACGCCCTCTTTCCCGGGCCTTATCAGTCCTTGGGCAGCCAGTTCATCATCTTGCGGAGGTTGGCGCCGACTGCCTCGATGGGATGGGCGGCCGTCTTCGCCCGCATTTCGTGCAGGCGGGGTTCGCCGTTCTCGAATTCCTCGATCCACTCGCGGGCGAACTCGCCGGACTGGATGTCGGCCAGGATCTGCTTCATGGCATTGCGCGATGCCTCGCCCACTACCTTGGGACCGCGCGAGTAATTGCCGTACTCGGCGGTGTCGCTGACCGAGTAGTTCATGCGCTTGAGGCCGCCTTCGTAGTAGAGGTCCACGATCAGTTTCAGTTCGTGCAGCACTTCGAAGTAGGCGAGTTCCGGCGGATAGCCCGCTTCCACCAGCGTCTCGAACCCGGCCTTGATCAGTTCCTCCGAGCCGCCGCACAGTACGGCCTGCTCGCCGAACAGGTCGGTCTCGGTCTCGTCCTTGAAGTTGGTCTCGATGACGCCCGCGCGAATCCCGCCGATGCCGTCGGCGTAACTCAGCGCCAGGTCCAGCGCGCCGCCGGAAGCGTCCTGGTGGACGGCGGCCAGGCAGGGCACGCCCGCGCCCTGCAGGTACATCCGCCGTACCAGGTGTCCCGGGCTCTTGGGCGCCACCATGAATACGTCCACATTGTCGGGGGGCGTTACCTGCCCGTACAGCACGCTGAAGCCGTGTCCCACCGCCAGCGCCTGCCCCGCCTCGAGGTTGGGCGCAACGGCGGACTCGTAAACCCGCCGGTGGTGCTGGTCGGGCACCAGGATCATCACCACGTCGCCCCAGGCCGCGGCTGCGTCCATGTCCAGGACGCTCAGGCCCTGCGACACCGCTTCTTCGCGCGAGGAGGAGCCTTCGCGCAGTCCGACCACGACCTGCACGCCGCTCTCCTTCAGGTTCAGGGCGTGGGCATGCCCCTGGCTTCCGTAACCCAGAACCGCCACCTTGCGGCCGCGAATGATGGACTGGTCGGCTTCGTAATGAATCTTCATATCAGGCCCTATGCTGAATGGTTTGATACGGGGCTCCGGGCCCCTGAAATGGACTTAACTCTCGCCGCGGGTGGGTTGCGGCGCCCTTTGCATGGCCACGCGACCGGAGCGCGCGACTTCCTCTATCCCGTGCGTCCTCATCAGGTTGACGAACGCGTCCACTTTCTTGGTGGGTCCGACGATCTCCAGCGCGAGTATGTCCCCCGTCACGTCAACCACTCTCCCGCGGAAGATCTCGTTGATCTGCAGGACTTCCGAGCGCTTGTCGCCGGTGCAGCGCACCTTGATCATGCACAGTTCCCGCTCGACGAAGTCGGTGCCGGTGACGTCATCCACCTCGATCGTGTCCACCAGGCGGTTGAGCTGGCGGATGATCTGGGAAATGACCCGGTCGTTGCCGCGCGTGACGATGCACATGCGCGAAACCGTCGGGTCGTCGGTCACACCCACGGTCACGCTGTCGATATTGAAACCGCGGGCGGAGAACATGTTCACCACCCGGATCAGCGCGCCCATGGAGTTTTCCAGCAGCACGTTGATGATGTGCTGCTGGGCCTGCGGCAGGGCGCCCGGCTCCACCGGCTCACCCGCCGCCCGTTTGCGGATGAGCTGCTGCGGGGTCAGCGTGATCGCTTCGTCGTTCATACGAAGGTCTCGGGTGCGTGCCGCGACGTGATCATCTCGTCGGACGACTTGCCCGCCGGCACCATCGGAAACACCATCTCTTCCTTGACCACGCGGAACTCCATCACCACCGGCCGGTCGTTTATTTCCCAGGCCTTTTCGATCACGTCTTCCACCTGGTCCGGCCGGTCCGCACGCAGGGCCGCGCAGCGGCTGGCGCGCGCGAGCTGGACGAAGTCCGGATTGGTGTCCGTGAGGTCGGTGTGGCTGAAGCGGTTTTCGTGGAACAACTCCTGCCACTGGCGCACCATTCCCAGGAAGTTATTGTTCATGATCACGACCTTCAGCGGGATGCCGTGTGCCGACGCGACCGCCAGCTCCTGGGCGTTCATCATGAAACCGCCATCGCCGTTGATCGAGATCACGGTCTTGTCGATGCCGTAGGCGCGCATGCCGAACCCCGCGCCGAGCGCGGCGGGCAGCGAGAATCCCATGGTTCCCAGGCCGCCCGAGGTGATATGGGTCCGGGGCTGTGTGAACTTGAGGTATTGCGCGGCCCACATCTGGTTCTGGCCGACGTCGGTGCACACGACAGCATCACCGCCGCTCTTGGCCCGCAGCCTTTCAAGCACGAACTGCGGCCGCAGTTCGCCGTCGTCGGCATAGGTCAGCGGGCACTCATCGCGCCAGTCCTGGATCTTGTTCAGCCAGCGCTTGACCTTCTTCGGCCTGACCAGCGGGCGCAGCCTTTCCAGCACCGACTTCACGTCGGCGTTGAACGCCAGGTCGGCGTAGATGTTCTTGGAGATGCAGGACTTGTCGATCTCGATATGAATGACCGCGGCGTGCGGCGCCCAGCGATCGACCATGCCGGTGACGCGGTCGTCGAAACGGGCGCCCACGGCGATGATGAGGTCGGCGTGCTGCACCGCCTGGTTGGCCCACCACATGCCGTGCATGCCGAGCATGCCCAGCGACAGCGGGTCGTCCTCCGGAAACGCGCCCAGCCCGTGCAGGCTGGTCGTGACCGGAATATTGAGATGATGCGCAAACTCGGTCAGCACTTCCGCGGCGTTGGAATTGATGGTACCGCCGCCCACATACAGCAGCGGTCGCTGCGATTTCTCGAGCATCCGAACCGCGCGGCGCAGCCTGATCTCGTCGCACTCGTCCGGAACCGAGTAGCCGCGCATCCGAATCTCTTCGTCGAACTGGAAGACGCCCTCGGCCATCAGTACGTCCTTGGGCAGATCCACCACCACCGGCCCGGGGCGCCCGGTGCGCGCCAGGTGATAGGCTTCGTGCACGATGCGCGGGATTTCGTCCGGCGCGCGCACCAGGTAGTTGTGCTTGGTGATGCTGCGGGTCACGCCCAGCGTGTCGGTTTCCTGGAAGGCGTCGTTGCCGATGAGCGGCATGGGCACCTGGCCCGTGAACACGACGATGGGGACCGAGTCCATGAACGCGTCGGCAATCCCCGTCACGGTGTTGGTGGCCCCGGGACCGCTGGTCACCAGGACGGTTCCAACCTGGCCCGTGGCCTTGGCGTAGCCCTCCGCCGCATGCGTGCCGCCCTGCTCGTGCCGCACCAGTACATGCTGAAAGTTCGGCTTCACGCGCGCCATTTCGTCATATACGTGAATTACCGCCCCGCCGGGATGTCCGAAGACAACCCGTGCGTCCTCCGCTTCCAGCGCGTGGAGAAAAATCTCCGCGCCCGACATCTTCTTGCCGATGTATTGCTGCACGGCGTCCCTGCCTCGCAGGCGCTGCGGCGTTTCCGCCACCGCTGCGGCAGTGCTGGTGCTAGACATGGGTAAGTTCCTCATGACGTTGGGAAGCCTTGCGCGCCTCGTCCCTGGCGGGATCGGACACGCGCAGGATGGCTCCGGTGGAAGCGCTGGTCACGAAATGCGTGTAGCGTTCCAGCCAGCCACCCTTGATTTTGGGGCGGAACGGCTTGAGCTGCTCCTGCCTGCGTTCGAGTTCTTCCGGGTCCACCTCCAGGTCCACCCGGCGCCGCGCCAGGTCGATAACGATGCGATCGCCCGCCCGGACCAGCGCGATCGGACCCCCGGCCGCCGCCTCGGGCGAAACATGACCTATCGACAGCCCGCGGGTCGCGCCGGAAAACCGCCCGTCGGTGAGCAGCGCGGCGGACGTGTCGAGGCCCATCCCCGCGATCGCGGAGGTCGGCTGCAGCATTTCGGGCATGCCGGGACCGCCCCTCGGGCCTTCGTAGCGAATGATGACCACGTCGCCCTCGCGCACTTCGCCGGCCATGATTCCCTCCACGGCTTCGTCCTGCGACTCGTAGATGCGGGCGTGGCCCTTGAAGCGTTTCAGCTCCTCCGGCACTGCGCCGACCTTGATGATCGCGCCCTCCGGAGCCAGCGAACCGAATAACACACTCAGGCCCCCGGTGGCGCGAAAGGCAGTGTCGCGATTGCGAATCACGGCACGGTTTTGCACTTCGGCGTCCCTTAGCCGTTCGCCGAAATTTCCGGCCACGGTCGGCCGGTCCGAGTTCAGAACGCCGATGGCGTCCAGTTCCTTCAGGATGGCATATACGCCGCCCGCCTGCTCGACGTCTTCCATGTGAACGTCCGGCGTGGCCGGGGAGACCTTGCAAATGTAAGGCACCCGATCGGACATGCGGTTGATCCGGTCCAGGTCGTAGGGCACTTCCGCCTCGTGGGTGGCCGCCAGCAGGTGCAGCACCGTGTTGGTGGACCCGCCCATCGCCATGTCCAGGGCGAAGCCGTCGTCAAAAGCATCGGCGGTGACGATGTCGCGGGGCTTGAGGTCCTGCTTCACCAGCTCGACCACGCGCGCGCCTGCTTTCCGCACCAGCTTGTCGCGCCGCGGGTCCACGGCGAGGATGGAGCCGTTGCCGGGCAGCGCCAGACCCAGCGCTTCGACCAGGCAGTTCATGGAGTTGGCGGTGAACATGCCGGAGCATGAGCCGCAGGTGGGGCAGCTCAGTCGCTCAAGCTCGGCGAGTTCTTCATCGCTCATATCGCCCTTCTGGTGGCGCCCCACGGCCTCGAACACGCTGGCCAGGTCAACCTTTTCGCCGCCCGGCAGCTTGCCGGCCTTCATCGGTCCGCCGGACACGAACACCGTAGGAATATTTATCCGCAATGCGCCCATCAGCATGCCGGGCACGATCTTGTCGCAGTTTGAAATGCACACCAGGCCGTCCAGCCAGTGCGCCTGGGCCATGGTCTCGACCGAGTCGGCGATCAGTTCGCGCGACGGCAGCGAATAGCGCATGCCGATGTGGCCCATGGCGATGCCGTCGTCCACTCCGATGGTGTTGAATTCGAACGGAACGCCGCCCGCCTCTCGGACGGCATCGCGCGCGGTGGCTCCCAGCTTCTGCAGGTGTACATGCCCGGGAATCAGCTCCACAAACGAGTTGCAGATGCCGATGAAAGGACGTTCGAAATCCTCGTCCGAGCGCACGATGCCGGTCGCGCGCAGCAAGGACCGGTGTGGCGCCCTTTCGATGCCACGTTTTACGGTGTCGCTTCTCATTTCCCCAGGCCTGGTCTACCTGCGCCGGCGCCCAGCGCCGGCCAAGCAAAACATCTTACATCAGCCGGGGGTAGATTGAATATCCGGAAAATTGCGCAAGATATTGTGAATAGCTGTAAATTTACGGCTTTCCACAGGGAGAACGAAATGAAGAAAACGCTGTTGCCCGCCCTGATCGGACCGCTGCTGCTCACGTGGAGCGCGGGGACATTGGCGCAGGACTGGAGCAGGGAATACGAAACGACGAAAATTTCCGAGCGCCTCTATACCTTCTGGCACAGGGGCATCCGCAACATCTTCGTGGTTACGGATGATGGCGTGATCGCAACTGATCCGATCAGCCCGCAGGCCGCGGAAGTGTATCGGGCGGAAATCGCGAAAGTTACCGATCAGCCGGTGCGCTACGTCATCTACAGCCACGAACACTGGGACCACGTGCTCGGTGGGCAGATCTTCAGGGACGAGGGTGCCGAGTTCATCAGCCACGAGAACTGCCTGAAATTCTTCTTCCGCAACCCGAACCCGGACCTCGTCATTCCGGACCGGACCATCTCCGGCGATACGCGCTTCAGCCTGGGCGGCGAGAGCTTCCATCTGCGCTACCTCGGCGAGAACCACGGCGATTGCCTGCTGGTCTTCGATTTCCCCGAGGAACGGGCGATCTACCTGGCCGACCTGGCCACCGACGGTTTCCTGGGCCTGGGCACCATGCCGGATTACGACATCATCGAGTACCTGCGTTCGCTGCGCGAGATCGAGGCCATGGACTTCGACCTGATGATCGGAGCGCATGGCCCCGCACGTGCGGGCAAGGACGCGGTGGTGATCCGGCGGCGCTGGATGGAAACGATTATTGATGCGGTAGGGAGGGAGCTGGAAGCCGGGACCCCGGTGGGAGAAATTGCCGGCAAGCTGCATTTCCCCGAATTCGAGCACCTGCGCGGATACGAGTCGCAATTGCCGGCCTTCGTGCTGCGCATGGCCCAGTTCCACGAGATGGGCTGGTAGCACCGGAGTCCGACGGGAGTCCGGCGTGCCCGAGTTGCCGGAGGTCGAGACGACCCGCCGCGGCATCGAGCCCACAGTCGCGGGCGCTCGGGTTGAACATGTCGTCGTTCGCGAGCGGCGGCTGAGATGGGCGATACCCCGGGAGGTGGAGCGAATGCTCGCCGGCGCCACGATGCTAGGCGTTCGGCGCAGGGCCAAGTACCTGCTGCTGGAGAGCGAGCGCGGCACGGCCATCGCGCACCTGGGAATGTCGGGCAGCTTCACCGTCGTGGCGGCCGGGGACGTGCCGGGCATCCACGATCACTATGACCTGGTTTTCGACAGCGGGAAGGCCCTGAGGTTTACCGATCCGCGAAAGTTCGGCAGCCTGCTGTGGGGCGGACGCGATCCCTTGCACCACAAGCTGCTGGCGGAACTCGGCCCCGAGCCGTTCAGCGCCGAATTCAACGGCGCGTGGTTGAAGGAGCGCTCGCTTGGCCGCAGGATCGCCGTCAAGTCGTATCTCATGATGCCGGCTGTCGTTGCGGGTATGGGGAACATCTATGCCAGCGAGGCGCTGTACCGGGCCGGGATACACCCGCGCCGCGCCGCCGGCCGGATCGCATTACGCCGCTATGAGGTCCTTGCCGAGGCCATTCGCGGCGTGCTGGGCGACGCGATCAAGGCAGGCGGGACCACGCTGCGCGATTTCGCCGACGCGCGCGGGCGCCCTGGGTATTTCGCTCAGCAACTGGATGTGTACGACCGGGAGGGCCTTGACTGCCGCTCCTGCAACGCGGAAATCCGGCGCAGCGTTATCGGCCAGCGTTCCAGCTACTACTGTGTGAACTGCCAGCGGTAGCCGGCGCGGGCATGCGATAGCCCACGCCACGCTCGTTCACGATGTAGACCGGCCGACCTGCGTCGTCACCGAGCTTGCGGCGCAGTTGCTTGACGAAAGTGCGTACGCGGTCGGAATCGCCGGCGTCGGGGGCCTTCCACATCCGGCGGATCAGCGCATCGTAGGTCACACACCTTGGAGCGTTCAGGGCCAGGGCGCGCAGCAACTCGAATTCCCTGGCGGTCAGGTGCAGATCCTGTCCGGCCAGGGTTACACGCCGTTGCTCGAAGCTGACGGTCAGGTCCGCGAGAGTGAACTCCTGCGGTTCGGCCCGCGCGCGGAGCGCAGCGCGGATTCTTGCTGTCAGTTCGGTGCCCGAGAAGGGCTTGACCAGATAATCCACCGCGCCGCGCTCAAGGGCCCTGGCGATGGTCTCGTCCCGGCCGTAGGCGGAGATAAAGATGACCGGCAGTTCAGCCAGTTCCGGGACCGTTTCCAGGAGTTCTATTCCGTCCATGTCAGGCAACATCAGGTCCAGCACGACCAAGCGGGGCCTCCTGGCGCGGATAATGCGGGACAGTTCGCGGTGCTCGCCGGTTACGATGGCGGCGTAACCCGCCCGCGTAAGTACCTCACGTGCGAAGCGCAGCATTCGCGGGTCGTCATCCAGCACCAGAATGGGTATGCGCTTGTCCGTGTCACGGGAAACTCCGGTTTTATCGCCGTTCGCGCCCAGGGTCGCGACCGCTTCCTCGGCCACCGGAAGCGTCAGAGTGAATCGCGCACCCTGGCCGACCCCGCCGCTCTCGGCCCAGATGCGTCCCCCGTGGGCTTCCACGATGCCCTTGCAGATGGACAGCCCCAGGCCCGTGCTCCCCTGGCCGCGCCGCTGGTCGTCGGTGATCGCGCCGGCGTGTTTGCGGAACAGGTGAGGAAGCTTCTCCGGCGGCACGCCCCGGCCCTCATCGGATACCGCGATCGCCACGTGCGGGCCGTCGCGCAGGGCGGCGACCCGGATCGGCGAGGACCCGATCGAGTGCCGCGCGGCGTTGGAGAAAAGATTGATCAGCACCTGTACGATGCGCCGTCCGTCCGCCATCACGCGGGGGAGGTCGCCTGGAAGGTCGATGGCGATCGGGTGCGAGGCGCCGCCGCTCAAGAAGGTGTTCCGCGCTTGCTCCACGATCATGGGTATTTCGGTCGGCACCGGGGATACCGATAGCATGCCCGCTTCGATTCGGCCAACCTCGAGAAGGTCGCTGATCAGCCTGTGCATCTGGTCCGCCTGCTCATCGATGACCCGGAAGAAATGGTCCGCCTCGGCCGGGTCCGGCGTCGGCGATGCGCCGAGCCAGATCGTGGTCGACCCCTTGATGGCGGCCAGTGGCGCACGCAATTCATGGCTCACCAGGCTCAGAAACGCCGATCGCTGCCGGTCCAGTTCGTTCAGGGCCGCCAGGTCCTGCATTGTGATCACGATCGAGACGACATCGCCGTTCTCCGATCGGATAGGCCTGGCGTTGAGAAGCACGGAGACGCGCCGGCCGTCCGGCACCGACAGTACGATCTCCTCCGCGCGCACGGTCTCCGCGTCCATCAGGCTCTGCGCGAGGGAAAGCTCGTTGAGAGAAATCTCGCGCCCGTCCGAGCGCTCGCACTTCATCACGTCCAGCAGTTCGTCCACGGACTGGTCCGGCGTGCGCAGAGTTTCCACTATCCTCTTGGCCTCCCGATTGACTGACATCGGTCTTCCCAACCCCGCGTCGACTACCACCACACCCACCGGCGACGTTTCCACCAGTGCTTCGAGATCGGCGCGCGCCCGCCGCTCGTCGCGATGGGTGGTGCGCGCATTGTCGATGGCCGTTGCCGCCTGGGAGGCAAACAGCATCAGCAACTCCTCGTCCTCGCCAGTGAAGTCCGCAGCGTCCGCCTTTTCCGCAACCAGGAAACTGCCCACCTGCTCGCCGTGGTGGAGCATCGGCATCGACTGAAGCGTCTTCGAAGGAATCAGCTTCGAGAAGAAGCCGTGCTGGTGCACGTAGTCCGGCAGGTCCGCCAGCTTCAGCGTTCCCGGCCGGTGGCGCAGGTCCGCCAGCAGTCGTGGCCCGTCGGGCCACTCCGTGAACCGACGCTTTTCTGCGGCCGTGAATCCGGAGGTCACAAAGTCGCGCACTATGCCCGCCTGGTCAAAGGTAACAATTACGCCGTAGCGCGCATTGGTAAGCGCGCGGGCGCTGTCGACCACCTCCTGCAGCACGGTGGCGAGATCCAGACTCGCACTGATGCGCAGGATCGCCGCGCTCAGTTGCGAGATCCGCGCCTGGGGCGCATCAATCTCAGGCACGGATTCTCCCGTCATGACAGGGCGGCCCATGCGCCTGCGCGTTCAAGCGATGACATGCTCATGGCGTGGTTTCCTGGATGCGCCTGTGCCCGGTTTTCGTCAATTCCCAAAAAACACACAAAATAAATGACTAACCACACAAGAATCCCACAGAGTTTTGGTATAGTCAATATCACTGAGCGTCTATTGACCGCCATTCCGTCCGTATCACGGGTGCGGGGCAGGAGGTGGGAGAGTGAGGCTTTATAGCCAACAGAGCGGGGGTTCTATTGGAATGAGGCATGGCCAAATGGAGCCGTACTCGCGTGATCGCGAGTACCAGGCTCGCATTCTTCCCGGTGTCTCGCGCACGTTCGCGCTGACGATTCCGGTGCTGCCGAAGAAGCTGGCGGACGTGGTCGCGACGGCCTATCTGCTGTGCCGTATTGCCGACACGATTGAAGACGACCCGTCGCTCGAACATGAGTGGAAGACGGAGTTTCACCAGCGCTTTCTGGCCGTCATTGAGGGCGAAGAGGACGCGGAGGCCTTCGCCATTGCCCTGACGCCCCGGTTATCGGATCAGTTACTGCCGGACGAGCGCAACCTGGTTCGCAACACGGCCAGGGTGGTTCGCGTATTGCGCGGCTTCAGCACGGGGGAACAGCAGGCTGTGATGCGGTGCCTGGTCGTCATGTGCTCGGGAATGCCGAAGTTTCAGCGCAACAAGAGCCTCATGGGGCTTCGGGACCTGGAGGAACTGGGGGCGTATTGTTGCGTGGTGGCCGGTGTGGTGGGCGAGCTGCTCGCGGAGTTGTTCTGCATGCACTGCCCGGACCTGCTGAAGCACCGCCGGAAACTGCGCCGTTTGGCGGTGTCATTCGGCCTGGGTCTGCAGATGACAAACATCCTGAAGGACACCTGGGAGGACCGTCGCCGCGGAACATGCTGGTTGCCGCGGGTGCTTTTTTCCGGCCGTGGATCCCAATTGAAGCGGCTGGAAAAGTTTCACAGCACGGACGATTTTCAGGCCGGCCTGAAGTCCCTGATCGGGGTTACCCATCGGCACTTGCGCAATGCGCTGGAGTTTACCTGCATGATTCCGATGCGGGAAGCCGGCATTCGGCGGTTCTGCTTATGGACCCTGGGGCTGGCGATCATGACCTTGAAGAAACTCTACCGCAACCCGTATTTCACATCGGGCGAAGAGGTCAAGGTGTCCCGGCGCACGGTCAAGGCGACCATTCTGGCGAGCAATCTCAATACGGCGAGCAACCGGCGCTTGAGGTGGCTGTTCAGTTGGGCCTCGCGCGGTCTGCCGATTTCGCAGGCGCAAACGGCCACGGTCATGTGCCGGGCAGGACGGCCGCATGGCGTGGGCGTGGATCGGTCCTTGCGCTCCGACCTGCGGTCAGGCGGCTCTGCGCCTGATTCACGGGCAGTCATGGCCGCGGCGATGAGGAGCCCCTCTTGATACCGGACGTCGGAATCAGCGGCTTTTCCGTTTTCGTGCCGCCCTACCGCGTGAGCCTCAAGGACTGGTGCGGCTGGACCGGCGCATCCTGGGATAAGACCCGCGCGGTGGTCGGAAACAGTTTCCGCATGCGCGGGCCGCACGAGAGCGTCTACACCATGGCCGGCACCGCCGTAATGCGCCTGATCGACCAATACGATGTTGACCCTGCCCGGATCGGGTTTTTGGGCCTGGGCACCGAGTCCAGCACCGACAACTCCGCCGGCGCGGTCATAGTCAAGGGCATGCTGGATCAAGGACTCGCCGCACGGGGCCTGCCTCCCGTGAACCGCAACTGCGAAGTGCCGGAAGTCAAGCACGCCTGCCTTGGGGCAATCTACGCGCTCAAACACGCATTGCGCTATCTCGCGCTGGACGATCAGGACCGTTGCGCCATCGTGGTAAGCGCGGACATCGCGGAGTACGCCCGCGGATCCAGCGGAGAACCGACCCAGGGCGCGGGCGCCGTCGCGATGCTGCTGGAGCGCGATCCGAAGATCCTGTCGGTCAACCTCAAGTGCATCGGCAGCGCGTCCGCGTACCGGGCGGTGGATTTTCGCAAGCCGGTGCTGCGCAACCTGATTCGCAACCAGCTGAACAGCCACTTTCAGGACCTGCCGGTATTCAACGGCAAGTACTCGACCACCTGCTACCTGGACGAGACCCTGCACGCGCTCGGAGACATGCTGCGCAGGCTGCGGGTAGATCCCGCCGCCTACTACCACGGTCTTGGTGCTGCCTTCATGCACCGGCCCTACCACCGCATGCCGATCACGTCCTTTGCGTTGAGCTACCTGTTCGGCCTGGCGATGGACGGCGCATCCGGGCGCGACGAACTGGCCGCCCATTGCCGCAATGCCGGACTGGATCCGGCTGCGGTCGAGGCGGAAATGAGATCGACGCCGGACGTGTTGCAGCTCGTGCACGACGGCAATATCGACGACGATGTCTACCCGCTGAGCATGGCTCTGCTAACGAATTTCCGCGCCGGCCCCGTATTCCAGGAGCTGATCACCTCGAAGATGTCGCTGGGCACCGAGGCCATGAAGGAAATCGGCAATGTTTACTGTGCGGCGCTCCCGGCATGGATGGCGGCGGGGCTGGAGGAAGCGGCCGACGAAGGGCTGCAGCTGTCCGGACAGGACATTCTGGCCGTCGGCTACGGTAGCGGGGACGCCGCCGAGGCGATCCCGATGTCCCTGGTGGAGGGTTGGCAGGCCGCCGCCTCAAGGATTGGTTTCAGGGAGGCGCTCAAGTCGTGGCAGCCATTGACGCAATCCTTGTACGAGAGCCTGCACGATAACGGCCGCGCCCCGGGGCTCGATGAGCCCACCGAAGGATTTGTGGTGGATTCGGTCGGCAGCGTGTCCAATAGCGCATTCAGCGACGAGGGAATCGAGTATTACCGCTTCGTCGGCTGACACACCCTGAACAGATCGGGCCCATGTCTCCACGATCCCCCATTTCTTCCGCTTCCTCGGCGGCGCCGGTTTTCGTGACCGGCGCGGCTGGCCATGTGGGCGCCAATCTCGTCCGCCGGCTGCTAGAGGACGGCGTCCGTATCCGGGTGCTGCTGAGGCAGGAAGACAACAACGAGGGCCTGGACGGTCTTGAGGTTGAACGCGCATACGGCGACATTCGGGACCTGGACGCCACGCGGCAGGCGATCGAGGGCTGTCAGGGCGTCTATCACGTGGCCGCGAAGGTTTCCACCATTGACGGCACCGGCGCCCATCGCCGCGAAGTGTTTGAGTGCAACGTGCTGGGTACCCGCAACGTGCTGCAGGCGGCGCGGGAGAGCGATGCCGGACGGGTGGTGGTAACGGGCTCGTTCAGCGCCGTTGGCCACGATCTTGATGATCCCTCGGCTCCGAGCGACGAGACCATGCAGTTCTACCCCATGGAGCGCACCATGCCTTACGAGCGCAGCAAGGCGCTTGTCGAGCACGAGTGCTGGCGCGCGGCGGCGGCAGGGCAGGATGTGGTTGTTGCGACCTGCTGCGCGGTCGTCGGGGGTGCGGACTTTTTCCCCTCGCGGTTGGGCAGGACTCTCTGCGACTACACCCACGGCAAGCTCCACGCCTTCGTGGACGGCGGGTTCGAGTTCGTCGCGGCGCGGGACATAGTCGACGGGCATCTGCTGTGCATGCGCAGGGGACGCTCCGGCGAAAAATACATCTTCAGCAGCGAATACAAGACCATCTCCGATATCCTGGACCTCTACGAGGAAGTCTCGGGGATTCCGCGCCCGCGCCGGCGGATTCCGGCCAGCCTGATGTACGTCTTCTCGGAGGCGGCCAGTTTTTACCTCAGCCGGGTCCATCCCGATTTTCCCCAGCGTTTCACGCCCGGCGCCATCCGTCTTTTGAAAAAGCGCCGGCACGCCAACCTCAACAAGGCGAAAAGCGAGCTCGGCTACCGGCCGACCAGCATCCGCGACGCAGTGCATGAGGCGTACGCGTTTCACTATCACCAGCGCAAGGCGATCACCAATCCGCTGGCGAAACGCCCGCGCTCGAATGGCGCGGCACCGGCGGAACATGCGGCGCCGGATCCGCGTTCGCACCTGGCCGCCAACGGAGGCGCGTCATGAACGGTGTGGCAGTGGGACCGCCCGGCTTCGAAGAGGCCGTCAATCTGCGTCAGAAGGCGCGCGCCGCGGGCATGGACCCGGACTACTGGTACGCGGTCGAGGAGATGCGCAATATCAAGCCGGGAAGCGTTGTCGAGGTGGTTTTCTGGAAGCGTTCGGTCGCGCTGTATCGGGCCGCCGACGGTTCGTTTCACGCCATGGACAATCGCTGCGCGCATCGCCAGCTCAAGCTCTCGCTGGGCGAGGTGGAAGGTTGCCGGCTGGTGTGCAGCTACCACGGGTGGAAGTACGACCCGGACGGACAACTTGCCGAGACCGCGCACGAAATGCTGGGAGGAAGTCTGCCGAAGGTCTCGCTCAGAACCTATCCCGTCAAGGTCCGCTACGGGTTGATCTGGCTGTTCCCCGGGGATCCGGAACTCGCCGAGGTGCGCCATATTCCCGAGATTCCCGAGCTTGAAGGCAAGGGCCGGTGGGCCTGCGTGCCGCTGAGCTTTACCTGGTCGGCCCACCATTCGATGGTGATCGACAACGTCAGCGATTTCACTCACGCCTGGCTGCACCGCCGCTACAGGCCCTTCGACGGCGCCACGCTCACGCGCTGCGAGACAATCGGCGACGACGTGCATGTCGCCTATGACACCAGCGTCGGGAGAGGGCGTATTTCCGGCTTGTTCGTCGATCGCAAACGGGTCGATACCGATTCCATGAAGCTTTGCTATCAATATCCCTACCAGTGGTCCAACACCGACGAGGCGATCAAGCACTGGCTTTTCGTGTTGCCAATAGACGAGCGCACCACGCGTGCGTTCTTCCTGTTCTACTTCAAGTCCCTGAAGATTCCGTTGCTGCCTATACACATCCCCCGCCTCGCAATGGCATCGGTATTGAAGATTTCGAACCGCGTGCTCATTGGTCCGCTGCTCGCCCAGGACGGGTTTGCGGTAGAAGCCGAGCAGGAGGGTTACGAGCGGCACTTCGACGCCCGCCCCCTCGAATTCAACCCGGCGGTACGGGCTTTTCAGAACGTGACGGTGCGCAAGTGGCAGGAGTACCTGGCACGGGAGAACGGGACGGCAATGTCGGCGCGGGAACCTCCGACCGCCGATAGTAAAGCCGGCGCCGATGCCTGAGTTGCCGATGCCCCTATTCACGCTTTCGGGCGACGCGCTGCTCCAGGCGGTGGCAATGTTTGCCGTGTTTTTGGGAGCGCTGTTTGTGGGTTCGATACTCGTGCCGGGACGCCGGGTAACAGGGCCGAAACTCGGCGGAAAATCGATCACCTACAAGCTCAACGGTCTGACGCTGTTGCTGCTCACCGCGCTTGCGGCGGGTGTCGCCCAGGTCTCCGGCGCATTCTCCCTGTCGTCTCTGTACACCCACTTTTTCGCCCTCTTCGTGGTGGCGAACGTTTTCGCATTTGCATTCTCCGGCTGGCTGTACTGGCGAGGCGCTCGGAAGCTCGCTGGAACGTCGGGTTTCTGGCGGGCGTACTTCGTCGGAACGGAACTCAATCCCGCCCTGCTCGGCGTTGACCTCAAGATGTTCAGCTACCGCCCATCGCTCATCGGGCTGGCGCTCTTCAATTCCTCGTTTGCCGTGGTGCAATACGAAACCTACGGCCAACTGACCCTGGCGATGGGCCTGTACCAGGCCCTGACATGGATGTACGTGCTGAATTACTTCCAGTTCGAAGACGGCATGGTCCACACCTGGGACATCATCAGCGAGCGCTTCGGATGGATGCTGGTGTGGGGCGACTACGTGCTGGTTCCGTTCTTCTACTGCATCGTCGGCTGGTGGCTGATTGACGCATCCGGTCCGTCCCTGAGTCCTCTCGCTGCCGCCGGCGTCGTGCTTCTGTACGCCTTCGGTTTCTGGATGTTCCGGGGCGCCAACGGGCAGAAGCACCGCTTCAAGCGCGACCCGTCGACCACGATCTGGGGCCGGCCCGCGGAGTCCCTCGAAGGGCGGCTGCTGGTGTCGGGGTTCTGGGGCATCGGGCGGCATCTCAACTACAGCGGCGAGATCTGCATCTACCTCGCGTTTGCGCTCACCACCGGTTTTGCATCCTGGGGACCCTTCCTGTTGCCCGCCTGGCTCGCGGGCCTGTTGTGGCATCGCTCACGACGCGATGAGCGGCGCTGCAGCGCCAAGTACGGCGAATTGTGGGGGCGTTACAGGGAACGCGTGCCCTATTCGATGGTTCCGTTCGTTTATTGAGCGATTGAGGCAAGACGTGGCGAACCACAGCAACAGCGCAGCCACCCTGGGTCGGGCGCGGCCCGCCGCGCCGCCGGAGAACCCGATTCCCGAACTCTCCGGCGCCTGGCCGTTGCTGGGCCACCTGCCGGAGTTTCAGAAAGACCCGGTTGCGATGCTTGATCGCGGCTGGCGCGAGCATGGCGAATTGGTCCGTTTCCGGCTGGGGACCAGCAAGTTTGTTCTGTTTGCCGGGCCGGAGGCCCACGACAGCTATTTCCGCGCTCCTGAGGAACAGCTTGACGCCAGGGCCGTGTATCAGTTCACGGTGCCTGTCTTCGGACGCGGCGTGGCCTACGACGTGGCCCCCGAGATCATGGCCGAGCAGTTGGGATTCCTGTTTCCGGCGCTGCGGGATGCCCCGATGCGCCGCTACGCCCGGATCATGTACGAGGAGGCCAGCCGGTTTGCCGACGCGCTCGGAGAGGAAGGAACCATCGACCTGCCGGTCGCAATGAATGAACTCACCGTCAACATCGCCAGCCGATGCCTGCTCGGTCAGGAAATCCGCGATCAGGTGGACTCGGGCTTCGCCGAGGCGTATCACGATCTGCAGGAAGGGATCAACCTGCTCGGATTCTTCCTTCCCCGGCTGCCGATCCCGGCGCATCGAAGGCGCGACCGGGCGCGCCGCAGGATCGCGCAGCTTCTGGTTCGGGTCATGACCGAGCGCCGCCGCACGGGAGCCGCGCCGGAGGATTTCATGCAGGCGCTGATGCAGGCCCGCTACAAGGACGGCCGGGCCCTGAGCGATGAGGAGGTCACGGGAATCCTGCTGACGGTGCTGTTCGCCGGCCAGCACACCAGCGCGGTGCTGGGCAGCTGGATGGGCTTCGAGATGTTCCGCACCCCGGCCTGGGTGGCGCGGATTCGCGAGGAGATGCAGGAGGTTTATGGCGAGAAGGGCGCGATGAACCTTGCGAGCCTGAAGCGGCAGGCGGCGCTGGAATGCACGGTGCGCGAATGCGAGCGGCTGCACCCGCCGCTGATACTGCTTATCCGCAAGGTGCTTCAGCCCTTGCGGTATGCGGGGCACACCGTGCCTGCCGGCACGCTGGCCGTCGTATCTCCAGCGGTCTCGCATCGTTTGCCGCACCTGTTCGCCGAGCCGGAACGCTTCGACCCGCAACGGTTCGCGCCGCCCCGCAGCGAGGACAAGCAGCATCACTACACCCTGATCGGATTCGGCGGGGGCAAGCACCGGTGCATGGGGGAGAAATTCGCCCTGCTGCAGTTGAAGGCGATCTGGACGGTGCTGCTGGACCGCTTCGATTTTGATCCCGCCGCGGAGTTTCCCGCGCCGAATTACCGCAGCTGGGTGACGGGGCCCAGGCCGCCGTGCCGGGTCCGCTACCGCCGCCGCCCGCAAGCGAGCGTGTTCACTTGAACATGGCCGCCTCCCCACGCTACGACATCGTCATCGTTGGCGCCGGGCCAGTAGGCAGCTACTGCGCCCTGCTCCATGCTCGCCAGGGCGCGCGCGTGGCGCTGCTCGAGGCGAACCCCAGGGCTGCCACACGGCTGGCCGGCGACTGGCTGCATCCGCCTGCCGTGCGCATGTTGCGCGCCGCCGGGATACGCCTGGATACATCGCCGCACAGCATCGAGGGTCAGGGCTTCCTGGTGTATCCGGAGGACGGCTCGCAGCCGATCGTGCTTCCGTACCCGAACGGGTCTCGCGGAATGGCGTGCAATCACGAAATCCTCGTGGCGCATCTGCATGAAGCGGTCGGCAAGGAACCGGGCATCGATTTTCTTGTCAACGCGCGGGTAACGGAGGTGGACGATGACGGTATCGTCTTCGTACGCGGCGGTTTCCGCGAACGCCTTGCCGCGGAGCGGGTTGTCGGCGCCGACGGCCGCGCCTCGGTCGTGCGCCGGTCGCTGGATCTGCCGATGCAGCGAAACGCCTGCTCGCGGATGGTGGGGGTGACCCTGGAAGGCGTGAGCGTACAGCCCGGCGGCTACGGACATGTCATCCTGGGCGGGCCCGGTCCGATTCTCGGATATCCGCTGGGACCGCATTGCTTCCGGATCGTTGTCGATGTGCCGCTGGAGCAGTGGATCCCACGCGACAGGATCGGTCTGCTGGCGGAGTCCTACGCCGGTGTCCTTCCGGGGACGCTGAGACGTGCCTATCTCTCGGCGCTCAAGGCGGGAAAATTCCATGCGGCGGCCAATGAGCTCAGGCCGCGCGTCTGCTACGGGACCTCCAGGCGGGTGCTGGTCGGCGACGCGGCCGGCCATTACCATCCGATGACGGCGATGGGCATGACCCTCGGTTTCGGCGACGCAGCCGCACTGGCGGAAGGCCGCGACTTCAGGGATTTTGCCGCCGGGCGCTTGAGGGCGACCCGCGCTCCCGAGATGCTCGCAATGGGGCTTTATGAGGTTTTTGCCGATCATCGCGTCGAGGCCGTGGCGATACGGCGCGCGATCTACCGCAATTGGCGGACACATGCCATCGTCCGCGACCGTACCATGCGATTGCTCGCCTGCGAGGACACCTCGATCATCCGCCTCGGGCTCGCATTGCTCGCGACCGTGATACGGGCGGTTGCCGGGGCGGTCCCGTTGTCCCTCCAACCGCTTGCCTGGCGGCGGGCCCGCGACATCGTCTATCCGCTCGCGACTCGTCTCGGCTGGCTATTGCTGGGTATCGGCAAGTTGCACAAGGCAAAGAGCGACAGCGGCCGACAGGATGGCCAGCTTCGCAAGAAGCTGTCGCGGGCGTTTCTGATTTCCATGCCGTCAGGGGATGGGGGCACCCGCACCGCGCCTGCGGGCGATTCCGCCCCGCCCGATGCGGAGCCCGCACTGGACAGGGCCGCCGCGCGCCTGCTGGCTCTTCAGGGTGGGGACGGCGCCTGGGAAGGCGAGATGGTCTGGTGCCCCATGCTCACCGCGCAATACGTGTTGCTGCAGCACATTCTGGGCCAACCGATAAGCGCCGGCCGGCGACGGCGGATTCTGCGCTCCTTCGGAAGCACCCGGCTGGCGGGCGGCACGTGGGGTTTGCATGAACACTCGCAGCCCCATCTGTTCGTTACCACGCTGGTCTATGTCGCGTCGAGACTGATCGGTGTGGAGCGAAACGATCCGCTCATCAAGCCCGCACGGCGCTTCCTTGAGGCAGAAGACGTACTCGCGATACCGAGCTGGGGCAAATTCTGGCTGGCGCTGCTCAATCTGTATGACTGGCGCGGCGTGAACGCCATCCTCCCGGAACTGTGGATGCTGCCGCGCGGGCTGCCCTTGCATCCTTCGAACTGGTACTGCCACACGCGGCTCATCTACATGGCGATGGCGTCCATCTACCCCCAGCGGTTCCAGGCGCCGGTCACGCCCCTGATCGAGTCCTTGCGCGAGGAGCTTTTCGGGGAACCGTTTGCCCGCGTCAATTTCTCCTCGGGCCGCATGCGCCTGCGCGATGCCGACCTTTTCGCCCGGCCGGGCTTGTGGCTGCGCGCCGGATACGCGCTGGCGCGCCTGTTTGAACGCGTTCACAGCAAACGCGTCCGGGCCCGCTGCCTGGGCGCGTTGATCCGGCAGATCCAATGGGAGCTGCAGACCACCAGCCATACGAGCATCTCGCCGGTCAGCGGGTTCCTGAACATCCTGGCCTTGTGGTTGCACGATCCGGACGACGCCGACCTTCGTGGCGCTCTCGCCAGTCTTGATGGCTGGTTCTGGGAAGACGAGGAGCTGGGCGCGCGGGTCACAGGAGCGAGAAGCAGCACCTGGGACACCGCCTTTTCGGTGCAGGCGCTGGCGGCCGTTCCCGCGTCCGATGCGATTCGAAACGCCCTGCGCAATGGCGCCGATTTCCTGCGCCGGCAGCAGATCCGTTCCAGCTTCGAGGGATTTCGCGAGGCTTACCGCGCCGACCCGAAGGGGGGCTGGTGTTTTCCCGGCGGCTGGCACGGCTGGCCCGTGAGCGACTGCACCGCCGAAGCCGTGCTGGCAATTCTCGCCGCCGGAGGCGAGGTCGCCGACGAGGCGGCGCTGGGCGAGGCGGTCGGGTTCATGTTGCGCAGCCAGAACCGCGATGGCGGGTTCGGCAGCTATGAGGCCCGGCGCTCCAGGATCGGTCTTGAGCGGTTGAACCCCGCCGAGATGTTCGGCGAATCGATGACCGAGAACCTCCTACGTCGAGTGCACCGCGTCCTGCCTTGAGGCGCTGGCCGCTTGCAGGCGCCGGACCCCGCAAGTCCTGGGCCCGGCGGGAGCACGCGCCATCGCCAGGGGGGGAGACTGGCTGCGAAAGACGCAGGGGCGCGACGGCTCCTGGCGCGGTGTTTGGGGGGTTCAGTTCATTTACGGGACCTTCTTCGGCATCAGGGGACTGCTTGCCGCCGGGGCGAGACCGGGAGATCCGGCGCTGCGCCTGGCCTGTCGCTGGCTGCTGGACCGCCAGCGCGAGGACGGAGGATGGGGCGAGCACCACAGCGGTTGCCTGACGGGCCGTTACGTTGCGCATGAGGAAAGTCAGGTCATCCAGACCGCCTGGGCGCTGCTCGCGCTGCTGGAGGCGGCGGATCCCAACTGGACGGCGATTGTGCGTGGCGCACGATTCCTTTTCGACGCCCAGGATGCGGACGGCGGCTGGCCGAAACAGGACATGGCCGGCGTCTTCTTCCGCACGGCGCTCCTGGACTACGTTCTGTACCGGCAGTATTTCCCGCTATGGGCGCTAGGCCTCTACGAGCAACGCCGCCGGGCTCGCCTCGAACTGACTGACGCCTCGAGGCGGAAAGCGTCGGACCCGGTTCCGATCAAGCAGCAGGCCGCGTAGCTTCAGTCTCCCGAACGCAGAGGTTTGCGGGCCAGGAAAAAGAACATCGGCGTGAAGATGCCGCTCAGGCCGCCTTCAACAAGCGTGTCCGCGCCCCAGTTCAGGAACGAGCTGACCTCACGAGCGCCTTGCGGAGCGAGACGGAAGCTCTCGCCAATCCGCAAGGTCAGATTGGTGAGGGCGCGGCCCAACGGTGTTCGCGGGATGCTCGCAAGGCTGAAGTCCCGGCCCTGCAAGGGCCGGTACCAGGGCGTTTCCGGATCGGATTCGGGCGCAAGGTCCCGGGCTTCGAGCAGCTCGAACCCGGCCGCGCGCAGAGCATTGCAGACTTCCGCCGTGCTGGCGATGTCAGGGAGTCCCGACCCGGTCATGATCCCTTGCTTGACCTGCATGTGTTGCGCGCTCGAAGGATCGAAAACGTCGGTGAGACACCACTCGTAGCAAGCGAAACCGGCTCCGGGACGCAGGACCCGGAGAATCTCGCTGTACGCGGCGGTCTTGTCCGGAGCGTGGGGCATCGCTTCGATGCTGATGGCGCCATCGAATCGGTCGCCGTCCTCCGGAATCTGCATGTAGTCGCCTTTGGTGAAACGGCACAGTGTCTCGACATCCCGGGTATGCACTTTCGCGCGCTCGATCTGGTAGGCGTTGTTGTTGATACCGACAAAACTGGCGCCGCAATAGCGGGCCAGATTGCCCATGGGGCCGCCCACGCCGCAACCGGCGTCGAGAATCTGCATTCCCGGTTTGAGTGAGAGCTTGTCGGCCAGGAAACGCTGGTGCCGGAGCTGCGACGCCTTGAAGCTCTCACCCTGCCGCCGGGGAGCGAAGTGGAAGCTCTTGCCCCAACCCCACTCGTAGAAATCGGTCGCGAGGTCGTAGTAATTGTTGACGAGCTGCCGATACTCTTCCTTCTTGTGTTCAACGCCGGCAGCGTGGAGACCAGTGTAGTCATCGACCACCGACTTCACTTGGTCCTGCGTCAGATTCCCAAGGGAACGGGATCGTTTGGCCGGTCCAGCGTTCACCCCCGCACCTCCGCATGTGTCGACCACAGACCGGTCGGATTGTATCCCGTCTCCGTCCACAGAATCCCTGTGGACCCATGCGCCATGCGCCGTTACGTGAATCGGATCAACGCACGCGTCGCAATGCCGTCTGCGAGAAATCGCTGGCGCCCAGATCGGCGCCAAATTCATAATCGGTCCAGCTCAAAACCGTGCTCTTGCCGGTCAGATGGTTTTCCATCGTCATTTCCCCGGCCCGCCAGTACCGGTCCAGGTATTGCCGGTACCCCTTAAAGGTCAGGGTTTTCAAATGCGAATCCTTGCGGTCGTAGTAGTGCACCATCCAGGTGCGCAAGTGGTGCCTGTCCTGCCATACGATCTGCCGGCTGTAACTGGATTTCTTGTCCACCGGCACCTGTTCGTTGACCGTGCAGATCAGCTCACCGCAGGGCTCGTCACGCAGATACCGGTAGGTGTATTTCTCCACCTCCGGGTTGCTCATGTCCTCGTAGGAAAACTCGCTGCCCATGAATGAACCGGTGCGGGTCGAGGAGCTGATTCGCTTGACCCGCTTCAGGGCCGGCAGGTACAGCCATTGATCGTCCTGGGCCGTGAGATGGCCGTGTGTAAGAAGAGCGGTGCCCTGAACGTCGCGCGGCTGGTCGAATACGAACAGGCTCCTGTCGCCGTCGCCCTCGACTTCGAGGACCTTGAAGCGCATTTGTCGCCTGCTTTCCTGCCCCTGCCGGTTGCGCAGGACCATTGTCATACCGGCTGTCAGATTGCCGAAGCCATCGTTGCGGGCGTTCGCCTCACGAGCAATCGCCAGTCCGGTTTCCTCCGGCGAGGACTCCTGCGTCAGGGCAGGAGAAGCAACCATGCCGGCAAGCGCCGGGAAGAGCACGAAAAGGGCGGTTGCCCGCACCGTAAAACAACGGCAGCACCTGTCTGTCATAGTTTTCTCCGGTCAAAAGCCATCAGCAGCGGCGGCAGAAGCAGAAAATCGGCGAGAAACGCGAACATGATGGTCATGGCCACCAGGATTCCCAGCGCCCAGCTCACCTCGAATCCCGAAGCCGCGAACACCAGGAACCCGGCCGACAATACCGCAGTCGTCGTCCACAGAGCCTTGCCCACGGTGCTGAAGGCGTAGCGAACGGCATCGGCGGCGGAACCTCCCTCGCGGCGACTCTTCAGATACTTGGTCAGAAAGTGAATCGTGTCATCCACGATAATGCCGAAGGCCACCACGGTGACCACCGATGCCGCGATCCCCACCCTGCCGAACAGATACCCCCAAAGGCCGAAACTCATCCCGGCGGGAATGAAGTTGGGGATCAGGCTGAGGATACCGAAGCGCAGGCTCTTGAAGACCACCACCAGCACAAGGGAAATCAGCGCCATGGCGATTAGCGTGCCGCGGAGCATTGACTTGATGTTCCGCTCGGTAATGTGGGAAACGATCACGGCCAAGCCCGTCGCTTCCGTACTCAGTGCCGACGCGTTGTCTTGCAGCCAGTCGCGCGCGCGCCGGGCAAGCTGCTGCTGTTCCTTGCTGGTGATGTTGCGCATTACCACGGACATTCGCGTGGATGACTTGCCGATGTCGATGCGATCGTTCAGGTCTACTCCGAACGGCAGGGAGAGTTCATACAGCAGCAGGTACTGGGTGGCCAGCGCCTGCTCCTCCGGCAATCGGTAGTAGGCTGGATCATCCTCGTGCATGTTCTTGTTCAGGCGCTTCATGGTGTCGGAGAAGACCCGCACGTACGTCACTTCCGGCTGGCTTCGGAACCATTCGGCGAAAGCGTCGATCTGCCGGAGGTAATCGGGATCGGTAATTCCGCCCTCACTGCCGGAATTCAGTGAGTACTCCTGCGACTCAAGCCCGGTGAGGTTCTCGATGATGTAGTCCGAATGGCGCCGGAATTCGTAGCGCTCGCCAAAATAGTTGGGCAGGTTGTCGTTGAGCTCTATGCGGGATATGCCCAGCAGCAGGAATACCGCCGGAATGACGGTCAGCCATAACAGGGGCTTGCGGCGCGCCACCACGAACTCGCCGAAGCGATTGAAGAATGTCACTTCGTCCGGGGCCGCAAGCTTAACGCGCAGGGGCAGGATGGCCAGAAGGGACGGCAGCAACGACATCGAATACACGAAGGTGCACGCGACGCCGAAAGCGACGTAATTGCCCAGGGTGTGAAACGGGGGCGAGTCCGACGCGTTGAGGCTCAGGAACCCGATCACCGTGGTAAGCGAAGCCAGAAAGACCGGGAAGGCGTTGACGCGCAGCGATTCGGCGATCGCCTCCATCTTGTCCAGGCCCCGGCGCATGGCCGTCAGCGTCATGGTGGAAATATGCACCGATTGGGCGACCGTTATGGCCATTACGATGATCGGCACACCCGCGTTTACGGGGCTGAACACCGTATGGTTCCATCCGGCAAGGCCCATTGCCGTACCGACCGAAAACAGAATCATCACGACCATGCTCAGGGCGCCGGTGATCGAACGCAGGATCAGGAAGGCCACCGCTACGATCAGCAAGAAAACGATCGGAGTCAGTTTCTCCAGGTCATCCTGGGTGGCCTGCGCAAAGGCGCGCTGCATCACGATATCGCCGGTCATGTAGAAGTCGATTTCGGGGTGCCCGGCGCGCGCCTCGGTCAGCATTCCGTCCAGGTACTCATTGAGTTCCACTACCGCCGCGTCATGGGTCTCCTTCGGCGGAATGAAATTGATCGCCAGGCCGGCCACCCTGCCGTCATCGGCGAGCATGCGCCCGACCAGTTCGATGGCGTTGCCGGCGATTTCCTCGACTCGCCTGAGATCGGCGTCGCTCAGGGAAGCGGTGTCCTCCACCAGCGGGCCGACGATGAGGTCATCCCCCAGTGCCTCACTGTGGGTGTAGTTGGTGAGTGAATCGACGCGGCTTGAGTAGGGCGCCTGCCAGGCCTGTTCGGTCAGCTCCTCAATGGCGCCCAGCGTTTCGCGGGTGAATACGGTGCCCTGTTTGGGCGCAACGGCGATGAGCGCGGTGTTCGATGCCGTATAGGTGTTCTCGAGGGCGTCGTATGCGGCGAGCTCGGGATTGTCCTCGCCGAACAGAATGCGATGATCGTTGGAAACGGTGATGAATCGTCCGCCGGCCGCCATGACCAGCATCACGAGCGTGGCGCCCGCCACGACCAGCCACCGGTAGCGCAGGAGGCCGGCTATGTATCGGTCCAGGAGTGCCGGATTCATCGCGCCTGCCCGGAGTTGCCCCGGAGAACCGCGGATTCACAAGCTGGGTTCAGGGTCCAGGGCATGGTATCCCAATGGTCTTGCCGCGAAGTGTGGCACTGATCCTGCATCGCGTAACTCATCCCCCTTTATCGTACCGCGAAACGTCCTGCAGCTGAAGAAAATCCGCCCGATGGGCTGACCTGGCGCCATTGAGCATTCGTACAACGATTTGTTTCATGCGGAAGAAACAGAGCGTACCCAATCGGCTTCCCGGTCACTGCGAAGGCATCATAGGTTCAGTTCCGCCAGCTTCGCAACCGCCAGCTCGTGAATGATGCGGTCATGTGCGTCCCCGACCGGCAGTTCGACGGCCCGCTGAAGCAAACTGCGGGCTTGTTCGCGATGCTCGCGCTCGCCCAGCAGCAACAGGCCCAGCGCATATTCCGCGTGAACGATTTTTGCATGAGGCGCCAATTCAAGAGCGGCCTCGTAGTGCCTGATGGCATCCTTGCCGCTGGCCCCGAATAGCAGCCTGGCCATGAAGCCGCCGCCCGTGATTGCTTCCGCGTGCCAGGTCGCCAGGCTCAAATGGGCCTCCGCCAGTTTCGGATTCAGCCAAAGCGCTTGTTCGATCGCCGCGCGCACCTGGCGGGCATAGTCACGCTTGACCTTGAGGGTCCCGATCGCCTGCGTGTAGCGCCCCATGGCATGCGCGGATTGCAGGTGCGCCTGGGGATTCCCGGTGTCGCTTCGAATCGCCTCCTGAGCCAGGCGCATGGCCCGGTCAAGCAGGTGAGCCTTTTGCTCGCGCGGCGCCAGGTAATGACCGTAGATCGCCAGCGATTCCGCGGCAAGCGCGTAGCCCCCGGAGGTCCCCAGAGCCTCCCCGGCATTGGCGGCTTCGACAAATCTCCCTTCGCGAAATGCGTCGCGGGCAGGGCCGAGCGGCTCCTCATCGCCCATCGCCGCGCCCTGCGCAAGCGCCAGAGCGCCCGACAAGGCAACTCCGGCAAGGCGGTTTCCCACGTTGGCTATTCCCTCGGCTGCTTACTCAATTGGCGACGGACCGGGCAAGATTCTCACAATATGTTCGTTTTCCGGAGGCGCCCTTGCTCGCGCTAGCGCACATCGGCGCCGCCGTTGCGGCGCGGGTCGCTGGCGGCGGTCAGCGTGTTGTCGGCGTAGTCGAGGGTGATGGCCTGCATGTTGCCCCATGGGCGGGACGACTCGCGCAATTCGTGACCCAGCGCGGCGAGCGCGTCCTGTAGTTCGGGATCCACGGCGCCCGCTTCGAACGACAGCGAGTCCGGGATGTACTGGTGGTGAATGCGCGGCAGGCCCACGATGCCTTCCGCGTCGGCGCCTTCCATCCAGGCGAGCGTCCCCAGCAGCACCATCGTTACGATACGGCTGCCGCCGGGCGTGCCGAGAATCGCCAGGCCGCGCTCGGACTGCAGGAAGGTGGGCGTCATGCTCGACAGCATGCGCTTGCCCGGTTCGATTCCGTTGGCATGCGAGTGCACCAGGCCGAATGCGTTGGGTGTTCCCCGCTTCACCGAGAAGTCGTCCATCTCGTTATTCAGGATCACTCCGGTGCCGGGCGGGACGAAACCGGAACCGAAAAGCGTGTTGATCGTCTGCGTCACCGCGGCACGGTTGCCGTCCTTGTCCAGCACCGAAAAATGGCTGGTGTCGGTCCCCAGGGGCCGCTGGCTGACGGGGCCCGGCAGCGTGTCGCTGGGGGTGGCGCGGTCCATGCGCACGCTGGCCAGCAACCCGTCCGCGTACCAGGGATGGGTCAGTCGCTCGACCGGAACCGGGACGAAGTCCGGATCGCCCAGATGCTCGGCACGGTCGCGATAAGCGCGCCGGATCGCCTCAACAAGCAGGTGCGTGCGGGCCGTGTCCTCAAGTTCCGCGTAACCGCGGTGGCCGAGCATGTTGAACACCTGCGCCAGCGCCACGCCGCCGGCTGACGGCGGCGGCGCAGTGGTGACCTCGACCTCCCCGTAGCGGAAGCGGATCGGTTGCCGCTCGACTATCCGGTAAGCCGCCAGGTCCTCCATGGTCCAGATGCCGCCTGCCTCGCGCACGCCCTTGACCAGCAATTCGGCACGGGGCCCGGTGTAAAAGCCCGCGGCGCCTTGAGCGCTCAGGATTTCAAGAGTGTCGGCGAGGTCCGTGCGCCGAATCAGCGCACCGATGGCCGGGGCTTCGCCGTCCGGCAGGAATATTTCGAGAAATGCAGGCGAGGGAGAGCCCATGCGGGGAACGGCCCGCAGCAGCCTCTGGGTTGCCTCGGTTACCGGCAGGCCTTCCCGCGCCAGACGGATGGCCGGCGCCAGGGTCTGCGCCAGCGGCAGACGGCCATATTTCTCCGCGATGTGCTCAAGGGCGGCCGGCAGCCCCGGGATGCCGGCCGCCAGCGGACCCGATAGCGAAGCGCGCCGGATCGGCTCTCCGTTGTCGTCAAGGTACATGTCGCGAGTCGCCGCGCCAGGGGCGGTTTCCCTCGCGTCCACAAACACGTTGGATTGATCGGCTGCCTGGTGGAGAAGGAAAAAACCGCCGCCTCCAATGCCGGAACTGTGGGGCTCGACTACCGAAAGCGCGGCGCTGACCGCAACAGCCGCGTCGAAGGCGTTGCCGCCCTGGGAAAGGACTTCAAAGCCCGCCGCGGTGGCGGCGGGGTGGGCGCTGGCTATGGCCGCGTGTCCGGGTCCGTTCGCCTTGGCAACCTTGCCGATCCGTTCCTCGGCATGAACGGCGCATGCGCCGGCGATCCATAGCAGAAGGGCCGGCAGCAGAACGTGGCCGGCCCGCAACAAGACAGACTTCATTACCGAGACTCCTTAAGCGCAGTCACTACAGATGGATGAACAAAATTCGATACGTCGCCGCCCATGCCCGCGATTTCCCGGACCAGCGTTGAAGAGACATGGGCGAAACTCTCGGAGGGTGTCAGGTAAACCGTTTCAATCGAGGGGTCCAGGCGCCGGTTCATGCTGGCGAGTTGAAATTCGTGCTCGAAGTCGCTGACCGCGCGCAAACCGCGAAGGATTGCATGAAGCCCGTTGGCGCGCGCATATTCCACCGTCAGACCCTCGTATCCGTCAATGCGCGCCCCGGGCACGTCGGCCAGCGCTTCGGTGGCCAGACGGATTCGGGTTTCAAGGTCGAACATCGGCGATTTCGCGGGACTCGCGGCCACGGCCACGACGACCTCGTCGAACAACCTGGCGGCGCGGCTTACCAGGTCGCAATGGCCGTTGGTGATGGGGTCAAAGGTGCCGGGATACATGATTCCCCGCCGCGTGCCCGCGTTGCTCCGCCTGACGTTCATGTTCCTTTCCGGCCGGCCAGCATCATGCGTACGTCTCCAACAACTTTCTCGCGCAGGATTCCCAGTTCCAGGGGTAGTTCAGTCAACGGGTCGCGCTTGCCGGCTTCGAGGTACAAGCGGCAATTGTCCGCAAGCCACCCGTTACGGGAAAGCAGTTTACAGCAGCGGGCCGCAAGCCCGCTTCCGAACGGGGGATCCATGAACACGATGTCCATACGCCTTCGCCCGTCCGGTTTGTCAAGCCAGCGGACGGCATCGGCCAGTTCGACCTGGCCGGCCACCTGCCATTCGTCCACGACCCGGCGCAGCATCCCGGCGACGGTGGGCTGCGACTCCACGAACACGCAATGAGCCGCGCCGCGCGACAGTGCTTCCAGACCCAGCGCGCCGGCGCCGGCGAACAGGTCCAGGCAATGCGCCCCGCGAACCTCCGGCGCGAGCCAATCGAACAGGGTCTCGCGCGCGCGCACGGGCGTGGGCCGCGCGTCCGGCGGGACTTCGAGCAGCCGACCGCGAAGACTTCCGCCCGCGATTCGAACGCGGCCCCGGCGCCTTGCCGCTCTGCGATACCCCTCTGCCGGCATGGCGCGAGAGTATCATTTCGCGCGCCGGCCCGCTGATGAAGCAAAGGCACCGGCGGGGCAGACAGCAGGTCCATGATTCGCCTTCAGGAAGTAACCATGCGCTACGGTGGCGGCGCGGAAGCGTTGTCGGAGGTCAGCCTTTCCGTCGAGTCGGGCGAATTCACCTACCTGACCGGGCCGTCGGGCGCGGGAAAGACCACCCTGATCAAGCTGCTGGCGGCCATCGAGCGGCCCACCAGGGGCCAGGTGTTCGTTCTGGGCCGCAACGTGGGACGGCTGAGGCGGCGCGCCGTTTGCAATCACCGGCGCAGCATCGGCATCGTTTACCAGAACAACCTCCTGCTGGAGGATCGCAGCGCGTACGACAACGTCGCCCTGCCGCTGCATATTTCCGGCCTGGGTCCCCGCGAGGTGCGCCGCAGGACCGAGGCGGCGCTCGATTCCGTGGGACTGCTGAGAAGCGCCCGCAAGTTTCCCAGGCTGCTGTCACAGGGAGAACAGCAACGTCTCGGCATTGCCCGGGCGGTGGTGAACCGGCCGGAACTGCTGGTTGCCGACGAGCCGACAGGCAACCTGGACCCCGAATTGTCGCGCGAGGTGATGAAGCTGTTTCGGCGTCTGGTGGGCTACGGCGTGACTGCGCTGGTCGCCACCCACGATATCGGACTGATCGAATCGCTGCCCGCCCGTCGAATCAGCCTGCTGAAGGGCCGCGTGGACTCCGACACGTTGCAGTCATGAATCCCCTGCGCTACCTCGGCCGGCACCTCACATGCTGCTGCTCGGAAGCCGCCCGGCTGGCCCGCCAGCCTTTGGGCAGCCTGATGACGGTGGCCGCGATCGGCCTGGCGCTGGCCTTGCCCGCGGGCCTGAGCGCAGTGTTGCAGAACATGGAAGGCCTGGCGGCGGCCTGGGGCGAGGCGCGCTCGTTCTCGATCTACCTCAAGCCGAACGTAAGCGTTGCGGTAGCCGAGCAACTGGCCGGTGACCTTGAGCGCAATCCCGCCGTCGGAGCGGTACGTCGAATCAGCCCCAAGGAAGCCCTTGCGATCATGGAAGGCCGCGGCGAGTTTGCCCCGGCGATCGCGACCCTGGAGGATAACCCCCTGCCCTGGACACTGGTCGTTTCGCCGGCGCCGGGTTCCGCGGAAGGCGAATTCCTCGCGCTACAGGACACCGCGGCGACGCTTGAGGAAGTGGAACAGGTGCGGGCCGACACGCAATGGCTGCAAAGGATGAGCGGCATACTCGCATTGGCCGGCCAGGCAATGCTGCTGATCCTGGTCATGGTTCTGGTGGCGCTTGTGGTAATCATCGGCAACACGGTCAGGCTTGAAGTACAGCGGCAGCGCGACGCCGTCGAGGTGATGTCGCTGCTGGGCGCCAGCCGCGGCTATCTGCGCCGGCCGTTCCTCTACCAGGGGTTCTGGTACGGTCTGGGCGGGGGCCTGGTGGCGATCCTGCTGGTGCGGCTGGGCCTGTGGACCCTGGGCGGTCCCTTCGCCGACCTGATGACTCTTTACGAGAGCGATCGAGTCCTGAGCGGAGCGTCCTGGCGGCAGGAACTGCTGATCCTGGGGGTAGGCGCGCTTACCGGTTGGCTGGGCGCATGGCGGGCGGTGGCGGGACAGCTGCGCACCATCGAATAACTAGGCCTTCGCCGCGTCCGTCTGCTCAAGGGCGTCCCCGGGCTCGCGGTCGGGCAGCTTGGGGAGGTCGGGCATGGTCAGGCGGACGAACAGTTCTTCCAGCCGATTGGTCTTGTGACGAATGCTCAGCACCTGCACGCTCGCGGCATTCAGCAACTCGAAGAACTCGTTGAGACTGCGCGCCGCCGGAACTTCAACCTCCAGTTCATAACGGCTGCGCCAGTGAACCTGGAAGCCGGCGAACTTCTGACCGGGGCTGGCCGGCTGCTGCAATGAAATCACGAAGTGCTGTTCCGGCAACTGCCTCAACACGCGCTCCATGCGGTCCTCGACCACGATTTCTCCCCGGTCGAGGATCGCGATGCGGCGGCACAGGTGTTCGGCCTCCTCAAGGTAATGGGTGGTCAGGATGATGGTGACTCCCCGTTCGTTGATTTCCCGCAGCAGGTCCCACATGGAGCGGCGAATCTCGATGTCCACGCCTGCCGTGGGTTCATCCAGGATCAGCAGTTTCGGATCGTGCACCATCGCCCGGGCGATCATCAGGCGCCGCTTCATGCCGCCGGAAAGGGTCCGCGCCAGCATGTTGCGCTCATCCCAGAGGCGCACCGCCTTGAGACATTTCTCCGCGTTGCGCCGGGCCTGTCGCGGGGCCAGGCCGAAATAGCCGGCCTGGTGCATCATCGTGGGCATCAGCTTTTCAAACATGTTGAGGTTCGCTTCCTGCGGCGTCACGCCTATGCATTTCTTTACCGCAGCAGGGGCCGTATCGAGATCGTGGCCAAACACGTGGACCTTGCCGGCGGTCTTGTTGACCAGCGTGGTGATGATGCCGATGGCCGTGGTCTTGCCCGCGCCGTTGGGCCCCAACAGCGCATAGAATTCGCCCTCGCGCACGGTGAGATCGATGCCCTTGAGCGCCTCCACGCCGGTGGGGTAGACCTTGGCGAGTCCTTTGAGCGAGAGTGCGTCCACGGCCGCCCATTGTGCAGCGCGCGCCCAACAAAGGAAAGTGGGGAGCGCCGCCCTCGCAGGGTTGCGCGCTGCTGGATCGTGTGCATAATATGCGCCTTCATTCTTATTTATGAGCATGTTATGCCTACTGGCACGAACAGTATGGCCCGCCGCCACGAGGTCATTGCGGACATCATCCAGGGTCAGACCGTGGCCAGCCAGGCGCAGCTGGGCCGGTTGCTGGCGGAGCGCGGAATACGCGTTACGCAATCCTGCATAAGCCGCGACCTGTCGGTAATCGGCGCGATGAAGCGGGGGCGCGCGTACTCCGTTGCCTTCTCGGACATTTCCGAAGGGGACCGGCAAATGCTGGCCAGCTATGTACGCGGCCTGGCCAAGGCCGGGCCCCACCTCGCGATCGTGCGCACCGCAACCGGCGCGGCCCAGCGGATAGCGCTTTTTCTCGATCGCTGCGGCTGGCCCGAGATCGTGGCGACGGTGGCCGGGGACGACACGATCTTCGCCGCCACCCGCAATCGCGACGAACAGCGGCTCTTGCTGGCGCGCCTGCGCCGCGAAATGGCCGCGGCTTCTTCCTGAACCCAAGGCAACCAGGCAACCACCCATGAGCGCTTCTCCTATCGTGCTGGCTTATTCCGGCGGACTGGATACCTCGTTTTGCGTGCCCTGGCTGAGCGAGAAGTATCGGCGCCCGGTGGTGACGCTGACGGTCAATACCGGCGGCATCGATTCCGGGCAGGCCGACTCGCTGGAGCGCCGGGCCATGACGCTGGGCGCCGAACGGCATCTGCTGGTCGAAGCGCGCCCGCAATTCTTCGACGAAGTGATACGCCATCTCATTGCCGGCAACGTGCGGCGCGGGCATACCTATCCGCTGTGCGTGGGCGCCGAGCGGGGAGTGCAGGCGACGTTCCTGGCCCGCACCGCGCGGGAGCTGGGCAGCGATACCGTGGCGCATGGCTGCACCGCGGCAGGCAACGATCAGTTCCGTTTCGAAATGGCCATGCGCGCGCTGGCTCCCGAAATTACCGTGCTGGCCCCGGTACGCGATGAGTCCTTGCAGCGCAGCGAGCAGGTCGCCTACCTCGCCGACCACGGCGCACCTCCGCTTCCCGCCGCCGGCGATTACTCGATAAACCGGGGACTTTGGGGCGTGACCATCGGTGGCCGCGAGACCCTGACTTCCGGCGACTCCATTCCGGAATCGGCCTGGGTGCTGTCGGCGGGGGCGCTGGAGAATCCGCCTCCGGAAGAGACGCATGAATTGAAGTTCGAAGCGGGCCTGCCGGTTGCCTGGGACGGCGAAGCCATGCGGCCCGTGGAACTGATCGAGACGCTCGAAGCCGCGGGAGGGCGTTTCGGGATAGGACGGGGCATTCATCTGGGCGACACCGTTCTCGGCTCCAAGGGCCGGGTGGCCTACGAAGCGCCGGCCGCGGAAATTCTCCTGTGCGCGCATCGCGAACTGGAAAAACTCACGCTGGGCGCGGGGCAGATGCGGGTCAAGGACACGCTGGCGGCCGTCTACGGCGACCTGGTTCACGAGGGCAAACATCTCGACCCGCTCTGCCGGGACATCGAGGCCTTTTTCGACAGTTCCCAGGAGCGGGTTTCAGGCCTCGTGCGCCTGCAGCTGCGGCCGGGAGCGGTCTGGGTTCGCGGCGTCGAATCGCCCCATTCGCTTCTGGCCGCCAGCCGGGGCGTGTACGGGGAAACGGCAGGGGAATGGTCGCCGCGCGACGCGCTGGGAGCAGCCCGGGTCATGGCGCTGCCCGGTATGCTGCACAGCCGCGTGGCGGCCTCGGCCGAAAGCGGTGACCGCGATGCGTAGCGTAGTGGTCGACAAGGTTGCCTCAGTCGCCACTGGCCTGGACCTGGGACGCGAATTGCGCGTGGGCCAGAGCATTCCCAGCGAGGAAGGCGTGATCGTGGCCGTGGAAGTCCTGAACGAAAAGTCTTCGTATAACCGGCTGGAACTTGCCAGCGGCCGCATGGCGCGCGTGCGCAGCGGCGATATCGTGGTGGGCGCACTGGGCCACCGCAAGGCCCTGTTCGGATATTCCGGTCATCTGCCCAAGGCCGTAGAGCGCGGCGATGTCCTGCAGCTGCTCAACATAGGCGGCGTGATAGGCGCGTGCGATTCCGTCAACGCCACCATGGGTTCGCCTTTCGACGTGCGCGTTCTGGGAGTTGTTCTGGAGTTCCCGTACCTGGGTGAACGGGTAGGGGTGCCGGCGCGGGTAGGCGGGCAGCCGGTGGATGGCGAACGCCCCGGCCAGCTGAACCTGGGGGGCGTTCCGGTTGTGGCCCTCGCGGGCACCTGCATGAATTCCGGAAAGACCGCGGCGGCCTGCGCGATTATCGGCAAGCTGCGGCACGAGGGTTACGTGGTCGACGCCTTCAAGGCCACCGGGGTATCGCTGCGCCGCGACATACTGGCCATGGAGGATGCCGGCGCGCGCAATACCGCGATCTTCACGGATTTCGGGGTCGTGAGCACCTCACCGGAGAACGCGCCGTCGCTTGTGCGTTCCATGCTCCGGCAGATGGCCGCCGCTGCGCCCGACGTGATCCTGTTCGAGTTGGGCGACGGCATACTCGGGGCTTACGGCGTGGAGGCCATCCTCGCCGACGAGGGGATACGCTCCTCCATTAGCTGTCTGCTGCTTTGCGCCAGCGATCCGGTCGCCGCCTGGGGCGGAGCGCGGCTGCTGAAGGACCTGTACGGGATTGACGTAGCCGCCGTTACCGGTCCGGCAACGGACAACCAGGTGGGACTGGACATCCTGGGGCAGCGGGTCGGCGTGCCCGGCTACAACGCGATTACGCAAGGCGCGGAGCTCGGCGAGTTCGTGGCCCGCAACGTCTCGCTGGGGCGGCTGTGACCATTCCGGCCGTAATCCTGGGCGCATCCGGTTACGTGGCGGGCGAACTGCTGCGCATACTTGCCGGTCACCCGCACTTCCGCATCGCCGCGGCGATTTCGGAAAGCAACGCGGGCAAGGCGGTGGAATCGGTGTTTCCCAACCTGACGGGCATCTGGCCGGATTTTCGCTTTCGGCCCTTCTCCGGACTGGGCGAGGTGCTTGACGAGCGCTGCGCGGTTTTTTCCTGCGCTCCGCATGGCGCCAGCGCCGGGCTTATCGCGACGGCGCTGAAAGTGGCCGACAACCAGGGCGCCCGGGTTCGCATCGTGGATGCCTCGGCGGACTTTCGCTTCGCCGACGCGGATGCGTACGAGCAGGTTTACGGTGCGGCGCACGGCGCACCGGAATTGCTCCCGTCATTCTCCTGCGCCCTACCCGAACATCGCGCGGAGGCCGCCACCGCGCATGTCGGCCATCCCGGCTGTTTCGCCAGCGCATTGCTGCTGGCGTCGGTACCCCTGATGCGCCACGGGCTGACCGACACGCCGCTGTTCGCCAGTGGCGTTACCGGCAGCACGGGCGCCGGCAAGACACCCCTCAAGACCACTCATCACCCGGTCCGGCATTCCAACATGTTTGCCTATCGGCCCCTTAAGCACCGGCACGCCCCTGAAGTTGAAGCCGTTTGCGAGGCGGTGAGCGGCGCGCGGCCGGACCTGCGTTTCGTGCCGCACTCGGGGCCTTTTGCCCGCGGTATCTACATGACGATGCAGGCCGGGCTAAGGCAAGCCATCAGCGCGACGCAGCTTGTGGAAGCTTTTTCGGACACGTATGCGGATGCGCCGTTTGTGCATGTGATGGACGGCCCGCCGAAACTCAAGGACGTCGTGGGCGGGAACCATGCCCACCTTGGCGTCACGGTAAGCAGGGGTTCAGCGGCTGTGTTCGTGGTACTGGACAATCTCGTCAAGGGTGCGGCCGGCGGCGCCGTGCAATGGATGAATCGCCTGTACGGGCTTGAGGAGACCGCCGGCCTTAGGGCCGCGGGCCCGGCGTGGACGTGAGCGTCCGCCCGCCGGCGTCCGGCGACGTGCGTAGCGCCGAGGCTGCGCACCTGGCTCAGGTGTACGCCCAGTTTCCCTTTGAGGTGGTATCGGGCGAAGGCGCCTACCTCACCCTGGCTGACGGCCGCCGCTTGCTGGACCTGTACGGAGGACACGCGGTGTGCGCCCTCGGCTACGGGCATCCGCGCCTTACGCAAGCCATCCGGCGGCAGGCGGGCGAACTGCTGTTCGCCAGCAACGCGGTGGCGCTGCGCGTCAGGGCTCGCGCCGCCGACAAGCTGGCCCAGTTCGCACCGCCGGGGCTTGATCGGGTGTTCTTCGTCAATTCGGGCGCCGAGGCCAACGAGAACGCGCTGCGCCTGGCCTGCAAGCTTGCGGGGCGGTCGCGCGTCGTTGCGCTGGAGCATGGCTTTCACGGCCGCACCGCGGCCGCCGGCGCGGTGACCTGGGGTGCGCGCGAGCGTTGGTACGGGTTTCCGAACACGCCTTTCGACGTGGCCTTTGCGCCCCGTGACAATGCCGCGGCCGCGGCCTCGCATATCGACCGCGAAACCGCCGCCGTCATTCTCGAGCCCATACAGGGCCTTGCGGGCGCATACGCCCTGAGCGACGACTTTCTGCGCACGGTGCGCGATGCCTGCGACAAGCACGGCGCGCTACTGATCGCCGATGAGGTGCAGTGCGGTATGGGTCGTAGCGGCCTGCCGTTCGCCATCTCGCATTCGGGCGTGGCGCCGGACATGATCACGGCCGCGAAATCCCTGGGTGCGGGCGTGCCCTGCGCGGCGCTGCTGATGCGCGAGGAGTGCGCCGCGCAGCTCGGGGGAGGCGACCTGGGCACGACCTTCGGCGGCGGCCCCCTGGCCTGCGCGGCCATCGAGGCCGTTCTGGACGCCATGGTGGAGGAACAGCTTCCCGCGCAGGCCGCGGAGCGTGAGCGGCAGATCCGCGCTACCTGCGTGGCAGGTCCGGTCACGGCGATTGAGGGGCGCGGACTGCTGCTGGGACTGAAATGCGCCGGCGGGGCGAGGCAGGTTCGTGACGAGCTGCTTGCAGCCGACATTCTGACCGGGACCAGCGCGCTGCCCCAATGGCTGCGCCTGATGCCCCCGCTTAACCTGCGCGAAAAGGAGGCGGCGCAACTGGGCGCCGCCGTGCACCAACTCCAGGAGCAGGCAAATGAGTGACATCCAACGATTCGACGACCTTGCGGACTTTTCTCCGCGACAGATGGCCGCGCTGCTGGCCCTGGCCGGCCGGCTGGAGAAGCATCCGGAGCCCGAGGCCCTGAAAGGCAAGGTCCTGTCGCTGCTGTTTCTGAATCCATCGCTGAGGACGCTGGCTTCGTTCCAGGCTTCCATGACCCGCCTTGGCGGCGGCGCGTTCGTGATCTCGCCGGAAATGTCCATCCACGGGCTGGAAACGCGGCCGGGGATCGTGATGGACGGCGCTGCGGCCGAACACGTCAAGGAAGCGGTGCCGGTGATCGCCTCGTACGGCGACGCCCTGGGCCTAAGGGCCTTCGCCGAGCGCCGCGACCTCGTGGAGGACCTGGAGGACCGCGAGTATCGAAGCATGGCGGAGCTGGTTTCCACGCCGCTGATCAACATGGAATCGGCCATCAACCATCCCTGCCAGAGCCTGGCCGACTGGAAGACCATGGACGATCTCGGAACCCCGGCTTCGGAGGGCAAGTTCGTCCTGAGCTGGGCCTACCATCCGCTGGCGCTGCCGCTTGCCGTACCGGCCGCCACGATTCAGATGGCGGCCATGCGCGGCATGGATGTGACCGTGCTACGCCCGGAGGGATTCGAACTGCCCCCTCCGGTAATGGACAAGGCCCGCACGCTTGCCGAGCGCAGCGGGGGCTCAGTGAGCGAAACGGACGACCGCGCGGAGGCGCTGGCCGGCGCCCGCGTGCTGTATGCCAAGTCCTGGAGTTCCACCCTTCATTACGGCGACAAGCACGAGGATTACCAGTTGCGCAACCGTCACGAGGACTGGTGCGTTGACGAAGACTGGTTCGCGCCGGCTGAATCGGACTGCCGGTTCATGCACTGCCTACCGGTGCGTCGCAACGTCGTGGTGAGCGAAGCGGTGCTGGACGGACCGCGCAGCGTAGTGGTGGCGGAAGCACGCAACCGCATGTGGGTGCAGATGGCCGTGCTGTACGCCATGCTGGGGCCGGGACTGTGAACCGGTCACGGCCGAGCGGCACCGGGTTCGGAGCGCTGCGGGCGGCGGCGCCGTACCTGCGGCTGTACCGCGGCCGCGTATTCGTCGTAAAGCTGGGAGGCGAGGTCCTGAGTCGGAGCAGCCGCATGGAGGCCCTGGTCGAGCAGGCCGGGGTCCTGCAGGCGCTGGGCGTGCGGGTCGTGATCGTGCATGGCGGCGGACCGCAGTCGACCGAATTGACCGGGCGCCTGAAACACAAGGCGCGCATGGTGGCCGGCCGCCGCGTTACCGGGCTGGAGGACCTGAAGGTGGCGTCGTACGTGCTTAATGGCGAGGTCAATACGCAATTGCTAGCCGCCTGCCGGGCCTGCGGAATTCCGGCAGTCGGCCTGTCCGGGGTGGACGCCGGCCTGATCACGGCCCATCGGCGGCCGCCGGTGAAGATGGAAGGCGCAGGCGACGAGCCGGTGGATTTCGGCTTTGTCGGGGACATCGACGCGGTCGACCCGGCGGTCCTCAAGCTGACCCTAGGGGAAGGCATGATCCCGGTGGTTAGTCCCCTGTCCGCCGACAGCGAGGGCAAGCTGCTGAACATAAACGCCGACACCGTGGCCGCGTCGCTGGCGGTGGGCCTCAAGGCGGAGAAACTGGTTCTGACCATGGCTGCGCCGGGCATTCTTCAGGATCGTTCGGACCCGTCCACGCTGGTGTCCTATCTGGACCTTGCGGGATTGCGAAAGCTGCGCGAGCAGGGCGCGCTGGGAGACGGCATGTTGCCCAAGGCGACGGCGATCGAGTCCGCAATCGCCGGCGGCGTTCCGAGGGTTCACCTGGTATCCGGCAGCATGCAGGATGCGCTGCTTCGTGAAGTGTTCACCAACGAAGGCTGCGGAACACTGGTCGTGCGCAGCATCGATGCGCTGTCGGACGCGGAGCAGGAGGCGGCGAAGCAATGACACGCCTGTGGGACAAGGGCGGCGAGCTGGACGAGACGGTCCTTCGCTATACGGCCGGCGAGGACCACCTCCTGGACGCCCGCCTGGTCGAGTACGACGTGAAGGCCTCGATCGCGCACTCCGGCATGCTGCACGCGGCCGGCTACCTGACGGCCGAGGACCACGCTGAAATTGTCGCCGGCCTGAATGAGCTGGCCGCCGGGCACGCGGCCGGCGCCTGGACTATTTCGCTGGAAGAGGAAGACGTGCATACGGCCCTTGAGCGGCGCCTTGTTGCACGGATCGGCGAAGCGGGCGCCCGTGTTCACCTGGGGCGTTCGCGCAATGATCAGGTGCTGGCGGCGCTGCGCCTGTATCTCAAGGACTCCACGGCATCCCTTGCGCAGGCTGCGGAAGCGGTTGCCCTGGCCCTGGATGAACTGAATGCGCGCCAGGGCGAGTTGCCGCTGCCCGGTTACACGCACATGCAGCAGGCCATGCCTAGCAGTGTCGGTCTGTGGGCGGGAGCTTTTGCCGCGGAGCTGCGCGACGACGCGGCCGGCCTCAAGGCCTCCGTGCGCCGCATGGACCGCAATCCCCTCGGCAGCGCGGCGGGCTTCGGCGCCCCGGGGCTGAAGCTGGATCGGGAACACACGCGCAAGTCCCTGGGTTTTGCCGAGGTGCATGAACCGGTAACGGCCGTGCAGCTGTCGCGCGGCAAGGCGGAAGCCGGGCTGGCGTTTGAATGCGCGCTGCTGGTGCAGGATCTGGGCCGGCTGGCCGGCGACCTCCTGCTGTTTTACACCCAGGAGTTCGCACTCGTTGAACTGGCGCCGGAGGTAACCACGGGTTCGTCCATCATGCCGCAGAAGCGCAATGCCGATGCCCTGGAGCTGGTCCGCGGCGCCGGCGCCGGCGTGCACGCCGGTCTGCTGGAAATCCTCGGACTGCCTGCATCGCTGCCGTCCGGTTATCAGCGGGACCTGCAACGGATCAAGGCGCCGCTTTTCCGCACGATCGATCTTGCGGGCGAAAGCTGCCAGGTCGTTTGCCGTATAGTGCGCGCTTTGCGCTTCAACCCGGAACGCTGCGGGGAGTTGACGTCGGCCCGGGGCCTGCGCGCCGCGGAGCGGGCCAACCGGCTGGTAGCGGAGCAGGGCTTGAGTTTTCGTGAAGCGTACCGGCAAGTCGCGCGGCAGGAGAAGGAGTGAGCGACAGAATCTGGCATCCCAGGGCGTTCGATCGTCCCGAGCAGCTAAACGCGATGGAGAAGGACCGGATGCTGGGGCATCTGGGCGTGGAGATTGTCGAAATCGGCGACGACTACCTGCGCGCCCGCATGCCCGTGGATTACCGTACGCAGCAACCGTTCGGATTGCTGCATGGCGGCGCGTCGGCAGTTCTGGCGGAATCGGTGGGCAGCTGGTCGTCCTACCTCACCACGCCTCCGGGCGAATTCCAGGTCCTCGGACTCGAAATCAACGTCAGCCACCTGCGCCCGGCGAAATCGGGTTACGTTTACGGAACGGCCCGTCCGGTGCGGCTCGGCAGCGTGGTCCACGTCTGGGACATAAAGGTTACCGACGAAGCCGGGGTCTTGCTGAGCGTTTCCAGGCTGGCGACGTCAGTTCGCCGCCTCAAGCAATCGAATGCGTGATATTCTTCGCCCGCCGCAGAGGGAGGAGTCCGTGAAGAAATTACTTGTTATCGCTTGCGCTTTGGCGCTGGGCGCATGCGCAGCCCAACAGTCAGCGCTGCAATCCGCAGAATCGACTCCCCAGGGGCAGGAGGCCCAGGCGTCCGAAAACTCCGCCGCGGCGCGCCGCGAGGAGCGGCGCAGGAGCGATGAGTCTTACGTCAGCTCGCTGGAGCGAAGGGACCAGACGGGCTCCCGCATCAATCGCGTACGCCGCAGGGGCGAACCGGAAGAAGACAAGACCGCCGGCAAGCGCGTTGAATCCATTAGCCGGGAACAGATCGAGGACATGCAGGAGAGGGGCGGGACGGTAGTAATCAGCGGCGAGGAATAGCCGGCAAGGGAGCCTCGGCCCCTTGCGGCTCTGGCGCGGAATCAATCGGCGGCCGCCTCGCGTTTCTTGATCATGATGCGCGCCATCAGGATTCCGATCTCGTAGAGCAGGTACATCGGTATCGCCAGCAGCGTCTGCGAAATCATGTCCGGCGGCGTCAGCAGCATGCCGGCGGTGAAGGCGCCGAGCAGAATGTAGGGGCGCTTCCTGCCCAGCGACTTGGGGCTGACAATGCCTGCTCCGACGAGCATCAGGATGGCAATGGGCACTTCAAAGGCGATTCCGAAAACGAAGAAAAGGACCAGAACAAAACTCAAGTATTCGCCGATATCGGGCATCATTGCCACGTCTTGTGGAGTGACTGCCACGAAGAACCCGAAGATCAGCGGGAACACGACGAAGTAGGCAAAAGCCGCACCGGCGTAGAACAGGAAAATGCTGGTGAGCACCAGGGGCAGTGCTACTTTCTTCTCGCGTTTGTACAGCCCCGGGGCGACGAAAGCCCAGGCCTGATAGATGATGATCGGCATGGCGGCGAAAACCGCCGCAAAGAAGGCAGTCTTGAAAGGAGTGAGGAAGGGCGATGCAGGACTGGTCGCGATCATGGACCAGTTCTCCGGCAGCTGGCGCATTACCGGGGCCGCCACGACCCTGTAGACAGTCTCCGCGTAGAACGCGAGCGGGACGAAAAACACCAGTATGGTACCGGCCGCCTTCATCAGCCGGGAACGCAGTTCGATAAGGTGGGAGAGCAGGCTGGATTCTTCCAGCTCTTCCTTTTCCTCTTCTTCTTCCGGCTGATCGGGCTTGTTATTCACTTGGCTTGCTGCGCCCTTTCTTCTCGGTTTCCTCGGTTTCCTCGGTTTCCTCGGTTTCCTCGGTTTCCTCGGATTTCTCGGATTTCTCGGATTCCTTTGCCTTGCTCCCGGTTTCCCCTTCTTCGCGCTTTGGCTCCTGGTGCATGGAATTGGCTTTTTTGGCGGTGGGCTCCGCCGGACGGCGGGAGGAAAACGGCCTGGGATCGTCCAGATTGACTTCCTGGCGCAGCTGATACATTAGCGTGCGCGACATGCGCCGCGCCTGACCCACCCAGCGGCCCAGTTGCGCGGCCACTTCGGGCAGTCGCTTTGGTCCGAGGACTATCAGACCCAGGCCGGCCAGAAGCACGAGTTCCAGGAAGCCGATGTCAAACATATCGGTAGCGCGTTGGGGTCACTCGAAAGGCGAGTGTATTGGCGGGACGCGACACATGAGCACAGCGCACGTCCGCTCGGCGACGTAAGCGGGGATCAGGCCTTGGGCGCTTCCTTTTCCTTGGCCTCGGCGCCCGTTTCCGTCTCTGCGAATTCGGCATCCGCTCGGCTCAGCTTGTCCGTATCGGCCTTGTCCGGATCGGAGACCGCCTTGCGAAATCCCTTGATGGCAGAACCCAGGTCGCTGCCGAGGTTCCGGATGCGCGAGGTGCCGAATATCACCAATGCGAGCAGCAGAACTACAAGAAGCTGCCAGCCGCTGATTCCGCCAAATCCCATTATGTATTCCTCTTTGCGCTATCGGGTGACGCGCCGGTATCTCGAATCATGCAATACGCATCCAAGAAGTTCGGCAGTAACGTCTAATCATACCTCTTTAGGCCTGGCACGGGCTTTCAGCAAGATGGTCACTGGCCCGGAGTTGACCAACTCAACGTCCATGTTCGCGCCGTAGATGCCGGTCCTGACCTCGACTCCCAGCGCCCTTGCTTCCATTACCAGTAGCCTGAAGAGACGTTCGCCCTCTTCAGCAGGCGCTGCCTTTGAGAACCCCGGCCGCGTACCCTTACGGGTGTCGGCCGCCAGTGTGAACTGCGAAACCAGCAGAAGTTCGCCGCCGATTTCCTCCAGGCTCAGGTTCATGCGCCCTTCCTTGTCGGGGAATACGCGGTATCCCACGATCCGCTCGGCGAGTCGCCTGGCCTGCGCTTCCCCGTCGCCACGTTCCACGGCCGCCAGCACCAGCAGACCCCGGCCGATCCGCCCGGCCACCTTGCCATCGACAGTGACTTGCGCGCGGCTGACACGCTGCAGGAGGCCAATCATGAATCAGAGGTTTGCCAGCGAGAATCCGGTGCGCCTGCCGTTATAGTATTCGCCTCGCTCAAGGGGAGAGCCTCATGCCGCAATTGACCGTCAAGGCGATAGTAACCGGTGTCATTCTGTCGATTGTCCTGTCGGGGGCCAATGCGTATATCGGACTCTTTGCGGGCCTGACGGTTTCCGCGTCCATCCCCGCCGCGGTGATGTCCATGGCGGTGTTGAGCATGTTCAAGCGCAGCAGCATTCTTGAACACAACATCGTCCAGACCGCCGCCTCGGCGGGAGAGTCTCTGGCCGCCGGCGTGATCTTCACCCTGCCGGCGCTATTGATGCTCAACTACTGGAGCGTGTTCGATTACTGGTGGGTCAGCGTCATCGCCCTGGTGGGCGGCCTGCTCGGCGTGCTTTACACCATTCCCCTGAGGCACTCGCTGATCGTGTCCGAGAACCTGGCGTTTCCGGAGGGTCAGGCAACGGCACAGGTGCTCAAGGCCGGGCAGGAGCGCGGCGGCGAGGTCCGCTTTCTGTTACTGGGCGCGGGCCTGGGCGCTGTTGCCAAGCTGTCCGAGACCGGTTTGAAGGTCTGGGAGGGGATTGCCCAGTGGGCCACGCGCGTCGGCGGCGACAGCATTGCTTACGTCGGATCGAACCTTTCCCCCGCCCTGGTCGGCGTCGGCTACATTGTCGGCATCAATATCGCCAGCCTGGTGCTGCTGGGGGGACTGTTTTCCTGGAACGTGGCGCTTCCGGTGTTCGGCGCCTTTTTTCTGGAGAACCATCCCGAACTGGCCGCCAGCGTGGCGGGCCTGTCCGCGGCGGATGCGGCCTTTGCGATCTGGAGCACGCAGATTCGTTACCTTGGCGTGGGCGCCATGATCATTGGAGGCCTCTGGGCGCTGCTTTCACTGCGCGGGTCCCTGGTCGATGCGTTCCGTCGTGGGTTCGCAAAGACCGGGCCAGACGTGGCAGTGGCCGAAACCGACCGGGACACCCCGATGCGGATCGTGCTGATCGGCGTGGGTTGCATGGCGCTGTTCATGTGGCTGATTTACTACAACGTCGTGGGCAGCGTGGGCATTTCGCTGGCGATGATGCTGCTCATGGCCACCACCGGATTCCTGTTCTCCGCAGTGGCCGCCTACATGGCAGGCCTGGTGGGCTCTTCCAACAACCCGGTATCGGGTGTCACCATCGCCACCATTCTGTTTTCTTCCATGCTGATGCTGTGGTTGGTCGGCAGAGGGGACGCGACCGCACCGGCGGCGGTCATCATGATCGGCGCGGTAGTGTGCTGCGCGGCAGCCATCGGCGGCGACAACATGCAGGACCTCAAGGCCGGCCGAATGGTAGGGTCCACGCCCTACAAGCAACAGATCATGCAGGTTGTGGGCGTCGTGTCGGCTACCTTTGTGCTTGCTCCCATCCTCAACGTATTACTGAGTGCGTACGGAATCGGTCCGGCGACGGACGAGAACCCTGATTCCCTGCTGGCGCCGCAGGCGACGCTGATGGCCTCGGTGGCACAGGGCGTGCTGGGTGTGGGCCAGGATCTCCCGTGGAACATGATCTACGCGGGGATTGCCGTGGGCATCGTGATCATCATCTGCGACGAAGTGCTTCGGGTGCGCAAGGCCGTGTTCCGCATGCCGGTGCTTGCCGTTGCGGTAGGTATCTACCTGCCGGTGGAACTGGCGGTGCCGATCTTCATCGGCGGGGTGGGTTTATTCCTCGCCCAGCGGGGGCGCGGCGGCGGGGGGGGGGGGCCGGGGGCGGGCCTCGGCGGGGGGTTGGTTTCATACCTCGCCAAGCGGGCGCGCGGCGGCGAAGGAGCGCGCCCGGGGTCGCTCTATGCGGCGGGCTTGATAACCGGCGAGGCGCTGATGGGCATTCTCATCGCTGTCCTGATCGTGGCATTCGAGAATCCGGCGCCGCTGGCGCTCGGAATTTCGGCCGGAGTATTGCCCGGCCTGGTGGCGCTTGCGGTGATAGTTGCGCTGCTGTACCGTGCCGGAGCGCGGAACAAGGCCTCCGGCTGAGTTGGCGTTCCAATGACTTTCTGATCGGGAGGATTTCTCAACTATGTCCCATTACCTGGTTGCGGTGTGTCACATCACCAACTTCAACGACAACATGAAGAAGTACGCTCAGCTCTCCGCCGAGCTGGTGGCCAAGAACGGCGGGGAGTACGTCATTCGGGGTCCGGCGGAAGAAGACGTCGAGGGCGACAAGCTGGCCGGTTGCTACCTGATCGTCAGCCGCTTCCCCACCCGCGAACAGCTCGATGCCTTCTGGAAGGGCGACGAGTACCGCAACAACGTGCGCCCGCTACGCGCCGGCACCGGAAAATACGATATCGCGATCTACCCTGCTGCCGCCTGAAGCGATGAGCCGGGAGAAGACGCCCGCAGGCGCTGGGGCTGCGGGAATTCCGAACGTCGCGGCCGTTTACCTGAGGGTCATGTAGCGCTCAAGCCGCTCGACCTCGTCGTCGTCCACGTACTTGCCGATTTCGCGGCGAAACTGCTCCATGTTGCGGTAGGGGCGATACTCGAGAAACTCGTGCACCATGCGACTGCCCACGCCGGGTATGCTCGCGAACTCGGTTTCGCTCGCGGAGTTCAGATCCAGCGGAACGAACACGTACTGTTCCAGCCGCGCGACTTCTTCTTCATCCACGTACTTGCCGATTTCGCGGCGGAATTGCTCCAGAGAGATGTATGGCCGGTACTCCTCGAACTCGTGCGCCATTCGCCTGCTCATACCGGGAATCAGGAGGATCTCCTCCTCCGGTGCCGAATTGAGATTGAGGGGAACAAACAGTTGCCCATAAGCCTCCGCACGCTGACTCTCGTTCAACGATCCGCTCAACAGGGCGTCCAGTTCCGCCGTACCGGCAAATGGCCGGCCATCGACGATGTTTCCGACGAGCTTCGAGTCAAGATGGGTGACGCGCGCAAGCTGCTCTTCGTCGGCCACGTTGGGGTTGAGAATGCTGTCGTTATTGCCGACTTGCGCCTGCGCCACACTCCACAAGAGCGCGGTCGCCACGCAGATGGCTGCCATTGACCGATTCATCCATACTCTCCCGAGAATTGCAGCCATACTAGTGGCGTGCCTCAAAAGGGGTCAAGATGCCGCCGAATAACCGGCGGGAACGCTGGCAGGAGACTTCGCCTTTGCTCCGCCGACTGATTGAATCGCCCTACCCGCTCTGGCTGCTGCTCGCATTGCCGGGGGCAGTCATTATCGTACGGTACGCAACGGGCGCCACGTTCTATGGGGAGGTGGTGCTCGCGACAGGAGATCTCTCGGCGAAATTGCTTATTGCAACCATGGCCGTTACGCCGCTGACGCTGATGTTTCCGGGGCGTCCATGGGTCAGGTATGTGCTCGGGCGCCGACGCTATCTCGGCGTGGCCGCGTTCGGCTACGCGGCGTTGCATACGGTCGTGTACCTGCTTCGAAAGGAAACGTTCGGACTCATACTGGATGAAGGCGCCGAACCCGGACTGCTCACGGGCTGGATCGCGCTGGCCATTTTCGCTCTGCTGGCGATCACCAGCAGCGACGCCGCCGTGCGGCGCCTGCGGCGGCTTTGGAAGCGCCTGCACCGCTGGGTATACGTAGCGGCAATATTGACTTTCGTACACTGGGTCATGGAGGCCTACGATCCGTTGCCCGGCCTCATTCACCTGGGCGTGCTGGCCACGCTGGAAGGACTCAGGCTGTGGAAGACGAATCGTGGCCCGCGGCGCCGGCCAACATGAAGCGCGCCTGGGCGGTTGCCACGAGTGCGCCGCTGTCGTCGCGGAAGGCCTTGCCCTCCATCTCCATCATGCGGCCCCGGCGACGCAGCAGCCGGCCTTCCAGCTTCAGTCCGACACCCATCGGGACCGCGTCGCGGTAGCGGACTTCGCAGCGCGCGGTGTGGGCGCGCTGGCCCTTCAGAAAGCTCCAGTTGGCCATCACGTCGTCCAGCAGCGCATACAGGATCCCGCCGTGCAGCATGTCGCTGTAGCCGACATGCGTTGGCCCCGGCGTGAACTCGGCGCGGCAGACCTCTTCGCCGTCGTCCTCTTCCAGACGGAAACGCACCCTTAGACCCCCCGGATTGGAAGGCCCGCAGACGAAGCAATGATTGGCCGGGTCCCAGAGTTCGCTGATGTTTTTTCTCCTGTGCTGGGGCATGATAGGAACGGCAATCCCGAATGATATGCGGCTCGACCCATGACGTACGATTCCGGCAACATCTTCGCCCGCATCCTCGCGGGCGAGGCAAAATCCCATCGCGTTTACGACGACGAGCACGTGCTGGCGATCATGGATGTCATGCCGCGCGCCGACGGGCATACGCTGGTGTTGCCCAAGGCGCGCTGCGCGGATTTTCACACCCTTCCGGGCGATGCGGTGCCTGGCGTTTTTGCGGCTACGCAGAAGCTGGCGGACGCCGTCAAGGAAGCGTTCGGGGCCGACGGGGTCCTGGTCACGGTCCGCAACGGCTCCGCCGCCGGCCAGGTCGTATTCCACATGCACGTGCACGTGATCCCTTGCCATCAGGGCCAGCCGATGAGGCCGCCGGGACACGCGCTTGCCGATGACGAGGTTCTCGCGGAGCACGCTCGGCTGATTCGCGAGGCCCTGGCTCGGCAGGAAGCCGAATAGACGGACAGTCTATGCCCGCAAGTCACCTCATGTGGCCGTTTTTCGAGCGACGGCATGGCGACCGGCAAAGGCGGCTGGACAACTGGTGCGGCGAGCAATCCTGGACGCAGGAGCCGGCAGGCGCCGACCTGGACGCAAGTTGTCGGGACATCGCCTTGCGCCTCGGGGAAGCCGGATTTCTGAAGATCGCGGTCCCCGAACCGTTCGGCGATGACGCAAGCCTGGACGCCCGCAGCCTGTGCCTGATGCGCGAGACCCTGGCGCGGCACGAACCCCTGGCCGATTTCGTATTCGCCATGCAGGTTCTCGGCAGCGCGCCGATCAGCCTTTATGGCAACTCCGCGCACAAGGAGGCGTGGCTGGGCGATGTTGCCGCGGGCCGCAAGGTCGCGGCCTTCGCGCTGTCGGAGAAAGAAGCGGGTTCGGACGTCGCCGCCATGACCATGCGCGCGGAGCAGCGAGGCAGCGAATACGTGCTTGACGGAGCCAAGGCGTGGATTTCCAACGCCGGAGTTGCCGACTTCTACGTGGTGTTCGCCCGCACCAGCGGGGGCAAACGCGGAATCAGCGCGTTTGTGGTGCCCGCGGACACGCCCGGCATTCGGGTCAGCGAACGGACCCGTGTCATCGCGGCGCATCCACTGGGCAGCCTCGAGTTCTCGAACTGCCGGGTGCCGGCGGATTGCATGCTGGGCGCGCCCGGAGACGGTCTTCGCGTTGCCCTCGGCACTCTGGACCTGTGCCGTTCCACTGTGGGCGCGGCCGCGCTGGGCATGGCGCGTCGGGCCTACGGCGAGGCATTGCAGAGAGCGCGCGGCCGGGAGCTCTTCGGCGGGACCCTGGGCGACCTGCAGATCACGCAGGCGGCCCTGGCCGACATGGCCACCTCCATCGACGCCGCGGCCCTGCTGGTTTACCGGGCCGCCTGGACGCGCGACTCGGGACAGGAGCGCATTACGCGCGAAGCATCGATGGCCAAGCTGTTCGCGACCGAGCACGCGCAAAAGGTGATCGACCGCGCCGTGCAGTTGTTCGGTGGCGAGGGGGTCCGGGCGGGATCCGTGGTGGAACGCCTGTACCGGGAGATACGCGCGCTCAGGATTTACGAAGGCGCAAGCGAGATTCAGCAGGTGCTGATCGCGCGCCACGAGCTTAAGGACGACTAGAGGCGCCCCCGGGGCGGTCCTGATGGGAGTGGGTCTTACCCGCCGTTATTGGCAGTCCGCACTGCCTTGCCTGCTTGCGATTGGCCAGTGCCTGGCGCCGCCGCCCGTCGCGGCCCAGGGGAGTGGCGGCGCGAACGATGAATTCGAAGAAATCGTCGTGACCGCACATCGTCGAGCCAGCGACGCACAGGCCGTGAATCGCAGCCTCAGCGTGGTGGACCTTGAGCGCCTCGGCGGGCTGTCCGGCCAGACACACGTGCAGGAGGCGCTGGTGCGGGTGCCCGGGGTGAACCTGCAGCGGGGCAACGGGCAGGAGTATCTGCCGGCACTGCGTTCGCCGGTGCTTACCGGCGCCGGCGCCTGCGGCGCGCTGCTGACGGCCGAAGACGGCATTCCGCTCACTTCGCCCGGCTTTTGCAATATCAACGAACTCTTCTTTGCGCACCACGAGGCGGCTTCGCGCATCGAAGTGCTGCGGGGGCCCGGCGCCGCCGTGCACGGAGGCAATGCCTTGCACGGTGTGGTGAATGTCATTACCGCGAGCGGCGCGGAGTCTTCGCTGGCGGGTCTGGAATTGGGGACATACGGTTTTGCCCGGCTGCGGCTGGACTGGTCCGGCGAGTCCGACAGCAGCGTCCGTTTGACCGCGGTGCGCGATCAGGGTTTCCGCGACGACTCCGGCTATCGGCAGTTCAAGCTCAACGCGTTCCGCTCGGGGAGCACGCGGGCCTGGGACTGGACCGGCGCCCTGGCGGTCAGCAGCCTGGACCAGGACACCGCGGGATACATTACCGGACTCGACAGTTTTCGCGACCGGCGGACCGCCCGCTCGAACCCGGACCCGGAAGCCTTCCGCAAGGCGCTCAATCTGCGCGCGTGGGCACGCCTTGAACATCGTCGGGGTGAAGCCTGGACGCTGGTCCTGACGCCCTACCTGCGCTACTCGCGCATGCGCTTTCGAATGCATTTCCTGCCCGGCGACCCGTTCGAGCGCAACGGCCATTCCGGCGCCGGCATGCAGACGGCCGCCTATGTCGACCGTGGGGCCTGGCTCCTCATTGCCGGCCTCGATTTCGAGTACACGCAGGGCGATCTACGCCAATGGCAGCAGGGCGATGCTGCTGGAAGCGCGTTTGTGCGGGAAGTCTTTCCTTCCGGGGACCACTACGATTATGAGGTGGATGCGGCCTGGTCGGCCCCATTCGTGCAGTTGGACCTGAGTTTCGGAGACGACTGGACGGCGAGCATCGGGGCCCGGTACGAACGCGCGCGCTACGACTACCGCACGGCGCTGCCCGCGGGGCGCATGCGGGACGATCTGACTCCCTGCGGTTTCGGAGGATGCCGCTACAGTCGCCCGGCGAATCGCGACGACAGTTTCGGGACGTTTTCGCCCAAGGCAAGCATCATGTGGGGCCCTGTCCGCGATGTGCGCGCCTGGTTCAGCCTTTCGCACGGCTTTCGCATGCCGCAGGCCACCGAGCTGTACCGTCTGCAGGGCGAACAGTCCACGGCCGAGTTGCGTCCCGAGCAGCTTCGCGCGGCGGAACTCGGGATGTCCTTCCGTGTCGACGCCTTCGCTGCCCAGTTGGCGCTTTATCACATGCGCAAGCGTGACGTGCTGTTCCGGGACGCGGAGCTGTTCAACCGCGCGGGCGGCGGCACCCGCCACGACGGTTTCGAGATCGAGGCCTCCTGGCAGGCGAACCCGCGGCTGGCGGTGGAATTTACCGGGACTGTTGCCCGACACCGCTACGATCGGGATTTCATGCTTGGCAGCGTCAATCTCAAGGGGCTGGACGTCGACACGGCGCCGCGCCGCTTCGGCGGCACACGCCTTCGCTGGCAGGGCCGGGAAGACTGGCAGGTGGAGCTGGAATGGCTGTGGACTTCAGGCTACTTCATGGAGCCCGAAAACCGGCATCGCTATCCGGGACATGAAGTCCTGAACCTGCGAGCGCGCGCGGCGCTGGGACTGAAGCTCATCGCCTTTGTTCGCCTGCTTAACATCACCGACCGGGCCTACGCGGACCGCGCCGACTATACGGTTTTCAGCGGCGAGCGCTATTTCCCGGGGCGGCCCCGGTCATTGTTCGTCGGGCTTCAGTGGCGCTGGGGAGCGTCCGGCGCAAACCGGCCGGAGCTGCAAAGCCGCTAAAGGAGTCCGGCCGGGCTATTCCTCCGCTTCGCCTCCGTCGGCGGCGATCCATTCACCGCCCTGGAAGCCGCAGCCGATCTCCAGGCCGAATGCGTCGCCGGTGTAGTAGTGTTGCCTGGAATCTCCCAGGTCGCAGATTCCCACCATCTCGCGCTCGGTGTCGCATTCGCCGCCTTCGGCAAAGCTTGCGTCACGGTTGTCGTCCGTTTGGCCCAATTCCGTGCAGGCGGCTTCCGTCACCGGCGCCTGGCAGACGTCGAACGGACCCGCGAACATGTTCTCCTGCACATAGGTACAGGCGCCGACGGGTTCGTCGTCACCGATCGCGGTGCTCATCAGCACCAGGAAAAGGCCTGGCAGCCAGTGTCTTGTCGTCATGGATTTGCTCCCCTGGTCAGAATCGCGGGGAATGATAAACCACCGCTCTGCTATGCTGCGAAGAGCGATCCGCGCAGTGGTACTCGGGAGGGATGCTCCGCCTATGTGGAAAAAGAAGAACCGCCACGACCGGCCGCGGGACGGCCGGCTGCCCATTCCCACGCAGATCATTTCCAACGAGGAGTATTTTCCCACTCCGCAGACTCCCGAGCAGCGAAAAGTGGAGTTGTTGCTCAGGGAGTGGTCGGGCGAGCGTAGCCGGACCCTGGGGCTGTCCCGGCGCGAATTCCTGGCCGGGAGCTGCGGGATGGCGATGGCCTTCATGGCAATGAACGAAGTGTTCGGTCCCTGGTTCCGCGTGAACGCGGCGGAAACCTACGACCTTCAGGCCTATCCGGAGCTATGGCCCAAGAGTTCTTTCATTTTCGACGTGCAGACGCACCATGTGCGCACCGACGGCGTGGAGCCCCTGTTCTTCCGCAAGCTCTCCGCGCCGTTCAACAAGGAGCTCGAAGGCGTGGAACCGCAGAAGGGCGATCTGCAGTTCCGCAACTTCATAAAGGAAGTGTTCTTCGACAGCGACACGCAGGTGGCCGTTATCAGCGGCGTGGCGTCCAACCTCTTCAACGTGCTCAATTCCGACGAGATGGTGGAAGGCCGCGAACGGATCAACACGATGGCGGGATCGCAGAGGCTGCTTGCCCACGGGCTGGTGGCGCCGTTCTTCCCGAATTTCCTGGAAGAGACCGAGCGCATGGCGCTGGAGCTGAAGGTCGATTCCTGGAAGTTCTATCCCGGCGTGGTCGAACGCAAGGGCGAATTCCCGTTCTGGATGGACGACGAGGAGTTGATGTATCCCTTCTACGAGAAGATCCGGGGATACGGCATGGACCTGGTTTGCGTGCACAAGGGACTGCCGCTGCCGGGCAGCAGCCTGGAGCACAACCATCCGCGCGACATCGAGAAGGCGGCGCGCGACCATCCCGACATCAACTTCATCATCTATCACTCGGGCTTCAAGGCGGCCAATTACGAATTGCCTCCCGGCGACGGCTACATACAGGAGGGCGGCTACCTGCCCTGGACCACCGACCTGGTGCGGATGCGCGAAGCCAATCCCGACATGACAAACGTGTACATGGAACTCGGCACCACCTTCGGCCACACGGTCATTACCCATCCGAACGTGTGCGCGCATTTCCTGGGCCAGATCCTCAAGGCATACGGGGCCGATCACGTGATCTGGGGCACGGATGCGATCTGGTGGGGATCGCCGCAGTGGCAGATCGAGGCCTTCCGCCGCTTCCGGATGCCCGAATCCCTGCAGGAGGAATTCGGCTATCCCGCGATCACCGATGAGGACAAGGCGAAGATCCTGGGGCTGAACGCGGCGCGCCTGTACGGCATCGATCCGGACGCGGCCCGCAAGGCCCTTCCGGACGACGGGCTATCTCAACTCAAGAACTGGTACGGCCACGAAGGCGGACAACCGAGCAACACGCAGTACGGCTGGATCAGGGCCTGACCGCAAACGGAGGACTGGCGGCTATCGGCGGGCAGGGGCGGTGAGCTTGATGACTTGTCCGCCGCTGTCGTGTTCCAGAAGAAGATAGATTTCCCCCGCGGACCCCACTTCGATATCGCGAAACCGGACCACGTCTTCCAGCAGCGTTTCCTGCTGGACCAGTTGCTGGTCTGCCAGTCTCACGCGCAACAGATCGGACGCCCGCAAGGTACCGACAATGATGTCGCCGTTCCATGCAGGGAACATGTCGCCTGAGTAAAACACGAAGCTTGACAGGGCAGGAGCGGGCGTGAAATCCAGCACAGGCTGCCGGATGTCGGCCGGATCGAAGTCGATGCCGAGCACTCTGCCCCAGGCGACCGGCCTGCCGTTGTAATTCACGCCGAGCGAGAACAACGGCCACCCGTAATTCAGCCCGGGTTCAATCAGATTGATTTCATCGCCCCCGCGCGGGCCCATCTCCGTGCTCCAGACTTCATTGGTAACAGGATTGAATTCCAGGCCCTGAGGGTTGCGGTGGCCATAGGTCCAGATCGCGGGCTCCGCGTCCGGCGTGCCGACAAAGGGATTGTCGACAGGCACGCGGCCATCGTCATGCAGGCGCATGATCTTGCCGGCGGGCGCGCCGAGGTCCTGTATGCCGATGTGTTCCATTCGGCCCTTGATGCCCACGCCGAAATACACATAGCCACCGCTATCGAAGGCGATGCGGCCACCCGCGGCAATTTCCGGCATCGTGGTGTAGTGCTTGTGATCCGCCTGCCAGAGGACCTCCTCGTCCTCCCAGGCGCCGTCCCGAATCCGGCCGCGCACCAGTTTGTTCATGGATACATCCTGTCCCGATTGCCGACTGGTGTCGTTGCAGTCGGAGCAGCGATCTCCGTAGTGGAGATAAATCCAGCCGTTGTTCCGGTAGTCGGGATGCAGGGCCACTTCCATCATCCATCCCAGGCCCATCGGCTGACCGACGAAGTTGAATGAGTCCGCGTAGGCTTTGGGCGCCCCCCGGACCAGGTCGGATTGCCGCCCGTCAGCGGTAATGATGCTCAGGCCCCGGCGTTTTTCCGTCAGCAGCAGGCGGCCGTCGGGCAATGGTTCGATGGAGAAGGGCAGCGGATCAAGTCCGTCAATCACCGTTTCGATAACGAAATCGTGGTGTTCGCTTTCAATGGTGCCGGACGGTATTTCCAGCGGGGCGTTGTAGCGGAAATCCTCCAGGTTCGTGCCCTGACGCTGTTCGGAAATGTACAGGGCCAGCGCGCGGATTTGCTGATCACTGAGCTGCGGAGAAAAACCGGGCATGCCCCGTTCGGAAAATCCCTCCGCGGTGCTCCTTGCAATGTCGTCTATGGAATTGCCGTGGAGCAGATCGGCTCCTTTCAGCGCCGTTCCCTGGGCCGCTCCCTGCAGGGCGTCCCCGTGGCAGACAGCGCACTCCCGCTGATACAGCCTGGCGACAAGATCGGGCGGCGCCTCGGGCATGTCCAACTCCCTGAGGTCGACGGTTGTGGGGACGCCTTCAGGTTGCGCCACAGCGGCGTTGAAGAAGCTGCAGGTCGCCGCAGCCAACACAGAGAGAATTACGGTTCTAGGCACCCTTGAGCCCCCTTCTTCTACAATGGCACAGCACACTAGAACTAGAGTCCACGGGACATAAGCTTATGCCAGTTGTTCGCGATCAAGAGAAAAATTCTCGACTCACCGGTCCTTATGACTCCCTGCGCGATTTCGTTCACGCAATTGAGGCGCACGGCAAGCTCATGCGCCTTAAGGAAATCGATCAGGACAAGTATGAGGCCACGGGCCTCATGTATCGTCTGATTGACAAGTTCGGATACGAAGACGCGCCCGCCATTCTGATCGAACGCCTGAAGATCGACGGAGAGTGGCGCGAGGGCCCGGTTGTCGCCAACCTTTACGGCAATTGGGACATCGAAGCCTTGCCGTTCGGTGTCGAGAACATCGCCGATAACGACGAGCAGATGTACCGGGCGACACGCGACAAATTGATGACGCGCATTGATGACGCCGGGAACTGGATGAAGGTAAAGCCCGTGCAGGTCGAACCGTCCAGTGCTCCGTGCAAGGAAATTCGATTAACGGGAAACGATATCGACCTCTACAGGTTTCCCTGGCTCAAGAACAACCCGGCCGATGCCGCCCGTTACATCAATACGGGCACCGTATTCATGCACGACAAGCAGTTGGGAGCGAACGTCGGCACGTATCGTTGCCAGATCAAGGGAAAGAACAAGATCGGATTGAACCCCGAACCTGGTCAGGACGGCTGGCGCCTGCTCATGGGCATGAAGCGGCGCGGCGATCGCGTATGCAGGGTATCCATTGCGGTTGCGGTCGATCCCGCCGTCTGGTCCGTGAGCAGCACCAAAATGGCCGGTTTCGGCGAAAGCGAAATTGAAATTGCGGGTGGCTTAATCGGCAAGCCCATTGAACTCGTCAGGAGCGAAACCAACGACATCCTGGTGCCGGCCCATGCCGAGATGATTATCGAGGGCGAAGTTCCGCTGGACCAGGCCGAAGACGAAGGCCCTTACGGGGAAATGTATGGCTACCTGGGCCTCATGAAACGCAATAATTTCTTTGTCAATATCACGGCCATCACGCACCGCCGCAATCCATTGTTCTTCAATTCCTTCACCGGCGTTGCGGCCGACATGCCCAAGGGGCCTCAATGCGCGGCCGAATACCACCGCTACAGGAAACTGATCCCCAGCCTGACAGCCATTTATTCGCCGCGCGGCGCCAACGGCGTCAGCCTTGTCAGCATCGACAAGAGGTTCGCAGGCGAAGGCATGGCGGCCGGGCAGGCGGTGGCCGCCAATGCCGGTCTCAACAAGGTTGTGATTGTGGTCGACAAGGACGTGAACATCCTTCGGCCCCTGAACATCCTTCATGTGCTGGGCGCGCGATGGCAGCCAAAGGCCAGCGTTGTAATCCCGCAAACGCAGATGCGCATGCCCGATCCCAGTCTGCAAACCAGGGGGATCACCAGCAAGATGATTATTGATGCGACCCAGCAACTGCCCGGCGAGGGCGGTCCGGACATGTGGCCACCCGTGTCGCGCGTGCTGCTGGAAGAGAACTGCCCGGACCTGCTGGGCGAAATCGACCGGAAGTGGCCTGACTACCTCAAGGGTTGGGTGAAATAACAGATAAATTCGGGTAACCTTGGTCCGGCGGATTCAATCTGCCTGGGGGCGGGGGAGCCTTGTACAACCTTAAGTAAGGGGGGGTTGTAATGAAAGCAACTTGTAACCGGATTTTTTCGATTTCCATCGCGATCGCAGCGGGAGCGCTGATTGCGCTGCCGGCCACGGCGCAGGATGACGCCGGCCTGGAGGAAATCGTCGTCACCACCCGGAAGAAGGAGGAGAACCTCCAGGATATTCCCATCGCGGTCAACGCCCTGAGCCGCGAAGACATGGAGCGGGCCGGCGTCAAGGAATTGAACGAGATCGCCAACCTCGACTCCAGCCTGCAGTTCGACAGGGGCTATTCGCCGCGCGACACACGCCTGGTGATTCGGGGATTGGCCCCCACGCGCGGGCGTCCCAATGCCGCCACGCTCATTGATGGCATCGATATTTCCAGCGAGGCGATCGCTGTTGCCGGCGGCAGCATGCTGATCAATCCGCGCATGCTTGATATCGAGCGCGTCGAAGTCGTAAAGGGCCCGCAGAGCGCGCTTTACGGGCGAAGCGCTTTCGCCGGAGCGGTGCAGTACATCACACGCGATCCGTCGGATGAAACCGAGGGCGAGTTCAGCCTCGACGGGGCGGAGGAAGGCTATTACAACTTCAAGGGCAGCCTTTCGGGACCGCTGGGCGACAGGGCCGGATACCGTCTGAACGCGTTGTACTGGGAGGAGGGCGGCTTCCACCAGAACTCCATTACCGGCAATGACATCGGCGGTGGCGAAGGATTGGGCGTAGCCGCCACGCTGAAGTTCGAACCCAACGACTCGTCCAGTTACAGGCTGCGCCTTGAATACTCCGACGATGAGTTCGAGGTCGCGCCGCAGGCCAATATCGACTTCAACGGGATCAACCGCGTGCCGGCTTCGGCATCCAAGTGCAACGGCGGCTTCGTCAATGACGACGACTGCGATGGCCCTGCGAAAATTATCCAGGACCACCTGCTGCGCACCCGCGCGGCCGACCCCGATGATCCCGCGGTGTTCGATGACATGGAGCATCCCGGCGTCATAGGCGCCATCCCCGACGGCGATGATCTTTTGGTCAAGTTGACGCCGGACTACCGTAGGGGAATCGGCAATGACGATTTCCCCGGTTCAACGCGCGAAGTGCTGCGGTTCTCGCTGGTTGCGGACTGGGCAGTGGGCCCGGGCACGCTGACGTCGCTCACCGGAGTGGCGGATGCGGAAACGGGCGCCGAGATGGACCTTGACAAGATAGCCGAGGCCGGACCGAACGGGATGGACATCAGCATCGCCAGTCAGATCGGAGATATTCTGACGGACACTTCGCTCCTGAGCCAGGAGTTGCGCTACATATCGGAGTTCGAAGGGCGCTTCAATTTCGCCGTCGGCGCCCAGTTGTGGCAAGAGGAAGTGGACCAGGACGAGCGCAACAACACCGTAATTACCGGCGGCACCTACTGCAGCCTGCTTCGGATCAAACCCGGCCCGTTCGCTCCCGCATTCACGATCGACACCTTTGGCGGTAATCCACGATTCGGAATACCCCCCAATCCCGCCCGGAACACCTGCAAGTACTCCAGCTATCCCAGTGCGCTGATCACCCAACAGGTCTATGACCAGACGCAAATAACCACGGTAAACCGCGAAACGGACCATCGATCCGTTTACCTGTCATTTGATTTCGATTTGACGGAAACGCTCGTGGTTCGCGCGGAAGCACGCTGGACCGACGAAACAACGGAAGTCACCGCGCCCAATACCTACAACGCCGCGGCACGCCGCGCAGAGGGTACGGGGTCGCTGCAGGCCTGCGGAAGTTCCGGCAACTGCATCCCCGGCGTGTCCTGGGGCGCCTATCCGCCCAATGGCTTCGGCACTCCCGGCAATTTTTCCACTCCCCTGACCTTCACCCGCAGCGACAGCTATGTCACGCCCAAGGTGGGCTTGCAGTGGAACCAGTCGGACGACACGATGTGGTACTTCTCCTGGGCCGTGGCCAAGAAGCCCGGTGGTTTCAGCACGCTGGGATTCGGTGGTTTCGGCGCGGACGCCAACGGTAACGGCGAGCCCGACGAGATCGAGTTCGACCCCGAGGAAATGCAGGTTTGGGAAGTGGGGATGAAGCGCACCCTGATGGACGGGCGCTTGCGCTTCAACGGCGCCTACTTCTTCCAGGACTTTACCGACAAGCAGATCAGCGCCCAGAGGATCATTCGCGGTCAGTTGGGCACGGTGATCAGCAACGCCAGCGGCGCCGAAGTGCATGGGCTGGAACTGGACGCGAACTGGCTGATCAGCGACAACTGGAGACTCTCGGCCGGATACACGTGGCTGGACGGGGAGTTCACCGATTACAAGGTCCTTTCCACAGGTTCGGCGGACGCCGCCCGCGTGGGCAACTGCAACCTGGTCATGGCGGCGGGCGAGCCGATTTGCGAAGTGGACCGCAGCGGCTACGACCTGGAGCGTACGCCAAGTCACGCATGGCAATTCACGCTGGCCTACCAGGGGCCTTCCAGGATCCGCCAGGGATGGGACTCCTTCGCGTCGTTCAGCGCCCACTACCAGGGCGAACGGTTCATCGAGGACTACAACAAGAAGATTCTCCAGTCGTACTGGCTTGCCAACCTGCAGTTCGGACTGGCGACGGATGAATGGGAACTCACGGTCTACGTGAACAACGTTTTCGACGACGACACGGTCAAATGGGCCGGCGGCGGTCCGGGCATGCCGGTCAGCGACTGGAGGTTCGCCATTCTGGTGGACACGACAGGATTGGGAGCACCGTTCACCATTCTTCCGGCGCCGCGAATCGCGTCCACCGTATATGGCTATCTGCCGGATCCGCGCCAGATCGGCATACGCCTGAACTACCGCTTCTAAGCGCGTAACGGCAAGAAACCGGGAGCCAGGGCGGGCGTCCCCCACCCTGGACGCGGGCCGAAAGGCCTTCGGCTCCCTGTTTGCGCTTGAAAAACGCAGGGGCCGACCCCACAAGAATGGTAAAATCCATTGCGCAATGGCTAAGGATGCGATGAACACTGCGATTACCGCGACCAACCGCGACCTGATCCTGGCGGGCCCGCTGGGCAGCCTGGATGCGTACATACAGGCGGTCGGATCGGTCCCCTCGCTCAGCGAGGAGGAAGAACGGGAGCTGGCCACCCGGCTGCGCGAGGACGGCGACCTGGACGCCGCCCGCCAGCTGGTGTTGGCGCACCTGAGGTTCGTGGTGCATATCGCCAGCGGCTACCAGGGATACGGGCTGCCGATGGCCGACCTGATCCAGGAAGGCAACGTGGGCCTGATGAAGGCGGTCAAGCGGTTCGATCCGACAGTCGGCGTTCGCCTGGTGACATTCGCCGTCCACTGGATTCGGGCCGAAATTCACGAATTCGTCCTGCGCAACTGGCGCCTGGTCAAGGTGGCCACCACCAAGGCCCAGCGCAAGCTGTTCTTCAACCTGCGCAAGCTCAAGAAGCGGCTGGGCTGGATGTCGCCGGACGAGCAGCAGGCCGTGGCCGAGTATCTCGGGGTCAAGCCCGAGGAAGTGGCGGAAATGGAGATGCGCCTGGCCGGTCAGGACATTACCTTCGACCCGCCGGATTCAGCCGGAGAAGACTCGACCTATTCGCCGTCGCAGTACCTGCCGAGTTCCGATCCCGACCCGGCAGCCGAGCTGGAAGAGGCCGACGCCATGGAACGCGCAAGCGAGGAATTGGCGGAAGCGCTCGCGGGACTGGACGAGCGTTCGCGGGACATCATCACTTCCCGCCGGCTGGTCGAGAAGAAAGCCACGCTGCATGAGCTGGCCGGTCGCTACGGCGTTTCCGCCGAACGAATCCGGCAGATCGAAAACCAGGCGCTGAAACAGTTGCGCGTGGCGATAACCGCGCCCTAAGAGGCCCGGTTCCCATGTCTTACCCGTGGGCATCTCCCTGCAAGGAGATGGCCCGCGTTCCCGGTTCGGCCAGCCTTCCGACCGGAAGATTTTCCTTACACTAGGCGCTCAGCGCTACAACCTGGGGAGGTGCAGCATGTATCGCCAACAAATCCGTTCCAATTCCCGTTCCGTTTTCGGGACCCTTCCAATCGCGACAATTCTGGCCGGCGCCGCCTTGCTTGTTTCTCCGGCTATCTCGGCCCAACCGGCCGAAGGCGCCCCCCCGCAAGCGGCGACGCCCACCACGATCGAATGGCAGAACGACGAGATGTTGCCGTACTACGAGATACCTAACATACCGGTATCGGCCGAGGCCTATTTCGCGCCGGACAGTTATCACCTGATCGCCCAGACCCGCGATCCCGATGCGGTACAGGGCGCGAGCGGAAGGCACGGCAACCTCACCTACACATACACGATCGAAGGCACGGAACTTACCCGCATCAACGACAAGGGCCAGGACGCCTGCTCGTACTTCTTTCCCGATCAGCAGCGGGTGATTTTCACGTCCACCCGGGACAACCTGCATCTGCCGGTCGGGAACTGGTCGGACGAGGACGAGTATCCCCGGGGCGGCGAACTCTATATCGCCAACGTCGATGGAAGCGACCGGCGCCGGCTGACGCACAACGAGTGGTACGAGGCGGAAGTCGTGGTGTCGCCCACGGGCGAGTGGATCGCCTTCGGTCGCAACATCGACGGCCGGCAGGACTTGTGGCGCATACGCCCCGACGGCACCGACGAACAGCGCATCACGGACACCGACGACTGGCAGGAAGGTTCTCCGTATTTCATGCCGGACGGTGAGCACCTGCTGTTCCGTTCATGGCGCGACTCGGATTACAAGAGGATCCGCCCCACACCCATGGTCGTCATGACGATCAACATCGACGGTTCCGAATGGCGCGGCTACACCTTTGACGGCGACATGAACTGGGCGCCCAACCCGGCGCCGGATGGCCGCCATTACGTTTTTGTGCGTGTTACCGACAAGGAACCCGGCCCGCTGGGTAACTGGGACATATTCCTTGGCGACCTGGCCGGCGGCGAACCCGTGCGCCTGACTACCAATCCTGCTTTCGACGGTCTTCCCGGCATGGCCCCGAACGGAAAACTGCTGGCGTGGGCGCGGGCCAAGGCTGGAGGCTTCATGGCGGGAATCAAGACCCACATCATGGACGTGTCCTCGCTGAACATCGGTCCCGAGAACTACGAGCCGCTGAACCCCGAATGGGGCCGGCCGATGTCTGAAGATCCGCCGGCGGCGCAGTAGTCAGACCAGAATTCGCAGGTCCATCTCCGGGACAAAGGGCTGGATGCCCTGATTCAGGGCGGGAGTGAACTCCGTGGAATTAATGAATTTTTTCAACGCCCTGAATGCCTTGATCTGGCACAACTGGATGCTCTATGCCGTATTGGCGACGGGTGTCCTGTTCACCGTATGGAGCGGCTTTTGCCAGTACCGGGCCTTGACCCACGGAGTGGCGATCACGCGCGGGAAATACGACGACAAGGACGACCCGGGCGCCATTTCGCATTTCCAGGCGCTTTCCGCCGCGCTGTCGGCCACGGTCGGCCTCGGCAATATCGGCGGGGTGGCGCTTGCCATCAGCCTGGGGGGACCGGGCGCGGTGTTCTGGATGTGGGTAGTGGGCCTTTGCGGCATGGCGGTCAAGCTGACCGAAGTGACGCTGACCATGCTGTACCGCAACACCGACGATCCCCAGAACCCGCATGGCGGACCGATGATGGTAGTGGATCAGGGCCTGCCCGCCCGGTGGCCGAAACTGCGGCCGGCGGGGAAGGTGTTCGCGGTGATCTTCAGTATTTCGGTCGTTATATCGGCGATAACCGGGGGCAACCTGTTCCAGGCCTGGAACGTTGGCGACGTGACCGAGAGCTACTTCGGCGTGCCGGCCTGGATGTGCGGTCTTGCCCTGGCTGTGGCGGCGGGCCTGGTGATCATCGGCGGTATTCAACGCATAGGGCAGGTCGCCTCGCGCCTGGTGCCGTTCATGGTGGTCCTGTATTTCCTGGGATGCATCGCGGTGCTGGGATTGAGCTATGAGCAGATTCCCGAATCGTTTGCGCTGATTTTCCGCGGCGCCTTCTCGTCCCTGGAAGGCACCGGCGCTTTCCTCGGCGGCACGGCCGGCGCGGCTTTTATCTTCGGGATGAAGCGGGCACTGTTTTCGAGCGAAGCCGGGCAGGGCTCCTCGCCGATTGCGCACTCCGCGGCTCGCACCGACGAGCCGGTCCGCGAGGGCATCGTGGCCGCGCTGGAACCGTTCATCGATACGCTGGTGGTGTGCACGCTGACCGCGCTGGTGATCCTGAGCACCGGGCAATGGCGGCGCGGACCGGAAGCCGAGTTCCCCGCCGGGACCGGGGTGGTTGCGGCGGAAACGGCCGGCTCGTGGACGATTGCGGAGAGCGCCGCGCCGGAACGCGCGGGCGGCGAGTGGGCCGGTGGCGAATCGGTGTTCGTGGTCGCCGTTGCGGACTACAACCCGGCAACGGACAGCAACCTGCACAAGATTTCGGGCGAGATCGAACTTGGCGCTGACGGCCTGGCGAGTATTCACTGGCAGTCCATCGACAGCGCCGTTGCGCCGGCCTTGAGGGACAGCGGTCTGTTCGTGTCCTATGAGGGCGCGACCATGACGGCGCGCGCGCTGGATTCGGCAATTCCCGGCCTCGGCAAGTGGCTGGTCAGCCTCGCGGTCTGGCTGTTCGCCTTCTCCACCATCATCTCCTGGAGCTATTACGCGGAGCAGGCGGTGTGGTTCCTGGGCGCGCGCAAGGTCGGGCTGCTGGTCTACAAGATCTGCTACTGCCTGCTGGCGCTGGTCGCCACGCTGGGATGGCTTCGCACCGATGCGGAACTGGACACGGTCACCACGCTTGGGACCGGACTGATGCTGGTAGTGAACATGCCGATCATGTGGCTGTTCGGCTGGCAGGCGATGCGCGCCTACAAGGAATACATTCGCAGGTTCACGAGCGGACGGATGGACCGCGGCGAGGGCGCCCCGACGCTGGATGACCTGATCAAGGGCTAGCCCGTCTGACCGCTCGCCTCAGGCTGCCGGCGCGGCTGGCCACGCAGGCCAGCGTAAGCATGGTGAACGCGAGCACGCAATAGAACATGGGCAGGGGCGTGTCGATCAACACGATCCCCACGATCTGCATTCCCATCGCGCCGAACGCGTGCTGCAGGAATGCAGTTATCGCGGATGCCGTTCCCGCATGCGGCCCCGCGCTGGTGAGCGATCCGGCCTGCGCGTTGGGCATGAATACCCCGGAGCCGAAGGCCCAGGGCGCCATGCCGATGAACAGCACGGTCAGGCCGGGCTCGACGAAAAACAGCGCCACGATCAGCAGCACGGTAGTCGAGGCGGTAATGACCATCCCCAGCATCATGGACCCGTTGACACCCAATCGCGGTCCCAACCAGATCGAACTCATGGTGCCCAGGAAGTAGAAGAAGCTGAGCGCCATGGTCCACACGCCGTAGGTGGCCGCGCTGTGGCCAAGCATCGATACGACCACATGAGGCGTCCCTGAGCCGAACGCGTAATATCCGCCCACGATCAGCCCCGTGGCGAAGGCGTAGCGCAGGAAACGCGGGTTCCTGAACAAGGTCCGGAACGCCCGGCGCTTGCCTGTCTTGCGCGGCCTGTACGTTTCCTCAACACGCCAGAAAAAGAGCGTCAGAATGACGAAGAAGCCGGTCAGGAACACGAAGATGCTGCGCCAGCCGAAGCTCTCCGTGAGATAACCGCTCAGAGCCGGCGCCACCATGGGTCCGATCATCATCGCCATGGTGAGTATGGCCAGCATCCGGGGTAGCCGCTTCTGGCCGAAGGCGTCCCTCAGCATTACGCGCGCCAGTGTGATGCAGCCGGCAGCGCCCAGCCCCTGCATGCAGCGCCCGACGATCAGGGTCGTGACATCCGGGGAGAAGATGCAGATAGTGCTGCCCAGGCCCAGCAGGAGCAGTGCCCCGAGCAGTGGAGGGCGCCGCCCGTACCGGTCCGCGATAGGTCCGTAAATCAGCACGCCGGGCGCCAGGATCAGGGTGGCCAGCGACGTGGTGACCTGGGCCATTGCCCTGGAAATTCCGAAATCCGCCTCCAGCGCGGGCAGCGCCGGGAAAAGGATGGTCAGCGACATGGGACCGCTCATGGTGATGAGCGCCAGCAGCGTGACCAGCATGCGTTCGGATCGCTCAAGCAGCATGGTCTTGTGCCGGATCAGTCCCGGCGCCGGGCGGCGTGGCCGGAGCAGCTAGTCGAGATAAAGGGAACTGACCGATTCATCCAGGCTGATTCTTCGCATGGTTTCGGCCAGTAATTCCGCGACGCTGAGCTGGCGTATCTTGTCGCAGGCGGCGGCTTCCTCCGAAAGCGGGATGGTGTCGGTAACCACCAGCTCGGTCAGGTCCGACCGGGTGATCCGCTCCAGCGCCTTTCCGCTGAGAACCGGGTGGGTGATGTAGGCGACGACTTCCGTCGCCCCTTCGTCCAGCAGGCTGCCGGCAGCCTGGCAAAGGGTTCCGGCGGTGTCGATCATGTCGTCGATCAGCACGCACACCTTGTCCTGCACCTCGCCGATGATGTTCATGGCCTCGGCCACGTTGGGCTTGGGCCGGCGCTTGTCGATGATGGCCAGATCGGTGTTGTCCAGCCGCCGCGCCAATGCCCGCGCCCGCACGACGCCGCCGACGTCGGGCGACACCACGACCACGTCTTCCTCCAGCCGCTTCCAGGCATCGGCCAGCAGCACCGGGGAGGCGTAGACGTTGTCCACCGCAATGGAAAAGAAGCCCTGGATCTGGTCCGCGTGCAAATCCACAGTCACAAGGTGGTCTATACCGGACGCACAGACCATTTCGGCGACCGCCTTTGCCGAAATCGGCGCCCGCGTGGCCCTTGAGCGGCGGTCCTGCCTGGAATAGCCGAAGTACGGGATTACCGCCGTAATGCGTTGCGCGGACGCGCGCTTGCAGGCGTCCGCGAGCAGGATCAATTCCATCAGGTTGTCGTTGACCGGGGGGCAGGTGGATTGCACGATGAACACATCCCTGCCACGGATGTTGTCCAGCACCTCGACGCTGATCTCGCCGTCGCTGAAGCGCTGCACCTGGGCCCTGCCCATGCGCACTCCAAGCGCCTTCGCGATCGCTTCGGCGAGCGCCGGCGTGGCGTTGCCCGCCAGTATCTCGATTTTCGGTAGTTCGACGCTGCGTTGTTCCGCCATTGAAAAGTATCGCGGTGACTGATCCCGGCTTGGCTGGGGCGGCAGGATTCGAACCTGCGAATCACGGGATCAAAACCCGTTGCCTTACCGCTTGGCTACGCCCCAATGTGCCAAGATTGATATTGTCTTGCCGCCCGCGGGCGCCTGTCAATGCATGCATCGCCCGCCTGCGCTGCGATAATGGCGCAGCCTTGGGGATTCGGAAAGTATGATCTGGAGAGCATTTTCCTGCGGTCCGGCTTGCCGGTGGCTGCTTGTCGCGGCGGTGCTGGTGATGGCCGTTCCGGGTCGCGCGCAGGTCAATATCGACACCTACCGCGACTACTTCCTGGTCGGCCGCTTCGGCGAGGTTTGCACGATGTGCGAGGTCGTGGTGCTGTGCCGGGCTGGCGGGGCCGCTCCGGCGGAAGACGCCGTGCCGCCCGATGGCGATTTCACGCTGTATCACATTCAGACACGCACTTTCTGGTCGCAGGTTTCCACGATCTGGGAGTGGTTCATTTCCAATTTCACGGCGGAAGACCTTGCTGCGCGGGGTCATACCCGCCCGGTGCATGTGTACCGCGTGGCGGACGGGCGATGGATGGCGCAGGAGGTCATCGAGGCCCGGCTGGTGCTCGATCCCGGCGTGCTTGAATTCGGCGACCACAATATCGACCGCATCAGCCGCGCCTGGAGCCGCGCGGACACGGGTGCCGGGGTGGGCTACTGTTCGCGTCTGCCCTTGTGGGATGCGCTCGAAACCATTGAAGCGAAAGCGCCGCGTGGCGACCGATGAGGCTCGCCGTTCAGGAGTTCGCATCGGTATGGCGGTGGGTATGGATCAGGGCCCATCCGCTGCGCTTCACCGGCGTCGTCCTGCACCTGCTGCTGCGAACGCTGTTCGCCGTTTTCTGGCTGGCCGCCGGAGTCAACAAGGTGAGAAACGATTGGCTGACAAGCGACATCCTGAAGGAGATTTTTCTTGACCGGCTGACCGAAATGCCGCCCGATGCCTTCGCATCGCTGTTTCTGCTGAACTTCGCCATCCCGCTCTACGTGCTGGTGGCGTGGGTGATCACGCTGGGCGAAATCTATTCGGCGGTGGGATTGCTGTTCGGCGTGACCACGCGCATCGCGGCCGCAGTGAGCATGTTCATTCTGTGCGGGTTTGCGATCGGCGGCTATTACGACGCCTCGCTGCTCCCGTTTTTCCTGTTGAACGCAATGTTTCTGTGGTGGGCGTCCGGCCTCTGGCTGGGGATCGACCGGTTCCTGGCCAGGCGGTATCCCGGGAGCCGCTGGTTTCGCTAGGATTCGCCGCGGTCCTGGAGGCGTCCTTCGTCGCGAAGGTATCGAATCACCTCATCGGCCAGCGCCTGGGGCGTGTCCCGATCGGAGCGCAAGTGAATCTCCGGGTATCGCGGCGGCTCGTACGGCGATCCGATGCCCGTCAGATCGGTGATCTCGCCGGCCTGCGCCCTGGCGTATAACCCTTTCGGGTCGCGCCGCTGACAGATTTCAAGCGGAGCGTCAACGAAGAGCTCGATAAACCGTTCGGCGCCCACCAGCTCCCGCGCGCGACGGCGTCCCGCGCGAAAGGGCGAAATCAACGCCACCACCACGATCACTCCGGAGTCGAGAAGCAGCTTGGTGACTTCCGCCGCGCGGCGCACGTTCTCCTCGCGGTCGGCTTCGCTGAACCCCAGGTCCGCATTCAGGCCGCGGCGCATTACGTCGCCGTCCAGCAGGCAGGCGGGAACATCCATGTGGCGCAGGCGCCCGGCGATCTCGCCGGCCAGGGTCGTCTTGCCGGCGGCCGGAAGGCCCGTCAGCCACAGCGCGAAGGTGTGCCGGGGGCCATTGGAATCGTTCCCGCGCGTCATCAGAAATAGCCGCTCTCGACGTCCGGGCGGCCGCCGGCCTTGCGGTCCTGTGCCCGGCCCCCGCGTTCGCTTGTGCGTGCGCGCCTGAGCTCGCGCAGGACCGCGGAAACATCGCCGGCTTCCGACTCCACGGCGCCGGTGAGCGGCCAGCAGCCGAGCGAGCGGAACCGCACACTGCGGATCTCCGGCTTCTCGCCGTTCTCGAGCGGCATACGTTCGTCGACCCGCACGATGAGCATTCCGTTGTGCCTCACGACCGGACGGGGCGCGGCGAAGTAAAGCGCCGGGACCTCGATGCCTTCAAGCGCGATATAGCGCCATACGTCCAGTTCGTTCCAGTCGGCGAGCGGGAAAGCGCGCAAGGGCCCGTAGCGCACGGCGGGCTCCTGAGGCGCTGACGCCCGCAAGTCGGCAGGCCGCATCCGTGCCCGCGCCCGGAATCTCTCCTCGTCGCCCCGCGCCCCGTCAATCACCGCGTCGAAACCGTACTTGTCCAGCGCCGCTTTCAGCGCATCGCTCTTCATCACACGGGTATGCTCCCGCGCCCCGTGCGTGAATGGTCCCACGCCCCGAGCCGCACCCTCGCGATTGACCTGAACGATCAGTTCCATGCCCGCCGCGGCCGCCATCCGGTCGCGAAACGTGCAGGTTTCCGGGAATTTCCAGGTCGTGTCCACGCTCAGCAGCGGAAACGGCGGAATCGAGGGCGCAAACGCCTTCAGCGCCAGGTGCAGCATCACGCAGGAATCCTTGCCCGCCGAGAACAGCATTGCCGGTCTGCGGCACTCGGACAACACCCGCCGCAGCGTTCGCATCGCCGCCGACTCCAGTCGGCTCAGCCGTTCAGACCGGCGCGCCGCTCTTGTCGTTACTCTGGGCATCTGCTGAATTCTGGTGGCCAGGGGCAGAATTGAACTGCCGACACGCGGATTTTCAGTCCGCTGCTCTACCAACTGAGCTACCTGGCCTTGGGAAAGTGCGCGGATTATAGCTTCGCGCCGCCGATTGTGAGCGTTACGCGCAAGGCGCCGAAAGGCTATTCGGAGGGTGGCTGATACCCTTCCGGTCTGCTGGAACCGTCGCCGAAGAAGAAGGCTTCCATCTGTTCCTCCAGAAACTTGCGTGCGGCGGGCTCGATCGGGACAAGCCGATACTCGTTGATCAGCATGGTCTGGTGCGAGAGCCACTGCTGCCACGCCTGGCGGGATACGTTCTCGAAGATGCGTTGTCCCAGTTCTCCCGGGTAGGGCGGACGCGGCAAACCCTCGGCTTCCGTTCCCAGATGCACGCACTGAACGGTTCGGGTCATTGTCGAGGATTGTGCTACGTGCCCGGTGGCCCGTCAACGCGGACCGCCCGCCCCGACTACCAGCGAATCCACGAGGCGGCGAATGGGCGCCGGCATCCCGAGGTCTTGGGCGCCGTCGTGCCAGCGCCATTGATCGCCGTCGCGCAGCTCGCCGGGTGGCTTGTCCACGGGCAGATGGATCGGCCGAATCTCCAGTTCGAAGTGACTGAAGCCGTGCCGGATCGGCGTCAGCACGGTATGGCTCTGCGGGCAACAGGCGAGGACTCTGCTGCACCAGTCCCGGGCGCTTTCCTCTTTTTCAAGTGTGGGCAGGCTCCACAACCCGGCCCAGATGCCCGTCGGAGGGCGTCGTCGCAGCAGTATGGCGCCATCCGGACGCTGTACCACGAGCATGGACCTCGGCTTCAGTGGTCGGTTTGCAGTGCGCCGCGCGGCCGGAATTTCCGAGGTTCGGCCATATTTCCTCGCGCGGCACGATTCGGCAAGCGGACACGAAGCGCAGCGGGGCCTGCGCCGCAGGCATACGGTGGCGCCCAGGTCCATGATCGCCTGGGTGTAGTCGCGCACTCTTTCCGACGGCGTATTGGCCTCGGCCAGGCGCCAGAGCGTTCTGCTTACGGAAGCCTTGCCCGGCCAGCCTTCGACCGCACCCACTCGCGCCAGAACGCGCCGTGCGTTGCCGTCCAGAATGGCACTGCGCTGCCCATGCGCCAGCGCCAGGATTGCACCGGCCGTAGAGCGGCCTATGCCGGGCAGCGCCACCAGCGAATCAAAATCCCGGGGCAGCTCTCCGCCATGTTGAGTAACCACGATGCCGGCCGCTTTCAGCAGGTTGTGCGCACGCGAGTAATAGCCCAAACCAGCCCAGATCGCCAGAACTTCGTCATCGCCTGCGGCAGCCAGTGCTTTCACTTCCGGAAACGACTCCATGAAGCGCTCGAAGTACGGGATCACGGTCTCCACGCGGGTTTGCTGGAGCATGATTTCCGACACCCATATGCGGTATGGGCTCCGGTCCTTCTGCCAGGGAAGGTGCTTTCTCCCGTGCTTATCCCACCATGCGAGCAGTTGCGGCGCGATCATCAGCCGCATTGTAGGGCCGCCCCGCGGGGACAGCTTCGGCAAGATCGATGACCTGGTCGGCATAGCGCAGGATGGCGGGGCGGTGCGCGGCGCATACCACTGTGATCCCGAGATCGCGCAGCGTTCGCACCACCCGCTCCTCGGTGACCGGGTCGAGGTGGCTGGTCGCTTCGTCCAGGATCATCGCGCGCGGCCGACGGTAGAGCGCGCGGGCCAGCAGAATCCTCTGCGCCTGGCCGCCCGACAGGTTGGAGCCCATATCGCCGATCCGGGTGGCCATGCCGAGCGGGAACTGGCGGATCTCGTCGTCCACCGCTGCCTGCCGCGCCACTTCATGGATGAGTTCGGTATCGGGACTCGGATCGAAAAAACTGATGTTCTCGGCGATGCTTCCACGGAAGAGGACGTCACCCTGCAGCACCATGCCCAGGCTGCGGCGGTAGCTGCGCGGCCGGTACCCGGCCACTTCAACTCCGTCGGCCAGCAAACGGCCTTCGGTCGCGGTCTCCAGCCCCGCAAGCAGTTTCAGGAACGTGCTCTTGCCGCTGCCGGAGGGTCCGGTAAGCACTACCAGCTGGCCCGGCTCGATTCGGCAGGAGAAACCGCGCAGAACGAAGCCTTCGCTGCTTCCGTAGCAAAAACCGAGGCCGCGCGCCTCGAAACGCCCTTCGAGCGAGTCTGCCGATATCCCGTCCTGCGCTTCCGCTTCGTGTTCGACGATGTCCCCCAGGCGTTCGGCGTGCAAGCGCAACATGTAGGCTTGCTGAAACAGTCCGATCAGCGCCTTGAGGGCGCCGCTGAATCGGGCGCGCAAGGTCATGAACGCAAACAGTGCGCCGAGCGTGATCCTGCCGTTGAACAGCGCCATTATTCCCACCCCGAGAAAGGCGATCTGCTCGACCTGCCCAAGCACCGACAATCCTGCGCCGGAGAAAATTCCGATACGGGCGCTGCGCACGTCGAGATTCAGCTTTTCCACCAGGTGCGTTTGCCACACTGTTACACGCTCGGTTTCGCCCGCCAGCGCCTTGACCGTCTCGCTGCCGCGCAGCGACTCCAGCATTGCCGAACTTTCTTTCGCCCCCGCCTCCAGCCCATCGCGGGCCAGCCGCCGCTGAACGGGAAGGACGCTCCAGACCAGTCCGCTGCGAAGCGCAAGTCCCGCCAGGCTGATCAGCATCAGGGCGGGGCTGTAGAGCAGCATCACGATGCCGGTCAGCACTACCTTGAGCAGGTTGATGATCCCGCTCACGATCGAACCGGTCGCGAAACTGATGATGGGCGCCAGGGACTGCATGCGCGAAACCACGTCGCCTACGTGCCGCTGGCGAAAGAAACGCACGGGCAGGCTGAACAGTCGCTGCGTCAGGTTGCGCGAGGCTTGTACCGAGATCGAAGTGGACAGCCAGATTCCCATCCAGCCCTGCAGCAACTGCAGTGGAATCACGACCGCGGCCAGCGTGCCCATCGCGAGAAGCATGGAATGCAGGAGGTTCCTGTCGTGCGACGTTGAGACCTCGTCGATGAGGATCTGCGACAGTACCGGCGGCGCCAGGCTCAGAACCTCCAGGGCCAGCGCGATGAGAATCAGGCCGGCAAGCGTGCGCGCCAGCCCGTCAAAGGATCGCGCGATCGGCCGAAGCGGCAGGGCGCCGCGCAGGTCCGCTTTCCGGAAATCCGCCCTGGGGACAAGTTCCAGAGCGACTCCGGTGAAGCGCGAATCGAGCTGTTCGAAATTGAACCAGCGGCGTTCCCGCGCCGGGTCCAGGATCAGGGCCCGGTCCTTGCGAACGTCACCCAGCACCACAAAGTGGTCCAGGTTCCAGTGCAGCAGGCAGGGGAGCTTCAGCTTGCCAAGCTCGTTGATTTCCAGCCTCAGCGGTCGACCGGCCAGGCCCAGGCGTTCGGCCGCCTCCATCAGCGTTCGAAGCGTATGGCCGCGCCCGGATTCGCCCGTGAACGAACGCGCGGCCGAAAGGTCCATCCGCATTCCGTGAAAATCGGCGATCATCGCCAGGCAGGCCAGGCCGCATTCGGATTGCTGTTGCTGCGGCACGTGCCGCAGACGCCTGCGGCGGCCTATGGCGCGATCAAATGCCTGCTTCCAGCTTTGCAAGCCTCCGGCCCGCCTATCCGATTGCCTTGCTGTCGGAGGCGCCCCCGCCGCGGGTCAGCGGGTCCAGCAGCCAGCCGATCAGGGTGCGCCTCGATTCGATGATCGTGGCCTCGACGCTCAGGCCAGGCCGTAACGGCCAGTGCCGGCCTCCGGCATCCATGTACTGCTTTTCGAGGGTTATTCGCGCTTCATAAGCGGGCTCGAAGAGATTGGGCACCAGGCGCACGTCGCCCGGCTCCAGGGGCGCTGAGGTGATTCTTTCCAGCGTCCCGCGCAGCACGCCGAATTGGCGCGAAGGGAAGGTCGGAAGCTTGAGCACCGCTTCCTGCCCTGGCTCCGCCCGTCCGGCGTATTGCGACGACAGGTAGAGCCGTGCCTCGATCGGGGTGTCCGGCCGGTGCAGGGTCGCCAGCAGTGCCCCCGCCGATACCGCGTCTCCGGCAACGGCCAGTACGTCGCCGAGCTGGCCGCTCATCGGCGCGACAATGGACTGGCGGGTCAGGCTGTCA
>MKWU01000048.1_pt1 | contig 200981 bp, 157 predicted proteins | sample 809101 | NCBI WGS metagenome assembly MKWU01 (sample SAMN05860141, study PRJNA318959) | sponge metagenome | host: Aplysina aerophoba | place: Slovenia: Piran, Adriatic Sea, Gulf of Piran | collected 2013-05-07 | reverse complement strand
CTAGCCCTGATTATTCACGAGTCGGGTTGACTGGTCTGTAAGGGTCCGCGGAAAAGCCCCTCTGACCTGCGACGATGCATGTGTTGGAAGCACGCATCTTCGAGTTCAGGGGGGCATCTCCGAGGTGAAACCTAGCAGTGTCACAAACGCGCGTCTGGCAGGCGGCGGGGACCGGGTCGTGTGGGGCGCAGGGCTGTTCGCATTGGGCAGGTTCGCGGATCGTGTCGGGCTGACCGAGGCGCTGTCCGCGGCGGTGCCTGCCCGCGGGGAGCGCGTCCCGGTTCATGACCGCGGCGAGGTGCTGGTGCACGCTTTGTTGATGCTGGCCGGCGGTGGTGAGGCGTGCACCGACATCGAGTATCTGCGTGCTCAGCCCGAGCTGTTCGGCGCTGTGGCGTCGGACTCGACGCTGTACCGCACCATCACCGGTCTGGGCCCCGGCGGGCCCGAGGCGCTGCTGGGCGCGGCAGCAGCGGTACGCGAACGGCTGTGGGCCGATCGTGGTCGCCGCGGCCAGCTGGTGCTCGACATCGACTCGACGCTGATCGAGATCCATTCCGAGAACAAGGAGGGCGCAGCGCCGAATTACAAGCGCGGTTATGGGTTTCATCCGATGATCTGCTCGGTCTTTGACGGCGAGCCGTTGTGGATCAAGCAGCGGCCCGGCAACGCCGCCGCGAACGACATCGCCGATCATCTCGAAGTGATCGACGCCGCAGTCGCGATGCTGCCCGCACCTGACGCGGCAGGACACCGCCCAAGCGACGACGACAGTGCCGTGCAGCGCTCTTTGATGGTGCGCATCGACGCGGCGGGATGCTCACCGACGCTTGCCGAGAAGCTGCGTGAGCGCAACATCGGTTTCGCTGTGTCAGCGCGGTCGAATCGCAGCGTCGAAGCGGCTATCGGGAGCGCTTTGGGCGACTCGCAGCGCTGGCGCAACGTCCCCAAGCAGGCACGCCGGCAGCTGCGACGCGGCTCTCAGGTCGCTGACCTCACCGACCTCATCGACCTGTCGGACTGGCCTGAGGGGACCCGGCTGGTGGTGCGCCGCGAGCCAAGACATCCCGGCGCGCAGCGCAGCCTGTTCGCAAGCGACAGATTCCGCTACTGGGGATTCTTCACCGACCAGCGCGGCGGCGCGGTGCATCTGGACAAGCTGATGCGCTCCCACGCCGACATAGAGAACGCCGTGCAACGCCTCAAAGACAGCGGCCTGAACCGCATGCCGTTCACTGCATGGCACGCGAACAGCGCCTGGTCCGCCCTGTGCATGATCGGTCTCGCGCTCGTCGGCTGGTTCCAGAACGCATGTCTGTCCGGAGCGCTCGCCAAAGCAGCACCCAAACGGCTTCGCTGGCAGCTGTGGCACCTCCCCGCGCTCGTGTGCCACACCGCACGACGCGTCCTGCTGCGGCTTCCCCAACAGCACCCCGGCGCCCGAGCCCTGCTCGCCATCGCACACCCCCGCTGACCCCCCGCAGCCCCGAGCTCAACAATGCCCGCCACCGGCGCGCCGGACCCGCCGCGCCCACGCGCACGCCCGACACCGCACGAACACCGAAACCGGGACCAGCGACACCCCCACGACGCTGCCGCCTGCAGCCCCAACACCCCGAAACGACAAATCAGGCCAACCGGAATGCCCAAAACACGACTCGCGGCATTCTCATGAATAATCAGGGCTAGCGATTCCGGAGGGCACCCGTTCCCGCAGGGCCCTCGGTCGCCCGGGGCTTCCTCGTATAGCCCTCTTGCCTTTGCGATGCCGCGACGCTCGATCGGCGTAGCGAAGGCCAAGGTCATACTGCGATCGCTTGGCTCGCGGTCTGTCCGCTGGTCAGCGCGACGAGGATGTGGCGCCCGAGTGCCTCGCCCAAGGGGAGCGGCACGGCGTTGCCTATCTGCCTGGCGATGGACGTCTTCGAACCACACCACTTGTAGTCGTCAGGGAACCCCTGGAGCCGAGCAGCTTCATGGTGAGTGATGGGCCGGTGAGCCTTCGGATGCAGGTATCGGCCCTTCTCCGGCTTGAAGAACTCAGTTCGGATAGTCACTGACGGCTTGTCCCACAACAGTCGACCCATGACATCCCCAGCGCCCGTTCGGTGCGATCGCCAGCAAGGGGCTAGCAGATCATCCGGAATATCGAACCTGTTTCCGCCCGCGGGAATCGAGCGGTAGCGATTCAGGGACAGTTGCGTAAAGTAGCGGGTCAGGTGCAGTTCCTCCCCAAGGAAGGGCCCCGACACCTGCTGCCCTTCGAATTCAGTGCGACGATTTGGAAGATCTCGTAGACGTACGTCTTCTGCGAGCCCCTCGAATGCATCCCGAACATTCGAGCGTTGAGGGGAGTGAGGCGGTTCTCCTATCGGCCGGTGCTCGCGACGCCTCCCGATGACGATCGCTCTCCGGCGTCGCTGCGGTGCCCCGTAGAGGGAGGAGTCGAGCACGAACGGTTCGATCTCATAATCGGCGAGGCCCTGATCGGGCCGACATGCATCCTCCAGACTGGAGAACTGCTCGGACTTCAGAAATTCGCGCACGTTCTCGAGCACGAAAAACTTGGGTCGTAGCACCGCAACAGCCTCGACGTATTGCTCCCACAAAGCGTTTCGGTGGTCTGTCACCTCCTGCTTGCCCAACGATGAGAACCCTTGACACGGCGGCCCACCAAGTACGACATCTGCCCCATCTGGATGGTGCCCACCTTCAAGCCAGTCTTCGATGGTGCCGAGGAAGACGTGATCCGCGCCGAAGTTCGCGGCGTAGGTAGCAGTTGCATCAACATCAGAATCAACGGCTGCGACCGGTCGAAACTCGCCGAGATCTGAGTTTGCTCGCAGGAATCCGGCAGTCAGTCCGCCGCAGCCAGCAAAGAGATCGACGATGGTGTGGGCAGCGCTCATGGCGTAGCCGCTCCTAGCCCGCGGTAGCGAGCATGGAGCTCGATTCCTGTTGACCCTGCTTGAGGTCTGCGCGTCTGATGGACATGCCACCCAGCAGCACCAGGGCAGCGAATTGCGAGGTCGCGCGAATTCCCCGCATCTGGCTCTCGTGAGGGCATCTGAACTGAAGCCAGCACTCCGGCACGGTCGGTCGGTGCGACTGCCTCCACGAGCTGAGCAGAGGATCGAGTTAGGTGCATCTTCGATCGGCCTCCCTCCGCTATGAGGAACTGTGTACCCCACTCACTGCCGCTCGCCGCGGTAATGAGTCGCTATCTCTGACTTGGTCGAACCATCACCTTGCCGAAGGGGTGTGACAGCGCTACGGCCCGATGACACTGCCACAGAACGGAGGCACAGACATCGGCATTGCCACGATTCGGCATCAGCGCTGGTGTTTCAGAAGCCGAGGGCGGTGAGGGGGTCGGTGTAGGGGAGGTCGAGGGCGTGGGCTACGTGGGGCTCGGTGACGTGGCCCTTGTAGACGTTCAGGCCTGCTCGCAGGTGGGGGTCGGTGCGCAGGGCGTCGAGGCCGTTCTCGGCGATGGCCAGCACCCTGGGCAGGGTGGCATCGCTGAGTGCCCGGGTTGAAGTGACTGGCACGGCGCCGGGCATGTTCGCTACGCAATAGTGCACGACGCCGTCGACAACAAACGTCGGCTCGGCATGGGTGGTCGGCTTGGACGTTTCGAAGCATCCGCCTTGGTCGATGGCCACGTCGACCACGACCGAACCGGGGCGCATCTGAGAGATCATGTCGGCGGTCACCAGCTTGGGCGCTCGGGCGCCGGTCACCAGTACGGCGCCGATCACCAGGTCGGCGTTCAGCACCTCGGTCTCGACCGTCGCCCGGGTGGACGTCACCGTGACGACCGACGCACCGAAGCGCTGCTCGAGATGATCCAACGCCGCTGGGTCGATGTCGAGCACTCGCACATCGGCACCCATGCCGATGGCGATCTCGGCCGCGTTCTCGCCGACGACTCCCCCACCGATGATCACGACACGTGCCGGCGGAACTCCCGGCACGCCGCCGATCAGCAGACCGATGCCGCCATGAGCGGTCTCGAGGGCCCATGCGCCCGCCTGCACGGCCAGCCGACCGGCAACCCGGGACATCGGGGCCAGCAGCGGCAAGCCGCCGCGTGAATCGGTCACCGTCTCGTACGCGACGCAAGCCGCGCCGCTCTCGACGAGGTCCGACGTCTGGTCGGGGTCGGGAGCGAGATGCAGGTAGGCGAAGAGAATCTGGCCCTCGCTGAGCATCTTGCGCTCAGAGGCTTGCGGTTCCTTCACCTTGACGACGAGATCCGCCTTCTCCCACACCTCGTCACAACGGCCGATGAGCGCACCGGCAGCCTCATACTCGGCGTCGGGCACACGGATGCCCGCTCCGGCGCCGGTCTCGACGAGCACCTGATGGTCGTGCAGCACCAGCTCACGCACGGCGTGCGGCGTGAGCCCGACGCGCTGCTCGCCCGCCTTGAGCTCACTCGGCAATCCGATCAGCATGCGGTCACCTCCATCGCAGGCGCCCAATCCCCCAAGCGCCCGCTGAACAGGCGCACCCCGTTCGGGCTACGAAGCCCGGGCGAAGTCTACGATTTCGCCGATGGGCACCCGTGACCAGGGGACCGACACCAATGTCGGCAGCGTTGGCAGCGTCAGCACGGACGGCTGGACCCTGCCAGCGCTCGTACGACACGCAGCGGTCACCCATGGCAACCGCGAGTTTCTCGCATTCGAAGGCGGCCGAACGGTCACGTTTGCCGAGTTCGACGAGCTGACTGACCGGCTCGCCACTGCCCTGGCTGACATCGGCCTGCAGCCAGGCGATCGCGTGCTGGGCCTGCTCACCAACAGCGTCGAGTTCATGCTGCTGATGATCGCTGCCCACAAGCGGCGAGCGATCTTCGTGCCTGTCAACACCGACCTGCGCGGTGCCTTCCTAGAACACCAAGTACGCAACTCCGAGCCTCGCATCGTGGCCGTGGACCGAGGCTTGCTCAACCGGTTCGACGATGTAGCTGGTCCGGCAGGCGCATCCGATGATGCATCCGCGCGGGAAGCGACACGAGCGGCGCTCGATCCGGACTGGCGCATCGAAACCACGCTGCTGGTGGACGATGGCGACATTGGCGACCACCCGGGCGGCGCGCTCGCGGACACCGCCGTGCGCAGCCTCAGCGATCTGCTGGGCACCGAGCCACGAGTCGACGCCGTGCTCGAGGCCGAGCCCAGTGATGTCTGCACGATCATGTACACCTCGGGCACCACCGGCCCGGCCAAGGGCGTGCTGATGCCACAGGCGCACTGCTACCTGTTCGGCCTCACCGCGGCGCAACGCTTGGAGATCACGCCCGACGACCGTTTCCTCTGCTGCATGCCGCTGTTCCACGCGAACGGCCTGTTCATGCAGATCTATGCAGCGCTGCACGGCGGCGCGTCGGCGTACGTCACGAAGCGCTTCAGCGTGGGCCAGTGGCTCGACACCGTCATCGAGCAGGGCATCACGCTGACGAACGCGCTGGGGGTCATGCCCGAGTTCATCTGGCGCAGTCCCCCCACCGACCGGGACCGGGAACATCGCCTGCGGGCCGTCATCGCGCTCCCCGTCGCCGCCGAGTGGGCGGCCGCATTCGAGCAGCGATTCGGTGTACGGATCGTGCAGGGGTACGGGATGACCGAGGTCAACATGGTCGCCTACACCGACCCGGCGGATCCAGTGATGTCGGGCTGAGCCTGCCCCCCCCCCCGGCCCGGGCGGACACAGTGGGGGCGGGCCCCGCCGCCCCGCCGCTGAATGAGTACTTCGAGGTGATCGTGGCCGACCCGGCAACCGATTTGCCGCTCTCACCAGACGAGATCGGCGAGATCCTGGTTCGGCCCAAAGTCCCGTTCTGCTTCAACGTCGGCTACCACCAGATGACCGGCAAGACCGTCGAAGCGTGGCGCAACCTCTGGTTTCACACCGGTGATGCGGGCCGGATCGACGAGGCCGGCCGGTTGCATTTCGTGGACCGGCTGAACGACCGCATCCGCCGCCGCGGCGAGAACATCTCCAGCTATGAGGTCGAGACCGTGATCAACGGCTACGACGGCGTGATCGAGAGCGCAGTCGTAGGTCTGCGTGTCCAAGGCGCCGGCGGCGAGGACGAGGTGCTCGCCGTTGTGGCAGTGGACGGCTCACCGCCCAACCCGGTCGAGTTCTTGGACTGGTGCGTGCCGCGAATGCCACGCCACAGCGTGCCGCGCTACCTGCAATTCGTACCCGAGCTCGACAAGACGGCCTCCGGCAAGATCCGCAAGCAGGCCATACGGGACGCCGGCGCTACCGGGGACCTGTGGGACCGGGAGTCGGTCGGCTACACCGTGGCCCGCGGCTGAGCGAGCACCAGCGAACCCAGTGGCCCGCAGCTGACGGGCCCGCCTTCGCCGCCGTCTACAGGTCGGGGCGCAGCAGCACCCGGCCCGTGGTCTTGCGTTCGTGTAGGTCGCGCAGCCCGTCGATCAAACCGTCGAGCGGCAGCTCCTGGCTGACGAGCGGGTCGAGCCTGCCGTCAGCTACCTGGGGCCACAGCTCGGCGTAGCACTCCTCGAGCACCTCGTCCATGCGCCCCCGGTAGCCGCCCATGTGCACGCCGACCACGGAGTAGTTCTTGACCAGCAGGTGGTTGGCCGGCGCTTGGGGGATGGTGCCGCTGGCGAAGCCCACCACCAGCAGTCGGCCTTCCCACGCCACCAGCCGCCGGGCAACGTCGAAGTACTTCCCCCCGACAGGGTCGTAAACAATGTCGCAGCCCCGCCCGCCAGTGGCGTCCTGGACGGACTGGTACAGGTCGTCGTTGTCGTAGTCGATGACGACGTCGGCGCCCAGCTCGCGGCAGGTCTGCACCTTGGCAGGACCGCCCGCTGCGGCGATGACGGTGCAGCCCGCTGCCTTGGCCATCTGCACAGCAGCCGAGCCGACGCCCCCGGCAGCCGCCAGAACCAGCACCGTATCGCCGGCTTGCATCTGGCCCCGCCGGTACAGCGAGAACCACGCCGTCCCATAGATGACGTTGGACGCGCACGCCGCCGGAATCGAAACGTCGTCAGGGATTCGCCGGGCAGTCGAGCCCCTGATGAGCGCTTCGCTGGCATATCCGCCCCAGCCTGCAGTACCCGAGCCGATCACCCGGTCGCCGACCTCCAAGTCGCACTCAGGGCCGACCGCTTGCACGGTGCCGCACGCTCCCATGCCGGGCGTGAACGGCGGATCCCACCGTTCTTGGTACGTGCCCTGGCAATGCAGGATGTCTGCAAAGTTCAGGTCCGTGGCCTCCACCGTGATCCGTGCTTGACCCCGCCCTGGCTCGGGCGAGGCAAATTCGCCCAACTCCAGCACGTCCCACGGATAGCCCAACTCGTTCAGTCGCCACGCTCTCATTGGTGTCCCCTGACTGGTACGCCTGCTCGCCCGGATCGGCTTCAAAGAATCCGTCCGGGACGGCAGCACCGTAGCAATGGACGCTGACGCCATCCCGGCCACACGCGTACGCTCGTAGCGAGGCAAGGGGGCAACGTGGCGCTCACGACGCAGGACCGCAGTACGGCAGGGCCGTCGCAAGACACGAAAGACGTGATCCCCGTCCTGGACCTGTCGCCCCTCAACGAGGTAGCTCCCGATCCGTCGGCCGTCGAAGCGCTCGCCGCCGAACTGCGACGTGCGCTCACCGAGATGGGGTTCTTCTTCATCGTGAACCACGGCGTGCCATGGGCGATGGTGGAGGGAATCTTCGACTCCGCCCGCGAGCTGCACGCACTGCCGCAGCCGACGAAGGACTCCATCCCGATGGGGAAGCTGATCGGCGGCTACCTCGGCATGGGCGGCGGCACTTCGTATGCCTCGGACATCGCAGGAGAGGTCCGCAAGCCCAACCAGAACGAAGCGTTCTTCTGTCACCGGCACGGTTACCACACCGACAACCAGTTCCCGCCCATCGACGGCTTCGCGGCGAGGTGCGAGGCCTACATCGACCAGCTCATCGCCCTCGGAGGTCGGCTGCTGCCAGTGTTGGCACATTCGCTGGACTTGCCGCACGACTGGTTCGTGCCCGACTTCGACCAGCCGAGCGTGACCCTTCGGATGTCGCACTACCCGCCGATGGACTACTCGGACAACGAGTGGGGACTGGCCCCGCACACCGACAGCTCGGTGTTCACGTTCCTGCCGGCCAACGAGGTGCCGGGGCTGGAGATCCGTCCTGCCGGCCACGACTGGATCAAGCCGCCGCAGCTCGCCGAGTCGTACCTGGTCAACAGCGGCGACATGTTGAAGCGCTGGACGAACGGGGTCTATCTTTCGACAGCGCATCGAGCCCGCAACCCCACCGACGGCGAGCGGTATGCGGCACCGTTCTTCTACGGCGCCCGAGATGATGCCGTGGTGGCGCCGGTGCCCACAACGGTCAGCGACGAGGCGCCCGCTCGCTGGGAGCCGATTACCTACGGCGACTACCAGCGCTGGTTCCTGAACCGCAATTACGAGAACGTCACCGGCGAGAAGGTCGGCAAGTTCGAGACCTAGCGGCCGGCGAGAACCGGCGCTCAGCTACTCCAGCACGCCTGCCACGGCCAGCTCGGCAATGCGGTCGGGGTCGTAGCCGAGCAGCTGCTCGAGCACCTCGAAGGTGTGCTCGCCGTAGGTCGGCCCGCCATGGCTGATGCCGTCGGAGCTGCGCGACATGATGAACCGGGTGCCTTCCACCCACATCGTGCCGTTGGTGCCATGGGTCACGTTGCGGAAGTGGCTTCGGTGCTCGAGCTGCGGGTCGTCAGCCATCATCGCCGAGTCCGCAATCGCGTGCGCCGGGACGCCGGCGGCCTGCAGCTCGTCGTGAGCTTCAACACCGTCTCGCTGCGAGGTCCACGCCGTGATCAGCTCGGCGATCTCGTCGGCCCGCTCGCGGCGCTCGCCAAGGCCGAGTCCGCCGAGGGCGTCGGCGCCGATGACTCCGCACAGCGCACGCCACTGCTCGTCGTTCGCACAGGCCACAGCAATCCAGCGATCCTCGCCCGCTGAGGCGAAGACCCCGTGCGGGGACATCACCGGATGGTCGTTCCCGAGCTTGTCAGGCAGGTGACCGTTCACCTCGTAATCGAGCACTGCCGGGGCCAGGAACGTCATCGACGCCTCAGCCTGGGACAGGTCGATGTACTGGCCTTCGCCGGTGCGGTCGCGATGATCCAGCGCTGCCAAGAGGGCTGCGCTCAAGAACTTCGGCGACACGTAGTCGGTGTAGGCGCCGAAGACACCGGCCGGGTCGCGGTCGGGCCAGCCGGTCATCTCGTAGAACCCGGACATGGCGGCGCCCATCGTGCCGAATCCAGCCAGCGACGACAGCGGCCCGCTCTGGCCGAACAGGCAACTCGACGCCATGATGATGTCTGGCTTGACCGCTCGCAGGTCCTCATATGACAGGCCGATGTCCTGCAAGGCGTGCGGCGAGAACGACTCGCAGACAACATCAGCCCAGCGCACGAGATCCAGGATCAGGTCGCGGCTCTCGGGCTTGGAGATGTCGATCGTGATGCCGAGCTTGCCGGCATTCATGTTCTGGTAGAGCCCGCCGTTGTCGACTCCGGCTTCGTCGTTCAAGAAGGGTTGGATGGTCCGGGCCGCTTCCACCTTGTGAGACGACTCAACACGAACCACCGTGGCGCCCCAGTCAGCCAGCACACGCGTGGACCCTGGTCCGGCCATGACCCACATGAAGTCGAGGATCTTCACGTCCGCGAGCGGAAGGGACGGGTCGCGGTGGCTCGCGCCAGCCGCAGACACCAGCGCGTCAGACACCGGCACCGGAGCCGCAGCTCCCACCTCCCCAAGCACTTCGTCGGTGTGCTCGCCGATCGACGGCGGGGGCGTCGAGATGTCGAGAGGGGTTTCGCTGAACTTTGCCGACGGGCCCGGATAGCGCACCGAGTCGAGTCCGGCTGTGGGGATGTTCCGCCAGAAGTCCCGCTCGGAGTACTGGGGCGACTCGACCAGGTCGGCGACCGTGGAGATCGGCACGATCAGCAGCCGCTTGTCCAGCGCCACCTCCAAGAGCTCGGCCTTGGTGCGCGTCGCGGTGAAGTCGGCGGCGACCTGCTGGATGCGCTCGTACTCGGTGGGCGGGATGCGGCCGGTGATCACACCCTCCACGAAGTTGATCCAGTCGATCTCGAGGTCACTGTCGGCACAGCCCCCCTCGGAGTGCATCCATTCGAACAGGCGCGCTCCGAATGGGCCGATGGACTCGCCGAACAGGATCGTCACCGAGACGTAGCCGTCGGCTGCCGGCGAGCGCAGCCGGATTCGGAAGGGGCCAAGGCGCGCACCGCCGCTCATCCGCAGCAACTCCGGTGAGTTGTACAGGTGGCACAACGTGGCCGATTGGGTGGCCTGGGTGACGGCCTGCTGGGCGCTGACGTCGATGTGCTGGCCCTGACCAGAGCGCTTGCGCTCCCGCAGCGCGATCAACGACCCAACGGCAGCTTCGGCAGAGGCGTGCAGGAAGCACTGGTCGAGCGGGATGCGCAGCGGGGGCCGATCCTCATCACCGACAACGTTGGACAGCTGGCCCGCGGCGGAGATGATCGAGTCGGTGGCGGCCCAGTCGGCCTTGGGACCCGTCTGGCCGAACGCCGAGACGGACGTGTACACGAGACCGGGGTTGACCTGCGCTAGATCTGCTGCTCCGAGACCCCGGGCAGCCATCGCACCCGGCGCATCGGACTCGATGAGCACATCCGCGCTCACCGCCAGGTCGCGTAACCGTTGCTGGTCGCGAGGGTCGTCAAGGTCGAGTGCAACACTGCGCTTACCGCGGTTGTAGGACCAGAACCACAGCGAGGCCTCGGGGTCGCCCTCACGCCCGGCGACAAACGGCCCGACGCTGCGCGCGGCAGATCCACTGGGCGGCTCCACCAAGACGACATCAGCGCCGAGGTCGGCCAGCAGCGATCCCGCCATCTGACCTCGATGATCCGTCAGGTCCAGCACTCGGCAGTTCAACACAGCGTTCCCCTCTCCCCGCTCCGCAGCACACGCACACGGCTCTCTCGTCGCGCGCCGAAGCTAGTGCGGCACCACCAGAGCGCTGAACGGGGCAGGCCCAGCGCCCACCGGCTCAGCCTCTCAGCGTTCCAGCACCGGCTGTGCTTCCACCACCCGCAATGACACAGGCGTCGGCACCACGACGGGTCCGACCGTGCCCGCGAGCCCGGTGTTCGACGTCCACCGCACCATCCAGACCGACTGGACGGTGCCGCGGAAACGACCGGCCCTCCCGGCAGTGGATGCACGTTGAAAGATGTGACTGCACGGCGAGCGAGTGCCCGGCACGAGCCACGGCAGGCCCGGACCGGGGCACGAGACCAACACTGATCCATCGCCGGGAACCAGTTGCAGCGCCACCGGTGTGGCCACCAAGGTGACGACGACGCTCCCTGCTGCGACGATGCGCACGAACGGTCGCCAGCTCGCCGTCGGCACCCAGAACCAAGTGTCGACGCCGACCAGTGTGCGCACTCGCTGCGCCGGCGGCGCGAAGAACGGCATCGGTCGCGGGAACGTGAGCGACGACAGGCCTCGATTGGCCGCCATGCCCACCTTTTCGGCATGGTGCGCCGGATCCCGACTCGAGACTTCGATGTGCAGCCCGCCCAACGCCGGGTCACGCGCCGCCGGCCGTTCAGTACTGCCGTTGCGCAGTGTGAGCGCCGGCCCAGCCGATGCCGCCGGTGCCGTCGAGAGACCAACCAGCATCAGACTCAACCCTAAGACGATGTATTTCATGAAATTTCGCACTTGCCTACCGTGGTGCCGGCATCGAATGCGGGCAAACGAATTTTCCGGTTCTGGCACGGGCAGGCGGTGAGCAGAGGCGGCGAACTAGGTTGCCTGCACCGTTGAACACGACACTGGCTGTCACAGGCTTGTCAGCGCAGGAGGATCAACACATGGCCGCAGACGAATTCGCCTACGCGACGACGATCGAGACTGCGGCCGCCGTCGCAGCCGGGGACGTCTCCTCCCGGGAGCTGCTCGAAGCGGCACTGGCACGAGTCGATCGTCTCGACGGGCCGATCAATGCCGTCGTCGCCCTCGACGCCGAGCGCGCCCGAGCAGCTGCGGATGCCGCGGACGCTGCGGTGGCGCGAGGCGACGAGCTGGGACCGCTGCACGGCGTGCCGATCACCATCAAGGACTCGTTCCAGACCGAGGGTCTGGTCACGACCTCAGGAGCCCCGGCACTGGCCGACTTCGTGCCCGAGAGCGACGCCGACCCGGTTGCTCGCTACAAGGCTGCAGGCGCAATTGTGTTCGCCAAGACCAACCTGCCGCTGTTCGCGGGTGACGCGCAGTCCTACAACGAGGTGTATGGCACCACTGCCAACCCGTACAACATCGAGCACACCCCCGGCGGGTCCTCCGGCGGTTCGGGGGCGGCACTGGCCGCCGGCTACACGCCGCTCGAGCTCGGCTCGGACATCGGCGGCTCCATTCGCATCCCGTCGCACTGGTCCGGCGTCGCCGGACACAAGCCCAGCTACGGCGTCGTGTCCGCACTCGGACAGATCCCCGGCATGCCTGGCACGCTCAGCCAGGCCGACATCGCCGTTGCGGGCCCGATGGCACGTGATGTCGACGATCTCGAGATGGCGCTCGACATTCTCGCCGGGCCCGACGCGTGGAATTCCAAGGCCTACTCGCTCGACCTCCCGCCGGCTCGGCACAGCGACATCTCCGATTTCCGGGTGGCGGTGTGGCTCGACGAAGATCTATGCCCGATCGACACCCAGTGCCGGGAGCTGCTTCTGGGGGCGGCGAACGCCCTGGAGCAGGCCGGTGCGCGCGTCGAGACCGACATGCGACCGACATTCACCTTCGAGAAGGCGGTCGACACCTTCCTGCACCTCCTTTCTGCCGCCGAGGCCGGGACTTGGACACTCGCTCAACTCGAAGAAATCGCCTCCTCGAACGACGATCCCCAAGGAGATCTCGGCATCTGGTATGCAGCGATGCGTCACCGGGAGTGGCTGAGCTGGCACGAGCGTCGGCTGCAGCAGCGCAGGCGCTGGGAGGAGTTCTTTACCGATTGGGACGTCGTGCTGCTGCCGGTGGCGCCGACGGCTGCTGTCCGTCACGACCACAGCCGGCCTGCCACCAACCGCCGGATCACGGTGAACGGCGAGACTCGGCCCTATTTCGACATCATCAAGTGGATGGGCCTCACCGGGGTGGCGTGGCTGCCCGCAACCGTGGTGCCGGTGGGCATGGTGCCTGCAGCCGGGGGTGATTTGCCGGTAGGGGTGCAGATCGCCGGGCCCTTCCTGGAAGACCGCACAACCCTGGCGGTGGGCCGCTTCCTGCAGGAAGCACTCGGCGGGTTCCAGCGGCCGGAAGGCTTCTGAGCGGCGCGCAGCCAGCTCAGCGCCGCCGAGCAGTTCGCTTGCCGCCACATAGCGACGCGCCATGAGTTCGGAGTCTGAACACCTCCACGCCGTCGTCCATGACGGCGACGGTCCTGTGGCGTTGCTGGTGCACGGTGCGCTCGGCAGCCGCTCCTACTGGGACGACAACATCGGCGCGCTGCAGACCGTCTGCCGACCAGTTGTCGTCGAGCTGTGGGGCCACGGCCGATCACCCAGCCCCGCCGACCCCGAGCGCTACGGTCCGCCCGGCTATGTGGCCGAATTTGAGCGGCTGCGTACCCAGCTCGACGCTGAGCGAATCTGGATGATCGGTCAATCGCTGGGAGCGGCGCTCGCACTGCACTACGTGCTCGCACACCCTGCCCAGACAATCGGCGCGGTGCTCACCAACTCGTCATCAGCATTCAGCGAACCCGAGGTGTGGGCTGAGCGAACCGAGACGTTGGTGGAGGAACGGGCGCTCGAGCTCGAGGCACACGGCGTCGAAGTGCTGCGCGACAGCTGGATCAACCCAGGGCGTTCGAAGCGCATCTCGCCCGAGGTTCGCGCCAAGCTGGCCGGCGAATTCTCCGGGCATGATGCGACGGGACTCGCCCGCTCGTTCCGCCTCACGAATGCGGGTGTCCCGCTCGGGGACCGACTGGGCGATGTCGCCGTGCCGGTGCTGCTCACCAACGGCACCGAGGAAGGCCGCTTCCAGCAGCTGCTCGCGAGGGTGCGCCAGATTCCCGACCTGGAGATCGCCGACTTGGCGGCCTCCCACGCGGTCAACGCTCAGGACCCCGCAGGATGGAACGCCGCTGCCACCAGATTCATGCGGCAACACGCCGAGACGCCCCGCGCTCGCTAGAGGAGGCACACATGGGTACAGGACCGCTCGAAGGCATCACCGTGGTCGATGTGTCGAGCGCCGTCGCCGGCGCGTGGGTGTCAACGCAGCTCGCCGAGATGGGCGCCGATGTGGTGCTGATCGAGAAAGTGGGCGCTTCCGACGTCATGCGCCTGACCGGTGCGATCGTCGGCGACCAATCGGGCTGCTGGGTTCAGATGCACCGCAACAAGCGCGGCATGGATCTCGACATCCGCGATGAGCGCGGGCGCGAGATACTGCTGCAGCTCGTCGAGGGCGCCGACGTGTTCATTCAGAACTTTCGGCCTGGCGTGGCCGAGCGCCTGCGTATCGGCTACGACGATCTCAGCGCCGTCAACCCCGATCTCGTGTACCTGTCGGTGTCGGGTTTCGGGCCCGCGGGGCCCTATGCGCACCAGCCGGTGTATGACCCGATCATCCAGTCGTTGACCGGCATGACCGCGGCGCAGGGAGGCGACTTCGTCAAGTCCGCCACTGCAGACAAGACCACCGCGATGACGGGGGCCACCGCCGTCCTCGGAGCCTTGCTGGCGCGGGCGAGCGGCGCCGGCGGCCAGCACGTCGAGGTCAATCTGCTCGATTCGACGCTGTCGTGGATGTGGCTCGACTACTTCTGGAACGAGTCGGTGCCCGAGGCCCCGCGCACACCCACCTACAGCGAGTGGTACAGCCCGTGGCAGACGGCGGACGGCTGGGTGGGTGCCATCTGGCCCTCCGACGAGCAGTACGCCCGCGTGTGCGGGAAGCTGGGCGTGCCGCATCTGGCCGACGATCCTCGCTTCGCCACTCGCGAATCCCGGATCCGAAACTCCAATGAACACCAAGAGGTGTTTGCCAAGCTGCTCGGCGAGTTCACCACAGCCGATGCGCTCAAGGCGTTGGAGGAAGCCGACGTTCCCTGCGCGCCGGTGCTGCACATCACCGAAGTGTTCGACGACCCCCAGGTGAAGCACAACGAGACGGTGCTCACCCACCACCATCCCGTCATTGGCCAGGTCCGTACCGCCCGCTTTCCGGCCCGATTCAGCAAGACGCCCACGCAGGTAGAGCGTCTCGCCCCAACCAAGGGCGAGCACACCGATGAGGTGCTGACCGAACTGGGCCTCTCGGGGGCCGAAATCGCGAAACTCCGCAACGACGACATCGTCGCCTGACCTGCGGCAGCGCCGATTCGGCGGACCGATCAATCGGTCACGTCAGAGGCGGGCGAGGGCTTCTTGCACCGCGGTGGCGACGAGGCGGCCGTTTTGCCAGAAGCGGGCTTCGGCGGTGCCTCGGTTGCCGCGGGCAGCCAGTGGGCGCTGCTCGCAGAAGATCCACTCGTCGGCCCGGGCCGGCTCATGGAACCACATCGCGTGATCAAGGCTGACGACTTGGATTCCGCTGTCCAGCCAGGTGACCCCATAGGGCACGATTACGTTGTCGGCGAGGCAGTCGTCGCTCATGTAGGCGATGATCGCTTCATGGATTGCCGGGTCGTCGGGCAGCCGACGGGGAGCCCGGAACCAGTAATCGATGCCGCCGCGTGGTGATGGCCCCGTCGGTGCCCATGGGGCATGCACGACCCGGTACTCCACCGGACGGGTCATGTAGGACCACTGCTCGCCGAAGATGGGACCCACCTGCGCGATGCACTCCTGATAGGTGGGTACCGAGGTCGGCGGCGGCACCTCGGGAGACATCGGCGTCGCAATGTCGACCTTGCCCGTCTCGGGGACATGGAAGGTCGCAGTGAGCTCGAAGATCAGCCGGTCGGATTGGAAGGCCTGCGATCGGCGTGTGCAAAACGACCGCCCATCGCGCACTCGATCCACCCGGTAGTCGACCTCGGCCAGGCCGTCCCCGCCCCGCAGGAACACGGCATGCACCGAGTTCATCGGCCGATCATCGTCCACCGTCCGCTGCGCCGCGACAACCGCCTGTGCCAGCACATGCCCGCCGTAGAGGCCGAATTCGTCAAACCCGGAGCCCTTGCCCCGGAACGTGTCGGATCCATTGTCGTTCTGCTGCAGGTCCAGCAGGTCCAGCAATTCGTCTAGGGCCTCATCAACGGCCGCTTCAGTGTCACTCACGGCCTAGTTCTCTAGCAGACCGCTCGACCTGCAAGCCCGACAATCGACCGCGGCGCTGGGGTTTCGACGCCTGCGGCGGCTACTCGTAGCCGGGCGGGGAGGCGAATCCGCCGAGGGTGCGCTCGATGAGGGCCGCGTAGCGGATGCCGCGTCGGTCGCCCAGGTGTGGGGCCACGATCTGGATGCCCACCGGGAGGTTCAGGCCGTCGGTTGTCAGCCCGACCGGAGCGACAGTTCCGGGGAGATACGCGCTGCAGCTCCAGCCGGCCCAGAACAGCTGGTCGACGCCCAGTTCCTGGCGGCCGTCGATGTCGATGGTGCGAGTTGGCCGGGTGCCCGTGTGGTCATGGACGAATGCCGCCGATGCGGCGATCGGGCACAGCAGCAAGTCATAGTCGTCGAAGTACCGGGCCCACGCCTGCCGGTAGCCCTCGCGCTTGTTGTGGTGGGCGAACCACTCGCGATGGCTCATCGTCATCGCGTAGTCGACCAGCGACTGGTAGTCCCCTTCGCCGTCGTTGTACCGGTGGGCGCGGGACTGGGCGTCGTTCCACATCGCGTCGTCGGCCAGCGCCCCGGTGGCGGCGCGCAACAGCATCAAGTAGTTCTCGTTGAACTCGTGCTGGTCGATGTCGGGTGTGGCTTCGCCGAGGTCGGCGCCAGCGGCTGCCAGCGCATCCACTGCCCGCTGCAAGGTGTCGATCATCGCCGTCGAATTCCGCATGACCGGCGTGTCCAGCATGACGCCCACCCGGAACGCGCCTAGCGAGTCTCGAGGTTCGGACCCCAGCGCCACGCTGTAGCGGTCGGCGTCGAGACCGGCAGGCCCCGCGAGCACATCGAGCGCCAGATCCAGATCCGCAGCGCTGCGTGCCAGCGGGCCGCACACTGCAATGTCGCTTCCGACCAGGGCGCCGGGCACCGCGTGACCCCCGTCGGGCACCAACCCGAACGTCGGCTTGTGGCCGAACACGCCGCAATAGTGGGCAGGGTTGCGAATGGAGGCGCCGATGTCGGAGCCCAGCTCCAGCGACGCCATGCCAGTAGCCAGTGCCACCGCCGAACCGCCTGAGGAACCGCCAGGTGTACGGGTCAGATCCCATGGATTGTTGGTGCAGCCGTAGATGTCGTTGAAGCTCTGCCAGTCGCCCAGCATCAGCGGCACATTGGTCTTGCCCCAGATGACCGCCCCGGCGTCCAGGTATCGAGTGACCGTGACGGCGTCGGTTTCGGCCACATTGTCGGCCCACGCCGGATTGCCCCACGTCGAGGGGGTGCCTGTCCAGTCGAAGGCTTCCTTGATGGTCATCGGCACGCCGTGCAGCGGCCCCCAGCACTCCCCTGCGGCGAGCGCTGCGTCGGCCGCTGCGGCCCGCTCACGCGCCTCGTCGATCCGAGTCACGATCACCGCGTTCACTGCCGGGTTGAAGCGCTCGCAGCGGTCGAGCGCTCCTTCGAGGGCTTCGACCGCCGACACCTTCCCCTGCCGGATCAGCGACGCCAGCTCGACCGCTGGCAGAAGGTTCGGATCTGTGCTGCTCGTGCCTGTCATCGCGCCGAGACTAGAGGCGAAGCGGTGGCCCGAGCGGCCCGTGAGTGCAGCGAACCAGAGCGCGAAGCAGGTGGTTTCGCCTCGCAACGATGAGTTCCACTGGTGCACGCGTGAGGTGCGACGGGCCGCTGCATCAGTGGCTGCACGCCGAGGATCAGGTGGACCAGGCTGCAGTGGCGGCCCTCAGCAGATGAGCAATGTCGTCGTCGGTCATGGCCAAGCTGAGGCAGCCGAAGCCCCCGCCCGACAGATAGACGCCGCCCGCTTGGATGTCGTGTTCGAACCGTTCGATTTCGGCGGCTTCGTCGCTGCTGAGATGCGCGTCGCGGTAGTTGCGGATGTGTCGGGAGTGGGGATGAACCTTGAACAGGCTCCCCCGACCGGTGACCTGCCAGTCCACACCAGCTCGGGAGATCGCTGAACGCAGACCGCTGCGGACTGCTTCTCCCATGTAGTCCAAACGTGCGAAAGCAGCGTGATCGAGCTGGTTCATGGTGGCGAGCCCAGCGGCCATGGTGACGGGGTTCGCCGTGAATGTCCCTCCCGAGGGCACCTTGGCCCGACTGCCGCCCGACCGTGCGAACGTCGACATCGGCCCCTCGCGCCCCGCAACACCGCCGACGGGAAAGCCGCCGCCGATGATCTTGGCCACAGCGGTGATGTCGGGATCGATGCCGAGCAGGGTCTGCGCTCCGCTGTAGCCCAGCCGGAACGAGATCACCTCGTCGAGCACCAGCAACGCGCCCACCTCGCGGGTCGCCTCGCGCACCGCCGCAATGAACTCGGGCTCGATCGTCGGCAACCCGACCTGGCTCGGCATCACGTCGAGCAACACCGCGGCCAGCCGGTCGCCGTGGCGCTCGATGGCCGCGCGGGCGCCCTCGGCGTCGTTGAAGTGGATGATGCCGACCTCTTCGATCACCGAGCTCGGCGTGCCCGATGCGTATGGCACCGTGGCGGGCGCCGCAGCATCGCCCCAGTTGGTGGGATCTGACGCCAAGCTGGCTTCGGCGTGGTCGTAGGTGCCGTGATAGGAGCCCTCCACCTTGATGACGTTCGGCCGACCGGTGAACGCTCGTGCAGCCTTGAGCGCACCCATCACTGCTTCGGTGCCGGAGTTGCAGAATCTGATGAGCTCAAAGCTCTCGACCCGATCGCACAGCAGCGAGGCCAGCTCGATCTCGATGTCGCACGCCAGCGCGAATGCGGTGCCACGCGCCATCTGCGCACTGACTGCCCCGGCGATGGCCGGGTTGGCGTGCCCCATGATGAGCGAGGTGAAGTTGTTGTTGCAGTCGAGGTAGCGGTTGCCGTCGACGTCGGTCACCCAGGCTCCTTCGCCATGGTCGACGTAGATCGGGTTCGGCCGCCGCAGCAGCGTGGCTCGGGAGACGCCGTCGGGGATCCACTGCTGCGCCCGGGCATACAGCGCAGCGGACTGTGCCTCTGAGCGCTGATCGCCGGCCGTGGATCCATTGGGTGCTGTCATCGGCTCAGTGTCGCAGAACCTTTCCACGCATCGCGTGGATGGATGCAGGGCCGCGGGGAGCTAGATGGCGCCGGCCCGGCGGTAGGCATCCAGCACGAGCCCATGGAAATGGTGCACACCGTGCTCGGACAGCCCCGAACCGTTTGGATCGCACACGATCGGACCCTGGTTGAACGCCGGCGTGCGCATGCCCTCCTGCACACTCTCGACGATGCCGATGTCCTCGGGCTGCAGCACCTCGTCGATGTAGCGCATCGACTCGACGTCAGCGTCGGTGAGATCAGCCGACTCGAAGTAGAAGTCGATGGTCTCTGACGTGTGCTCGGGACCCGTCGGGATCATCTGCATGACGCTGAAGTTGCCGCGCCCCGGGTAGCGCATCAGGCACGTATTCGGCCACAGCCACCACACCGCGAGATCCTTGACGCTGGTTCCCTCGACGTCGTAGGCCGAGTTGTCCGAGTGGCCCGCACGTGCCATGTGGCTGGAGTAAATGCCATGCGTGGTGACCCGGTAAGTGTCCATCTCCACCAGCGTCACGAAATCGGGGTGGGCGATTTGGCAGTGGTAGCACTCCAAGAAGTTGTCGACGACGTTCTTCCAGTTGGAAGCGATCTCGTATCGGAACCGGCGGATGTGAGTGAGCTCGTTCACGTCGGGGGCGAAGCGGGCGATCTCGTCGCCGAGACTTCCCGATTGCACCCCCAGCGGATCGGCCGCCGGGTCGAGGTTGACGTAGACGAAACCACCGAAGATCTCTGCCTGCACCGGCTGCAGGCAGATCTGCGACGAGTCGAATCCAGCGAGATGATCGGTCTCGCGGGCGCGGTGCAGCCGACCGTCGAGGTTGTAGGTCCAGCCGTGGTAGGGGCAGACGATGCTCCCGGCATTGCCCGCACCCGACAGCAGCACGTGCGCCCGGTGCTGGCACACGTTGTAGAAGGCGTTCAGCTCGCCGTCGTTCCCCCGCACCAATGCGATCGGCATGCCCGCGATCTGCAGTGCCACATAGTCGCCAGGCTCACGCAGAGACTCCGCGTGACACACCCACTGCCAGCTGCGGGCGAAGACGTCCCGCTGCTCGATGTCGTGCCAGCGCGGATCGATGTAGGCATCGGCGTGCAGCGACAACGACTTTGCCGGGTCGGGGTCGTACCCGACATCGATGGGGATCGAGGCGGCTGGAGCCGCGGCTAACTCAGCCTGGGTGTCTGTCATCACCCGAATTATGGGCCACTGAGTGCAGCCCCGGAACAACCGGTCCGGATTTACTGGCTCGGCAGCGACGCCTCGGCGGCCCCGAGAAAGTGCTCGACGTCGGCATCGCTCGTCGCCAGGCTCAGACAGCCCAGGCCCTCGGCGATGAAGTAGACGCCGTGGGACTGCATGCGGCGGCCGAATTCGGTGATCTCGACGATCTCGTCGCTGGACAGGTGCGAGTCGCGGTAGTTGCGAATGGTGCGATTGTGCGGGTGCACTCGGAACAGGCTGCCCGCACCGGTGGCCTGCCAGCCCAGGCCCGCACGGTCGAAGATCGACCGCAGGCCGGACCGTATGTTCTCGCCGATGGTGTCCAACCGGGCAAACGCATCGCGGTCGAGCAAGGTCATCGCTGCATGGCCGGCCGTCATCGTGATGGGGTTCGCAGCGAACGTGCCGCCCGATGGCACCTTGGCCCGGTTTCCCGCCACACGGACGAAGGTCTCCATGGGGCCTTGACGACCGGCGATGGCACCGACCGGGAATCCCCCGCCGATGATCTTGGCCAGCGTGGTGATGTCAGGGTCGATGCCCATCTTCGTCTGTGCCCCCCCGTAGCCGAGCCGGAAGGAGATGACCTCGTCGAGCACCACCAGCGCGCCCACCTCACGCGTGGTCTCGCGGATCGCTGAGATGAATTCCGGTTTGATCACGGGCATGCCCACCCGGTTCGGCATGACGTCGAGCAGCACTGCGGCCAGCTGATCGCCGCTTCGGCGGATCGCAGCGCGGGCACCCTCAGCGTCATTGAACGAGATGATGCCCACCTCGTCTTCGACCGACGCCGGCGTACCAGCGGCATAGCGCACCGTCGACGGCGCAGCCGCATCACCCCAGTTGGTGGGATTGGGAGACTGGCTGGCTTCCGCGTGGTCATAGGTGCCGTGATAGGCACCTTCGACCTTGATGACTTTCGGCCGCCCGGTGTACGCGCGGGCGGCTTTGAGAGCAGCCATGACCGCCTCGGTACCCGAATTGCAGAAGCGGATGAGTTCGAAGCTCTCGACACGCCCGCACAGCAGTTCGGCCAGATCGACTTCGGCGTCATTGGGGAACGAGAAGGCGGTGCCTCGAGCCATGCGGGCCTGCACCGCGGCGGCAATCGTGGGATCGGCGTGGCCGATGATGATCGACGCGAAATTGTTGTTGCAGTCGAGGTAGCGGTTGCCGTCCACGTCGGTCACCCACGCGCCGTCGCCCTGATCGACGTAGATGGGATGGCCTCCCTTGCGCAGCAGGGTGTCTCGCGACGTGCCGTCGGTGATCGATCGCCGCGCGCGCTCATACAGCGACGCAGACGCCTCGGTAGGCCATCGTCCCGACTCGGTCATCTGCATGGTGAGCTTCGCTGTGCCTGCTGAGACATCTGCCAAGTCTGGCATCGGTCCCCTGAGAGGACCGGATCTGCCCGCCAGCGGCGGACTTCAGACGTCATTGCAGAGCCTTGGGTGCGAGACTGAACAGATGACAACGCCCGCAACCGACGCCGACGGCACCGACGGCGCCCAACGACGGCCCGCTGCGCCTTGGCGGATCGGTGTGGACGTCGGCGGCACCTTCACCGACTTGGTCTTGGCCGATGCGCAGGGCGCGACCTGGGTGGCGAAAGTTCCCTCAGTTCCAGCGGATCCGAGTCGAGGAGTTCACGCTGCGCTCGCCCGCGTCGCAGTGGACCTCGGCATGCCGCTGGGCGAAGTGCTCGCGGAATGCTCGCTGTTCGTGCACGGCTCCACCGTCGCCACCAACACGATGCTGGAAGGCACGGGTGCGACCGTCGGGCTGATCGCCACCGAGGGGTTCCGCGATGCGCTGGAGATCCGCCGAGGCCTGCGCGAGGACCAGTGGAACCACCGCGCTCCCTATTCCCCTGTACTGGTGCCCCGTTACCTGAGGGCAACCCTGGGCGGACGCATCGACGCCGACGGCAGCGAACACACCCCGCTCGATGTGGAGAGCCTCGGTTCGGTGCTGGAGCACTTCGACAGCCACGACGTCGAGGCCATCGCCATTGCGTTCATGAATTCGTTCGTGAACGACTCCCACGAGCATGCAGCCGCCGAAGCCGTGAGCGAGCAGTGGGACGGCACGTGGATCACGACGTCGGCCGCTGTCTCCCCGCTCATGGGCGAGTACGAGCGCACGTCCACCGCCGTCGTCAACGCTTCGCTGTCGCCGAAGATCGTGTCATACTTGCGCTCGCTGAACGACGATCTCGCTGCGGCCGGGTTGCGTCACGCCATCTTGCTGGTGCAGTCGAACGGTGGCGCCGCCTCGGTCGACCAGGTGTCGGGGCGGCCCGTGAACCTGCTGCTCAGCGGCCCCGCAGCCGCCGTCGGCGCGCTCAATCTGTACCGCGACGCCACCGACAGCGCGCTCGTCGACGACGAGAACACCTCTGCGGTGGCCGGAAACCTCATCTCGATGGAGATCGGGGGCACTTCCTGCGACGTCCTGCTGATGTCGGGCGGCGAGGTGGACACCCGCGACGACATCATGATCGCCGGTTATCACGTATCCACGCCTGCGATCGACATTCACACGATCGGCGCAGGCGGCGGCACGATCGCGGGCGTCGACGAGGCCGGACTGCTCTTCGTCGGGCCGCAGGGCGCGGGCGCCGACCCCGGCCCGGCGTGCTACGGCCACGGCGGCACGCTGCCCACCGTCACCGACGCCCAGCTGATCCTCGGCCGCCTTCGCCCGGGCAAGTCCGCCGGCGGCACGTTGGACCTCGACATCGACGCAGCACGCGAGGCGATCCGCGCACACGTCGCTGAGCCGCTCGGCATGGCTATCGAAGAGGCGGCCGCGGGCATCGTCGAGGTCGTCGAGCAGCACTTGCTCAGTGCGACCGAGCACATCTCGATCGAGCGAGGCCACTCACCGCGGCGCTTCACCATGGTCGCTGCGGGAGGTGCAGGCCCCATGCACGGCGCCTCGGTGGCTGCAGGACTCGGCTGTGAACGCGTCTATGTGCCCCGCGATGCGGGTGCCCTGTGTGCGATCGGGATGCTGCACTCCGACGTTCGCCAGGACTTCACCCGCTTCTTGATGGGTTCGCTCAACGAACTCGACCCCGTCGATATTGACGCCGGATTCGACGCCCTGCGCGCCCAGGCACTCGAGGTGATGGACGGCGAGGGATTCGTTGCCGAACAGGTGACGCTCGATTGCGAGCTGGAACTGCATCACCCGGGCCAGCTGTGGACCATCCGCGTCCCTGCCTACTCCGAGAATGCCTCCGGGATCGGCGCAGCCGCAGTCCGGGCCGCCTTCGAGACTGAATACGAGCGGTTGTACGGCCACGTCCAGACTGACGGCACGATCATGGTGGCCTCGCTTCGCCTCGTGGCACGCGCCTCGACGGGCGACGTGGCCACTTCGCAGACCGCACCTGCGGTGGGTGATCCCGAACCCATCGAGACACGCTCGGTATGGCACGGGCCTTTCGGCTGGTGCGACACTCCGGTCTTCGACGGCGAAGTGCTGCGGCGCGGCCACGCCATCACGGGCCCAGCGCTGGTCGAGGAGCTGACCACGACTGTCGTGGCCCGACCGGGTGACCGGCTGTGGGTGGACGCGAACGGCGACCTGTTCATCGACCTCGCGCCCACCGACGAGACCGCTGAGGGCTCAGCTTCAGGCGACGCGGCTGTGTCCCGAAGCGTCCAATCGGGTCGATCCCGCAGCGGGTCGAACGGCGAGGCGGCGGCTGCAACGGATGAATTCGGGCTGGACCCGATCGTGCTCGCAGTCATGCAGAACCGGCTCGACCAGATCAGCAAGCACATGGGCTGGGTCATGACGCGCACCGCGCGCAGCACGATCTTCAGCCAGAGCCACGACTTCTCCTGTTACGTGACGACGCCGGACGGAACATTGGTCGCCAACGCCGACGGCATCCCCATCCACACCGGCGGGGGCGGCTTTGCAGTCCGGGCGCTCTTGAAGCGTTACGAGGGACGCATCAACCCAGAAGATGTGTTCCTTCTGTCGGACCCGTACGTGGCCGGCGGCAACCACCTGCCCGACTGGGTCATCGCGAGGCCTGTGTTCACAGATGAAGGTGGCCCTGAGAGCGGCGGCGAGCCCACGCTCGTGGGGTTCTGCTGCAACCGTGCCCACCAGTCCGACATCGGCGGCGGGATCGCAGGCACCTACAACCCTGAGGCCACCGAGATCTGGCAAGAGGGCATCCGGCTGCCGGTCATGAAGCTGATCGAGGAGGGCAAGGTCCGAGACGACCTGTGGGAACTGCTGCTCATCAACTGCCGGACGCCCGAGCTGCTCGACGGCGACCTGCTCGCCATGTTGGGCTCGACCCGCATCGGCGCCGAGCGTGTCCTGGGTCTGGTCGCCGAGCTCGGTGTCGCGCCGTATCTCGCCTACCTCGACGGCGTCCTCACCCACGGCGAGCGCCGAATGCGCACCGCCATCACCGCACTGCCCGACGGCAGCTACTACGGCGAGGACCGCACCGACAACGACTGCTTCGGCCCTGCTGACATCGCCGTGCGAGTGAACATGACCGTCGACGGCGACGAGATGACGCTCGATTTCACCGGTACCGATCCCCAGATCGAAGGCTTCAAGAACAGTTCGTTGGCGAACACGTACTCGTCGGTGTTCCTTGCCGTGTCGTCGTTCTTCGACACGTCGATCCCACGCAACGAGGGCACCTACCGGCCGGTGACAATCATTGCCCCGCAGGGCAGCATCGTCAACGCACTGCCGCCCGCCCCGATGACGATGAACACCGTCTTCGTCGCACATGAGATCGTGATCGCAGTGTGGCAGGCACTGGCACAGGCCGACCCGGATCGGGCGTGCGCAGCTTGGTCCAAGACCATGCACGGGCACGTCGCCGGGCGCCGCGACGACGGCACCACCTGGGTGATGTACCAATGGCATGCCATGGCCACACCGGGTGCGACCGCGGAGCGCGACGGCTTCCCGCAGATGGGGCACCTCATCACGCTCGGCGGCCTCGACCTGCCGAACCTGGAGTTCCACGAGCAGATGTACCCCGTGCGTTACGTCCGCCACGAACAGCGCTGCGACAACGCCGGTCCGGGGCAACAACGCGGCGGCACCGGCGTGCGGTACGAGGCCGACATTCTGGAGCCTGCCATCTGGTCGTTCCGAGCTGAAGGCCTCGACACCCCATCGGGCCACGGTGTGCGCGGCGGCGGCACCGGCGGGGTCGGCCTGGAGTGGATCGCCCCGGTCGACACCGATGCCGATGGGCCGACGTTCGTGCCTCCCAAGTACGGCATCAAGCGGATGGGTCCCGCACGCATGATCGCCGACACACCAGGCGGGGGCGGCTGGGGCGACGCCTTCGAGCGTGAGCCGGCATCAGTGCTGCGCGACGTCATGGACGAGGTCGTCAGCGTCGAGGGCGCCCGCCGCGACTACGGCGTCGTGATCGGCGACGATGGTCGATCCATTGACGTCGAAGCAACCACTCGGCTGCGGGCAGCCGGCCGAACGGCTGTGCCGACCGCCTGAGCTCCGGCCACAGACCTACACACAGACGTCCGAACAGGGAGACGTTCGCCATGACGCTCGTGCTCGTTCACGGCAATCCCGAGACAACCGCCATTTGGGATCCGATGCGCGTCGCCCTTGCGCGGCATGGCGTCGGCCCCTCCGACGTCGTAGCGCTGTCGCCGCCTGGATTCGGCGCGCCCGCGCCCGACAGCTTCGGCGCCACCATGAGCGAGTATCGGGACTGGCTCGCGGCAGAGCTGGAACGGCTGCGCACCGCAGGCGCGTCCCACATCGACCTGGTGGGGCATGACTGGGGCGGTGGGCACGTCATGCGCATCGCCATGGAGCGCCCCGATCTGATTCGCTCGTGGTGCACCGATGTGATCGGCCTGTTCGATCCCGACTACGTCTGGCATGACGCGGCCCAGCTATGGCAGGCCCCCCGAGGCGACGCGTCGATCGAGCGCATGATCAGCCGTCCTGATGCCGAACGAGTCGAGTTCTATGCCGGCCTCGGCATGGGTGCCGATGTGGCTGCAGCGGTCGCGCCGCACATCAACGCCGACATGGGGCGGTGCATCCTGGCGCTCTACCGCGACGCGGCGCAGCCCGCCATGGCCAACCTCGGCTTCAACATCGCCGCAGCCGGCCAGCGGCCCGGACTGTGCATCTTGGCAGCAGGTGACCACTTCACCGGCGGCGGCGCCATGCATCGCCGCATCGCCAAGCGCGCCGGGGCACGGGTCACCGAGCTGCTCGATGTTGGCCACTGGTGGATGTGCGAGAACCCGGGCCTCGCGGCGCACACCGTGGCGAGCTGGCTGGCATCGCTCGACCGCGCCGCCGCCAGGTCGAACGAGACCTGAGCAGCCCTTGCTCCAGCAGCCAATCTGACGAACAGCGCCGCTTCGGCATTGGGCTACTGTCGCGGCTGATGCCGGGCCGTAGCGCATGGTCGGGCACGCTGTTGTGAACGTACGTCGACGCTGCCCGCGCAGCGTCAGCCACAAGGGGGCAAGTGATGGCCGCATCGGGCTCGATTCTTGGGAATGCCGTCCAACGCAAGGAAGATCCTGGGCTGCTGACCGGCGCCAATCACTACGTCGACGACCTCGATGTCGATGCGGCTGTGGTTGCCTTCGTCCGCTCAACCGAAGCGCACGCCGAGATCACCTCGATCGACACCTCCGAGGCAGCATCGATGCCGGGCGTCTTGGCGGTCTACACCGCCGACAACCTGTCGATGGACGCATTCCAAGGCTTCCCGATGATGCCGCCGGACTTCAACCGTCCGCCGCTCGCCGCCGGTCGTGTCCGCTTCGTCGGCGACATGGTGGCAATGGTTGTGGCAGGCACCCAGGCGCAGGCCAACGACGCTGCAGAGGCCGTCTACGTGGACTACAGCCCGCTGCCGGTCGTTTCTGATTTCGAGCGAGCTGCCGACCCCGACTCACCCGTCGTATGGGAGGGCCAGCAGTCCAACGTGTGCTTCCCCTTCGCGATCCCCGGGCCAGATGAAGAGACCGGTGAGCGCCCCGGCGTCGATGCACTGGCCGGCGCTGATCATGTCGTTTCCGAGCGCATCGTCACCCAACGTCTGGCCGGCGCGCCCATGGAGCCCAATGGCTGCGTCGCCGTGCCGGGCAACGACGGCACCATGACGATGCACGTGTCGGTCCAGAACGCTCATTCCCAGCACGAAGCGCTCGCCCCCGCCCTCGGCCTCGAGGCCGAGCAGCTGCGAGTGACCGCGCCGTGGGTGGGTGGCGGATTCGGCCCCAAGGCAGCGGTGTACCCCGAATACATCGTGGTCGGCAGGGCGGCCCAAGAACTCTCCCGGCCAGTTCGCTGGACCGAGAACCGAACCGAGAACATGCTGTCGATGGTGCAAGGCCGCGCCATGGTCATGAATGTCGAACTCGGCGTGGGCAACGACGGCAACATCGTGGGCCTCAAGGCGAACGTGATCGCCGACGCCGGCGCGTATCCGATCATCGGAGCGATCCTGCCGATGCTGACCGGCATGCTCAGCCAAGCCGTCTACGACATTCCGGTCATCGACTTCCAGTCGCTGACAGTGATCACCAACACCACGCCGATCGGCGCCTACCGGGGCGCCGGGCGACCAGAGGCCACCCAGATGGTGGAGCGAATCCTCGACAAGGCCGCCGCTGCGATCGGCATGGACGCCGCAGAGATTCGCCGCAAGAACTACCTGCAGCCAGATGCGTTCCCCACCGCGTTGCAGACTGGGGTGAGCTACGACTCAGGCGAATACGAGCGGGCGCTCGATGCGGTGCTCGAAGCATCGGGTTACGCAGAGCTGCGTTCCGAGCAGCAGGCCAGGCGTGACTCGGGCGACTCCAAGATGATCGGCATCGGCGTGTCGTCCTACGTGGAGATCACCGCCCCAGTGGGGCTGCACGTGGAATACGGCAGCACGGAGGTTCACGACGACGGCACGGCCACGATTCGGGTCGGCACCTCCAGCCACGGCCAAGGGCACGACACGGCCTTCAGCCAGATCGTCGAGGGCGTGCTCGGCATCGCCATGGAAGACGTGACTCACGTCGACGCCGACACCGCAGAGGTCCCCTCGGGTGCCGGCACGCTGGGTTCGCGGTCGCTGCAGACCGCAGGCTCGGCGGTGTACCTGTCCAGCCAGGCGGTGCTCGAGAAGGGCAAGCAGCTCGCCGCCCACCTGTTGGAGGCCTCCGCCGACGACATCGTGGTGGCCGAAGGCGGCTTGGCGGTCGCCGGTGTGCCGACCAGCTCAGTGAGCTGGGCCGACATCGCCAAACTCGCCAACGACGACAGCGCCCGCCCCTCGGGCATCGAGGCAGGCCTCATGGCCGAGGAGAACTTCGACGGGACCGATTCGACGTTCCCGTTCGGCTCTCACGTGGCGGTCGTCGAGGTTGACCGCGAGACCGGCGAGGTCGAACTGCTGCGCCATGTGGCGGTGGACGACTGCGGCACCATCATGAACCCGATGATCGTGAACGGCCAGCAGCACGGCGGCATCGCACAAGGCGTCGCACAAGCGCTGTACGAGCACGTGGAATACGACGGCGATGCGAACCCGCTGAACGCCAGCCTGATGGACTACCTGGTGCCCTCGGCCGCAGAGCTGCCCAGCTTCGAGGTGTCCAACACCGAGACGGCCAGCCCGCGCAACCCCCTGGGTGCGAAGGGCATCGGCGAGTCGGGAACGATCGGCTCCACACCGGCGGTGCACAACGCGGTATGCGACGCCGTCGCCCACCTCGGCATCGACCACATCGACATGCCCTGCAGCCCCCAGAACGTCTGGCGGGCCCTCCAGAGCGCCTGATTCCACCGCTTCATCAGTCGAGTAACCACAATCGAGCAGCATCCCCGCATGAGCGGGATTCATTCGAGCCTGCCCGCTAGGTTGCCGTGATGCTCTCGTGGAACGAGATCAGGGTGCGTGCTGCCCAGTTCGCTGGGGAGTGGGCGGACGCATCCCACGAGAAGGGCGAGACACAAACCTTCTACAACGAGTTCTTCGAGGTCTTTGGCAAGCGCCGACGAGACGTGGCCCGTTACGAAGAGCACGTCAAGAAGCTGGACAACACACATGGGTTCATCGACCTGTTCTGGCCGGGCGTGCTACTTGTCGAGCAGAAGAGCGCAGGGCGCAGCCTTGTAGCCGCGGCCGAGCAGGCGGGCGCTTACTTTGACGCCATTGCTGAACGTGAGCGGCCGCGCTATCAGCTGCTGTGCGACTTCAAGACGTTCGAACTGCTGGACCGCGACACCCGGGAGGAGATCCGGTTCTCGCTGGCCGAGCTGTCGAATCAGGTCGAGAACTTCGCGTTCATCGTGGGTCTGCGGCGACGGGCGCTACGGGAAGAGGACCCGGTCAACATCGAGGCTTCGAAACTGAGGGGCCGTCCGCACGACGCGCCCGACAAGTCGGGTTGCCGAGGCGACGATCTGAAGCGGTTCTTGGTGCGAACAGCCTTCCGCAGATTGACCATCGCACGCAACAACACTGTTGCCCCGCAGCACGCCAGCGCTTGGGCAGGGAATTCGGCTCATGGTTTCCTCCTGCTGCCGCAGCTATTGGGTTCAAACAACAGCCGGATTCCTGCAAGGAGGGAACCATGAGCCGACTCATTGCGTTCGTTGTGCTGGCTTTGGTGGTCGCAGGATGCTCGCAGCCGTGCGCAGCTTGCGACGAAGCCAGAAACGAAATGTGGGAGATAAGCAGCGTGGTCGCCAAGGAACTGCCGGACGGCGACGGATGCGCAGACTGGCGAACGGTGGCAACTGGACATCGCTTGTATCGCGATGACAGGCAGCAGATTCTTGACGGAATCCGCGAACCGGCAGATATCGATATGACAATCGCTCGTAGTTATTCGCTTGCGCACGACACTTCGCTTGAACGGGCGCTGTCCCGAACGGTCGCTGAGAGCATCGAGCGGACTGAGGAACGGTTGCGCTGGATAGAGGACGCCGAAGACGAAGCCTGCGGCTGAGTGGCAGTGCGAACAGGCTGAACGCGCCATACTGCGGGGCGTGAAGTACCGTGAGCAAAGCGGTTGGCGGCGATACGACGTAGAGCGTGATGGCGTGCGCCATCGTCTCTTGAACGGCGACTGCGCTTGTGGCTGCGGAAGCGAGATCGTGCGTTCAAGTGTCGGCGGCAACGGCGGCGAGGCTGTCGCATGCTCAGAGTCTCGGATCGTGCTTGCCGACTGGCTGCCCGAGGATCAATACAAGTGATGACCGATTAACACGGCTTGCCAGATTCGCCAGAAACTACAGGGGTTCCTTATTCAGCCATCCATATGGCCTTGGTGAGTGCCATCGCAGGCCGAATGAAGAGCGGCTACCTGTTCTCCGTTGGGGTCGTTTAGAGGCCGCGCGGATAGGTGAGGCTGCGTTCAGCCAGTTTTGGCCAAGTGTTCGGGAGGCTCAGCAGAGCAGCAGGTCAAGGGCGTTGCCGCGGTCAGCAGCCGGTCGGACGTTTCCGCAGGTCAGCGCCTATCCGCTAACGCTCTTACAACACCTTCCCCTTCCCCAAGGCTTCAGCGACGTCGGTTTGGTGCCGTTCGGGTCGATTTCCCTCCCCGCTCTATCCGCATGATAAGCCGATCCGACCGCTCGGCGAAGTCAGGGGCCGACGGTGGTGATGGGGACGATGGCGACGCCATCGGGGCGGTCGTAGGCGTAGCCGAACGCCGTTATGACGACCAGCTTGGCTGGTTCGCCTACCACTGAGGTGTCAACCCGCTCGCGCAGCTTGAGGAGATTGCGCGCGGCTTCCTGGATGCGGTCTGCGCCGCCAAGCTTGACTTCGGCGGCGATCCAGTCGCCGGCGCCCGTTTCGACGATGGCGTCGATCTCCAGACCGGTGTTGTCGCGGTAGTGGAACACCTCGCCGTCATTGACCCCCGCGTAGACGCGCAGGTCGCGCACCGCGAGTGACTCGAAGAGCAGGCCAAAAAAGCTGAGGTCGGCAAGCAGTCGTTTTGGTCCCGTGCGCAGAGCCGCCACTGCGAGCGAAGGATCCACGAAGTGCCGCTTGGGTGTCGAGCGCAGGCGAGAACGCGAACGTAGGCGGACTGACCAAGCTGGCTGATTCTCTACAACATACAAACGTTCTAGCTCGTCAAGATAGCTGCGCACAGTGTCCAGGTGCAACGACTGCTCACCGCCTGCGTCGGCAGCCAGCGTGGCCGCGGCCACCTCGGTCGCAGTATTGCGTGCAAGCGACTGCATGAGCCGTTGAAGTCGGGCTGGATCGCGTCGGCCGGAGGCGCCGCCGTCCACATCTGCCCTTCGTACCTCGTCGAGATGGTCGCGTACAAAGAGCAGTGCATCGGGGAGATCGAAGTTGAGCGCGCCCGGCCAACCGCCGCGACATGTGGCCTCGATGAGTGTCGGCAAGGAAGTGTCTGCAGGCGGCGCTGCAACGTGTCCGGAAGCCAGCAAGTCTGCAAACGAGACAACGCCTGTCGAATGCCCGCTCTCAAACAGGGTCATCGGCCGCATCAGAATTCGCGAGATTCGGCCGGCACCGGTGTGGCGGACGATGTCGTCAGTCGGCATCGCGGAGCCAGTCAGGATGAAGCGGCCCGGCCGACGCCCCGCGTCGCTGGCACGGCGGACATGGTTCCAGATTTGGGGTGCGAAATGCCACTCGTCAAGCAAACGTGGTTCTGCACCATCAAGCAGTAGCGCGGGATTGACACGGGCAATGTCCAGAGCATTGGGGTCTACATCGAAGAAAACCTCGCTGGCTGCCTGCTGCTGCGCCGTGGCCGTCTTGCCGCAGCCGCGGACGCCGTCGATGACCACGGTGGGCGCCGACCGCAAGCGGGCTTGAAGAGCGTCATCGACGACCCTGGGGCGGTATGGCACACCAGCTTCCGGCGATTCGCTGGTCACGTTCATGGAGCTTGCTCCTTGGGTAAGTACCTGACGCCAGCGGCTATTGGACTGTGAACCGTCGTGTTCAATACGTGCAGGGCATTGCTGCCCCAGCCCGCAAGCCTTTCGGTAGCAGGTTTGCAATAGTCTTATTGTGAGTTTTGCAATATTCAGGATAGCTGAATTGCAACTCTCCCGATGTCAGATTTGCAATCTCGGATCGGTAGCAGCGGAGGCTGCGGCTGCTACTTGGCTTGCGCTTGCGTTCCACGAACGAGTGCCCGGCTGTGGCGTGCCACGCCAACCATCCGGTTGCCGATCACCTGTAGGTACTCCGGGTGCTGGCGAAGCTGCGCTTTACTCGGACGAAGTGCCTAGCAATCACGTAGTCTCTGTGCTCGCACACACAGCGTGACCGGCTCCCCAGACGGGATCGGCGCGCCGGCAGAAGGGACACCCCCATGAGCACTGACGCCGCGACCGATCCGGTCATCGTCGCCACCGCCCGCAGCCCGATCGGACGAGCATTCAAGGGCTCGCTGACCGAGATGCGGCCCGACGACATGACCGCGCAGATCGTGACCAAGCTGCTCGACAAGGTGCCCGAGCTTCCCCGCAACGAGATCGAGGATCTCATGCTGGGGTGCGGCCAGCCCGGCGGAGAGGCCGGCTTCAACATCGCTCGTGCCTCGGCCATCCTGGCCGGCCTCGAGGAGGTGCCCGGCACCACCGTCAACCGCTACTGCTCCTCGTCGCTGCAGACCATCCGCATGGCAGCTCATGCGATCCGCGCCGGTGAGGGCGACGCCTTCATCGCCGCTGGCGTCGAGTGCGTCAGCCGCTACGACAAGGGCAACTCCGACAGCCTGCCCGGCACCACCAACCCGCAGTTCCGTGCACCAGGCGAGCGCACCAAGGTGCGGGCCGAAGGCGGTCACGGCGAGTGGGCTCCTGCGCCAGGACTGCCCGACCTGTACATCGCGATGGGCCAGACGGCCGAGAACGTCGCCGAGCACAAGGGCGTGAGCCGCGAGGCCATGGACGAGTACGGCGTGATGAGCCAGAACAAGGCCGAGGCCGCCATCGCCAGCGGCTTCTTCGAGATGGACATCACCCCGCTCGAGCTGCCTGACGGCAGCGTGGTCAGCGCTGACGACGGGCCCCGTGCAGGGGTCACCTACGACGCTGTCTCACAGCTGAAGCCCGTGTTCCGGCCCGACGGCCGGGTGACAGCCGGAAACGCGTGCCCGCTGAACGACGGCGCTGCCGCCGTGATGGTGATGAGCCGCAAGCGTGCCGAAGAGCTGGGCATCACCCCGCTGGCTCGCGTCATCTCGTCGGCGGTCTCGGCGTTGAACCCCGAGATCATGGGCCTCGGCCCGATTGAGGCCTGCAAGAAGGCGCTGGCTCGGGCGGGCATGACGATGAGCGACATCGACATGGTCGAGATCAACGAGGCCTTCGCCGCCCAGGTGATCCCGTCGGCCGACGAGCTGGGCATCGACATCGTCGATCAGCTGAATCTCCACGGCGGTGCCATTGCGCTGGGCCACCCGTTCGGCATGACCGGTGCACGCATCATGACCACGCTGTTGAACGGCCTGGCCGACCGCGACAAGACCTTCGGGCTCGAGTCGATGTGCGTCGGCGGCGGTCAGGGCATGGCCATGATCGTGGAACGCCTGAACTAAACCGCTGCGTTCGGGCACATTCCCCAGGTAACTGCCGCGCCTCACGGCGGCGCGTCGGCAACACTGGCCGGGTGAACACGTCCTTAACGACGGCGCCGCGGCCCATCGAGATCGTTCCGTCGGTCCTGCCGGCTGACTTTGCACGCCTCGGCGACGAGTGCGCGGCACTGGCTGAAGCCGGGGTCGATCGGATCCAGTGGGACGTCATGGACGGCGTCTTCGTCCCGAACCTGACGTTCGGCCCCGATGTCATCGCGGCCTGCCGCCCCCATGCCAGCGTGATGTTCGAGGCCCACCTCATGGTCGTGAACCCCGACCCGATGCTCGGCGCCTACGTTGACGCCGGCTGCGAGATGCTGATCGTTCATGCCGAGTCGGTGACGCACCTGCATCGGACACTGGGCCGGATTGCCGAGCTTGGCGCGCAACCGGCCGTGGCCATCAATCCGTCGACACCGATCGACGCTGCGGCCCACGTGCTCGACCTCGTCGACATGGTGCTGGTCATGACCGTCAATCCGGGATTCGGCGGCCAGGCCTACATCGCGACGATGGAGCCCAAGATCGCTGCGCTGCGCCAGCTCATCTCCCAGAGCGGCTCGCCTGGGGCGTCAGGCGCGGGCATCGACATCGAGGTGGACGGCGGCATCTCGGCCGAGACCATCAGTGGAGCTGCGGCGGCAGGCGCCAACGTGCTCGTGTCGGGCAGCGCGCTGTACCGCTACACCGAGGGACTCGCGCACGGTGTCGCGGATCTGCGCTGCCGTGCGGAGGATGCATCCCGAGCGTGATGGCCGTGACAGCTCGCCGGCGCTGGCTCCTCATCGCCGCCGCCGTCGTAGCGATCGCCCTTGCGCTGCGCTTGACGCTGTGGCGCGACAGCGGGGATGCGCTGCGTTTGACGCTGTGGCGCGACAGCGGGGAACCCTCGGTCGAGGAGTTCTGCGGGGAGTTCGCTCACCTGCTGGTCGTCGATCAGCTCAGCCTGACGGTCAACCCGAACGACGACACCACCACACGTGAGGCAATGGACCGCACAGCGCGGCAATTCGCCGACGCCGCAGCAGCCGCGCCGTTGGAAATACGACCCGACATGGCATTGCTGGCCGACCTGACCGCCGCGCTCTCCGATGCCGTCGCCGAGACAGCGTCACGGGAAACCTTCGACCGGGCGGCCGCGTTGATCGCGGCGCAGCGTCCCTTCCTCGAGGCTCAGGATGGTGCCACGCGGCGAGTCGTGGACTACGTCACCCGCCATTGCACTGCTGCGCCTGGTTAGTGCGGTGTCCGTGCGGGCTGGCGCCGCCATGGAGACTCCGACGGTTCGCTCCAAGCGGTCCGGCCTCCGACACCACAGCCCAGCACTGAAGGCGACGAGCCAGCTACCGGTCCCGTGTCTGGATCTCCATCAAGCCAAGGGAACAGCAAGGTCACAGAGCCGCCAATCTCCAAGCGAAACAGCGGAATCGTCAGTCGAGACGGGCAAGAGGCGGCTGGTCTAGAGCGTCGAGGTGAAGACTGATTCTGGTCCTCGATGAGGTCACCCCAAACGCTTCGCGGGTGAGCTGTCGGCGCGTCGTGATCAGGCCGAAGTGTCTCAGCTCCCTCATCGCACGCTGCCTGAGGTACGGACTGATTGCGTACTTCTTTAGTGTCTGGCTCTCCGAGAGCCACACGGCTTCCGTCTTCGTGCCGTTGTTCGATTCGTCCATGAGCACGAGCCAGAACGCCAGCGCGCGTCCGCTCAATGCGGCCAGCCATGCATTTGTCCACCATGCTGATTGGAGCCGCCGGTACGTCGGCTTTCCACCCTTGGCAGTATGCGACGACGGCTTGCTGTAGGGCTCTCCTGACCCGGACTCATGCAGGATGACGACCGTCGAAGGAAGGCCCGGCCGTTTCTGCTTCTCGATAAAGCTGTAAACGGTGAGCCAGTTCAGAGCCTCGTAAACGCGCCGCTTGCCGTTGGTCGAGTACCGCGGGAGTCCCAGCAGCCGGGCCCAGTCAGTTGCTACGAATTCCGTGTCATGCTCCCCTCCGGGGCTTGCCCAAAGGAGCGACAGATACAGCTTGAGGCGCACGTCGCCGCCGCGGCCGCCGCCAGACCCAAGCATGGTCATCATCGGAGGCACGGCCTCGCGTTCGCTTCTACGTCGAAGGAACTCAGTACGGACCGGACAGTTGCGGAGGTCGCGACTCCTAGTGCTCAGCCGCCGCGCCAGGTTGGAGCCTGCCGTTTGCGCATCTTCCAGCCGCAGCTGATCATCCGTCGACAGATAGGGGTTCGGAGGCGGATTATCGAGTTGGAGCTTCATCACGCTCAGACTTCTTCGTCGCCTGCCTTGGTCGGGCCAGCACTCATGCCGCAGTGATGTGTACGACGTTCCGTCAACCGTCGCTCAAACGTGAATCGGCGCCAGGAGCAAAAACGTCATAGTGAGACCTAAGGCTAACGTAATAGATGGCCCTAGAACTAGCGTAGCAGCTGAGAGCGTTCCATGGCATAGTGATCTTCCCGCCGAATGCCAGGACGCCGCCCGTGTGCCCACCATCCCCCGACACGAACCCAAACAACCCTCTACCGGGCGGCCTGACCAATACGGCCTACCTCGTCTACGTCGACGACTCGGGCGATGAGACCCAGGATCTCCTCACCGCGCTGGCGATCCCCGTGCCGGTGTGGGCCGACACATTGCAAGTCTGGAAGAAGTTCCGCCGCTGGGTTGCAAGGCAATTTGACGTCCCGACCAGCACCGAGTTGCATGCGCTGGACCTCGGCACCAACTCGAACGCAGGACGGGGCGAGCTGCCTCCGCTCAAACCAGGAGATCGAAACCAGATCACGAACGCCGCCTTCAGGACGATCAGGTCGATTGCAGAACTGCGAATCCTGACCGTGTACGCGCCGGTTCCGGAGGGTTCGGGAGGCCTCTATCCGCGGCTCGTCGCGTTTATCGAGGAGTTCTGCGGGTTCCACGACTCACACGCCATCATCTGGTACGACGGCACAGCAGAAAACCTAGGCCGATCGACCCGAGCCGCTCACCGAGCCCTCCCGTACTCTCGCCGCGTGCTCGAAGATCCGACGGGCTATGACAGCTCCGAGAGTCATCTGATACAGATGACCGACTTCATCGCCCACTCGGCACACCATGCGGTGCTCAACGACCGCGGCACCGGGCCAGCAGACTCATACCTACGCGAGCACGCCTACAACGAATTGCTGCCCACCGTGGACACCCCAGGTCACGTCTGGCCTGGCGGCATCGATGCCGACGGCCTCCCGTGCTTTGCACATCGGCTCGGCATTCGCGACTATCCCCCAAAAGCACGATGAGCCCCCAATGAAGGGGGCTCTCGCAAGCCACTCTCGTGGCTCAGACCATCTTGACGAGCACTTGGTGCTCCGATGACCTCGACACAGACGATACACGAAGAGCTGAACCAAGCGCACGAGAACTGCTGCGCCTGGCTAGATCATCTCCCCGCGCTTGACGATCACGTGATCGCACAAGCCGTAGCCCTTGGCTTCCTCGGCAGTGAACCAGCGGTCTCGCTCGGAGTCGAGCAGGATCTGATCGACGTCCTGACCGCTGTGAAGCGCAGTGCGCTCGGCCATCAGGCGCTTGACGTAGGCCATCTGCTCGGCCTGGATGGCGATGTCAGATGCCTGGCCACGTACTCCGCCAGACGGCTGATGCATCATCACCCGGGCGTGCGGCAGGCAGTAGCGCTTGCCCGGTGCTCCCGCCGTGAGCAGGAACTGCCCCATCGAGGCGCCTAGCCCGAGGCAAACCGTGGCCACGTCGCAGGCGACGAATTGCATCGTGTCGTAGATGGCCATGCCGGCGGTGACCGAGCCACCAGGGCTGTTGATGTACAGCGAGATGTCGCGGCCCCGGTCCTGACCCTCTAGGTACAGCATCTGCGCACAGACGACGTTGGCCAACTGGTCATCCACTTCATCGCCCAGGAACACGATGCGGTCGTCCAGCAGCCGGTTCGAAATCTGGGTCCACCCGGTCACACTGCTGGACTCGAACGCACGCTCAGACGCCGGGCTCGGGCGCTGTGTGGAGGGAAGTTCGCTCATGGGGCGCAGGTTACCGACGGGGCCATCGAGCCCAGCCGGAGTCGCGCTGCCGCTCGCCTCCGGCGGCGCCTCAACAGCGTCCGCGAGGTCGCCCCAGTCGAGTTCAGAGCTGCGCTGCCAGGGCACGCAAGGCGCGACCGCGATGGCTGATGTGGTTCTTCGCATCCGCCGACATCTCGGCAAACGTCAGCGGGGCTGCCTCGTCGGGGACAAAGACGGGGTCGTAACCGAAGCCGCCATCGCCCCGCTGCGACAGCGCAATCGTGCCCTCGACGACGCCATCGGCCAGCACCTCGCTTCCGCCGCACAGGACAACCGCCGCCACGGTCCGAAAACGCGCTCGGCGCTCCGAATACGGCACCCCTTCCAACGCGGCCATGAGCTTCGCCAGATTGGCAACCGGATCCGCCTCGGGTCCCGCGTAGCGGGCGCTGTGCACGCCGGGCGCACCGCCCAGCGCATCAACCTCAAGCCCGGTGTCGTCGGCAATGGACGGCTCACCGGCAGCGGCGAACACGAACCGAGCTTTGATGAGCGCGTTCTCTTCCAAGGTCTCGCCGTCCTCCGCCACGTCGCCCAATTGCGACGGCCTCGGCAGTATCTCCACCGATGGCATCGCCTCACGCAACACCGCGGCGATCTCGGCTGCCTTGTGCGGATTGGCCGACGCCATCACCAGCCGCACGACGTCACGACCTCCGCGACCATCGGGGGCTTGCACACCTGGTGTGCTCAGCCACAGCCGGCAACGGGGCCGCTCGGGTCACGTCGGTGGCGTTGCCAGCGCTGCTCGCTGCAGATCGACGATCTCGGCGATCCCCGAACGGGCCAGCGCCAGCATCGCGGCGAGCTGGGAGTCGTCGAAGGGCTCGCCCTCGGCGGTGCCCTGCACCTCCACGAACCGCCCCTGCCCGGTCATCACGACGTTCATGTCCACTTCGGCCCGCGAATCCTCCTCGTAGGGAAGATCGAGACGAGCCTCGCCGTCGACGATCCCCACCGAGATGGCGGCGCACTCATCGATGAGCGGGTGCTGGTTGATGGCTCCGTTGGCGACCAGGCGGGTGCACGCATCGTGGAGGGCCACGTAACCGCCACAGATCGATGCGGTGCGCGTCCCCCCATCGGCCTGCAACACATCGCAATCGACGGTGACCTCGCGCTCGCCGAGCGCTGCCATGTCGCACACCGCTCGCAGCGCCCGCCCGATCAGGCGCTCGATCTCGAGCGTGCGCCCTTTCTGCTTGCCGCGCTTGGACTCACGGCCGACACGCTCGCCGCTCGAGCCGGGCAGCATCGCATATTCGGCGGTCACCCAGCCAGTCCCCCGGCCGCGCATCCAGCGTGGCACGTCGTCGTCGATCGACACGGTGCACAGCACCCGGGTCCGACCGAAGGACACCAGCACCGATCCGGGCGTTTGGTCGGTGAAGTCGCGTTCGAACGTGACGGGGCGCAGCTCGCCGGGCTCCCGACCGTCGGCGCGCATCACGACTCAGGCTCAGTTCTCACGACACGCTCGGCGTTCACGCCCAGAAGGTTGCGCCGGTGCTCGCGACCGCCACATCGCCGCCGAACACCTCGCCCGCCTCGGTGAGGTGATCCTGGGGGTCCGATCCCGGCGGTACATGGGTCACGACGAGTTGCCGTGCCCCTACGTCGTTGGCATCCGCCGCTAGCCATGCGGCACTGACATGGGGAATCTCGGGATTGTCGGTTGCGTGCAGCAGCGTTCCCTCGCCCACCACGAGGTCTGGGGAGGGCCGCCCTGCGTCACGACTCAAGGCAGACAGCGCCCAGCCCCGGCCGGTGTCGGAGGTGTAGACGATGGACTTGCCGTTGCTCTCAAAGCGCATCGCCAGTGTCTCGACCGGATGATCGGTGCGTGAGAACAGCACGTCGATGTCGCCGACGCGTGCCTCCGACGAATCCTTCACCATCTCCCAGCCGAACAGATCAGAGCTGTCGCCGTAGGCCTCGGTTACCTCCCGCACGCCCTCGGTTGCGAGAACCCGGATGTGGGACATGCCCATGTAGTACTTCGCAGCGTTGTAGACCACGGGCAGCTCGGCACAGTGATCGGGGTGGTGATGGCTGACGAGCATCGCGTCGACCGACTCGAGCGGCACGTGGGATTGCAAGTTGGCGAAGGTGCCAGGGCCGCAGTCGACCCACAACGACGTCGTCTCGCTGCGCACCAGGTACCCGCTGCAGGACTCGCCTGCCGCGGCGTAGCTGCCCGAACAACCCAAGACCGTCACCGAGAGCTTGCTCACGGAGGCCGATACTACGCAAGCGAAGCGCTCGGCTCACATCGCGACGCGGCCAAACAGCGTCAGCGTGTCGCGCAGGCCGTCCCCGCTTCGAGCGATCGCAGGACCTCCGACTGATCGAAAATGCCGACGAGCCGGCCGCCTCTCGTGGCAAGCAACACCGAGAGCGCCTCGGTAGCCGTTGCCGGGCGGAAGGTGGCGGCCGCGTAGGCCTCGGCAACCTCGGCGCGCGTCGCGCCGACGCCGATCCCTTCAGCGGTCCGCAGCATGTAGGGATCGGGCCCGAATGTGCCGAGCCGCCATGTCATGAAGTGCTCGTCGTCGGCGTCGCGATGCTGGTACCCGTCTTCTGGATCACCGAACATGGCCAGCACACCAGGCCATTCCACGACCCGAAGGCGGCTGCCGGGACAGTCGCCGTAGATCGAGAATGTGTCGATCCAGCCGCTGTCGGCCACCGGCTGTCCGAGCGCGTCGGTCAGCACATCCAGAGCCGCCGGCACCCCAGCACCGAAGCTCACGAGGCCCAGACCGTCCCCTGCCAACACCACTCCTTCGGGATGGGGAACGGCGGCGGCCCCCAATCGCGCGGATGCTGTCGTAGCGGTTGGGGTTTCGCCGCGTGGCTCGGCGCCATCGACGGGGACGGTCACCAGGACTGCCGCCGGACGCTCGGCTGACTGCTGGGCGGGCAGCAGCGTCGTCGCGGTGACGTCACGCGACAGCGCCATGGTGGACGTCGGCGCGGGAGCTACCTCGAGGGGCGGGCCCGTACACGCGGCTGCTGACACCGCCAGCGCCGCCACGACCGCGGTGAGCGCTGCAACTCGGCGACGGGATCCCGGCTTCGCCATCTCGGCAACGGTATGACGGCTCGGCAACAGATCAACAGCAGGACTCGTCAGAGCAGACAATCAGAAGTAGATGACGTTGGCGGCGTGGTCGGCCGCAGCGTCAAGGTCGTCAGTCCACGCGCCGACGGAGAGATATTTCCAGCCGTGGTCGCTGACGACGAACACGATGACGCCTTCGTCGATGCGGTCGGCGGCCTTGCGGGCCCCGGCCAGCGCGGCCCCCCCCGAGATGCCCGAGAACACGCCTTCCGTCGCCAGCATCCGCGTCGCCTCGATCGACTCGCGTGGACGGACGATCATCTTGCGGTCGAGCAGGTCGACGCCTCCCCAACGCTCAAAGATGGGCGGCACGTAACCGTCGTCGAGGCTGCGCAATCCCTCGACCTGTTCGCCCGCCGGCGGCTCGACGGCCCACACCTGCACCGCGGGCGCGTGTTCCTTGAGGTACCGACCGACACCCAGCAGCGTGCCGCTCGTGCCGAGCCCTGCAACAAAGTGGGTGATGGTTGGGATATCGGCCACGATCTCGGGGCCGGTGGTGCGGTAGTGCACCTCGGGATTGGCCTCGTTCCCGTACTGGTAGAGCATCGTCCAGTCGGGGTTCGCCTCGGCCAGTTCCAATGCGAGCCGCACAGCGCCATTGGAGCCCTGCTCGGCCGGACTAGCGATGATCTCGGCGCCGAAGATCTCGAGCATCTGGCGTCGCTCGGCGGTGACGTTGCCGGGCAGCACGATCTTCACCCGGTAGCCGCGGCGCTGCCCGAGCATGGCCAGCGCGATGCCGGTATTGCCCGATGAGGGTTCGATGATCACCGATCCCGGCGCCAGACGGCCCTCGGCCTCGGCACGGTCCAACATGGCGAGCGCCACCCGGTCCTTCACTGAGCCGGTCGGGTTCTGCCCTTCCAGCTTGGCGTAGAGCGCGACCGAGGGGTTGGGGCTGAGCTGGCTGACGTCAAGGGTGGGAGTGCCGCCGATCAGCTCGTCAACGGAGCGATAAACGGCCACGTGCCGGTTCTGCCGCTGGGAGCCGGTGCTGGGCCGGACCGGCTCAGCCGCCGGCGACGGCCGGCAGGATCGACAGCTCGTCACCGTCAGACAGCGCCGTGTCCATCTGGGAGAGGTACCGAACGTCCTCGTCGTTGACATAGACGTTCACGAATCGGTGCAAGCTGCCGTCTTCGGCGAGCAAGTTGGGGGCGATGCCGGGGAATTCGCCGACCAGCCACGACACCGCTTCGGACACGGTGCTGCCCTCGGCAGCGATCTGCGACTGCCCGTTGGCGTGCGGACGCAGGACGGTGGGCAAGCGGACGGTGACAGCCATCGGAACTCCCGGTTGGGCGGCGCAAGGTAGGCGGTTCCTGGTCGGGGCAAGGCAACCGCGCCAGCACAATTCCCGACCGAATCACTCAGGATTCTACGGGTCGCAGTGCCTGCCGCCTACTGCCGCGCCGCAACCGCTGCGCAAGCGCGACCGCCGTCAGCCGTACCCTCGACTTCGTGACCGCGAGGCTGAGCCGATAGGCGAAGCCGTGGCCCGAGCGGCCCGTGAGCCCAATCGCATGAGAATAGGGAACAAGAGCGGGAGGAAACAGGTGACGCAACGAGACGCCTCACCTATCGGCGCGTCCTCGACAGAACGGGCTGTCGTGGCGTCTAACCGACGTGCGCGCCGCAACTACGAGGTGCTCGACACCTTCGAGTGCGGCATGGTCTTGCGCGGCTCCGAAGTGAAGTCGCTGCGCAGCGGGGGCGCTCAGATGAGCGATGCCTACGCCCGGGTGCGCGACAACGAGATGTGGCTGATGGGTCTGCATATCGCCCCGTGGATTCACGCCTCGCCCACCTTGGGCCACGACGTCGAGCGTCCCCGCAAGCTGCTCATGCACCGCGCCGAGATCAACCGGCTGCGGGCACGCACCGAACAGGACCGCTTGCAGCTCATCCCACTCGAGATCTACTTCCGCGACGGGCGGGCCAAGCTGGAGCTCGCCCTCGCCCGGGGCCGCCGCCTGTACGACAAGCGCCAGGCCATCCGCAAACGAGAAACCGACCGCGAGGCCCAGCGGGCGCTGCGAGACCGCTCTGCCTAGCAACGCGCGTCCGCGGTGGAGGCGGCAGAACCCTCTGCTCCCGCGATCCAGCGGGCGAGAGATGCGCACCTCACCGCATTTCTTGCCGACGTCATCGACACATCACGGTGCATGCAATAGGGAACCGGTCGCAACGTCGCAGAGTCTCCTGCCGCCTCCACCGCTATGGCATCTGTGCCTAACGGCTCGAGTCCCTAGGCGAACGCGGCGGCTGCGATCTTGGCTATTTGGGCGGGTTGGTCGAAGTCGGCTTGGTGGCCGGCGTCGTCCACCAGATGGGTGCTCACCACGTTCGGCAGTGCCTTCGCCCAGCGCCCTAGGTATGACGCGGGGATGATCCGGTCCTTGGCGCCGTGCACGAGCGTCACGGGGTTGGTGACCCGGTGCAGCCGCTGTGCCAGTCCCCACTCGGGCAGTGGCCAGATCAACTGTGCCGCGGCGGTGCGTGTGAGATAGCGGTGCACGCCGTGCTCCACCACCATGTCGGCGGGCAGATCTGCGGGGTCGTCGAAGAACGCCGCTGATGCCGCGGCGTCTTCGGTCAGCATTGCTCTCTGCACGCTCAGCGTCGTGCCGAACGGGTCGGCAACCGGGTCGTCGTCGTCCCACAGGCCGAACGGCGCCACCAGCACCATCGGCCCGAAGGCCTCGGGCCGGACCGCTGCGACTTCGAGCGCCATCATCGCGCCCACGCTGGAGGCCACCAGCGGGGCGCCGGTCAGCCCGGCCACGTCGATGACCTCACTGGTGGCGACCACCCAGTCGTGCAGGGTGCGCAATCCATCAGGCTCGCTCGAGCCGGTGAATCCCGGCAGGCTCGGCGCCACCACGCGATGCCCCGCGGCGGCCAATTGCTCCAGCACGGCGTGGGGGCCCGGATTGCCGAGCATCCCGTGGAGGTAGCCCACGGTCGGGCCCTCGCCCAGCTCGACGAGGCCGATGTGCCCGTCTCGATATGGCAGCGAGCTCGGCGCGAAGTGACCGGCCAGCGGTGTGGCTGCGCTCACTGGGCGCGGCTTCCGACCGGTGCGAGCTGATGGTCGGCCTTGGGCCACCAGTGATCCTCGTACTCGTCCTCGAACAGACCGGCGACCTCGGGCATCACCTTGGTCGCGTACATCTCGGTGTTCATCTTCACCAGCTCGGGATCCATGTTGCCGAAGTGGCTGAAGACCATCAGATGACCGACGTTCATGGTGGTGGCCAGCTCGTGCACCTGCTCGGTGACCTGGGTGGGATTGCCCAAGATGATGTAGCCCTTCTCGACCATTGCCTCGAAGGTCAGCTTCTTCGAGCCGTACGACGCCTTCGCTGCGCCTGCCTTGGCAGCATCGGCTGCATTGGCCTCGCGGCGGGCGGTGGCCTCCCGGGCGGCCCGCTCGACCATGCCTTCCACCCCGGCACGCACTGTGTTGGGCGTCTTGTAGCCGGGCGGGTCTGCGTAGCCGGCGTACACGTGCAGGCAGGTGTTGAAGAAGTACTCGGCCGGCTCGCGGTACAGATCCCACGCCTCGGCCTCAGTGTCGGCCACGGCAATGAACTGAGCGAAGCCGCCCTGGAACGGGTTGGTTTCCTTGCCCAAGTCCTGGACCTTCTTCCAGAACCCCTGCATGGTGCGCAGCCCGGCCTTGTAGCCGAAGTAGCTCAGGTAGCAGTACACAAGATCCTCAGCGGCGCACCAGTCCCAAGTGTCGACCGAGCCGCCGCCGGGAATCCAGATCGGCGGGTGGGGCTGCTGCACGGGGCGGGGCCACACGTTGACGTAGCGCAGCTTGTTGTAGTTGCCGTTGAAGCTGAACACCTCGTCCGACGTCCACGCCTGCCTGATGAGATCGACGCCTTCGTGGTAGCGCTCCCGCAGCGTGGCGGGATTCTGGCCGTAGGCGTAGATGGTGTCCATCGGTGAGCCCACCGGGAAGCCCGCGATCATGCGCCCGCCGGTGATGCCGTCGAGCATGGCGATCTCCTCGGCCACCCTCAGCGGCGGGTTGTACAGGGCCACCGAGTCGCCCAGCACGACGATGTTGGTGTCTGGGCAGTTGCGAGACAGCGCCGCAGCGATGATGTTCGGGCTCGGCATCAGCCCGTAGCCATTCGAGTGGTGCTCGTTGATGCCCACGGCGTCGAACCCGCACTGGCCCGCAAATTCGAGCTGATCGAGATACGCGTTGTAGGTCCGGTGGCCGACAGCGGGGTCGTAGAGCTTGGGGTCGATATCGACCCACACCGAACGGTGCTGTTCGGGAAAGTCCGGCGGGAGCTCCGGGTACGGCATCAGGTGGAAGAAGATGGACTTCACGGTGTGCTCCTTGGACGGCAGAAAGGCAGCGGGCGCGGCTCGTCGGAAAAAAATCTACTCCGCGTTCGACTCTGCGTTGTGACTGGCGCTGCTGCCGCGCAGCAACGAACGGCGCTGGGCTCAGTCCCAGTCGCGACCCACGATGGAGACGTCGTCGGGGTTGAAGAAGCCCGGCAGGTTCCAGCCGTCGAGGTCGTACTCGGACATGCACTGCTCGGCGAAGCCCTCCAGCATCTGCGTCATCGAGCCCATGCCGGGGATTTCGAAGTCGGCCACATCGAGGTTCTCGTAGCGGATCTGCTCGTTGTTGCCGGCGTAGTTGCGCTCGTACAGCTCATGGCGGCCACCGAATTCGCTGCCCATGGCATCCCACAGCAACTTCATGATCTTCATCCGCTCCATCGCGGGGATGTCGTTCGAGCCCCGCACGTAGCGCTCCAGGTACGGCCGGATCTCGTCAGAGCTGAAGTCCTTCGCATTGGAGTTGACGTAGATCAACCCCGATCCGACGACCGATTCCACGATGTCCTTGATGCGCGGGTAAAAGTACGGCGTGAACGTGCGGTAGGCCATGCCATAGAGCAGCGCGGGCTGCACCGCACCGTTCTCCCACGGGTCGGGGCTCTTGGCCATGGCATCGCTGAGGCCCCACATCAGGTTGCGGATGGCGATCACCTCACCCAGGTTGGCCTGCACGCCCCGGAACCCACGGGTGCCAGTCGCCCGCAGCGCTTTCGACAGCAGGCCGGCGATGAAGTCCAGCTTCACGCACAGTCGGGCCAGCCCATGGAACGTGAAGCGCGGGATGAAGCCCGACGCGGGGAAGAAATTGTTGGCGTTCTCAAGGTCGCCGTAGAGGAACACGTTCTCCCACGGGATCAACACCTTGTCGAACACCAGGATCGAGTCGTTCTCATCCAACCGGCTCGACAGGGGGTAGTCGAACACGCTGCCGGTGGCTGCCGCCTGCAGCTCATAGGAGTTGCGGCAGATGAGCTTCACGCCATCGGCTTCCATCGGCGTCGTGCAAACGATCGCGTACTGGGGATCTTGCAACGGCACGGGGCCGAAATGGGCAATGAAGTTGTAGTGGGTCAATGCCGAGCCCGTGGCCACCACCTTCGCGCCCGACACGACGAGACCGTTGTCGGTCTCCCGTTCGACGTGCATGCAGACATCGGCAACCTGGTCAGCACCGAGGTGGCGGTCGACCGGCGGGTGAACGATGGCGTGATTCCAATACGACACCTCTTCCTGGCTGCGGCGATACCAGTACTGGGCGTTCTCGCTGTAGTCGCCGTAGAACTCCGGAAAGGCGCCCAGCGTGCCCAAGAACGAGGCCTTGTAGTCGGGGCTGCGGCCCATCCACCCGTAGGTCAAGCGCTGCCAGCCGGCAATTGCGTCCCGGGCACCGACGAGATCATCAGCGCTGTGGGGCACACGGAAGAACTTGTGGGTCTTGCCGCCCGATCCGGTGTCGGTGTCACACATCAGCACGTCTTGCTGGTCGGGATCGTGCAGTGCGTCGTACAGCCGGGCGATCGAGCGCACGCTGTTTCGGAACGCCGGGTGCGTGGTGACGTCTCGAACCTTGTCGCCCTGGAAGTACACCGTGCGCCCGTCGCGCAGGCTTTCGATGTACTCGTCGCCGGTCATCGGCGACCATGTCTCGACTGATTCGCTCATAGCTCCCCCTGTCACATTCCCCTGAACGCGGCCCCGACACTAACGCAGGACGCAGATCGGGATTCTGGACTCAGCGCAAAACTGAGCCGGTTCAGCTTGGTGCCGCAGCTTAGAGCGTGCGCGGATTGGCAGAACGTTCCTTCGCATCACCTTTTGCTTCCCGCTCTTGTTCGCTGTCGCTCACGGGCCGCTCGGGCCACGGCTTCGCCGTTCGGCTCAGCCTCTCAGGGAATGAGCAGAACCTTGCCGGTCGTCGCGCGGCCCTGCAGAGCCTCGTGAGCCGCCCGCGCTTCGGACATCGCGAAGCGAGCGCCGATGCGCACATCGAGTCGGCCCTCGGCGATCCAGCCGAACAGGTCGTTGGCCCGGTCTTCCAGCTCTGCACGGGTGGCGGTGTGGTCGCCGAGCGTCGGCCGGGTGAGAAACAGCGACCCGCCGGTCGACAGACGCAGCGGCGCCATCGGCGGCACCGGACCTGAGGCATTGCCGAAGGTGGCCATCGTCCCGCGCGGACGCAGGACGTCGAGGCCGCGGTCGAACGTGTCGGCACCGACGCCGTCATAGACCACATCCAACGGCCGCGGCCCGGCAATCCGCTCGACGGCGTCGCCGAAGTCCTCGTCGCGGTAATTGATGACGTGGTCGGCGCCAGCGCCCGCCGCCAGCTCAGCCTTCTGCGCAGTGCCCACCGTCGTGAAGACTTCGGCACCGCGCAGCTTGGCGATCTGGATGAGCAGCAGCCCCACACCACCAGCACCGGCATGGATCAGGCAGCGGTGACCCGGCTCCAGCGGAAACGTCGAGCAGGCCAGAAAGTGGGCGGTCATGCCCTGCAGCATCGTGGCGGCACCCAGTTCGGTACTGGCCCCTTCGGGCAGCACGACTGCCACGCGGGCGGGGACTCGGGCCTTCTCCGCATAGGTGCCGGGGTGCCCGGTCCAGGCCACCTGGTCGCCGACCGCGAACCCCTCGACGCCTTCGCCGACCTCGGCGACGGTGCCGGCACCCTCCACGCCCGCGATGAACGGGAGCGGCATGGGGTAGAGGCCGCTGCGGTGGTACGTGTCGATGTAATTCACCCCGGCGGCGTCAACATCGACGACCAGCATTCCGGCCTCAGTGACCGGGTCGTCGACTTCGGTCCAAACGAGCGCTTCAGGCCCGCCTGGTTCAGTTACCTGGATTGCGCGCATCAATAACTCCTAGGGGCGCGCCACGATCACGGAGCCGTGGCGGGAATGGACGTGACGAGGCAGTCCGGACGAGCCGAATTCAGCTTGGGTCGAAGTTGGTCTCGTAGTCGGTGGTGTCGACCAACAGATCTTCCTCGGGGAGGGTCACCGCGTAGTTGAGAGCACCATTGATGTCGTGTTCCCAGACCTCGGCGGGCAGCTCGTAGAGCACCTCGACGCCATAGCCGTTGGGATCGTTGATGTACACGCTGTGAGTCATGCCGTGGTCGACCCGCAGGTTCATCTTGACGCCGTTTTCCTTGAGGAATTGCACCTGCTCCAGCCAGGACTCCCTGTCGGGGTACGCGATGGCAATGTGATTGACCGCGCTTGCGCCCGAGAACATGTCCCATTGCTCGGGAGCCTCGGGCAGCTGGGGTATCTCTACCAAGGCGACATCGTGGTGATTCACGTTGTCGATGACACCGCTGTAGAACTGCATCTTGTTGGGGGGGACGTTGTACTTGTCCGAGTCCAACGCTCCGACCTGCTTGAACCCCAGCAGATCGCTCCAGAAGTGATGCGATTCCTCCATGTTGCGGACGTTCAGCACGAGGTGATTGACCCCCCGCGGCGTCACTGCAGTCGTGCGCTTCGCAATGGTGTCGGCCATGAGCTACCCCCGTGATGTGTGATGAAGTGCGTTGCAACCACTGCCTGCAATGGGTTGCCGCGTACTGATGCGGAGCATAGTCACAATCGGCGCGGCAACGAGAAATCTGACTGCGCTCAGAGAATGGTGCGGCGCAGCTCAGAGTGCCTCGATCAGCGGCTTGACTTCGGCTGCGATCCACTCGGGGACCGTGTCGTCCTCGTGGCAGAAATGCTCGAATACCACCTCGTCGAGACCGAGGTCTCGCAGCTGCCCGCAGTGGTCGACGAGCTGGGAGACCGAGCCCCGCCAGGGGCCGTGGCCCGCTGCGATGGCGTCCTCCAGGCTGATGCCTGAGCCCTCGGGGGCCATCATGTCCAAGAAGCGTTGCAGTACCACTGCCTCCTGGTGCTCGTCGGGGCCGATCGTGGCGAAGATGAGCATGGATTTGCGGATGTTTGCGGGATCACGGCCGAAGTCCTCGCAATGCCTGGCCAGCGCCTCATTGGCGGCCCGGAAGTCTTCGACGTCGAGCGGGGTGGCATTCCACTCGTAGGCATGCTCGGCGGCGATGCGCAGCGTGCGCCGCGGGCCTGTGCCGCCGATGAGGATGGGCGGGCGCCCCACGGGCGGGTGGGGCTTGGAGTTGGTGCCCTGAATCCGGTAGTAGCTGCCGTCGAACGTGCCCGATTCGGAGTACCACAGCTCCTTCATCAGCGCGATGGCCTCTTCAAGGCGGTCGTAACGCTCGGGACCAGCGGGGAAGTTCACCCCGTAGATCTCGTGCTCGTCGGGGTACCAGCCTGCGCCGAGCCCCATGACAAATCGGCCGTCTGCGAGAGCGTCGAGCTGCTGCGCCATACGGCCGACGTTCACCGGCTCGCGGAATGTGACAGGGGTGACGAGCGGGCCGAAGCGAATCCGTTCAGTCTCCTCGGCGGCCATCACGAACGACAGATAGACGTCGATGGCGTCCTTCTGTTTGCCGTTGAAGTAATGGTCGGAACGGAACAGCGAGTGGAACTCCAGTCGCTCGATGAGCCGGCAGATATGGCGCCACCGTTCCCATCCCAGCGGCGTCGCCTCCCCGATGATGATGCCGACGTCCATGGCGTGCTCCCCTCGGCCGGAGCGTAGTCTCGGCCCGAATCACCATCCCGAGCCGGAGAACGACATGGCTGACGACACCGACACTGCGGCTGGACGCTCGATCACGCTCGCCGGAGCCCGCAAGGCGCTCGACGCTGCACTGGCGAAGGCGGATGAGATGGGTCTGAAGTTCTGCATTGCCGTAACCGACACCTCAGGCGAACCTGTCGCGACCGCCCGCATGGACGGCGCGCCTCGGCTGTCGGCCGGTATCGCACTCAACAAGGCGTACACGGTGGCCGGTTTCGGCGGCATGCCCAGCGGCAACTGGTGGAATCTCATCAAGGATGAGCCGGCGCTGGTGCACGGCATCACTCACACGCCGCGGCTCATCGTGTTCGGCGGCGGCGTGGGGATCTTCGTTGACGGCACGTTGGTGGGTGCCATTGGTGCCTCGGGCGGTTCGGCCGACGAGGACACCGAGGTTGCCCAAGTGGGCGCCGACGCGTTGGCCGGCTAGCTGGATCTGATCGCGCTCAGCCCTGGCGCTTGGCGAGCCATTCCTCGAACTCGGGACGCCGATCCTTGGCGATCGGGAACGTGCCGATTGAGCTATCGCCCGCGGCGACTCGCTCGATCGCCCATTCCTCTTCGATCTCTTGGGCGTAGGAGTCGTTCGCTACCTCTTCGGCGAGCAGCGCCGGGATCACTACGGCACCTTCGCCGTCGCCGACAATGATGTCGCCGGGAAGCACGGTGACTCCGGCACAGGCAATCGGAACTTGGTGATCGAGCGGCGTGTGCAGGCGTCCCAGCGTCGCGGCGTGGGACGACTGGTGGTACACGGGCAGGCCCACATCGGCCACGGCGGGCGTGTCGCGCAACGCACCGTCGGTAATGAAGCCAGAAGCGCCGAGGTGCTTGATGCGCATGGTGAAGATGTCGCCGATGGTGCCGGCGTGCGGCTCGCCGCGGGCTTCCACGATCAGCACTTCTTCAGGCTCGACCGACTCCACAGCTCGACGCTGAGCGTTGGGGCCCTGCAGGCGTCGCTCGAAATCTTCCCGCTTCGGAACGAAACGGAGCGTGTGGGCATAGCCGAGCATTCGCTGACCCTCATTCAGCGGCCGCAAGCCGTTGAGAAAGCTGTTCTGCATGCCTCGCCGCTGCATCTGACCTGCAAGCGTCGCCGTCGACACCGCGTTGAATTTCATTCGCATGTCGTCGGTGAGCACCACTGGGCGGTGTTCTGCGTCGGCCATAAATTCCCCATTTCTTTGCCCGTCAGGACTGATTGTGCACGGCGCGTCAAGCGCCTCGCGCTTGCAGCAATGTAACCAATCGAGTGCGCTGAATTTGAGTGCGCTCAGTTCTGGGAACCGGATTATGCTCGCCCGAAGCGAGGTCCCCGATCTCGCCCACAGGGGGCACAGGCTCGGGAGGGCTGGGTTCCCGGCCGGGCAACCTGCCCGGTCGCACCGAGGGGGGGAAGCTCATGCTTCGCAAATTGACAGCAATCGCATTCGTGTTCGTGCTCGTCGCCGCAGCCTGCGGCAGCGATGATGACGACGACACGGCAAGCACAGCGGCACCGGCCGCCACCACCGCGGCACCGGCGCCTGATGACGACATGGCCGACGACGACATGTCTGATGACATGGCTGACGAGCACATGGCCATGGACCAGGCCGGCGATTTCTGCGGCCTCGGAAATGGCGAAGAGGCGACGGGCGAGCCGATTGTCATCGGCAACGTGACGACCTCGGTGCCTGGCATCGACTTCTCCACCGGCCCGCTCATGATGGAGGCGTACTTCCGCTGCGTGAACGCAAACGGCGGCATTCACGGCCGCCCCTTGGAGATGGTCTGGGAGAACGACAACGCCACCCCCGAGGACGCCGCAGCGGCAGCACGCAAGCTGATTGAAACCGATGGCGTCGTGGTACTCGCCGGCGGCTTCTCGATCTTGGACTGCGCGGTCAACGCCGGCTACTACGAGGAGCAGGGCCTGAACGTGATCGTTGCGGGCGTTGCGGGTGAGTGCTTCAGTTCGCCCAACATTTCGGCAACCAACATGGGTCCGGCCTACTCGTTGCTCGGCGCAGCCCAGGCAGTCGTCGCGAAAGGTGCCGCCAACAAGGTCGTGACGGTCACCGGCGTCTCGCCCGCTGCGGAATATGCGCAGTCGCTGGCCGGCGCGTTCGTCGAGCAATCCGGGCTTGAGTGGGAGAACGTCCTGACAGACCTGCCGATCTCGGATCCGACCTCTGTCGCACTCGACCTCGTGAACCGGGCCGGCGATGGCGGAGGCGTGCTGCTCAACTACACGCCGCCCGAGGGCCTCAAGATTCTCAAGGCCGCGGAAGAGCAGGGACTGATCGACCGGGTCATCTGGGGTGCGTCAACACCGCTGAATGACAGTGCTGTCGCCGCCACGCTCGGCGCGGCCTGGGAAGGCAAGGTCAACGTCAACGCCGAGTTCAGCCTGCTGGACGATCCCCGGCCCGACGTGGAGCTCTACCGGCAGGTGACCGCCGACTTCCACGAAGACCCGACGCTGGGCAGCTTCCAGCAGATGGGCTGGGTGGCCGGCCGCATCCTGGTGCACGCCCTGTTGGGCATGGACCCGGCCGATCTCGATGATCGGGCTGCAGTGAACGCGGCGATCGGCGACATCAAGAACTTCCAGACCGACCACCTGTGCAAGCCGTGGTACTTCGGCGGTCTGGAATTGGGCAACGTGTCGAACAACTGGGACTACAACGTGGTGCCCGACGGCGTGGGTGCCATGCGCGACGACAGCGGCTGCTTCGAGATTGCCGCGATCGACCCCATCCTGGTGGCCGTGCGCGAGGCCGAGGCCGGCGGCGGTCTGACGGCGGACGAGCCCAACAACTGGAAGGGCGGTCTGGGCTCGCAAGGCTGAGCCCGGTAGCCAGCACACCTCGAGTCACCGCACACATCGCGTCGGATGCCCGATAGCTCGATACTGCTGCCCTTCTTCATCCAAGGGCTGGCGTTCGGGGCGATGTATGCGGTGACGGGGACGAGCATCGTCGTCCTCTACCGCACCACAGGTGTGGTGAACCTGGCCTTCGGTGCCGTCGGAACCATGGGCGTCCACCTCGTGTGGTCGTTCATGGGCGGATCGCTCATCGTTCCCGAGCCGCAAGTATCGGGATTCGGCATTCTGCTGTTCCCGGCGCTGGTCGCTCTGTGCGCGGTCATGTTCCTGATCTACGGGCGAGTCTTCGCACCAATACTGGACAAGCGCGATTCCCTGGTGAAGACGCTGGGAACCGTGGCATTGGCGCTCTTTCTGATGGGCATCATGAAAGAGCGCTGGGACACCTCCAAGCCTCGTGGAATGCACTTCCCCACCGCGAGGTTCAGCATCGGCAATACCGTCGTTTCGACGACACAAGTCCTGGCGCTGGCGTTTGCATTCGCCGTGGTAATCGGAGTGGGGATCTTCCTGCGGCGCACGAAGACCGGCACCGCCATGCGGGCGATCGCAAACAATCGTGAGACCGCGGCGCTGCTGGGCGTCCCGGTCCGGCGCGTCGAGGCGATTGCCTGGTTCGGTGCCGGTTTGCTGTGCGGCTGCGTCTTCCTGCTGCTGCCGGCGCTCTTCAAGAGCATGGATCAGGTCACCCTCACCTGGTTTGTCATTCCGGCGCTTGCGGGGGCCATCGTGGGCCAGTTCAGGTCGCTGTGGATCACGTTGGGGGCGAGCCTTCTGATCGGCGTCGTGGAATCGATGCTGACGCCGTTCAGCGGCAACTTGAGCTTCCTGTCCCAGATTCGCAAGATGACCCCCATGGTGATCGCCGTCGTCGCGATCCTGTGGATCTCGCGGAAGCGCACTGTGGTGCTCGCAGGCAGGGAGATGTCGTGAGGGTCGGTCAGGTGCTGTCGCATCGAGCGTTCCAACCGACCCTCGTAGGCGCGCTGTTCCTGTTTGCCATGTTCGTCATGCCGTCGGTCCTCGACGCAACGTGGATCTTCAACTTCACCCAGATGGCGATCTACGCCATCGTGGCTGCCAGCGTCGGGATGCTGTACGGCCGGGTGGGCTTGGTGTCGCTGGGCCAGGTTGCCCCCTACGGCATCGGCGCCTGGGTGACGATCCGATTGGCCTACCTCACCGACGTCCCCTACCCCGGGGTGTTCCCCCTGCTCTTGATCGCCGGCGGACTGGTGGCTGCCATCTTCGGGTTGCTCATCGGCTTGCCCGCGCTTCGGGTCAGCGGGCTCTACCTGGCTCTGGTCACACTGCTGCTGGCCGTCGGCATCGAGATCGCCCTGAACCGCATCAAGCTCCCCACCGGCGGTCCGGGTTTTCGAGGAGTCGCGTTCGCGATCGGTGATCGTGAACCGATGCCGCGACCATTCGTCGCTGACGGTGATGTCGCCTTCTTCCGGTACGCAGTGATCGTTGCGTTCGTCATGTTCATGATTGCCGTGGCGTTCCTGGCCTCCAAGCCCGGGCGGGCGTGGGCGTCGGTGAGCCAAAGCGAGCCTTCGGCGCTGGCCTCGGGCATCAACATCACGCGCTACAAGCTGCTGGCGTTCGGCCTGGCCGCCTTCATGGCAGGCGTGGCCGGCGGCTTGTACGGCGCCCATGTGCAGTCGAACTCGAGCATTGCCCAGTTCGACCGGCAAGCTGCGTTGTTCTTGATTGCAGTGGTGCTCATGGGCGGCATCACTTCGCTGTGGGGTGCGGTGCTGGCCGCCTTCTTCGCCACGATCATGCTGCCGTTCCTGACCCAGAACGTCATCGGTCACAACTTCTGGAATGACTTCGCGCTGACCATCTTCGGGATCGGCCTCATGATCAACCTGATCCAGACGACCAAGGCCATGGAGAAGAAGGGTCTGCTCGAGTGATCGAGATCACCGACCTCAGCGTGCAGTTCGGCGGTGTCCGCTCGCTGGATCAGGTGACACTCACGTTCCCGGGCGGCACCTGTGGGCTGATCGGCCCGAACGGCGCCGGCAAGACGACGCTGTTCAACGTGATGTCGGGCTTCGTGACACCGGTATCGGGCCGGGTCGTCATCGACGACATCGACCTGTTGGACATGCCCGACTACGCGCGGGCTCGCTGGGGCGTACGTCGCACCTTCCAGACGGTGCAGGCCATCGAGAGCCTGACCGTGTACGAAAACGTGCTCACCGTGCACGAGCACGCCGCCAAGGGCTCTCGTTCCGATACCCAAGACGCAGTCGACGACGTGCTGGCATTTGTGGGGCTGACCGACGTCCGCGACAAGGTGGTCCGCACACTGTCTCAGCGCGACCGCCGCTTCATCGAAGTCGCGCGGGCCATCGTGGGCGCACCACGGATTGTGCTCTTCGACGAGCCCGCCGCCGGGCTGCCCGAAGAGGAAACCGAGCACCTGGCAGAGATCATCCGCTCGGTGCCTGAGCGCACGGGCGCGACGGCGATCTTGGTGGATCACGACATGTCGCTGGTACAGGCGTGCTGCGAGTGGACAGCGGTGCTCGACTTCGGGCGTCTCGTGGCTGCCGGCCCGACTGCCGATGTCCTGCACGATGAGCGTGTGCTCGCTGCCTACGTCGGCGACGAGGAGGCGTGACCGTGTCCGACGAGACACCCACCGACGGCGCCGCCATGTCGAACCTGGTGCTGAGCGACCTGACCGTGGATCGAGGCGGGCGACCCGTGGTGCACGATGTCTCCCTTGAGGTGCCTCCAGGTGAGATCACCACACTGCTAGGGCCGAACGGGGCCGGCAAGTCCAGCCTCGCTGCCGCCATCGCCGGCTTGGCCCGCACGCGCTCAGGGCAGGTCACCGTCGGCGGCACCGACATCACCGGCTGGCGACCGGAGCGTGTCCGCCACGCCGGCGTGTCGGTGGTGCCCGAGGGCCGCCGGCTGCTGACCGACCTGACCGTGGCCGACAACATGCGCGTGGCCACCTACTCGCTCGACGCCCAGAGCGCGGCCGATGGCGTGGAGTATGCGCAGTCGCTCTTTCCCGAGTTGGAGCGCCGCTGGGACTACGACGGACGGCTGCTGTCGGGCGGCGAACAGCAGATGGTGGTGCTGGCCCAGGCGCTCGTGTCGCGACCCAAGGTGCTCGTTGTCGACGAGCTCTCGCTGGGTTTGGCACCCATCGTCGTGAAGCGGCTTACTCCGGTGTTGGCGGAGGTAGCCGACAGCGGTGTGGCCGTGCTGCTGATCGAGCAGTTCGCCCAGGTCGCATTGGCGATGGCCACCAAGGCGTATGTGCTGGAAGGCGGTCGCATCCGCTACGACGGCAGCGCGGAGGAACTGATCCACCAGCCTGAGGTGCTGCACTCGGCATACCTGTTGCAGGACTGACCTATCGACGGCCGCAGCCGGACGGCCAGCGACCACGAACCACAGACCACCACCCGAGCCGGAAGCCGTCGAACCACAAGGGAGTGTCGTGGCACCGCCAAAGACCGTCGATCCCATCGAGCTGTCGAGCCGACTCATCGACACCGGAGTGGCCGACGAGCAGATCGTCCGCGTCAACAACGCACTGAGCGAGATCGACGACAACGTCGCAGTGATCGAGGCGTTCAGCAACATGGTCACCTTCGGCACCGACGACGGCCTGGTGTGCTTCGACGCCAGCGGGCCGTTCAGCGGCACGGCGGTGGTTGATTCGCTGCGGGGCTGGTCCACCGATCGCATCAACACGCTGCTGTACACCCATGGACACGTCGACCATGTCGGCGGCAGCGGTGCGTTGGCGGCTGATGCAGCCGAGCGCCGCCAGCCTCTGCCCGAGGTGGTCGGGCACGACAACGTGGTCCCGCGCTTTGAGCGCTACAACGCCACCAACGGCTACAACCTCATCATCAACCGGCGCCAGTTCGGCCTGGGGCTTCGGCAGCGCGGGGTAGGCATCGCCTTCGATGACGACAACTTTCTGCCGTCCGATGCGCTGTGGCCGAACCGCACCTACAGCACGAACGACTCGCTGTCGGTCGGCGGGCTCGACTTGGAGCTGCATCACGACAAGGGCGAGACCGACGACCACACATGGGCTTGGGTGCCCTCGCACCGGGCCATCTGTCCCGGTGACCTCGTCGCGTGGGTCTTCCCGAATGCCGGCAACCCCCAGAAAGTGCAGCGCTACCCGCTCGAGTGGGCGCGAGCGCTGCGCCACATGGACGCCCTCGAACCCGAGCTGCTGATCCCGGCGCACGGACCGCCGGTGCGGGGCCGTGGGCGCATCGCGACGGTGCTGCTGACATTGGCGGAATCGCTGGAGTCGCTGGTGAGTCAGACGATCGACCGCATGAACGATGGCGCATCGCTGGACGACATTCTCCAGAGCGTCTCGCTACCGGCGGAATGGCTGGCGCGTCCGTGGATGCGGCCCGTCTATGACGAGCCCGAGTTCGTGATTCGCAACATCTGGCGCTTGTACGGGGGATGGTGGGATCTCGACCCGGCTTATCTCAAGCCCTCCCCCAAGGGCGAGCTGGCAAGCGAGTTAGTGCAGCTCGGCGGCGGCACAGAGGCATTTGCAGAGCGTGCTCAAGAACTGGTCGAGGCTGATGATCTCAAGCTGGCATGCCATCTCATCGAACTGGCCGTCGCGGCCGATCCGACGTCAACGAGCCTGCACGGCATCCGAGCCGAGATCTATGAAGCCCGAAGGGCGGCCGAGCAGTCGCTGATGTCCATCGGCATCTTCAGCGCCGCCGCCGCCGAATCCCGCGAGATCGCCGACGGCAGCTAGGAGCATCTGATCCAGTAGGGCTGCTCGCTAACGCGCGGATGCACCCGAGCCACGAAAAGGCGTAACCCCGGCCGTTTGCCGACGCAGTGACGGTTCCGGGGTCTTCGGTCACGATTCTAAGGCCGAAGAGGAGAATGTCAGTCACTAACGAGAGGAAGATCATTGAGAGGTACTGACGCGGAGCCGACGTTCGAAGAAGCCCAGGGGACTATCGGTGCTGTGCTGCACGGGCTGATCGACCAGTCCTGGGACGCATGGGACACTGCTTCGAGTGCGGGCGCGAGCGCCGAAGGCTCGATGCCGATTCTGTACTTCGGCGACCTGCTCGAATATCAGAACTCGACTCTCAGAGTCGTGACTGTCGGCCTCAACCCCTCAGGCGAGGAATTCCCCTCAGGTGACAGAACCGCACGGTTTTCCGATGCGGCAGGGGTCAGCCGCAGCGACCCGTACCGGTATTACCAGGCGCTCAACCTTTACTTCGAGCAGAACCCATACCGCTGGTTCAACGACTACGAGCAGGTCTTGGGCGGACTGGGCGTCAGTTACACAACCGACGCGAAATCAACGGCGCTACACACCGATATCTGCTCACCGGTGGCCACCGCCCCCACATGGACAGGTCTCGACAACCACAGCAAGGATCGGCTGCTGGACGACGGCGTACCCCTCTGGCACGAACTGATCCGATTCCTGTGCCCCGACGTAATCGTGATGTCCGTTGCCAAGGAGCACCTCAACCGGGTCGCCTTCGTTTCGAGCAGCGACGCGCAACCAATCCACACCATCACCCACAACGACGACGGAGCAATGCGGCATCAGCCTTATGCGGTCATGGCACGGTGGCATGACATCGACGGGCGTCCCGCCTTGCTGATCCATGCGAGGGCCGCTCAAACTCCCTTCGGCCTCGTCACCCACCAAGACAAGCACGAAATCGGCCAGGTCGCGAAGACCTACTACGAAGAGACTCGACCCGCCCCCAAAGTGCACTGAAGCCGCCCAGCACCGGAGTCCTGCGGGGTCGGTAGCGCCATCGAGGCTCTCACCCGTCAGCGCGGCACGACGCGACTAGCTGGTGCTGCTTATGCCCAGTGCGGTCTCGACCGTCTCGATCGTGTGCTTGTCGCGCAACTTGCAGACCGTGGTCGGCACCGAGAATAGGTCCGGCCCGGCCACTGCTTCATCGAGCGGCAATTGTTTGATCCACTCGACTCGCACCACCATCTCGATCTCTTCTTGGTTGTCCGAGAGCGCCCGCTCTCGAAAGGCATCGCTCACCTCCGGCTGATCGATCAGAGGCTCGTCCGTGCCGTTGATATCCACCGTGGCATCTCGCGCGTGGATCATCTCCGCTGCAACGCTGGCGATTCCGACGTAGCCGGCGCCGCCGACGTACACAAGAACGCGTGCTCCCGGCTTGAGGTTGCGAAGCGGCTTCCAAAACCACGAGCCGCCCCCGGCATTGAGGTACCCGTACTTGCTGGCCACCTTGTACCGCTCGGCCTCATCGTCGACACGTCCCACCACCGCGTAGTAATCGAGGCCGTTCCACGGCGGGCGCTTGCTGCGCGACGCTCTCGCTGCTGCGCTGTCGGCGGGTTGGGGGTCGCGCAGCCAGGTGCGGGCCAGATATTCGCGGCCTTCGTCGATGAAGTGTCGGAAGAAGACGGCATTAATCGGCACTCCGTATTGGTCCCGGAGGAATCGCACGATGCGCTCCGAGGTCGGGTCCAGTTCGGAAGCGACGATTGTGAACTGCTGCTCATCGTTCACCTGGTCAGGCATCGGGCTGGCGAAGCATGCGGCGAATGCGGCTTCCAGGGTCGTGTCATCGTCCCGGTAGTCCTCAAATACCTGTTCGATGTCCTGATAGCTCAGTGCTTCAGCCCAGGACCCGTAGTCCAGTACTTGCGCCACTGCGTCGCGTGGCGAGCGGTCCCGCTTGAGTTCCAGAACGTGCAGCCGTCCGTCCACGTCCAGCCCGAGCAGGTCCACAACGCCTCCGAAGCTGGTCGTGACCTGCCGGCCCACGATGAGCAGTTCGATGCCCGTCATGGATGGGGTCTGAGCGAGCATGTCCTCCAGGTGTTGCTCGAAGTCCAACGGTGTCGCTGCGAGGCGGTGCAGTTTGGTGTCGCTCATTCGCCAGATGGCCATTTCGACGGGCACGAGTTCTCCTTTCGTGGCGAGTGCTGGTGGCAGCCCGCTCGAATAGCAAGTGCCGGCTGGTGTCCTGCTGCTTCCCTGTCGTGCGGCGATGTTGGCAGAACTGACGACTAAGCGCGTCTCTCCGCGCTGAGTGCGACAGTGGGCCATTGGTCGCTGCGGCAGCGATGGAATGCCGGCGTCCCGCGGTGCTCGGGCGCGGCTCCTGCCTTAATCACGCGCCAAGTTCGCGGACTCTACGAGTTGACGACGAAGGTGGGCGCATAGCCGCGACCGATTCCGAGGTGTTCATAGACGGTTGTCGGGCGCAGTGCGTTCCAGCGGTGTCCCAGCAGCAGTGCGAGCGCGCCGGGTGCCGCCAGGAAGAGGTGTATGTGCTCGGCGCCGGATTCGACGAGTGCTTGGCCAACGGCATCACGGACAACGACTGCCATAGTGGCTGCGTCGGCGGAACTGCTGACCGCCGCGGGGCCTGGCCCATGCTTAGGAACGATGGCTGTGATCTTGCCGACGGGCAGTTCGGCTCTCTCGATGTAACGGAGAGCTTCGGTTCCAGGGTCGGTGGCGATGCCGACAGCGATCGCCAGGTCAGTGCCTCGCCCGATTTCGATGTCGCGAGATTTCACTGGGCTTGGGGCGCCGTTTGCGGCCATCGGAGCAGCGTCTTCGCTGGACCATGGGTCCTGCCCTTGCATGGCGGCGGCCTCGAAGCCGCGGACATGGCGGAAGGCCGCGCCTGCGGCGAACCAGGTGGGCAGCCGCATTGCCCCACGAACTACGACGCGTCCTACGCCGCAGCTTCGGAGCCGTTCGGAAGCCTCGATGATCTCGTCGTTGACTGCGTGCCATTGGGCCGGATCACGGAGTTCTCGTCGTTGGTTCGGATTGTCGCCTATGTACTTGTCGACGAAGCGGATCACCTCTGCTGCGTCGTCCGGGCAGGGGTCGTCGTCGATGGCCTCAATGACGACGAGCGCCCCGTGTGCTCGGCGGCGTCCTATGCGTTCTTCCGCACGTTCGCTGAATTCGGCGAGCGTGAGGCGTCGGTCGCGTGCCTGTACCCATTCGCGGATTAGGGCGTGGGCGGAGTCGAGTGCGCGCTGGTCGTCGTTCAGGCCCGCAGCGAGCATCAACGTTCGGGCGCGTTCCTCTTCGTCCGGAAATGAGCGGCTCGTGATGAACCTGAGGCTGGCGAGGAAGCAGACGAGTTCGTCTTCTGTGATTTCGAGGTGTGCGGCCCATTGTCGTCGGCCTTCGTCAGCTTCGGTTCGTTGGATGTCGGGCACGAGCAGTCCTGACCGCTGGTCCCGCAGGCGCATGACCGGATCGTGAGGGTCGATGTCGCGGTCAGTGATCAAGCACATGTCTGGCCGTCGAGTCTCTGTGGAGAGCTGGCGGTAGCTGTCGTAGAACCGCTGGAGGAGGCTCTTGCTGCCGGTCTTTCGTCGCTTAGTCAGCCACCGGTACCCGACTGGTGTTTTTGCATCGACGGCGTGCTTGACCTGGGCGTACTCGATGCTGCCGTCAGTTCGCTCAATGACAACATCGTCGACGTTGCCGCTGGCGGGGCGTTCGACGGTGATGGCCACCACGTCGCGCTCCCTGATCAGGGCGTTCAGTGCTTTGTTCCATGCGACGAGGTTTTGGTACTCGTCCCCTTCGGTTCGCGGCCCGCTGGGACTCCTTGAAAGGACGGCGCTCATGGCTGACTCCGCTGTTGGTCGGTTTCGGTCACGTTGTCAGGTGGGGCGAGATCGGTTTGTTCCACTGTGGCAAGGTGCGTGCGGCCGCGGTGAGCGCAGATTCCGAGCGCCTTCCATTCGCCAGAATTCGGGTTGTGGGCTGCGACTACAAGCGCTATCTCGTCGTCGGCGCGTCGAGAGATGCGCCGGGCTTGGCGTTTGTCGATGCCGCTGGGTCCGACGGGTGCTGGGTGGGTGTGCCACTCGCCGACGTAGCCGAGTGGGGAATGCTGAGGCAGTGTCTTGAGGACCGCCTTGAGTGCGTTGCTTGCCGGTCGGTGAAGTCGTAGGTAGCTGGCCGCTTGCGCTTGGGGGTCCGGCACCTCGATGAATTGGTTCACATAGATTCCGTCGCGGTGGCGGCAGCCCAGCAGGATGCCGCCCGACTCGCGGGCCGCACATCGAGATTCGATGACCGTTCGCCACGCGTCGGCGTCGATGAGGATCAGTCGTCTGCTCGCCGCCACGGCCGGTCTCATTCCCACTCGGTGGCGTTCGGGTCGCCGATGAGGGAATCGATGTGGGTGGGCGGGTATTGGTTTCTGTCGGTGAGTAGGTCCGTGGCCATGCCTACGGCGCGTGATGCCGCAGCGAGGCAGGCCCATGGCGGTGCTGGTGAGATCGGATCGCCGCAGCCGCCCTCTCGAAGGTCGAGGTGGGGTCCACCGGGCGGGATTGGCGGGGCGTGCGATTCCCCGTCACGCAGAAGCGTTCGGTCGACTCGGGCGACACTGCCGCCGCGTTGCAGACACACCGAGACCGCCGGTCTATTGAGAGCTTCGCTCGCCATCCAGACGAGGGCGGTCGCGGCATTGTCGCCTGTTGCGTCGACGACCAGATCGTGAGTGCTGAACAACTGCTCCACGTCGTCGACCGAGGTGAGCTTGTCTTCGATGACGTGAATGCACGACTCATCGATTACTTGCGCATTGTGCAGCAGTTTTCGGACCGCCTCGGCCTTGTTCCATCCCAAGTAGTTGTGATCGGTGATATGTCGAATGCAGTTGCCTGGTCGGAGCTGATCATGTTCGACAAATGTGAATCCGCCGACGCCAGAGCGGGCGAGCAGCTCAGCCGTGCTCGATCCGACGGCACCGAGGCCGATTATGGCGACCTTCTTGTGGAGCAGGCTTTCAGCGTCAAGGCCGGCTCGCACGTAGTGCGTCTGCTCACCGGTGTGCGCGGACTCCGCTGCACCGAGTTCACGGGTGTCGCGACTCATGGCATACAAGGCAAGAGCGGCATCGTGTCCTTGTCGTTGGTAGCGAACGATGAGGATGCGAATTCGACCTTGCTCAATGCCTCTGCGAGCCTCGCCCGCGCAGCGTGCGGGCAGCAGTTGTTCGAGTTGGTCGAAGTCGCGGACGGGCTGTGCAAGCTCGCCTACATCGACGACGGCTACGCCCCAAGAGCGTTGCCGCTGCTGGCTCGTTGGCGCCTTTCCTAGATCGACCCGCAGGACGCGGCCTCCGTGCTTCCTGCGGGCGAGACAGTCGCGTCCGACCAGGCCATCGAGGTCGGGGTAGAGAATCAGTTCTGAGAGCCGCGCTGGCTGCCAGTACCGTTCAAGGTCCAGGTCGGGGTCGTCGTCGGGCCAGCCTGCGACAGACTGCTTGTGCCACTCGGTGATTCGCTCGATCAGCTTGCGCGCCGATTGCCATGGGAGATCGGACGCTTCGTCGCTGGACCAGAGGCAAAGCGACCCGTCGCTCTCGCGATGCCACGACAGGCCTCCTTCGCCGCTCGTCGTGGACACGCGAGGCATCCTGATCGGGAAGTCGTCATCGAGCTTGATCTGATGCTCGATCTGCTGGTCGCCGATGTCGATGTCGCCGACCAATGCGGTGCAGTCGCTGTCGAGTCGGAATCCGTGCGTGCGCGCTTCGTCGATGAATGCTTCCCGCATGGCAGCGATGCTGTCGCTAAGCGTGCTCATTAGGCGAACCGCTTGGTGCCGGAGGGCACATTGAGGGCGCCTCTCTTTGGGTCTATGAGTTGTTTTTCGGTGCCGTCGGAATTGCATGCGGCGGGCATTTCGAAGACCGTCTCGCCGTCGTCGTTCCTGCCGAGGATTTGCTGGTACGCGAGCGCGGCTTCGCAAGCGGTGTTCTTGGTCGCCTGTCTGGCCTTCGCCGCAAGTTCGCGGAACGTGCGTTCTGCGGCGGTCATCTGTGCTGCGGTGGTGCGGATCGCGATGCACTCGCCGGGCCTCGTCGGGTCTGGCACTGGGGCACCCAGCACAACGACGTCGTGCAGTTGACGGGCGATGGATTCCAGTGCGCTCACGAACAGCGACTCGTCGCTGTCTGCGCCGAGGCCTGACATCGCTGCGTGGTAGGTGAGAATCTCGAAGAAGAAGCCGCCTGGTCGCTTGTCGAGGTTGTTGCGGCGTGTCTGGCGGATGAGCTTGACCAGTGGCACATACTCGCCGCCGTAGTGCTTGTTCATCTGGCTGGTCAGTTCTGTGAGCTTCTCGGGATTGGTTTCCTGCCAGCCCCCGTTCTTGTCCGGAATCTCGATGTAGCCCGAGTTGGGTCGTGCCAGCGATGGGCGTGCCGGGACGACATCCACCGTGAGGTCGAGGGTCGGGAAATCGACCTTCAGCGAACGGTCTTGGAGTTCGACGCGCTGCGGGCCGTATGCCGTTGCGAGGACGCGGCCGAACTGCTGCAGCAGTGTGCGGGGGTCGCAATTGCCGAGCAAGTAGGGCAGCTTCGACAGGACGTCGACGTCCTTCACTCGACGGATCGAGACGTTGCGCTTGTAGCTGCCGATCAGCACTGTGTCGATGCCGTAGCTCTGAAGAGTCGGGTCTCGTTCAAGGTGGGTGCGGACCTCTAGATGAGCCTTTTGGGCGTTGTCCTTGTCGTCCTTGGTCGGTTCGACGTTGTGCTTCGCTTTGGCAAATGGTGTGGTGAGACGGGCCATGGCCCCTCCTTAGGTGTTGATCGGCACGGGGGCCATTGACGGTTTGCAGCGCACCCGTAGAGCCGTTGACGGCGTTCTCGGCTGGGACCGGAGAACCGCGTCGCCTGCTCGTGGCTGAGCTACTCTGCGGGTGGATGGGGAGATCGAGTGGGTATCGCCAAGCCGCTGGCCGCGGGTGGTCGAGCAGGCTGTGCTTGCTCGACTCGGGCTGTGGCCGGGTGAACTCATCTTGATCTCCAACTATCGTTCCCCGCTACTGCTTCATGCTAGAACGTATTTTTCCCGTGACGATGAATCCTTTTGCGCCAAGGGATTCGGGACCGCGTAGTCGCGCGGCAGCCGTGACGGCAGAGGATTCGACCGCAGGTGCGTGGCCGGGAACCGGACAGGCGTCGTCGGTGACTGTCGGCGGCGGCCGTCTTCGGGATGCACCGTGATTGAGGCCGGCGAGGCAGTCTCGAAGGCAGCCCGCCGCGTGGTCCCTGTGTTCTCGGGCGAGCGGCTGATGGCACTGCGCGAACTTCACGGCATGTCCCAAGCAGCGGTCGCGGAAGCGGCAGGCATCACACCTTCGGCGCTGAGCCAAGCAGAGCGCGGCAATACGACGCTGAAGCCGCCGAACATCGCCAAGGTCGCGCGGCTTTTAGGCGTGATGCCGGATGCGTTCGCCGAACGCCCCGAACCCGACTTCGCCATGGAGCCGCAGTTCCGCCACCTGCGGCGCACTCCGACTCGTGAACGCCGCCGATCCGAGCGGTTCATCCGAGCAGCGGCACTCGTCGCGGCGAATTTGCGCAGCGAAGTCCGCTTTCCCGAGGTCTTCGAATTCACGCACGACGTCGACCCCGACAAGCCCGTCGCCGACGTGGCCGACCAGATCGAGACTGCGGCAGCGCTCACGAGAGACCACCTCGGCATCGCTCGCGACGAGCCGATCGGGACCGACCTGCTCCACCGCCTAGAAGCCGGAGGCATCATCGTCGTCCGCGACCCGCTGACCGACGACGACATCGATGCCTACTCAGCCGTCGTAGACCGGCTGCCTGTCATCGTGCTCGACGGCGGGGAACGATCGGTATGGGATCGGGACGACTTCAATTTGGCTCACGAGACTGGTCACCTCGTGATGCACCGCGGCATCACGCACCGCCCCGGCACCAAGAGCGTCGAGAGTCAGGCTCACCGCTTCGCGGGCGCGCTCCTCGGCCCCGCCGACGCTCTGCGGCACCAGCTTCCGACTGATCTGGACTGGGGCCGCTACCTCGAACTGAAGCGACGGTGGGGACTCTCCATGTTCGCTCTCGTGCGCCGGGCCAAAGACCTCGAGGTCATCGACGACGCCACCTACGTACGGGCAATGAAGCAGCGGAGTGCGCACGGTTGGCGATTCGTCGAACCCGGCGCGAATGACCACCCACTGCCTGCACCGAGACTTCTGAGCCTTGCAGCCTCCCTCGCAGAAATCACAACCGCCGATCTCGCCAAGAGGACGCACCTGCCTGAAGAAGTCGTGGAACGCATCCTCGGGCGACAACAGCCGTCCCTGATTGACTACTAGGTCAATCGCGCCCGAATCCACGAGGGCGCCGCGCTGCCGGGGCCGGTTCACCCCCACTTGGGTGGAGCACACTCTCGCGGTTGCTGTCAAGGTCAGCAGCCGCTTGATCTCCAGCAAGTTGTGGGGTCGTACCCTATGCGCGCTCGATAGGCATGCCGAGCCGCTCAAAGTCGCCTCGCCAGTGTCGGAGATAGGAATTGCGGCTCAACTCGCCCGCGTCATTCCGCGGTATCGGGCTTGCGAAGTCAAACGGCGACATCAGATCGGTGGCGACCTGCTCCCATGCATCGAGCAGGTCTCTGCCACCAGCAGCGAGTGCTTCCGCACTGAAGTCTCGCCGTGCAATTACTGTCGGCAGCCGCGTTATTCGCCAACGGCTGCCACCGAAAGCCGCAGCGGTTCGCAATCCCACTTCGCGCCCCGGCACATCAACAATGCGGAATGCAAACAACAGCGAGCCTGCAGCCTCGCTTTCGACGGCATGCCGGCCAAACAAGGACACACAGTTTAGTGCTGATATCGCTACACGCTCGGCGTATAAATCGCCGCTGTCACCGGAGTCCAAGGGTTCTATGGCAAAACCACTGCCGTCGACGCAGAACTTGAAGGTTACGAGCGAGCCTGTCTCCGGTCCGAAGCAAACCGAACGAAAATCAGCACGAGCAGTCGACAGATTCCATTCAGCCTGAGGCACGAACGATTCCAGTGTGTACGCCTGAATCTTGCGGGCCGTGTCGGACTGCAATTCGCCTTGTCCTGGCTGCTCGGGCACTGCGGCACACACCAATGCTGTACGATGCGAACCAGGTTTGCCGATCTCGGCGGAGGCGGACTCCATAAGCGCATCAAGGCTTGCTTGAGCCTCATTTCGATTCTTGAGCCTTAGGGCATAGTGGTCAGCTACCTCCGGTTCAGAAAGATAGCGTTTCTGGCCTCCGGAGCGGATGGGATAGCTGAGGCGGCTTCCCTCTTGCACTGCATGCGGTTTGAGGCGACTATCAGGAACTGAAATCAGCAAGATGCTTCCAGCAGTTGCAGCGTTCCGGCCGTTGGCTACAACCCGCCTCATATGTATTGTCGGGCGCGGCGAGATAAGCGAGTCCACAATCTGCTGAATCCGGAGTTCATCACTCTCTGATATCTGCAATGGAGTGAGTTCTTCCAGTTTCCCGTCGGTTTCGCGTGCTCCGACAATGAGCAAGCCTCCCCTCTTGCCAGCGAATTGTGCGATATCTCTCGCCACTTCTTCATTCCTGTTTCTCGGCCACATTTGGCTCTTGAATTCAAGCTCCTCATTCTCGGACAAGCCGACCAACGATTGCAGCATCGCCCATTCGACCTGCTCCAAATCGCCTCCCAACCGGTCTTGAAGGGTCCGTGGTAGCCACATTGTCGCTCTACCTTTCTGCAAGTCATGACGAGAAATCGATGTGAGCCGACGATACTGTTCAAGCGTCGTCGCAGTGAGAACTTGCGAGTGGCGTCCACAACCATTCCCGTGCGCGCGGGAACCCGCTCTCAGCGGAGCTTCGTGTCGACAGACCCACCGAGAACCCCGATGGGCCACGTCCGAGCGCCGCCGGACTGCCCCGCATGACTGACTGAATTGCTGTTCCCGATGAGCACCAGGCGGCGCTCGCCGCGGGCGGGTCGAGGCGGGGGTGGCGCGGGACAGCCTCAGCGCGCCGGAGGCATTCGGCGATTAATGGCTAGTCTTCTATCTTGACGAGCCGAAGTCCCTGAGATTGGAAGTAGTCGCGCAGTTCGGTGAGGTACTGCTCATCGGTTTCGAACTCCACGACGGATGCAAGCTGAGTTCCTGCGCTGGACAGCACGGGGCCGCTCTCATAGAGGCTCTCCTGGGCTTGGTCGTCATTTTCTCGCTTCAGAATCCAATGACGGCCCGCGTGGACCATGCGGATCAGTCCATTCCAAACTCTGTCCGGTGCGACGACAACAGCCCCGTAGTCGATCCTTGAGTCGTACTCGGCAGTGATCAGCCCGTACTCGTTGAGCACGTTGAGAATGGCGTAGCTCAAGCCGTGCTGCTGGAGCGAGTTCTGAGCAGCGCTTCCGCCCGGCGCAATCACGCGTTGGTCTTGCACCGCCAGCCCGCGTCCAGCACTGGACCGCAACTCGCCGAGGTCGCTCGAATAGCGAACGAAGTCGGCGGGAGCGACGATCGACGTGGACAATGCACACAGCCGCTGGAACGCAGCAGCGACCCTGCGATCGAGGTTGCGCAGAATCTCAAGCGTGCGAATCGAGGTGCTGCCGGGTCGCCGCACCTCACTGGCCAGCACTCGTGCCCAGAGTTCCTGCATCTCAGCTGATGACACGTCTTGGACGCCGCTGAAGAACCTAGCAGTCCAGTCGCGGTCGGGGTCAGGATCCTCGCCCGAAACGTTCTTGTCGCCGAGCTCCGCAGCGGCAGCTTCGGTGACCGCCTGAATGTTGTGGATGCGCTTGTCCTGCTGGAACTGCCAAGCCTGCGTCACCAAGTCCGGGTCCGTGTGCTCAGCGGCTTGTGAGGGCGCTCGTGGGTCGAACCGCCTTCGAGCTTCCAGTTGCGCTTGCGAGATGGTCTGGAGTTGGTAAGCCTCCGATGCCGCGAGGATGCCCTGGGCGTCGACTTGGCCTTGGGCTTCGATCACGGCGGCTTTGGCGCGGCGACGCGCGGCCCACGGAGCAAGCAAGGGTCCGGCGACCGCGCCAATGCCAGCGGCTACGTAGTCGATCAGCTTGGAGATCGCCGGAATCTCTAGCACTGCCGCGGTCCCCCAAGACGCTTGACGCCGCAGACGCGTCACGGGGAGAACGCTGCATGGCAGTCGAGGCCTCGCGAAGTGCTCGTAGCGCCGAGCGTTGCAGCACTTGCCAGGCCAGAGTCCGCAGCGCGCATCACGAGTTCGCCTCGGTGCTCGCCGCAACGTCTTACCGTAGCGCCCTGTCTGATTCCGGTTGACGGCTGTCCGTTACGACTTCCGCTATCTGATCAGCGATTTCATCAATCGTGTAGTCGGAGGTCTTGAGGGCCACTCTGTCGGCGAGCGATGGACTGCGTGCCCCAACTTCGTCTTTCGAAATCTCGTGCCAGACCGGCAAGAGCACCTGGTCGCCTCCGACTGTCCGAGTGACGAGACCGTCGAGTTCGTACTGCGCCCATCCCTTGTCGAAGAAGGCGTGAGACAGCACGACCAGTCCGAAACGGCTTCCGGCGATTCCTGCGTCGATCTTGCGGCGGAGGCTGTCCCCGATGCGCAGCTCGAACTCGTCGTACCAGACGGTGACGCCACGGGCGTCGAGCGCCGCCGCGAGTGGTCGAGCCACGGCGTCTTTGTCCTCAGTCGCGTGTGAGATGAAGATGTCGTAGTCAGCCGTTGCGTCGACCGGACTCAGTGCAGCGGCGTTGTCAACCACGTCCTGCAAGGTGTAGCTGGCAGCGGACGGGACGGGTGACTGCTGGATCGGCGGCAGCGGCCTCAGTGCCTCCGCAGGAATCACGCGGAAACCAGCGTTGACGCTTCCGCTCAGACCCTGCATGTCGACCACCGCGTGCCAGATGCCGCTGTGCGGTATCGGGATGCGCACCGGCGACTGCTGGGCGAGGCCGCCGAAGTAGTGGTGTTGTTGCCCGCTCTGGTATTGGGAGAAGTTGAAGGAGTCGAGGAGTCGAACGTTCGCGGCCGAACCGCTGAGCGTCACGACCACGACGTCGCCGCTGTCCCGGAATCCGAGATCGCTGTGGATGAACTCGCCCACTCGCGTTCAGTCCTCGTCGCTGTCGGTTTCGGCGTTGGCGCTGCCGAAGATGGCCTGCATCATTCCGTAGTCCACGACGTCGCCGACGTCGACCTCCTTGTGGCAGCGGTTCACGAATGCTTCGTTCTCTGCGAGGCGTCCGAGCATGAGTTCTCGCAGGCGTGCGCGCTGGGCGAGGAAGAACTTGTCGAAGTCGTTGGCTCGTGCGGTGACGAGCATGTCGTCTTCTTGCATGGCGTCGTTGTGGACCGCTTCGAGGAACAGGCGATCGCTGTCGTCGAAATCGGTGCCGAAGAGGTGGTTGAGGCGTTCGATGATCTGCGACAGCGGCTCGGTTTCCTCCTCGGCGGTGCCGGTGCCGACTGCGGTGGGGCTGGTGACGGTGGCGTCGTCGCCATCGAGGCTGATGGCTCCGCTGGAGATTTTCTGGATGCGGTAGTACTCCAGTTCCACGTCGCCGCCGAGGTCGATGGGGTCGCCGCCGTCGAGGACAGCCAGCCGGGGCAGCAGCATGCGGCCATAGGAGTAGAGCCGTTCGAGTTCGCAATCCGCATAGGGGATGATCTGGCTCAGGAACGTGTAGAGGCGCACGTAGGCGGTGAGCCGGTCCCGGAATTCTTCTTGGGCGTCTTCGTCGTCAAGGGCGGCGAAGCGGTCCCGTGCGGGCTGCAGGGCGGCTTCGAGGCGGGCGTGGTCGGTGGGCTGCTGGCGGTGGGCGGGCAGGTAGAACACCGACGCGAAGTCGTCCACCTCGGACTGCTGGTACACGCCTGCTTGGCCGAGTTCGTGGGCGAGGGTGTCCAGTTGGTAGGGGTCGGACTGCTCGCGCAACTCGGCGACGTCGAAATATGGGGCGAATGCCGCGGCGATTTCAGACGGCGAGTTCACGAAGTCGAGCACGAACGGGGGCTGCTTGCCTGCGGCGATGCGGTTGAGCCGCGAGAGGGTCTGCACCGCGTGCACCCCTGACAGGGGCTTGTCCACGTACATGGCCTGCAGCAGCGGCTGGTCGAAGCCGGTCTGGTACTTCTCGGCGACGAGCAGTATCTGGTAGTCCGGCGAAGCGAACCGGCCCGGCAGCGCGGCCTCGCTGATCGGGGTGCCCGACACGACGTCGGTGTTCATCTTCGGCTCGGTGTACTCGGCGCCGTCATCGGGGTCGGTGACGGTGCCGCTGAACGCCACCAGCGGGCGCACGTCGTCATAGCCGTGCTCGTCGATGTAGCGGGTGAAGTGGTTCATGTACCGCACGGCGTGCAGCCGCGAACCCGCCACCACCATCGCTTTGGCCTTGCCGCCCATGGCGTGCATCACCTGATTGCGGAAGTGCTCGACGATGATCTCGGTCTTCTGGGAGAGGTTGTGCTCGTGCAGCGTCACGAACTTGTTGAGCTTGGTCGCGGTGCGCCGCTTGGGGAAGTCGTCGTCGTTCTCCGCAGTGTTGACCAGCTTGAAGTACGTGTCGTAGTCGGTGTAGTTGCCCAGCACGTCGAGGATGAAGCCCTCTTCGATGGCCTGGCGCATGCTGTAGGTGTGGAACGGCACCGGCTTGCCGTCAGGGCCGGGACGGCCGAAAAGCTCGATCGTCTTGCCCTTCGGCGTCGCGGTGAACGCGAAGAAGCTCAGGTTCTCCTGCGGACCGCGTGACTCCACCACCGCGTTCAGCCCGTCCTGCCAGTCCTGCGGATCGTCACCGCCAGCGAGCGCTCCGGCTCCGAGAAGCTGCTTCATCTGATGGGCGGTGTCGCCGGTCTGGCTCGAATGCGCCTCGTCCACGATGATCGCGTAGCGCCGCGACGCCAGGCTCTGCGCCCACTCCGCCGCCTGGGTGCTCTCGGCCTCGCTGGCTGTGTCCGGGGAGTCCGCGCCGGCGATGCGCATCAGGCCGCCCATCACGAACGGGAACTTCTGCAACGTCGTGATGACGATCTTGGTGTCGTCCACCAGAGCCTTGGCAAGCTGAGCGGAGTCCTCGTCGATGGCCTGCACCACCCCCTGGGTGTGCTCGATCTGGGCGATCGCGTCCTGCAACTGCGCATCGAGCACACGCCGGTCGGTGATCACCACAACGCAGTCGAACACCTTGGCATCCGAGGCGGTATGCAGGCTGGAGAGGCGATGCGCCAGCCACGAGATCGAGTTCGTCTTGCCGCTGCCCGCCGAATGCTGCACCAGGTAGTTGTTGCCAGCTCCCTCGGCGCGGGCGGTCTCCACCATCAAGCTCACCGAGTCCAGTTGGTGATAACGGGGAAAAACCAGCGTCTCGCGTTTGACCGTGCGAGTGCCCCTCGCGTCGACGACCTTCTCCTCGCGGCGCTCGGTGAACATGAACGAGCCAACAATCTCCAAGAACCGGTCCCGCTCCAGCACCTCGCCCCAGAAATAGCCCGTCCTGTGGCCCGACGGATGAGCAGGGTTGCCCGCACCGCAGCGCACCTCGCCGGGATGGCTGCCACGGTTGAACGGCAAGAACCGCGTCTCGCCCTTCGCGAGACGCGTCGTCATGTGCACCTCGTCAGGATCAGCCGCGAAATGCACCAAAGCCCGCTTGCCGAACCTGAACAACGGCGCACCCGGCTCACGATCAGAGCGGTACTGACTGATCGCGTCCTTCCACGTCTGACCCGTCGTCGGGTTCTTTAGTTCGCACGTCGCCACCGGCACGCCGTTGAGCGCAAGCAGCAGATCAACCGTGTCGTTCTTGCCCGGATGACAGCGAGCCTGCCGAGTCACCGACAACTCATTCGCACCGAACAGCGCCAGCGCATCGGGGTTCAGCCTGTGCGCGGGCTTGAAGTACGCCAGCCGGAACGTCTTGCCCACGAACTTGAAGCCATGACGCAGCACCTCCAGGGTGCCCTTCAGGTCAAGCTCCTTGCAGAGCCGCTCCAGCAGCCGCAGCTCAAGCTCAGCGCCCTGGGACTTCTCGGCCTGCTCCCACAACTCCGGCTGCGTCGCCCGCACAAACGCCACGACCCGATCCGGGAACAACGCCCGATCCACATCCCACTCCGCGGCATCAACCGAGGCCCAGCCGGCCTGCCCCAGCATCGACTCGACCGTTGACTCGAACGCGTGCTCAGAAGTCTGAACCGCCATCACACACCACCCCCAGAACCCGCCTACGTCGCCTCGCGCACATCGATCTTGCCCGTCACCGCCGCCGAGATCAGTGCCGAGCGATATTCAGAGAGGCGCTCGATCGACAACTCGGCCTTTGCACGCAACGTGTCGATGCTCTGCGATTGAGTGTCTAAGTAGTCAGAGATCGCCTGTTGCTCATCGGGGGGCGGCTGCGGCAGCCGGTGCTGCGCGAGGTCCGCCGCTGAAAGCTCCATAAATGTCGATCCCTTGCCTGCGGCTTGCAGCACGACTCTGCTCGCGATGAGCGAGTAGTAGGCGAAGCCGCTGACAGTCTCAGTCATGGGCACGAGCGTGCGGCACCCCTGATTCGTCGCCGCAGGCAAGTCCGTGACCGCAAGGTGGCCGATGGGAGCTCGGGTCGACAGCACAACAGAACTCGATGGCGCGAGTCGAGCACCGCTGCTCCGCAGACCCTCCGGCGTTATGTTCCGTCGCCCCCCTGAAATGCCCTTACCGTCATTTCGACCGAGGTCATCGGGCGTCAACCAGACGATTTCGCCATCCCAATTGTCTTCGTCGCTCGTTGCCGGTGTGCCCCCATTCGCGATGCGGAAAATACGCCGCAACTGACCCGCCTCCCAATGCTCAGGCACCTCCCCGAGCCACTCCACCCCCGAGTCCTTCAGCGTCGGCGCCGGATCCAGCCCAGCCGCCTCCGCAGCCTCGGGCGGCAGCCCCTTCGTCACCACCCGCGTGACCAACGCCGTCCGGTACTCGTCGAGCCGTTCGATGAGCGACTCCTGCATCGTGATGAGCTTGCCGATGCGGGCGGTCTCGTGGTCGAGGTACTTGGCGATGCGGACTTGTTCATCCGACGAGGGACACGGGAGGCGCGTGGCGTAGGCATCGTCGCGGGACAAACCGGGGACTGCTGAATCCTTTGATGTCTCATCAAGGCCTGCGCTGCTCAATGCGTAATACAACCAGCGAAGATTCGAATCAGTCGACCTTTCATCGACAAAGTACGTGGTGTCAATCGCGAATGCCTGAACCTCAGCAAAGTTGACCTTGCCGTGTGAACCTTTCCGCCCCACGACTATTGCAGGAGCCGACGTGTTGGCTTCGCAGTGCTCGCCGACGACGCCATTCGATCCGTAGACCGGAACACCGCCCGGCTCTCGAACCTCCAGCGGCAGCGAGTCGCCATATTCCAAGCGGCAAACGTGTCGGAAGGTTGGCGTGTCCCAGTGGGTTGGAATATCGCCGATCCAATCTGCGTCTGAGTTCCGGTACTCGGCGTATCGCCGCTTCATGCCGTGACCTCGGCGAGCAACTGTCCGATCTCGGATTCGAGCGTCTTGAGGTCGGCTTCGATGGCTTCGAGTGGTCGGGGCGCTTCGTAGACGTAGAAGTGCCGGTTAAGCGGGATTTCGTAGCCGGTCTTGGTCTTGCCGTGGTCCACCCAGGCGTCGGGGACGTGCGGGTGGACTTCGCGTTCCATGTAGACGTCGATGTCCTCGCCGAGCGGGACGTTCTCAGTGTCTCGCAGCCCGGTGTCAGGCTCGTGGTTGCCCTTGTTGTCCTCGCAGATGTCGGCTTGGGGGTCGCGTTCGCTGAGCGCCGCGAGGACGGCATTGCGCTCGGGTGCGGACAGCTTGACGCTGTGCGCTACGGCGGCGGCTCGCAGGCGTGCGGTGAACTCGTCGCGGTTCGTGACGGTCACGCCGCCGGTCGTCTCAGCGAGGGTTGCGAGCGTGTCGCGGATGGCTTGCTGGCGCTTCAGCCCGTCGGCGACTTCGGCGTCGTGAGCCTTCCCTTCACGCTTCTTGCTCTTGGCGAGGTTGACGAACGCACGCTCGTCTTCGATGCAGGCGATGCGCTCGGGCGTGGCAGCGAAGTTGAGCCGCAGCGGCCGTTCGACGGTGATCTTGCGATAACCGAAGTCGTCGTTGTCGAACACCTTGCTGACGACTCTCGGCCGGGTGCGCGGCTCATGGGTGATGGGGTCCTCGTCGGTCACGTCGCGGGTCTCGCCGTCAGTGAAGCTGCCGTGGATGCGGGTCAGGTCCGCTATCTGGTCGGCTGAGAGTTCGTTGCGCTTGTTGCCGAGGCTGCGGCGCATCTTGACGTAGAACTCGCGGCCGTCGATCAACTGCACCTTGCCTCGGCGGTGGTCTTCCTTGCGGTTCGTCAGCATCCAGATGTAGGTGGAGATGCCGGTGTTGTAGAAGAGTTGGTCGGGCAGGGCGACGATGGCTTCAAGCCAGTCGTTCTCGATGATCCAGCGCCTGATCTCGCTTTCGCCGCCGCCTGCGTCGCCGGTGAACAGCGGCGACCCGTTGAACACGATCGCTATGCGGCTGCCCCCAGTGCCGTCGGATGCGACGGGCGCCATCTTCGACAGCATGTGCTGGAGGAACAGCAGCGAGCCGTCGTTGATGCGCGGCAGGCCTGCCCCGAAGCGGCCCTGGAAGCCGAGCGTGTCGCGTTCTTGCTTGATGGCCTGCTGCTGCTGTTTCCACTCGACCCCGAAGGGCGGGTTGGCCAACATGTAATCGAACGTCCAGCGCGAGTCGTCCGACCGGTGCCGGAAGCCGTCCGCGGTGAACGAGTCGCCCAGCCTGATGTTGTCGGCCTCTTCGCCCTTGATGAGCATGTCCGAGCGACACACCGCCCATGACTCGTTGTTGATGTCCTGGCCGAACAGGAACGGCCGCGCCTCGGCGTTGTGGCTTCGCAGGAAGTCCTCCGCGACGCTGAGCATGCCGCCGGTGCCGCAGGCGGGGTCGTAGATGGTCTTGACGACATTGGCCTTGCCCAGGTCCGGCTCGGGCGACAGCAGCAGGCTGACCATCAGCCGGATGACCTCGCGGGGCGTGAAGTGCTCCCCGGCCTCCTCGTTGGACTGCTCCGCGCCGATGCGGATCAGTTCCTCGAACACATAGCCCATCTGCATGTTGTCCACGCGCTCAGGCGACAGGTCGAGGTTCGCGAACCGCTGGATCACCTGGAACAGCCGCTGGCGCTCGGCGAGACGGTCGATCTGGGTGCCGAAGTCGAAGCTGGCCATGATGTCTCGCACGTTCGGCGAGTACGCCGCGATGTAGGCGTTGAGGTTCGCTGCGATCTGGTCGGGGTCGTCGAGCAGCCGGGCGAAGTCGAACGGCGACGTGTTGAAGAACGGCCGCTGCGCCGCAGCCGAAACAAGCTGGTGGCGCACGTTCTCGGACTGGCGGGCATGCACCCTGGCTGCCGCGAGCACGTCGTCCTTGGTGTCAGCGAGCACACAGTCGAAACGGCGCAGCACCGTCAGCGGCAGGATCACCTTGCGGTACTCGTTGCGCTTGTAAGGGCCGCGCAGCAGATTGCAGATGTCCCAGATGAAATTCGCCAACTCGCCGTGAGTCTGTGCGTTCACTCAATCCTCCGATCGCGCCGCTGGACGACACGGGCTGCCATTGCCCGGTGGCGACTGTAGTGAGGGGTACATCGTGGGGTCGCCAAGGCGTTGCCCCATTGAACGAATGGGCCGAGACCACGCGCCGCGGCCTGTGGGGCACCAGCCACCCAGTGAGTCCCCACAGGTACAGCGGGTCAGGGATGCAGCTGAGCATGGAATGTAATGAAAATCACTTCGTCGTAGCTGAGCCGCCGAATACTGTGCGCGGCCGATAGTTCTTGCCCGTCGGGGCACTCGCCGTATCGGAGGCGTCCATGCTTGAAGGGGATCGATCCCGTCTCTACGATTGGCTCTGTGAGGAGACCGACGAGCGACTCGCGGAATACCTCGTGTCCCGCTTGAGTACCGTGCCGCTGGACGAGTTGGCCACCAAGAACGATCTGCAGCGGGTCGAAACCACCACCAAGAACGAAATACAGCGGCTCGAAACCACCACGAAGAACGATCTGCGGCGGCTTGAGGCCACGACGAAAGACGACCTGCAGCGGCTCGAAACCACGACGAAGAACGAAATACGGCGGCTCGAAACTACGACGAAGAACGATCTGCAGCGGGTCGAGTCCGAGCTCCGACGGGTCGATACCGCCGTCGTGCGCTTGGCGGACCTTCGTGAGACAGATCGTGCCGAGGCCGCAGCCTTGCGTGAAGCAGACCGTGCCGAGGCCGCGACCCTGCGTGAAGCGGACCGTGCCGAACGTGCTGCTGATCGGGCTGAAGCGAAGAGCCAGTTTCGGTGGCTCGTGGGGATCGTCGTCTCATTCGGCGTCTCGATCCTCGCGGCGGTCGGCACGCCGATGGCGGTGTCGCTCATCTCAGGCTGATTCGAGCGAGCAGACGCGCTCGAATCATCGCCCCTGCGAATCCTCCGAGGCGTAGTGTTCGCCACAGCAATTCCCGGGGTCGGCTCGGCATGCCCGCGGCCGTGACTTGCTAGCTGGAACGGCGGGGCTGGAGCACGAACATGGCCGACAACGGATCGGGGGCGGCGCCGGGGGCGCCGTACGGGGGGCGCGGCGCTCCCGCGCTGTCCGAACGTGCACTCGGTGTGCCCGCCGCCGCTGTGGCGATGGTGGGCTGGGCGGCTTCGGGCGTGATCTCCAAGGGCATCTCCGAGCTCGGGCCTCTGGCCGTCGTGTTCTGGCGGATGTGGCTCTACACGGGCCTGGTCGCGCTGTTCCTGTGGGCGAACCGCACCCCGCTGCGTCTGTCGTCGATCAAGATCTCGTTCTGGGGCGGGTTCTCGCTGGCGTTCGACATCATGCTGTTCTTCGTCGCGCTGCGGCTGACCACGGTGGCCAATGCCACAGTGGTGGCATCGCTGCAGCCGTTGCTCATGCTCTTTCTGGCGCCACGGATCTTCGACGAGCAGCCGGGCCGCCGCCATTGGGGGCTGGCGCTAGTGGCGATCGGCGGCATCGTGATCGTGGTGCTGGGCTCGGCGGGGCTCTCGGAGTGGAGCGTGTACGGCGACCTGCTGGCCTTCGGCGCCCTGTTCGCCTGGACGGGCTACTTCGTGTGCTCGAAGCTCAGCACGCAGAAGATCGCGGCAGCGCAGTACACGGGCGGCAGCGCGCTGGTGTGCTCACTGGTGGCAACGCCGTTCGCGCTCGCCTCAGGGCAGGTGTTCGACTGGCCGTCTTCAGGGGCGTGGCTGTGGCTGGGAATCATGGCCATCGGGCCGGGACTCGCCAGCCACATGCTCATGAACTGGTCGCTGGTGCGGATCCCGTCGTGGCTGGGTTCCACGATGACGCTGGCCATCCCCGTCACCAGCACGCTGATGGCCTGGGTGTTCTTGGGCGACCAGGTGTCGCTGTGGCAATTCGTCGGGATGGCGGTGGTGATGTTCGCGCTCGCCGCCGTGGTGCTCGACCAGTCCCGCACCAAGCTGACGTAGGGCTCGCGAGAGCGCAACCGACGCTGCGCCAGCTCACGCTCGATCAGTGAGCGGCGTGGACGGACGGGCGGCGCTGCAACCAGGGAGCTGCCTGTTCCATCTGGGCAGCAACCCGCAGCAGTACGTCTTCGCGGCCGGGTGCGGCAACGAGGTGCACCCCGATGGGCAGGCCTTCGGGTGACATGCCTTCGGGCGTTCCCAACGGCACCGAGATGGCGGGCTGGCCGCTGACGTTGAACTGCGGCAGGTACGGGGTGACCTTGGCCAGCCGCCTAGTGAGCGTGCGTTCGTCGCCCTCGACGAGATGGCCGACGCGCGGCGGGACGACGCCGAGTGTTGGGGTCAGCAGCAGGTCGAAGCCGTCGCCTTGCCCTGGCACCTCGTTCCACCACTGCACGATCCGGCGGGTGAACTTGTGCAGGCGCTCCCGGCTGGCCAGCACGTCTGGCGCGCTGATCTTGGCGCCGCGCTGGTAGTTGATCCATGCGACCGGCTCGACGTCGTCTTCGGCCCACGGTCGACCCAGCACGCTTTCGAAGGAACGCAGTGTTGCCGTTGCGCTGGCGCGCATGATGCGCACGTAGTCGTACATGTAGTCGTTGGTTGCCATCGGCTCGGGCCGCGCTGTCTCCAACCGGTGGCCGAGGCCGTCGAGCAGGCCGGCGGCGGCCTCGGTGGCCTGCGTGCACAGCGGGTCGGTGTCTTCAAAGGGGATGGTCGAGCTCACCCCGATGCGCAGCTCGCCCGGGTCCTGGCCGACTTCGGCGACGTAGCCGGCTGGCGGCGCCCGATGCGCCGGCACGTAGGGATCGCCGGGCTCGGGGCCGGCGAGCACATCGAGCGCCAGCGCGGCGTCGCGCACCGTGAGGGCAACGGCCCCGTCAGTGGTGCCGCCTCCCCAGGCCTCCCCGGCGGGGGCGTTGGAGATCCGCCCCCGAGAAGGTTTGAGACCGACCAGACCGTTGGCGCTGGCGGGAATGCGGATCGAGCCGCCGCCGTCGCTGGCATGGGCGATGCGCACGATGCCCGCCGCTACTGCGGCCGCCGCTCCCCCGCTCGAGCCCAGCACGGTGTGGTCGGTGTTCCACGGGTTGCGTGTGGGTCCGTAGAGATGCGTCTCGGCAGCGGCGGGGCACTGGCCGCCGCCGAGCTCGGGGCTGTGCGAGTGCCCGATGCTGATGGCACCCGCTTCGGCCAACCGGCGAGCGACTACCCCGGTCTCGGGATAGCGATAGTCCAGCTCCGCCAGGCGGCGATTGCCTTGGTAGCCGGGTTCTCCCTCGGCCGGGCAGAACAGATCCTTCAACGCAATCGGCACGCCAGCGAGCAGGCCTGTCGATGCTCCGCTGGCATCGAGCTCGGCGGCCCGTTGTCGCGCAGCATCAAAGGTCTGCTCGACGATCGCGTTGATCGTCGGATTCATCTGCCCGCAACGCGAGATGGCGTCCTCAACGGTTGTTGCAGTGTCGAGCTTGCCGGCCCGTACTTGCTCGGCCAGCGCAGTCGCGTCGTTCATCATCACCCCGGTCGTCGTGGGGCCACCGCTCGCTGTGCCAGCCCGCAGCCCCGCTGTCAACGGGGCAGTCTCGCGCGTGGAAGCCTCAGGCGGCCGGGGCGAACAGTTCCACCTCGCACCTGATTCCTGGGGCGCGGGTCTGGCCGACATCGCGGGTGAGCAGCGTCGCTCCGGTCAGTTCGGCCAGCGCCACGTAGGACGCGTCGTAGATCGTCAGATTTTCTCGCAGTTCCCAGCAGCGAGCGATGAGATGTGCGTGAGGGAATCGCCGAATTCGCAAGCTCGCCAGGTGCCACATTGCGCGTCCAGCCGCAGCCTCCGCAAGTAGGCCGCGGTGATGCATCTGACGCAACGCCGACACGACTTCGAGATCGAGGAGGTGGGGGGCGCAGGCCGCCTCGCGGGCGATGCGCCGCAGGACGTCCTCAGCATGCTCACCTACCGCTCCGACGGCAGTCACGACAACGCTGGCGTCGACGACGATCAATGCGACTCACGATCGCTACGGATGATCTCCACGATCATGTCGGGGTCAAGCTCGATCTCGCCATACGCAAGCGCTTCGACGCGCTTGCGAGCGAGCAGCTCCTCTACAGCCGCAAGCTCCGCCTCGCGGCAGACGAAATCGAGCATGTACTGCTGCAGGGATTGGCCTGCGCTGCCTGCGCGTCGCTGGAGTTTCTCGTGGACCTCGTCGGGGACGTGCCTGATCTGGATCGTTGCCATGACGCCATGTTAGCGCTGTAATAGCGCTAATAGCGCTTGTTTGCCGCCATCGCCTGCTTATGCTCCTGCGCAAATTTGCTCAACCAAGTAATCGGCGAGGATGAAGCGTGAAGCTCGCCTCCTACGGCGACGGCGGATCAGCGGCCTTGCCAGTTGGGCTGGCGTTTCTCGGCGAAGGCTCGGGGGCCCTCTTTGACGTCCTCGCTGGCCATCAGGCGGGCGACTGCCGGATAAGGGTGGTGGAACGCTTCGCCGAGCGGCATGTCGAGCCCGCGCATCGCAGCCTGCTTGGTGGCCTGGATGGACAGCGGCGCGCACCGCATGATGTCGTCGATCAGCCGATCGGTTGCTGCGTCGAGCTCGTCGTAGGGCACGACGTCGTTCACGATGCCCAGCTCAAGCGCCCGCTGCGCGCTCATGGTGCGAGCCGTCAGCAGGTATTCCATGGCGAGCTTCATCGGGATCTGGCGCGGCAGCCGGTGCACTCCCCCGCCGCCGGCATACAAGCCACGCAGCGGCTCGGTCAGCCCGAACTGAGCGTGGTCGGCCGCCACGACGAGATCGCACGCCATCGCCACCTCGAAGCCGCCGCCAAGCGCCACGCCGTTCACCTGGGCGATGAGCGGCTTGGGATAGTCGAAGCGCTCGATCAGCCGGGTCACCTGGCTCATCAGCTCGCGGTCCGCAGCCTGCGTGGCCTCGTCGGACTGGCGAACCATCGACAGGTGCTTGAGATCCCGCCCTGCGCAGAAGGCCTGGCGGCCCACCCCGGTGATGACCATCAACCACACATCGTCATCGGCCGCGGCGTGGTCCAAGATGTCGGACCACTCCTTGTGCGCCGGTGTGTTGATGGCGTTGCGCACCTCGGGCCGGTTGATGGTGATCCGGGCCACACGCGGCCGGATTTCCTCGTAGACGAAGTACTGCGGTTCGAAGTCCAGTGCCTGCATGGCCCGGGATCGTATGCCGGTCGTCGCCCGCAAGCAGCAGCGGTCGGCGCGAGCGCAACCGCCCCCGACGCACTACACAGAGGTCACCGAATCCGCACTGGCTGGCGGAACGCCGGCGGCAAGGAGGCAGCGATGTTCGAAGACCACGTGTCGATCGACACCGGCGAAGGCGAGATGAGCACATTCGTCGTGCATCCCGAGCCGAGCGAGCGCCGGCCGGGACCGTTCCCCACGGTGCTGTTCTTGATGGACGCTCCCGGCAAGCGCGAAGAACTGCACGACATGGCGCGGCGCATAGCGACGGTCGGGTACTACGTGCTGCTGCCCAACCTGTACTACCGCGACGTTCCGGGATTCATCGTCCAGCGGGACGACCCCGCCAGCCGCCAGTTCATGTTCGAGCTGATGACGAACCTGTCCAATGCGATGGTCTCGCGTGATGCCGCCGCGCTGATGCGCTACGCCGACGCAGACCCGGCTGCCAGCATCGAACGGGTCGGCACCACCGGCTACTGCATGACCGGCCCGATGGCGATCTGGCTTGCCGCGGACTACCCCGACACGATCACCGCGGCGGCATCTATTCACGGCGTGCGCTTGGCCGTGGACGCCGACGACTCGCCCCACCTTCGGGCGCCAGACATCCGCGGCGAAGTGCTGGTGATGTCAGCCGAGCACGACGACTACGTCGACCGGGCGCACTACGACCGGCTGTGCAAGGCCTTCGCCGACGCCGGCACCGACGCTCAGACCCTCTGGGTCGACGACACCCACCACGGCTTCGTGTTCCCGCAGCGACCCGTGTATGACCAGCCTGCCGCCGAGCGCCACTGGGAGCTGCTGCTCGACATGTTCGCCCGCCGCCTGCACTAGGACCGTCAGCGGATAGGCACAGACGTCATAGCTGCGGAGGCGGCAGGGAACTCTGCGACGTTGCAACCTGCTGGATTGCTGGAGCAGAGGGCTCTGCCGCCTCCGCAGCGGGCGCACCTACCCGCGCGGCCCCTAAGGCTGCATCGCGCCGGGCAAGCCCTCCGGCGCGATGCCACACTGTCGCCCTATGGAAACACGAGATCTTGTCCAACAGGTGTGCCCGCCCATCGCTTCGATGGGTTCGATGTTCTATTTCGACCCTGGAACACTGGCCCGCGGCAAGGAGGCAGGCCTCGACGGCTTCCGTCTGTACGTGCTGGGCCGCGGCGGGGTGCTCGGTGATGTCGAGCCGACGGTCGTGCACAGCGCCTTCGGCTACTTCAACCCCGGTCTCGTCGCGAAGATCTGGAATTCGGCCCGCGAGACCATGGCGCCGCGAGACGGCGGTCGGCTCTACATGGAGTGCGCGGGCGCTTTTGGCTCCTCGAAGCTCGACGGCGTCGAAGGCCTCGATGCGTTCAACGCCGCCGCCGACAAGGTGATCGACGCCGGGCTCGCCGACAGTTCCGCACAGGCGCTCTTCGCCGCAATCGCGTCTGAGCCACGCAGTGACGACCCCGCTGCGCGTGCATTCCAGAACGTGGCCGTGCTGCGCGAGCTGCGCGGCAGCCTGCACCTCGTTGCCATCGTGGCGTCGGGCCTGTCGACCGAGATGGCACACCGGGTGCGCCGGCCCGATGACGTCGAAATGTTCGGCTGGTCGAACGACGCGGAAATCACCGACGAGCATCGGGCGAAGTGGGAAACCGCCGAGGCCCTCACCGACGATCTCGTTGCGCCGATCTACGCCGTTCTTGACGACGGAGAGGCTCAGGCGCTCGCTGACGGCGTGGCTGCCATCGCAGCTGCCCTCGGCGCCTAACACCCCATTCATAGTGGAGGCAGGTGGCTCTGCTGCCGGTGGCTCACACCGTCGGCACCGACTTCAAGCCGGGTCGCCGCAAGCCGTTCGACCAGTTCGTCCACGTCAACGGCTGGTAGCCAGAGACAAGCCGGCAGATCAGTCGCGGCGCACCCGCCGGGCCAAGGTGAGGGCGTAGTCGCCTTCTGCATCGGTCCACATACGTTGGGTGACGAGACCGGCGGCGCCGAGTTCTGCGCGCACGCCCTCGGGGCGGAACTTGGCGCTGATCTCCGTGCGCATCGGTTCCCCTGCCGCAAAGTCCACGGTCATCTCCAACGCAGGGATGTGCACTCGTTGGGCTCGGACCGAGCGCAATCGCATCTCGATCCACTCGTTGTGGGCATCGAACACCGCCTCGTGCTCGAATGCTTCGAGGTCGAAGTCAGCGCCGAGCCGGCGGTTGAGGACCGACAACACATTGAGATTGAACTGCGCGGTGATGCCTGCCGAGTCGTCATAGGCAGCAACGAGACGGTCGGCATCCTTGACGAGATCTGTGCCCAGCAAGAAGGTGTCACCGGTCTGCGTCGCACCGGCGACAGCATCGAGAAACGCCGGGCGATGTGCTGGCGAGAAGTTGCCGATCGTGCTGCCGAGCAGTATCACCATGGCAGGAGCGCGTGGAGGTGCTTCGGGCGGTCGCTCCGCCTCGTCAAGGGGCAGGCGGCCGAGGTGATGCTCGAAGTCGCCGACGACGCCGTGCACACGAAGGCCCGGGTACGCCTCGACGAGTTCCTCAGCAGCATTGCGCAGCGTTGCCTCGCTGTTGTCGAACGGCACATACCGGTGGAGCTGACCGGCGGACGCGAACGCGTCGAGCAGGATGCGCGTCTTCGTCGACGTGCCCGATCCCAGCTCGGCTAGACAGTCGGCCCCCGACGCCGCAGCGATGGCGTCGGCCTCCAATTCGAGGATCTCCCGCTCGCGGCGCGTCGGGTAGTACTCCTCGAGACGGGTGATCTGGTCGAACAACTCGCTGCCGCGGTCGTCGTAGAACCACTTGGGAGGCAGCTCCTTGGGGCTCGACGACAGGCCCACCGAGACATCCGCACGCAGTTCCCGATCTGCCCATCCCGCGTCGAGCCAGTTGTCGACCACGGGTGTCGCGGAGCGAAGCGCTGCGGGGTCTGGGCTGATCATCAGGCGTCGGCGGCGAGCCGCAGGCCCGAGAAGTGCCAGCGGGTGTGGGGGTGGAAGAAGTTGCGATAGGTGGGACGGATGTGACCCTCGGGCGTTGCACAGCAGCCGCCGCGCAGCACCATCTGGTTGATCATGAACTTTCCGTTGTACTCGCCCACCGCACCGGGGGCGACACGAAAGCCGGGGTATGCCGTGTACGGGCTGGATGTCCACTCCCAGACGTCGCCGTACATCTGCAAGAGCGGCGACGACCCCGGTGCGCCGGCTGCCGGCGACTCGGGCGCCGGGGCCGGATGCAGGCCGGCGCAGGCCCCGATATTCCCAGCTTGGGGCACGCCTGCCGAAGCGTGTTCCCATTCGAACTCGGTGGGAAGCCGGGCGCCTGCCCAGCGAGCAAATGCATCAGCCTCGTAGTGCGACAGATGGCATACGGGCTCGTCGCCGACAACGCCCTTCAGCCCCTCGAGGGTGAACACCTGCCAGCCGTCGTCGCCAAGGTGCCAGTACGACGGTGCATCCCAGCCGTGGGCCATCCGCTGGCCCCAGCCATCGGAAAGCCACAGCGTCGGCGTGTCGTAGCCGCCGTCGGCCATGAACTCCAGCCACTGTGCACACGTCACCGGGCGGTCGGCCAGCCGGAACGGCTCGATCAGCACCCGGTGGCGAGGCACCTCGTTGTCGAATGAGAAACCGCACCCGTCGTGACCGATGCTCGCCTCGCCGCCGTCGAAGCTCGCCCAGCGGGTCTGGCTCGTACATGGCGTCACCCGGGTGGCTACCTGTGGTGCTGGTGGCGTGCGGTATGCCGGCCACAACGCCGGGTTGCACGACAGCACGTGCTTGATGTCCATCAGGATCAGCTCTTGATGCTGCTGCTCGTGGTGCAGACCCAGCGTCACCAGGTCTGCGACCTCAGGTGCGACGCCGTCACCGAGCAGTTCGCACATCGCCGCATCGACATGACGGCGGTATGCGGACACGTCACCGCACGACGGCCGCGACAGGTTGCCTCGCTCGGGTCGCGGGTGCCGCTTGCCGACGGTCTCGTAGTAGGAGTTGAACAGGAAACCGAACGCCGGATCGTGTTCGAGATAACCGTCGAGATGCGGCTTGCACACGAAGGTCTCGAAGAACCAAGTGACGTGCGCCCGGTGCCATTTCGTGGGGCTCACGTCGGGCACCGTCTGGATGCACTGATCCTCGTCGCTCAGCGGTGCGGTGAGCGCATCGGTGTGCGCTCGCACTGAGCGATAGGCCTCAAGCAGGCCTGAAAACGTGTCAATGGTCATAGCTGAGGCCATATGGCCCGCCGGAGGGTAGTGCACTTTCATGAAGGCACTGCAGTCTGGGGTTGGACCGCGGCTCATGTTTCGGGCGGTTCGAGAGTCGGAATCCGCATGGATTTCGAGCTGGCGTGGCGCTCAATCGACGCGAACAGGGTGCTCTGCGGTAAACACGCGGGCGGGAATTGCGTGCAGCGGTCGCCGTGAGCATTTCGCGGTCGCTTGCGCCGGTGGGCGACAGAGTCGCAGACAGGGAGTCGGCATCGATGGGCCTCAAGAAGCTATTGATTGCGAACCGCGGCGAGATTGCCGTAAGGGTGGCTCGGGCTGCCAGCGAACTCGGTATCAGCACGGTCGCGATCGCCAGCAGCGATGACGTCACGTCCCTGCATACACGTGTCGCCGACGAATCATTCACGCTTGACGGGCGGGGCGTCGCTCCATACCTCGACGCCGACCAAGTTGTCCGCGTCGCTGCGGAAACCGGTTGCGACGCCATCCATCCCGGCTACGGGTTCCTTGCTGAGAATCCGGCCCTGGCGCTGGCGAGCAAGGCCGCTGGCATCGCATTTGTCGGGCCGACTGCGCTGCAGCTCGAGCTCTTCGGCGACAAGCTTGCTGCACGGGCACTCGCGCAGCAGCACCATGTGCCGCTGCTGCCTGCCACCTCCGAGCCGACATCGGTCGAAGCGGCGCGAGCCTTCTTGGACGAGCACGGGCCGATGATGATCAAGGCCCTTGCCGGGGGCGGCGGGCGCGGCATGCGCGTCGTCCGTTCGGCTGACGAAGTCGAGGCGGCCTACGAGCGGTGCGCCAGCGAGGCTGCCGCCGCATTCGGCAATGGCGACCTCTATGTCGAGCAGTTGATCGAACGCGCCCGCCACATCGAGGTGCAGATCGTCGGCGACGGCGAGTCGGCGGCGCATCTGGGCGAACGGGAATGCACGCTGCAACGCCAGAACCAGAAGATCGTCGAGATCGCTCCCTCGCCCACCTTGGCGCCCGAGACTCGCCAAGCCGTCTGCGATGCGGCTGTCGAGATGGCCAAAGCGGTCGGCTATCGCAGCCTGGGCACGTGGGAGTTCCTCATCGATGCCGACGACCCGAACACGATTGCCTTCTGTGAAGTGAATGCTCGCATCCAGGTCGAGCACACCGTCACCGAGGAAGTCACCGGCGTCGACCTCGTAGCCGCACAGCTTCGGATCGCAGGGGGCGCCCGTCTCGCCGATGTCGGCCTGACGCAACCCGACGTGCCGTCGCCGCGGGGATATGCGATCCAGTGCCGGGTCAATACCGAGACGATGCAGCCCGACGGCACCGCCCGACCCAGCGGCGGCGTGCTCGGCGCGTTCGAACCGCCCACCGGGCCGGGCATCCGCACCGATACCTACGGCTACGTGGGCTATGGCACCAACCCCAGCTTCGACTCGCTGCTTGCCAAGGTGATCGCCTACAGCCCCAGCCGCGACTACGCCGACGCTGTGCGCAGGGCGCGTCGGGCACTAGGCGAATTCCGCATCGACGGCGTGGCCACGAACCAGGGATTCCTCGCGGCGCTCCTCGACCGGCCCGAGGTGATCGCCAACGAGCTCACCACCAGCTTCGTGGCCGACCACGCCGAGGCACTGTGCGCCGCTGCTGCGCAGACGGCAACGGTGTGGACGCCAGTCGAGGCGGTTGCCGCCGCCGGCGTCGCCGGCAGAGCGGGTGCCGTCGTCGACAACGACCCGCTGGCGGTCTTGCGCCACGGCGACATTGACGACGCTCCGGCCGACCGAGCCGCATCGGATGCAGTGCGCGCTCAAGCCATGGCGGCTGGCACGGCGTCGCTGCATGGCGTGCCGGTGGCGACGGTCACCGGCCCCGACGGCAGCATCGCGGTGGCGGCACCGCTGCAAGGCACGATCGTCTCGCTGTCGGTGGCCGAAGGCGACCCGGTGGCCGAGGGCCAGCAGGTCGCCGTAATGGAAGCCATGAAGATGGAGCACGTGGTGACCTCGACGGTCACGGGCATCGTGCGCATGGTCGGTGTGACCCCCGGCGACACGGTGTACGACGGCCACTCGCTGCTGTTCGTCGAGGAAGCCGAAGTCGACGTGGAAGTCACCGAGGCTGCCGCAGCGGTCGACCTCGACTTCATCCGGCCCGACCTGGCGGAGGTGTTCGAGCGCCGCGGCTTCGGCTTGGACGAGAACCGGCCCGACGCCGTCGCCAAACGCCACGGGCGAGGGCATCGAACCGCACGGGAAAACATGTCCGATCTGGTCGATGCGGGCACATTTGTGGAATTCAGCCCGCTGATGGTGGCCGCGCAGCGGCGCCGTCGCTCCATGGAGGATCTGATCGCCAACACCCAGGGCGACGGCATGGTCGCCGGCGTGGCCAGCGTCAACGGCGACCTGTTCGGCCCCGAGAAGTCGATGGCCATGGTCATGTCATATGACTACATGGTGCTTGCGGGGACCCAGGGCGGGAACAACCACCGCAAGAAGGACCGCATGTTCGAGATCGCCGAACAGAACCGCCTGCCGGTGGTGCTCTTGGCCGAGGGCGGCGGCGGTCGACCGGGCGACACCGACGGCATCGGCGGCTCCGGTCTGGACTGCTGGGCGTTCACGTTCTTTGCGCAGCTCAGCGGCCTGGTGCCGATAGTGGGTGTGACCAACGGACGCTGCTTTGCCGGCAACGCAGTGCTGCTCGGGTGCTGCGATGTGATCATCGCGACCGAGGGCTCGAATATCGGCGTCGGCGGCCCGGCCATGATCGAAGGTGGGGGCTTGGGCGTGTTTCGCCCCGAGGAAGTCGGACCGGTCGATGTGCAATGGCCCAACGGCGTCATCGACGTGCTCGTCGCCGACGAGGCCGAGGCGATCGAGGCGGCCAAGCGGTACCTGTCGTACTTCCAGGGCGCCGTCGACGAATGGGAATGCCACGACCAGCGCGAGCTGCGCCACGTGGTGCCCGAGAACCGGCTGCGGGCCTATGACGTGCGCGAGGTCATCGACAAGCTCTGTGATGTGGACTCGGTGATGGAATTGCGTCGTGGCTGGGGGCCCGGCTGCGTCACCGCGCTGGCACGCATCGAAGGACGCCCAATCGGGGTGGTGGCCAACAACAACCACCATCTGGGCGGTGCCGTCGATGCCGACACCGGCGACAAGGCCGCCCGGTTCATCCAGCTGTGCGACGCACATGACATCCCGCTGCTGTTCCTGTGCGACACGCCCGGGATCATGGTCGGCCCTCAGGCCGAGTACGAGGCCACGGTGCGTCATGCAGCCCGCATGTTCGTGACAGCGGCCAACGTGACGGTGCCGTTCATGACCATCGTGCTGCGCAAGGGCTACGGACTCGGCGCGCAGGCCATGGCGGGCGGCAGTTTCAAGGCTCCGACGTTCACCGTTGCGTGGCCGACGGGCGAGTTCGGCGGCATGGGCCTCGAAGGCTTCGTGAAGCTCGGCTACCGCCGCGAGCTCGAGGCCATCGAGGACCCCGAAGAGCGCATCGCGGAATACGAGAAGCGCGTCGCTCGCCTGTACGACCAAGGCAAAGCCGTCAACACCGCGACGTTCTTCGAGATCGACGACGTGATCGACCCCGCAGAGAGCCGCGACTGGATCCGCATGGCGCTGCTGGCCGCTCCCCAGCCACCGACACGCACGGGCAAGAAGCGCCCCATGGTCGACACCTGGTAGCACTCGGTTTCGTCAAGTACTCGGTACTCGGCTTGACCGAGTACAAGATGCTCGGAATTTCCGAGTGCGTCAGTTCTGGCTAGGTCTGTTCGGTCAGGCCAAGAGTTCGGCGACAGCGAGTTCGGCTATGCGGTCGCTGTCGTAGCCGAGGACTTCGGTGAGGATGTCGAAGGTGTGCTCGCCGAGCGTCGGGCCGCCGTAGGTCACCTCCGCGGGTGTGCGCGACAGCGCGAAGCGAGATGCGTCCACGATCGTTGTGCCTTGCTTGGCATGACCTACTTCAACCTGCTGACCCCGGTGAATGATTTGCGGGTCGGCCGTGTACTCGGGCGAGTTCTGGACGATGTGAGCCGCAACACCGACGTCCTGCAGGCGGTACATCAACGCGTTGCCGTCTTGACCCCGGGTCCACGCTGCGATGACGTCGTCCAGCTCGTCGTGACGCTCGTGACGCTGCGCCAGCGTCAGGTCTCCCAGATCGCTGCGACCCAGCTGGGCTGCCAGCGAGTGCCACTGACTGTCGTCGACGCAAGCGATCGCAATCCAGTTGTCGTCATGGGCTTGCGTCGCGCCCGTCTGGTACACGCCTTGGGGAGCAATGTGGCTGTCCCGGTTGCCCACCCGCTCAGCCATGCGGCCGTTGACCGTCTGGTTGAGCAGCGCTGGCGCCATCAAGTGCAGCGCCGCTTCGGCTTGGGACATGTCGATGTATTGGCCTTCGCCGGTGCGGCGCCGGTGCTCCAACGCCCCCATGACAGCCGCCACCAGCCAGCGCGGCGACGTGTAGTCGGTGTAGGCGCCGAACGGTCCGCACGGTGCGCGGTCGGGCCAGCCGACTGGGTAGAAGAACCCCGAGATGGCCGCGGCCATCGTGCCGAAGCCGGCCAGCATCGCCAGCGGTCCGGTCTGGCCCATCAAACAGCTCGACGCCATGATCACGTCCGGCCGACGTTCGCGGACCTGCTCCCAGCCCATCCCCCAGCCGGCCATGGCCTTGGGCGAGAACGACTCCACGATTACGTCGGCCCAGTCGATGAGATCCCAGATGACATCGAGTGCTGCGGGCTTCGACATGTCCAGGCAGATGCCCCGCTTGCCGGCGTTCATGTTGTTGTAAAGCGCTGAATACTCAGGATCGCCGATGTCGTCGCGGAACGGCTGCAGCGAGCGAGCCACCTCGAGCCGCGTCTCGGACTCGACGCGGATGATGTCGGCGCCGTAGTCGGCGAGCACACGCGCTGCTGCGGGGCCCGCCATCGCCCACATGAAGTCGAGCACCTTGACGTTCTCCAGCGGGCGGGCTGTCGAGGGCGTGTGAGCGGACACGTCTGCGCCGGTTGCCTCGATTCGCGGACGAGTCTGCGCCGCCGATGCCATCTCCGCGAGCACGTCATCGGTGTGCTGGCCGAGCTTGGGCGGCGGACCGAGTGGCGGCATCGGTGTCGCACCGAAACGGGCGAAGCTCCCCGGGTATACGACGTCGGTGGAGCCGTCCCCGTCTACCTCCTGGGTGACGGTCTCCCAGTACTCGCGCGCTGCGAGCTGGTGCGAGTCGATTACCTCGTCGGTTGTGGAAACCGGCGTGATGAGCACCCGACGGCTCATGGCCGCGTCGAGCAGCTCGGCCTTCGTCTTGGTGGCGAAGAAGTCAGCCAGCACCTGCTTCAGCCGCTCGTACTCCGAGACCGGCTCGCGACCGTCAAGCAGCATCATCGCGTACTCGGTCCAATTCTTGTCTCGTGTGGCTTCGTCGCAGAAGCCCTCCTCGCACACCCAATCCATGAGGTTCTGAGTGAAGGCCCGAAAGCCCGGCCCGAACAAGAACGTGACCGAGGCGTGGCCATCCGCGCACGGCCACATCAGCTGGATGTGCAGGCCCTCCACGAGCACCCCGCCCGCGTGCCTGACCGGCGGCGTGGCTCCGATCGGCGTCGAGAGCGCGTACGACTGGCAGGCCTGATTCATGCTCTGCTGCGCCGACATGTCGACGTGCTGGCCGAGGCCCGAGACTGTCTGGCGTTCCCACAGGGCGATAAGCGCCGCGCCCGCTGCCTCGGAGGCCGCGTTGTGGAACGCCTGAGGCAGCAGTCCCCCGGTGCGCACCGGCGCCCGGTCGGAGTCGCCGGTCATGGCCATGTTCACGGCCGAGGCCTGCAGCGTGAGGTCCGACGCCACCCAGGTCGCCTTCGGCCCGTCCGAGCCGAAGGGCGTGATGGACACGTACACCAGCTCGGAATTGACCTGCGACAAAGTGTCGTAGCCGAGCCCGAGGTCGTCCATGGCACCGGCACCGGCCGACTCGATCAAGATGTCCGCCGCGACCGCCAGCGCCTTGAGCTGCTCAGCGCCCTCGTCGGTGCGCACATCGAGCACGACGCTGCGCTTGCCCCGGTTGTAGGCCCAGTGGTGCAGCGACCGCTCGGGTCCTTCAACATCGCCGGCGAAGGGGGCCAGCCGGCGCGCCGATGAGCCTTCGGGCGGCTCCACCGCAATCACGTCGGTGCCCATCTGGGCGAGGATCGCCCCGCACAGGTGACCGCGCTCGTCGGTGAGGTCGAGCACCCGGAACGGGCTCAGCATCGACGTGGTCTCAGAATCAGCGGGGGCGTCATGCATCCGCACATTTCACCACGGCTGCGCACAGCCGTCTGTGACGGCCGAAGCGCTACTCCAAGAGCTCGGCTACGGCCAGCTCGGCAATGCGGTCGCCGTCATAGACGAGCGTCTCGGTCAGCACCTCGAAGCTGTGCTCGCCGAGCGTCGGGCCGCCATAGGTCACCGATGCCGGTGTGCGCGACAGCACGAACCGGGTGTTCTCCACCGTCGTCGTGCCCTGCTTGCCGTGGTCGACCTCGACGAGAAACTGGCGGTGGACGAGCTGCGGGTCGATGGTGAACTCCGGCGAGTTCTGCACGATGTGCGCCGCGATGCCAGCCGCCTGCAGCTCAGCCATCAGCTCGTAGCCGTCACGTCCCCGGGTCCACGCCGAGATGATCTCGTCGAGTTCGTCGTGGCGCGCATGGCGCTCGCCGGTGCTCAGCGACGCCAGGTCATCACGACCCATCGCGGCGGCCAGCGCAGCCCATTGGCCGTCGTCGACGCAGGAGATCGCGATCCAGTTGTCGTCGAAGTCGTCCCCAGCAGGGCCTCCCGCTGCGGTTTGGTACGCACCCTGCGGCGCGAACACCAGATCGCGGTTGCCCGCCGCCTCCCAGATGCGCCCGTTGGTGGTGCGCTCAAGCAATGCAGGCCCCATCAGGTGCAGCGCCGCCTCAGCCTGGGACATGTCGACGTACTGGCCGCGGCCGGTCTGGCGCTTGTGCTCAAGCGCCCCCATCACAGCGGCCACCAGCCAGCGCGGCGACGTGTAGTCGGTGTACGCGGCGAACGGCCCCGCCGGCGCCCGATCGGGCCAACCGACCGGATAGAAGAAGCCGGAGATCGCTGCGGCCATGGTTCCGAAGCCGGCAAGCAGCGCAAGCGGTCCGGTCTGGCCCATCAGGCAGCTCGACGCCATCACCATGTCGGGGCGGCGCTCACGCACTTGTTCCCAGCCCATGCCCCAACCGGCCATCGCCTTGGGCGAGAACGACTCCAGGATCACGTCTGCCCAGTCGATGAGGTCCCAGATGACCTCCATCGCTTCGGGCTTTGACATGTCCAGCGCCAAGCCGCGCTTGCCGGCGTTCAGATTGCTGAACAGCGCCGAGCCGTCGGGATCGCCGACATCGTCGTGGAACGGCTGGATCGACCGAATCGCATCGAGCTTGTTCGCTGATTCGACACGGATCACGTCGGCGCCGTAGTCGGCCAGGACCCTCGAAGCCGCCGGGCCGGCCATCGCCCACATGAAGTCGAGCACCTTGACGCCCTCAAGCGGCGGCGAAGTATGGGCCACCGGAGCGATAGCAGCGGGTACTGCCGGCAGGCGCTTTGCGGCGTCCAGATCGGCCAAAACCTCGTCGGTGTGCTCTCCCAACCTCGGGGCGCGGCCCAGTTTCGCCAGCGGAGTCTCGGTGAACTTCGCGAATGCGCCCGGATAGCGAATTGCCGCAGGATCGAATGAACCAGCGTCGCTGTCAGACACGACATCGCTGTGATCGACGTCCTCCCAGTACCCACGAAAGGCGAGCTGATGGGAATCCACTACCTCGCCGGTGTTCCACACCGGCGTGATGAGCACCCGCCGGGTCATCGCCGCGTCCAGCAGCTCGGCCTTGGTCTTGGTGGCGAAGAAATCGGTGAGGATCCCCTTGACCCGCTCGTATTCGGAGACGGGCTCGCGACCGTCGAGCAGCATCATGGCGTACTCGGTCCAGTTCTTGTCCCGCGTGGCCTCGTCGCAGAAGCCTTCCTCGTGCACCCAGGCCATGAGGTTCTCGGTGAATGCTCGGAAACCCGGTCCGAACAGGAACGTCACCGAGGCATGCCCGTCGGCACACGGCCACATGAGCTGTATGTCGATGCCCTGCAGGCTGGCGCCGCCGGCGATGCGCTGAGTCACGGTCGCATTCACCGACGTGTTGAGCGTGGACGACATGGAGGCCTGGCTCATGGACCGCTGGGCGGACGTGTCGATGTGCTGGCCCAGCCCCGAGCGGGTCTGACGGTCCCACATGGCAATCAGCGCCGCTCCGGCGCCTTCGGATGCCGCGTTGTGGAACGCCTGCGGAAGCGTGCCGCCTGCGCGAAGCGGCGCCCGGTCCGCGTCGCCGGTGATCGCCATGTTCACCGCTGAGGCCTGCAATGCCAAGTCCGAATGGGTCCAATTGGCTTTCGGGCCATCACTGCCGAACGCAGTGATCGAGACATGAATCAAGGCCGGGTTGAGCTCCGCGAGCACGTCGCGGCCCAGGCCGAGACCCTCAGCCTCGCCAGGGTCGAACGACTCGAACACGACGTCCGCGCCGGCGATGAGCGCTTTGGCGCAGTCGACGCCCTCGGAGGTGCGCAGATCCAGCACCACGCTGCGCTTTCCCCGGTTGTAGGACCAATGGTGCAACGAGCGCCCTGGATCTTCGACGTCGCCCGCGAATGGCCCCAGCCGGCGCGCCGACGAGCCCTCGGGTGGCTCGATCGCAATCACGTCGGCGCCCATCTGGGCCCAGATCAACCCGGCCAGGTGGCCGCGCTCGTCGGTCAGGTCGATGACGCGGTAGTCAGCCAGCACCCCATGTACATCCGTGTTCGTTTCCCCACTCATGGGCACATTTCAGCACGCCCGCCGGCGGTGACTTGCCGAGGGAGCAGCGGCGTTATCCGATTCCGCCTCAATGCACGCCCGCAGACCGCACTGGCGACGCTCATCCGCCCAGTTCCGGCCACTCCTCCACATCCGGCCGTGACCGGCCTGACAGGTCCGCATACATCAACGTAAACGCAATCGCTGTCAGCGCACCGAGAATGGGTCCAGCGATCGCGTTCGAAATGAAGTCCCCGTATGGGCTCGGCAGTGCAAGCAAGCCAAGCCACAGGATCAATCCGACTGCGATGTTCGCCAGGACGATCAACGACGAACGCCCCCACGTGGCTGCCAGGTTCCCCGCGAGCAGTCGCCACCAGCGGGGGAAGGAGGGGAATCCCGGCTCCAGATATGCCATCACGAAGTGCATCTGGATCAGTGGCATGAAGTACACGAAGGCCACCACGATCCCGACGACGAAAGCGGTAAGGCCCAAGTACAGATGCATGAAGGACAATACGAACATCGCAATGCCGAGTGCAATCAGCAAGATGAGAAATACTGCGAAGTAGACGATCGACAGCAGGATGGCCTTCGGCACTCGTGCAAGCCCGTTCCGCAGTGAGCCTCCGACCGTTGAGAAGCGGCCCTCGACGTCATCCAGTGCAACCAGCGAGAAGGCGATGGTCGTCGCCCAGCCGAGCAGCGAGACCAGCACACCCGCCGCGACCAGCAGCGCCGCATTGACCAACCGATCCCCGTCGACAGATTCGGTGAACGCCTCCCAAGCCTCGAGTCGGGCATCTTCGGTGTTGAGCCGGACCACGCGGACCTCATCGCTGTTCACCGGCGTCCACTCGGCGAGATCGTCCTCCGACAAACCGACGGCCTCCGGGTCGACCTCGACGCTGTCCTCGCCCGCTGCCAGGTCCATGAACTCTTCAAACCTGGGGTTCTCGAGGATTTCTTCGTTGACGATGTCAAGAGCCGTCGTGAACCCAGCTACCGAGACGACCGCCACCGCAGCGGCGACGATGGCGATGACCGCGATCTCGCGAAAGCGCCGGCCCACCACGTTGAACGTGTCACCGATCAGTGCCGGTATGGACCGGTGCCGCCCGTCGCCAACTGCCACGGGGAGATGCTAGGCGTGCCGCTGCAGAGCAGTCATGCCGCCGCGAAGTACAAGCCCAACGACGTCAGGGGGATGCGGCATCTCCGGCTGCGGTGGCCTCCCCAATGGCACGGGCCGAAGCTAGCCAGCAGATGAGCCAGCAACCGGTGTCGCTGGATCGAGACTGGGCCGCTGGAGTCAGCCCAAAGAGTCGGCCTCCAGCGGGGCCGCGTCGTCCTGGGTGATGAGATCGGCGTACATCAGCAAGTGCACAACCGCACTCAGCACGAAAGTGAGCGGGAAGACGACGGCGTTGATGACGAGGTCGCCGTACAAGGCCGGCAGTGGCAGCGCACCCAACCCCGCAGCAAGCCCGAAACCGACGACATTGGCCGCTATCCCCAACAGCATGACCCGTCCCCAGATTGCCGCCTTGCGACCACGAATCAGCCGCCACCAGCGACGGGGCGAGGGAATGCGGGGCTCGACGTAGGCCATCACGAAGTAGATGGTCAACAGCGGGAAGAAGACCACTAATGCCGCCCAGGTCCCCAGAAGCCAGAGGATCCCGAGGGGCAGTGCGAGCCACAGCAGCAGGGCACCGATACCGCACCCCGCCAAGCCAACGACCAGGCCTATTCCGACGGAGAGGGCGAAGATCTTGGGCATCCGCCGGATGGAGGTCGCGAGTGTCTCACCGAAGTTGCCGGGTTGCCCCTGGACGTCGTCGAGCGCCATGAGAGTGATGGCGATGTCTTGCACCAGGAAGCCCAAGCAGCACGCCAAGCCGAAGGCGAAGAGCAAGACGATCGCTCCGGTTGTCGGGGTGACATCGAACGACTTGAGCCAGGCGTCAAAGTCGACCACTAACTCAGCCGTCGGGTCAGTCAACTCGGAGATCTTGGAGAAGAACTGGCCACCGAACAGTGCGTTCAAGCCCAGAAAGAGCATGATGAACGCCACGAGGTAGCCCGCGACGCCAATGAGAGTGAATTCTGCGAACGGCCGCCAACGCCGGCCGATGAGCGACAACGAATCACGGACGAGATCGGGGATCCGTCGCAGCTCACCGGGCGCGAGCGGTCGGTGATGCCATTGGGGCCGCTCGACTCCCGGCGGCAGAGCAGGTCGGGGTCGCATTCTGTCTCCTGCCATGGCTCGATGTTATGTCCATCGCGTCCACGGAAGGCGAGTGCCGGCTGCTCTAGCGTCGGCGCATGCACGAGACGGCCAATCCGGATGACGCAGCCAGCTCGGCAAACGCGGCCTCTGGCCCGACCGCACCGCTGCCGGGCAGCCTGCCGCCGCACCGCGTGAAATACCTGCCGATCATCGATCGGCCGCGGGTCCGGTGGCCCAACGATGCTCGCGTGGCGTTGTGGATCGCCCCCAACGTCGAGCACTACGAATTCCTTCCGCCGCGTGACCCGCAGCGGAACACCTGGACGCGCTCGCCCCATCCCGACGTACAGGGCTACGGCTATCGCGACTACGGCAACCGCGTCGGCTTCTGGCGCATGGTCGAGGTGCTGGATCGCTACGGCATCGTCGCCACAGCCTCCACCAACCTCGCCGTGTTTGACCACTACCCCGAAGTCGGCGCAGCCATGGTCGAGCGCGGCTGGGAGATCATGTCCCACGGCATCTACAACACGCGCTACATCTCCTCTATCGACGAGACCGCCGAGCAAGCGTTCTACATCGAGTGCATCGAGGCACTGCGCAGCCACACCGGTCAGCAGCTGCGGGGCATGCTCGGCCCTGCGGTTTCCAACACCGCCCTGACGCCCGATTTGATGGCCGAAGCGGGGCTGATCTACCACGCCGACTGGTTCCACGACGATCAGCCCGTGCCGCTGGCGACTCGAGGCGGGCAGCGACTCGTGTCGGTGCCGTACTCGATGGAGCTGAACGACGTGCCGGTGTTCACCCAGCACCACGACACCGACGAATTCGTGGCGATGGCGCGTGCCCAGCTCGATGTGCTGCGACGTGAGGCCGACGACTCGGCCGGCGGCCGAGTGATGTGCGTGGCGCTGCACCCGTACCTGATGGGCATGCCGCACCGGGTCGACGGGCTCACGGCGATGCTCGACTACCTAATGGGCCACGACGACGTGTGGCAGACCACCGCCAGCCAGATCGCGCAGCACTACCTCGACCATCACTACGACGACGCCGTCGCCCACGAGCTGGCGCCGCCGGAGCCCCGGGCGGCTCGGCCGCGCATCTCTGCGACCTCAGACTCGAGCCGGCGAGCCACACCGGCGGCGCAGGTCTCCTACGAATTCGGGCCCGCCAATCACCAACACGGCATGGACCACCCCTACTACGACTGGTCGCCGCTGCCGAGCCGTGCCCGCTTCGAATGGCCGAACCGCAGCCCGCTCGCAGTGGGCGCTGTGATCGTCCTCGAGCATGTCGAGTGGGACCCGCCACCGGACGCCTATGCGTTGCGCCGCCGCAGCGGCGGGCTGGCGCGCCTGCCTGCGCCCGACTACCCCCAGCTCACGATCCGCGAATACGGCCACCGGGTCGGCATCTTTCGCCTGCTGGACATCCTCGAGCGGCACGGCGTCGCTGCGACCGTTGCGGTCGACGCGCTGACCGCGGAGCACTACGGCTGGCTGGCACGACACCTCGTCGGGCGTGGATGCGAGATCGCCGCGCGAGGCATCGCGGCGACCCAGCTCGTCACCTCCAGGAACTCCGAGTCCGAAGAGCGGGACGCGATAGCGCGGAGCATCGACGCCGTCGAGGCTGCGACGGGCATCCGGCCAACGACGTGGTTCTCCGCAGAAGGAGTCGAGTCGTTTCGCACCCCGGCGCTGTTGGCAGAGGCCGGGATCGACGCAGTGCTGGATTGGCCCAACGACGAGCAGCCATATCTGATGACGACAGACGGCGTGCTGGCAGGAGTGCACGGACCGCAGGGCGCAGCGCCGATGGTGTCAGTGCCGCTGTTCCTCGAGGCCGACGACGAGTTCGCACTGTGGCACCGGCGCGTGTCACTGGACGGCTGGCACGAGATCGTCACCAAGGCCGCAGCCCGCATGCGCCGCGACGGCGCAGAGCATCCGGCAGGAGGGCGTCTGCTGATGCTGACGCTGCGTCCCTGGCTGGCGGGCCAGCCTTTCCGGGCCCAAGCCCTCGACGACGCCCTGTCCGAGGTGACCGCCCTCGGCAGCATCCACACCGCCACCGCTGGGGAGCTGGCCGCACACACCCGCAGCTTCGGCGGCGGCATTCCTGCACAGACCTAAGGCCGACGCGTTCTCTGTGCACAAGAGCCGGCTGCGACGGCATTTCTGCACAGAATTCAGGCTGACGACTAGGTCAGGCGCCACGAACCAGGCTCGGGTACCTGCAAGCCGAGGTGGTCGCGCAGCGTCGTGCCTCGGTACTCGGTTCGGAACAGGCCACGCCGCTGCAGCTCGGGCACGACCAACTCGACGAAGTCCTCGAACGCCCCGGGCATGTGTGTGCCGGCGATCACGAAGCCGTCCACCGCTCGCTCGGTGAACCATTCCTCGAAGTAGTCGGCCAGCTCGACCGGCCCGCCCACGGTCGGGTGAGCCAGCCGACCCCGGCCTGAGATCCGCACGAAGTCGCGCACGGTGGGATTGGCGCGCCCGGTGATCTGCAGCACCTGATTGCGGATGCCCTGGATGCCCGTCATGGCATCGAGATCATCGTCGGACAGGGGCTCGTCGAGATCACGGGCCGCGAAGTCGAAGTTCAGCCCCTCCGACAGCAGGGACAGGTCGTCGATCAGCGTCGGCAGCTCGTCGTAAGCCGCTCGGCGATCTTCCGCCTCGGCCATGGTGCGCCCGACCACCGGGAACGTGAGGTTCGTGATCTTCACCTGGTCAGGGTCGCGGCCCAGCTCGGCGATCTGCGACTTCACCGCGGCGTAATGCTCGACAGCAGCATCAAGCCGCACCTGGCTGACGAACAGCAGCTCGCCCCAGCGGGCCGCGAACGCAGTGCCCCTTCCGCTCTGGCCGGCCTGGATGACCACCGGATGCCCTTGTGGCGTGCGCGGCACGGTGAACGGACCTCGCGAGGAGAACCACTGCCCCTGGTGGTCGAGGCGGTGCACCCGGTCGCCGTGGGCGTAGAGCCCAGCGTCGCGGTCCGCAGCGATGGCGCCGGCCTCCCAGGTGTCCCAGTGGCCGTGCACGACTTCCATGAACTCGTCGGCGCGGTCGTAGCGCTCGTCGTGGGCAGGGGCCTGGGCCAGACCCATGTTGCGCGCCTCGTTGTCGTTGACTGAGGTGACGACGTTCCACGCTGCGCGGCCGCCGGTGAGGTGGTCCAAGGTGGCGAACACCCGGGCCACATGGAACGGCTCGTAGTAGGTCGTGGAGTAGGTGGCGCCCAGCCCGAGCCTGCTGGTTGCCATGCCCATCGCCGTGAGCACCGTTACCGGATCCAGCTTCACGCAGCGGATGCCGGCCTCCACGGTGTGACGGTGGTCGCCTCCGAACATGTCGGGCATGGCAAGCCGGTCATCGAAGAAGCCCAGATCAAAACAGCCCTCTTCGAGCACCTCGCCGATGTGGCGGTAATAGTCGAAGCTGGTTACATCGTGCCGGGCTTGCGGATGCCGCCACGCTGCGGGGATCGTCGTGCAGTTCTGCGCCTGCAGGAAACCCACCAAAACGATCTGGCGTTGCGCGTTCACGTCCAGCGATCGTAGAGAGTCCCGCTTACCGGCGGGCCGTAAGGGCGAGGTGCCAGACTCTCGGGCTATGTCGCTTGAACCGTCAACCGGCGAGATCGCCCACGACGAATCGCTGCGGGAACGGCTGTCGGCGAACCTGGCCCGACACGACGTCCAGCGGCATCCGGGTGAGGGCCGCAAGCACGCCGCAGTCGCAGTGATCGTGTTGGACAGTGACGCCGAACTGCACGGAGCCGATCCCGCGTTCCGCGGTTTGACCGCTGAGGAGCGCCGCGAGATGCTGGCCGCGGTTCCCGGCGCCGCCGACGACCCGATGCTGACCGGAGACGTGGAAGGCACTGCCGGCGGCGCAGCAGTGCTGCTCACGCGGCGCGGTTCGCATCTGCGCGGCCACGGCGGCCAATGGGCCCTGCCGGGAGGCCGCCTGGATGCCGGCGAGACGCCGCTGGAAGCGGCCATGCGGGAAGCCGACGAAGAAGTCGGACTACGGCTCACCAGCGACGACCTGCTCGGCCGGCTCGACGACTACCCAACCCGCTCGGGCTACGTGATCAGCCCGTTCGTGTTCTGGCTGTCGGACAACCGAGAACCGGTAGCCAATCCCGCAGAAGTGGCTTCGGTGCATCGCGTGTCGATGCGCGAGCTGATCCGGGACGATTCACCCCGCTTCGTCAGCATCCCCGAGAGCGATCGCCCCGTCGTGCAGGTCCCCATCGGCGGCGACCTCATCCACGCCCCCACCGGCGCCGTGCTCTACCAATTCCGAGCAGTCGCCTACGACGGCCTCAACACCCGCGTCGACGAGCTCGAACAGCCAGTGTTCGCCTGGCGTTAGCCGGGCGAACCATCACACACAGCGCCTGGCGTTAGCCGAGCGAACCATCACACACAGCGCCTGGCGTTAGCCGAGCACGGACATTGACGAACCGTGGAGGTCTCGCTTGCGGGAAAACGTGCCCATGTCGATGTCGAAGCCGGTGTGCTTGCCGGTCACGACGACGGGATCGGCGTCGTGGTCGTGGCCGGCTTCGACCGCACCGATCAGCTCGGCCATGCAATGGCCGGCGACTGCCGCGTTCTTGAACTGGTTGCCGCTGGTGCCGATCGCTACGTAGAACCCGTCGAGCGAAGTGCGGTCGTAGATCGGGATCCAGTCGTCGGCCACGTCGTACACACCCACGATGCCTCTCGGCTGGTGCGGCAGTCCGAGATCGGGCATCCGCCGGGCGAACCGCAGCACATGGGTTTCCCACTGGTCGCGGCTGAGGTCTTGTGAGCAGCCGTCGATCTCGTCGGTGTCGAGCCACTCGAAGTGCGTCGAATCGAGCTCGAGCGAGCCGATGAGGAGATTGTTGCCCACCTCGGGCCGCACGTAGCAGCCGCAATCGTCGTCGGCCATCGCTGCACCACGGTGCTCGAAGTCGACACCCGGCGGCGAGGGCACGTGATACACCTCCTTGCGCAGCGGCCGGGTGCTGATCGACATGTCATCGAGCACGCCGGCGAGGCGGTTGACGGCGCTGCTGTGCGGACCGGCGACATTCACCACCACGGGCGCCGACACCTCAGTGCCGTCGGCGAGCAGCACGCCCTCGGCGCGACCGGAGCCTGATATCCCGACCATGGTTGCCCCGAAGCGAAATTCGGCACCGGCGGCCTCCGCCGCGAGCCGCAGGTTGTGGGCAGCGAGCTGCGGATCGCCCACATACCCGGCTTCGGGCGTCCACAATGCGCCCTCGAGACGCGATGTGGGCTGCGCCCAGAAGTCAGGGTCGTCGAGTTGGCGAGGCGGACCGAAACGGGACATATCGAGCGGAACGAGCCGGGCGACCGTTTCGTCGCAGTCCCAGATCTCATGGGGAACGCCGAGCGCCTCGAAGTGCGGCACCGGCAACAGGTGGGGACCTTCGCCGCTGAAGAGCGTCACCATCCCGCATTCGGTGAACCCTGCGTAGCCCGCCTCGTCGCACGCGCCGATGTGATTGGGCCAATCCAGCCAGTACTGCAGGCCTTCATAGGACATCGCCACGCCCGAGCGGGTCGAGTAGGTGAACCGCACGATGGCCGACGAGGCGCTGGTGGAACCCTGGCCTGCGCCGGGGTTGCGATCGAGACCCAGCACCCGCCAGCCGCGCCGTGCCAGCTCACACGTGACTGACGTGCCGATGACACCGGCGTCGAAGGCCTGCCCGCTCATCGGATGCCACCCGTGTGGCCGTCGCACAATCTGTGAAGCACTGCGCCGGCCGTTCCGGATTCAACCGATGCGGATCGGCTTGGCGATCGCCGCCGTCAGCACCTCAGGATCGGCATCGGTCACCAGCACGTCATCCTCGATCCGGATTCCGCCAAAACCCCTCAACTCGTCGACCCGATCCCACACCACGCTGTCTGCGAACTTCTCCCGCCGGGCCGGGTCGCACAGCAGGGCATCAATGAAGTAGAGCCCGGGCTCCACGGTGGTGACCGTGCCGGCAGCGAGGACTCGTTCTGGCCCCAGCCTCGACAGCACCGGGTCCTCGCTCGGCGTTCGGCTGTACGGAACGCTCGTGATGTCGTGCACCGACAGGCCCAGCAGGTGCCCGAGCCCATGAGGGAAGAACAACGCCACCGCGCCTTGGGCCACGAGTTCTGCCGGGTCACCCCGCAGCACGCCCATCTCGACCAGTCCCGCCCCCAGGATCCGGGCGGAAGCCAGGTGCACATCGCGCCACACGATCCCAGGCCTGCACATGTCGATCGTCTGCTGCTGGGCGCTCAGCACGAGCTTCCAGATGTACTCCTGCTCGTCGGTGGGATCGGCGCCCACGACCATCGTGCGGGTCACATCGCTGGCGTAACCGCCGAATTGCGCCCCGGCGTCGATGAGCAACAGGTCGCCGGCTTCCACCGTCCTGGTCGCCGGCCGCAGGGGATCGTCGCCCGCATAGACGTAGTGCAAGTACGCCCCATGCGGGCCAGAGGCAACGATGCTGTCGTAGGCCACCCGGGGTGCTCCCGCAGCGAAGAACTGTGCCTCCATGCCGACCTGGATCTCGCGCTCAGTCATGCCTACCGCGGCGTTTGCGTACACCCAGTCGAATCCGGTTGCGCTCGCGGCAGCGGCGCAACGGATGTCGTCAAGCTCGGCTTCGTCCTTGGTCATGCGCTCCAGCGCAATCGCAGCGCCCAGTCGCAGGACGGTCGCTTCCGGCGATGCATCGGCCTGTTCGTCAGTCGAGTCGTCAGACGCCTCTGCGGGCTGCCCGTTGCTGGCGGGCGTGTCGGACTCAGCCTTCTCGGCCGCAGCCGGCAGCGTCTCGGGCATCTCAGCACCGGCGCCCAGCTCGATGACGGTGCGATCGCCTCGCTCCGCCAGCCAGTCGCCCAACTCGTCCAGCGGTCGGCCCACGGGTGTCGGCGGCTGCTCCCACACGAGCCGTTCGGGCGTGAAGCGGGGCCCGAAGAGCTCCCATTCGCCGGCCGCGGCATCGAAGGCCAGCGTCGTGCCCGGCGATCCCACCGCCGTGAGATATGCGACGTCAGGATGCGGCAGGAAGGCGAAATGCTGATCTGTCCCCGACCAGCCAGCGGGCTCTCCCGCCCGCAGGAGCACCACCTCATCGGCCAGCTCCCAGCGCTTCGCCACTCGCGCTCGCCGCTCGGCCAACGCTTCGTTAGTCGGCTTCACGCCGCGCACCCTAACGCCGCGAATGCGCCCTGCCCGCGCGATCTCTAGGGACTCAAGCCAGTAGGCACAGATGCCAGAGCTGGGGAGGCGGCAGGAGACTCGGCGACGTTGCGAACGGGTTCCCTATCGGATGGATGGCGATGCGTTGATGACGCCGACCAAGAGATGCGGTGCGGTGCAGATCTCTCGCCCGCCGGATCGCTGGAGCCGAGGCTCATGCCGCCTCCCCAGCGGGCGCACCTACCCGCGCGGCTCCTAAGTTCAGACACCGTGACTGATGAAGCCACATCCGATAACGCGACAACGCCGCGGCTGGCCAAGGCCATGGCAGCCAAGGAGGCAACGCTGGACGAAGCCCGGCCCACCGCCGTGGCTCGCCAGCACGCACGAGGCCGATGGACGGCTCGAGAACGCATCGCCGCCCTGTTCGATCCTGAGACGTTCGTCGAGTACGGACAGCTCGCACAGCCTCAGATCCGCTCGCTGGGCGACGCCCCCGCCGACGGCTTGGTGATGGGCGTCGGACGCGTTGACGGCGTCGCGGTGTGCGCCTTCACCTACGACTACACGGTGATGGGCGGCAGCCAGAGCCCGACCAACCATCGCAAGATGGACCGGATGATGGAGGTGGCCGAACGCAACCGCTGGCCGGTCATCTTCTGGTCAGAAGGCGCCGGCGCACGCGCCACCGAGCTGTTCTACGACAGCGGCACGGCGACCACGTTCATCCAGCTCGCACGGCTCTCAGGCCTGGTGCCGATCGTCACGATCCTGTCGGGACCGAGCTTCGCCGGCCAGGCCAACATTGCCGGCACCTCCGATGTGGTGATCGCGACCAAGGACTCGACGCTGGGCCTCTCGGGGCCGCCGCTCGTGAGGTCTGCGACCGGCGAGGACTTGACCCCCGAAGAACTCGGCCCCGTCTCGATGCACGAGCGGGTCGGCACGATCGAACTGGTCGTCGACGACGAGACTGCGGCGCTGCAGACAGCTCGCAGGTACCTGTCGTACTTCACCGACGTGGCGACTCCTCCGCCGCCGGCCGCGGCGGATCAAACCCCGTTGCGCACGATGGTGCCTGAGAATCCTCGGCGTGCCTATGACGTGCGCAAGATCGTGGAGATCCTGGCCGACGAAGGGTCCGTCTTGGAGCTGCGCCCCAGGTTCGGCCGGTGCTTGTCAACGTCGCTGTGCCGGATCGACGGACACCCCATCGGTGTGCTTGCGAACAACCCGATGTTCGGAGCAGGCGCGATCGATGCCGAGGGCTCGGCCAAGTTCTCGCGCCACGTCGAGCTGTGCAACGCCTACGACCTGCCGCTGCTATTCCTGTGCGACACGCCCGGTTTCATGATCGGGACGGCTGCGGAGAAGTCCGCTCTCGTGCGTCACAGCGCCCGCACCCTGGTGGCGCTCAGCGCTGTCGACGTGCCGATCCTGACCGTGATCCTGCGCAAGGCATATGGCCTCGGCTACTACGCGATGGGTTCCGACGCGTTGAACCCTGACCTGTATGTCGGCTGGCCGACTGCGGAATTCGGCGGCATGGGCCTCGAAGGCGCTGTGAACATCGTGTTCCGCGACGAGCTCGAGGCTGCGCCAGACGACGCAATCCGGCGCGAGATCCAGGATCGGCGCGTCGCGGAGTGGAAGGAACGCAATACCGGCCTGGAATTCGCCCGGTCGTTCTTGCTGGACGACATCGTCGACCCAGCCACGACTCGCGACCTGATCGCGCGACTGCTGGCGACGCTGCCCACCCCACAGCCGCGCGAGGGCCGCAAGCACCCCATCGATCCCTGGTAGCGGCGATCCCTGGTAGCGGGCCCCGCTACTGCTGCTGTTGCTGGGCGGCTTGCTGGTGGTCCGCCACCGCCGCAGTCGGGGGCGCGACGGCCACGTTGGAGCGGCGACGAATCGGCTCGGTCACCATCGAGGCGGGCGCCGTGGGCTGAGCGATGATCACCTCGGCATCAACCTCGGCTTCAGCCGCACCGTGAAAGACGCCGCGCACAGGAGCGACGTCGTTGTAGTCGCGCCCATGGCCGATGACCACGTGGCGCTCGCCGACCGCACCGCCGTTGGTGGGATCGAGCCCGTACCAACCGAAGCCCGGTACCGCTGCTTCGATCCATGCGTGGGTTTGCACCGATACCGCAGCGGGTGCCACGCCATCGGCGCCGTTACCTTCGGGTCTCGTCTCGTCGACTGCGAACAGGTAGCCCGACACGTAGCGGGCAGGTATGCCGACGCAGCGCAGCATGCCCACGGCAAGGTGCGCGAAATCTTGGCAGACGCCCCCGCCGCCGTCGACCAATTCCTCCAGCGTCACACCGATCGAGGTCGAGCCGCGTTCGTAGGTCAGGACAGTCGGCACCGCCTGCACGATGGCGAGCACACGAGCGCAGACGTCATCGGGGGCCGAGCGGACCGCCCACGTTGCAACTTCGTTGATGAGATCTCCCCACTGGACGTGCTGGGACGGAGCCATGTACTCCACATGGGCGTTCACGAAGTCCACATCGGCGAGCCGCTCGCAGCTCACCGACTGTGGGTCGCCTTCGATCGGCGCTGTCTCCACCGACGACTCAGCAACCACCAGCAGTTCACGGTGAGGACCTCGCACTCCGAGATGATCGACGGTCGTCCCGAAGTAGTCGCGTGTCTGCAAGACCCGTGTCGCCGGTGTCGTCGTCAGCCGGTACGACAGCACTTGCTGGCGGCGGTCATCGCGCGGGCGGACGCGAATCTCGTTCTGCGACTCCGACACCGAAGCGTCGTACTGGAAGTGCAGCCGGTAGGCGATGTCGAGCCTCACGACGCCGCGCCCCCGCCGTCACCTGGGCGCACAAACTGGGCGTGCACCTCGACCTGACCGGATCCGGAAACAGTGCTGGCATGCACGTCAGTTGCCAGCGTGGCCAGCGAAGTGCCCAGCTCGGACAACTCTGCGTCGGGTGCCGCGGCCAGCAGTCCGTCGAGTTCGCCGTACTCCAGGTGGGCCCGCAAGGCACCGGCCCGGCGTCGTGGCATCGCAACCGCCCCGGCCGCGGCTGCGAGATCTTCCAGTCGTTGCTCCACCCGACCCAAGCACCACAGCACCGAGCGGGGCAGATCGGCGTGCTGGAGCAGGAATCTGGCGACGGCGGCCCATTTCGGGGAGTGGCCGATCTCACGGCGAGCCGCCTGCAGCGAATGGGTGAACGCCAGCAGTCGGTTGCCGTCGAATACATCGCCGCCGGTGCCGAGGCCCGACTTGAGCAGCTCGACCGTCAGGGTCGAGCGCTCCAGCAGGCGGCCTACCTCCATGAAGGCATAGCCCTCGTCGCGCATCATCGATTCGGTCATCACTCCGCTCAACGACCGGCACCCCCGTCGGGCGGTGATGACCGACATCCGCGACACCTCGCCGCCGGTCTGCTCCCGCGCGCCCGAGCTGACGGCCTTGGCGCTTTGCATGAGGATGTGGAGGCTGTTGGCCTCTTCCCACAGCTCCACCGGGATGCGGTCTCGCACGATGCGGAGGTTCTCTCGCACGGACTGCACCGACGACACCACCGAGCCGGGGTTCGTCTCATCGGATACCAGGAAGTCCATGACTGCGTAGGGTCCGGTGCCGACCTGGGCTGCCACGAACTCGTCTTGCAGCCCGAGCGCCTGCACCAGCCGGCGCGACGCGAGCCGGGCCTCAGTGGGCGGGCGATGCATCACTGCGTTGGTCTCGACCGATACGCACCGGGCGATGGTGTCGGCGCGCTCCAGGTAGCGGCCTGCCCACAGCATCGAATCGGCATGCCGGGCCAGGATCATCGGGCCGACTCCTGCCCGGCCGCATCCATCGACGGTTCGCCGGCGAGCTCTGCAGCTCCCGAGTTGGTGCCGGGGGCCAGAACCCAGGTGTCCTTGGAGCCGCCGCCTTGAGACGAGTTCACGATGAGCGAGCCCTTCCGCATCGCCACCCGCGTCAGGCCGCCGGGGAATACCTGCGTCCGCTCCCCGGTGATCACGAACGGCCGCAGATCGAGGTGGCGGGGCTCGAGCACGTCATCGCACATGGAGGCCAGCGTCGACAGCTCCACCACCTCCTGGACCACCCAGTTACGGGGATCCGCCTCGATCTCCGCCCGCGCATTCGCAAGCTCCTCCTCAGTGGCGTCGCGCCCGATGACGATGCCGTAGCCCCCCGATTCGCCGACCGGTTTGATGACCAGCTCGTCCAGCCGCTCGAACGCCGCTGCGCGCTGATCGGGCTCCCACATCACGTAGGTCTCGACGTTTCCGAGGATCGGCTCCTCGCCGAGGTAGTAGCGAATGAGGTCGGTCACATAGGGGTGGATGGCCTTGTCGTCGGCCACACCGTTTCCGACGGCATTGGCCACCGTCACTGTGCCGGCACGGATTGCGCCGAGAAGTCCCGGCACTCCCAGTGTCGAATCGGGGCGGAACGACACTGGGTCCAAGAATGTGTCGTCGATGCGCCGGTAGATCACATCGACGGGAACCAGTCCTTCGATAGTGCGCAGGTACACGACGTGCTCGTCCACCACCAGGTCGGGGCCTTCGACCAGCTCCACGCCCATCTCCCGAGCGAGGAATGCGTGCTCGAAGTACGCCGAGTTGTAGATGCCCGGCGTCAAGATCACGATGAGCGGCTTGTCGCCGGACCCCGCTGGCGCTACCGATTCGAGCGCCGTTCGCAGCATCCGGCCGTACTGGCTGACAGGTTCGACCGTGTGGTCTTCCCAGACGAGGGGAAACGCCCTGGTCATCGCCGCCCGGTTCTCGATGACGTAGCTGATCCCGCTCGGATTGCGCAGGTTGTCCTCGAGCACCCGGTATTGGCCCTGCGCATCGCGCACCAGGTCGATGCCCGCAATGACGCAGTGAGCATCATGGGGCACGCTGATACCGAACGCGTTGCGCTCGAAACCGTCCGACGACTGCACCAGCCATGCCGGCACGACCCCGTCGGCCATGGCCGCGCCCTCGCCGGTGTAAACGTCGGCAAGGAACCGGTTCAGCGCCGTGACCCGCTGCGCCAAGCCCCGCTCGATCTCACGCCACTCGGCCGCGGTGATAAGCCGGGGGAACAGGTCCATCGGCCAGGTCCGCTCGGTCCCCTGCGAGTCGCCGTACACGGTGAACGTGATGCCTTGGCGGCGGAACTCCTCCTCGATGATGCCCTCGCGGCGTCGCAACTCGGCTGCGTCGAAGTTGGAGAAGCGGTCCACAATTGCCGCGTAGAGCGGCCGGACGGAGCCATCGCGGTCAAACGCCTCGTCATACGCAGCAAACTCAGCGTCGGGCCTGCGAAAGTCCGCCATGGCACATTTGATAGCGCGTTGAACTAGCCGCCTGTGGCACCTACGGCTGTGCGCAATCAGAATCACCGCTGAGCAGTACGACTGAATAACCTCGGTGGTCCGAGGGGGCGGTATGGCGGCGGTGCGTGACTACGACGACATCCCGGGGACCTACGTCTTCGACGGCCGGCGGTCCCAGCAGGGCTATCACCTGAACATGTTCTGCATGAGCCTCAACATCGAGGCCAACCGGGAGCGCTTCGGGGCCGACGAGCACACCTACTTGGACGGCTTCGACCTCACGCTCTCCCAGCGCCAAGCCGTCCTGGAACGGGACTGGCTGGGCATGCTGCGCCTCGGCGGCAACATCTACTACACCTTCAAGCTGGCCATCTTCGACGGCCTGTCGATGCAGGACGTCGGCGGGTCCATGTCGGGCATCAGCAGCCAGGAATTCACCCAGATGATGATCGACGGCGGCCGCCCGGTTGCGGGCAACCGTCGCATCGGCGAGTCACCGGAAAGTCCCAGCTCATGACCACCATCATCGGCGGCATCGGCACCTCCCATGTCCCCGCAGTCGGCGCTGCCATCGACCACGGCAAGCAGGAGGAGCCGTACTGGCGCAGCTATTTCGAAAAGATCCAGCCCGCCCGTGAGTGGATGGCCTCCCAGCGGCCCGACGTCTGCATCGTCGTCTACAACGATCACGCCTCCGCCTTCTCGCTGAAGTTGATCCCGACCTTCGCGCTCGGCGTCGCGACCGAGTTCCAGCCCGCCGACGAGGGCTACGGCCCCCGGCAGGTCCCCACTGTGCAGGGGCACCCTGAGCTGGCGTGGCACCTCGCGGAGTCGCTCATCGGCGACGAGTTCGACATCACGATCGCCAACGAGATGGACGTCGACCACGGCCTCACGGTGCCGCTGTCGGTGATGTTCGGCGAGCCCGATGCATGGCCGTGCCGGATTATCCCGCTGTGCGTCAACGTCATCCAATACCCGCCGCCGTCTGGCAAGCGATGCTTCGACCTCGGGCGGGCAATCCGGCGGGCGCTCGACAGCTATGACGGCTCAGACGCAGACTCGATGAAGGTTGCCGTCTTCGGAACCGGTGGCATGTCGCACCAGCTCCAGGGCGAGCGAGCCGGCCTGATCAACACCGACTTCGACCATGCCTTCATGGACGAGCTGATTGCTCAGCCAGGCGTCAGCTGCGGGCGCCCGCACGACGAGTACATCCGCGAAGCAGGTTCGGAGGGAATCGAGCTGGTGATGTGGTTCGTGATGCGGGGCGCGCTCGACGACCACGTCGACGAGGTCTTTCGCATGCACCACGTGCCGACCTCCAACACCAGCAACGGGCTGCTGATCCTGCAGAACGCCCACTAGCCCGAGCTCCCCAGCGGCTCCGCAAGGGCCTCAAGCGGTTGATCTGCTCAGCCGAAGTCGTACAGCGTCTCGGGGTTGGTCACCAGGATCCGGTTGCGGGTCGCCTCGTCGGGGGCGAACACCGCGAGCATGTCGGTGAGGTCGCCATCGTCGGGCATGTAGCGCACGTTGGGATGGGGCCAGTCGGTGCCCCACAGGATCCGCTCGGGCGCCACGGCAATGAGCGCTTGGGCGTAGGGCACGACATCGTCGTACGGCGGGGTGCCGTCGCGGCTGAGCCGCTCCGCGCCCGACACCTTCACCCACGCTCGCTCATCGCGCATCAGCTCGAGCAGGGCGCCAAACGGCTCCTGGTCGAGACCGGCCCCCGCATCGACGCGCGCCATGTGGTCGATCACGTACGGGCACGGCATCCGGTCGAGCATCTCGGTGTACGACGGAAGGTCTTTCGCATCGAAATGCAGCACGATGTGCCAGCCGAACGGCCGGACCCGGCCTACCAATCGCCAGAACACGTCCATATCGGGAGCGCCGCCGAGGTGAGCGACGAAGTTGAAGCGGGTGCCGCGGACACCAACGTCGTGCAACGCGCCGATGTCGGCGTCGCTGAACGACTCGTCGATCATCGCAACACCGGCGAAGCGGCCATCGCCGCGCACCAGCGCATCGACCATCGCGGCGTTATCGGTGCCATGGCAGCTTGCCTGCACGAATACCGCTCGGGACAGGCCCAAGCGCTCCTGCAGCGCCTCGAAGTCGTCGATACCGGCATCCGGCGGTATGTAGGTGGCTTCGGGAGCGAACGGGAACCGATGTGCGGGGCCGAAGACGTGGCAGTGCGCATCAGTTGCGCCAGGCGGTGGCGTGAACGCGGCGGGCGCGTGCGGCGAAGGGTGCGGTGGCAGGATCGTGCGGGCCATCAGGCGTCTCGGGAGGGTCCTGCGCTCGTGGGCAATGCTGCGCTCCGGGGAAATACGTGGCCGTCGAAGAGCTTGCGAGCGGTGCGAACGATGCCAGATCGCCCCACGACGGGGCCCTGGGGGCCGTGGGTCAACTCCACCCGAGCGGCAAAGGTGCCCGTCGGGTGCTCGATCTCCACCAGGTCGGGATCGGCCCCGGCACGCAGCATCTCCGAGCCCACCCCACCGGGCAGCCGCAGCGCAGTCGCCACGCTCACCGCTCCCAGCACGCCGATGGCGTCGTGGCAGCGGTGCGGGATGAATGTGCGGGTGCAGATGTGCCCGTTTGCCCGGGGAACTGACACCAGCGTCATCTTCGGCACCGTGGCTGCACTCACGTCACCGAGGTTCATCAGCTCTCCAGCCTGCAGGCGGATGTCTTCCAAGCGCTCCCTGAACGGTTGGTCGGCCTCGAGCTCTCTCGGTGCCTCGTCGCCGGCGATGTCCAGATCGGCCGCCCGCAGCACGACCGTCGGCATGCCGTTGTCGACGCAGGTCGCCTCGACGCCGGCAATCAGATCGGCAATGGCACCAGTCGGCAGCAGGGCGCCGCATGCCGACCCCGCAGTGTCGGCGAAGTCCAGGCGGACCTGAGCGGAGGTGCCCGGAACCCCGGAGATCGACGTGTCGCCGTCATAGGTCGGCAGACCGCCCTCCAGCGGAAACGTTGCTGTAGCAATCGAATCGCTGTTGACCATGCGAATCCTCACTTGGGCCTCGTCGCCGGCGGCAGCAACGAGTCCACGCTCGACTGCGAATTGCCCGACGCCGGCCAGCAAGTTGCCGCAGTTCTGACGATCGCTGACGGAGTCGTCGTCGACGCCCACCTGCAGGAACAGGTAGTCCACATCGGCATCGCGCCCAGCCGCCGCCGAAACGACCGCCACCTTGGACGTCAGCGGGTGCGCTCCGCCGATGCCGTCGATCTGGCGGGCGTCGGGCGAACCCATGATCCGCGCCAGCATCCCGTCGCGCTCGTCGGGATCGCTCGGCAGCTCGTCGGCAACGAAGTACGCGCCCTTGGAGGTGCCGCCTCGCATGACCATGCAGCGCACGCCGGTCGCTGCCGCCTCGTGCAGGCTTGGGCTCACTCGATCCACTCCACGCCCAGCTCGACCAGCTTCTGGCGCAGCCCGTACATGTCGAGTCCCAGCTCGCCCGCCTGCAGGCGGGCCCGGGTTTCGGCTTCGGTCTCAAGCCGAGCGTTGGACCGCTCCAACGCCCAATTGGCTTCGTCGCGTGGCACAGCGACGACGCCGTCATCGTCGGCGCAGATCACGTCGCCCGGTTCGATGATCACGCCGTTGATGCTGATCGGTACGTTGACCGATCCTGGGCTGGCCTTGACGGTGCCTTCGCAGGACACGTGCCGGGTCCACACCCAAAAGCCCATGGCCCGCAGGTCCATGGTGTCGCGTACACCGGCATCCATGACCAGCCCGACGACACCGCGTGACATCAGCGAGGACGCCAGCAGGTCGCCGAACATGCCATGAGTCGACGGGGCCGTGTTGGTGACGACCAGCAGGTCTCCCGGCTGGCAGACCTCCACCGCAGCGTGGATCATGATGTTGTCGCCCGGGTGCGAGCGCACGGTGACCGCCGAGCCGGCCACTTTGACGCCCTGCTGGATCGGGCGCAGCTCAGGCCCGAGATAGCCGCGGCGTCCGATCGCCTCGTGCACAGTCGCAGTGCCCGCATCGCCCAGTCCCGCAATGTCCGCGCCAGGGGCACGTTCGATGGTACGGACCACGACGTGGCGGCCGTGGGCGGATCCTGAAGACATCAAACCTCCTCAGTTGCCGGTGCAGTTGCCGGTGATCGGCCCTGCTGATCTTCCAGCGCGCCGGCCAGACGGGGATACACCCGCAACGCATTCTCGCTGAAGATCATGCGTCGGGAGTCGTCGGTGAGATCGGCTGCGTCGATGTAGCGCTTGGTGTCGTCGTAGTGGAAGCCGGTGGTCGGGTCGATACCCCGCACCGCGCCGACCGTCTCGGACGCGAACAGGATGTTCTGGGGCGGGATCACTTTGACCAGCACGTCGATGCCGGGCTGGTGATACACGCAGGTGTCGAAGTACACGTTGCCCAGCAGCCGCTCGTCGAGCAGCCCCAGCCCCATGTCCTGGGCCATCCCCCGGAACCTGCCCCAGTGGTAGGGCACCGCTCCCCCGCCATGGGGGATCACGAAGCGCAGATCGGGGTGATCGGCGAACAGGTCGCTCATCATCATCTGGACAAACGCCGTGGTGTCCGACCCCAGGTAGTGCGAGCTGGTGGCGTGGAAGTTGGGGTTGCACGTCCCGCTGACGTGGATCATGCCCGGCACGTCCAGCTCGGCCATGGCCTCCCACAGCGGCCACCAGTAGCGGTCGCCGAGCGGCGGCCCCGTCCAATAGCCGCCGGAAGGGTCAGGGCTGACATTGCAGCCGATGAAGCCCATCTCGTCGACGCAGCGATACAGCTCACGCACCGAGCTGTCGATCGGCACGCCCGGCGACTGCGGCAGCTGGCAGACCGGCACGAAGTTCTGCGGGAACAGGTCGCAGACCCGGCGGATGAGCTCATTGCAGTGCTCAGACCAGAAGCGAGACGTGTGCTCGTTGCCTTCGTGGTGGCCCATCCACGATGCTCGCGGCGAGAATATCGTGAGGTCCGAGCCGCGTTCACGCTGCAGCCGCAGCTGATTCTGCTCGATGCTGTGACGAATCTCGTCGTCGCTGATGTTCAGCACACCCTTGGCGCCGACGACGTCGGGATCGACTTCGAGCGCGGCGCGCTGGGCGTCGCGGTACTCGCCGAGCTGCGGAGGCGCTGTGGTGTAGTGGCCGTGGCAGTCGATGATCACCGCGACCTCCCCTCCCCTGATCGATCCCCGCGACGCTCCAGCGGCGCTCGCAGCCTTTGGCTGCCAGGGGCGACCATATTCGTTGACTCCCAGCGAAACGTCCAACTGTTGCGGCATGCTGTGCGTCACCTCACTCCGCCGAAAGGGCCGTAGCGATGACGAGCACCAACGGCGTCAACACGACCGTGATCGAGTCGAACGGGCTGCACTTCACCGCAGATGTCGCCGGCCCGGCGGACGGCCCCGCGGTACTGCTGCTGCACGGGTTTCCCCAGACGCGCCACACCTGGCGTGCCGAATTGCCCGCGCTAGCGGCAGCCGGGTACCGCGCTTGCGCCCCCGATCAGCGGGGCTATTCGGCAGGCGCCCGTCCCGACGGGATCGACAACTACCGCGTTGAGTTGCTCATCGCCGATGCGTTGGGCATCGCTGACAGCCTCGGAGCGGATCGGTTTCACATCGTCGGGCATGACTGGGGAGGCGCGCTCGGCTGGTTCATCGCCGCGCACCACACCGAGCGAGTCATCTCGTTGAGTGCTATCTCGCGGCCCCATCCCGTGGCATTCATGTCAGCGATGCGGGATGACCCCGAGCAACCCCATCGCTCCCGCCATCACCCGGCGTTCCAGCGTTCCGAGGCAACCGACAACTTGCTCGTCGACGCCGCCGGTCCCCTGCGGCGAGCGATGGCTCGCAACGGAGTTCCCGAGGCCGACATCGACGCCTACCTCTCGACGCTCGGCGAGCGGGATGCCCTCGACGCCGCCGTCAACTGGTATCGGGCAATGGGTCCCTCAAGGATCCAATCCAACGGCACCCCGCCGACCGCCGTCCCCACCATGTACGTCTGGGGCAACGAGGACGTCACCGTAGGCCGCATGGCAGCGGAGAACACGGCCGGCCACGTGACCGGCCCGTACCGCTTCGAGGAAATCGACGGTGTCAACCACTTCGTCACCGACGAGGCGCCCGGCGTCTTTACCGAGCTGCTGCTCAGCCACCTCGCCGAACACGGCTGAGCTGTGGCGCCTCATGCAGGGCCGATGAAGTGGGCGATACTGGACTCGAACCAGTGACCTCTGCCGTGTGAAGGCAGCGCTCTAACCATCTGAGCCAATCGCCCGCGGGCCGACGATGATAGGCGTTGCCGAGGCGGGCGAGCGCCTGACGGTCCGCAGGGAGGCAGCCCAATGAGCACAGACTCGTACCACACCGCACCGGATCGGCTGGCTCCGCCACCGCCGGGCTGCCCCGTGCACGAGAGCTGGTCGCCGCTCAGCGAGGAGTACTTGGCCGATCCGTATCCGATCGCCGCGCAGCTGCGCGAGGACCACCCGGTCTTCTATGCCGCCGAGATGGGCCACGTGGTCGTGACCCGCATGGACGACATCGAGGCGGTCTTCATGGACCCCGACACCTATGCCTCGTCCAACGTGCAGGACCCGATCTTCCCGCTGGCGCCTGAGGCTGCAGAGGTGCTCGCCGTGCCCGACTATGACCCCCAGGCGGTGATGTCGAACCGGGCCGAACCCGATCATGGACGCATCCGCGCGTTTACCCGTGCCGGGTTCTCGGTGCGGCGCTTGCGCACGCTCGAGGACTACATGGCATCGCGGGCGACCGAGTTGATCGACGAGATGCTGGCCGGAGCCGCACCGGCCGACTACGTGACGGCCGTCGCGTTCCCGCTGCCGGCGGAGATCGTGTTCCGCTTCATCGGGTTCCCGCCCACCGACGATCTCATGCTGAAATCGTGGTGCGTCAACCGCAAGGCATTCGCCTGGGGCAAACCGACCCCAGCCGAGCAAGCCCATATGGCCGAGGGGATGCTGGCGTACTGGCGCTACTGCCGTGAGTTCGTGGCCGAGCGCCACCGCAACCGCACCGACGACTTCTGTTCCGAGCTGCTCGACGCCCACGATGCCGACCCGGATCCCGCCGGAGGCACCGGACTCGCATATCGAGAAGTCGAGTCGATCATCTACGGCATCTCCTTCGCCGGCCACGATCCGGTCACGAACCTGCTGTGCAACACGCTGCGGTGCCTGCTGCCGCGACGAGATCAATGGGAAGCGCTGTGCGACGACCCGTCGTTGATCCCTACGGCGGTCGAAGAGACCCTGCGGTTCGACTCCAGCCAAGTGGCCTGGCGCCGCGTCACCACCCGCAACACCGAACTCGGCGGCGTGCAGTTGCCGACAGGGACGCGGGTCTTCCTGAACTTCGCAGCGGCGAACCGCGAGCCGTGCGCGTTCGCCGAAACCGACCGGTTCGACGTCAACGACTACGACTTCACCCGTCCCGACCCGCACCGCCATATCAGCTTCGGCAAGGGCATCCACTTCTGCCTGGGGGCGAACCTGGCCCGCATGGAAGCACGGATCGCGCTGGAGATCCTGACCCAGCGGGTGCCCTCGCTGCGGCTGGTGCCGCAGGACTACTGGACCTTCCCCAACATCACCTTCCGAGGACCTGAGGAACTCTGGCTCGACTGGGACTGAACGGTTCGACGGCGGCTACGCCGAGGAACGACTCAGCCCGACCACACCTGCTCAGGCACGTAGACGGTTCCGGACATGATCTTGCGGGCAGTTCGCGTCACGCCGCCCGAGACGACCTGCAACCCGTCGGCTCCCGGCGCAGTCACCAGGCTCACCTCGAGTGAGCCGCTGGGGTGCTCGATCACGATGTCGACCGGCGCGCCGTCAGCGGCAAACCCTCTGTCGCCACCCTGACCTGTCGGCGACGCCAACGACGCAGCCACCGTCCCCGGCACGGCTGCGGCCGCAGCCACACAGATCCCACCCGACACCGCGTGGGCGGGATGACATTGGGTCGGGGTGAAGTAGCGCGAGGTGATCGTGCCACCGTCACGGGCCGCTGACAGCAAGCCGAATTTCGGCACGACACTGCGGGAAACGTCGCCGAGACCCATGCGTTCACCCGCGACACGGCGGATCGCCTCCATGGTCGCCATGAACTCGGGATCCGAATCGAATTCCTCCGGTGCCTCATGGCCGCTTCGGCGAATTTCGCTGGCCCGCACCATCACCATCGGCATGGCCACGTCGATGAGGGTCGCCTCCGCCTCGACTCCACCCGCGACGATGGGCTCGCTCACGCACCCGGTCGGCAACATCGAGCCAGTCACCGAACCCTCGATGCCGCGGAACCGCAACTCCACCGGCGCCGCCGTGCCGTCTACCCCGTCGATCGCGCAGTCGCCCTCGTAGGTCAACTCGCCGCCGGGCGTGCAGCAGACCACGTCAATGAAGCTGCCGGTGTTGACGTTGCGAACCACCAGCGACGTGGACGGGTCTCCTGCCGCCACCAGACCGTGTTCGATGGCATACGGCCCTACCCCGACCAGCATGTTCCCGCAGGTCGGTTTGGTGTCAACCGTGCCCCACACCGGGTCGACCTGGGCGAACAGGTAGTCCACGTCGGCATCGGGGTGATCCGACGGCCCCACGACAGCCACTTTGCTGGTAACCGTCGTGCCGCCGCCCAGCCCGTCGATCTGGCGACCCGCGGGAGTCCCCATGACGGCCACCAGCACCGCGTCTCGCAGCGCCGGATCGCCAGGCAAGCCCCCGGCGGCAAAGAAGGGCCCCCGCGACGTGCCTCCCCGCATCAGCACGCACGGGATCGCTCGCTGCAGCGTCGGCACGGCCTCAGCCTGCCACCTTCGGTGCGTCTCGTCGCCAGCGCCCATACTGGGCACCGCAGAAACCCCGAGATCGACAAGGCAGCGTGACATGAAGCTTGCAACCGGAGCCGGATACTGGTCAGCAGGGCCTCCGCCCGACGCGCTCGAGACGCTGCAGCTTGCAGACCGACTGGGCTTCCATTCGTTTTGGACTGCCGAGGCGTACGGCTCGGACTGCCTCACTCCGCTCGCGTGGTGGGGCAGCCACACCGAGCAGATCGGCCTGGGCACGGGAATCGTGCAGATCTCGGCCCGGACGCCCGCGGCCACCGCGATGGCGGCCATCACGATGGACCACCTGAGCGACGGCCGGTTCATCCTGGGACTCGGCGTGAGCGGGCCGCAGGTCGTCGAGGGCTGGTACGGCCAGCCGTACCCCCGACCGCTTGCACGCACCCGGGAGTACATCGAGATCATCCGGGCGATCCTCGAGCGTGACAAGCCCGTCAGCTTCAGCGGCGACCACTACCAGATGCCCTTCCCGGGCGGCACAGGCTTGGGCAAGGCGCTGAAATCGACCGTGCATCCGCTGCGGCCTGACCTGCCGATCTACCTCGGTGCGGAAGGGCCCCGCAACGTGGCATTGGCCGGTGAGCTGTGCGACGGGTGGCTGCCCATCTTCTTCGCCCCCAAGGACAACCAGTTCTACGTCGACGCCCTCAACTCGGGCTTCGCCGCCGCCGGCAAGCCCCAGATCGGCACCGACGGCCGCATTCCCGACGACGCCGACTTCGAGGTGGTGTGCATGGTGAGCGTGGTGCCCGACGACGACATCGAGCGGGCCGCCGACCGGGTGCGGCCGATGCTGGCGCTGTACATGGGCGGCATGGGCGCTCGCAACGCCAATTTCCACTACGACGTGTTCTGCCGGATGGGCTACCAGCACGTCGCCGACGAGGTGCAAGACCTGTACCTCGAGGGGCGCAAGCAGGAAGCCTCCGCGGCAATCCCCGTGGAGCTGGTCGAAGAAGTGGCGCTGATCGGGCCGATGGACAAGATCGCACGCGACCTGCGCCGTTGGGACGACACCGTGGTCACGACCCTGCAGATTGCGGGTCGTCCGCAGCTGCTCGAAGCAATGGCCGAGATGGTCGCCGACTGAAAGGCTGCGGCTCATGGACTTGACAGGCAAGCTGGCCGTCGTCACCGGAGGCTCGGGCGACATCGGCCGCGCCATCTGCGAGGCGCTGGCCGCCGCAGGCGCTGACGTGATCGTGACCTACGTCGGCGATCAGGAGCGGGCGGAGGCGAGCGCCGACCTGGTGCGAGCCGCGGGACGCTCGGCCAGCGTGCTGCAACTCGACCAGCGCGACGAAACCTCGATCGACGAAGCAGCGGCGGCAATCGCCACCCACGGCCGCTGCGATGTGCTGATCAACAACGCTGCATGGAATATCGGCATCCCCTTCCGGCAGCTCGAAACGCTCGACTCAGCTACCTGGGATCGGGTGCAGGAGACCAACCTGCGCGGCCCGTTCCTGCTCACCCGCGCGCTGGCCGGCTTGCTGCAGGCAGACGGCGGGGGACGCGTCGTCAACATCGCCTCCGTAGGCGGTCTGTTGCCGGGCTCCAGCAGCATCGCCTATAGCTGCTCCAAGGCCGCGCTGATCCACCTCACCCACTGCCTTGCGGTCGCGTTGTCGCCCACCGTCTCGGTCAATTGCGTGGCCCCGGGTCTCGTCGAGGGCACTCGCATGGCGGCACGGCTGCCCGACGAGATCTCCGAGGGCGCCCGGCGGGCCTCGGTACTCGGCCAGGTGGGCAGCCCGATCGACATCGCCAATGCCAGCGTCATGCTGTGCGAAGCCGACTCCATCACCGGCCAGACCGTGGTGGTGGACGGCGGCAACCCCGGTGCCATGAACTTCGGCTGACGCGTCCGCGAAGCCTCCGCTGCCTCACTGCCCACGCCATCAACGGGAGATCGCAATGACCGCTGCCACAAACGGCGCTCCGGCACAGCCCAATGTGCTGTTCATCATCACCGACCAGCATCGAGCCGATCACACCGGATTCGGGGGCAATGAGGTGGTACGCACGCCACACCTCGATGCACTGGCAGCACGCGGCACGGTCTTCGACAATGCATGGGTCGCGAACCCGGTCTGCATGCCGAATCGCTCGACGATCATGACCGGGCGCATGCCGAGTGCTCACGGCGTGGTGTTCAATGACCGGTCGCTGGAACCTGGCGCCAACACCCACGTGCGTCAGTTCCGGGCGGCGGGCTACCGCACGGCACTCATCGGCAAGTCGCACCTGCAGCACGGCATGTCACGTAACGCTGTGTTCCCGTCGCGCCAATCCGGGGGTGCCGTCGACGACTACTGGCCCTCGGGCTGGGACACGCTCGAAGATGCCGAGCGCTACACGAGCGGGGCACCCGAATTTCCCGACAGCTTCTATGGCTTCGAACACGTCGAGTTGGCGATCGACCACGGCGCTCGGGTCACCGGGCACCACCTGCTGTGGGCGCTGGATCGCGGCGGCCGCCTCGAAGATCTCATGGTGCCGCTGACGGCCGATTCGCCCGCCCGTCGTCGCTCCGAGCGCTGGTGGCAGGTATACGAGCCGCCCTACAGCGCCGAGCTTCATTCCAGCACGTTCGTGACCGAGCGCACCATCGACTTCATCACCGATGCCGCGAGGCGGGGCGGCCCCTGGCTGGCCTGGGCCTCATATCCCGACCCGCACCACCCGATGACGCCTCCCGGTGAATGGTTCGACCGCCACCGTCCCGACGACATGGAGGTCCCCGCCTCCATCGAGGATCCGCTGGACGGCGCCCCCCGCTATGTGCAGGCCATCAGCCGGATGCACCCTTCGGCCCAGCGAGCCTGGGTCACACCGTGCGGCGTGGCCGGCGATCATCAGATGCTCCGGGAGGCTCTGGCTGCCACCTACGGAATGATCGAGATGATCGACGACGGCATCGGCCAGATCCTGGCTGCGCTGGATCGGCTGGGCCAAGCCGACAACACCATCATCGTGTTCACGAGCGACCACGGCGACATGATGGGCGACCATGGGCTAATGCTGAAGGGCTTCATGCACTACCGCGGCACGCTCGCCGTGCCGTTGGTGATTGCCGACCCGAGGCGTTCACCGGGCCGCACCCAATCGCTGGCAGGGAGCATCGACCTGGGCCCGACGCTGATGGATCTCGCCGGCGTGCACGGCTACGAGGGCATCGGGGGTCGCAGCCTCGTGCCGGTGCTGGACGACGACTCGGCGACGGTGCGCGACGAGGTGCTCATCGAAGATGATTTTCCCGGTGCGTTGACGATGGACATCTTGACCCCGGCAAAGACCCGCACGCTGGTCACCGCCGACCTGCGCCTGACCCGCCACAGCGACGGTTCCGAGCAGCTCTTCGACACCGCAGCCGACCCCGACGAAGTCGCTCCCCTGGGCCGCAGCGACCCGGCCCGGCGAGCCGACATGTACGAGCGGCTGGCAGAGGCGCTCATGGAAGCCGACGACCTCGCCCGCGGCATGCCCCTGCACCCGCCCCCTGCCTCGCCCAACGTGAGCGAGTCCTTCATTCCCGCATAGCCTGCGACGCCATGCCGACCGACACCCTCGTCATGGACCACGTCGCGGTGGTCAGCGACCGCGCCTGGGACAACGTGATCCGCTACGGCCGCGATCTGGGCGGTCGCTGGATCGGCGGACCGGACAACGACCCGGCGTCCCAAGCCGGCGACGACTTCTATTTCTGCCAGGTGGCGTTCGACCGTGGCGCGCGGGTGGAGATCCTCGAGCCCATCGAGCACCAGGGAAGCGACTTCCTGCGCCGCTTCATGGCCCGCAACGGCCCAGGCCCGCACCACTTCACGTTCAAGACGCCCGACTTCGCCGGCACCGTAGGAGCGCTGGCTGAAACGGGCTACAACGTCATCGGCGTCAACGAGGACAACCCACTGTGGAAAGAAGCCTTCCTGCACCCCAAGGACAGCTGGGGGATCGTCATCCAGATCGCGTGGGATGACGGCGGAGGCTGGGACGACGCACCGCCGCTGCCGCCCACCCACCACGAACGCACCACGTCGCTGGCAACGGTGGTCCACCTCGTGGCCGATGTGCAGGCTGCCGCCGCGCTGTTCCGGGGACCGCTCGGCATGGAACAGACCGATGAGTGGAAGGACCCCAACGTCGGGGTCGGAGTGGACCTGCATTCAGGTCCGTGGAACCTCAAGCTCATCCAGCCCACCGAGCCCGACTTGGCCCATTGGATGGGCAACCGACCAGGCCGGCTGCAGCTGCTGCATTTCCAGCTCGACGAACCGGGCCTCGTCCCGGGCGCCCAACGAGTCGGCGTCTGCGGAGGCGGCGAACAACAAGACGCCATGTTCATGGTGCCCCCCGAGCACAACCTCGGCGTCCGCCTCCTCCTTACCGAACACGGCTGAGAAGCAGCACCGCAAGGGCCCCTACTCGCCAGCAGGCGGCTCCCAGCGGTCCACAGGCACCAAACAGAGCCGGCGGCCGGCAATCGGCGCCTCGTGGACGACGGCATCAGGATGACGACAGCGGTCACCAGGTGACATCGTGATGATCTGATCGAGCACACCGTCGGTCTGGTGCCAATCGCAAGCGACGGTGTGCAGTGTTCCATCGGGAGCCGACCAGAAACACTCCCCCACATCGAGCGATGCAACCCTGGAAGGGTCGACGTCGTCGCTGGCGGTCATGTAGGCGCTCGCCACAAAGATCACCAGGCCCAGGACCGCAATCGCAAGCCACGGCAGCACCCGTACCACCAGTGCCGCGCCGCGGTGGCTCACCACGAAGCCGCCCGGACCTCCGGGCTCGGTGGTCGGAGCGCCATCGAACCACGGGTCGGCGGGTTCACCTTGGTTGCCGCTGGGGCCAGCCGCGCCGCCTGCGGGTGGGGCCGGTCTCGCTGAGGAAGCCGGTTCGGCCGGCTTCGGCGCCGCGGCAGCGCGCTCCTCGTCGTAGGACCGGCGCGATTCCACGCGGCCCAGCACACGCCACGCCTCATTCACGGCTCGCATGCGGCGGTCGGCGCGCTCCGTCTGCGCTTGGTTGACGTCGCCGCGTTGATCTGGATGGTTGGCCCGGGCAGCCCGGATCCACGCGCGCCGGATCTCTGCCGCACCAGCGTCGGGACGCACGCCGAGCGCTGCGTAGTGATCGGGCAATTGGGCCACCGTCGGCCTCCCTGTCCCGACGCTACTGCCGCCCGTCAATTCACATGCCGTCGCTGCAAACCACACTGGGGAGCCGCCGCTCGGCCCCGACAAAGGGCGGTTCGCTATCGTCGCGACTCGGTCACCCACCGAGCTCACACAGACGAGGCCATTTCACCATGACAGACATCCAGATCGACCCGCGCACCCCCGTCCTCGTAGGCGCCGGTCAGTTCAAACAGCGTCCTGAGGTCCCTGTCGAAGCGCTCGAGCCTGTCGCCATGATGGCCGAGGCGCTGGCTGCGGCCGCCGAAGACGCAGGTGCACCCGGGCTGACCAGCCGAGCCACGCACACGTGGGTCGTGAAGGGCGCCTGGCCGTATCCCGACCCGGCCGCACTGCTGAACGAACGGTTCGGCGCCTCCGCCAAGACCGGGCTGTCCACCGACGGCGGCAACGTTCCGCAATCCTTGGTGAATATGGCCTGCAACCGGATTGCGGCCGGTAAAGCCGATGTCGTGCTCATCGCCGGAGCCGAGGGCATCTGGAGCCGCCGCCGTGCCCGCCGTAGCGACGAGCGAATCCCCTACACCTCCCAGACCGACAAGGTGCCCGACGAGGTGCTCGGCGCCGACGTCGTCATGAACAACAAGGTGGAAGTCGAGCGCGGCCTGCGAGATCCCATCAACCTGTACCCCGTTTTCGAATCGGCGTTCCGGGCCTCCCGCGGCGAATCCATGGACGAGCACCGGGATCGTGTCGCGGCGATGTGGGAGAAGTTCAACCAGGCGGCGGTCGCCAATCCCTACGCCTGGGTACGCACACCGATGACTGCGGACGAGATCCGCAACCCAAGCCAAACGAACCGGCTCATCGGCTTCCCCTACACCAAGTGCATGAACTCCAATTGGGATCTCGACCTTGCCGCCGCGCTCATCGTGTGCTCCGCTGAGGCTGCGACGGCCGCGGGTGTGCCGACCGATCGCTGGCTGTTCCCATTCGCAGGGACCGACGGGCGTGACACCAACTACGTGTCCAACCGCGGCGACCTGCACAGCTCGCCCGCCATCCGCGTGGCCGGGCGGCGGGCCATGGAACTGGCTGGCGTCGGCGTCGACGACATCGACTACGTCGACCTCTACTCCTGCTTCCCCTCAGCCGTGCAGATCTCGGCCACCGAACTGGGCCTGGGTCTCGACCGCGACTTGACGCTGACCGGCGGTCTCACGTTCGCGGGTGGCCCGCTCAACAACTACGTCGGCCATTCGATTGCCACCATGGCCGGAAAGCTCCGCGAGAACCCCGGCAGCATCGGGCTGTGCTCGGCGAACGGCGGCTATCTCACCAAGCACTCGTTCGGCGTCTACTCCACGACACCTCCCGAGGCCGGCTTCCGTCATCAGGATTGCCAGGACGAGATCGACCGGTTCCCCTCTGTCGACCTCGACGCGGACTACACCGGCGACGCCACGGTGGAGGCATACACCGTCATGCACGGTCGGGAGACACCCGAGGTGGCGTTGGCGGCGGTGCGCACTCCCAACGGCAGGCAATGGGCCCGCAGCAGCGACGCAGGGCTCATGGACGAGATGATCAGGTCGGAGTTCATCGGCACCGACGTTGTCGTCGACGACACCTTCGAATTCGCGCCCGCCTGATTCGCAGCCGATCCGGCAGTTGTCCACAGGGGCCCCGCCGAGAGTGCACAAATTTTCCACAGGCCGGACCCGAAGATCGGGTCTATCTGCCGGTATTCCGCTGCCCCTTGTGGACAGTGACGCCGATTGCGTACCCTCACGAGCGCAGGGTGCTGCGCCCCACGGCGCCTTGCATCGACCGCACAGGGGCTTGAGCCGTCATGTCCGCCGCCAACGGGGACCGATCACCCGAGCGCTACCTCAATCGAGAGTTGTCCTGGCTCGACTTCAATCATCGCGTCCTGGCACTCGCACGTGATCGTGAGCTGCCGCTTCTCGAGCGCATCAAGTTCGTCGCAATCCACGCATCGAACCTCGACGAGTTCTTCCAGGTGCGGGTTCCCACCGTGCTCGACTCGATTGAGGCGGGTGTGCGGCGGGCCGGACCCGACGGCCTGACGCCTCTGGCCCAGCTCAAGGGAATCCGGGCGGCAGCGGCCGAGCAACTCCGGGACGCCTCATCGCTGTTCGAGGACGAACTCCGGCCAGCGCTGGCTGCCGAAGGAATCTCCTTCGTCGAGCCCGACGACCTCGACGCCACTCATCGCGCGTGGGTAGCTGAGCTGTTCAGCGAGCAGGTCTATCCGGTGCTGACACCCCTCGCCGTCGATCCCGCGCACCCCTTTCCCTACATCTCGGATCTCTCACTGAGCCTCGCCGTATTTGTGGAGCACTCCGCCAGCGGCCCGTCGTTCGCCCGTGTGAAGGTGCCGCCGATCCTGCCCCGCTTTCTGGCACTGCCCGACGAGCACCGATTCATCACCCTGGAATCGGTCATCTCGGGGCACCTGGGTGACTTGTTTCCTGGCGTGAAGCTGCTCAGCCACAGCACGTTCCGCGTCACCCGGGATGCAGATCTCGACATCGACGACACCGAGACCGACGACCTGCTCAAGCACATGGAACTCGAGCTGCGCCAGCGCCGTTTCGGCGGTGCGGTTCGCCTCGAGGCTGCCCCGGACTTGAGCAACGACGCCCTCGACATGCTGACCCGTGAGCTGAAGCTGACCCTCGACGACGTCTACACCTCGAAGGGGCTCCTCGGCCTGTCAGATCTGTTCGAGCTGTACGAGATCGACCGCGACGACCTCAAGACGCCTCCGCACAACCCCAGAACACCACTTCCGCTGCGGGCCACGACTAAGGCCGGCGCCCTGCTCGCCAGCGGCACCGGGAGCCGGCGTGCGGAGGCAGCAGAACCCGAGGCCAGAGTCGATTTCTTTGACGTGCTCAAGCGCCAGGACGTCCTGGTGCACCTGCCGTACGAGTCATTCACGACCAGCCTCGACGCATTCATCCGCCAAGCGGCCGACGACCCCGATGTGCTGGCCATCAAGCTGACGATGTACCGGACCTCAGAGCGGACCCGTCTGGTGGATTCGCTCATCCGGGCCGCAGAACGCGGCAAGCAGGTCGTGGTCGTCGTCGAGCTCAAGGCACGCTTCGACGAGCAATCCAATATCGAGTGGGCACGGCTCCTGGAACGTGCGGGCGTGCACGTCGCCTACGGCGTGGTGGGCCTGAAGACCCACTGCAAGCTGGCGATGGTCGTGCGGCGCGAGTCGCGCGGGATCGCCCACTACTGCTTTGTCGGCACCGGCAACTTCAACGCCGACACCGCACGCATCTACGAGGACTTCGGACTGCTCACCTCCGACCGAGACTTCGCAGCCGACGTGGCGGCACTGTTCAACTCGCTCACCGGTTACAGCCGCAAGACCGACTACCGCAAGCTGGCCGTCGCGCCGCACAGCCTCGGCAATTCGCTCGTCAATCACATCGAGGCCGAAGCCGCCGAGCCAGACGGCCACATCTTCATGAAGATGAACGCCATCGTCGACAACGAGGTGATCGACGCGTTGTATGAGGCGTCGCAGCGGGGCTGCCGCATCGACTTGGTCGTGCGCGGCATCTGCTGCCTGGTTCCCGGCGTGGAGGGCATGAGCGAGAACATCGCTGTGCGGAGCATCGTGGGCCGCTTTCTCGAGCACAGCCGGGTGTACCGGTTCGGCAATGCCGAGCGGGGCTACACGATCCTGTTGGGCTCAGCCGACGCGATGCCGCGCAATCTTCGCTACCGCGTCGAGGCGCTGGCGCCCATCGAAGCGCCCGCGCTCACCAACGAGCTGGGCGCGCTCACCGACATGTATCTCGACGATGGCATCGCTCATTGGAAGCTGGGCAGCGACGGCGAATGGACACAGCACTGCGGCACCGATCTGCACGAGCTGATGCTGGCCCGCCACGCCGACCGCCGCCGCTAGTCCACCGCGCTCAAACGCGCTGAACAACAAGCTGGGAGGGCGGATGAGAACTCTGCGACGTTGCGACCTGCTGGATCGCGGGAGCAGAGGGCTCATCCGCCCTCCCAGCGGGCGCACTAGTGCTCGCTACGTTTCGGGACCCGTCTGGTAAACTGTTCTCCGTGATTCGCTTCTCGACTCACCACGCACTGCATTCCGCAACCGGGCTGCTCCTTCTTACCTAGGCGGGGACCGCACAGGTCCTCGCCCAACCTCCTGCGCCTTCTGGCCAGGGGGTTTTTTCGTGGCCCCACCCGACTCTTACCCCATTCCCTACCAACCGGCCCCACCCGACTCAGGAGATTCCGATGGCAGACGTCAAGCGCATCAGCACTCAGCAGCCGAGCTCGATGCCGCACCACCTCTATGGCACCTACGCATACCCGGCGCACCTGCCGGACCGCACCTGGCCCGACCAGATCATCTCTGAGGCGCCGCTGTGGTGCTCGGTGGACCTGCGCGACGGCAACCAGGCCCTCATCGACCCCATGGACGTTCCACGCAAGCGCCAGATGTTCGAGGTGCTCGTCGAGATGGGCTTCAAGGAGATCGAGGTCGGCTTTCCGTCGGCTTCGGCGCCGGACTTCGAGTTCTGCCGCATGCTGGTCGAAGAGGACCTGGTGCCCGACGACGTCTGGATCCAGGTGCTCACCCAGAGCCGGCCCGAGCTGATCGCGCGGACCTATGAGGCCATCGCCGGGGCGAACAAGGCGATCGTCCACCTCTACAACCCGACATCGGAACTGCAGCGCCGGGTGGTCTACCGCTTGGACAAAAAGGGCATCAAAGACATTGCCATCACCGGCACACAAATGTGCAAGGAGCTGGCGCGCAAGCACGACGGCGGGGAGATCCGCTTCGAATACTCGCCCGAGTCGTTCACCGGCACCGAGATCGACTATGCGCTCGGGGTGTGCAACGCGGTGAGCGCCGAATGGGGCGCCACCGCCGACGACCCGATCATCTTGAACCTGCCCGCCACCGTGGAGATGGCGACGCCGAACACCTACGGCGACCTCATCGAGTACTTCCACCGCAACGTGGACAACCGCGAGGCCGTAGTGCTGTCACTGCACCCCCACAACGACCGCGGCTGCGGCGTGGCGGCGACGGAGTTCGGCGTGATGGCCGGTGCTGACCGGGTGGAAGGCACGCTGTTCGGCAACGGCGAGCGCACCGGCAACGTCGACATCATCACCCTGGCAATGAACCTGTTCAGCCAAGGCGTCGATCCCGAGCTGGACATCAGCCACATCGACCACCTGCGTCGTATCGCCGAGTACTGCAACCAGCTGCCCGTGCACCCCCGTCACCCCTACGGCGGCGACTTGGTCTATACCGCGTTCAGCGGCAGCCACCAAGACGCCATCAAGAAGGGCTTCGAAGCGCTCGCCGACGACTACGACTACTGGGAGGTTCCGTACCTGCCGATCGATCCGGCGCATGTGGGTCGCACGTACCAGGACGTCATCCGCGTCAACAGCCAGTCGGGCAAGGGCGGCGTGGCCTATGTGATGAAGAACAGCTTCGGCCTCGACCTGCCGCGACGGCTCCAGATCGAGTTCAGCAACGTGATCCAGGCCATTACCGACGAGGGCGGCGAGATCCTGCCCGAGGCCATCAAGAAGACATTCGACGAGACCTATTTGCATGCCGAGTCGCCGTACACCTACGTCGGTCACCGCAGCTACTTCGACTCGGAGTCATCCGACGAGTCAGAGGTGGAGGCGACCATCAAGGGGCCCGACGGCGACGTACGCGCAAAGGGACGAGGCAACGGCCCGCTGTCCGCGTTCAAGACCGCCCTGGCAGATGCACTTGGCATCGAAGTGAGCCTCGTCGACTACCACGAGCACGCTGTCGGTGCGGGAGCGGATGCCACCGCGGCGGCCTACGTGGAGATCGAGACGCCGTCACGCGAGGTGTACTGGGGTGTCGGACTGCACCCGAACATCGTCACCGCCAGCTTCCGAGCGCTGCTGTCAGCGATCAACCGGTCGCACCCCGGGCCCGATTCTGGGGTTCTCGCCCGCTGAGCCCCCTCACCGGCTTTGCCGGCGGCGCCCTGTTCGGCAGTCGCCTCGGTGCTGAGCCCGTAGCAGTGCTTGGTTTGCACGGCTGGGGACGCACCCATCGCGACTTGCTCGAATGCCTGGCTGGCACCGACGCGATTGCGCTCGACTTGCCTGGGTTCGGTGCAAGCCCGGTGCCAACCGCACCCGGCGGCGCCTCCGCCTACGCCGACCTGGTGGAACCCGTGCTGGACGACTGCGCACCGCGCGTCGTCGTGCTGGGGCACAGCTTTGGAGGGCGCGTCGCCGTCGAGTTGGCAGCTCGGCGACCTGATGCAATCGCCTCATTGGTGCTGTGCGGGGCGCCGCTGCTGCGACGCATCGACCGCCCCGCAGCCCGGCCGGCGCTGCGATTCCGGCTCGCTCGGGGCTTGCATCGTCGTGGCCTGCTCGGCAACGGCACGATGGAGCGCATGCGACAGCACTACGGCAGTTCCGACTACCGGGCTGCGCAAGGCATCATGCGTGACGTGCTGGTCACCGCTGTCAACGAGACCTACGAGAACCAGCTCGGCCGCATCACCCAGCCGGTCGAACTCGTGTGGGGCCGTCAAGACGATCAAGTACCCGTCGAGACGGCGCAACGAGCAGCCGAGATGCTCGACGACGCACTGCTGACTGTTCTTGATGGCGTGGGTCACCATGTGCCCACCGAAGCGCCGACAGCGCTGGCCGCTGCGGTAAGCCGGCGCCTCGCAGCGCCCAAATGAATCCCGTCCTATGAACCAGATCTTGCTGTGGACATCGGTGGTGGCTGGGTTGGTCGCGGCCGCGCGTTGGCTGAGAGTGGCCCAGCGCGAGCACTACGGAGTCGGGCGGACGTCGCGCTTCGCCCGGCGCTGGTGGCTGCTCGACACGAACAACCGCGTGCTGGCACTGACGGCCGCTGTCGGCGTGGTGCTGAGCGGCACATTCTGGTGGGCACCCGCCATTACGGCTGCAGCCGTCGCGCTCGGGCCCCAGGGTCTCGAGCTTCGCGGGCGGACCAGCCCGTTGGCGTGGACCCGCCGGCTGGCCACCGTGGCGACGACACTGGTCTTGCTGTGGCTCGTGCTGGTCGGCGTCGGTCTGCTCGTGGGTCTGGCCGAGCCGGTCATTGCCGTGCTGTTGTTCGGCATGCCGCTGTGGGTGGACGCGTCGCTGGCCATTCTGGCGCCGCTCGAAGCTTTGCTGTCGCGCCGCTGGGTGCATCGCGCGCAGCAGCGCCTGGACCATGTCGATCCGGTACGCGTGGCGGTGACAGGTTCGTATGGCAAGACCACCATCAAGGGCTACTTGCGCCAGCTCGTGGAAGGGTCGCGGGCGGTCGTGGCGACTCCGGCCAGCTTCAACAACACAGCGGGGATATGTCGCAGCGTCAACGAGCACTTGGTGCCTGGCACCGAAGTGTTCATCGCAGAGATGGGCACCTTCGGCGCCGGAGAAATCGCGGCGATGACCCGCTGGGTGCGCCCGTCGGTGTCAATCCTGGCTTCCATCGGTCCGGTCCACCTCGAGCGCTTCGGCAGCCTCGACCGAATCGTGGCAGCCAAGGCCGAGATCTTCGCGACGAGCCGCACGGCAATTCTCAACATCGACGCCTACGGATTGCGGGCCGAGGCTGATCGGTTGGCCGCTTCGGGTCTGCGCATCATCCGGTGCTCGACGCAGGATCCGGCCGCGGACGTGACTGTGCTGCCAGCCGATGCCAACGGCGACGGGACTGCAACGACGAGCGGTTCGGGCTCGGGGTCCCGCAGCGATGCTCCCGTCGCCGGGTACGACGTGTCGATCAATGAGGCTGCCGTGTCGCGCCGCATCACGCTGTTCGGCAGGGAAATCGCTGTCGGTCCGCTCGGCGGCGCTGCGCCGGCGAATGTGGCGTGCGCCGTGGCCGCAGCATCGGTACTGGGGGTCTCCGATGCCGACATCGCAAGCCGGCTCGGCGACCTGCCGACTCCCGATCACCGCCGCACCGCCGCGCGGAGCCCCGCCGGCGTCATGGTGATCGACGACACCTACAACTCCAATCCCGCAGGCGCGCGGGCGGCGCTGTCCATGCTGGCAAATACCGACGCCGGCCGGCGCGTCGTGGTCACGCCGGGGATGGTCGAGCTCGGCCGCAGCCAAGCGCACGAGAACCGCCGGCTCGGCGAGCAGGCCGCGCAGATTGCCGACGACGTCATCATCGTCGGTCGGACGAACCGGACTGCGTTGCTGGGCGGAGCAGCCGGCTGGGATCAGGCCACTGCCAGGCGAGCAACCCGAGGCCGCCACATGCGCAACCTCATTCACGATCGCACGGACGATCGCGCCACAGTTCGCTGCATGGCAGACCTCGAATCAGCAGTGAACTGGGTGCGTGCGCATCTCGGCTCCGGCGATGCCGTCTTGTACGAGAACGACCTCCCCGACCACTACCCCTGATCACCTCGCTCCCATGAGAACATGGCCCACATGGCCGAGCGGTTGAGAACCTTGGGGGCGCGCCCATGACCGGTGCTGGTGTCTGCTTCGGCGGCCCGTCGCCTGAGCACGACATCTCGATTCTCACGGGGCTGCAGGCAGTGCACGCACTCGCTGAGTCTGGGCGCGACCCGGTAGCGCTGTACTGGTCGCCGGTCGGCACATGGCACGAAGTTCCGGCCCATATCGAGGCGTCGGCCTTTGCAGAGGGTCTGCCGCGCTCGGCGTCCGAGGTCGAGTTGGCCGCCCGCCCCGGCGGCGGGTTCGTGCGAGCCGATCGGCGTCGTCGACCGCTGCCGGTCGACGTCGTGGTCAACTGCTGTCACGGCGGTCCCGGCGAGGACGGCGGTTTGCCGGCCTTGCTGGATCTGGCGGGATTGGCCTACACCGGTCCGGGACAGCTCAGCGCGGCAATCTGCATGGACAAGCTGGCGTTCAGCGGCGCCGCTGAAGCGGCAGGCCTCCCAACGCTGCCGCTGCGGCTGCTCACCCAAGACCTGCCCAGCGACGCCGCCGCGGGCGAGCTGTCGCAGGGACCTCTCATCGTGAAACCGCGTTTCGGCGGCTCATCGATCGGTATCGAGATCGTTGCTGACCTCGCGACGGCGCGGGCATTGGCACGGTCGTCGCCGCTGCTGCGCGACGGCGCTGTCGTGCAGCGGTACCTCAGCGACATCATCGATCTGAACATCTCGGTGCGCACCTGGCCGGAGCTTCGGCTGAGCGCGGTGGAGCGGCCGCTGCGCAGCGACAGCACGATCTACACCTACGCCGAGAAGTACCTCACCGGCGGGGGCGGGATGGCGACAGCGCCTCGCGAGCTGCCCGCCACGCTGCCCCCCGCGATCGAGTCGGCGCTCCGCACTGCTGCGGTCGAGGTGAGCCACCTCGTGATGGCCCGGTCGGTCATGCGCATCGACTTCTTGTGGGACGGCAGCGACGACCCCGCCGGGCTGTGGGTGAACGAGATCAACCCGATCCCCGGCTCGCTGAGCTGGTACTTCTGGTCCCACGAGGGAGACAGCCTCGTCGAGCTGCTTGACGATCTCATCGCCGAAGCGCTCGACGGGCCCACTCGCCGGTTCGTGACGCAAGGCGCCGACGGCACGGCCCTGCGATCGGTGGGGTCCATCGCCGCGAAGCTGGCGTGACACTGCGCCGATGATTGGCCGCACCGCCAGCGCAGCGGCTCGACAGCACCGTCTCGAAGCTGGCGTGACCTTGCGGCGAGTGATCGCGGCGTGTGCCGCGGCGGTTCTGCTGTCGGCTGCCTGCAGCGGATCGGGACCGCCAGCGGGCGGCGACGATTCGCCTGGCGACGGCGATCTCACGGCGTGCGAGCGCGACCGTCTGGCCGCCGCCCTCGGTCTGAGCGATGCCGCAGAACTGTCGCTGCCGCTCGAACCCGCCGATGAACCGCTCGCGGACATCGCCAGGGACATCTGCGCGCTCGACAGCGGCGCTTCAGGGTCCGCAGCGACGCCAGACACCCGCGTGCGCACCCCTGCAGAGGAACGCGACGCGGCGTTGCCCGCGGCGCTCGTGCGTGCGCCCGCGCTCTTCGATCCCAGCGACGCCCCGCCCGGAGACGACGAGGCGCTCGACGACTTGTGGGTGGCGTGCGGGCAGGGCTCGGCTGCTGCTTGCAACGCGTTGCTGTACGAGTCGTCGGCGGGCAGCGACTACGAGGCCTTCGCCTTCAGCTGCGGGGGCCGCGAGAACCTGCACTGCGGTGTGCTGCTCGGCGAACTCGGCGCCGACGCAGGCCTGTTGGGCGTCGAATTCGATCCCACCTCGCCGGCTCCGGGGCACATTCCCGAACTGGACGGCTGGTGGGCGGCATGCGCGGACGCAAGCAGCCGCGCCTGCGCGCAGCTCGTGCTGTCCGCGCCGGGGGGATCGGCGTATGCCAGCTTCGGTTGGACCTGCGGCGGCCGTACCACCCGAGACTGCGCGCTGGTGGTGGGCGACGATGGCATCCCGCCCGCGCTGGCCGGCCGATCACCGCAAGACCCGGCGCCCGGAAACGACGAGTACTTGGATCTGCTGTGGGAGCGCTGCGGCGCTGCCGATGCAACGGCATGCCGTGACTTGGCCACCTTCGGTCCGCCGGGAAGCGACTACGAGCGATACGCCCTGTCGTGCGGTTGGCGGGCGGTTCGCGCGTGCGCCCGGCTGTTCGCAGAGCACGCTGGGGAGCAGCCCGGAGAACCGTCCACGTGAACGGATCGAGCCGTCGTGCGCGTACCTGGGCCCCGATGGGGCTAAACAACACGTCGTGATCGCCGACGCGTTGGCTGCAAAGCGCATTGCCATCACCGGTGCAACCGGTTTTCTGGGTACGGCGCTCGTCGAGCGGCTGCTGCGCTCGGTGCCCGACTGCGACTTGGTACTGCTGGTGCGTCCGGGTCGCCGCAGGGATGTGAACCGGCGCGTCGAACGCGAGATCCTGCGCAACGATGCGTTCGAACGGCTTCGCACCGCCTGGGGCGCCGACTTCGACGACATCTGCAGTCGCCGCATCACGGTCGTGTCCGGTGACGTGAGCGTCGACGGGTTGGGGCTGTCGCCGGAAGACCTCGAGCTGTTCTGCAGCTGCGATGTCGTCATCCACTCGGCCGCAAGCGTCAGCTTCGACAGCCCGCTCGATGCATCGATCGAGATCAACCTCCTGGGCCCGAACCGACTGCTCGAGGCCTGCCAGCTCCAAGGCACCACCCCGCACGTCATCGCCGTGTCGACGTGCTATGTCGCCGGGAACCGGCGTGGGTCGGCGGCGGAAGTCTTCCTGGCCGACACCCCGTTCTCGATGGATGTTGACTGGCGGGGGGGGGGGGGTGGGGGGCCGGCGCGCCCCGCCGGCCCGTCGCCCCCGCGCCGATCTTGACGCCTCGAGTCGCACCCCGGCTCGCCTTCGCCGCTTCCACCGAGACGCCCGCGAAGAACTCGGCCCCGCCGGCCTGCCGTTGCTCGCGGCCAAGACTGAGCAGCTGCGGCGCGAATGGGTGGATGCCGAGATGGTGACCGCAGGCCGCAGCCGCGCGACCTCGCTGGGATGGCCCGACGTTTATACCTACTCGAAAGCGCTGGGCGAGCAGGCCTTGGTGGAGCTGCAGGGCGACGTGCCGATCTCCATCGTGCGGCCGTCCATCATCGAATCTGCCTTGTCCGAGCCCTCACCCGGCTGGATCCGCGGCTTCCGTATGGCAGAGCCGCTGTTCGTATCGTTCGCCAAGGGTGAGCTCGACACCTTCCCGGGCTACCCCGAAGGCATCATCGACGTCATCCCCGTCGACATGGTTGCCGCGGCGATCATCGCCGTCGCGGCACGCGGACCAGTACCCGAGCCCGAGATCTTCCAGGTGGCCTCGGGAGCGGTGAATCCGTTGCGCTTCAAGGTGCTGACCGAGACGACCATGCAGTGGTTCCAGGATCACCCGGTCTATGACTCCAAGGGTCATCCCACCGCCAGCACCCAGTGGCGCTACGCCGGCGCGAACGGGCTCGAGGAACAGCTCGACCGGGCAATGTCGCTGTTCAACACGGCCGAGAAGGTGGTGCATCGCCTCCCGATGCGCGGCCGCAACGAATTCACCATCCGGCTTGCGCAGCGGCGAGCCGGACTCGAGCAGATCCGTGACTACGTGCTGCTGTACGGCGCCTACGGCAAGTGCGAAGCGCTGTACGAAATCGACCGCACCACCGAGTTGTGGGAATCGCTGCCTCAAGCCGACCGAGACAGGTTCGGCTTCGACCCCCGCGTCATCGACTGGCCCACCTACATCGCCGACGTGCACCTGCCGACCGTCATCGCCCAGGCACGCGTCAAGACCACACCTCAGCCCCGCATCGGGCCGAGCCGCAACGAGCGCCTGCGGACCGCGGTACTCGACCCAAACCGCCATTTCGCCGCATTCGACCTCGAGAACACCCTGATCGCCAGCAACGTCGTGGAGACGTACGCGTGGCTCGCTACCCGCAGGCTCGACACGCCCCAGCGCGTGCGATTCGCCCTGCGCACCCTGGCAGAGACTCCTGGGCTGTGGCGGCGAGATCGCCGCGACCGCACCGATTTCCTGCGCCACTTCTACCGGCGCTACAAGGGGGCGTCGGTAGGTCAGCTCGATGCCGACGCAGCCGAGATGCTCAGCCATCTGTTCATGACCAAGGCATTTCCCGCCGGTCTGCGGCGCGTACGAGAGCATCGGGCCGCGGGCCATCGCACGGTGCTGATCACCGGCGCGCTGGAGCTGGCGGTCCAGCCACTGGCACCGCTGTTCGACCACATCATCGCGGCGCGCATCGACAGCCGCGACGGGCGCTATACCGGCGAGATGATCGATGTCCCGCCCACGGGCGAGGTGCGCGCCCAGATGATGGTCGACTGGGCGGCCGCCGAAGGGCTTGACCTGGCCCAAGGGGTGGCGTACGCCGATGCAGCATCGGACATGCCGATGCTGGAGGCCGTGGGCTATCCCGTGGCGGTCAATCCCGAGACCCGGCTGGTCACCATCGCCGACAAGCGGGGTTGGCTGTGCGAGAACTGGGAGCGCTCGCCGGGCGGTCCGCGTCCGCTGCTGCCGATCGCACCGGCGTTCCGGGTGCGCGCCAATACCGATCGCCTGGACCGCACACATCGGTCACGACGGGCTCGCGCCACGGCATCGCCTGCCGGCTCAGCCTCCCGAGAGGAGCGGCTGTGACCGCCCGCAAGGGTCTCGTCCTCGACGTGGACCGCACGACCCCGCCCATCCTGTTCCACCACGGCGAGGGACTGCGCTTGGAGAAGCTGCCGGTCGGCAGCCGGGTCGTGTATCCCAACGAGCCGCTGGACCCCCTGCGCGATCCGGAACGCGCCATCGCCGAGGCCTTGGCGAACCCGCTGGGCGATCGCGAGCCCCTGGCCGCCTACATGCAGCCGGGCATGAAGCTGACCATCGCCTTCGACGACATCTCGCTGCCGCTGCCCCCGATGATCGCCCCTGACATACGCGGCCGGATCATCGAGCAGGTGCTCGACATAGCAGCGTCTGCGGGCGTCGACGACGTCGAGCTCATTGCCGCGCTCGCGCTGCACCGCCGCATGACCGAAGCCGAGCTGCGCCACGCCGTCGGCGACCGGGTGTACGACGCGTTCGCCCCCCACGGCCAGCTCTACAACTTCGACGCCGAAGACCCCGACGCACTCACCCACTTGGGAACCACCGAAGCCGGCGAAGAGGTGGTGATCTCCACGCGGGCCGTCGAATCTGACCTGCTGGTGTACGTCAACATCAATCTGGTGTCGATGGACGGCGGCCACAAGAGCGTCGCCACCGGGCTGTCGCCCTACACCGCGCTGCGCCACCACCACAACGTGCACACGATGCGGCACTCGACGTCGTTCATGGACCCCGAGCACTCCGAGCTGCACACCCGCAACTGGCGCCAAGGACGCCTGCTGGCAGAAGCGGGCGTGAAGGTGTTCCAGATCGAGACGACGCTCAACAACGACACCTTTCCCTCCCAGTACGGCTTTCTGCAGCGACGCGAGTGGGAGATGACCCCGCGCGACCGCATGATGCTGATGGGCACCAAGACAGCGCTGGACCTGATGTCCCGCCGCCAAGCCCGGCGCATCTTCCACGGCATCCGGGCCCCCTACGGGCTGACGTCTGTGCAGGCCGGCGAGGTCGAAGCCGTGCACCGCCAGACGCTCGAGAACGTCTACCGCCAGCACTTGGTGCGGGTGGAGGGCCAGACCGACGTGCTGACGATGGGCCTGCCGTACCTGTGCCCCTACAACGTCAACTCGATCATGAACCCGATCCTGGTGGCGTGCTTGGGGCTCGGGTACTTCTTCAACCTGTACCGGGGGAAGCCGCTCGTCCGCCCCGGCGGCATGGTGATCATGACGCATCCCACGCCGTGGGAATTCCACCCTGTGCACCATCCCAGCTACATCGACTTCTTCGAAGAAGTGCTGGCCGACACCACCGACCCCGAGGTCATCGAGCAGCGGTACGAGAAGCGCTACGCCGAAGACGAGTGGTACCGGCACCTGTACCGGACCTCCTACGCCTACCACGGCGTGCACCCGTTCTATATGTGGTACTGGTGCGCGCACGCGCTTGAGCACCTCGGCGGGGTGATCATCGTCGGCGGCGACAAGGCCGCCATCCAGCGCATGGGTTTCCGTTCTGCTTCCACCTTGAACGATGCGCTCGAGATGGCTACCGATGTGGTCGGGCGAGACCCGTCGATCACCCACATTCACAATCCGCCCATGCTGATGGCCGATGTCGTCTGAGAAGTCCGGTGTCGCGCACCTCGGGGCCAAGCGCTCGGGGCGCAAGAAGGCATCAGTGACGCGCATCATGCGCGGCACCGAATTCCCGCTGCGGGCCGCCCCGACGCCCCGCGGGCAGGCCCCCCTGCCGGTGAACGTGGGGGCCAACTACGACACCGACTGGGCTCGGCGTTTTCCCGCGCGGGTCGCCCGTCGTGTCGCGCGTGACACGGTGGTTCACACGATGGTGCGGTACTACGCCCAGCCGACTGTCAAGGGAGTCGATCGGCTCAGCGAGCTGGAGGGACCAGCCGTGTTCGCCGCCAACCATCAGAGCCACGCGGACACCGCGGTCATCGTCACCTCGATGCCTGAGCCGTGGCGCAACCGGCTCATCGTCGGCGCCGCTGCCGACTATTTCTTCGGGAACCGCGTCACGTCGGCCATCTCTGCGCTGTTCGTCGGCGCTATCCCGATCGAGCGGACTGCGCTCAATCGCCGCACCATCGACAAGGCCGTCACATTGCTGCGCAACGGCTGGAGCCTGGTGATCTATCCCGAGGGAGGCCGGTCCCGCGACGGTTGGGGGCAGCAGTTCCGTCCCGGCGCGGCGTTCTTGGCCAAGCAGGCCGGGGTGCCGGTCGTGCCCGTGCACATCCGAGGCACGTTCGACATCCTGCGCAAGGGCCGTGCGTGGCCCAGGCGTTCCCGCTCGGTGATCAATTTCGGCCGCCCGCTGAGCTTCGACGAGGGCGAGAACAACCGCCGCTTCACCAAGCGTCTGCAGGCCGCAGTGGAAGGGCTTGCCGACGAGACTGCCACCGGCAACTGGTTCGCGGCCCGCCGACGCCTGCACAGCGCCGACAGCCCAGGCCTCGAGGGCCCCACGGCATCGGCGTGGCGCCGCCGCTGGGCGCTCACCGAGCCAACGCCGCCGGGTGGGGCATCTGGCGAATCGACTGTCACGAAGCGCCGCTGGCCCTACGTCTAGAAGGCTGAGCCGAGAGGCGCAGCCGTGGCCCGAACGGCTCGTATCGTTCGATCCATGCAGTCGATGGCATCTGCGCACGGCGCGATGGGGCACGACCCTGCCGGAGTCGAGGGGCGTCATATCGCGCCGGGAACCGTCCGCCGGGCAGCGGCCCTGGCTCGGCCGTACCGGGCGATGCTGGCGGGCTTCATGATTGCGCAACTGCTCGGTGCGCTGGCGTTCTTGGTGCCGCCAATCCTGTTCGGGCGCATCATCGACGAGGCGATCCCATCGGGAGACCGCCGGCTGCTGAACGTTCTGGCCGCAATCATCGTGGCTGCGGCGTTCCTTGAAGCCGGTCTGTCGTTCATCGAGCGCTGGTGGTCAGCACGCATCGGCGAGGGCCTGATCTTCGACCTGCGGGTCAGCCTGTATGACCACGTGCAGCGGATGCCGGTGGCATTCTTCACACACGTGCAAACCGGTTCGCTGATCAGTCGCATGAACAACGACGTCATCGGCGCACAGCGGGCCTTCACCGGCACGCTCAGCTCAGTGGTGTCCAACACCATCGTGCTCGCCACGACGCTCGTGGCGATGCTGGCACTGGAATGGCGGCTGACGCTGCTCGCGCTGGTGCTGCTGCCGGTGTTCATCGCGCCAACCAAACGGGTGGGCCGCCGGCTCCAAGCGCTGACACGCCAGGGCATGGAGCACAACGCAGCGATGAACTCCGTGATGACCGAGCGTCTCAATGTCGCCGGTGCCTTGCTCGTCAAGCTGTTCGGGCGCCACGACGTCGAACGGGCCGGCTTCAGCCGCACTGCGCGTACCGTGCGCGACATCGGGGTGCGCAGCGCGCTCTACGGCCGGGCGTTCTTCATCGGCCTCAGCCTGGTGGGGGCCATCGGCGCGGCGATGCTCTACTGGATGGGCGCGCACCTGGTGATTTCCGGTGCGCTCAGCGTCGGGACGCTGGTGGCCATGGGGCTGATGGTGGTGCGGATCTACATGCCCCTCACCAGCCTGACGAACGCCCGGGTCGACGTGATGACAGCGCTGGTCTCGTTCGAGCGCGTCTTTGCCGTGCAGGACCTGCCGAACCCGATTGCGGACCGCTCCGATGCCGCCGAGCTCGACGCAGTGGACGGGCGGATCGAGTTGCACGACGTGACCTTCGCCTATCCCCCCGCCGACACCGAGATGCTGCTCGAACTGGGCGGCGCACCGGCGACGCCCCAACAACACAGCGGCGCACCGGCGACGCCCCGACAACACAGCGGCGCACCGGCGACGCCCCAACAAAACAGCGGCGCACCGGCGACGCCGGCCGGTGAGCGCTCGGCGGGACCGGTGCTCGACCAGGTGTCCGCAGTCATCGAGCCCGGACAGACCGTTGCACTCGTCGGGCCTTCGGGTGCGGGCAAGACGACCCTTGCTGCGCTCATTGCTCGGCTGTACGACGTCGACAGCGGCTCGGTGTCGATAGACGGGCACGACGTGCGCGAGGTCACCACGGCGTCACTGCGGTCTCACATCGGCGTGGTCTCCCAAGACCCGCACCTGTTTCACGACACCATTGCCGCCAACCTTCGCTATGCCCGCCCGGGAGCCACCGACGATGAACTGGACGAGGCGTGTCGTGCCGCTCACATTGACGAACTGATCGAGAGCCTGCCCGACGGCTGGAACACCGTTGTAGGCGAGCGCGGCTACCGGTTGTCGGGCGGAGAGAAGCAGCGTCTCGCGATAGCGCGGGTGCTGCTGAAGCGTCCGGCCATCGTGGTGCTCGACGAGGCGACGAGCCACCTCGACAGCGAGAACGAGGCGCTGGTGCAGAGCGCCCTTGGGACTGCGCTCGCTGGCCGTACTGCCTTGGTGATCGCTCATCGGCTCTCAACCATCACCGATGCCGACCAGATCCTGGTGCTCGATCACGGACGTCTCGTCGAGCGGGGTCGTCACCTCGATCTGCTTGCCGCAGACGGTCTCTATGCCGACCTGTACCGCACGCTCGTGGGAACCGAAGAGCCTGCCGGTGTCCCCTGAGAAGCCCGCCGCTCGCTGGCGACGGTGCCGCTGGGTCGTGACCGCCCTCGTGTTCGGTCTGACCACCCTCGTCTCGGGCCCGCCGCTTGGGGCCGCAGTCGACGAGTCGAGCGCCTGGGTCGACGAGCCGATCATCGGACCGTGGAACCCTTCCGCGGCGTTCGACGAGCCCGTGTCGCGTTGGCAGGAGCCTGTGCCGGCTGGCGTCGATTCGCTCTTGTTTCCGCACTTCACGGGGCAGGAATTCAACGAGCTGTTCACCACAGCAGCGCTCCCCAACCTGTCGTCGATCTCGGACGTGCCGACGATCACTGAATCCCCCGCAATGGACGAGCAGATCCGTGCCAAGGCCACCGAGCGCGGCTACCAGCGCCGACCCCTGCCGGCCGACTTCGCGCTGATGCGTCTCATCGATGACGGCCTCGCGTTGCAGCGTCCTGCGGCCGCTGGCTGGCTCGCCCTGCAACGAGACGCCACCGAACACGGCTTCGAGCTGGAGTTGAACTCCGCCTACCGGGGCCACAGATACCAGCGAGAAGTGTTCCTGCGGCCGCTGGCAGCCACGTACGAGCTCGACGACTTTGCCGAGCGCCTGAAGATGTCGGCGCCGCCGGGCTACTCCAAGCACCACACCGGGTACGCGATCGACATCGGCCAGCCCGGCTATCACGACTTCGGGCAAGCACCGGTGTACGAATGGCTGTCAGCCGACAACTTCGCCAATGCCAAGAAGCACGGCTGGATCCCCAGCTACCCGCCCGATGGCGGCAGGCAGGGGCCAGTGCCTGAGCCGTGGGAGCTCACCTACGTCGGCGTCGAGGCGATCTTGTGCTTCCACCAGCCGCACGACAGCGACGACCCGCTCTGCAACGGCTGACCGGCAGGGTGGACTCTCGACCTCAGGAGCGACGAGACGCTGGCGGGTAGCGTCTCGGGGATGGCTGAGACTGCAACCGAACGGCGTGAGATCGATCCCGAGCTCCTGAAGAAGCTCGCCTTCCAAGTGTGGACCTACAAGAAGGGCGAGATGGTGTCAGCGATGCTGTACATCGGCGACCAGCTCGGACTGTTCGCCGCCCTCTCGCAGACTCAACCGGCCACCAGCCATGACCTCGCGGAGGCCACCGGTCTTGCGGAGCGACTCGTGCGAGAGTGGCTGTACGGCGTTGCCGCTGCTCGCCTCGTCGATCATGACGATGGTGCTTTCTCGTTGTCACCCGAAGCCGAGGCACTGCTCGTCGATGAGGAGGGTTCCCTGCACTTCGCCATGGGCGCCTTTCGCGGTGGGCTCGGCGACGACGTCTTGGAGCTGATCCTCGACTCGTTCCGCACCGGCATCGGCATGACCTACGAGCAGCAGGGTCCTCGGGCGGCCGCCGGCCTGGCACGCACCACCGGGCCATTCAGCCGTCAGAACCTCACCTCGGTCATCCTGGGCGGCCTCAACGGCGTGGCAGCCAAGCTGGAACGCGGTGCCAAAGTGCTCGACGTGGGCTGCGGGGCGGGTGTGTCAGCCTGTTTGATCGCACAGAAGTGGCCCAATTCCGAGGTCGTCGGCTTCGACCCGTCGGCCATCGCCATTCGACAGGCAGAAGAACGTGCCGCCGACGAGGGCTTGGAGAACACGACCTTCGTCGAGGCCGGCGCCGCCGACGTGCCCGCCACGGGCGACTTCGACCTGGCACTCACGTTCGACTGCCTCCACGACATGCCCCGCCCCGATGCCGCGCTGGACGCCATCCGGGCTGCGCTGGACGCCGACGGCACGCTGCTCATCAAGGACATCCGCTCCAAGGGCGACTTCAACTTGGACCAGCGCAACCCGATGCTGGCCATGTTCTATGGATTCTCGATCACGAGCTGCCTCCAGTCGGCGCTGAGCGAGCCAGGCGGGATGGGACTGGGCACCCTCGGCCTCTATCCGGACAAGGCCCGGGAGATGACCGCAGCCGCAGGATTCACGCGCTTCACCGAGCACGACTTCAGCGACGCCGCCAATCTCTACTACGAAGTCCGGCCTTGACGGCGGCCTGACCGCAGACGGCGCCGCGAGACGCCGACCGGCACCACAGCAGTGAGGATCTCTGCCTCGAGATACTGCCGGTGGCTCACCTCGCTGGCGTAGTGCCGCAGCAGTCTGACTGCAGCGTCTCGCTCGATAGCGGTTTCCATTGTCTCGGCTTCCGGCTCGGCGAGCAGAGCGATGCGTTCCTCGAGGTTCTGCGCTCCGCTGGGCCCGCTCACGAACTCCAACTCCGTCCCTGAGCGGATCATTCCCAGCGTCACCCGCACTCGGCGCCCGCCCCCAGGCGAGCTTGACGATGCGTGTTCGCCAATGACGGCGAGCGCCTCCTCGGCCGCAGCCTCCAGCCGTTCTGAGCCGAGCGCGTCGAACCTGCGCCGCTGGGCAAAATCCGTGACGAATTCCCGCATTTGGGCGATGCTGCGGGCGTCGAGCTCGATCTCGAGGCTCGCTCGCCGCCCGACGGCGGTGTTCGCTGCAGCCGCAACGACCAGTACCAAGCTCCCCGCGGTGAGGCCGTTCTGGGACACGGCGTCCCACACGGTTCCTGCTGGGAACGAGAGCAGTCCGAACTCCACGCACAACCCGACGACCAGCGGAAGCAGGATGACCAATGCGTCGCGCGCGCTGCGCAGTCGCTGAATGGAGCTGATCACGACACGCAGCACGAGCGGCACCAGGGCCACGATGACGTAGGCGGCCAGAATCGGACGGGGGATGGCGAGTGCGATCGCCCGAAGCTTCGGGACGAATGCCGCAAGCAGGAAGAAGCTCCCTGCGATTGCCCCGAGCCGCCGAGAAGCGCACCGGGTCTGGTTGATGAACGCAGGTCCGACGCCTGCGATGGTCACCGGAAGCGAACCCGCAGCGCCCGACAGCATCGTCCCGACTCCCATGCGCCAGTTGGCCCGCTGCACCTCCCGAAAGTCCAGCGCACGCCGGGTCCGCCACGAGACCATCTGGGTGTTCGACGAGATGCCCTGCATGCGAACGAGGATCGCGAACGACACGATGAGGAACGACGGCAGCATCGAACCGAACGTCTCGTAGTCGATGCCCCATCCCGGACTGCTGCCGACGTCTGCGAAACCCACCCACGCTGCGTCCGCGACGAGTTCGAAGTCGTAGGCACCTAGACCCGCTGCCACGGCCAGTCCAACGGCCAATCCCAGCGCGGGACCCCAGATGCGCCACGGTCTCGGCCCCCAGACCGAGATGAGCACAATCGTCAAGGCGGTTCCCACGACGCTGACCGGGACGAACCAATCGAGACGCTCCTCCATGGAGCTTCCGGCGTCTGCAAGCACGGGCACGACAGCCGCGAACGCCAGGATCAGGACCGTCCCGCGTACCTGCGGGGTCACCAGTCGCCGCAGGTACGACAGCCTCAGGCCGATCACCACCTGAAACAGGCCCGAGACGACAACCAAGGCGGCCAGCGTGGCCGGGCCGCCGCTTGCCAATGCGAGGATGCAGAACGGCAGGCTGACCAAATCGACCGTCGCGACATAGAGGCTGTCGCTGCGCAGGCGTCCCAGCTTTGCCGTCAGCAGCAGCGTCGTGATGCCGCACACGACCATCGACGCGACGACGGCGCGTGCACCCGTGCCATCTGACTCGCCAGCGAGCTGCACGACGAGCGCGGGAAGGATCGCCAACGGCACGACCATCAGCAAGCCCAGTTGGGCGCCGATGCCCGCTGTGATCCGTCGGCTCGGAATCTCGTCCGGCTCGTAGGTCGGTGCCAGCGGGGCACCACCCGCAGTCACGCCCTGACACTAGTGACACTGACTATCCACAAGCTTGGCTGAGAGTCCATGGCAGCGCGCGAAGCGCGTACGAGTAGCGCTGGGAGTCAGCGCAGGGTGAGCCTCTAGATTGAGAAGTCGGCCGGCGCACACCGCACCGCTCCAGCAGCTGCACGCCTGTGCCGACAGTTTCATCAGCGAACGGGGAGTCGTCCATGGCAGTTCACGCGAGTACGCCGATCGAGCTGATCGAAGGGGTGTACGCCGGGCTGGGCGACGCCGTGGCGTTCGGGCGTGAACGGCTGGGTCGGGCGCTCACGCTGTCGGAAAAGATCCTGGTCGCACACCTGTCAGGTCGCGACCAGGAACTCGAGCGCGGCGTCTCCTACGTCGACCTGGCGCCGGACCGCGTCGCCATGCAGGACGCCACGGCCCAGATGGCGTGGCTGCAGTTCATGACCGCCGGACTCGACGAGGTGGCGGTGCCCACCACGACGCACTGCGACCATCTCATCCAGGCTCGCGTCGACGGCAAGCGGGACCTGCTCGCCGCCTCGGAGAACAATGAGGAGGTCTACGACTTTCTCGAGAGCGTGTGCGGCCGCTACGGCGCCGGGTTCTGGAAGCCGGGCAGCGGCATCATTCACCAGGTCGTGCTCGAGCAATACGCGTTCCCCGGCGGCATGATGATCGGCACCGACAGCCACACACCCAATGCCGGCGGCCTGGGCATGGTGGCGGTCGGCGTCGGTGGTGCCGACGCCGTCGACGTCATGACGGGTTTCCCCTGGAACGTGCGTTGGCCAAAGGTCATCGGCGTTCATCTGACCGGAGAGCTGTCCGGTTGGAGTGCGCCAAAAGACGTGATCTTGAAGGTAGCGGAAGTCCTCACCGTCTCCGGCGGCACCGGTGCGATTGTGGAGTACTTCGGCCCGGGCGCTGAATCGCTGAGCGCCACCGGCAAGGGAACCATCTGCAACATGGGCGCCGAGATCGGCGCCACCACATCGCTGTTCGGCTACGACGCCGCGATGGCCCGCTACCTCTCGGCCACCGGTCGGGAGGCGGTGGCGGCTGCGGCCGACGCCGTCGCTGAGCACCTGCGGGCTGACGACGAGGCGATGGCCGATCCCGCCTCCCACTACGACCGGGTCATCGAGATCGACCTGTCGCAGCTGCGCCCCCACATCAATGGTCCCCACACGCCCGACCTCGCCCGCGAGGTGTCGGCTCTGGGTGCGGAGGCGAAGGCCGAGGGCTGGCCGCTTGAGATCAGCGCAGCGCTCATCGGCAGCTGCACGAACTCCAGCTACGAGGACATCACCCGCGCCGCCTCCATCGCCCGCGATGCCGCCGCCAAGGGACTGCGGACGCAGACGCAGCTGCTGGTGACTCCCGGTTCCGAGCAGGTACGTGCCACCATCGAGCGAGACGGTTTGCTCGCCGACTTCGAAGCGCTGGGAGCGGTGGTGCTCGCGAACGCCTGCGGACCCTGTATCGGCCAGTGGGACCGCTCAGGCGACGAGAACTACGTCCCCGGTCAGGCGAACGTGATCGTCACCTCCTACAACCGCAACTTCCCCAAGCGAAACGACGGCGACGCGGCGACGCTGGCGTTCGTCACCTCACCTGAGACGGTCATGGCACTGGCGCTGGCGGGCACGCTGGACTTCGACCCGGTCGACGGCGTGCTGCATACCGATTCCGGGGAGCCGGTCACGCTGCCGACCCCGGTGGGCGTCGAGCTGCCGCCGGCCGGTTTCGACCCCGGCGAGAGCGGATTCGTGGCGCCGCCGGCGGATCGGGGCAACATCGAGGTGCGGGTCTCGCCGACCTCGGACCGCCTGCAGGTGCTCGAGCCGTTCGAGCCATGGGACGGCAACGACTACGAAGACCTCCCGGTGCTGGTGAAGGCCAAGGGCAAGTTCACCACCGATCACATCTCGATGGCCGGTCCGTGGCTCCGGTACCGGGGGCACCTCGAGAACATCTCGGGGAACCTGTACCTGGGGGCGGTGAACGCCTTCGACGGCTTCGAGGTCGGGCACAGCAAGAACCACTTGACGGGTGAGACGCAGCCGTACCCGGAAATCGCGAGGGCATACCACGAAGCCAGCGTCAACTGGGTCGTGATCGGCGACGAGAACATGGGCGAGGGCTCGAGCCGAGAGCACGCCGCCATGGAGCCCCGCTTCCGGGGCGGTCTCGTAGCGCTGTGCCGCAGTTTCGCCCGCATCCACGAGACCAACCTGAAGAAGCAGGGCATGCTGCCGCTCACGTTCGCGGACCCGGCCGACTACGACCGCATCGGGATCGACGACCGGATCTCGGTGCGAGGCCTCGCGGACCTCGCGCCCGGGCGGCCCGTCACCGTGGAAGTGCGCTCTGCGTCGGGTGAGACGTACTCGTTCGAGGCCAACCACACCTTCAGCGCTGATCAGGTGGAATGGTTCAAGGCCGGATCGGCGCTCAACATCATCAAGGCGTCGCTCTGAAGCTGAGCCACGACGCGAGGAAGCCGGCCCGGGGGGTGGGCCGGCTTCTTCGCTGAGGTCTTTGGGCGTGGGGGACGCTGTAGACCTGTTGCCGGTCGGAGCGGGGGCTTCCGATCCGGCACTCGCCCGCCTGGGTGGGGGGACACCGTGCGGCGGTGCGATATGTGAAGCGGTTTGGGGTAACCGCTCAAGAACAAATTACCCCTGTCATCATTATCGGGCCAGCAGTTAGCGCAGATAGTTTCTATCTCTTTTGGAGATGTACGAAACCTGGGCGCTAGCGTGAGCTCATGGACCTGAAATACCTTGACGCGCTGGCTGCGGTGGCGACGCATGGTCGCTTCTCCGCGGCAGCACGCGCACTGCACACCGTGCAGTCCAACGTGTCCAGCCACATCGCAAAGCTGGAAGAAGAGCTGGGCGCCGTCTTGGTGGATCGCGCCGTGGGGTCGTTGACTCCTGAGGGCGAAGTCGTGCTGGCTCGCACCAAGCGCATCAACGGCGAGATCGCGGCGATGCGAGCCGATGTCGCATCGATGACCTCCCATGTGACCGGCGACGTCCACATCGGCATCATCGGCACCCCCGGACGTTGGCTGCTGCCGCCGTTCCTGGACGAACTGCGTAGGCACCACCCCGATGTCGACGCCACGGTCGTCGACTCCACCACGTTGGCACTCACCCGTCTGCTCGAAGGCGGTGAGCTCGACCTCGCGGTGGTGAATGCCCCGCTCGACCACGAGGAGTTGGTGGCCACGCCCCTGTTCACCGAAGAATTCGTCGTCATCGCCCCCACCGGGCACGCTCTCGCAGCACTGGGCGATCGTGAGGTGAGCTTCACCGAACTCGAGCAGTACGAGCTGCTGCTGGGGCCTCCCGGCTCGGTCATGCGCATGCTCATCGACTCCGCAGCGGCACGGCATGGCGTGACACTGCGGACGATGGCACAGCTCGACGGCATCCGGCTCACTGCCACGCTCGCCTTCCAGGGCTACGGCCCGGCGATCGTGCCGATCACCTCGATCCCGGTCTGGACCGATCGAGGCGACTGGAGCGTGCTCACCGTCGCGGACCTGCCGCCCCGCCAGGTCGCGCTGGCCATCCGCCGGCGCGGCATGCTCTCTGCCCCCGCAGCGGCGGCCCGCGACGTACTCCGCACGGTGATGCGCAGCGTTTCGCGTCGCATCCCCGGCATCACCGCCGCATAACCTCCCCGCAGTGGACCTGCAGCTGCGCGCCGGGGCAAGCGGCCATGTCACGGCCGGCATCACCGCCCTCGGCGGCCGGACGGCGATGCTCATTTCCGCCGACAGTCCCCACCGGCGGGGTGCCCTGTCGCCCGCCGACAGCGAGACCATCGTCGCGGGCCTGCAGACCGCCCTCGCGAAGCGTCTGCCGGTGGTCCTCATGCTGTCCTCCAGCGGGGCCGACGCGCACTACGGCGTCGCGGCGCTGCATGGCTGGGGGGAAGCCGCGCGGGTGCTCGTGCGGTGCTCTGGAGTGGTTCCGGTCCTGGCCGGCGTGACGGGACAGGCCATCTCAGGCATCGCGCTGCTGATCGGGCTGTCCGACATCGTGGTGATGTCCGACGACGCCTACGCCTTCGTCAGCGGACCGGTCCCGGTGCGCGAGATGACCGGTGTGGCCATCGGACCCGATGAGCTGGGCGGTGCTCCGATTCATGCCAGCGCCTCAGGAACGGCGTCGGCCGTCACCTCCGCCGACGGCGTGGCGGAGGTGCTGACCGAGATTCTGAGCTACCTGCCATCGCACTGCGATGAGCTGCCGCCCTTCTTCGAGACCAGCGATCCACGTAACCGCCCGACTCCTGGTGCGGGCGAAATACTGCCGTCCGTGCCGACGGGCGCCTACGACGTACGAGACATCATCACCGAGCTGGTCGACGAGGGTTGCCTCACCGAATTGCGGGCCGAATGGGCGCCGAACCTCGTCACGGGGTTCGCCTCGCTGGGCGGGTACTGCGTGGGCGTGGTCGCGAATCAGCCCATGAGCATCGCAGGCACGCTCGACATCGCCGCCAGCCAGAAGGGCGCCCGCTTCGTCAACTTCTGCGATGCCTTCGGCCTGCCGCTCATCACCTTGGTGGACACGCCCGGCTTCTATCCCGGCAAAGACCTCGAATGGCGCGGGATGATCCGCCATGGCGCGCAGCTCGCGTTCGCCTATGCACGCGCCACGGTGCCGCGGGTCGCCGTCGTGCTGCGCAAGTCCTACGGCGGCGCCTACATCGTCATGGACTCCAAGACCATGGGCAACGACGTGTACCTGGCGTGGCCCAGCGCCGAGCTGGCCGTCATGGGTGCATCCCAGGCAGCCCAGATCCTGCGCCGGGGTGCCGATGAGAGCGAGCTCGCCGACTATGTCTCCGATTACGAGGACACGTACTTGAATCCCTACGTCGCGGCCGAGCGGGGCTACGTCGACAGCGTCATCGATCCCGCCGACACGCGCCGCGAGCTCATCGACACGCTCGACATGCTGGCGACCAAGCGCGAACGGCTGCGACAGCGTCGCCACGACAACGCTCCCCTGTAAACGCCAGGTTCCGATAGCTGCCGAGGCGGCAGGAGGCTCTGCGACGTTGCGACCGGCTGGATCGCTGGAGCAGAGAGTTCTGCCGCCTCCGCAGCGGGCGCAAATGTCCCCACTGGGTGCCGGACTCGCGCGGCAGCGTTCGATTGGGTACATTCGGCGGCGCGAACGAGGGGGACTGATGGCGCAGGACAGCTTCACGATCACCGACAACCGCACCGGACAGTCGGTGACCGTTCCCGTGGTCGACGGCACGATCTCCGCGGCCGCACTGCGCGAGCTGGACCGAGGCATGTGGTTCTACGACCCTGCCTACCTCTCCACCGCGAACTGCAATTCGAAGATCACCGAGATCGACGGCGACGCGGGGATCCTGCGGTACCGCGGCTACCCCATCGAGCAGCTCGCCGAGCAGTCCAGCTTCCTCGAAGTCGCCTACTTGCTGATCCACGGCGAGCTGCCCACCGAGGCCGAGGCCGCCGAGTGGATCCACCACATCACGTTCCACACCTACGTGCACGAGGACATCACGCGCTTCATCAAGGGCTTCCGCTACGACGCCCACCCGATGGGCACGCTGGTCTCCACGATCGCTGCGCTGTCCACCTTCTACCCCGAGGCGAAGGACATCGACGATCCGTACACGCGGCTGGTGCAGATCATCCGGCTGATGGCCAAGATGCCGACGATGGCGGCGTTCACCTACCGCAATCGGATGGGTCTGCCGTACGAGTACCCGGTCAACCACCTCAGCTACACCGCGAACTTCTTGCGGATGATGTGGAGCGTGGCCGATCCCGACTACGAGCCCGACCCCACGCTGACCCGGGCGCTGGACGTGCTGTTCATCCTGCACGCCGACCACGAGCAGAACTGCTCCACCACCACGATGCGCACGGTCGGATCCAGCCGGGCCGATCCGTACTCGGCGGTGGCGGCAGCGACCTGCGGGCTGTACGGGCCGCTGCACGGGGGTGCGAACGAGCAGGTCATCCGGATGCTGCACGAGATCGGCAGCTTCGACAACGTGGCTGAGTACGTCGAGCGCGCCAAGTCGGGTGACGTGCTGCTGCAGGGCTTCGGCCACCGGGTCTACAAGAACTACGACCCTCGGGCGAAGATCATCAAGGAGACCGCCGATGCGGTGTTCAAGGTGACGGGCCTGAACCCGCTGCTCGACATCGCCATGAAGCTCGAAGAGGTCGCACTCAGCGATTCGTACTTCAAGGACCGCCGGCTGTACCCCAACGTCGACTTCTACTCGGGGCTCATCTACGAGGCGATGGGCTTCCCGTTGGACATGTTCACGGTGCTGTTCGCCATCGGGCGGACACCGGGGTGGCTGGCGCACTGGGTCGAGATGCTCGACGATCCCGAGCAGAAGATCTACCGGCCCCGCCAGAAGTTCACCGGCCCGGACGAACGCGACTACGTGCCGATCGAGAACCGCTAGCCGGCTCTCCCTCGCTGCGCGACCAACCTCCGTGGCGCAACACTGACTGTTGAAGCGAGTCTGTAAGGTACGCGCTATGGCGAAGCGCATCGGTTCCCGGAGCGGATTCCTGTTCGCCACGCCGAGCGCGCTGCACGGTGCCGCGCGAGTGTTCGATGCATGGGGCCTGTACGACGATTACAACTTGGGCGACACGCTTGAGCACGATGTCGCGCTTGGATTCGTGCAGGACTGGCTCTCCCTAGAGGATGACGCCCGCGCTGCATTCTCCAACCGCCGCGTCGCCATCGGCACGTGAACGACCTAGAGCGGAGCCCAGACGACGGCACGCCGTCGCCGGAAGAACTCGACCCTGACGCACTGCGCCGCGTGGAGGAGCTGCTCGAAGAGGCACCTTCCGAAGTCCGCAAGGTCGTTGCGTCTCTGACATCTGTCTCGATTAAGCAACAGGTCCAATGGCTGATGCCGTCGCTCGTCGAGATGCTTGGGAGTCTCGCAGACCGACACAAGGACTTGGCCGTCACGATCACGAACGACATCGTTGAGCGGCGCCAGCACCGAGAGAAGATTGAAGACAAGGTCATCGACGGCGACAATCGGCGAGCCGATCGTGGTCAGTACCTCTCGTGGATGTTCGCTGTGCTGGCGCTGGTGTTCGGATTCGTGCTGTTGCTCACCGACCGATCGGCTTGGGGTCTTGTGCTCGTACCTACCGCTGTTGTGCCACTCCTGAGCGTCAATCTCATCGGCCGTGTGGCCGCCGCCCGCGAGCGGACGCAGAAGATGCGACTCGCCGAGCGCCAAAACGGGACAGGTCAATCCGCTTTGTCTGAGAGTGCCGAATAACGATCGACTACGCGGCTCGCGATCCAGCGAAGGCATTCTGACGAGTGAGCAGCGGCGGAACGGCGTTACTGAGGCGATCGCCGGCGTCTCGGTCCTGGTCTTCGAGGCTCCAACGCCAAGTGGTCGGGGGCGTCGGCGGGGTCGAGCAGAGTGTCGCGCGCAAGTGCCGTGCGATAGACGCGGACGCACGCGGCTAGATCCTCGCCGTCGGGTGGCGCCGCGAGTATGAGTGCGGCAATGAGTTCTTTGCGGCTCGTCCTATCACCGAAAGCCTCCACCAGTCGAACCAGAGCATCCAGCCTCCCGCTGAGAGGGACGGCGAGCGCCAATCCAACGCTTCGCTCATCGAGATCGACAAGAGGGGTGTCAGCCCGAACGGCTTCGGTCATCCGAGCGGTCCATCCACAGTGCTAGCGTACGATAATCACGTATCTATCGCGTGTCTATCACGCCTCAGGCCTGCACATGACGAGGGGATTCACCTGTGGCGACATCGACGCAACGGCCAACACGGGACAATCCGAGGCAGTCGTCCGCCCGCCCAAGACGCCCGCGGCCTTCGCTGCTGCATCCGGCGAACTTCATACTCGCAACCCGCGATACCGGCTACAAGACAACAGCGTTGGCGATAGCTGAACTGATTGACAACTCGTTGCAGGCGGGTGCTACCGAGGTACGCGTGTGGGTCGCGGCTGACGAACGACTGACAACGCATCCGATCGAGATCAGCGTCGCGGACAACGGCTCGGGGATGGAGGCTGACACACTCGCAAAGGCTCTCACCTTCGGTGGCTCAACCAGGTTTGACGATCGTTCGTTCCTGGGACGATACGGAATGGGACTACCCAATGGGGCCCTCAGCAGGGCACGATGCGTTGAGGTTTACTCCTGGACTGACGAACGAGTGTGGATGGGTCGGCTGGACGTTGATGACATGGTCGATAACGGATGGCGCACGTTGCCGCCGATTGACGAGGTCGACGCGCCCCCTTTCCAGCCCGCCTCGAAAACGGGCACAGTTGTTCGGCTCTTGCGCTGCGACCGGCTCGAATACAGACGGGTGTCGACTATCGAGAAACACCTGACGACAGATTTGGGTCGCATATACCGCGAGTTCTTGCGTGCCGGACTGATTCTCCTTCTCAACGACACTCCGGTTGAACCGAGCGACCCCCTCATGCTCGACGATGCTGGCCGGGCGGCAGGAGCACGCCAATTCGGCGACGTGCTGGTGTATCGGCTGGCTAGCGACGAGGGTGAGGGTCGCATCGAAGTGCGATTCAGCGAACTCCCCATCGAGCGGTGGCACAGCTTGTCCGCATCCGAGAAACGGCGGCTCGGTATCACTAACGCCCCGTCGGTGTCGGTGCTGCGCGCTGGTCGCGAAATCGATCGCGGGTGGTTCTTCATGGGAACGAAGCGTCGACAGAATTATGACGATTGGTGGCGGTGCGAAGTTCGCTTCGACCCCGTCCTCGATGAGTCGTTCGGGATCACCCACGCAAAACAGGCCATCTCCCCACAGCAAGAACTCAGCGATCTACTCTCCAAGGATCTTGAGCCGATCGCCCGCGCACTCAACAACCGGGTCCGACGTCGGTTCGAGCTAATCAAGGTTTCAACTCCCCTCAGCAACGCCGAAAGACGCGCAGCACTGGCTGAAGACGGCCTGCCGCCGTTGCCCGCGCGATCCGGTCCAATGCCGCCCGATCTTGAACACGTACTTGCCGCCAATGAACTCACCCTGACCCGTGATTGCCCCTACCAGTTGGTGGTCGGCGAGCTGTCCACGACCACTGCGTTCGAGGCATTCGTACAGAAAGGGCGACTTGTGGTGGCGCTCAACAGCCGACATCCCCTTTTCCGTGACCTCTACGGCCCACTCGCCAGCAGCGAGGCACGGTCAGACCAAGAAACGGCGACTCAAATCGCCCTGGCTGTGCTTGCAGCAGCGCGTGCCGAATGGTTGGCTACCCGGAGGTCCGAGCGGACAGCGCGCCATGAGTTCCGGCGAGCATGGTCAGACGTATTGGCTAGCTTCTTCAACGCACCGGCATGAGCGACATCTGGTACTCGCTTCCGGCTCCAGCAACCCTCTCCCCGACCCAGCGGGATGAGTTCCTGTCCGCGGCTGGCTCTCTTGGGGAGACCGTCGCGCCTAGCTCGAAGGCATCGAAATGCACTGCGATCAACGCCGCTCTCGGCGTTCTCGCTGATCTAGCCAGTCAAGGCTGGCAACTGCGCGTCGAAGCGAAGGGCCTCCTCGTGTGCCCCCCGACAGCCGAAGCTGATCCCGCAGCCGAGAAGCAACGCGTCCGAAGCCAGGAGTTGCTCAAGCGGGACGAACAACTCGCGATCCCTTCGGTACGGCGGTTTATCGAGAAGATGGAGAGGCCTCGCGAGTTCCGAGGCGCGTTCGTGTCGATCTTCAGCCTCATGCGCGATGGAAGCGAACTCGCCGATGCACTCGAGTCCGTCGGGCCCGGTCGGGCCGCGATCGACCCGTACGTTCAGATCGTCTCCAGTACAGATCGGTGCGCCCAGACCGGCCTCCGCCTGCTCGACATCTGGCGGTACTTCCGACATACATGGAGCAACCAACTCAGCAGCACGCCGGGCAGGACGATGCAACTCCTCGTCCGCGATCGCGCAGCCCCCTTTCACACGGTCATCGGGATTGCTGCGATCGGCAGCGCGATCGTCCAGATTGCCGAGCGAGACAAATGGATCGGCTGGCAGTCCGAAGATGTGCTGGCACGGTTGGAGAGGGCCCCCGACCTGCGATGGGCGAGGTGGCTGATGCGCCGACTCGAAAGCGGACTCGACGAGATCTACCTGGACGACCTAATTGAGGACGGCCTCTACTGGCCGAGTCTGTGGAGCGAGCCGACCAACGACAGCATTGAGAAACTGCGGCAAGAAGCCGCCGTCCGGCGACGGGACCACAACCGATTCGCGAGGAGATCGGACTTTACGACTCCCAGTGATCCGGCCGATACGGCCATTTGGACCAAGCGTGCGAAATCTGATCTCTTCAGGAGCAAGCGTTGCCTTGCCCTAGGTGAATTACTTACCGCCAAGAAGGCCCTCGCCAAGTACTTGACGCCCAAGCCAACTCGCGCAGGGCTCCGATCCGCGCTCCAAGACAGAGAGGCTCGCCGCGCGATCTCGTCGATCCGGCGGCGGGCTAAGGCTGAGGCCGTCGGAACAGAGATTGCCGACCTCACTGTTTGTGGCGCGCTTCCGCCCTATAACGCGCTGATCGGCGGCAAGCTCGTCGCGATGCTCGCCGTCAGCCCGACGGTCGTTCGTGCCTACCGCAATCGATACAGCGCGTACGCCAGCCAGATCGCTTCCTCGCTGGCTGGTCGCCCAATCAGGCGACGGTCCAATCTCGTCTTCGTTGGGACGACATCGCTCTACGGATCTAGCTCCAGCCAATACAACCGACTACGGCTCCCCGAAGACGTGCTCGGATCTCGAACCGAGATAATCTTCGCGCCACTCGGGCGATCGCGGTCATTCGGCACTTCTCACCTCTCCGCTTTCACAGTGAGGGCGCTCGCGAAGCTGGCGGAGGAGACGCGTACAGGGGCCCGAGTCAACAGCATCTTCGGCGAGGGAGTGAATCCGAAGCTGCGGAAGGTCCGCGAGGGCCTCGACATCCTCGGATGGCCATCGGAAGAACTCCTCCAGCACCGGAGGCCCAGGCTTGTCTACGGCGTAGCGTTGGTCGACAATCTGCTCCCGTATCTACTCGGCGTGGACGACGAACCTCACTACCTGTTCCGCCGCAACGCCGCCAACGACGTCGAGCGCATTTGCTCTTGGTGGTACGAGCGATGGCTCGAACGGCGAGCCCAGTCAGACGCGGTGCGCGACACACTCCGGCAGCATCGCCTCGACCGACCGGTTTGCCACGGAGCGCGAGTCACGCTGCCTGCAGCACCAGCCGACTCGGATGAATCCAGCTAGATCCCGCCAGCCGAGGCCCGTCATCGCTTTATCGGGCCAAATACCTCGGAGCTAGGGGTCAACGTCAAGATCAATCCACCAAGGTCCTCACCCTTACCCACCACAGCGTTCAAGATGCGCACATCACTACCCGGTGCAAGGGTCTCGTAGTCACGACTGGCCCGCAACAACACCTCACTGCCATCGCTAGTGAGGCGCCCCAGCCAGCTGGTCGGCCCATTCCTACTGAGGATGGAAACCTCCCCGTCAACGAAGTTCGATTCTGGGTCACGGCTAGTGAAGGACGAGTCCCAGTACTCGTCGCACAGCTGGCGGACCGGACAATGCCAACACTCGACCGACGGAGTGGCGACCGGCAATGGAGCGAGAACCAGGGACTCAGCCTTCGCGATTTCGTCTCGGAGCCAGTCGTGCAACTCCCCCCAATCCGATGGCGGTTCCACCTCCTGAATCCCGTCGACGTATCCGAGCGCTAGCGATCCGACCGGTAGCCGCCGTGCGTTGGCTGTCTCATCCAGCTGCCAGAGCAATCCGTAGAGGTGCAACTGGAGCTTGTGGCTCTCCGAGGGCTGTCCGGTCTTGAAGTCGATTATGTCGGCGCGATCTGAATGGACGACCAGTAGATCGATGCGGCCGGCGAAGTGGATATCTTCGGCCACCAGCGTCGCTTCTAGATGCCGTCCCTCCCCCAAACTCCCTCGCTTGACCGGGTTACCGCTGTGGTGCCTGTCGCGTACTGACTCGCAGGGAGCCGCGGGGCTCCGCGACACGAGGGCCTGAATCCCCCGGCGCATCTCCGCGGCACGGCCCTCAAGCCGCGCCCTCAGGCCACCGAGCCGAGGTGCCATACGAGGATTCGAAGAGAGCCTCTGAATATGCTCATCAACGCAGCGAGCCGCGATCTTGCTGTAGCCGCCAAGCCCGCGTATCACCGCAACCGCGCGCTCGTCGGCGGGGGACATACAACCCGCCTTACTCAACTCCTTGAGGACCAGTTCGACGCCTTCATGGACGGCCGTTCCCAGTAGTGCCGCGTCGGTTACACGGTCGGGAAACCCGGGTCTGTCCCACACGTCAGGGTAGGAGGCACGCCTAAGCGCGTAGCGACGCGGGCACGCGCCGACTTCTGCGAGACTCGAGAAGCTCCACCGAGCTGGCGCACCGAGCCAGATACCTGAGATACCGACCGCTGTCTCGAATGCCCGTGGAGCGGTCATAGACCGAGCGCTTGGAGCACGGAATGACTGGCTCGTGGCAGATTCCGTGTGATCAAGATCTCATCGACGAGGTGCACGGGCACCGTGGTGCTGAATTCCGCCGTCTCTCGAAGCCGCTCATCAGCCGCGGTGTCAGGAGTCAGTGGGGTGTGGACCCCCACGATGAGTTCACTTCTCTCCCCCTGAGCCAAGATGGGCGCTTCGACCGTGCCGATTCCCGGAACCTCAATAGCGGCGTTCCTAGTGAACTCGACCGCCTCCGTCTCTAAGCGCTCAAGGTCCGCGAACAATCGGTCTGTAGACCCCTTAAGCCGATCCTTGTCAAGTGCAGGCGGGACATCGTCGAGGAGATAGCGGAGCAAGCTGGCGCCGACGTGCCGGTCGAGCAATTCGTGCTCAAACCTGTTCCTGAAGCTGCGGAGACAGCGATAGCACGAGTGGTCGCATCCCGACGGACAGCCTTCAAGGACGAAGAGTGCCTCGTCGAAGATCGCCCTGCCCATCTCGCCGATGCGCTGGGCGAAGCCTGCCCCGCCAGCGAGTGTGTCGTACACGTAGATTTCGGCTTCGAGTCCTGCGTGACCGTCAGGAGTGAGGGCCGGCCGATACTCAGCCTGCAACTCATCCTTCTCGATCTCTAGCACCCGTGACGCTGCGATTGTGATGGACTCGGCCAGAGTTCGAAGAGCGACGTCAGTCGCCAAGTAGCCGGGTTGCAGAGTGACTGGACTGGATGCCTGTAGCCCCACGAGCAGAACGTCGGAGATGAAGTCCGTCCCTAGCACGAGCCCGGAAGTCGCAGCAGATCCGGAACACGTCGGCTCCCTGTCGTCCGGATATGGTTTCGGATGCGCACCGGCGAGGCGGCTTGAAGGCTGAGCTGTCGGCCCGATCACTCCGCACCTCGTGCAATAGGTGTAGCCCTCGCGCCTCGGCCCGCTGTTAGTCACCAAGAGGTGGGTGCGATGGAAGTACCTCCGAAGGCGTGGGGTCACGGCCTGCCAGCGATTGGGATCGGCCGGTCCCTCGGCAACGAGTTTTGCCCTGGTTGCGTAGCTCCGCGCTGGCTGATCCTCGGGCGAGGTCCCTTCCTCTTGTGCCTGCGGGTGAGCAAACCCTGGTGGCCGCATCCAGTTCTTTGCGGCTCCAAAAGACCCTTCGCTTCCGCAAGCTGGGCAGTCGCGCTTCTCACCTCGATCTGCATCTCGGAGACCGGTTGTCGCTGCGTATCTGCAGACACTGCACTCAAAGTAGAGGCGGCGGTCCTGCCACGCCTCGAACCGATCCGACCGCATCGGTGAGTACAAGGCTCCAGAACTCCAGAGCTTTCCATCGATCCACACTTCTTTGCCCGGCGCATACTGGGTGAGCGCGGCGGACAGACCTTGACTTGGCGCGTACTCGAAGGCTGGCCGGAAGCGAGTTGACCGGTTCCGGTCGAAGACGTGGAACGACACGACGTCGGTCGGAAACGCGTACCGCGGCAGCACACCCTTGTAGAGGAGGCGATCTAGCAGGTTTGTTGCCGATCTGACCGCGGTGCTGGACTCCTCACCAACCTCCGCTGGCGCCTCGATAAATGGCTCCGCAGGTTCGTCGCTCGCTTCTCCGGCAGAGGCGCTCCCCAATTCCGAGTCTGCGTCGGACTCGTCATCGGTCCCGGTTCCTTGCGTTGTTGGCATCGCTGCGTCAACGACCCGGAGCGTCTCGGCAACAAGTTGCGTTAGCAAATCATCGCGATCGCCCTGCGCAATCGCATCTGGCAGCCAACCGCTGACTGCCTCCTGGAGTTCCTTCTCGTTGTTGCGTAGCCATTCCTCGAAGTCCTTGCGGCTGAGTGTCGACTCGTCATCTAGGAATCCGCGGACGGTTCCGAGGACCTCGAATAGCTGAGTCTGATTCTCGGGGTCGACGTGAGGAAGCCTCGCTTCGTGGTAGCGCTGGAAGAGGTATGCGGTGACATGCCGTCGCGCGATTGCGGCGTTGTCGAGCGTCAGAGTCGGATCCTCGACCTGGCCTCGGATCATCGATTCCGGTTCGCGGAAGTACTGCTCATCGTGGCTGTCGGCACTCCCAAAGGCGACCACCGTGGCCACCGCGTTGCCCCGCCGCCCAGCGCGGCCGGCGCGCTGTTGATAGCTGGATCGCGCTGGAGGCATGTTCCGAAGCGCAACACCTGAGAGGGCGCCGATATCGATCCCGACCTCCATCGTTGTGGTCGATGACAGAACGTCGATCGCCGTCCGAGCTTGTTCGCCGGGCGCGGGCAGCCCGATGTCGACGTCTTGGAAGAGCAACTCGTACTGCTCTGCTCGAGAGAACACTTCGTCGACTTGAGCTGCGTTGAGCTGTGCTGTGTGCTCGGCGGCAATCAAAGCGAGCGGCGCCTCATGCTCCGGCCCTAGCGCACGGACCGAACTCGCGCGGTAGTAGCCCTTTCGAGCAGCGAAGACGAGATCCTCATCCGGGTCAATCGGAGTAACCGTGTCCGGGCGGCCGCAAACCATGCACTTGGCGGGCCCAGGGTGCGGTCGCTGCGTCGACCTGCATGCCTGGCAATAGCCCCATTCCCCACCAACATCCAACGCGAGATGCTGGGCGAGCATTCGGTACGACTTTTGCGCCACGTTCTCTGTGAACATCTCCAGGAGTTCCGGCAACCACCATTTCTTGAACTGCTTGACCGCTTCCCGGTCACCAAACCACCGATCCAATGCCGTGAAGTTCCCCGAGTGGGGTCGAACTCCCTGGCTGGTGTTCCAGAAGCTCGGCGACATGCTTCGAAACCAGTATCCATAACCGGACCAATAGGAAACCCACATTCGGGCAAGCGACACCTTCTCCGCTGGACTCGTGACGCCCGGAAGGTCTCGCAGCCCCTCGATGTCGGCAGTGAATTTCCCTCGTTCGCGGACGGTCGCTAGGGCCAGAGAGGGCATTCCGAAGTACTTGCTCCTGAGGGTCTCGTTGATCGCGCGCAGAAGTGCTTCGGGTGGGTTTTCGGCACGTACGTCCATGACCAGGTCTAGGGCGTCCATGGGATCGGCGAGCACGCCGTCACTCAGTGCACGTGCTACCGCAGAGCTGACATGCAACGATTCTGTTCCCTTGAGCTTTGGCCTAAGCCGCACGCCCATTTGCTCTGAAGCCAGTAACACAGCGAGGTACAGGTCGTCGAGGCTCAATCGGTCCGCCAAACGGGGGACTTTCGCGAGTTCCGTCCACCCAGCGAGTACGAGAGGACGTAACGCGTCGCGCATCGAATAGTCCTGCAGATTGGGGGCGAGCCTCGCAGCGGTCTGCCGAGAATCCGAAAAGATGAGGATCTTCCGGCCTTGCAGCGGCGCAAACCGCGTCGCCGGCTGAGAACCTGGTGGCTGGACTTGTAGCTGCCGGGCGATTAGGGCTTGGAACGGCTGATCACCCTTCGTCTGATGATCTTGCACCGAGGTACGCCCGAATGCCGCGGTTTGACCGCAAACCCCGCATGGCCGAAACTCCCCCAGGCTGGCGTCCGCCAGCGAGGCGCTCTCGTCATCGGTCGATGGCGGAAGCATGCGCTCTGCGCGCATGAATACCTGGCGAATTCGGTTTCCCAGGCGGTCCGGGTTGAGGCGACCCGTGACTAGGTCCAAGTCGGCAGGTTCGATATGCGCGCTTGTCGGAGCTTCGAGTAGGAGGTCGAGAGCGTGCAACTCGCTGACGTGTCCGCCGGCGGTTTCGAAGGATCCACCTGGCTCCGACCAGAGATACGTAGGCGACTCAACGTTGTCGGTGTAGGCACGCGCGTAGGCGGCCCCACAGTTGCGACAGGTGAATAGTTCGAACACCCGCGAACCGCAGGAGCACCGGTCTCGTGGTTGACTCCAAACTCGGCCTACTGGCCCCGGAGGCAGGTCACCTCGAGCGATGCAACCATCGTCGACACAGGCCCAGATCCCTGGAAGTCCTCGGAAGAACCCATGCACCCGACAAGGCAGCAGCCCAGGTGCGCCAGGTCGCTGCCGGGCAGTACTGCCGAGGGCAACGAGGCTTGTCAGAGCGCGATCAGCGAGCGCTCTGCCCACTCCGGGGAAGACCTCGGCCGCAAGTTCGTCCAGCGGCATGGCTTTCTGCATTGTCGTGTTTACGAGGTGGCTCATCGGTGGGAATTCGTGAAGCGCGTCGAACACAGCGGCCGAACTGTCAGAGCTTGCATCGACACCGCGGTATGACAGCAGATCGCGAACAGCCTCCAGCCGCTCGGAGTCGGAATGAGCCTCGTAATAGTTGGCCAAAGAAGTGCCGGCAAGCACCGCCGCGTCCTCTTCGCTGGCCGAACTGGCTCCACCTCTCAGTGCCAGATCACCCGTTATGGTCAAGAAGTTCCGGAGATCCGTGCCAGTGAGTTCCGCAGCGAATTCCGCCGCGGATGCTTGGTTGTTGAAGCTGGCACTCGTGCAAATGATCTGCAATCGGTCAGCAGGAATGCCGAGACGGTCCCGCAGCCTTCGTAGGAGGAGCCCAACCTCGGATCCTGCTGCGCCGCGATAGAGATGCGCCTCATCGACCACGAGGAGCAACCGTTCGTCCTCGTTCTCGGCCAACCAGCTACGGGTACGGTCGAAGATCGGCCGCTCGAGGGGCCTCATGAGCATGTACTCGAGCATGCTGTAGTTGGTTACGAGGACATCAGGCGGATGTTCAAGCACCTCATGCCGCGTGACCAATTCCGTATCGGCGGCCCGCATCACTGCTCGCTGGAAGTTGCCTTCCCTGTCCTGCCACCGCTGCCCCGACTGTCCGAACCAGTACTTCATGTCGGGCTTCGCCGGCCACTTGCCTCGCGATTGCAAGCTCTCGACCAGTTCGGCTGCCGCCGCGCGGTCAGGATCGTCCGGGTCAGCAGCCCGATCGGTGAGACCTACGTAGAAGTCACCAAACGACCGCAGCCGCTGCTGGTCCTTTTGGGCCGTGCGGACGCCTGGATAAGGCGTGCGACTCGTGTATCGCGCAAACCTCGCCGGGCGTCCCGACCACGACGAGAATCTCCCGGCCACGCCTTTGTCCCCAAAGATGAGCCGGAGGCGGCCGAGTTGGTCGTTCACCAGGGCGTTCATCGGGTAGAGCAAGACAGCGCGCACGGCCGGCTTGGCGAAGGACTCCGGTTTCGTGGCAGCCTCAATTGCGAGTTTGGAAAGGATCGGTAGCAGGAAGGATTCGGTCTTGCCTGACCCGGTGCCCGTCGTCAACACCAGATTCTTCCGATCCGAGACCGTTGCCTCGATGGCTGCCGCCTGGTGCGAGTACGGCGGATCGTAGATCAGAGGTTCTCGATCGGAGGACGGGGTGGCCATCACTTGGAGCAGTTCCTTGGCTGCGTCAGGGATCGAGAGATCTGAGTAGCGCTTTCCTGTCTTGTAGCGGGGCGTGCTCTCAAGGAACGGTGCTTGAAAGATTGCCCCGGGCTCGTCGAGGAGCTTCTTGCGTTGCTCCACCAGTGCCGGGTGACTGATGTGGTAAGTAGCTTCGATGTAGTCCTGCAGAGCTCGGCGAATCTCGTCGATCGTCTCGCCAATCGTTAGTGCCTCAGTCCTCACCTGGCCTCACTCTCTGGCTCGACCTTGAGCCATGTGCTTCGTTGCAAGAATGCCAACTCGGCGTCGAGCAATTCCTCTGGCACTCGGTAGGCGAAGAGACATCCCGTCTGGTGGCCCAACGGCTCGCCAACGGCATCGAGCCGTCGTTGATCCCATGCGGGGATGGGAGACTTGAACCGAATGATTGCCTCCTGTCGTCGCGAATCGTGCCGAACCGTCACGACTTGCGGCGTCCCCGCTAGGACGTCTAGGGCTGCCTGTAGCCGCCAAGCCTCGTCGCATCCGCGTGCGAGGCGATCAATAGCTGGCAGATCGATCAGGCTGGTCACCTCGCCGTCGGCGACCTCGCAGTAGCACCACTGATCTGCACCGAACTCGGCCAACCTTCTTCCGACGTACTTGCCAGTGTCTCGTGCCCTCGCAGCATGCCAGCGCCCCGGGTAGAACGTCACTGGACTTGTGGGGTCGAGAATCTTGATTGGGCCAACTGATCCGGACGGACCTGCCGCGGCAAGGCGCGTGGCGTACTCCTTCACAACCGAGTCTGGTGCCGCCGTCGGCGGGTGCTTCAGCCATTGCTCAGAGCTCAACTCGCGCAGCCCCATTCCTCCGAGTACTTCCTCAGGTCCCTCGCCCGGCTGAAGCCTTACGTGCCGCGAATGATTGCGGTGCATGACTCGCTCGCGAATCGACGCGTCGCCAATCGGGAGTCCATTGGCGCGGACCCCGAGGAGGACACAAGTCGTAGCGGAGAGAACGACGTATGAAGGTTGAGCCAAGAAGAGAACGCGATGCGACGTGCCTGTCCGCTCGTCGTCTATCGGTGCTTCCACGAGATCTCCATAGCCAACGAGGCTCTCGATCATCTCTCTGACAACAGACTCGCCCGTATCGAGTCGCCTGTAGGAGCCGAGCCCAAAGAGAACGTCGTGGACGCGCCGCTCAAGTCCGATCGGAGTGGTTGGACAATCAAACGAAGCTGCCCTGCGGGTGACCTCCGCAAGCACTTCCGGCGCTTCGAGGTCAACCTCGCTGGATTCAAATCCGAGCGAATCAACTGCCGCCGCCACGACATCGTCTCGATCAAGGTGCACTAGTCCCACGGCCACTCCTCAAGCAGTGACATTCCGGATTCGCCCCCCTTGTCGCCAATCGCAAAGGCGAAGGCCCGCGCTAGTCGTATGAGAGCGGGCCGCTCGAGAGCAAGTTTGATCGCCTCAGACGTGCGGCCGTCCGTTGGCGCGATCGATCCGGGTGCCGTACAAAGCCGCAGTATCAGTTCGGCGAAATCCCCACCAACTTGCCATTCGTGCGCTTCAAGGACTTCTGCGAACGCGACTGCACGTTCCTCCGGGAGGGCCGGCACACAACCCGCCATGTCGACAAGCGTGGCGGCGATCGCCTGCTCTGCGCCGGAGCGACCAACTGCGCCGAACAGGCGGTCCCGAGTGAGATCAGCCCTTTCGAGAGCCTCTCGTTCGAGGTCCCGCCAGCGGTCGCCGGCGATCACCCCACTCAGGCGCGCCACGATCGCATCGTTAACCCGCGATTGCATCCTCGCGGCATTCTGATCCGCCGGCGATGCCGCTCGAGTCCAGCGATGGGCCAATTCGATCATGCGATGGATCGAGTCCGCCGATCGGTTGCCGGTACGCAGCGAGGGTCGTACTGAGAGCCTTGCGAGCGCGTCCAGTCCGCCGCTGACGTGAGGCGGAAGTACTACTGCAGCCTGAAAATCCCCGGCGGACGCCACGGCCAACAGCCCATTCTCGGACCTGATCTCCCGGTCGTCTTGGAGGACAACCTCGAGCGCCTCGGCTGGCGAGCGGACATCCGTCACGGACACCCGGAGATCATCACTGTCCAAGTGGTCGACGAGCCTCGCGTACGGGCCATCGCGGTCAATTCCAGTGTTCCATCGAAGGGGTTCGAAGAGCCGCTCTGCGCGAATCTCCGCCGAGCCCAGCGTGAGGTTGGAGACTACGACCGTCAACTCCTCAGCCTGACCGATGTTCCTATCTAGTTCCCCGTCTCCCTGAACTCCGCGGAGAAGGTCGTGCCATCGATGTTCCCAAACTGGCAGCGCGGACGAGAAGGACCTCGTCGCAAGTGTTCTTCGACCGCTGCGTGTCATAAGTCGAAGTTCGAATCGGACCTTCTCGCCGTGCGGCCCATCTACAACGACCGCTGCGCCCCCACGCCACAGTTCTTCAAGTGTCGGATGGGACGGATAGGTCCACGTCTGAATGCCCTGACCTCGACTTGCCGAACTGGCACTGTCGGCGGGCTCCAGGATTTCAACCACGACTTGACCCGTCGCGACTGCGCTCGCCGACTCGTCGGCACCGAGAAGTTGGATCTCAACGGAATGTGTGCCCATCTCGAGGCCCGTCAGCCGCACAAACACTGTGTCGCGATCGACTGGCCAGCGGATTTCCACCACATCCTCAGCCGTTGACACAACACACCGGGCGACACGACGCGCGCTCCTGATGCCGATAATCGGGTCCTCTCCAGCTGACCACGCCGCTCGGCCCTCACCGTCCCAGGACGCCGGAACGAGTCCCGCCGGCCAAAGGAAGACATCGGAGACCAGCCCAAGGCCCATGTCTTGGAGGGCTGCAATCAGTGCATCATCGACCTCGCTCGGGATGCTGAACCGCGTTCCCTTGACACCTCGCGTCGTGAGGTTGACAAGTTCGGCGCCGAGCAGGTCGCTGGACTCGGGAAGCTCAGGCGCGACGAGGATGTATTCCTCGCCCGGGCGCACGGAGTTCATTCGTACTTCGTGCGCCAAGCCCGGTTCACGGAATCGGAACAACCATGGTTGAGCCGGAACGCGGCAGTGATCGACAAGACGTTCGGTGAGTGCTGCTGAACCGCCCTCCACTCGCACGGGAGTTTTGTTTGGGACCGGCATTGTTTCCAGCGCCAACGGCCCCTGCCGATACATCATGCTGCCCCGAGCACGGACACCGGAGACGCCGTCGATTCGGCATCGGACGCGTCCCATCTCGTCCCGAACCGCGGGGAAACGTTGGGCGATGGACTCATGACTTGGAACAGTCAGGTAGACCGACCACCCTGCTGACGAGCGACGAAGAGAAAGGGTCAGCTCAAGCCTCGGCCAGCGTCGGTCCACAATGTCCGCCACAGAGGCATCCGACACCGAGCTGGCTGCTCCGAGTAGCCCCTTCCGGCGGACTCGGACTGCGGCGCGTTTCGCGTCGCGAAGCCACTCCCCCGCCTGTCGCTCATGGCTGAGATCAGCCACAATTCTGTGCAACACATCACCAGTCAGGAGCGGCGTCTCATCCTCGTCGCCCAGGAGCAAGGAGGCCGAGACCAACCCGAGCAGCGACGTGTTTTCCGCAAATTTGCGGAACCGTGATGAGGTGTCACCGGCTCGAGCGCCTAGCCGCTCCCCTAGCGCTTCATGATCCTCGAGCAGTTCAGTGGTGAACGCATACTGGTAATCGGAAAGCAATCGCGCCAGATGCCGCTGTAGGTCGGCTGGCAGCACAGCATGAGTTATCGGCCATGCGATGTTCTTGAACCACTCTGCCCAGGTGCCTGAAGGCCGAGCTCCGCCGTACGTCGCGGCGAACAACTCGTACTTCCTGCGGATGTACCGACGACCAGCGGTTCCGTGTCGCTTCCAGCCTGGAGTTTCCGCCTCAAATACCGGCCAGTACTCGTCACCTTCGTACCGGTAGCCGATCTCTGCCGCGTAGACGACGAGAGGCAGCCAGTGCTTTGCTGGCAACCGGGCGCCGGCGACGACATCGCGTACGACGCCATTCAGCTCGGGGAGTTCCTGGTCGGGATCGAGCCCGTGCTCAAGAACGAAGACGGGACTGCTGGGACTGGTCGCGTCGCGATCAGCGCGGAGCGCAACGAAATGGTCGTGAAGCTCGCCGTGAAGGTCAACAATTGTCTTCTCAACCACCAAATGGCACTTCTCTCAGGCTAGACGTGACAATGCGAGGCGCTCATCTGGAGATGACCGCCTCCACTAACGATGACCAGTATTGCCCGGGGGTGTGACAGCCATGATGAGAAGGTGGTGGCAGTGGTGCGAAGCGGCGGCTGCACAGCGTCCGTGTGATCGCTTGGCGGGCTCGCTCTAGGTACGAGCCTGTTGCTGCACGCACCTAGTACGCGCCAAGTGCCGGCACGGCAGTGTCGCTCACGGACAGGGCCGACATGCCAAGATTCAGCCGCAGGCATGATTCCGCCCGGCTGACAGGCGCGGCCCTCAGACCACGCTGGACTCACAAGCAATTTGACAGGATCGGCGCTAGCTGACGTCGAGCAGGATTTTTCCGACGTTTGCGTTGGTGGCCATGTATTCGTGTGCCCCGGCGATGTCGTCAAGGGCGAATCGGGAGTCGATGACCGGCCGCAGCGAGCCGTCGTCGAAGCGAGGCAGCAGCTCGGCGCAGAACCGCTGGTTGGCATCGATCTTCTGCTCGATGGGCCGCGAGCGCAGCACGGTGCCGATGAGTGCCGCCCGTTTCGGCAGCAAGGCGCCGAGAGGGAACGTTGCGGTGGGCGCTCCCATGACGCCGACCTGAATGATGCGGCCCTGCACACGAACAGACGCAATGTTTCGGGCCAGATAGTCGCCGCCGATCACGTCGAGCACCACGTCGACGCCTTGGCGATCGGTCCATTCCTTGATCGCATCTGCAAAGTCGGTCTCGGTGTAGTCGATGACCACATCGGCCCCCAATTCAGTGCACGCCGCTACCTTGGACGTCGAGCAGGTGACGGCGATCCTGGCGCCGATGGCCTTCGCGATCTGGATTGCGGCAGTGCCCACGCCTGAGGCTCCCGCATGCACCAGCGCCGTGCCGCCCGAGGTCAGCTCGCCTTGGGTCACCAGCGCATCGTGGGCCGTCATGAACACCTCCGGAATCGCGGCAGCATCTCTCAGAGACACTCCCGCAGGGATGCGCTGCAGCATGCGCTCATGGGTCGCGACTCGCTCGGCCTTTGCCCCGCCCGACACGATGCCCATGACCTCGTCTCCGGCGGACCATCCGACGACACGCTCACCCAGCGCCGCGATCGTCCCGGCGAACTCCATGCCGGGGATCTCGAACTCGGGCTTCGGACCCGGTGCTGGATAGAGACCCATCCGCTGGAGCAGGTCGGCCCGATTCATGGCCGAGCAGGCCACCTCGACGAGCACCTCGTCGGGTCCAGGCACCGGATCGGGCACCTCTCGCACTTCGAGTACTTCGACGCCGCCGTATTCGGGAATCACCACTGCACGCATGGGCGGCGACGGTAGCCCCCCGATGGTTAGCCTGCGAGCCCGTGCGTCGAGATGCCGTGGTTGTGCTGGAAGGTGCGCGGAACTGCCGCGACTTGGGCGGCTACCCCGCAGCGGGCGGACATCACGTTCGGACGGGGGCGCTGTATCGCTCGGACCGGTTGAGCACGCTGACCCCCGACGATCTCGACGAACTCGGCAGCCGCGGCATTCGCACCGTGGTGGATTTCCGGGCCGGCCCCGAGATCGAGCGGGATCGCTCGCGGCTGTGGCCCGGCGTGACCTCGCACATCTCGTTGCCGGTGGGCGACACCGTCGACGGCGACATCAGCATGGTGGACCAGATATTCGAGGGCCGGCTGCGGTCGGTGAGCGAAGACGATATGGCCGAGCTCTACCTGAAGATGATCGGCGACTACGGCGAGCGGTTCGCTCAGCTCGTGGCGATCGCGGCCGACATCGACCACCTGCCGATGCTGTTCCACTGCACGGCTGGCAAGGACCGCAGCGGCATCGCGTCAGCGCTGCTGCTCGAAGCACTCGGCGTCGAGCGCGAGACCGTGCTGGACGACTATTGCCTGTCGAACGAGCTCCGGTCGCATCAGCGCATCAAGGAGCTGACGCCGGAATTCGCAAAGATCGGCATTGCCATCGACGACGTGCGGGCCATCCTCAGCGCGCCGCGCGGGGTGATAGCGGCGGTGCTGACAGAGCTCGACCATCGTTTTGGGCGTCTGTCCAACGGCAGCAGGGCAACCGGTGTCGAGGGATACCTCCTCGGCCACGGCCTCGACCCCGCGGCGCTCGACATGCTGCGAGCAAATCTCCTGATTTAGTTGTCCCCATGACGCGTAAGGCCGAGACTGGCCAGCGCGCTTCATAAACCGTGCAACCAGGAGGCACTGTGAGACTTCGATCAACCGTTGCAGTCGCTCTGAGCATCCTGTTGATCCTCTCGGCTTGCTCAACAGACGAGCCAGCGGCGACAGGCGACATCGTCGCCGAGCTACGCAGCAACGCCGAGGAGTTCTCCTACGAGATCGGCACCCACGGTGGGGCACTCACGCTCGCGACGATCTCCGAGCCGCTGACCCTCAACTTGGCGCTGTCCAACGACGCCGGATCGTCGAACGTGTTGGGCTACCTGTTCGAAGGTCTCACCGAGACCTCCTGGCTCGACGACGAGATCGAGCCGGCGCTCGCCGAGTCGTGGGAACGCTCCGACGATGGCCTTCGCTGGGTGTTCAACCTGCGTGAGGATGTGCTGTGGCACGACGGCACGCCGTTCACCGCCCACGATGTCGACTTCACGTTCAACCAGATCGTCTACAACGACGACTTCAACGCGTCGAGCCGTGCCACGTTCGAGTTCCGTTACCTCAACGACGACGAGGAGTGGGAGGTGTCGAACATGACGGTGGCGGCACTTGACGACCACACGGTCGAGTTCGTGCTGCCCCAGCCGTTCGCACCATTCCTCCGCTCGATGGGCACCGCCATCTACCCCAAGCACATCTTGGAGGGGCCCATCACCGCTGGCGCCTTCACTGAGTTCTGGAATATCGACACTGACCCATCGGAGATCATCGGAACCGGGCCGTTCACCATCGGCGAGTACACGCCCGGCGAGCGAGTCGTCTTCGAGCGCAACCCGGACTACTGGAAGACCGATGCCGACGGCCAGCAGCTTCCGTACCTGGACCAGGTGGTGCACATCGTGGTGCCGGATCTGGAATCGGAGCTGGCGCTGTTCCGTGAGGGCACCTCGGACTTCCACGGTGTGCTGGGCGAGGAGTACGCGGCGCTGGAGCCGCTGCAGACCGAGGAGAACTTTGCGCTGCACCGGCGGGGTCCTGGCTTCGGCACCACGTTCCTGACCTTCAACCAGAACCGAGGCTCGAATGACACAGGTGAGCCGTTCGTTGACCCGACCAAGCTGTACTGGTTCCGCAACGTGAACTTCCGTCAGGCGGTGGCTCACACGCTGGACAAGGCGGCGATGATCGACGGCGTCCAGCACGGTCTGGGCTACCCGCAGTGGTCGTCAGTGAGCCCGGCCGCCGGCGACTTCCACAACCCCGAGGTGCCCCGCTACCCCTACGACATCGACCGGGCGAACGATCTTCTCGATGACCTGGGGTGGGTCGACACCGACGGTGACGGCATCCGCGAGGACGAGCTGGGCAACCCGATCTCGTTCACGCTGGTGACCAACGAAGGCAACACCGTGCGTCAGGCAGTCACCGAGATCATCCGGGACGGGATGGTCGCTGCGGGTCTCGATGTCACCTATGAGGTGATCGATTTCGGCGACCTTGTGTCGCAGCTCACGACCACCTACGACTGGGATGCAATGGTCATCGGCTTCACCGGTGGTCCTGATCCCTACAGCGGCATCGGGCTGTGGCACAGCTCAGAGTCGCTGCACTTGTGGTACCCCTTCCAGGACCACCCGGTGACCCATTGGGAAGCCCAGATCGACCGGCTGTACATCGAGGCAAGCACAGAGCTTGACCATGACAAGCGGGTACAGCTCTACCGCGAGGCACAGGCGACCGCCGCAGAACACGTGCCGCTGATCTACACGACGCTCTCGGAGCGCCTGGGCGCTGTGCGCAACGTGTTCGGCAACGTCACGCCGACGCTGTACGGCTACTGGGACATCCGCTACCTGTACCGGACTGACCTGTAGGCCGGCACCGTAGACGCCCAGCGTCGTGCGCTCGGGCTCGTTGCGCCGCGAGACCGTTCGGGTGGTTTCGCCCCCGCAGCTGAGGCTCAGCCGGCCGCGCAGTAGTCGAGTTCGAGACTGCCGAGATCGTCTGCCAAGAACTCCGTCACTTGCCACGCCGCGGGGATGCAACCGCTGAGCGTGTTGGTACCGCCGAGCATGATCTGCTCGAGGTCGGTGAGCGTTCCGAGCCCAGCCGGAATGGGGCCGCTCAACTGATTGCTCTGGAGCCAGAGGCGCCTGATGCTGCTGAGATCGCCGAAGGTGGCCGGGATGGCGCCGGTGAGCTGGTTGCCGTCGAGGTAGAGGCGCCTCAACTTTCTGAGGTTGCCAAGCTCAGCGGGGATCTCGCCGGTCAGCTCGTTGCCCCGCAGCCACACCTCGGTCAGCTCGACGAGGTTGCCCAGCTCGGCAGGAAGCTCGCCGGTGAACTCGTTGTCGTCGAGGTCAAGCCGTGTCAGGTTGACCAAGTTCCCGAGCTCGGCGGGAATCTCTCCGGTCAGCTCGTTGTGCCACAGGTTGAGCCGCACGAGCGAGCTGAGATTGCCGAGTTCGGCCGGGATCTCGCCGCTCAGCCGGTTGTACCGGATGAAGAGGATCCGCAGGTTCGCCAGATTGCCGAATTCGGCGGGAATGGGCCCTTCGAGCTCATTGACGCTGAGCGAGATGCGCTCGAGACTGGCCATGTCGCCGAGGGACGGCGGGATGTGGCCGGTCAGGGCATTCCTGGAAAGGTCGAGGTTGATCACCCGGTCCAGGTCGCCCAGCCAGGCCGGGATCTCCCCGGACAGCTGGTTGTCGTGCAGGACCAGGTGCTCGAGCCTCGTCAACCGAGCCAAGCTCGGGGGCAGCGTCCCGGTGAAGGAGTTCCCGCTGAGATCCAGGTGCTCGAGCCCGCTGAGCCTGCCGAGATGTGAGGGAATGGGCCCGCTCAGCTGATTGCCGGCCACGCGCAGGTTGCGCAGCTTGGCAAGGCGAGTGATCGTGACGGGCAGTGGACCGGAGAAGCGATTGTTGCTCACGTCGAATTCGGTCAGCTTCTCAAGGTTCGCGACGGCCGTCTTCAGCGGACCCGACAGCGCGTTGTCGTCGAGCCGGAGCTGGCGTAGCTCGGTGAGGTTCCACAACGCGTAGGGGATGCGCCCATAGAACGAGTTGTCGCTGAGGTCGAGGTGTTTCAGCGCCGTGAGCCCACCGAGGGCGCTCGGGATCCGGCCGGACAGCAGGTTGCGTTCGAGACGTAGTTCGGCCAGGCGCTCCGCGTTCGCTATACCCGAGGGAATGGCGCCGGTGAGCTGGTTGTCACCCAAGTGCAGGACTTGGAGCTTGCCGAGGTTGCCGATCTGGCTGGGGATGGCGCCCGTGAGCTGGTTCTGCTCGAGGCGAAGTTCTTTGAGCCTGGCGAGTTGGCCCATTTCGGCGGGAATCTCCCCCCTCAACTGGTTGCCTTCCAGCCACAGATATCGCAGTTCGTCCAGCTCACCCAACTCCGGTGGGATCGGCCCTTCGAGGCGATTGCGGCTGAGGTGCAGCCGTCTGAGCTCGGCGAGCTGGCCCACTTCGGCGGGAATCTCCCCCCTCAGCTGGTTCGCACTGATGTCGAGGTCTTCAAGGTTGCCGAGATCTCCCAACGCCGCAGGGATCGACCCGGTGAGCTGGTTGCCTCGCAGGTTGAGCGTGATGATCTGGCTGAGGTCGCCGATTTCTGGGGGAATCTCGCCGGAGAGCAGATTGTTTGCGGCGTCGAGCCACTGCAGGCTGGAGAGTTCGCCGATCTCGGCCGGAATCTCGCCCGACAGGCTGTTGTAGCTGACATCGAGCCATTCCAGGTTGTCGAGCTGACCGATCTCGGCGGGGATCTCGCCCCAGAACCGGTTGTGACTGATCGCCAGGCGCGAGAGCTGGGCCAACTCCCCCAATTCGGGGGGCAATTCGCCTGAGAAGCGATTGCCTCGCATGTCGAGCACGCGCAGGTTCTCGAGTTGCCACAGTTCGGCGGGATTCGCACCCCACAGAGCGTTCCGTTTGACATCGAGCACCGTCAAGTTGGTGAGGGCGCCGACTTCGGCGGGGATCTGGCGATAGAGCCGGTTGTTCTGCAGGTCCAGCACCCGCAGGTCGGTGAGCTCACCGATGGCCCGGGGAATCTCCCCATAGATGTCGTTGTCGCCCAGGTCGAGACGCTGCAGACCGGTGAGCTGGCCGATCGCGTCGGGAAGCTCGCCCGACAGCCCGTTGGACGTCAATTCGAGGCGCATCACCCGGCCGTCGCTGCTGGTTGTGACGCCGTGCCATCGGTCGAGCGGGGCCTCGGAGCCCCAGAGGTCGCTGCGGCTCCAGCTCTCGCCGTTCAAGGCTTCGAAGATCTCGACCAGCGCTTCGCGATCACTCCGGTCCTCGACGTGGGTGTCGGCCGCGGCAGGTGACGCCAGCGGCACAACCAAGGCGGCGACGATCAGGGCGGCGAGGGCGCGGAAACCGGGCAAGCACGCTGAGATTACACATTTGGCATTTGAATACTGCGGACCGTCAGAGCATCGCTTGGCCGGCACTCTGACCCGCCGTGCTGTCATCTTCTAGGGTCACCCCGATGGACTACGCGTGGCCCCAGGAGCTGAGCGATCTGGCCGACGAAGCTGCTGCGTGGGTGCACGACGCCACGTCAGACCTGTTCACCATCGATGACAGCTGGCTGGTCGGCTACTCGGAGGAGTTCACACTGCGGCTGGGTGCGCGCGGCTGGATCGGGATGTGCTGGCCCGTCGAGGCCGGCGGCGACGGTCGGCCCGAGGTCGAGCGGTTCGTGGTCACCGAGCAGCTGCTGCTGGGCGGTGCGCCGATGGCCAGCTCGTTCTTTCCCGATCGACAGATCGGCCCGGTGCTGCTGACCTACGGCACCGAAGAACAGCAGGCCCGGTTTCTGCCCGAGATGCGTGCGGGCCGGTCGCTCTGGTGCATCGGCATGTCCGAGCCCGACGCCGGCTCCGATGTCGCAGCCATCGGCACGACGGCTGTGCGCGACGGCGACCGCTTCATCGTGAACGGCCAGAAGATCTGGACGAGCGGCGCCGCCACAGCGAACTGGTGCTACCTGATCTGCCGGACCGACCCCGACGCGCCGCCGCACAAGGGCATGAGCGAGCTGATCGTGCCGATGGACACCCCGGGCATCGAGGTTCGACCGATCCGGGATGCGTCCGGCGATGCGCACTTCAACGAGGTGTACTTCGACGATGTGGAGGTGCCGGTCGAGAATCTGGTGGGCGAGCTCAACAACAGCTTCTCCCAGACGATGCGCCAGCTCGAGCACGAGCGGGGCGGCATCGACCGGCTGGCGTCGAACCAGCGGCTGTATCTGGACATGAAGGACCGAGCCGACACCTCGGATCCGCTCGTTCGCCAGCGGATGGCCCGCATCGAGACCGGCTACTCAATCGGCCGGGACATGGTGCTGCGCAATGTGCTGCGCCAGACGCCGTTCCCGCAGTACTCAGCGGTGACCAAGACGTGGTGCACCGAGTTCGAGCAGGAGGTCTCCCGTTTCGTGGGCGACGTGGCCGGTGCCGACACGATGCTGGCGAACCGGGTGTCGCGCAACGTGACCTACGCGCCCGCCTACACGATCATGGGCGGCACGACGCAGATCCTGCGCAACATCATCGGCGAGCGGATCCTGCGGCTGCCGCGAGAGCCCCGCGGCTAGGTGCGCCCGCTGCGGAGGCGGCAGGACCCTCTGCTCCCGCGATCCAGCAGGCGAGAGATACGCACCTCTCCGGATTTCTCAGTCGGCGTCATTTGCGAGTTTGCCGTGCATTTGCCAGGGAACTGGTCGCAACGTCGCAGAGTCCCCTGCCGCCTCCGCAGCTATGGCATTTGTGCCTACTGGCTCAGGTTCTCACGGGGCGAAGATCCAGCTGTCTGGTTTGTCGGTCGCGACGATGTGGCCGGCGGTGCGTCCGGCGAAGTGGGTGCCGATGACGAGCCGACCGTCGGACCAGCGCGGGAACGCCTCGAGACGGGTGGCCGTAGAGGTGCCGTCGGCCTTGTAATCGGCGCTGGAGGCCATGTCGGGGCGGGCGAACTGCAGCGGGTGGTGGATCATGTCGCCGGTGATGACCGCCCGCTCCCCCGCTGAGGAGATGATGACGCTGACGTGGCCCGGGGTGTGGCCGGGCGTCGATTCGAACCAGACCTCGTCGTTGATGCGATGGTCGGGGCTGACGAGGTCGGCGAGACCGGCGTCGGTGATCGGCTGCACCGAGTCCTCGAAGACCGGACCGTAGTCCTGCGGCTCGGCGCGCCAGTAGTCGTACTCGGCCTGGACGAACAGGTAGCGGGCGTTCGGGAACGTCGGCACCCACTGCCCGTCGACGAGGCGCGTGTTCCAGCCGACGTGATCGACGTGCAGGTGGGTGCACACGACAAAGTCGATCGTCGCGGGGTCGAATCCTGCTGCAGTGAAGTCGTCAAGGAATGGCGTGGAGAGCTGCTCGAACGGCGGTGCTCCCGGCCGCGACTTGTCATTGCCGACGCAGGTGTCGACGATGATGCGCAGCCCGTCCGACTCGATGACCACCGCGTGCATCGACAGGCGCATGCGGCCGTCGTCGGTGACGAAGTCGGGCCGCAGCCAGTCGTAGTCGTCGATGACGTCCTCGGCGCCGGGCAACAGGACGTTGAACGGCCAGTGGACCTCGAGTTCTGCTATTCGGGTGAGGCGGGCGTCGCCCACGGTCCAGGTGATCGGGGTCGACTTGTCGACGGTCGGCATCGTCAGCGCTCCTCGTTATCGGTGGGGTTTGGGGGGCTGATCGCCGTGAGCGAAACAGTGCGATGTTGCGCAGCGCCCGGGACCCGCCACACTATTGCCGCCCTTGCGCCCCCTGCGGGGAGACTGATGAACGAACCAGTGCCGACTGCCGCCGACTCAGACTCAGACTCCGATGATCCGACCCGCGGCGACCGTTTCCGCGAAGCTGCCATTGAAGCGGAGCTGGCGACGGGCGAGCGCGAGCCGACCCGGCAGAAGGCATGGCGGAGCTCGGTCGTCCGCCTCATCCGCATGGGGTTCGGATTCGGCGTGGTCGTACTGGGCATCATCATGATGCCGCTGCCAGGGCCAGGCATGCTGGTGGTTGCGGTGGGCCTGGCGATCCTGTCCAGAGATGCGGCGTGGGCAGACCGGCTGCTGCAAAAGGTGCGGGCGCGGTTGCCCTCAGATGCGGATGGCAAGTTGCCTCGCTCCACCATCGCGACCATGGTCCTGCTGGCTGCGGCGGGCATTGCAGCCTCAATCTGGTTCACCGTCGGCGACATCAACCCGATCGACGTAGCCCTGTTCTGGCGCGACTGAGTTCTACTGCCGCGAGCGGAGGCGAAGCCCTGCCGCTTTCTATTGTCGCGAGCGGGGGCGGAGCCCTTCCGCTTTCTATTGTCGCGAGCGGGGGCGGAGCCCTTCCGCTCGCACAGAAACAGGGGTGGAGGCTTCGCTGTAGAAGTCGTTGCCTTTGTCGTCGACGACGATGAACGCGGGGAAGTCCTCTACCTCAATCTGCCAGACGGCTTCCATGCCCAGTTCGGGGTATTGGAGCACCTCGACCTTGCGTATCGAGTCCTTGGCCAACCGCGCAGCCGGTCCGCCGATGGAGCCCAGGTAGAAGCCGCCGTAGCGAGCGCAGGCCTCGATGACCTGGCGTGATCGGTTGCCCTTGGCGAGCATGATGAGACTGCCGCCGGCGGCCTGGAACTGCTCCACGTAGGAATCCATGCGTCCGGCGGTGGTGGGGCCGAACGAGCCTGACGCGTAACCCTCAGGTGTCTTGGCGGGGCCGGCGTAATAGACCGGCCTCTCGCGCAGGTAGTCGGGCAGGCCGTCACCGGCGTCGAGGCGTTCCTTCAGCTTGGCGTGCGCGAGATCGCGGGCGACGACCAACGTGCCGGTCAGCGACAGCCGGGTCTTTACCGGATGGCGGGTGAGCTGGTTGCGGATCGCGTCCATCGGCTGGTTCAGGTCGATCGGCACGACACCGGTGGACAGTTCCTGTTCGGGGGTCGCGGGCAGAAAGCGAGCCGGGTCGGATTCGAGCTGCTCGAGGAAGATGCCGTCGGCGGTGATCCGCCCGAGCGCCTGGCGGTCAGCCGAGCACGACACCGCAATCGCCACGGGGCAGCTGGCGCCGTGGCGGGGCAGCCGGATGACCCGCACGTCGTGGCAGAAGTACTTGCCGCCGAACTGCGCCCCGATGCCGAACTCGCGGGTGAGTTCGAGGACCCGTCCTTCCCATTCGAGATCGCGGAACCCGTGGCCGGCCTCGCTGCCCGCGGTGGGGAGCGTGTCGAGGTACTTGGCCGAGGCGTACTTGGCGGTCTTGACGGCGAACTCGGCCGAGGTGCCGCCGATCACGACCGCCAGGTGGTATGGCGGGCAGGCAGAAGTGCCCAGCGTGCGCAGGGTGGTGTCGAGGAAGCCGGTGAGGCTCTCGGGGTTGAGCAGCGCTGGGGTTTCCTGGAACAGGAAGCTCTTGTTGGCAGAGCCTCCGCCCTTGGCCATGAACACCAGCTCGTACTCGTCGCCCGGCGATGCGTAGATCTCGATCTGGGCGGGCAGGTTGTTGCCGGTGTTGCGCTCGGTGAACATGTCGAGCGGGGCGAGCTGGGAATAACGCAAGTTCGAGGTGAGGAAGGTGTCGGCGACGCCTTGGGAGATGGCTTCGGCGTCGTCGAAGTCTGGGTCTTCAGCGGTGCCGGTGAGCACCCGCTCGCCCTTGTGACCCCAGATGATCGCTGTGCCGGTGTCTTGGCAGCTCGGCAGCACGCCTCCTGCGGCGATGTTGGCGTTCTTGAGCAGTTCGAGGGCCACGAAGCGGTCATTGGGCGATGCCTCGGGATCGTCCAGAATCGCTGCGAACGAGGCCAGGTGGTTCGTGCGAAACAGATGGGCGATGTCGCGCATGGCCTCCGCGGTGAGCATCCGCAGCGCCTCGGGTTCGACCTGCAGGAAGCGCCGGCCCGCGGCAGTGACCGTCGAGACGTGATCCGACGTGAGATGCCGGTAGGTCACATCCGCGGGGCCCGTGGGAAGCAGATCCACGTGGGAGTACTCACTCATTGCTTCATGCTAGGAAGCTGTGCCGAAAGGCGCGCCTGCTACGGAGTAGGCAAAACCCGTCCGCGGGTGCATCGCGCCGGAGCACTCGCGGCTGCGCGGCATGGCACAGAGCGGCGAGAATGTGGCCGTGACCGGTGTCGAGTCGATCAATGCGATCACGTTGCGGACATCAGTCATGGCGGCGTCGGTGCGCTTCTATGAGGCGTTGGGATTCCGGCTCACCTACGGCGGTGACGATGCGCCGTTCAGCACCTTGCGCAGCGAGGAGTGCTTCGTGAACTTGATCGCGGTGGCCAGCGCTGCCGAGGCCGAGACCGGTTGGGGCAGGGCGATCTTCCACGTCAGCGACGTGGACGCGCTCTACCAGCAGGCGCTCGACGCAGGCCTCACTCCCCAGGCCCCGCCCCGCGACGCACCCTGGGGCGAGCGCATGTTCCCGATCACCGACCCCGCCGGGCACGACCTGAGCTTCGCCAAGCGCATCCGCGCCTACGAGGTGGATCATCCAGACCTGTGAGCCTCACATCGGGCGAGGCAGGCCTCCCGACGCCGTGATGGGCGACGTCCAGCGAGCGCGTACCGTCGGGGTGTGAGCGAGGGGCTGTTCGAAGCTGTCGGCAGGGAACGCCTAAACCGGCAGGCTCCGCTCGCGGCGCGGCTGCGACCCCGGTCGCTCGACGAAATCGTGGGTCAGGACCATCTGCTCGCTCCCGGCAGACCATTGCGCGAGCTGATCGAGGCGGACCGCCTGTCGTCGGTGATCCTGTGGGGGCCGCCGGGCACCGGCAAGACGACTTTGGCCCGAGTGGTCGCTGCGAGCACTGCGAAGGAGTTCTGCGAGCTGTCGGCTGTGAGCGCCACCGTCAAGGACGTACGCGAAGTGATAGCCGAGGCTCGGCTGCGCATCGGTGAGCTCGGACGGGGCACGATCCTGTTCCTCGACGAGGTTCACCGGTTCAACAAGGCCCAGCAAGATGCGCTGCTGCCAGCGGTCGAGGACGGCTTGATCGTGCTCATCGGTGCCACCACCGAGAACCCGCACTTCGAGGTGAACCCGCCGCTGCTGTCACGCTCGACGCTGTTCCGCCTCGTACCGCTCGACGACGCCGCATTGCGGACGCTCATCGACCGGGCGCTCTTGTCCGAGGGGGCCACCGCCGACGACGACGCCGTCGATCACATCGCGGCCCGCAGCGGCGGCGACGGCCGCCACGCCCTCACGAGCACGGAGGTCGCTGTGGCCCTGGCCGCCCGGCGTGGGGAATCAGAGGCCCTCGAAGCCATGGAGATCAGCGGGGCAGCCCATGCGGCGCTTGACGAGTCTGCCGGAAGTCCACACGTCACGTTGGTCGATGCAGAGCACGCCGTCGACGCGAAGGCTGTCCGCTATGGCGCCGACGGCCACTACGACACGATCAGCGCGTTCATCAAGTCGCTGCGCGGCTCGGATCCCGATGCCGGGCTGTATTGGTTGGCCCGCATGCTCGACGCCGGGGAGGATCCGCGCTTTATCGCCCGCCGCATGGTCATCCTTGCCTCCGAGGACATCGGCATGGCAGACAGCACAGCGCTGCTGGTAGCCGAAGCCGCTGCCCGAGCTGTCGAGTACGTCGGCCTGCCCGAGGCCCAGCTCAACTTGGCGCACGCCGTCGTGCGCCTGGCGACAGCGCCCAAGTCGAACCGGGTCACCGTCGCGCTCAGCCGAGCCAAGGCCGACGCCCGCACCGCTGGTGCCGGCGAGGTGCCCATTCACCTGCGCGACGCCCACTACCAGGGCGCCGCATCGCTGGGTCACGGCGAGGGGTACCAGTACCCGCACGACGATCCGAGCGGCTGGGTGCCACAGCAGCACCGGCCCGACGAGGTGGCCGCCAACGTCTACTGGGAGCCCTCCGAACATGGCCGCGAGAAGGACCTGCGCAGGCCAGAACCGGCCGATGGCACCCCCGGGGCAGAGGACGGAGCCCGGTAGGAGGGCCTCGCGCCGTGGTTGAATGACAGGGACGGCAGGGGCACGGCGGCATGCCCCAGACCCTGATACGGGGGTGTGACATGAGTGCAGGCGCGGCAACGCTCGGGCTGGCAGAGGTGCCCATCGTCAATTACGGCGATGTCGAGGACGAGATGGTCGCCTACCGGGCGGCCGGCACCGAACGAGCCATGCAACTCGGCAATCGTGGGCCGATCCGCTTCACCGACGACGGCAACCTGCACCCCGAGATCGCCGAGGCGTACTCGCGCTGCGGTTTCTACGTCTTCACCGGAGTGCTCGGGCCTGACGAGCTGGCCGACATCGAGGCCGACGTCATCGACCTGCTGGACCGCTGCCCCACTGCGCCCGATGCCGACACGGACCGTCACGGTCGCCCAGCGCTCGGCGCCGGCCATCAGGGTCGCAACGTCTCGTTCGTCCGCCCGCTGACCGACCCCTACGGCGGCACCGACGTGGCCCACGGTCGCCATCCGTTCAAGATGTTCGAGCCCTCGGCTCCAGACGAAGCGCCCGAATGGGTCGTGCAGGTCATCAGCGGCTCGCTGCAGTTCTCCGAGGCGTGCCTGCGGCTGTACGGCCATCCCGGTCTGCTCGGCGTCGCGCAGGCACTGAACGGCCCCGACTTCACCCCGTTCAACGAGGTCGTGTGGATCAAGCAGCCCGGCCTGGGCGGATCGGTGGCGTGGCATCAAGATGGCTGGACGCACTGGGACCATCCCGAGCTCGACGAGGGCACCCACGGCTTCAACTTCATGGCCCAGCTGTACGGCTGCGATGCCACCAACGGCCTGTGGGTGGTGCCCGGCTCCCATCGCATGGGAAAGGTGGACATCAAGGCCATGTGCCTCGCCGCCGGCTCGGACCGCCTCCCCGACGCAGTCCCGGTCGTGTGCGACCCCGGCGACGTAGCCATCACCAGCCGCCAAGCCATTCACGGCTCGTTCGCCAACACGTCCGAACGGCCCCGGGTCACCCTCAACTTCGGCTTCCACCGGCGCCGATCGGTGTTCGGCGTGCGCAGCGGCGGCGTCCACAACCCGATCTCGCTCTACGACGAGGCCTACATCGCCGAGCGGTCGCGTGTGATCGGCTGGGCCATTGACGCTCGCTCCAAGCGCTTCGAGGCCGAGTCGCCGTTCGTCTACCAGCCCAACGTGGGCCGCGAGCACGAATTCGTCTGGGACGACGCCGCCCGCGAGGCCATCGCGGACTACAACCTCAAGGACATCGGCATTTAGCGTCTCCGGGTCGCTCGAGCCACTGAATCCGCGGGACCGCTCGATCGCCCTAGCGGAGCCTTCGGCCGTACGGAGGTCATGTCAGGAGTCGAGCGCGAGCACGGCGCTTGGACCAATGCGCAGTTGCACGCCGGCGCCGACTGCCGGGCCGTGGGGGGTGATGGCATCCAAGGTTGAGGCGACTCCGCCGATGTCTGCTTCCAACCGCAGTTCGTAGCGGTCGCCACGGAAGCGACGCCGGACCACCGTGGCCGCCAGCTGCGCCGTCCGGCCGTCGCCCCTGAGCTCCGTGCCGCCGTCGTCCGCGAGCACGACCTCGATGCGATCAGCGCTCAGAACGAAACTGCTCGGGCGCCCAGCGGCCCTGGCCAATGCCGGAGGGACTTCGAAGTCGAAGACGTTGGTGTGACCCAGGAATCGAGCCACCTCAGCAGTCCGAGGGTCAGTCCAGACCTCTTCGGGGGTCCCGATCCGCAGCAACCGGCCTGATGCCATCACCGCAATGCGGTCCGCCAGAGCAAACGCCTCGTGATGGTCATGGGTGACGTGAACGGCGGTGACACCGACCTGGTCGAGCACTGGGCGCAGCTCGTCGATGAGCCGCTCTCGCAGCAACCGGTCCAATGAGCCGAACGGCTCGTCGAGCAGCAGCACCTTGGGTTCAGGGGCGAGCGCCCGCGCCAGCGACACTCGCTGGGCCTCGCCACCCGACAGCGTTGCGACATCGCGACCTTCGAATCCCGACAAGCCGACCAGTTCGAGCACTTCGGCCACCCGCCGACGCCGTTCCGCGAAGGGCACCTTGGCCATGCGTAGGCCGAACGCCACGTTGCCCTCGACGTCGTAGTGCGGGAACAGCACTTCGTCCTGGAACATCAGGCCGATGCCGCGCTGGTCGGGGCGACGGCCGGTCAGGTCACGCCCGTCGAGCTCGATCCGACCAGCATCGAGGGGCTGCAGCCCCGCGGCTGCGCGCAGCAGCGTGGTCTTGCCGCATCCCGACGGGCCGAGCAATACGACCATCTCGCCATCGCCGACGGCAAGGTCGACCCCGTCGAGTGCTTTGGTCTGATCGAAGCGGACGTGAGCGCCGGTGATGCGCAGCAAGCCGCCGCCGCCAGCTGCGCCGGTTGCCGCAGCGCCGGATTCTGCCGTGCTGATATCAGGTGCGGTCACGACCTCGACGCTACGCACTCGGCAGGGGTCGCCGGTCCAGGTTTTCTTGGGCTTGCTCGGTTTCCGCGCTGGCTCAGCGAGCAGGCGCAGAGCTTCCTGGCCCAAACTGAGGGCGACTGGGCGTGCGACGGGAGTCTCGAGACATGGCGGATCGGCTGAGCGGACGAACGGCGCTGGTGACCGGAGCCAGCCGGGGCATCGGCGAGCACTGCGCTCGAGCGCTGGCCCGGGACGGTGCACGGGTTGCGCTGGCGGCACGGACCACCGACGATCTTGGCCGGATCGCGGCTGAACTGCCCCATGAACCGGTGGTGCTCGAGAGCGACCTGAGCGCGGCGGGTGCTGGAGCCGAACTGGCCGCCGCTGCAGTCGAGGCGCTCGGCGGGGTGGACATCTTGGTGAACAACGCCGGACGAGGAGAGCTGCGCGAACCGGGCGGCGACCAAGCGGTGCTGCAGCTGAACTACCTGGCGCCGCTGGAGACCACCCGGGCGCTGGCACGTCAGATGGGCGAGCGCGGGCACGGCTCGGTGATCCACATGTCGTCGATCGCCGGTTCGGTCGGCGTGAGCGAGCTGCCTACTTATGGGGCGACGAAGGCTGCGCTCGACTCGCTCACCCGCTCGCAGGCAGCCACCTACGGGCGCTTCGGCATCCGGGTGAACGCCGTGGCGCCGGGGCTGATCATCACCGAGATGTGGGAGGCCGGCCGTGAGATCCCCGGCCTCGCCGACGGCCTCGAACGCCACATCGCTCTGGGCCGCTGGGGCGTGCCCGAAGAGATCGCCGATGTGGTCGCGTTCCTCGCCTGCGACGAATCCCGCTACGTCACCGGCCAAACGATCACGGTCGACGGCGGCTACCAAGGTGTCACCGCCTGGGCCAACTACCCCGCCCCCGGCTCGTAGGGGCGGCACCCCGCCGCGCTAGTCCTTGCGGCCTGCCAGCGACATCCAGTCGTCGAGCCGGACGGGGTCGGCCAGCTCGATTCCGTGGGGGCGATAGGCGGCAGCGACGGACGAAGTCTGCGCTGCGGAGATGCCGCTGACGGCGAGCCGTCCATCCGGTGCGACCCGTGCGGCAATGTCGCCGGCGAGCGGCATCAGCACGTCGGCAGTGATGTTGGCCACCACCACGTCGAATGTGCCGAGCTCGAAGCTGCCGACAAGGGCCGTGCTGAAGCTGGCCACTCCGTCGAGGCCGTTGCGCCGGGCGTTGGCCTCCGCCGCAGATACAGCCGCCGGATCGATGTCGATCCCCACCACCTCAGTCGCACCCAGTCGGGCGGCCACCAAGGCCAGCACCCCGCTGCCGCACCCCACGTCCAGCACTCGCTCGCCGTCTGCCATCTTCCCCGCCAGCCATGTGGCCAGCAGCTGTGTTGACGGGTGCGTTCCCGCTCCGAATGCTTGACCCGGGTCGATCTCGACGACTTCCGGGGCGTCGGCGTCTGCCCAGGGGAAGCAGACAGCCAACCGCTCCCCGACAAGCACCGCCTGAGTGCGGTTCAGCCAGCCCACCGCGTGCGACGCATCTGGCGGCCCCAGCACGGCGGCATGGCCCTCGGCACGAAGTTGCGCCATCACTTGGTGGGCAGTGCGGTCATCGATCACACGAGCCCGACTCACCCAGCGCCCCCGCACCAGCCGTTCCTGGGTCACCGCGAGCGCCATCGCCGCCAACCATTCCGGCAGCGACGGGCCGTCGAGGTCGCCGCCTGGCTTCGCTCTGCCATCGGCTGCGCCCAATGGGACATCGTCGGCGACGACCACGCACGCACCGCCGAACCGCTCATCACCCCATGGGTTCGCCCACGAGCGCTGCTGGCTCATCCCGGCATTCTCGCCGTCAAAGTCCCATGCCTCGCGCAGCAACCGGCCGGCTCGTCTCGACGGCCAGTGCCACCAATGTGATGCCGAACTGCGGTACAGGTGAAGGGCCACGACTGCGAAGGCGGCAACACCATGACCAACAGATTCGTGGCGGCTATGGCGTTCGCTGCACTGGTGATCTCGGTGCTGTCGTTGTTCGTCGCTCTGAGCAACACCACAGAAGAAGAAACGCCCCAAACCGGCGATCTGTCCCCTCCGACGACCGCCCCGCTCGGCGACGAGACCCCGTCCGCGTCTGCCGCCGCAGCAACCACTACGACAGGCTCGTCGCCGGTCGTGGCACAGACAACGATTCCGGCGCCAGCGACAACTGCGCCCCCGCCGACCTTCTCGGTGCCGCCTACCTCGGAGCCGCTGCCGGGCACGCCTGCCGAATTCGGGCCGTCCGCCGGAACCGCGCTCGGCCTGGTCGGCGTCAGCCACGACGACTTCCTCAACGTCCGTGACGTTCCCAACGGCAACGTCGTGGCCACGCTCTCGCTGCGCATCGCTCCCGGCGATCCAGCAAACAGCAAGCTGCAGGTCGGCGATCCAGCCGCCGAGGACTCTGTCGCGACGCTGAGTCTCGACGGCATCACCGCGACCGGTCGCACACGAGATCTGGCCACCAGCACGTGGCACGAAATCCAAGCCGGGCCGGTGATCGGCTGGGCCAGCAGCAAATACCTCGCGCCGCTGACGCCCAGCGTGAGGCTCGACATGACCGCTCAGGTCCAGAGTGCGGTGGGCAGCACGCCGACTGCGCCCACGCTGACCGAGCTCGCCAACATGGTCGCTGCTGCGTTCGCATCGGACGAGCCGCCGTCGCGCATCCGGGTGACGGCCGCGCCCAGGGCGATCGACGGATTGGCGGAGGTCACCGTCGATGTGGTCGGGCTGCCCGACGATTCCGTGCGCGGCTACCGACTGCTGATTTCAGCCGACCCGGCCGGCGACTGGAGGGCTGACAACGTCGACACGGCCGGCGGCCCGTTCACGCTGCGCAACGTGATGGCGACACCCCTGTGTTACAGCCACCGCGGCACCGGCGACAACGGTCTCTGCAACTGAGGTGGCAAGGCGTTCGTTTGGTGTCGCAACCCGTCGCTAGGGTTGTAGCCCGCCGAGGGAGCCCGCACAGCGTGGGTTCCGCAACCACCTTGGGGGTGATCGGTTTCGACTTTGACGGTTGAAGTGAGAGAAGCGAGCCGTGGTCTCCGGATCCACGCTAAAGAGCCGGAAAAAAATACAAACGCCAACGTCGATCAAGACGATCTGGTGCTCGCAGCCTGATCTCAGGTTGTGAGTTCGGCCCGATAGCTCCCGTCCTGCGGGCGTCGGTGCCTTCATCTGCAGGGCTCGCCCTCCGCCCGTGCCGACGGGGCGGCGGGGACACGCACAGACGGCTAAGGCGATTGGCAGGGTGTCGCTGCCCGCAATCGCCCGACAATCCCCCAGCGACTGCGCTCGGAGAAGACTCACCGAAACGTTGAAGGACGCGGGTTCGATTCCCGCCACCTCCACGAATTTGTGTCCCACAAGTTCCTGTAAGTTCCCAAAAGTGCAGGTCACGGGGGGTTTTTGAGGTTCGGATGCTGCCAGTGTTTCCCAAGAGTTATCGTTGTTTCCCAAGCGATTAGGGAAACAGAAAAGGGAAACGGTGCCTCGGACCAAAAGACTCACCGCCAAGCAGGTCGAGCACGCTGCGGCCGGAAAGCACGCCGACGGGGGCGGTCTCACGCTGGTGGTCACCGGCAAGGGGACGCGTTCGTGGGTGGTGCGGCTCACCGTCGACGGCAAACAGCGCGACATGGGCATCGGCGGATATCCCGCCGTCAGCCTCGCCGATGCCCGCCAGCGGGCCTCCGAGATGCGAGCCGACGTGCTCGACGGAGCCGACCCTGGTGCGAGTCGCGGCGCGGCGACGGTGCCGACGTTCGGGGCCGCAGCCGAAGCGGTCCACACGTTGTTGTTGCCGACGTGGCGCAACCCTGCCCATGCCCGGGAGTGGATCGAGAGCCTGCGTCGTCATGCCGGCCCGCTGCTGGACAAGCGCTGCGACCGCATCACCCGAGCCGACGTGCTCGACGTGTTGGAGCCGATCTGGCTGGACAAGGCCGAGACCGCTCGACGCGTCCGCCAGCGGATCCGCAAGGTGCTCGCGTGGGCGATGGCCCGACACGAGTCGATCGTGTCCAACGCGGCAGGCGAGGCGATCGACGCCGCGCTCGTGCCCCAGCCCAAAATCCGCGAACACCAGCGGGCGATCCACTACAGCGAGGTGCCCGCCGCGCTGGCCGCCATCGAAGCCGGACAAGCCGCGCCGGCCTCCAAGCTGTGCCTGCGGCTGCTGGTCCTCACCGGAGTGCGCAGCGGCGAGGCACGGCTCGCCGACTGGGCCGAGATCGACTTCGACCGGGCCCTGTGGACCATCCCGCCCCAGCGCACCAAGACCGGCACCGAGCACCGAGTCCCGCTCAGCCTCCAAGCACTCGAAACCCTCGACGCCGCCAAGACCCTCACCGACGGCTCGACGCTGATCTTCCCCAGCCCGCTGCGCCCCGGATACCCCCTCGACTGGAACTCGCTACTCAAAGTGCTGCGCACCGCCGGCATCGACAGCACCGCCCACGGATTCCGTTCCTCGCTGCGATCATGGTGCCAAGACCAGCCAGACATCGCGTGGGCCACCGCCGAGCTGATCCTCGGACACCGCCCCGGCACCAAAGTCGAACAGGCATACGCCCGCAGCGACGAACTCCACGCCCGCCAAAAAGCCATGCAGCAATGGGCCAACTACCTGAACTCCTAAAGCCAGAAGCCCACAACTGCCCCATGCCACAGGGACCCCCGCAGCGACACTGCGGGGGTCCCTCGCGTGCACGGCGCGCCAACCTGCCTGGGCGTGCTGAGGGCAGGTGCGAGCGGTCCCGGACATCGCGGCAGATCACGCCACACGCTGCGTTCCCCATACGTTTCTGAGCGCTCGTGACGGCGTTCCCGTATCGGCACCCTGGGTTGCGTGACACAAGCGAGACACGACCAATGGCACAGGGCACGCTGCTTCGGCGATCCGACGTCGAGCACCGGTGCGGACCGGCCACGGCCCGCCTCTAGCGGGAGATGAGCCGAGGCAACTCCCCACGTCGCAGGTCGCCAACTCCGCCGCAAAGCCATCTGACCGGCCGGGCCCACGACATCTCGCTTCACCCCCGACCGCGATTGGTCGGATAGCCATATGACAACGCGCTGGCCGAGGCAGTCAACTCGCTCTACAAGACCGAGCTGATCCGAGGCCCCAAACAAGGACCGTGGCGCACGATCGACGACGTCGAGCTCGCCACCCTGGGCTGGGTGCACTGGTGGAACGCCGACCGCATCCACGGCTACCTCAACGACCTCTCACCCGACCAGTTCGAAGCCGCCTACGCTGCGGCGAACACCAACCACAACAACACAGAAAACCAAAACATTCAGCCTGCGCAAGAACCAGGGTGAACCAAACCGCCAACAACCTCGCCAAGCTCATCAAACGCGTCTCGTTCGGGATCACCAACTTCGACCACTACCGCATCCGAGTCCTGCTCTACGCCGGCAAACCCGACTGGACACTGCTCGACACCATCACACCCCACTGAAATCCGAAGAGCCGTGTATGCCCGCTTCCAGGCGCGCGCGGGTGCTCATGAGTGGTATCGCGATATCATGATCTCATGACAAAACAGACGACGGTCCGGCTGCCGGACGATCTGGCGCAGGAAGCTGAGGCCGTCGCCCGGGTCCAGGGTTCGAGCATGAATCAGCTCATCGTCGACTCGTTGCGCGCCGAGATCGGGCGGGTACGCGCAGACGACGACTTCACGTCCACGGCGAAACGCCTGCTTGAGAGAGATCGCGAGCTGCTCGAGCGGCTCGCACGGTGACCCGGTATCTGAGCATCGCTGAGTACTTCTGGCTCGCCGAGCAGGTCACCGGAATTCGGGCTGAAGAGCTATCTAGGTCTGCTCGTGTCGAATTGGCGGATTCGGCGCTGCACGCCCCGCAAGCAAGCAATGGCGGGACGGACTTCTACTCGGACTTGATGGACAAAGCAGCGGTGCTCTGCTGGCGCTTGGCACGCAACCATCCGCTGCCAGATGGCAACAAGCGAGCAGCTTGGGCAGCACTCGTCATGTTCATCGACCTCAATGGTGGACGCTGGGATCCCGATCCACCAGATGTAGACGACGCAGAACACACAATGCTCGCCGTGGCAGCCGGCGACATCGACGAGGACTCCCTCGCAGGGTGGCTCCGCGAGCGGATCACATTCGCCTGAGCAAAGGGGCTGCGCGGGGTCATGGAGCCCGAGATGGGCGCTGCGCCCGAGGACGAGCACCTGAGCCGTTTGATCACCTCGGGTGTGCTTCGGACGGGACACGGAGATGCCGCGGACATGCTCGACGAGCCTCCCCTGCAGGTCCCGACCAGCCTCACCGAAGCGTTGGCCGCCGAAAGAGAGGATCGTGTGTGAGGTATTGGCACACCTCGGCGCTGACGCCGCTCTTGATTACCGAGGCGACGTCTGAGGTGGTGCGGCCGTGGCCGGGCGAGGAAAGTGTCATCGCAACGTGAGCATGGACGCGTGTCGAGATCGCGAGCGTCGTGGAGCGGCGAACGGGTGAGGGCGATCTGTCGCGGGAGCAGCGCCGCGGCGTCATCATGAGCCGCTTGGACGGGTTCAGCGCTACATGGCACGAAGTGGTCGAGGTGCTGGCCGTGCGGTCGCGTGCGACGTCGGTGCTGGCACGGCATCCGCTTCGCGCTGCCGACGCCGCCCAGCTCGGCGCCGCATTGCATGTTCAAGACCAACTCGGCGCTCCGCTGCAGTTCGTGAGCCTGGACCAACGCCTCACCGAAGCAGCCGAACGCGAAGGACTCGCCATCGTCCCCGCGTGACCAGGCGGCTTCATGGGCAATCAGGCCTCGCTGGTTCGGACGCAGAGGATTCGCTCTCGGGCAGTCCAGCAGGTTCTCTAGGCTTGGATTCAGTGGCAACGACTCACTTTTCCCGACCTGTGAAGATCCCCGACGACCTCGGGAGGACACGGTCGCGCCCGTCACTGGACGGGTGAGGCTTCCGAATCGCATTGCATGGAGCGGTCAGGGTGAATTCGATCTCGAGGATCGGCGAGACCGCATGTACGTGTACCAGCTCGTCATGACCGGGGGCACCGAGAACGACGTGCGTCGCTTTATCGAGTCATAGAGACGGACTGCGTGATTCTCGCGGGCGCACGTGACAGCGCCATTCCTGCCGACCAACTAGAGCGCTTCGCTAACAGCGAAGGCGCCGGCTACGTCGTCGGCGGCACAGGCTCAATCAGCGAGACCAAGGCCGCGCAGTTCGGCAGCCGTGACATGACCCGCATAACCGGCGCTACACGCTGAGGCACAACCGCCAACGTCGGCAGAGCCGCAAGCGGCAAGCCGACAGACGGCGCAGCCAGCAACGAGCCTGCCTCTTCAGGATTCACGGCCGTGTCGGCAGGCGCTGTGCATTCGTGCGGCATCCGCACTGGCGGCAGTCTCGAATGCTGGGGCTATGACGACGGCGATGGCCGGTCGTCGCCGCCGTCAGGTTCGTTCACTGCCGTGTCGGCAGGCGGGTCCCATTCGTGCGGCATCCGCACCCGCGGCACCGTCGAATGCTGGGGATGGACCGCCGCGGCCGGTCGTCGCCGCCGTCGTGACCTGACTTCCTGCCTCTCATCTCAGCGTGAGAACTTGCCAGCGTCGGCGGGGCATCACGCGACGGCCGCAGCGCTCGCCCAGCACGACCACGCCGCTATCGTCGCCGCGATGGTCGCCCAGGGGGCCACGGCCCGCGCCATCGACGCCGAGACGGTCGCCCAGACATCCCGTCACCGAAGGGCATCATGACCATGACGATGAGAAACAAGGCGTATTCGGTACTGCTGAGCCTTGCCCTGATCGCGTCCGCCTGCGCAGCCGAAACCGCCGCGGAACAGACAAGCGAAACCGCCGCTGAGCCATTGGATTCAGCCGAAACCGCCGAACCCGAAACCGCCGTGGAACAGACAAGCGAAACCGTCGCAGAGCCATTGGATTCAGCCGAAACCGCCGAACCCGAAACCGCCGTCAGCAGTGAGACTGCCTCTTCAGGATTCTCAGCAGTGTCGGCAGGCCATTTCCATTCGTGCGGGCTTCGCGCTGGCGGCAAAATCGAATGCTGGGGCGGTAACTATGAGGGCCAGTCGTCGCCGCCGTCGGGTTCGTTCACGGCCGTGTCGGCAGGCGGTGTGCATTCGTGCGGTATCCGTACTGGCGGCACGGTCAAATGCTGGGGCGATGACACAGACGGCCAGTCGTCGCCGCCGTCGGGTTCGTTCACGGCCGTGTCGGCAGCCGGTCAGCATTCGTGCGGTATCCGTACTGGCGGCACGGTCGAGTGCTGGGGCAGGGACTACAACGGCGAGTCGTCGCCGCCGTCGGGTTCGTTCACGGCCGTGTCGGCAGGCTGGAGGCATTCGTGCGGGCTTCGCACTGGCGGCAGTCTCGAATGCTGGGGCGGTAACTATGAGGGCGAGTCGTCGCCGCCGTCGGGTTCGTTCACGGCCGTGTCGACAGACGGGTCCCATTCGTGCGGCATCCGCACCGGCGGCACCGTCGAATGCTGGGGCGATGACTTTCGCGGCCGGTCGCCGTCGGGTTCGTTCACGGCCGTGTCGGCAGCCGGTCAGCATTCGTGCGGTATCCGTACTGGTGGCAGTCTCGAATGCTGGGGCTATGACGGCGATGGCCGGTCGTCGCCGCCGTCGGGTTCGTTCACGGCCGTGTCGGCAGGCTGGGGGCATTCGTGCGGCATCCGTACTGGCGGCACGGTCGAATGCTGGGGCAATGACGACAGCGGCCAGTCGTCGTCGCCGTCGTGACCTGACTTCCTGTCTGTCATCTCAGCGTGAGCACCGGCCCGCGCCATCGAAGCCGAGACGTTCGCCCAGACATCGCCATGAGCCCGCCGCCGGGGATGCCCACCCCGCCTGACGTGATCCCCGCCATGAGCGTGCGCGGCCAGCTGACGGCCCGCTGCGCCCACGCGCTGACAGCCGACCATGCGCAGGCGTGTCTCAGCGACTGGCTGGCCCGGGACGCGGACCCCGCCGTCGATCCGCTCCCCTTCGATGTCGCAATACGAACGTCGACAATCTCATGGAGATGTGGAGTGGCATGTGGCTCTCGCCCCCTGTGCACGAGCGCTGGCAACACTGGCTGCGCGATCGCGACTTGATCGCCTAGCCCCGCGCGAGTTCGAAGGTCGGCATCACGCAAGTGTGGTCGCGGCTCGTCCAGAACATGCTGATGTCACGACTCACGGGCCTCATAGGGCCACCGCGAGGAGTGCTGTGTCCGCCCGAGCCAGCCGCATGCACGTTGAACGAGCCACGCTTTCGAGTTGTCGTTGCTTTGGCGCTTTACACTCGGCTCGCTCACAACCACATCTCGAGTTGGATGTGAATTGTCGGGCATGTAGCGAGGTCGCAGTGTTCAACCTACTTGTCAAGAAGAACGGTTGGAATCGCGAAGGGAGCGACTCAATCGACATTACGCGAGTCTTGGAACATACCGAAGATTCAATAGCGGGCCGATTTCGAATCCAAGGACGCATAGATTTTGGATCTTTGCAGAAATTGCCGACGGTGCTAATGTCCGAGCGTTCTGGTCTAGAGGACGGCGATCAGACAGCCTGTGTGGCCCGAATCACGCAAACTCGAACAAGCCAGCGAATGGTTCATATCGAATACACCTTCGACCAGACGATTCCCCCGATCGCTAACGAGTCGATGTTCGAGATGCTCACTTCACTAGGTGCTCTTAATGAGTTCGAGTGTAAGCGTACACATTGGGCGGTTAAGGGTGTAGATCTGTATGAGTGCATCTTGCGCGCACAATTCAAACCTCATCTATATCCGACAGTGTTTGAGCTGCGAAACGTGTTGGGCACAAGAATGCCCACGATTGCAGTAATGATGCCGTTCTCTTCGGAGTTCGATCAGGTGTTTGATCATATCGAGTCATCTATAGTATCGAGGAATTTTCAGTGTAAGCGAGCTGATCATATTTGGCAGAATGAATCTATCATACAAGACATTGTAGATCTCATTCTTGCCTCCAGTGCGGTGATCGTTGACTGCACAGGTCGCAATGCGAATGTCTTCTATGAGATGGGCATCGCCCATACCGTTGGCAGGCCAGTGATACCCATAGTCCAAGATAGGCGAGACATTCCATTCGACATACGCCATCTCAGGCACGTCCGCTACCACCCTAATCGAGAAGGTTTGCAAACGTTGGGGACGGAAATCGGTGATCGACTCACGGGTTTAGGCATCTCTCGCTGACGACGGATATCAGTAGCGCTCCGCCTCATTCCAGCAAGAGGTAAACACTCTTGGAGCCTTCGTCTTTTTGTGGGATTCGGGCTGCTGGGCTCGGTGTGGGGGTCAGGTTAGGAGGAGTCCGCGGGCTTCGAAGTTGGTGTAGTTGGTGAAGCCGTGGGCTTTGCGGGCGCTTCGGATCTGAGCGGGGTTTGAGTTAGGCGGGAGGGTCCTCAGTACGCGAGACGAGGACTCCAAGAATCGGTGGTTTGTTGGGCCGTCGAGTCTGTGGAGTCCTCGTGGAGATCGATCCTACGCGTATGTGTGAGCTGTTGGTCGGGTTGCCCGATGTCGATGTGGTCGGCGTCGATGAGCTGGTGCGGGGGTGGCTGGTGGTTGTAGTCGCGGTTCGCGAAGAGCGTCCGAGCTGTGCAGGGTGCGGAGCCGCTGCGTGGGTGAAGGATCGTCGCGAGGTCGATCTGGTGGATCTCCCGGCGTTCGATCAGCGCGTGGTGCTGCGAGTGATCCGGACCCGTTGGCGCTGCCCGGTGCTTGGGTGCGGGATCGGTTCGTGGACCGTTGAGCATCTCGCGGTCGCGCCGGCCGGTCACCGGTTGAGGACCCGAGCGGCTCGCTGGGCGACTGAGCAGGTCGGCCGTTGGGGCCGCTCGGTCAGCGAGGTCGCCGACGCGCTGGGGACGGACTGGCACACGGTCAACGACGCCGTGGTCGCTTACGGCGAAGCGCTCGTGGGCGCCGACACCGACCGGATCGGGGTGGTTCGGGTGTTGTCGCTCGACGAGACCCTGTTCATGGGTGAAGGGCGCTGGCGGGTCCAGCGGTGGTCAACCCAGATCGTCGACGCCAGATCGGGCCAGTTGCTCGATGTCGTCGACGGACGTGACGCTGGGGCCCCGGCCCGCTGGCTCGCAACACGGGACCCCGGCTGGCTGGCGGGGATCGGGTGGGCGGTCATGGATCTGTCGGGGCCGTATCGGGCGGCGTTCGACACGATGCTCCCCGACGCCGAACAGGTCGCCGATCCGTTCCACGTGGTCAAGCACGCGAACGAGAAGCTCGATGAGTGCCGACGTCGGGTCCAAAACGAGACGCTGGGCCATCGGGGCCGCAAGAACGACCCGCTCTATCGATGCCGACGCCTGCTGCTCAAGGCACACGAACGCCTCGATCCCCGCGGCAGCCACAAGCTCACCGGCCTGCTGCGTGCCGGCGACCCTCGGGGCGAGGTCGCCTACGCCTGGCACGCCAAGGAGGCGGTCCGGTTCTTCTACGACGTCCCCAACGCGCACACGGCCAACCGATACCTCGCAGCACTCGCCGAGGACCTCCAAGACAACGAGTTCCCACCAGAGGTCCGATCCTTGGGCCGCACACTCAACAGGTGGCAGACCCAGATCGCGAACTGGCACCAAGCCCGAGCCTCCAACGGCCCCGCCGAGGCCATCATTCTCTGGAGCGCGTCGGAGGGTGTCGTCGATGTCGTTGACGGGCACGTGGCGGACGGTGGTGGACGCGTTCTCTGGAGCGTGTCGTTGAGGTCTGCGATGTCGCTGGCGGCGTGAGCTAGACAGCGCTTCCTTCGGCCTGGCCTCGCGGGTCGAGATGCGGTGGAGGTGGCCTGTGAGGGTGCAGCGTGTGGTGATGCCGGCGACCGGCGGCGAGTCTTGAACGGTCGTCGTCGAGTGGGCTGTGGTGGAGTCGGCGGAGCGCTGTCTGGCGGACCTGGCAGGCATCGCGCGTTCACCGAACACCGTGCGGGCCTATGGGCACGGTCTGCGGCTTTGGTTCGAGTTCCTCGGGACACGCGGGGTGGTCTGGGACAGCGTCGGGGTCGAGGACGTCTCGGGGTTCGTGGCATGGCTGCGGGCTCCGGCCGGCGACGTGATCGTGTTCGACGAGGTCACCAGGCTCAACGCCGACAACCACCAGCTCCGATAACACCTCGCCCAGCAGCTCGGCCGCCGGCGCCAAAGCCGCATCCCCGCCCCGTCAGCGACATGTCGCCCACACGAAACCCAAGCTCCGAACCATCACAGCGTCCAGCCCTCCAGATAACCGCCAACAACCTCGTCAAGCGCATAAAGCGAACAGCATTCGGGTTCCGCCGCTTCCGGCACTACCGGATCCGATCACTCCTCTACGCCGGCACACCCGACTGGACACTGCTCGACACCATCACACCCCACTGAAATCCGAAGAGCCAGCAAAACCCCAGGTCAGAGACCTGCGCACACTTTCGCGGAACGCCTGAAAGCTGTGTTCGAAACAAGCTGCCGATGTAGCCGCAGGTCGGGACGTTGTGCTATGGAGCGCGCGGAGCCGGTCGAGCATGCGCCGCAGTCGCTTGGGTTTAGCTGCCGATCCTGGATACGCAGTCGACGACCTGCGGCTGCGAGGGGACCTGTACGTAATTCAATTGTCCAGCGCCCAGGCGGCTCGTAGCCACTCGCCGCGCGGAGCGCGGATGTTCTGGCGAGCTGACCGAACCAACCTCTTGATGCTCATTTGCTTCGTCGCCTGACGAACTCTCGAAACTCGTAGCAGCCGCGGGCGACGTAGTGGTCGATGATTGCGGTTCGGTCTCGGATCGCCTCAGCGTCGTCCGTGTCGATGGTCGCTTGCAGGAGTGATTGGATCGGTTCGCTCCAGTCCGTGTGGTCCCAGTCGTTCGGGGCGTCGTTGAGCATCTTGAGAATGAGTCGAGTAGCGACGGCGGGGCGGGATGCGGCGAGGTCTGCCAGGCGATCGACCGCGTGCCACGAGTGCCAGCCGGGCGGATTCCATTGGAGTGCGGTCTCGAATCCGGCGAGTGACCAGTCGTCGTCGAGTTTCCCCGACGCGAATGTCGACGCGAATGCTTGACACTCCAAGGGGTGCGCATCGGGCTGGTTGCTGATCTCTTGAAGCCGAGAGTCCCAGAACTCTCGGATTCGGGCAAGGACTTCAGGATCGATGTCGCCTTCGGTGTTGTTCAACGCGTCGCCCACGTAGTTCATTGCGCCTGCGGCGAGCCCATCGTCGGCAAGTTCGAACCATCGATCCAGCAGGGAGCGGGGCGCTGTTGAACGCCACCAGAGAATTACGAGGTGCTGGCCAAGATGCAGCTCAGGTCGTTCGTCGTCACCATGATTGACGTTCTGTCCGGCTCGGACTCGCTCGACAGCCGCCTCGTACTCGCCTCGGATTTCCCGAAATACCGAGTCGTACGGCGAGCACCAGCAGATGTACGTGTCCCATGCTGCGTCTCTGAATCCGGAGAGTTCGGGTGCTCGCGGGAAGATCTGCGAGGTGTTCTCGATGACCCATTTCTCGTCGAGCAGTGCTAGCCACGGCAGCCACTGCCCGTAGACGGTTCGGATGGCCATCGACGGGTCCTGCTCGGGTTGCAGGTGTGCCTGCAGCACCGTGCGTACTTCGGGGAGCAGATCGAAGCCAGATTCGATGTCGGCGCCGCTCGCCTCGAATTCGCGACGGCACCAGAGCGCATATTCGACGACGGCATGCATCGCGGTCCCGCGGTTGGAATTGATCGACAGGTTGTGGAATCTCGGGCTGTCGTCGATCAGGGTCGCTTCGGTGGCCGGAGACGGGTCGGGGTCGCTGGTGAGAGGTTCGAGAATGTGCCAGACGGCGTCACGCCACTGGAAGGGGATCCGGTTGTCGCGGTCCGTGACGCCGGTCTTGATCAGTGACGCTGTCGCGCCCCTGGCCCATCGCCAGCCTGGATCTCGGTCCCAACGGCGGACATCTTCGTCAGGCTCGAAAGGCCGCTCGATCACCGCGGCCATCATCTGCAGCAGCGGTTCCCACGAGACGGAGACGCCTGCCTTGACGGCGTCTTCGATGCCGTCCAAGAAGCTGCGAACGTAGGTTGGGTCCAAGTCGTGGAGCCGGTCTGCCTCAGCTGAGAATTCCGTCGCGCGGTCGACGACTACGGACCTGAGTGTGCGGCCGAGGCCTTCGATTGATGGGCCGAAGCCTCTCGCGGATGTGTCGTCAGGACGCCACCGTTGGAGGTACTCGACAATTTGGGAAAGCGGCCAAGTGCGCATGTCGTCGTCAGACGTGGGACTCTGCGGCCCGGAGGATGAGACCGAGGACCACGTCAAGAAATCGGGGTGCTCCGGTTCTCCGAGACGCTCGATCAGGCCCCGATGCATGTCAGCAGCGTCATCGGGCAGGTCGTCGGCTACAAAGCTCAAACGGTCTCGCTGCCACCAGCCGACGTAATCAGCCACATCTGCGTCGCTCGGCGGCGATCCTTCCAAGTCAGCCCAGCATTGCCTCAACTGTTCGACATCAGGCCCGGCACTGACCCGCGCCAGATAGGACCGACGTGCTTCGGGATCCGCGTCGCCGAATCGTTGCCGCAGGAGCACGGCGTATTCGTGCAGCATGCCGGGATCTTCGAACAACTCCCTGTCGGCGACCCGCTCCGTGACCATGCGAGCGCCGCCCGGGGCATTCGCCAGAACATGCAGAGCAATTCGGCGATGGAGTGCTGATCCCGCCTCGAGTCGGTGCACCACCGCTTCGAGTTCTTCCTCGCCTGCCGCGGCCAACATCACAGCGGCATCCCTCACAGCCGAGACGACGGTGCTACGGACTCCGTGATCGATGTTCTGTGGATGATCCTCGATCGCCGGCCGCCAGATGTACGAATAGGGGTCGTCATCAAGGGGCTCGCTCGGACCTCGGCTCAGCCGAATCGAGTCATCCAGCAGCGATGAGACCAGCGCTAGTCCTTCACTGCCAGCAGCACCGACGAGATCCGGCAAGACCTCAGCGACAGCGCGCTCGTACTCCCAATCCGAGCATCGACCGACTGGCTCGGCGCGAAACGGCACAGATCCATGCTCGGCAGCTTCCTGCGCCGGAGTCATTCGTGACTGCAACGCGAGCAGCACCCTCGTTGCCCTCAAGCCCTCCTTGACGAGATTGCCGCGGAACAGGCGTGCGACCACCGATGCCGCCTTATCGTCGAAGAACCCGACACCTGGAGCCTCGACCCACTCGACAACGCGTCCCGCCAATTGTCCGAACTGATCATCCGGCAGTGCGTCAAAGGCCTCAAGAAGGATCCGTGTGACGGCGGGATTGGATGATCCCGGTATTCGACTGAGCGCCTCCGCTACCGCATCGGGCGCTTCCGACGCCATCCTGGCGAGGTAGCGGCCCTCAGGCCATGGCGGATAGCGCACCTGGCCGCTCTCGTCGTCCCGAACGGGCTCAGGCGGTCCCCCGAAATAACCGCGCTGCGCCAGAGGCGACACCCAGTTCGGGTTCTCCAATCGGTCGAAGAAATACCGACGGTTCTCGGGCCGAATCGCCAGCGCCTCAACCTCGGCGAGTTCGGATTCGGACGGTCGACTCCAAGAGGTCATCACTGATTCGCTGACGCAAGCAGCAGGTCGAGCGCGTCCAGATTCTGATACGAGCGGTTGGCGATCGCCATGATCGACTTCTCGAACGCCAAGAAAATCGCTCTTACCTCCGCCTCGGCGTCGGGCCCCAGCGGTTCCTTGCCGACATGCGCAAGGCGTGCCCCGCGCTCTGTCACGTTCATCCAGCTCTTGACCCAACTCTCGACTACTTCGGTAGGCGTCGGATTCGGCCCGCCCAATTCGTGGAACAAGTGCCGCAATCGCTCCCTGTTCGTCGGAGGTGCGCCATCGTAGGTGTCCACCAACTTGGCCACGGCTGAGAACAGCTGCTCCGAGATGCGGTAGATCACAGGTCCCGACGCTGAAGGAGATGCGCGCGCATCGAGCGCCTGCCGATCACCAATCGGCAGATGCTCGGCTACCCATTTTCTTCTGAGTTGCTCTAGCCCTGATTATTCACGAGTCGGGTTGACTGGTCTGTAAGGGTCCGCGGAAAAGCCCCTCTGACCTGCGACGATGCATGTGTTGGAAGCACGCATCTTCGAGTTCAGGGGGGCATCTCCGAGGTGAAACCTAGCAGTGTCACAAACGCGCGTCTGGCAGGCGGCGGGGACCGGGTCGTGTGGGGCGCAGGGCTGTTCGCATTGGGCAGGTTCGCGGATCGTGTCGGGCTGACCGAGGCGCTGTCCGCGGCGGTGCCTGCCCGCGGGGAGCGCGTCCCGGTTCATGACCGCGGCGAGGTGCTGGTGCACGCTTTGTTGATGCTGGCCGGCGGTGGTGAGGCGTGCACCGACATCGAGTATCTGCGTGCTCAGCCCGAGCTGTTCGGCGCTGTGGCGTCGGACTCGACGCTGTACCGCACCATCACCGGTCTGGGCCCCGGCGGGCCCGAGGCGCTGCTGGGCGCGGCAGCAGCGGTACGCGAACGGCTGTGGGCCGATCGTGGTCGCCGCGGCCAGCTGGTGCTCGACATCGACTCGACGCTGATCGAGATCCATTCCGAGAACAAGGAGGGCGCAGCGCCGAATTACAAGCGCGGTTATGGGTTTCATCCGATGATCTGCTCGGTCTTTGACGGCGAGCCGTTGTGGATCAAGCAGCGGCCCGGCAACGCCGCCGCGAACGACATCGCCGATCATCTCGAAGTGATCGACGCCGCAGTCGCGATGCTGCCCGCACCTGACGCGGCAGGACACCGCCCAAGCGACGACGACAGTGCCGTGCAGCGCTCTTTGATGGTGCGCATCGACGCGGCGGGATGCTCACCGACGCTTGCCGAGAAGCTGCGTGAGCGCAACATCGGTTTCGCTGTGTCAGCGCGGTCGAATCGCAGCGTCGAAGCGGCTATCGGGAGCGCTTTGGGCGACTCGCAGCGCTGGCGCAACGTCCCCAAGCAGGCACGCCGGCAGCTGCGACGCGGCTCTCAGGTCGCTGACCTCACCGACCTCATCGACCTGTCGGACTGGCCTGAGGGGACCCGGCTGGTGGTGCGCCGCGAGCCAAGACATCCCGGCGCGCAGCGCAGCCTGTTCGCAAGCGACAGATTCCGCTACTGGGGATTCTTCACCGACCAGCGCGGCGGCGCGGTGCATCTGGACAAGCTGATGCGCTCCCACGCCGACATAGAGAACGCCGTGCAACGCCTCAAAGACAGCGGCCTGAACCGCATGCCGTTCACTGCATGGCACGCGAACAGCGCCTGGTCCGCCCTGTGCATGATCGGTCTCGCGCTCGTCGGCTGGTTCCAGAACGCATGTCTGTCCGGAGCGCTCGCCAAAGCAGCACCCAAACGGCTTCGCTGGCAGCTGTGGCACCTCCCCGCGCTCGTGTGCCACACCGCACGACGCGTCCTGCTGCGGCTTCCCCAACAGCACCCCGGCGCCCGAGCCCTGCTCGCCATCGCACACCCCCGCTGACCCCCCGCAGCCCCGAGCTCAACAATGCCCGCCACCGGCGCGCCGGACCCGCCGCGCCCACGCGCACGCCCGACACCGCACGAACACCGAAACCGGGACCAGCGACACCCCCACGACGCTGCCGCCTGCAGCCCCAACACCCCGAAACGACAAATCAGGCCAACCGGAATGCCCAAAACACGACTCGCGGCATTCTCATGAATAATCAGGGCTAG